>Ga0302227_10000126_pt1 | contig 82360 bp, 77 predicted proteins | sample II_Palsa_N1_1_FD_193525 | JGI IMG/M metagenome (GOLD analysis project Ga0302227, IMG submission 193525) | Peat permafrost microbial communities from Stordalen Mire near Abisko, Sweden - II_Palsa_N1_1 | ecosystem: Environmental > Terrestrial > Soil > Palsa > Peat permafrost | place: Sweden... | reverse complement strand
AAGAGGTTTTTTGACCCGCTTCCCTTTTTTCCATCAACGCTGCTTGAAAACCGGCTTACGTTTCTCCAGGAAGGCGCTCATGCCCTCCTTCTGATCTTCGGTCGCAAACAAGGAATGGAACAACCGACGCTCGAAGGTTACGCCTTCCGCCAGGGTGGTTTCATAAGCACGGTTGACCGATTCCTTGGCCATCATCACGGCCGGCAGCGAGAACTCGGCGATCTGGGCCGCCGCCGCCAATGCCTCGTCCAGCAAGCTGGCCGCCGGTACTACACGCGACACCAGGCCGGCACGCTCGGCTTCCGCCGCATCCATCATGCGGGCCGTGAGACACAGGTCCATGGCTTTGGCCTTCGAGACCGCGCGCGGCAAGCGCTGGGTACCGCCCGCGCCCGGTATCACGCCCAGCTTGATCTCAGGCTGGCCGAATTTCGCCGTGTCGGCCGCAATGATGATGTCGCACATCATCGCCAACTCGCAGCCGCCACCCAGGGCGAAGCCAGCCACCGCCGCAATAATCGGCTTGCGTATCGAGCGGATGGTCTCCCAATTGCGCGTGATGTAGTCGCCTTTATAGACATCCATATAGGAGTAGCTCGCCATCATGCCGATATCGGCACCGGCGGCAAACGCCTTTTCACTCCCCGTCACCACCACCACGCCGATCTGCTCATCGGCATCGAAGGCCTTCAAAGCAAGGCCCAGTTCATCCATCAGGGCGTCGTTCAGCGCATTCAGCGCTTTCGGGCGATTCAGCGTGACCAAGCCGACCCGGCCGCGCGTTTCCACCAAAATATTCTCGTATGTCATGTCACCTCCTGTTTATCAGCGATTAATCCCGAACTGCGCGCCCAAGCCGTTTGGGTGAGCGCACGAAAAACTTTCTGGTCATAGATATTTGATGCTACCATTAACCAACCAACCGGTCGGTTAATTTATTGAGATGCTTGCTGTAACGCATAGGAAGCGTCAATCGCTTACCCTGACTCCGGTCATCCAGCCCGCGACCCGCGCTCATATCGCCGATCTTTTTTAAGCCTGCCTACCCATTCCGCCCATGACACATACTTTCTTCACCAAGCACGAAAGCACACTCACGAAAGCACTGGAAGCGATCAGCACACGTGGGTACTGGAGTCCGTTCAGCGAGATCCCCAGTCCAAAAGTGTACGGCGAAACGGCGGCAGCCGACGGCGAAGCCGCATTCAAGGCGCACCTGAACCGTGTTTTCGAGCTCGACCAGCCCACCACGGGCAAGACGGTCGGTGCGGAAGTATCGCCGTTCGGTATCGAACTCAAGCTGAGTTACCCGGAACCCGACACGGAAGCCCTGTTTGCCGCCGCGGCGCACGCCCAAGTAAGCTGGCGTAAAGCAGGCCCGCAAGCCTGGGTCGGCATCAGCATGGAAATTTTGTCACGCCTGAATCGGGCCAGCTTTGAAATCGCCCATAGCGTGATGCACACCACAGGGCAGGCCTTCATGATGGCGTTTCAGGCCGGCGGCCCGCACGCGCAGGATCGCGCTCTGGAAGCCGTTACGTACGCCTGGGCCGCGCTGCGTACCATTCCGGGCACCGCACATTGGGAAAAACCGCAGGGCAAGAACCCGCCGCTCGCCATGCAAAAGAGCTACACCGTCGTGCCGCGCGGCACAGGTCTGGTGCTCGGTTGCTGCACCTTTCCCACCTGGAACAGTTATTCCGGCATTTTTGCCGATCTGGCGACGGGCAATGCCGTGGTCGTCAAGCCGCACCCCGGCGCGATTTTGCCGCTGGCAATCACAGTGCAGATTGCCCGTGAAGTATTAAAAGAGGCCGGCTTCGACCCCAATGTGGTTACCTTGTTTGCCACCAACCCGAACGACGGCGCACAAGTGCAGGCGTTGGCGTTGCGCCCCGAGGTCAAGCTGATCGATTTCACCGGCAGCACCCAAAACGGCGATTGGCTTGAGCAACATGCCCATCAAGCGCATGTCTACACCGAGAAGGCCGGTGTCAACCAGATCGTGATCGATTCAACCGACGACCTGAAATCGGTAGCGCGCAATATAGCGTTCTCGCTGGCACTCTATTCGGGGCAGATGTGCACCGCGCCGCAGAATATTTACGTGCCGCGCGCCGGCATCCGCACCGCTGAAGGCATGGTGGATTTCGACACCGTCGCGCAAGCTATTGCCGATGCGGTCAAAAAGTTGACTTCCGACCCGGCTCGCGCCGTGGACTTGATCGGTGCGATCCAGAACCAGCAAGTGGTCGACCGCATCGCCCAGGCGCGCAAACTGGGCGAAGTGTTGCTCGACAGCCAAGCCCTGGTCCACCCGGCCTTCCCCGAGGCACGCATCCACACCCCCTTGCTGGTAAAACTCGATGCCGCCACCGACGCGGCCAAATACACCGGCGAATGGTTCGGTCCGATTGCCTTTGTGATTGCCTCGGACGCCAGCACTGTCATGCTGCAGCAGGCCGGTGAGATCGCCGCTAAGCACGGCGCTTTGACCTTATCGGTATATAGTACGGATGACACCGTACTTGCCGCCGCCCATGAGGCCTCCTTAGCCGGCGGTGTCGCGCTTTCGGTCAACCTGACCGGCGCTGTATTCGTCAATCAGTCCGCTGCTTTTTCCGATTTTCATGGTACCGGAGCCAATCCGGCAGCCAATGCCGCACTGACCGATGCAGCCTTTGTGGCGAACCGTTTCCGGGTCATCCAGAGTCGTGTCCACGTAGCCCCGAAAGCTGAAAGCGCGGCGGCCTAACCCATGCGTGCGGAATATACTAAAAATACGCTCGCTTTCCGGAGTCCGTGATGACGCAGGCTTTTATCTGTGACGCAATTCGCACCCCTTTCGGCCGCTACGGCGGCATTCTGAAGGATGTGCGCACAGACGACCTGGGCGCAGTTCCCATCCGAGCCCTGATATCGCGCAATACGCGCGTCGATTGGCAAGCCCTGGACGATGTCCTGTATGGCTGCGCCAACCAAGCGGGCGAAGACAATCGCAATGTCGCGCGCATGTCGGTCTTGCTCGCCGGCCTGCCGCTGGATGTGCCCGGCATGACCATCAACCGGCTGTGCGGCTCGGGGATGGATGCGGTCGGCTCGGCCGCGCGCGCCATCAAAGCCGGTGAAGCCCAGTTGATGATTGCCGGCGGCGTCGAAAGCATGACCCGCGCGCCGTTTGTGATGGGCAAAGCAGCCACCCCGTTTGCGCGCAATGCCGAAATTTTCGACACCACGCTGGGCTGGCGTTTTGTCAATCGGCTGATGCAAAAACAGTTCGGCATCGACTCGATGCCCGAGACAGCCGAGAACGTCGCCAGCGATTTCAACATCAGCCGTGCCGATCAGGACGCGATGGCGATGCGCAGCCAGCAGCGCGCCGCGCGGGCCCAGGCGGAAGGTATTTTCTCGCGGGAAATCACCCCGGTGCACGTGCCGCAGAAATCCGGCGACACCGTCAGCGTAGTCCGCGACGAACATCCCCGTGAGACCAGTCTCGAATCGCTGGCCCGTCTCAAAGGAGTGGTTCGCCCTGACGGCACGGTCACAGCGGGTAACGCCTCAGGCATCAACGACGGCGCTTGCGCCTTGCTGATCGCCAGTGAAACCGCCGCCCGCCAACATGGATTGACCCCGCGCGCACGCGTGCTCGGCATGGCCACCGCCGGCGTTGCACCGCGCATCATGGGCATCGGCCCGGCACCGGCCACGCAAAAACTGTTGGCCCGACTCGGCATGACACTCGATCAGTTCGACGTCATCGAACTCAACGAAGCGTTTGCCGCGCAAGGCTTGGCGGTGCTGCGCTTGCTCGGCATCCCCGACAACGACGCACGAGTCAACCCCAACGGCGGCGCCATTGCCCTGGGTCATCCGCTCGGCGCTTCCGGCGCCCGGCTGATCACCACCGCCTTATGCGAACTCGAACGCGTGAACGGCCGTTTCGCCCTCTGCACCATGTGCATCGGCGTCGGACAAGGCATTGCCATTGCCATCGAGCGCGTCTAAAAAAATCAAGCGCCCGCTGCTCAAATTCGTGGAGGAGACCCCCACCATGCCGTACACCGAGATCGCACTCGAACTCGATGCAGGAAGCCAAGTCGCGGTCTTGACGCTGAACCGTCCCGAGCGCCTCAACAGTTTCACCCGGCAGATGCATGCCGAAATAAGAAGCGCGCTCGATACTGTCAATCAGGAAGGAATGCGGGCGCTGGTGATTACCGGCGCCGGCCGGGCTTTCTGCGCGGGCCAGGATTTATCCGACCTCAATCTGGGCTCGGGCATCTCTCCCGACTTGGGCGACCTGATCGCCGAAAATTTCAATCTCCTGGTGCAGCGCCTGCAAGCGTTGCCTTTGCCGGTGATCGCCGCCGTCAACGGTACCGCAGCCGGCGCGGGTGCGAATCTCGCATTGGCCTGCGACCTGACGTTGGCCGCGCGCTCGGCCAAATTTATCCAGGCCTTCGTCAAAATCGGTTTGGTGCCGGATACCGGCGGTACCTGGCTCTTGCCGCGCCGGGTCGGCATGGCTCGCGCATTGGGGCTGGCGCTTACCGGCGATGCCCTGAGCGCCGACCAGGCCGAAGCCTGGGGCATGATCTGGCGCAGCGTCGAACCTGCGGCGTTGCTCGACGAAGCCATGCAACTCGCAACGCACCTGGCCACGCAACCCACCCGCGCAATCGCCGCCATCAAACAAGCAATGCATGCCGGTACGGCGCAAACACTGGACCAATCGTTGGATCTCGAAGCGCGCTTGCAACGCGATCTCGGTCAGTCGTCCGATTACCTCGAAGGCGTCAATGCCTTCCTGGAAAAACGCCCGCCACTTTTTACCGGACGCTGAGGCCGCAGCGCAGCCGTTACGCTCACGCCGCAGCGCCGCTTTCAGTTTCACGCCGAGAGGAAGATCCGCATGATGAACCATGACGCACAAGACCTGGCGCATGCCGCCGCACAAGCCATGTATCAGAATGACCGCGCCTCCCAGGCGCTCGGCTTGGTGCTCGAGGAGGTGCGCCCCGGTTATGCCCGGATGTCGATGATCGTACGTCCCGACATGCTCAACGGCCATCAAATCTGCCATGGCGGCATGATCTTCACCCTGGCGGATTCGACTTTCGCCTTTGCCTGCAACAGCTACAACATCAATACCGTCGCCGCCGGCTGTTCCATCGAGTTTATGCAACCGGTGCCGGGCGGCGAACAGCTCAACGCCGAAGCGACGGAACAATTGCAAAGCGGTCGCCACGGGGTATATGACATCCGCATCACCAATCGGGCAGGCGAAGTGGTAGCTCTATTTCGCGGCAAATCGACCCAGATCCGCGGCACCGTGGTCCCGGTCGCCGAATAAAAGCCCCGCAGGAGATTCCGATGAAACGCACGCATCCCGGCGACAATGACCACGGCTTACCGCTCGACCCAATTGAAACCGCGAGCCAGGACGAATTACGCGCGCTGCAATTCGCCCGGCTGAAACACACCCTGCTGCATGCCTATCGGAATTCCCCCGTCTATCGCCGTAAATTCGACGCAGTGGGCGCCCACCCAGACGACTTGAAAACGCTGGCCGACCTGGCGCGGTTCCCTTTCACCACCAAACACGATCTGCGCGACAACTATCCCTACGGCATGTTTGCCGTGCCCATGGATCAGGTGTCGCGGATTCACGCCTCATCGGGCACCACCGGCCGCCCGACGGTGGTCGGCTACACCGCCCGCGATATCAGTACCTGGGCGGATCTGGTGGCGCGCTCGATTCGCGCCGCCGGTGCCCGGCGCGGCGACAAGGTCCATATCAGCTACGGCTACGGCTTGTTCACCGGCGGCCTGGGCGCGCATTACGGCGCCGAGCGTGCCGGCTTGACCGTGATTCCATTCGGCGGCGGCCAAACCGAGCGGCAAGTGCAATTGATCCAGGACTTCAAGCCCGAGATCATTATGGTGACGCCCAGCTATATGCTGTCGATCGCCGACGAATTCGAACGGCTGGGCCTGGACCCGGCCGCATCGTCGCTGAGCCTGGGGATTTTTGGTGCGGAACCTTGGACCAACGATATGCGCCGCGCAATCGAAGCACGGATGCAAATCGACGCGGTCGATATTTATGGCTTATCGGAAGTAATGGGCCCGGGAGTGGCATCCGAGTGCGTCGAGACCAAAGACGGCCCGACCATCTGGGAAGATCATTTCTACCCGGAAATCATCGACCCCATCAGCGGCGAGGTCTTGCCCGACGGCGCATTCGGCGAACTGGTATTCACCTCGCTGACCAAAGAAGCCCTGCCGATTATTCGCTATCGCACACGCGACCTGACACGTCTGCTGCCGGGAACCGCGCGCACCATGCGGCGCATGGAAAAAATCACCGGCCGCTCGGACGACATGATGATCATCCGGGGAGTGAATGTATTCCCGACGCAAATCGAAGAACTGCTGCTCAGGCAACCTGCATTGGCACCGCACTATCAAATAGTACTGACCAAGCAGGGGCCGATGGATTGTGTCACCGTCATCGTCGAACCCGCGCCCGAGTGTGCCGCTGACAGGGCGCGTTTGAAGTCTGCGACCGACGCGCTGGAATACGATATCAAAGCATTTATCGGGGTCACGGCGCTCATTGATTTGCGCTCGGTCAATGGCATCGAACGCTCGGTCGGCAAAGCCCGGCGTGTGGTCGACCAACGTCGATAGAATAATGAAATGGGCCGGCCGACGAGGCCCCCGCCAAGCTCAGGGATTGGGTTTGAGTATCCACATCCGGCCGGCCTGTTTCATCTTGCCGGCCAGGTCGCCTGCCGCGTCTCCCAAACCCCAGAAGAAATCGGCCCGTACTCCGCCTTTGATCGCACTGCCGACATCCTGGGCGAACACCAATTGATTGAGCGGCTGGTTGGTCAAAGGCCGGGTGGTGGCAAGAAACACCGGCATGCCCAAAGGAATCGAAGCCGGGTCCACTGCAATCGACCGTTCCGGCGTCAACGGCACCCCCAGCGCTCCGAGCGGGCCATCGGCCTCGCCGCTGGCCACCGGTGCGGACTCCTTGAAGAAGACAAAACGCGGGTTCACCTCCAGCACCGCCTCGACCCGCCCCGGATTGGCTCGCGCCCAGGCACGGATGCCCTGCATCGAGGCTTGCGAGGCCGACAACTCATGGTGTTCGATCAACCAGGTGCCGATGGATTTATACGGCTGGTTGTTGGTGCCGCCGAAGCTGACACGCATTACCGAACCGTCTTCCAGCACAATCCGGCCTGAGCCCTGAATTTGCAAAAAGAACGCTTCGATCGGGTCGTCGACATAGACCAGTTCAGAACCGTTAAGCATACCGCTGCGGACCAAGGTGGCGCGAGACGGCAGCGACCCGTTCTTGGCATGACCGGCGGGCCAGCGATACAGCGGGTACAAGTAGGGATCATGGCGGAAACGCGACCCGCGCAATTCGGGTTCGTAATAGCCCGTGACCAGGCCGCGCACCGAACCGTCGTCGTTGGCCACCTGGAACGGGGTGAAATACTGTTCGAAATAACTGCGGGCCGAAGCCGGATCCAATTCGTCGATCTGTGCCGCGGCGGCACAGGCACGCACCCAATCGGACTGATGTGCCAGTTTCAGACAATTGGCCCGCAGCGCGGCGGCCGCGCCAATCAGCGTATCGTCCTGCCAGCCGTCGACCTGCTGCCACGCCACCGGCGTCAGGTGCGCACCGATTTCCCCGCTATAAGGTTCGCCGGCAACCGGTTGCGCCGTGGTCGTGGTGCTCGGCGCCCGGGTATGTGTGGCGCACGATGCCAACAGCAAAGCCAGCAGCAAGATGCCAACGCTCTGCGCCCAACCGCGGCGCATACCGGGGCCGGCAACAGGAAACCTGGCTGAACTCATCAATTAAATCCCTTAATTCCGTTACCGCCGAAGCCGTCATGACGCATCCGGCGCAACATGCTTACGACACAAGCGCGCGCATCGTGCGCCAGCCGCCGCCGTATCGGCAGCAGTAAAGGCTGGCGGAACTGCGCAGCAGGTCACGTCAATGCAAAGTCCGCGGCATCTGCAAGATAAATTCGGGCACCGGCGCGTCGAAACGTGTGCCGTCTTCGGCGACGCAGAAAAAGTCGCCGCGCATGGTGCCTTGCGGCGTGGCGATCACCGCCCAACTGGTGTATTCGAAGTTTTCACCCGCGGCCAGCAAGGGCTGATGGCCGACCACGCCCAAGCCTTTGACCTCCTGCACCACTTGCTCGCTATCGGTAATCACCCAATGCCGGGCAATCAATTGGGTCGGAACCTGACCCTGATTGCGAATGGTGATGGTATAAGCAAACGCGTACTGGCGCTGCTCCGGATTCGACTGCTCCGGCAGATACTGCGCCCGCACCGTGACATTCAATTCATACTGGCTCATCGTATTCCCGCTAATTAGGTTGGCGCTCGCACGGCCCAAGCCTGCAGCGCATTCTGCTTGATCGCAGCCGTTGCTGCAACCGGGCGGCACCCGGGCCGCGGCATGGCACGCCGCGCAGGCTCACTATGCACGACTGGCCGGGTGCCGCGTATCGCTAGCCGTCCACGACTAGCCGTCCGCCAACATACTGGCACGAAGCCGTGCTGGGCAGGATTACAAGGCGCGCAAGCAGGACCAGGGTAAAATATCAAAAATCGACTTACAGACCCCCTCATCATGACGCAATTCCGTATTTCTCCGTCCATTCTTTCCGCTGATTTTGCCCGCCTGGGTGAAGAAGTCCGCAATGTCGTCGCAGCCGGCGCCGATTGGATCCACTTCGACGTCATGGACAACCATTACGTGCCCAATCTGACCATGGGCCCCATGCTCTGCGAAGCCATCCGCCCGCATGTCGACGTGCCGATCGACGTGCACCTGATGGTCAGCCCGGTCGACCGTATCGTGCCCGATTTCGCCAAAGCCGGCGCCAATATCATCACCTTCCACCCGGAAGCCTCGGATCACGTCGACCGCACCCTGTCGCTGATCCGCGACCACGGTTGCGAGGCCGGTCTGGTACTTAACCCGGCAAGCTCGATCAACCATCTTGACCATGTGATGGATAGGCTCGACGTGGTGTTGCTGATGTCGGTCAACCCGGGTTTCGGCGGCCAGTCGTTTATTCCGGAAACCTTGAACAAGCTGCGCCTGGTGCGCGCCAAACTCGACGCCTATCAAGCCCGCACCGGCCGGGAAATCCGCCTGGAAGTGGACGGCGGCGTCAAGATCGACAATATCGCGGAGATCGCAGCCGCCGGCGCCGACACTTTTGTCGCCGGTTCGGCCATTTTCGGCAAACCCGACTACAAGGCCGTGATCGACCAGATGCGCGCAGCACTGGCCGCCGTCGCCGCATGACCGAGCCGCGAGCCGCCGCCGTGTTGCATACCCCGCACACCCCGCGCAATATCGCCACGGCGCAGATCCGCGCGGCACTGATCGATCTTGACGGCACCCTGGTCGATACCGCCCAGGACTTCACCGCCGCACTGAACGGCATGCTGGCCAAACTCGGGGCACGCCCCGTCGACCGCGCGGAAGTCCTGCTATATATCGGCAAAGGCTCCGAAAATCTGATCGCCCGGGTGCTGGCGGCCCGCTTCGACGCCACTCAAGCACAGGCCTTATTCCAGCAGGCATTCGACCGTTACCAGACGGAATACGCGAGCGTCAACGGCCGCTACACCCAGCTTTATCCAGAAGTCAAAAGCGGACTGGATGCATTGCGCGCGGCCGGCATCAAGCTGGCCTGCGTCACCAACAAGCCCCATCGCTTTGCCGTCGAATTGCTGCAACACTATGGTTTGCTTGAATATTTCGCCCTGGTCTACGGCGGCGATAGCTGGCCGCGCAAAAAGCCGGACCCCATGCCCATGATCGAAGCCTGCCGCGCCTTGGGTGTCGCCGCAGCCCATACCGTCGCCATCGGCGACTCCGAAAACGACGCTTTGGCGGCGGCGGCGGGCGGCCTATGGTCGCTGGCGGTGCCGTATGGTTACAACCACGGCCAGCCTGTACAAACAATTCCCGCTGATGGTATAGTCGAAAATCTGCTGCAGGCGGCACACCTTATTGTGCGGTCCGCGGCACCACACTGATCTCAATCGATATGTTCCTGAATAAAAAACGAATTCTGGCCGACATAAACCTGGGCGCCTGGCCCTGGCGTCGCTGGTATTGGTGACACTCACATTTGAGTTGCGACCGCTGAAACCCTTTTTCAGCACCCGTTTTTTACTTCGCCGTACGCTGCGCTATCCGCATCAACCTAGCTCGCTGCCCCGCTTAAATTACCCATTTAAGCGGCTGCGCTAAAATTTGTCCGCTTAAGCTTTTTAGGCGGCCGGGCAGGTTTTGTGCGGATTCCCGGAGCAGGCACCCCGCCCGTGTATCCTTCTAGTCTGCCGCGCGCCTGATTGTGCTGATCAGGGCGCCGCGACCGGACCGACCGGGCCTCAGGAATCTTTATGACCGAACTAGAATTTCAATCGCTCGCGGCTGACGGCTACAACCGCATTCCCTTGATTGCGGAAGCGCTGGCCGACCTCGAAACACCGCTGTCGCTTTATTTGAAGCTGGCCCAGGCGGAACGCAACGGCGCCAATTCGTTTCTGCTCGAATCCGTGGTCGGCGGCGAACGTTTCGGCCGTTATTCGTTTATCGGCTTGCCTGCTCGCACCCTGATCCGGGCCTTCGGCCAACGCTGCGAGGTGGTTCGCGACGGTGCGGTGGCCGAGACCCATAACGGCGACCCGCTGGAATTCATCGCCCAGTTCCAGGCCCGTTTCAAAGTGGCGCAGCGTCCCGGCCTGCCCCGTTTTTCGGGCGGCCTGGCCGGTTATTTCGGCTACGACGCGGTGCGCTACATTGAGAAAAAACTGGCCGATTCAGCGCCGCCGGACGATTTGGGTCTGCCCGACATCCAATTGCTGCTGACCGAAGAAGTTGCGGTGATCGACAATCTCGCGGGCAAACTCTACCTGATTGTATACGTCGACCCGACCGCCCCCGAAGCCTATACCCGTGGCCGCCAACGACTGCGCGACCTGCGTGCGCGACTACGTTCGACGGTACAGCCGCCGGTGACCTCGGCCAGCGTACGCACCGAAATCTACCGCGAATTCGAGCGCGAAGACTATCTGCGCGCCGTGCTCAAGGCCAAGGAATACATCGCCGCGGGCGAGTTGATGCAAGTGCAGATCGGCCAGCGCCTGACCAAGCCGTTCCGCGACAACCCGCTTTCCTTATACCGCGCCCTGCGTTCGCTGAACCCGTCGCCGTATATGTACTTCTACAATTTCGGCGAATTCCAGGTGGTCGGCGCGTCGCCGGAAATCCTGGTGCGCCAGGAACAGCGTTCCAGCGAAAACGGACCGCAACGGATAGTCACCATCCGCCCCCTGGCCGGCACCCGGCCGCGCGGCGCCACGCCTGAGAAAGATGCGGAACTGGCCACCGAACTGCTTAACGACCCGAAAGAAATCGCCGAACACGTGATGTTGATCGACCTCGCGCGCAACGACGTCGGCCGCATCGCCAAAACCGGCTCGGTGGTGGTGACCGACCAGATGGCGATCGAAAAATATTCGCATGTGCAGCACATTGTCAGTTCGGTCGAAGGTCATTTGAAAGATGGCGTCAGCAATCTTGACGTACTGCGCGCCACCTTCCCCGCGGGCACCCTGTCGGGCGCGCCGAAGGTCCGCGCGATGGAATTGATCGACGAACTCGAACCGATCAAACGCGGCCTGTATGGCGGCGCCGTCGGCTATCTTTCGTTCTCGGGCGAAATGGACCTGGCGATTGCGATTCGTACCGGCATCATCCGCGGCGGCAACCTCTACGTGCAAGCCGCCGCCGGCATCGTGGCCGACTCGGTGCCCGAAAGCGAATGGCAGGAAACGGAAAACAAGGCGCGCGCCGTGCTGCGCGCAGCGGAACAAGTGCAAGACGGTCTCGACCGCGGCACGGAGGAGTTTTGACCATGCTGCTGATGATCGACAACTATGATTCCTTCACCTATAACCTCGTCCAATACTTCGGCGAGCTCGGTGAAGAAGTGCAAACCGTCCGCAACGATGCCATCACGCTAGAGCAAATCAGCGCGCTCCAGCCGGCCCGTATCTGCCTGTCGCCGGGCCCCAGCAACCCGGCCCATGCGGGCATTACGCTGGCGACACTCAAACACTTCGCGGGCAAACTGCCGATTTTAGGCGTGTGCCTCGGTCATCAGGCCATAGGCGAAGCCTTCGGCGGGCGCGTGATCCGCGCCAAAACCATCATGCACGGCAAAACCAGCGTGATCGAAACCGATGGGCGCGGCGTCTTCAGCGACCTGCCCAAGCAGTTCACCGTGACGCGTTACCATTCGCTCGCGATCGAACGCGCCACCCTGCCGGACTGCCTGGAAATTTCCGCCTGGACCGAAGATGGCGAAATCATGGGCGTGCGGCACAAGGAGCTGGAGATCGAAGGAGTGCAATTCCATCCCGAGTCGATCCTGTCCGAACACGGCCACGCCCTGTTGGAAAATTTCGTCAAAGGCCGGCGCGCCTGAACTTTCCGCCGTGCCACATCACGCCCGGCATAGGCCCGCCGCGCCTCGCTGAAATACCGCGGCGGGCGCGGCGCCGCGCGCCGAACATCCCGCATTTGACCTGGGACACTGTATGCCGATTACCCCGCAAGAAGCCTTACAACGCACCATCGAGCATCGCGAGATTTTCCACGACGAAATGCTGCATCTGATGCGGATGATCATGCGCGGCGAGATCTCCGACATCATGACCGCCTCGATCTTGATAGGATTACGCGTCAAAAAAGAGACCATCGGCGAAATCGCGGCGGCGGCCACGGTAATGCGCGAATTCGCCACGCCAGTCCATGTGGCGGACCATAGTCATTTCGTCGATATCGTCGGTACCGGCGGCGACGGCTCGCATACCTTCAACATCTCCACCGCCAGCATGTTTGTCTGCGCCGCAGCCGGGGCCCGCGTGGCCAAACACGGCAATCGCAGCGTGTCGAGCAAGTCCGGCAGCGCCGATGTGCTGGAAGCGCTGGGCGTCAATATTATGCTGAACCCGGAGCAGGTCGCGCACAGCATTGCCGAAACCGGCATCGGTTTTATGTTCGCCCCCAACCATCATCCGGCGATGAAGAATGTGGCGCCGGTACGGCGCGAACTCGGCATTCGCACCATCTTCAATATTCTCGGGCCGCTGACCAATCCCGCGGGCGCACCCAATCAATTGATGGGGGTGTTCCATCCCGACCTGGTCGGGATCCAGGCGCGCGTGATGCAGCGTTTGGGCGCCAAGCATGTGCTGGTGGTGCATGGCCTGGACGGCATGGATGAAGTCGCGCTGGGCGCAACCACCCTGGTCGGTGAATTGCGTGACGGTGCGGTCCGCGAGTATGAAATCCATCCTGAAGATTTTGGCATGCAGATGCAATCCAACCGCAGCTTGAAGGTGGCCGACGCGCAGGAATCGAAACTGATGCTGCTCGAAGCGCTGGATAACCGGCCCGGCGTGGCGCGCGAAATTGTCGCGCTGAATGCCGGTACGGCACTCTATGCCGCCGATGTGGTCGAATCGATCGGTGCCGGCATTATCCTGGCGCGCGAGACCATCGTCAGCGGCGCAGCACGCGCCAAGGTCGATGCCCTGGTCCGCTTTACTCAACAATGCAAAAAGGCATCATGAGCGATATCCTCGAACGTATCATCGCCGTCAAGCGTGAAGAGCTCCAGGCGGCGCAGCAAACCATGCCGATGGCGGCCTTGCTCGACGCGGTTGACGCGCGCTCCGACCTACGCGACTTTGTCGGCGCGCTGCGCGCAAAAATCAAGGCGGGCCGGGCCGCCGTGATCGCCGAAGTCAAAAAAGCCAGCCCGTCGAAAGGCGTGCTGCGCGAGCACTTTGTGCCGGCCGAAATTGCCGCCAGCTATGCGCAACATGGCGCGGCTTGCTTGTCGGTACTCACCGACGAGCAATTCTTCCAAGGCAGCGCCGCGTATTTGCAGCAAGCCCGCGCGGCCTGTGACTTGCCGGTGCTGCGCAAAGATTTTATGGTCGATTCCTATCAGGTGTTCGAAGCCTGCGCGATGGGCGCCGATTGCATCTTGCTGATCGCCGCGGCGCTGGAAACCGAGCATATGCAAGAGCTGGAAGAATTGGCTCAATCGCTGGGCCTGGCGGTACTGGTAGAAGTGCACAATGAAGCCGAGCTGAAACAGGCGCTGACCTTGCATACGCCGTTGATCGGCATCAACAACCGCAACCTGCGCACTTTCGAAGTCACGCTCGACACCACCTTCGGCCTGCTCGCTCAAATACCGAAGGATCGTATTGTCGTGACCGAATCGGGCATCCTGTCGCGCGACGACGTGACCCTGGCCCGTTCCCATGGCGTGCAAACTTTCCTGGTCGGCGAAGCATTTATGCGCGCCGAAGTACCCGGTGTCGCACTGGCCGAGATGTTCGACTGAGATGGCCATCGAACAGGAAATCAAGCTGGCCCTGGCGCCCGATAGTGTCGCCGCCGCCATCGCCTGCCTCAACCAAATCGGCGGCGGAGCGGGCCAGTTGATCGCGCTGGAAAATATCTATTTCGACACGCCCGAATGCGCGCTGGCACAGATCAAAAGCGCGGTACGCGTGCGCAAAACCGCTCAAGGCTGGCTGCAAACCTTCAAGGCCGGCGGCGGCGCAAGCCAAGGTTTGCATAGCCGGCACGAATGGGAAATGCCGATCGGCGGACCCCGGCTGGAACCCGCCGCGCTGCTGGCCGCGTGCGCCGACCATCCGGCAGCGCTGGTGTTGGGCCTCGCCTTGCCGCAGCTCCAGGCGCTGTTTCATACTGACTTCTCGCGGCGCCTGTGGAATATTGAACATGCAGGCGCACGGATCGAAGTTGCGCTCGACCAGGGTCAGGTCAGCGCCGAGCGCGACGGTCAAAAACGCAGCACGCCGATTTGTGAAATCGAGCTGGAACTCAAACACGGCGAGACCTCCGCTTTGCATAGTCTGGCCGAATTGCTGCGGGCGCAGGTGCCAAGCCTGACGCCGGATGATGTCAGCAAAGCCCAACGCGGCTACCAGTTAGTCCGAGCCTGACTTCAGTATGTGGGCTTAGGCCCACTCTTTTCAAGCGACAACCCTCATGGCATCCAGTCCAAAATCGTCATCCCGCATCCGGCCGAGCGCATCCGCCGGCCAGGGTTCGTTGTTTGAGTCAGCCGCGACGGCCCCTGAAACGGCAAGCACCAGCCATACCGCGGTACCGCCGAGCACGCCGCAGTCACTGGCGCTGCCGCTCGCACAGCAATTCACCAGCTTGTCCCCCGCTTGGCAAAGCGGCATCTCCAGCTTTGTCAGCAGCCCGGCTTACGCCAAATTATGCGATTTTGTCGATGGCGAACGCGCCCAAGGCAAAACCGTTTACCCGGACGAGGTGTTTCGCGCGCTGAAGCTGACCCAACCGCAGCAGGTCAAAGTGGTGATACTGGGGCAGGACCCGTATCACGGCGACGACCACGGCCGGCCGCAAGCGCATGGCTTGGCGTTCTCGGTACGTCCGGGAGTGCGCCCGCCGCCGTCGCTGAAAAATATCTACAAGGAAATTCACGCCAGCCTGGGACTGCCGATTCCCAGCCACGGCTGCCTCGATCATTGGGCGCAACAAGGCGTGTTGCTGCTCAACACCGTGCTGAGCGTCGAGGCCGGCCGGCCGGCCAGCCATGCCAAGCACGGCTGGGAACAGTGCACCGATGCGCTGATCGCCCATCTGGCCAGCCAATACCAGGGCTTGGTTTTCATGTTGTGGGGCGCCCACGCCCAGGCCAAGCGCGCTTTATTGCCACCCAGCCGCCATACCATCCTGGAAGCACCGCACCCCTCGCCGCTCTCCGCACATCGAGGTTTTCTGGGTTGCGCGCATTTCGCATTGGCCAATGCGGCGTTGACGGAGGCCGGCAAAACGCCGATCGACTGGCAATTGCCGCCGACCGTTTAGTCTGCGGGGCGTAGAGCTGGCAGCAGCCTTAAACTGCAGCGATGGCTGCGCGTGCATGAGCCAGCGCTTCCGCCGCGGCGGCTTCACCCATGGCGATGCCTTCGGCATAAATAAACTGCACGTCGGTCATGCCCAGGAAACCCAGGAAGGTCTGCAGATACGGCGTTTGCGTGTCATTCGGGGTGCCCGAATATTTACCGCCGCGAGCGGCCACCACGTACACCTTCTTGCCTGTTACCAGACCTTCGGGACCGGTGGCGGTGTAGCGGAAAGTGACGCCGGCACGGGCGATCCAGTCGAAATAGGTTTTGAGCTGCGACGAGATACCGAAGTTATACATCGGCACGCCGATCACCACGATATCGGCGGCTTGCAATTCGGCGATCAGCGCTTCGCTGCGGGCGTTGATCGTTTGTTGTTCGGCCGAACGTTTGTCGGCCGGGGTGAAGAATGCACCCAGCGTGGCATCGTCAAGATGGGGTACGCCATCTAACAGCAGGTTACGCACTACAAGATCGGTTTGGCCGAGCTTGCTTTGCAATTTGGCAACCAGCTCGTTGGCGAGCAGGGTCGATTGAGCGCCTTGCGAACGGGCGGCGGAATTGATCTGAAGAATCTTGGTCATGGCTAACTCCTGAATGGTGGCTCGAACAAGTGTGTTCGTTGAGTCAGGATTCTAGCCATCGCCATAAAGCTTACAAGCCTCAAGGGCGTGACGCATTGTTCTATTAATGCAACAACGGCATGAAGCCGTTGCTGCAGGGGCTGAGCGAGGTTTCAGCTTATCCTTGGAGCCAGGCATCGCCCCATTTTTTTGCGCTTCCGCGTGCATCGTCGCGGCTCAACACGTAACGGGTGACGTCGGCCGGATCGAGTTTGACGGTGAAACTGCGCAGTTCATCGCGGTGAAAAGCATGGATTTCGACCCGGTCGCCGGCGCGATAACGCGACAATAAGGAGTCGAGATTGCTCCCCGTCACCCGCAGGCCGTCGAGCGCAATCAATACGTCTCCCGCCGACAAACCGGCTTTTTGCGCCGCGCTATGGTCATGCACACTTGCCAGCGTGCATTCAGCGCCGCCGCGTATCCGCGCGCCCAATCCCGGCGTGCTGCCGCCCGCATCCGGGCTGATCGTGACACCAAACGGCGCCAGCAGATCGGCCAGGGGCAAATCGCGCGTGCCGTGTACCGCCTGCGCAAACAATTTGCCCAGGTCCGCGCCGGTGGCCTCGGCCAACAGGGCCTCGACCTCGTCTTCGCGGATACCGCGCCCTTTACCTTGATAAAAATCGCGGCCATAACGCTGCCACAACAGACGCATTACGTCGTCGAGCGACTTGCGATTGCGCGTTTGCGCCCGGATCGTCAGGTCGAAGGCCAACGCCACCAAAGAACCTTTGGTGTAGTAACTGACAATCGCGTTGGGCGCGTTTTCGTCCTGGCGGTAATATTTGATCCAGGCATCGAACGAGCTTTGCGCCACGCTCTGCTTAAAACGCCCCGCCCCGCGCGACACGCCGCCCACCGTCTTGCCCAGCAAACGGAAATATTCCGGGGTATCGATCAGGCCGCTGCGCACCAGTATCAGATCGTCGTAATACGAGGTAAAGCCCTCGAACAGCCACAGCAGTTCGCTATAGTTTTCCCGCGTCAGATCGTACGGCGCGAAGCTGGCCGGCTTGATCCGCTTGACGTTCCAGGTATGAAAATATTCGTGGCTGCATAAACCCAGATACGTGCGATAACCCTCGCTCGCCGTGGCCTGCCCCAGCACCGGCAAATCGGCGCGATTGCAAATCAGGGCGGTCGAAGCACGGTGTTCAAGACCGCCGTAACCGTCGGTGACGGCCATCGTCATAAAAACATAACGCTCGAACGGCGCGCGTTTCGATTTCGGCTCGAACAGGGCAATCTGCGCCTCACAAATTGGCTTCAGGTCACGTGTCAGGCGCTCCATGTCGAGCTTGGGCACCCGGCCGCTGATGACGACATCGTGCAACGCGCCGTGCGCCCTGAACTGACCCAGCGCAAAATGACCGAGCGTGACCGGATGATCGATCAGTTCATCGTAATTGGCTGCGCGATACTGACCGAAAGCATAACGCCGTGTACCGCGCGCCTCGGTGAGCGCGGTGGCGACGCGCCAATCTTTATAGACGGCGCCTTCCGGCTTGCGCAGCTCTACCTGACATGGCGCAGCTTCCTGCCCGGCCACGCTGAGAAACACACTGGTGCCGTTAAAGAAGCCGACGTTGTCGTCCAGATGCGCCGTGCGCACCGATAAGTCCCAGGCATACACTTCATAGACCAGCGTCAGCGCGCCTTTACATGGCGCCGCACGCCAGGTCTGCTTATCGGTCTTGTCGATGGCGACCCGTCGCGCCGTCTCGCCATGTGCGCTGAGGGTCACGATATTGCGGGCAAATTCACGCACCATATAACTGCCCGGGATCCAGACCGGCAACGAGAATACCTGGCCCGCGGGGTCCGGCTCGGCGACCGTCAAGGTCACTTCAAAGATATGCGCAGCCGGATTTTTGGGGACAATCGAATAATGGATAGGCTTCATGGCGACGTAAGTTCTGTTATTTTTTTAAGAGTCGATTTTTAAAAATCGATACGCCGAACGATGCAGGAGCAGCGGCACCATTCGGCTCATTCCTGGCAGGCGCGCTTTTAATGGATTGCCGCAAGCCGTTTTTCGAGTTCATCCGCATCGATAGCGCCCGGCAAACGGCTGCCGTCCGCCAGAAATACCGTGGGCGTGCCGTCGACATTCAATTGATGGCCCAACGCCAGGTTTTTATCGATTGCGGCGGTATCGCACTGACCCGGGCCAGTTGGAGTTTTATGGTCGACCATCCAGCTTTCCCAGGACTTGGCCCGGTCGCTGGCGCACCAGATGGTTTTGGATTTAGCCGTCGAGTCCGGCGACAAAATCGGATAAAGGAAAGTATAGACCGTCACATTGTCGACACTGCGCAGGGTGTTTTCAAGGCGTTTGCAATACGGGCAATTAGGATCGGAAAACACCGCGATCTTGCGACTGCCGTTGCCTTTGACGACTTTGATCGCATCCGCCAGCGGCAGCGTATCGAACTTGATCCGGTTCAGGTCGGACAATCGTTGCTGGGTCAGATTGGTTTGGGTCTTGGTTTCGACCAGGTCGCCCAGCAGCAGATAGTCGCCGTTGGCGTCGCTATAGATGATTTGTTGGCCAAGGTTGATTTCGTACAGACCCGGCACCGGCGACTTGCTCACACTCTGGATCGGATCGTCCGGTCCCAGCCGGTTTTGCAGCACGCTCTTGAGTTTGTCAGTCACGGCATCGGCACGGGCGGGCGCCGAGGCCGACAGCATCAGGCTCGCCGCGGTCAATACCAGCGCGCCGTGGCGCAAAAAGCTTTTCATCACAAGTCCTTTAAATCGGGTTTGAACTGAGTCATCCACCGGCGGCGGCACACCACTGCAGCAGTGCCGCGCCCGGTTTCAGCCCAGTGCGTGGGTGATCAACCAACGCTTGAGCCAGGGCCGAGCCGCGAGTAGCGACATGCCCGTATTACGCAAACCGCGCACCACCGCCCCGGGCGCGGCGAACAAGCGCTGCAAGCCATCCGTCGTCAGCAGCAGCATTTGGATATCGGCGCGGCGCGAACGTTCATAGCGCCGCAGGAGCACCCTATCGCCCACGTCGCGAAACGATTCGCGCCGGGACAAAATTTCAGCCAGCGAGGCGACATCGCGCATGCCCAGATTCATCCCTTGCCCGGCCAGCGGATGCATCGCATGGGCCGCGTCACCAACCAGCGCCACGCGCGGCGCAATCAGCCGATCCACTTCCTGCAACAGCAAGGGGAAACCGCGCGCCGGGGTGACGCATTCGAGTGCGCCCAGGCGCTGGCCCACGGCTTGCTCGACTTGTGCCGCCAATTGTGCCGGGTCGAGTGCCAACAGCGCTTGCGCATGTTCGGTATGCGCCGACCACACCAGCGATACATGCTGGTCGGGCAAGGGCAAGAGCGCAATGATTTCGCCGTCGTGGAACCATTGATAAGCGGTTTCACCGTGCGGCAATGCGGCGCGGAAATTCGCCACCACCCCGACTTGGGCGTAATCGCGCTGCTTGAGCTTCGCTTCGGTCTGCGAGCGCACCCATGAGTGCGCGCCGTCCGCACCGACCACCAACTGGACCGCAAGCTGCGCGCCATTATCGAGCGTCAGCAAGGCAGCTTGGTCGTCGACCTCCAAACCCTGGGCGCGCTGCGCGATCCAGGTCACTTGAGGCTGGAACTGCAAAGCGCTATCGAGCGCGCGCTCGACCAGCCCGGATTCGACAATCGAGGCGAGCTGGGGCACCGCCGCTTGAAAAGCGGAGAAATGCAGTTGCGCCAGCGTGTCGCCAAACACCCGCATGTCGTACACCGGGGTCAGGCGAGCCGGGTCGAGGGCCGGCCAGATGCGCAGTTTTTCGAGCAGCGCCTGCGAGCTGGACGAAAAAGCGTAGACCCGCGAATCGAAACCATGGCCGGCCGGCAGGGGCGGAGTCCGGGTCGCGAGCAGTGCCACGTTCAAGCCGCTTTGCGCCAAAGCCAGGGCGGACGTCTTGCCGAGCAAACCGCCGCCGACCACCGCAACGTCGAATGTCTGAATTGTCATTGCAACATTATAGCCTTGGGCCGCCGACCTGTTCTTGGATGCATAAAGATAGGGCCCGAGAGATGGGGATTGAGGCAGCGGGAAGCCGAATCCCGCTTAAACCCGAATTGGACCGGGGTTGAATCGAGGTTGAATCGAGGTTGAATGTTTACACCGCGTTTCCACTGCCACCCCGCCCTTTTACCGGGTTTTTACACGAGTCTGCCTAGACTGCAATTGTGTTCAACAACCAGAGAGTTCAGTCATGGCATCAACAGTCGCGCTTATTCCCCGGCAACGTGTGATCACCCAAACTAGCGCATCGGGCCCGGCGCCCGAACTGTACGCCGCAGCCTACCAGGCCCACTGGGCCGCCCCACGCATGATCCAGCCCCGGTTATCCGGCAAAGGCTGGGGCAAGAGCGAAAGCAGGATCACGCCAAGCCGCGCGGCACGCCCGCGAGACGAGCGGCTGATGATGCAGGTAATGCTCGATGACGTATTTCTGACTGCCTTTCGCCGCGCCCTGTTTTCCGCCAGCGAAGGCCTGATCACCTTATTACGGGTGCAACCCGATCCGCGCGACGCCCATCGCGTCAAAGTCTGGCTGGGCCTGAACCGCCCTTCGGTGCGCGCCGTCATCGACCTGATAATCGCGACCCTGCCCGAAGCCGAGATCGGCCGCATTGCCCCCGCCTGAATTCAAGTCCGACACCAAAATCATGAAACCTCTCCCTGACACGACCCGCTTCGGCGGCATCTGGATTCCACTGGTCACCCCGTTTACCGAGCGCGGCGCCAACCTGGATTTGCCCGCGGTACAACGGCTGGCGCACTATTATGTCGAGGCAGGCGTGGCCGGATTGGTGGTCTGTGGCACCACCGGCGAGGCCGCCACCCTGTCGCCCGGCGAACAGGACCATCTACTGGCTACCGTGCTGAAAACCGTGGACGGACGGTGCCGCGTCATGATGGGAGTGGCAGGTGCCGATACCGAAGCCATGGCACGCCGCGTTCAGCAGTTCGATCATTATGACCTGGCCGGCCTGCTGATTTCACCGCCCGCCTATGTCAAACCTTCCCAAGCGGGCATCCTGGCGCACTATCAAAAACTGGCCGCGGCCACCCGCCATCCGATCATTTTGTACAACATCCCGTCCCGCACCGGCGTCAACCTGGAGCCTTCGACGGTGGCACAACTGGCGGCCGGCGGCCATTTCCCGGCACTCAAGGAATCGACCGGCAATATCCCCCAATTGATCAATCTGATTGAAACAGCCGCGCTCGAGGTCTTGTCCGGCGACGACTCCTTGCTGCTGGTGACCCTGCTGCTGGGCGGCACGGGCGGCATCTGCGCCTGTGCCCACGTGCGGCCCGACCTGTTTGTGGCCCTGGTCAAGATGGTCAAGCAAGGCCGCATCGCCGACGCGCAAGCCTTGTCGCGCCAATTGCAGCCGCTGATCGGTTTGCTCTTTTCCGAACCCAACCCGGCGCCCGTCAAGGCCATGCTGGCGCTGCAAGGCCTGATCGGCGACGCCTTGCGTTTGCCCATGATGCCCGTCAGTGCAGCCAGCCGTCAGTTGCTGGCCGACGAACTGCGGCGCATCGCCGCGATCAAGCTGCCGCAGCAGGTGCAATTGGCGGCCTGAACGGCCGTCCTGCGCCGGGGCGTTTCAGGCTCGCGCATACGCGAAGCTGTCCTATGCCCGGGCCACAACGGTACAATATCGGTTTAGCGGTAAACTTAGCGGCGGTAGCCAGATGCGCGCCCGGCCCGGTGGCAGCGGTTTTAGCCGCCCCCACCGCCCCTGCGGGCTCGGTTCGAACTCTGCAAAAACACGCTCGAGCCCCGCTCTTCAAGCCTAAAACCGATACACGAAGGATCCCATGAGTCTCCAATGCGGCATTGTCGGCCTGCCTAACGTCGGCAAGTCCACCCTCTTCAACGCGCTGACCAAAGCCGGCATCGCGGCAGAAAACTATCCGTTTTGCACCATCGAACCCAACGTCGGCATCGTCGAAGTGCCGGACCCGCGCCTGAAACGCCTGTCCGCCATCGTCAAACCGGAACGTGTAGTGCCCGCCATCGTCGAATTTGTCGACATCGCGGGGCTGGTGGCCGGCGCCTCGAAAGGCGAAGGCCTGGGCAACAAGTTTCTCGCCAACATCCGCGAAACCGACGCCATCACCCATGTGGTGCGCTGCTTCGAAGATCCGAACGTGATCCACGTCGCCGGCAAGATCGACCCGCTGTCCGATATCGAAGTGATCAACACCGAACTGGCGCTGGCCGACCTCGCCACCGTCGAAAAAGCCCTGGCGCGCAATATCAAGCTGGCCAAGTCGGGCACCGACAAAGAAGCCATCAAGCTGGTGCCTTTGCTCGAAAAAATCAGCAAACAACTCGACCAGGCCAAACCGGTCCGCGCCCTCGACCTGTCCGATGACGAACTGGCCTTGATCAAACCTTACTGCCTGATCACCGCCAAGCCGACCATGTATGTCGCCAACGTCAAAGACGACGGCTTCCACAACAACCCCCTGCTCGACGCCGTGATCCAGTTCGCCACCGCGGAAAAATCGCCGGTGGTCGCCGTCTGCGCCGCCATCGAAGCCGAAATCGCCGACTTGCCCGAAGAAGACATGGGCGTGTTCCTGGCCGACATGGGCATGGAAGAACCGGGCCTGGACCGCGTGATCCGCGCCGCGTACCGCCTGCTGGGCCTGCAAACCTACTTCACCGCCGGCGTCAAGGAAGTCCGCGCCTGGACCATCCACGTCGGCGACACCGCCCCGCAAGCAGCCGGCGCCATCCACACCGACTTCGAACGCGGCTTTATCCGCGCCCAAACCATAGCCTTTAACGATTTCATCTCGTTCAAGGGTGAGCAAGGCGCGAAGGAAGCGGGCAAGATGCGCGCTGAAGGTAAGGAATATGTGGTGCAGGATGGGGATGTGATGAATTTCTTGTTTAACGTTTGAGCGGGATTTGCGGCAGATAAAATGTGCCGCAGTCCTGAAGTTTTTTAAGCCCGCGGATGCGGGCTTTTTTACGCCTATCGGTTCCAGACTGATTTTTTGGCGGCCGGCAAAAAACCGGAGATCGAACCGGGTATACACAGAAAAGGGAGAAACAAAAACCGGGTATAGGAGCGCCGCCCATGCTAAACGATACGCCATGACGCCGAACAATACCGTGCCGGTAGCCGATTATCCGGCAACTGATCGACGGCGCGCGGCAGCGGGCCGCAGCAGCACTCAATGCCGAGTTGACACTGCTCTACTGGCGGGTGGGTGGTCGCATACACCGGGAAATCCTCGGCAACCGGCGGGCAGGTTATGGCAAGGCGATTGTCTCCACGCTGTCGAAACAATTGACAATAGACTACGGGCCGGGATTTTCCAGCAAGAACCTGCACCACATGGTGCGCTTTGCGCAGGTTTTTCCCGACGAGGCAATTGTCTACTCGGTGAGTAGACAATTGAGCTGGACTCATCTAAGAACACTGATTTACCTCGACGCTCCGCTCAAGCGCGACTTTTATCTTGAGCTATGCCGCCTAGAAAACTGGAGCGTGCGTCAGTTGCAGGAGCGCATGAACGCATGAACGCCATGCTATTCGAACGCTCGGCGATTTCCAAGCAAGCGGAAGAGACGATTCGGCACGAATTGCAAGCACTGCGGCAAGAACATCCCCCTTCTCCCACCCTGCTGCTGAAAGGCCCCTATTTGCTCGATTTTCTGGGCTTGAACGACCGCTATCTCGAATGCGACCTCGAAGACGCCATATTGCGCGAAATCGAACAATTCCTGTTGGAACTCGGCGCTGGCTTCACCTTTGTTGCGCGCCAAAAGCGAGTGCAGATCGATAACGACGATTTCCATATATCTTTCTCTGGAGCTGGCAACCGCAGTTGCCGAGTATCAGCAGCTGGATGCGCTATGTCTGTGACATCGCACACCTGAGCGGACCTATACATTTCTCGATAGCGGTCATTCCAAAGCTGTGGCGAACGCCCACGTATTCAGCTACGCAAAGACCCTAGCCCTACTCTTCATTCGCCGCGGAGATGTAGAGCTACTCAGAACATCCGATGCCCGTTCGTCAACGGATCACCGCACCCGCTCGATAATTACTTCCCAAGCGGCTTTGGTTTTTTGATATTTGTCGGTCGTGATGTGCTCTAACGAGATCGTGTTCCAACCATCCGCAAAGAGTCGACGCACCGCGATTTCATCAAAGAAGCGCTTGGGCTGTCCGTTCACCAGAAAATAGTTCGGTTCGATTTCCTCGCATCCATCCGCACCGAAATTTGTATCATCGGTGGAGTTCAGTCGGCATAACAGCACTCCACCCAGTCTTAGCGCCAATCGCACGCGATCCACGATCGACACGGTTTCTTTCCAGGCAAAGTAGTGAAGCGATAGACTCGCCAACACAACCCCAAGGTCCGTGGCATCTTCGGGAAGCGGATCACGAACGTCTCGTCGCTCGATGCGGGCAGAGGGTACTCTGACCTTGGTCGACGCTACCGAGGTGCGTGACGTGTCAAAACCGATCACGCGCAGGCCGGCTTTCGCCAAGCTTGCAGTGTCGTCGCCGTAGCCACAGCCAATCTCAAGCACGGGCCGTTCGCCGGAGCGCGCCTTGATCAATGCCAGCCATCGGTCTAACCAAGGATCGGGGAACATGGAGAGCACATCCTAGAGCTAGTTATTGAAACAATTTCCGTTGCCTGAATAAGGGCCGCACCGAGACCGATGCGAACCGTCTCGGACCGCCCCGTCACATCCTTTCAATATTCGCGTTAGCGGGCAGATTGCCAGCGTATTAGCGTTCGACGTAGCGTGTCTGAAATTAGCCGGGTTACTGCCGCACGTGACCGGCTCAAGTCGACCCCAAACGGACATTTCCGATGCGCGCCCGTATGTCCGCTTGCGAGAAAACTTGGACAATATCAGCAGGAGCGGTAACATCCCACAACCGAACAAATAAATGGGGATCGAGCCTTGAAAGCCAAGACTGGAGCGCCGGTTACGATATGGACCGTTCGCACGATGCGGTTGATAGTCTCCATTTCCCTGCTAGGGGCGGCTTTGGAAGTGCCAATTGCATCTTCCGCGCAGAATCGTGCGATCTCCGGTCCGAGCTTTTCGTGTGGGCCAGCGAACAGCGTCATCGAGACGACAATTTGTAACGATGCCGCACTTACCGCACGTGATCGAACGATGGCTACGTTGTTCACCGCATCTCAGAAGGACGCTTTCAACCAGGGTAGGTCTCAACAGCAAATCCTGCAACGACAGTGGCTGAAGATGCGCAACGAGCAATGTACGAATGGCGACATGCATTCGTGTCTCGTCGAGACATACGACGACCGGTTGAATGAATTAGCGGTGGCGGCACTTTTCCAGGCCCCAGATGACGCCCTTGCCGAACTAACTCGACAAAAACCGAAATCTGCCGCGTTATACGAAGCTATCTATCGTTACGCAACGATCGACGATACCGTCGACCGCGCGACTGTGGTCGCCAAACTGATCGGCCCGGCGTTCGAAGAGTTTCACGACAAGCCGTGGGCACGACCTTTGTCCAATGTTGAGGACACTCATGATGCGGCGTCATCAGACGAAAATTTCTCAGCATTCCTAGACGTCGCGTCGGTCAGTAACTATAAGCTGACGATGCCTTGTTCGGCACTGGTGCGACGCCCCGGATTGAGCGATGCCCTGAATGCGGTGTACGGCGGAGCAATTGATGGTCAATTGATCCGGAGCGATTGCGAGGCAATGACGTCGAGCTTGCCAGCTGTCGCTCGCCTGACGAAAGCGGCGGCGGCCGCTCAACCATTCTGTCGGGCCACGATTCGGTTTAGTCTCGGACGTAACTTCGACAAAACACTAGTGGCCGTTCGTTTGCACCGCACTGACTTATGGAATTCCAAGAAACTCGATGTGAATCAGGGAGGTCAGGACGAAGACAACGACGATCCTACGAAAGATGTGGATGTACCGCGCTTTGTGGCACGGCATCCTGTGTTGATTCGTGAAGCCACCGATGAACTGGCGAGGTACTATTCGAACCGTTTCGGCGCCCCCTCGGCTCTTGCCGAAGCGCAAGCCCTTGGCGCGGTCAGCGCAATTGTTTTCGGGGCCTACAATCTTTGCGAGACAGGATGAGAACATTCAAGTTGAGTTGAGGATTCAGTGTTTACGCTGGTTTTGTCGAAAGCGGTCAGTCACAGACCTTAGACGATCGGCCGCTCTTGGCCGGCTGCTGCCTGTGGATACCGGCACCGCAAAGCCGATTTCACCGAAATATGTAAATTGTGCATAGTCCGCTTTTGGCAGACAACATCAGGAACCGCAGATCCCAGCCAAGACCGGCTGGTGGTCCGTCTCAATCGAAAGAGACCGACGGCAGCCTTTCAAAGTAAATGTTTTTCAGGATCACCCAGTTCGAAATACCCAACATGCGCATGCCTGGAACCCCATGTTGAATCTTGCTGAAGGATGCTAGACTCGTCAACGAATGCAGCTCGGCAGTAACCGAAACCCCTCAGGACGCGCCATTCCGACGCCCCTCAACATTCAGCCCACCAAGGAATGCCTCGATCGCGTCGATTTCCGTCCGGTCGTTTCCGTAATCCTGGGCCAAGCGCTCGAAGAGTGATGCCAGACCGTTATAAATGGCTTGCGTCGCGCTGTCATTCCCGGCGAATTGCGCAATCTCCTGCATTTCCGCGACCCATCGGTAAGCCTTGGGATACATATCGGGCACCGACTTGGTGAAGCGTTTCAGCAGCATAGGTTGACTCTTTTCCAACTCATCAAGGAGCGCCGCTCCAGCGCCTGCACGGCTGGCCGACAGGATCATGGCGGCAGCCAGGCCGGTCAGGCCCTTGGTGATGCCGGCGTAAGACATTTTCAGCGCCGACGCCGCGCCGATAGGCGCCTGCAGAATCCGCACATCGAAGCCGAACTGAGCGAGTGCCAAGGTAGCTTGCGCATGAGGCCCAGACATGTAGAGTGCCGGACCTTGAACCCCAGCTTGAGGCGGAGGGCCGATGATACAGGCGTCGACAAACGGAGTGCCGGTCGCCGTGATAACTGCGCCGACCGCTGCGACACTGTGCGGGTTGACCGCATTACAGTCGACGAAGATCGGCTTGCGGCCGGCACGCTCCAGTTGCGGGGCAAATCGCCTGGCCACCGCCAAGGCCTCGGCAGGGGGAACCACCGAGAGGATGATATCCGAGCTCACGATGAGCGCGTCTTCCACGTCGTCCATGCCTGCCGCTTGCGCGCGTGCGATGGCCGCGGCGCTGCGGCCCGTCAACGAGGTACGCACTTGCGCGCCGTTTTCGCGAAGTCGCCGACCGATGGCACTTCCCATTGCGCCCGGCGCAATCACTGCAACGATATAGCTCATGTTGTCGGTCCCTGTGTCTGATCGATTGAAAAATCGCTAGAGGCAGTCTAACCGGTCGCGTAAATAGGCGCGAACCAAGTTGCCGAGCGTCCGTGCAGAGATAGATGAGTATTGATACCATGGACGCTCACAAACCAGCGAACGCCCCTTTCGCTCGCCGAAACAAGCATGTTTGGCGCAGGTCCGTGGTCGGAAAAATTGACCGTCTGAAAAGGGTCGGAAGCACCCGTTCGATCACGTCACAACAGGCTCTTCGCCGTGGCAGCGTGACGCTCAAGAAATAATTTGAAATGAAATCTAACTGCTGGATGGAATAAAGTACCCTGCTCGCGCGTTAACTTGAACATAGCCGATGCTACGCCAACCGCTCGCACGCCGCGCCACCCTCTTGTGGCTGCTCTCGGTCCACTTATTCCGTGACGGACTTGCAATGAATTCCAAGGTCAACCCAGCACCGATTTCACTCGAAACGGCCGAAACCGCGTCGAAATATAGCTACATCGCCATGCTTCTACATTGGCTGATCGCGGTGTTGATCATCGTCAATGTGGGCCTGGGTCTAAGCGCCAATTACTGGCTCGCCGACGATCAGGTGCGCCCGGTCATCGATCTGCACAAGTCCATCGGCATCACCGTGCTGGGCTTGGTATTGCTGCGTATCCTGTGGCGCGTCTCGCACCGCCCGCCGCCGCTGTCGCCAAGCTTCCCGAGTTGGGAACGGATGGCCGCGCATATCACTCATTTCCTGCTGTATTTGCTGATGATCGGCTTGCCCCTGTCGGGCTGGGCGCACGATTCGGCCTGGGTTGCCGCGGCCACCCATCCGATGAAATTTTTTGGTCTGTTCTCCTGGCCGCGGATCGGCTTTCTGATGAATCTCGATCCCGCGGTGAAAGAATCGCTGCATTTACATGACCGCTTGGGCACCCTGCATACGTGGCTCGGTTATGCGCTCTATGCACTACTGGCCATGCATATCGGCGGTGCGCTAAAGCACGAGTGGATCGATCGGAAATCAGTGCTTAAGCGTATGGTCCCGTAATGAACACACCTTTATGAATATACCGAATATACCTTTACATATCGTAGAAAAAAACTCACCCACGCCAGATGCCAGGCGAGCTTCGGCGGCATCTCTCGAACAGGCGCTGGCACTTGCATCACCGCGCATCCTGCCGCGCGCGACCACACTGATCAGCGTAACCATCCATCTCAGCGTGATGGCCTTGTGGTTCGTGCTGTTCGCCCGCGCTTTCTTTTTGCACGGCGCATTGGCGTGGTCGACCGGGATTGCCTACATTTTGTATGACACCATCCTGCTGCTGTTTGTCGGCTGGAAAACCCTGCCGCTGCTGAGACCGCGCGAGAGGCCGCTCGACGTCACGGAACCGGTCGGCCATCTGCCCAGCCTTGGGGTGATTGTTGCCTCGCATAACGAGGCGTCGGTACTGCCCATCACGCTCAACGCTCTGTTGAATCAGATTCACGGTCCGGCGCAAATCGTTATCGCCGATGATGGGTCATCCGACGATACCGCTCAACTCCTGACTCGCCATTTTGGCCTGATCGCGCCGGCTGAAGGCGAGTTAAGCGCACCGAGTGCCTTGTATCCGCAATTGCTGTGGCTGCGTGTGCCGCATGGCGGCAAGGCGCGCGCATTAAATACGGCAATCACGGTGATGACAACCGACACCGTGATGACCGTCGATGCCGATACGCTGCTCGCAGGCGACGCCACCTTCGCCATGCGGCGCGCGTTTGCACTAAGCCCGAATCTGGTCGCCGCTGCCGGCATCCTGGTTCCGGTCTGCAGCAAAACGGTGTCGGGCCGGCTGTTCCAATGGTTCCAGACCTACGAATATATGCGCAATTTCATCGCCCGTTATGCGTGGATGCGCGCCGACAGCTTGTTGCTGATCTCCGGCGCCTTCGCCTCATTTCGGCGCGATGCGCTACTCGCCGTGGGCGGCTTCGATCCTTTATGTCTGGTAGAAGATTATGAATTGATCCACCGTTTGCGCCGCTATTCGGTTGATCATGGGCTGAACTGGGATGTGCGGGTAGTGGGCAACGCTCACGCGCAGACCGATGCGCCGAGTACATTGACCACCTTTATGCGGCAGCGGCGGCGCTGGTTTGCGGGGTTTTTACAAACCCAATACTGGAACCGCGACATGACCGGCAACCGGCGCTACGGCACACTCGGTATGCTGATGCTGCCGGTCAAGGCGGTCGATACGGTACAACCGTTATACGGCCTGACCGCATTTGTGTTGTTGCTTGGTTTTGTGTTTGGCGGACATGGCGCGATCGTGCTGTCGATCTTTAGCGTGATCGGCGCGAAAACCTTGTTCGACCTGCTGTTCTATGTATGGAGCATCCATCTGTATCGCCGCTGGACTGGAGATAGCAAAAGTTCGAGTATCGGCATGGCAATGCTCGCGGCACTGGCCGAGCCCTTCACTTTTCAGTTGCTGCGTCACGTCGGCGCCACCCTAGGCTGGCTGCAATTCGTCCGTGGCGGACGGGTATGGGGCAAACAACATCGCGCCGGGCTGACCGCACCGCCTGCGGATAAATAACGTCATTATGTCTTTATCTGAAGTTACATCTCTCATCGACGCCGCGCCCAGAAACGAACCTGCGGTGCTGGTTGCAAACGCCGCATTGCCTACACGCTACGGCATCTTCACTTCTTATATTTTTCGCGTCGGTGCCGGCAATACGGAACATGTCGCACTGGTGATGGGCGATGTAACGAATGGCGAGGCGGTACTCACGCGCCTGCATTCGGAATGTCTGACGGGCGATGTGTTCGGCTCCTACCGCTGTGATTGCGGCGAACAACTCGATCTTGCGCTGCGCTACATCGCGACGGAAGGCCGGGGGGTGTTGTTATATTTGCGCGGCCATGAAGGGCGCGGCATCGGCTTGGCCAACAAGATCCGCGCTTACGCCTTGCAGGAACAAGGCCGCGATACGGTCGAAGCCAATCGCGACCTCGGTCTGCCGGACGACACTCGCGAATACAATTCGGCGGCCGGTATTTTGCGCAGTCTGGGCGTGACCTCAGTGCGGCTCATCAGCAATAATCCGAAAAAATTCGATGCCTTGCTACAGCATGGCATTGCCGTCCACGAACGGGTTGCGCTGGCAATTCCGGTGCGCCAGGAAAATCGACGGTATATCCAGACCAAGCGGGCCAAGTTCGGTCACTACACCGAAGAAAACATCTAAGCGCCACCGCAAATGGTTAAACCACGCCGGGCCGGGACCCGCTTGCGGAGCCCCGAAGGCTCCGCGCATCGCGGTCAATTGATGCTCGATGCCCCACTCAAGTAGGTGGGTTGCGGGGTGCCGCCGGCAAAGCGTCCGGATTGCCGGCCCCATCGAACAGAGTCGGCGTGAGATGGGTGGCGATATGCTGGCCGAGCGTCACCAGGTTAACCTCGGCGTCATTGCTCACCAGCGCATAACTCAGCCGGTCGTGCCGCCAGGTCACCACTTTCATCTCGCCCACCTGCTGGGTCTGCAATGCCTGATCGGGTTTGCTGTCCGTGATCACACAGAGGGCGACCGGGCCGCCATGCTCCGCTAGATAGAGGATCTGGACCAGCGGCCGCTGGCGAAAACGCAAGCGCCGCAGTTGTTTGAAATCCAGGCCTGCCGCGCGCAAATCGGGGACGTTCAGCGCCAGAGCATCGTCCTGCCGGATCTGCTTGACCGTGTTGGCGGTCTGGTTCGCATTATCTTGAAGATCAATCAGGGTTTCGCGGGTGTATAGGTCCTGGTATTCGGCGACCGCCTGAATCCACGGTAAAGGCCGAGCCCGGTGCAGAGGCAGCAATTCCGGCGCAAACCTGACCACCACGTCGCAACACAAGACCCCGGCGACAAAAGCCAGCCCCAGCCAGGACAAGGTGAAACGCCTACGTCCAAGCGACGCCTGCTTAGGCGACCGCCCAGGCAACCACTGCGACACCCACGTCAGGCGACCGGGCTGGTGCGCTATCTCAGGTTTGGCATCATGCACCGCACCGCGTATCAGGGCCTCGACATTGCGCACCAGCGAGTCGGGGACGGGAGCCAGATCCTGCCGGCTGAAGGCGGCTTGATAAGGCAGGCGTGCAGCGCGTAGCGCGTTCACGCGCTGCGCTACATCCGGCGATGCGTCGATCGCGGATTCGATGTCGGCGCATTGCTGGGGCAAAGCATCGCCATCCACATAAGACATGAGCAGGATATCGTCGAGATTCATGATATCGAGTCCTTGGTTCGGGTACCGGGAGGAGCAGAATGTTCGCTGAAGCGCAGACCTATCGTCAGTCGCGCACGCGACAGACGGCTCATCACAGTGCCGATCGGCACATCGAGTACTTCGGCGGCGTCCCGGTAACTCAGGCCTTCGACTGCGACCAGCAGCATAATGACGCGCTGCGCATCCGGCAGCGCGTCCACCGCCTTCAGAATTTCACGATGTAGCAGGTCGGTTTCCGGATTAACCGCAAGTGGATCTGCGATGGTCTGCATCAATTCGTCATCCCACTCCATACTGGCGCGGCTGCGGATGCGACGCGAACGGACTTCGGAAATCCATAGCGAATGCACAATGGCGAACATCCAGCTCAGCGCGGAGGTCTCGGGCAGCAGTTGGTGACGCCGCTCCAAGGCGCGCACGCAGGCACGCTGCACCAGATCCTCGGCGTCGTGTTTATTGGTCGATAAACGTAACGCAAAGGCCCATAGGCGAGGCAATAAGGAAGGCAAAATGGCCGGCAGGTCTTCACCCGTCATCAAGGTCATTCCTGACTACAATTCGATTGGCAGCATATGCAAGGCTTTGATAAGGGTCACACTTCCGCTTTCGGTTAAAGGAGATGAGATCGATGCGATGTCGCGTCATCTGCCGTGCAATTTTACTGCGCTCGTCTTGGTTAAACGCTCGAGTGCCCGCTTTTATTCCATCGATTTTATCTTTACCAGAATTGGGTCGTCATGCCGAGGATAAAAACCAACAGGTCAGGGGTGCTTGAGCTCGGCCCAAGATCCCCGGTTGGTTGCGCCCGCCGCTAACGCATCTCCGACATCATCGGCGCAACGCAACCGCAAGCGGCTTAGTTGGTCGATGGCGCGGCACCCAACCAGCCGTTGACGGCATCCAATACCTGCGTTTCAATCCCGAGATAACCATGCGGAGAATTCGCTTTGCAAGCTTCGGGCATGCGGCTGGCGCCCGCGTCGCTGGACACCTCGATAAAGTCGAAACCGCCCGCCTCCGCCATTTTTTTTGCGCTCCAGAATGGCGAGACGACGCAGCCGTCGCCCTTGTTCGATAGCACCAGCACCCGGGCCGCGCCATGTTCCCAACTCACGCCTGCCAACCCCGGACCGCCGCGCCCAGGCAAGGTGACGGGTGAAGTCATGACATAGGCGTCGGCCACCTGCGGCTCACGCTTAAGAATATTGCCGACAGAAATCGAACCTCGGCTGGTACCGACCAGCGCAATCTTGGCGTCCGGATATTTTTTACGTAAGAGTGCCACCGCGGCCGCGACATCCTGCGCCTGCTCGTCACTTAGCCTGAAGCTGTCGTCCATACCGCGCGCATAATCCGACGGCACGTCGAACACCACCGGAATCGCACCGAGCGTGTTCCAATAGGCGCTCGATCGCAGCAGAAAATTGCCCCGCATGCGGGCCGGCCCGCCCTCCCTCAAATCGACTGCCCCGTCGTCGCCGGCAAACAGGACCACGATCCAGTGGGCGGCGGACGTGGCCGCGGTCGATGGTGAAGTGCTTGCACCCTCCTCGATATAAATGCCTTGAGTAACTGAGGCACGGGTAGGAATCGACACCAGCTCGCCAGCATGCGAAATAAGTAGATAGCTGGCAGCAAACAATCCTAATCCTGCGCGTAGAACAAAATTGGCCGACATAACGCCCCCGATGTCTCGATATATTTTACTTAAATCCGGCCGGCGCAACCCAATGACACAGGCCGCCGGACACGCCGAAAGATGAATCAACCTGTTACCCTGCAAGCTTGATGCGCTATTGTGCGGGCGCTCTTGGTTTGAGGCAAAATTGTCTCTACTATTCATCCAATTTGGTCACCTCGTGCGCGCCACTTCAGCACACCTCCCGGCACCCCATCTACCGTCACCTTCATGAGCCAGCTAGACCATTTTACCCAGAGCGGAATAACCGCGGCCAACCAGGGCAACCATCAACAGGCATTCGATTGGTTCCAGCAAGCCTTGCAATTGGATCCGCGCCACAGCGACGCGCTCTATGGCTGTTGTGTGGCGTTAAGAGCACTGGGGCGGCATGGCCCGGTGCTCGGTTATGCGAACCGCTTGTTCCAGGCTGGTTTTGCTTATACCCAGGATTCCCAGCCGCAGGCGGCCTTGGCGTGTTTCGAGAAAGTCATTGCGCTCAAGCTGGAGTCGACCCAGGTTTACCTGAACTGCGGCCTGTTGTTGCGTACACTGGAGCGGCACGACGAGGCACTCGCCTGCCTTGAAAAAGCCTGCGCCATGACACCCGACGACCTCAATGCGGCAAGGGTCAGGGCGCTGCTACTGCAAGAATTGACGCGGCACCGGGAAGCGCTGGCAGCCTATCAGCACGCCGTCGACCTGGAACCCGATAACTTTGCCGCCAATTTTAACCAATACGCGAGTTATCTGGCATTGGGCGAATTCGAGGCCGGCTGGGAAAAATTCGACTGGCGCTGGCGCAATACGCCCAATAGGCAATTAAGCCCCGATTTCGCCAAACAATTTTGGATCGGGCAAGCATTGACCGGCAAGACCATCGTGCTATATGCCGAACATGGTCAAGGCGACGCGATCCAATTCTGCCGCTTGGCCCACGCCGTCGCCGAACGTGGCGCCACCGTGGTGCTGGCGGTCCATCCCAGTTTAAAAACCCTGCTCACCGGATTACCCGGCGCGCATCAGGTCATCGGGCAAGGCGAAACCATGCCGCCCTACGATTACCATTGTCCGCTGATGAGCGTGCCCAGGGTACTGGGCATTACGCTGGACACCATCCCGGCCAATTTACCTTATCTGCATGCCGACCCGCTCAAAGTGCAACACTGGGCGCGCCAACTCGGTCCGCGCACAGGCAAACTGCGTGTCGGCTTGACCTGGGCCGGCGAAGCGCGCCTGGGTAGCGACGAGGTGGCGATGAACCGGCGGCGCAGCATCGGCTTTGCCCAACTGGCCGCACTGCTGGACCTGCCCGGCATCGAGTTTTATAGCGTACAGAAAGGCGGCGCGGCACAAAACGAATTAACCCGGAGTCCGCAGCGGCATCGTGTCATAGATCTGAGCGCCGGCTTCAACGATTTCTCCGACACCGCCGCGCTACTGGAACATCTCGACCTGCTGATTTCGGTCGATACCGCCGTGGTCCATCTGGCGGGCGCCTTGGCCAAGCCGGTATGGCTGCTCAATCGCTTCGACACTTGCTGGCGCTGGCTGCTGGAGCGCAGCGATACGCCATGGTACCCCGGCGTGATGCGTATTTTCCGTCAACCCACCGCGGGCGACTGGGATAGCGTGGTAAAAGACGTGCGGCAGGCGTTGGCCGCGCTGAGTGCGACGCAGCCCCCCAGCCCAGTTTAATCCGGCGGCGGCATACCCGGCCCGATGAGTATGCGATGCAGCAAGCGATGAAGAGCGTGCTTCGATCCCGTACAATGGTGTCCTTGTATTGCCGAGCCGGACTTATCAAGGCCTGCCCGGCAGCCTGAACGCGCAGCGTGAGGCAAGCACCACGGACCGCTCGGCACGGGTATGCCACCTGGCCAGCACGGCATCCGGCCGCTTGAGCTTGCACGGCATGCTCCGCATACCCGGCTCCCCTTCAAAGTAACCTGGACCCGCCATGGCACAGTATGTTTTTACAATGAATCGCGTGGGCAAGATCGTTCCGCCCAAACGCCAGATTCTCAAGAATATCAATTTATCGTTTTTCCCCGGCGCCAAGATCGGCGTGCTCGGCCTGAATGGTTCAGGTAAATCGACCGTGCTGAAAATCATGGCCGGCCTCGATACGGAAATCGAAGGCGAAGCCACGCCGATGCCGAATTTGTCGATCGGCTATCTACCGCAAGAGCCGGTTATCGATCCTGAATTCACCGTGCGTCAGGCGGTCGAAGCGGGTTTGGGCGAGATTTTCAGCGCGCAGAAAAAGCTGGAAGAGATTTACGCCGCTTACGCTGAACCCGATGCCGATTTCGATGCGCTGGCGGCCGACCAGGCACGCTACGAAGCCATCATTGCCGCCAGCGACGGCAGCAATCCGGAGCAAGCGCTGGAAATCGCCGCCGACGCATTGCGTCTGCCGCCCTGGGACGCCAAGATCGGCGTGCTGTCGGGCGGTGAAAAACGTCGTGTGGCGCTATGTCAGTTGCTGCTGTCCAAGCCCGATATGTTGCTGCTGGATGAACCGACCAATCACCTGGACGCCGAATCGGTCGATTGGCTGGAACAATTCCTGACCCATTTCCCGGGCACCGTGGTCGCCGTCACCCATGATCGTTATTTTCTCGACAATGCCGCCGAGTGGATTCTTGAGCTTGACCGTGGTCAAGGCATCCCCTGGAAAGGCAATTACAGTTCGTGGCTGGACCAGAAAGAAACCCGCTTGAAGCAGGAAGAGTCGACCGAGTCGGCACGCCAGAAGGCGCTGCATAAAGAACTCGAATGGGTGCGGCAGAACCCCAAGGGACGCCAGGCCAAATCCAAGGCGCGGATCGCCCGCTTCGAAGAATTGAATAGCCAGGACTACCAGAAACGCAATGAAACCCAGGAAATTTTCATTCCGGTGGCGGAGCGTCTCGGTAATGAGGTGATTGAGTTCACCAACGTCAGCAAAGCTTACGGCGATCGCCTGCTGATCGACGACTTGAGCTTCTCGGTTCCGGCTGGGGCAATTGTCGGGATTATCGGACCGAACGGCGCGGGTAAATCGACGCTGTTCAAGATGATCACCGGTAAAGAGCAACCCGATAGCGGTACCGTCAAGATCGGCCAGAGCGTCAAGCTGGCCAACGTCGACCAAAGCCGCGAAACCTTATCCAACGACAAGACCGTGTTCGACGAAATTTCGGGTGGCGCGGATATCCTCACCGTGGGCCGTTACGAAACCCCGTCGCGCGCCTATTTGGGCCGCTTCAACTTCAAGGGCGGCGATCAGCAAAAACTGGTCGGCAATCTGTCGGGCGGCGAACGCGGCCGTTTGCATATGGCGAAGATGTTGATCGCCGGCGGCAACGTGCTGTTGCTGGATGAGCCCTCCAACGATCTTGACGTCGAAACCTTGCGCGCATTGGAAGATGCGCTGCTGGAATTCGCCGGTTCGGTGATGGTGATTTCGCATGATCGCTGGTTCCTCGACCGGATCGCGACGCATATCCTGGCCTTTGAAGGCGACTCGCAAGTCGTGTTCTTCAACGGCAACTATCAGGAATATGAAGCGGATAAACGCAAACGCCTGGGCGATGAAGGCGCCAAACCCAAACGTCTGCGCTACAAACCGATCTCGCGTTAAAGCGCGCCGGGTCGCATCCCGCGGCTACGCATAAAACGAAAAGGCCCGGCGTGAACCCCACGCCGGGCCTTTGTGCATCCAGGATGCCGATTAAATCGCCTGGGTCCGGGTCGCCAGCCACTCGGCCGCGGCACCGCTGACATGCGGGCTCAGGCGGGTTTTCACCGTCACATGATAAGCGTTAAGCCATTCGATTTCTTCCACCGTCAGCATGCTCTTCACGATGCAGCGCGTGTCGATCGGGCATAAGGTCAAGGTTTCGAATTTGAGGAAATTGCCAAACTCGGTTTCGCCGGCCGGCACATTCATCACCAGATTTTCGATGCGCACACCCCAATGGCCCTGGCGGTACAAACCCGGCTCAATCGAGGTGATCATGCCGGCTTCCATGGCGGTCCATGGCTCAGCCGCGGCGTAATACGAAATTACCTGCGGGCCTTCGTGCACATTGAGGAAATAACCGACCCCGTGGCCGGTGCCGTGGCCGTAATCGACCCCGGCCTGCCACATCGGCGCACGCGCAATGGCGTCGAGCATGGGCGAGCGGATGCCGCGCGGATAGTGGGCGCGCGACAAAGCGATGGTGCCTTTCAGGACGCAGGTAAAGTCGCGCTGCTGCGCTTCGCTCGGCACCCCGATCGGCACCACTCGCGTGATATCGGTGGTGCCGCCGACATACTGGCCGCCAGAGTCGATCAGCAACAAACCGTTGCCCTCGATCACCGAATGCGATTCCGGCATGGCGCGGTAGTGAGGCATCGCGCCATTGGCATTAAAACCTGCAATGGTCGAAAAACTCAGCGAAACAAAACCTGGGCGCCGCGCGCGCGCCGCGCTCAGGCGCTCGTCGATGGTCAGTTCCGTAATGGTTTCGTGGCCCAGCGCGCCTTCAAACCAGGCAAAGAATTCGCATAAGGCGGCGCCGTCCTGCTCCATGGTGGCGCGAATCTGCACGGCTTCCGCCTCGGTCTTGCGCGACTTGGCGAAGGTCGAAGGGTTGACCGCCTCGACCACCTTGACCCGCTCTTGCTGCACCGCTTTGAGCAAACCGAAGGTAACCCGGCGCGGATCGATCAACAGAGTGGTCGACGCGGGCAACGCGGCGAGCGCTTGAGCGGCCTGCGCATAAGGAGCCAGCGTAATGCCGTCGGCCGCCAATTGGGCCGCCAATTCAGGCGGAATTTTGCCGTCGGCGACAAATAACGCCACCTTGTCCGGGCCGATCAGGGCGTGCGCCACCAGCACCGGGTTATAGCTGACGTCGGCGCCACGCAAATTGAAAATCCAGGCGATGTCATCGAGCGTCGAAACAAAATGCCAGTTGGCGCCGTGTTCCTGCATCGCAGCGCGTACCAGCGCCAGCTTCTCGGCGCGCGAGCGCGGCGCGAACGGCGCTTCATGGGCAAATACGGCGCCCGTGGGCAAGCTGGGCCGGTCGGGCCAAATGGTGTCGATCAGGTCGACTGCCGGGTCGAGTGTAATGTCGCGTTGCGCCAGCGTCGCCGACAAAGCACGCGCCGCCGCCATGCCCAGCACGGCGCCATCGACCGCCACCCGCGCACCCTGGGGCAAATTGGCGGCGAGCCATTCGGCATGCGGTTGCGCTTCACCCAGGCGCATTTTCATCAGTTCGATGCCGCTGCCGGCCAGCTCGGCCTCGGCTTGCACCCAATAACGGCTGTCGGCCCAGACCCCAGCGAAATCGGCCGTGACCACCAGGGTTCCGACCGAACCGGTGAAACCCGAGAGCCAGCTACGACCTTGCCAGCGTTGCGGCAGGTATTCGGACAAATGAGGGTCGGATGATGGCACGATACACGCGGCAAAACCGGTGTCGCTCAAAGCGGCGCGCAAGCGCGCCAGGCGTTCTTGAGATTCGGTACTGATGGGAGAACGAGCATTCATGATTAGGACCTATGGTGTAGACCGAGATCGTCGGCCGGTAGGAGTTGTCGGGGCCGGGTTCAGCACAGTATGGGCACCCTCTTGAAGCCCCGCTTTTGGCGGGGTTCAGTATTGTTTTAGTCTCAAGCGCAGTTTCATATTTCAGGCTCGCGGGCAGCCCGAGGTACACGCTCAAGCCTTACGGAACAAGCCGCCCAGCAGCATCACCGCAAACATCGCGGCCAGCACCGAAGCCAGCCATTCCAGCGTCTGCCCGTCATAAAAGGCGCCGCTGAGGTTGCCCGCGAGTTTGGCGATGGTGGCGCCGGTGGCGCCCAACACTACCGCGAGCCACAAGCGGAAACGATCGCGCGCACGATGGAATTTCCAGCCGAACAAGCCCACCACGGCACCGACGAACGCAGTCCCAAACCAGCCCATGTAGGCCCCTTTTGCCTTGATCCTGACAAATTGCTTTAATTTTCAGCGGGCTAGCCGCGCCGACTGGCGTCGCAACACCCTCCACGCGAGCGCCGAAAAGCAGGCCGCGTGCCAATGCCTAAGAGTGTAAGGGCCGCTCCCCGGTCAGCGCAAGCCTAGGCCGCATCGCGCCTGCCATCCCTGGCATGGCGGGCCGACTTTTATCCGGCTGTTTACCGGGGTTACTCCGCTGCGACCAAGCGTCGCAGTGCCGCCGTGCAATACCCAACCTCAGTCAACGGCCATGAGTCCTACTCAAAAAAGTTATAATATCCGGCTAAGGACTGGGTAAACATGCAACTGCTCACCATCGGGATCAACCATCACACCGCGCCGGTCGCTTTACGCGAACGCGTGGCGTTCCCGCTTGAGCAGATCAAACCGGCCCTGCAGACCCTCAAACAGGCCTGGAGCGGCAAAATTGCGCGGCTGGGCGATGCGCCCGAACTGAATAACCTCGCCGAAGCCGCGATCCTCTCGACCTGTAACCGCACCGAACTCTATTGCGCCACAGACGACCGCAGCGCGCGTGAACAGGCCATTTTGTGGCTGTCGAAATACCACAATCTGCCGGTTGAGGAGCTTGCGCCGCATTTATATGCGTTGCCGCAGTCCGAGGCCGTGCGCCACGCGTTCCGGGTCGCCAGCGGGCTCGATTCAATGGTGTTGGGCGAAACCCAGATTCTCGGTCAATTGAAAGAAGCGGTGCGTACGGCGTCCGAAGCCGGCGCCCTGGGCACTTACCTGAATCAATTGTTTCAGCGCACCTTCGCGGTGGCCAAGGAAGTACGGGGTCAGACCGAAATCGGGGCGCACTCGGTATCGATGGCGGCCGCGGCCGTGCGGCTGGCACAACGTATTTTCGAAAATATTTCCGAGCAACGGGTGTTGTTTATCGGCGCCGGTGAAATGATCGAGCTGTGCGCCACGCATTTTGCCGCCCAGCGTCCGCGCGAACTGGTGGTGGCCAACCGCAGCGCCGAACGCGGCACCCGCTTGGCCGATCGTTTCGGCGGTCACGCCATGCCGCTGGCCGACTTGCCTTCGCGCCTGCACGAATTCGACATCGTCGTCTCATGCACTGCCAGCACCTTGCCCATCATCGGCCTGGGTGCGGTCGAAAGCGCCATTCGCGCGCGCCGCCGCCGGCCGATTTTTATGGTCGACCTGGCCGTGCCGCGCGATATCGAACCCGAAGTCGGCAAACTCGAAGACGTGTTTCTTTACACCGTCGATGACCTCGGCACCATCGTCCAGGAAGGTAGCGCCCTGCGCCAAGCCGCCGTGGCGCAAGCGGAAGCGATCATCGAAACGCGGGTGCAGAATTTCATGCAATGGCTGGACGCGCGCAGCGTGGTGCCGGTCATCCGCGGCTTGCATGCGAATGCCGACTTGCTGCGTCGCATGGAACTTGAGCGCGCACAAAAAATGCTGGCCCGCGGCGACGACCCGGCCAGCGTGCTGGATGCATTATCGCAAGCGCTCACCAATAAATTTCTGCATGGCCCAACCCATGCACTGAATCACGCTCAAGGCAGCGACCGCGAAGCCCTGGTCAACCTGTTGCCCGAGCTGTTCAAATCCTCCGGCTCGAACGACCGTTAGCGTCGCTCGCTGAGTGTGCCGCGCCCGCCGCCGATGCGGCGCGCGCAACCCGGATACATCCCCTGCGTATTACCGAAGCCCCCATTAGAGGCCTGAGCCTCGGACGAATCATGAAAATCAGCATGCAAAACAAACTCGATCAGCTGACTCAACGGCTGGCCGAATTAAATCTGTTACTCAGCCGCGAAGACGTCACGGCCGATATGAACCAATACCGCAAACTGAACCGCGAGCACGCCGAACTGGCGCCGCTGGTGGAGCAATATGGTTTGTGGCGCCACGCGCTCACCGACGAAGCGACGGCGCTTGAATTGCTGTCCGACGCTTCGATGAAAGCCTTCGCCGAAGAGGAAGTCGGCGCCGCGCGCACGCGTATGCTTCAGCTTGAGGCCGATTTGCAGAAAATGTTGCTGCCGAAAGACCCCAACGACGAGCGCAATATTTTCCTGGAAATCCGTGCCGGTACCGGCGGCGACGAAAGCGCGCTATTCGCCGGCGATTTATTGCGTATGTATCTGCGCCATGCCGAACGCCAGCACTGGCAAGTGGAAATGATGTCCGAAAGTGCCTCCGACCTGGGCGGCTACCGCGAAGTGATTGTACGTATCGTCGGCCAAGGCGCTTATTCCCGCCTCAAATTCGAGTCGGGCGCGCATCGGGTGCAACGCGTACCCGCCACCGAAGCGCAAGGGCGGATTCATACCTCGGCCTGTACCGTGGCGATCTTGCCCGAGGCCGACGAAATCAGCGAAGTGCAGATCAACCCGGCCGATTTGCGCATCGATACCTTCCGCGCCTCGGGCGCCGGCGGGCAGCATATCAACAAGACCGATTCGGCGGTGCGCATCACCCACTTGCCCACCGGGATCGTGGTCGAATGCCAGGACGACCGCTCGCAGCACAAGAACAAAGATAAGGCGCTTAAGGTACTGGCCGCGCGCATCATGGATAAACAAACCCAGGCGCAGCACGCGCAAGAAGCCGCGGCACGCAAGAGCCTGATCGGCTCGGGCGACCGCTCCGAGCGGATCCGCACCTACAATTTCCCGCAAGGGCGGATGACCGATCACCGCATCAACCTGACCTTATACAAGCTCGACTATATTATGGACGGCGACCTGGACGACTTGATCAACGCGCTGGTCAGCGAGCACCAGGCCGAACTGCTCGCCGCCCTCGGCGATAACGACTAAGCTCGCGACCCAGCCACCGATTAAGCGAAACGCTTGCCATGACCACCCCCGCCCAACTGCTGCGCGCCCGCTATCCCGATCCGGCCGATCCAGCCGATCCGCTCGTCGAGGCCGGCCCGCTCGATGCGCTCGAAGCCCGTATCCTGCTGACCCATGTGCTCGAATGGCCGCGCACCGCGTTGATTACACGCGCCGATGCGGTACTGCCGGAGCAGGCCGTCGAGCGTTATCGGCAACTGGTCGACCGCCGCTTGGCCGGTGAACCGATTGCACAGTTGGTGGGCACACGTGAATTCTACGGCCTGGATTTCAGCGTCACGCCGGAGGTATTGATTCCGCGTCCGGAAACCGAACTGCTGGTCGAACTCGCACTGGAAGCTTGCCACGGCATCGTCCAGCCACGGATCCTGGATCTCGGCACAGGCAGCGGCGCCATCGCGGTGTCGATTGCGCATCAACGTCCGGATGCGGTGGTCACGGCCAGCGACCGCAGTTTGAGCGCACTCGCCGTGGCACAGGCAAATGCTGCCCGCCTGCTGCCGCCAACCCGCCCCGGCGGCCGTTTAACCTGGCTCAGCGGCGACTGGTTCGGCGCGTTGGACACGCTGGAACATGACGCTGTGAATCATGAGACTGCGGGTGAGACTGCGGATGAGGCGATAAACCGGCGCGCGCCCGGCAGCAAGCCTGCCACGGCCGCCACACCTTACGCGGTGATCGTCAGCAATCCGCCTTATATCCGCGCCGACGACCCGCACCTGGACCAAGGCGACTTGCGCTTCGAGCCGCGCGGCGCGCTCACCGACGAGGCGGACGGACTGGAGGCAATTCGCGCCATCATTGCGCGGGCCCCCGAATTTCTCGCCGACGGGGGCTGGCTCTGGATCGAACATGGCTATGACCAAAGCACCGAGGTTGCCGCACGGCTCAGCGCGCGCGGTTTCAGTGCGGTACGCTCGGTATGCGACCTGGCCGGCATCCCACGCGTGAGCGGCGGACAGTTCGAGCACCCAAGCCCCACGCGCGCAAAATAAGGCAATAACTTGGAGGCAGTCGCTCTGAGGTCATAATCCGGCATGCTGTAGCCCCAGGCCGCCCCGATTCAAAGCGCCGCAAACCAAGCCCGGCCTGGGACTCAACCACCGGCGTTGAAATCCGCTATCATTTAGCGCTTAGTGCAAATAGCAACTTTTAGACCGCAAGGCTGATCATGGAAACGCAACAACGCATCAAACAAATCGTCACCGAACATCCGGTTGTCCTGTTTATGAAAGGCACGGCACAGTTTCCGATGTGCGGCTTTTCGGGCCGTGCCATCCAGATTCTTAAGGCTTGTGGCGCCGCGCAAATTCACACGGTCAATGTGCTGGAAGACCAGGAAGTGCGCCAGGGCATCAAGGAATTCTCGAATTGGCCGACCATTCCGCAGTTGTATCTCAACGGCGAATTTATCGGCGGCTCGGACATCATGATGGAAATGTACGAATCGGGTGAGCTGCAGACCCTGTTTACCGCCGTCTAAGTCGCTGATGACCTCCGGCAGCCCCAAGCCGCGCCGCCTGATCGTCGCCATTACCGGCGCATCGGGCGCGGTGTACGGGGTGCGCCTGTTGCACATGCTGCGTCTTAACGGCTGCGTGGAAAGCCATTTGCTGGTTTCCCCATCCGCGTGGCTGACGCTGCAGCAGGAGCTTGGGCTGGAACGCGATGCGGTGCACGCGCTGGCGGACGTGGTGCATAACGTGCGCGACGTCGGGGCCAGCATCGCCAGCGGATCGTTTGCCACCGACGGGATGATCATCGCACCCTGCTCGATGAAAACGCTGGCAGCGGTCGCGCACGGCTTTGCCGACAACCTGATCTCACGTGCTGCCGACGTGGCGCTCAAAGAGCGCCGCAGGCTGGTTCTATTGGTCCGAGAAACCCCTCTTAATCTAGCCCATCTGCGCAATATGACTGCTGTCACCGAAATGGGCGGGGTGATTTTTCCGCCGGTGCCGGCGTTTTACACGCTACCGGCCTCGATCGCCGAGATGGTCGACCATACCGCCGGCCGGGTGCTGGATTTGTTCGATTTGGCCCCCGCCGATGCCCCAAAATGGCAAGGTTTGCGCGAAACGCCGCAATAACTTGTTTTAATTGACTTATTTTCCGGCCGATTCGGGTAGTTCCGCCGTATTGACACTCAGCCCGAGTAAATATTTGCAAAAACTCGAACTGGCGCCACTAAAAGGGCTTGACCGACGTTCAAATTAGCCGTATAAAGTCGTAGCAGGATTTTCAAGCGGCGAGTATTTGTCCATTCGCAGTCGCCCATCAACGGTACTCCGGTTGTCATATTCACCCTTCCTTGATTCCGTGCACAACGAGCTTCGGCTCACTTCAATTTTTATTTTAGGAAAGTAATATGGAAACCGGCACCGTCAAATGGTTTAACGATGCAAAAGGCTTTGGCTTCATTACCCCCGACGGCGGCGGTGAAGATCTGTTCGCCCACTTCTCGGAAATTCGCGCAGACGGCTTCAAGACGCTGCAAGAAAACCAAAAGGTCAGCTTCGAAGTGAAGAATGGCCCGAAGGGTAAGCAAGCAGCTAACATCAAGCCGCTGTAAGGTTTGTTGAAAGCTTCGGACCGCTGCAAAGTGGTCCGGCTTATAAAAAACCCCGCGCTGCGGGGTTTTTTTTCGTCTGCCGTTTACCTTCCCACACCGCCAGCCCTCCGGCTCAAGGCGTCATAGTCAGGTGAACAGACGCTGCGCGTGTATCCCCAGCCCTTTTGCCACACTGGCCAGCGGATCGCCAAACACCGGCTCGGCTGCCGGAAATGCACCGGCGATCGCATCGGACAAGAACTTCAAGCCGGTGGTGCCGCCGGTAAAATAAATGGCCGCCACCTGGTCCGGCGAGACCCCCGCCATCAGGGCGGTTTCACGGGCCGCCTGGGCAATCCGCGATTTTTCTTCCTGACCGGCTTCGATCAGTTGCTGCTCGCTGAACGCCAGCCGCAACGCCTCTTCCACCTGCTCCAGATCGATCACGGTGTCGCCACCCGCCGCGACCGCGATCTTCGCCTGCTCGGCCTGTCCCATCAGCACGTGGCCCAGCCTGCGCTCAATCACGCGCATCAGGCGCGCATGATGCTGCGGATCGGTATATAGATGCTTGATCAGTTTGAATTCGCCAAAGCGCCGCGGCGAATACACGCTGTTGATCAAGTGCCAGGTCGACAAATCGAAATACACGCGACTGGGAACCTCGCGGCCTTCCGGAGCGATACTCTGATAACCGAGTTCGCGCATGATGCTGGTCAGCTCAACCCGCTTGTCGAAATCGGTGCCGGCCACATGAACCCCATGATGCGCCAGCACGTCGTCTTTCCGCTCGAGCTTGGCGGCCCGCTGCGGCCCCACCCTGACCAGGGAAAAGTCCGAGGTGCCGCCGCCGATATCCGCCACCAGCACCAGGCGCTCGTCTTGCAGCCGCGATTCATAATCGAAGGCTGCCGCAATCGGCTCGTACTGAAAATGGATCTCGCTGAAGCCGACCGCGTGAGCCGCCGCCTGCAACTGGTTTTGCGCCATCCGGTCGGCATGCTCGTCGTCATCGACAAAAAACACCGGGCGCCCCAGTACCGTGCGCGTCAGCGAGCATTGCGCCGAGGTTTCGGCCTGTTGCTTGAGATGTTGCAAAAACAGCGTGATGACGTCGACGAAGCGGATTGCACTACCGTCGCCGATATCCGTGGTCTGTTCCGCCAGCGACGAACCGAGAATGCTTTTCATCGAGCGCATCAGGCGCCCGTCATAGCCATCGATATAAGCTTGAACCGCGGCGCGGCCGAATTCGCGCCGGCCTTCGTCGACGTTAAAAAAGACCGCCGTCGGCAAGGTCGCAAAAGTCCCTTCGACGTTGGCCAGCCGCACCGCGGTACCTGGCAGCGCAACCGCCGAATTCGAAGTGCCAAAATCAATAGCGCAGTAAGTCATGTCATCCAATTAAAAACAGGTGCCCGCCACGACAAGTCGCAGCGGTGCCTTGGCGGCCACTCACTGCGCTACGTCATCTTGCCGTCGCCGGGATTAGACAGTTTTGCCCCACTCGCCCGCAAAGGCGATGTCACCCAACGCCAACCGGCCGCGCGGCGCTTGTTCGCGCTCACGCAGCGTATCGTTGAGTTGCTGCACATCGCCATGATGGCCGATGGCGATCATGGCGATGATCTCGACCTCAGCCGGGACCTGAAACGCTACGCGCAACAGCGCCGGATCGAAGCCCCCCATCTGGTGGGCTGCGAGTCCAAGCGCATGAGCTTGCAACGTCAGCGAGAACGCCGCGGCACCGGTGTCGTACCAGGCCGTGCGGTTAGGCTCGCCCCGGCTATTTACGGTACTAGCGCAGGCCGCGATCAATACCGGGCAGCCACGCACCCAATCCTGATTGAAGGGTACCAAGGTCGCGAAGGCTCGATCATACGCGTTTGCGTCCAGGAAGCGATCCCACACCAAAAAACGCCAGGGCTGGATATTAGACGACGAAGGGGCCCAGCGGGCGGCTTCCAGGATGGAATTTAACTGTTCGGCAGTGACGGCTTGCGCGGAAAAGGCGCGCGGACTCCAGCGGCCGGCCAGCAAAGGATCGATCGGATGGATTGTCGGGGCAGGTTTGGCGCTCATGAGTGTTCCATAATAAAAGAGCCGGCACGATAGCCGGCAAGGTAGGGGATATAAGGAGTTTCACCAGCGGCCTCAAGCATGATGTGAGTCGCGGCGCTGATCTGACGGCTAGGCAGCCGTCAGACCTGGGGCTCGAAATGGGGCTGCGGCTCGGTCAGCTCTATGGCGCATCTGCGGCGCAAATGAAATGCCGCGTTAGCATACTACCAGTCCAGCCCGATTCGAGCCTGACGGCGCGGCAAAAGGCTGCGCAAGGCCGGCTCCACGGGCCGCACAGGGGGGCTGGCGCATGAGACCGACGCATTGGACCCACACATGAAACCGGCCTAGACAGGGGTGCGCCCGGCCGGCATCGAGCACGCTATCCGGCGGCTACCTCAAGACGCTGCGACGCCGGTCCGCGATGAATGCGCAACACGATCACCGCGGCGATCAAACACAAACCGCCCGAAATCATCGATGCCAGGGTGTAGTTGCCCAAGCTGGAACGCATCATCCCGGCGCCCAGCACGGCGGTGGCGGCGCCCAGTTGATGCCCGGCGACAATCCAGCCGAAGACCACCGGCGCCGCCTTCGCCCCAAACACGTCATTGGCCAAGCGTACCGTAGGCGGCACCGTGGCAATCCAGTCCAGCCCATAAAATAAGGCAAACACCGGCAAACCGAAAAAATCGAAGCCGAAAGCGTAAGGCAGGTAAATCAGCGACAAGCCGCGCAAACCGTAGTACCAGAACAACAAAACCCGGCTATTAAAGCGATCCGACAACCAGCCCGACAAGGTGGTGCCGAATAAATCGAGCACCCCCATGGCCGCCAACATGCTGGCGCCATGTACTTCGGTCATGCCGTGATCGGCGCACATCGCAATAAAGTGCGTGCCGATATAGCCGTTGGTACTCGCACCGCAGATAAAAAAACTGAAAAACAGCAACCAGAAGTCGCGCCTGCGCGCCGCCTGGAACAAGGTGGAAAAAGCAATGGTGATCGGGTTGCCGCTGGGCGCCGGGTCCGTCAACGGCGCATCGGGATGTGCGCCGATCGGCCGCAGTTGCATCTGCGCCGGGGATTCCGGCATCAAGAACAACACCAGCGGCCAGATCAGCAAGGCGGCACCGGCCACGATCAGCACCACCATGCGCCAGCCGAAATGTTCAACCACGGCCGCCAGCATGGGCAGGAACACCAACTGTCCGGTGGCGGTGCTGGCCGTCAGAATCCCCATCGCCAGCCCGCGGTGCTTGACGAACCAGCGCCCGACAATGGTGGCCGATAAAGTCATGGCCAAGACCCCGGTCGAACTTCCGACCAGGACGCCCCAGATCAGGATCATCTGAGTTGGGCTTTGCATCAGTGCCGACAACGCCACACCGGCGGCCAGCGCGGCCAGCGCGCCCAGCACTGTCGGGCGCACGCCGAAGCGCTGCATGGCGGCCGCCGAAAAAGGCCCGGTCAAGCCATACAAGGCAATATTGATCGAAATCGCCAGCGAGATCGTCGAGCGGCTCCAGCCAAATTGATGTTCGAGCGGCAACATCAATACCCCGGGCGTGGCCCGCGTGCCGGCAGCGGCCAGCAGGACCAGGAAAGTCACGGCCAGGGTCAGCCAGCCATAGTGAAAATGCGGGCCGACACGCAAAGCAAGGCGTTGGCGCCACACGGTTAGAGCTGAATTCATTGCATCTCGTCGGGTTGTCTTACGCTTCGAAGGGCGAGTGTCCTAGCTGACGCCGGGCACCGGCGAGCTCAATGTCTGTCGCTAACGCCGCCAATCATTAATCTGAACGGCGGCACGATAAGATGAGTCCTAAGGTATATGCACTTGCGGGACACCACGTTACCGATCAGTAACAATACATGTTTGCCATCGTAGTTACCGAGCGGTAACATGTCAAGCGCAACCGGAGTCAAGATGAACCAAACCCCGCATCAACCCGTACGCCGCCCGATTAGCGCAGCGCATGCGCAGGCTCGCCTACTGGATGCCGCCGACGAACTGTTTTATCGCGAAGGCGTTCGCAACGTCGGCGTCGACTCTTTGGTGGCACGCGCCGGCGTCAATAAAATGAGCTTGTACCGGCAATTCGAATCGAAAGATGCCCTGTTGCTGGCTTATCTTGAACGGCAGGACGCGTGCTTCTGGGAGAAATTCGACACCAGTATCGCCAAACATCCGGATGCGCCACGGCTGCAACTGCCGCAATTCTTGCGCGATTGGGCTCAGCGCGCCTCGGTGCCCGACTACCGGGGCTGCCCGTTTGTCAATGTCGCCGCGGAATTTGCCGACCCCGAGCATCCCGCCAGACAATTCGTGCTGCGCAATAAAACCCGGCTGCTGACCCGCATTACCGAGATCGCCGGTGCCTCAGGGGTGGCTGATCCGCTCACCCTGGCGTATGGCATCGCGTTGATGATAGAGGGGTGTTATGCCGCCAGCCAGACCTATGGTCCAGGCCACCCCATGCTGGCGGCGGCGGCCGATTGTGTGGCCGCCATGATCGACCGGGCGGAGCGGCTCCAGCCCGGTTAAATCGCCGCTGAAGCAGTCCAGCACGCTAAGCGCCAATACGCAGACCTCACCCGCTCCGGGTTCCCGCTTCAAGAGACGAATCATGCAAAAGAAAGCAGTAGCCGGCCTGAGCGCCATCGCGGCAGTCATCCTGCTGGGCGTGGCATCCAGTTATTTCAGTCCGTACTGGACCATTTACCAGATGAAACAGGCTTACGACCGGCGCGACGCCCCGGCATTTTCGTCGTACATCGACTTCCCCTCCGTTCAAGCCAGTGTCAAGGCCCAGACCCAGGCGAAAGTGCGCGACAAGCTGAACCAGCGTTTGCCGGGCAAGTTTCTCGCCACGCTGGGCGCGGCACTTGCCTCCAACGTGACCGATCCGGTGGTCGACACGCTGGTTTCGCCTGCCAGTGTGGAACAGGCTTTTGCCAATGCCGGCCCCGATGAAGCCAGCGCTCCCACGGCGCCGAATCAGCTCCAGCCCAACCCGGCGCCCGACTCTGCCGCCGCGGGGCAGCTCCCGGCGCCTCAGGCCGATCGGCAGCAGCATTACCTGATCCTCTATCGCGACTGGTCCACCGTGGCCGCCAGCTCGCCCGGCCGCAGCCCGCAGGCGCATGCGCCCAAGAATCCGCTGTGGTCCCCCGACAATACCTTTGTGTTCCGCCGCACCGGCCTCTGGTCATGGCAGTTGGCTGCGGTCGAATTCCCGCCCGACAGCAGCAAATAAATCAGTCGGCCGCGGCGCCCGGGGGTGTTCGCGCATGCCACAGCCGACTTTTGCGGGCCCCGAGACGCGAAACACTTGATTTTCGCCTCGGCTTAAGGTAAAAAGGCGGTCCCAACGCAAGTACACGACTATGCAGCGTGTGTTTTTTGCCGCAGGCGGATTAACGCCGCTGGAACTGCAAACCTCCGTCACATAAGAGTTCGCAGCCTGGCGCTTAACCGGGTACAACGGAATTGCTACGTTTTACACCCCGACAAATGGTGTAGCGTCAATAAAAGAGTATAATGTCGGGTCGCTCTGCATTACTGCCAGAGGAAAGCCCACTCAGGAATTACATGACAACTGTTCGCCTAAAAGAGAATGAGCCGTTCGAAGTGGCTCTTCGCCGTTTCCGCCGCACGATCGATAACAACGGTCTGATCAAAGAACTGCGCGCGCGCATGTTCTACGAAAAGCCGACTGCCGTGCGCAAGCGCAAGAAAGCGTCTGCCGTGTCGCGTCTGCGCAAACGCCTGCGTCACGAACAGCTGCCGAAAAAGATGTACTAAAGCAGTCTGCGTCTGGCGTTGCCTGGTTTAAGCCTGCTGTGTGTTGAGGGTCCGTGTGGACCTGCCGGCAAGCCGATGGGCAGCAACAGGCCGATTGTTTTGTTTGAATGTGGTCGCGCTCTGGACTTGAACTGATTACGCTAGTCGTAAGGGGTTCAAGTCTGTGTGAGCGCGCGCCTCGTTGAGGCGTACCCCGTGAGGCGTACCCCGTTTTACGCCTTGCGTTTTACACGCTGCGTTTCCCCTCTCGCTTCTGCTCCCGGCCTCCTGCCGCGGTGCCGGCCTCCGAGCTTTCCGCCGTGCCTGCTGATTCAAGCCGGCCGCTGCCTGGTTGTGCCCGGTCCCACCCTGGCCCATTTAACTTCCCCGCCCGCCACGCTCCACGCTTATTTCTCATGGCACTGACGCAGTTTACATCTGCGGCTGAAGCGGATCGCTCGCGGCCGAGTTGCCTACAACGCCTACAACGCCGACAGCTTCACCTACATCGATTACGTACCGCTGCAATCTCCCGCAACTTCCATGCGACAAACTGGACTAAACGTCCAGCATGACGTCTGACGCACTTGGGCAGCGGTAGCGAAGTATTGTGCCGCGTCCGGCCGAGACGTTCAGTCTTAAAAAATTTTCGCGACGCTTAAAAATTTTCCTGTATCGCTGCGCTTGGGCAGCGTAGCCGTTAAACTACGCGCCCTGATCTGGTGCGCCGGCCTCGCGGTACTAGTCTGTCTCGGCGCATCACATGCCCGACGCCGCCAAGCATGGCTTAAGCATCGAGCAACTTGTTTTTAAAAAAATTTGGAGACGCATTGAAAAGCTCAATTCAACGCAATATCGGGCCGGTTGCCCTATTACTCACCGGTCTCGGATCTATCATCGGATCGGGCTGGCTGTTTGGCGCCTGGAAAGCCGCCAAAATCGCCGGACCCGCGGCTATCGTCGCCTGGGTGATCGGCGCCGTCGTGATATTGGCGATTGCGCTGACCTATGCCGAACTGGGCGCGATGTTTCCCGAGTCGGGCGGCATGGTTCGTTACGCACGCTATTCGCACGGCTCGCTGGTAGGGTTTGTCAGCGGCTGGGCCAATTGGATCGCCATCGTTTCGGTGATCCCGATCGAGGCCGAAGCGTCGATCCAATATATGAGCACCTGGCCTTATAGCTGGGCCCACGGACTCTATAGCAACGGCTCGCTGACGCCGATAGCGCTAGGCTTGGCCGCATTGCTGGTAGTCGGCTACTTTATGCTGAATTATTGGGGGGTGAAGTTGTTTGCCCGCGCCAACTCGGTGATCACCGCCTTTAAATTCATCATCCCCGGCTTGACCATTCTCGGCCTGATGCTGACGGGCTTTCATCACGAAAACTTCGGCACGGTCAGCAGCTTCGCGCCGTATGGCTGGTCGGCGGTGTTTACCGCGGTTGCCACCAGCGGCATCGTGTTCAGCTTCAATGGCTTCCAAAGCCCGATCAATCTGGCCGGCGAGGCGCGTAATCCGTCCAAAAGCGTGCCGTTTGCCATCATCGGCTCGATTTTGCTGGCACTGGTGATCTACGTCTTGCTGCAAGTGGCGTATATCGGCGCGGTCAACCCGGCGGATGTGGCCAAAGGCTGGTCGAAATTCAATTTTGCCTCGCCGTTTGCCGAACTCGCCCTGGCCTTGAATTTAAATTGGCTCGCGTTTTTGCTCTACGTCGATGCCTTTATCAGCCCCAGCGGCACCGGCACCACGTATATGGCCACCACCTCGCGCATGATCTACGCGATGGAACGCAATAACACCCTGCCGAAGATTTTTGGCGATGTCCACCCGCTCTTTGGCGTACCGCGCAAAGCCATGTGGTTCAACCTGCTGGTCGCGTTTATCTTTATGTTCTTCTTCCGCGGTTGGAGCTCGCTGGCCGCCGTGATTTCAGTGGCCACCGTGATCTCCTACCTGACCGGCCCGATCAGCTTGATGTCCTTGCGCCGTTCTGCGCTTGATCTGGACCGTCCGCTGCATATCGCAGGCATGCCGCTGATAGCACCGTTTGCTTTTGTCTGTGCTTCACTGGTGCTGTACTGGGCAAAGTGGCCGTTGACGGGCGAAATCATCCTGTTGATGGTGGTCGCCCTGCCGGTGTATTTCTATTACACCGCCAAACATGGCTGGGTCGGCTGGCGCCGTGACCTGAAAGCATCCTGGTGGCTGATTACCTATCTGCCCGTGATGGCCTTGATCTCCTTGTGCGGCAGCACCCAATTCGGCGGCCGCGGTCTGCTGCCCTACGGCTGGGATATGTTGTTTGTGGCGGTGGTGGCACTCGCCTTCTATTATTGGGGCGTGCATGCGGGTTATCGCACCGCTTACCTGGACGAACGCGAACCTCACGACGACATCGATCAAGGTGCCGCAAAAGTATCGAAAGCCGGCAAAACCCAAGCCTGAAGCGCAGTTTAAACCGCGGTGACATATTGACTGCACTCAGCGGCAGCAGTACATCGGCAGCAGTACAGCACGTGCTGCTGCCGACTTCAATCGACATCCTGATTCAAGCGTTCATTGTGCCGCGATTGCCCGGCCGCTGCCGGCCAATAGAGCCTGCAACAGCCAGTGCCCGGCCAGCCCCAATTGGCATTGCCTGGACCACACCACGTCGACCGGAACGCGTTGAGGCCATCCGCGCGCCTTGAGCTCCACCAAGGAGTCAGCCGCAAAACGATTCACCTGCCAGCGCGGAATCGCCGCCCAGCCAAAACCCAGCACCGCCATTTCCAGCAGCATCAAATAACTTGGTGCCGACCATGAGCGCAGGGGCGGTTGCCGCTCGGCGTCATCCAGATAAGTATTCAGCCGCAATTCGCGATAATCGCCCAGCATCTCCCGGGTAATATCGGCCTGAACCGCGAGCGGATGCGAGCGCGCCACAAAGAGCGCGATTTCCGACAGCTCGGACAGCGTGGCGGCACCGATATCGGGAGGATAAGACCCTTGAGCTGCGACCAGCCCGATCTGGGCCCGCCCGCTTTCCACCAACACCACCAAATCGCCATGCTCGGCGATCAGGCATTCCAATTCGAGATCGGGAAATTTATGCTCGAACGCGCTCAGAATTTCCTCGAAACGATCCGACTGGTAAGTATCCGACAACACAATACTTAACCGCGCCTCCAGACCGCCCGCCAATTGAGCCGCCGACCGGTCCAGCCGGTCGCCTGCAGCCAGAATTTCCTGTACTCGCCCCAGCATCACCTGCCCATGCGCGGTCAGGCGCGGTTTGCGGCTGCTGCGATCGAATAAGGTCAAGCCCAGGTCGATCTCCAGGTTGGCAATCGCACTACTGATGGTGGACTGGCTTTTACCCAGCTTGCGGGCCGCGGCGGAAAACGAACCCAGCATCGCCGCTTCGGCAAAGGCCAGCAGGGCTTCAGGGGAATGGCGCATGACCTATCGATTTAGTAGATGGTTATTGATTTTAAACTATCACAAAAAACGATCACAATGAGGTCAATCTTCAAGTCAACCCGCAGCGGAGGCTGCCATGAACCACTCAAAATCTTTCAAGGAACGTTTTTTCCAAGCCCTGGCGTTCGAAACCCTGGCAATCCTGATTTGCGCCCCGGTAGGCGCATGGCTGCTGGACATCTCGCTGGTCCATACCGGCGTGCTGACACTCCTGGTTTCGCTGCTGGCGATGATCTGGAATGTGATCTTCAATCTCGGCTTCGACCGGCTGCAACGCCGCCTGGGCTTTAAACGCGGTCTGCTGGCGCGCCTCGCCCACGCCATCTTGTTCGAAGCCGGCCTGATTCTGGTCGCCGTACCGGTTGCCGCGTGGTGGCTGGAGATCGGACTGCTGGAGGCATTGCTGCTCGATTTCAGTATCGTGCTGTTTTTCCTGCCCTACACCTTCGTCTTTAACCTGGTGTATGACAAAGTCCGCGCCAATCTGCTGTCCGGACGGGTACGCAGCGCTTAATCTCTTGATCTGGGGCCGGTTCACGCGACACGCAGGCCGCCCACATGTCGCAGGTATCGCGCGACAGCCGCCGCGGCGGGTGTCAAAATAGCGGCCTGTCACTGGTTTCAGGCCGTCCCCATGCCGCACCTCAAATATTTAAGCGCTTATTCGGAGGCCTTGCAAGACAAGGTCAGGAAGATGATTGCCGACGATCTTTTGGGCAAACACTTGGCGGCCAAATATCCGCAGCGGCATACGGTGCAAACCGATAAAGCGCTTTACCTGTACACCACCGAATTGAAGCAGGCGCATCTGCGAGTCGCGCCGCCAATTCATAAAGTCGGTTACGACGGCAAGCTCGACGTGATCCGCCATGCGCTAGGCCTGCACACGGCGATCTCGCGGGTACAAGGCGGCAAATTGAAGGCCAAGAAGGAAATCCGGATTGCCGCCCTGTTCAAGGAAGCGCCGCCGGAATTTTTGCGCATGATCGTAGTACACGAACTCGCACATCTGAAAGAACACGATCACAACAAAGCGTTTTACCGCTTATGCGAAAGCATGCAGCCCGGTTATCACCAATTGGAATTCGACTTGCGGATGTATCTGACTTGGCGCGAACTGGCGCCATCCGAAGCGACACCAGCCGCATCAGTGCCCCCTCCGAATTAGTGCCACCCTTATCCAGCGGCGACGCAGCCGGTGCCTGACATTCGGCCGGCGCCGGCGGGCCACTCCACAGCGGCGCAAACAGCTTTCCGGATCCAGCCAAACCGAGGTTAAACCATGAAAAACAGCACACTGTTCAAGATATTACTGGTCTGCGGCGGCATCACGCTCAGCACCCTGGCCTCGGCCCACGTCCATCCGCAAACTCAAACCCCCGGCGCCAACGCCGAAGTGTCCGCGCCAGCCGCCGTCAAGATCGAATTCGACGGTCCGCTGGAGCCGGCCTTCAGCACGCTGAGCGTCAGCGACGCCCAAGGCCATATCGTCAGCACCGGCCACGCCCAAGTAGATAGCACGGATCGCAAACTGATCAGCGTGGCCTTGCCCAGCCTGCCCTCAGGCAAGTACACGGTGCATTGGACCGCGGTCGCGGCCGACAGCCATCGCACCCAGGGCGACTATAGTTTCAGTATCAAATAACGGCATGCCTTTATCGGCGACGGCATGCGGCGCTCGCCTGTTATCGCCGATACTCAAGGGCCGGCCGATAGACTCAAGCGTCGCTCACCTTGCGCACCCCGGCCATCTTTTCCAGGCGCACGCGCACACCCTCAAACTCCGCATCGGAAACCCGGGCCAGCGTAATCGCCACCTCATCGGTATCCGGGTCCGCCTCGCTTTGCTGCATCACGAATTGCTTGACCCGCGCACTGCTGGGTCCAAGCGTCAGGTGTAAAGCTTGCAGTGTCATCGCACCGCGATCCACGCTGATGCGCAGTTCACGCCGCTGCCGGCTGGAAAAATAACGTTTTTCCAGCGGCTTGATCCCGGCCAGGATTATCAAAATAATCAACGTCGCCGCAATCGCCAGCGTATATAAGCCGCCGCCAGTCGCCAACCCGATGGCCGCCACCGACCATAAGCTCGCCGCCGTGGTCAGGCCGCGAATAATCTCACCGCGCATCAGAATTGCGCCGGCGCCCAGAAACCCGATACCGGAAACCACTTGGGCAGCAATACGCGACGGGTCGAGCACCACATTACTGGTGCCCAGCACGTCGGCAAAACCAAATGCGGAAACAATCATCAGCAAGCATGAGCCGACGCAGACCAGCATATGGGTACGCAAACCCGCCGCCCACGACAAACGTTCACGCTCGAAGCCAACCGCGCTACCCAAGGCAGCCGCCACCAGTAAACGCGAAACCAATTCAACTTGATTAACCATAAAACTGATTCTCCTCATAAAGCGATCATCTCCGGCCCGCGCCTGGCGGGCAAGATCGGCAGCGCCATGACAAACTAGCCATTAAGGCGGTATGCTATTGATCACAAGTAAAAATCATAAGATATCGGGACGCAGCGGTCTTTTTCTTTCAGTTCATCTAGAACATGTAGCACGGATTGCATGACGCCCCTGAAACAAAGTTAGCTTTTTGACCGCAGTGAGGCATACGCCCGGCTCAATATCAGCGGCCGGTTCGATGACAAACCGTTTCTTAGCTAAACCTCAGGAATCCGCTATGCCATGGCAAACCGAAGAAAACGCCCGCAGAGAAAGTGCGCGGGTCATGCTGCTTTTTGACCCGTTACTGTTGGACAAGGAAGGCCGGGTATTGGCACGGGTCGCCGACCTCAGCCTGCATGGCGCGCTGTTGTTCGCCCGCCGCGGCATGTTTACTGCCGGGGAAACGATTGCCGGCTGGCTGCAATCGCCGCCGCTCGACGGTGCGGACGAAATTTTCCTGGCAGTCGGGCTGACGGTGCGCTGGGTTGCCGAGGACCATATGGCAGGCTGGTCGCGGATGGGATGCTCAATGGACCCGATGGACGACCAGTCGTTTGCGACGCTGAAACGTTTGATCGAATTGACCGCACCCTGAGCGGATCACGCGCGGCAATCCGCCCCGGGATTGGCTGGGACGAGGAAACCGAGTGCGTAAAAATCCGTGGGCCATGAAAAACACCCCAAAAATTGGACAGATATCCAATTTTTGGGGTGCGGTTCACGCTTCAGACCTGGGGCACACATTTTTTATGGGTGCCGCCCGGCACCCAGCATGCACTCCAGGCGGCATTCAAGCGCCCGAAGTCACTGAATCACTGAATTACGGACGTTCACGATCCATCAAGCCATTGCCCTGGGCCAATCCCGTGGGACGGGCAACCGCTGCCTGACGTGCAACGACTGCGTCCGACGGGTCTACGCGGTTACCCGCGGGCGTTGCGGTCTTGTCCTGGACGGCGGCCACCAGCTCGGTGTTCACCTCGGCGCGGCTCTTGGTGCTGACGCCAGGAAACGAGGTGAAAGGTGCATTCGAGGCATTATTGCCGGCAAAAGCGGGGGATGCGATAAGTGCACCGGAAATCATCAACGCAGCGATTAATTGGGTTTTCATGGTGTAGCTCCTGTCTATCTGCAATTTAGGGGACGGTGCCGCCAACGGGTGGTGGTGCAACATCGACAGGGCTAATGGTATTCCCTAGGATGCTAGGGATAAACCCTGATTATGGAAATTCATTATTCCGCTCCAGCGACTAATCGAAGAAGACGGAATGGACGGAATTGGCGCAATAGGCAGGTTTTTGAGATCATTTCGGTTTAACCCGGTGGATTAACCCCGCATGACTAAAATTATGAGTAGTATTGACTCAACCTATCAGGATCAGGTTGAGCGGGTGTTATCGAATCCGGGATTGCGCACCAATTTATTTTTCAACGCAGTTTCCGGCACGGTCGATTTCACCCCCGCCTGCATCGCGATTAATTCAGCTACCTGCCGCGAATACTATTTCGGCAATTACCTGATCCTGTATCAGCCACCCTGCGACGCAGACCTGGATACGCTGGAGAGCCGCTTTGCGGCGCTGATCGGCAAGCAGGAGGCAATCGCTCATACGGTGTTTGTTTGGTCAGCGGATCGCATCGCCCCACTCTATATCGCGCGTTTTCTGCAGCGGGGTTATAGCTATGCGTGCGAAACGGTACTGCTCGCCCGGCCGGAACACGTTATAAGCTCGACCCCGCTGGAAAGCCGATTCTCTATTCGCCGCTACCATCAGCCGGACGATTGGACGCGATGGTATGCATTGCAGATGGAAGATAAAGACGCGGTGCAGGACGACGAGAAATATCATGCCTATTTGCGTTTCCTCCAGGCGACCTATATGACGCTGATTAAACAGGGTCGCGGCGCGTGGTGGGGGGCATTTGACGGCACTCGGCAAGTGGCCAATCTCGGCCTCTTTTTTGATGGCGAAGTGGGACGGTTCCAGTCGGTTTATACCCAGGAAAAATATAGAAACCGGGGTTTATGCCGTGCCTTGTTGGCCGCCGCCGCATTGGACGCATCGACTATCGCGCAGCAGTTGGTCATCGTTGCCGAGGACGACCACTATGCCTTGCGTCTGTATGAAAAAATGGGATTTAAGGCGGCATATAAAATGGCGTCGTTATGTAAAGCCTGACGGCGGGGTTGGCCGCGGCTGTTTAAGGCACCGATAGACCCGACTAACGCCTCACACTCATCGTCAGCATCCGGCTTAGCGTGGCCAATGCGGTAGTGGGCAACTCACTCAGCTTGCGCACCACCACGGCAACCGGATAAAAAGTCTCGACCGCATCGTCCAGGATGCCGATGCCGATCAATTCGATGCCGCTTTGGCTAATCGCTTGTACGCGCTGGTGCAAATCGGTTTGCAGGATTGCCGGATTGCCGTCCCCGGTGGCGGGATAACCGTCGGACAGCACCATCAGGATACGGCGTTCGGCGGGATGTTCCGCCAGCCGATTGGCCGCCCAGGCGAGGCATTCGCCGTCGGGGTTTTCATGACCGCATTCGATGGCGGCAATGCCTGTCAGATCGGTTGAATCAAAGCGTTTGTAGATGCGCAGATCGAGACGCTCGACACGCCGGTTGTAGCGGCGCAAATCATGGCCCGCGGCGGTGCCGGCATCGAATAAGCGGCGCATCCCGGCCGATTCGATCGAACTGTAACCCAGTACTTCGCAAGCGAAGTCGAGCTGTGTCAGGGCATCAGCCAACGCCGCCGCACATAAGCGCGCCAGCGCGATTTTCTGGCCTGCCATCGAACCGCTCAGGTCGAGCAATAGCGTGATGGCCGTGTCGCGATCCTGAGTGACACGTTTCACTTTGAACGGCGTGCGGTACCCCGGCGCGCTGACCAAACGTGCCAAGGCGCTGCGGTCGATCTCGCCGCGCTCTTGCTCACGCTTCCAATGGGTCCAGGCATCGGCCCGCAGCACCCGTTCCAGCTTGGCCTGCAAGGCGCCCGTCTCGGCCCGCGCAGTGCGCCGCAACTGCAACCAGACGGCAGACTCTCCCTGCCCGGTCAGGTCGGTCACCGTATCGAATTCGGTCGAGAGGGGAATGGATAAAACCGGGCGCTGGTAAATTGCATCGGCTTGCGCCCCGGCCGCGGCTTGCGGTGCAAGCTGGCTGACGCCCGGCAGCGACTGGCTCATGCCGACCGCCTCGCTGCTCTCGCTTTCAAGCGACGCGCCGCTGGCGGGGGGTTCTGCCGGCGGCGGCTCGGTGGCCAGGTCGCTGTCAGCGTCGCCATCGTCGATGAGGCCGGGCTCGGCGGCCTCGCCGCTCTCGGCTTCAAATCCGTGTGCCGCGTCGGCCGACAGCATCATATTATTGACCCGGCCTTGCCCCAAGACTCGCACCCGGTTGATGATCTCGCGCGCGGCATCCAGGCTGGCACGGGTCGAGCGGCTATGCTGCGCGGCATCCAGCACCTCATGCAAGACGCCCAGGCTGGATTGCAGCGATTCATCGGCAAAGCGCGGCAGCATCGGCTCGTGCCATAACGTGCATTCGACCAGCCAGACAAAACGTGCGCTCCAAGAGAGTTTTTCCCAGCGCGCGGAAGCATCCTGCTGTGCATGGTCGCGCAAGCGGTTCAAAAACCATTGCGCGCCGGGATAATCGTGAAGCAATAAGACACAGACCCGCCGGTCCTCGATAATTTGCGCCAAGCGCCGTTCCAGCGCAGGTCCCGGCTTGGCCAGTTGCGCCAATTGCGAATGTTTGGCCCGGGCAACCAGCAAATCCAGATAACCGATCAAGACATCGTGTAGCGCCGGATCGGCTTGATCCAGCTCGGGCAGAATAATGCGGTTGGGTTCGACCCGCGGTCCGGTCGGACTGAACACCACTTCCACCTCATATTGACGCGTCAGCACGCGTGCAATTTTAGTCAGGGTGGATTCAAAATCGAAACCGAGAAAAGGCGCGGCTGGTTTTATCGCCCGTTTCATCGCTTAAACGGCAGGTGCAATATGATGGCGAATCACGCTGCGGATCAGGGCCGCATCGACCGGACTGACCTTGGCATAAATCGTGGGTTCGGCTGCCCGCTCCGGGTCGCCCACCCGCACCATGAGTTGGGCCCAGTCCAGCAGCCGCCGAGTCGAAAACGCGCTGGACAAATCTTCGCGGGCAAACGCCGCCCGGCAATCGGCCGCGATAGCCGCCAGCGTCTTGGCCAACGACAGAGTCATGGCAGGAGCCAAGGTTTCAAGCAGAACCTGGGCCTCTTCCTCCGGCGACAGATAATTGATCAGATAGACCCGCCATCGATCCAGGAAAGCTTCGTTCATCAGGTTCGACCCCTGATACATATGGCGGAATTGACTCATCGCTCCCACCGCGTTAGCCGTGGCAAACAAGCGAAAATCCGGATGCGGCGCGACAATCTCATTGCCTTTTTCTTTTAGCATCAGCTGACCGGACGACTCCAACACCGCTGTCAATACCGCCAGAATCGCCGGCTCGGCAAAATCGATTTCATCGATAATCAACCATGCCCCGCTGCGCATCGCCACCGGTAGCACGCCATCCACCCACATCGTTTCGCCGCCTTTGACGGTCCAGAAACCAACGAAGTCGCCGATGGTCGTTTGACCATTCATATTGGAGCGGATCACCCCATGCTGCGAGCGCGCCGCGACCTGTTCAATCAAACTGGTCTTGCCGCAGCCGGTGTGACCGATCAGCATGATGCGGCGATTCTCCACGATGTCCTGGACGATATCGTCATAACGCGGCGGAAATAAGTAAGCTCGGTTCACCGTCGGTGTGAGCGGGCCACCGTCGCCGAGTGGAACCTTGACGTTGCTGACCAAGACATAATGCTCGGCAGGACTCTGCTGCGCCGCACGTCGCGTTAAACCATGCAGCCGCGCAAGTTCTTGCATGAAGTCGATGTTTGTCGTTTGCTCTGCGCTATCGCTTACGTTTGGCGCGATGGTTTCGCGGACAAAACCTTCGCGCTCCCACTTGAGAAATTTCGCGCTCAGGTTCTCGCTGTCAGCCTCCATTTCGAAATCGACGGCGCCACGCTCGAAGCCGTGTTCCAGGTGAAATAGATTGGCGCGTTCGGAGGCCGTCACACGCCACCATTCTTCACGCCCGGCATCCTGTCGGATATAACATCCGCCAAGTTCTTCAAGCATTGCCAGATAAGGTTTACTGTTCATAAGTCTTGGGCTTGGATCGGTGCTGTAGTTTAGATCTTTGCCGGACTTGGCTGCAATACATTGTTTTCCGAGCTGAACCCGTCTTATCCGGTGGAGTTCGTGTGGCGCGCAGGCGCGATTAATCCGGTGCTGGAGCAGTTTGTGCAGGGTGTACTTGAGCCGTTCATCAAGAATTCCAATGATCTAATGACCCGGTCGACCGTGACCGTGTATCGCCAAAAGCGCCGCCGTAGCGCACCCGTAGGTAACCAGGCATGCGCGACCACGCACCCCGGCGCCCAGATCGGACGCCATCGCTTTGCGGTACGCGGCCGAGGGAAAATTGAAACGGTTGAAATGCCGAGATTTGAAGCCAAATGACCGATTCCCGAGTCATTCCCGATGAACCATCCTGACTCGTAGAGCAGCGCAGCCAACTCGCTTAACGACGCAAAGGCCTTCGCTTCCAGTCCGTGATCGCCAAGCCATCGCCACTCCACCCGCTCTGCCGGCGACATCACAAATACGGGGTTGAGCCCACGCTCGCCAAGCTTCTGCGCCAGCCTGCGGAACCGTTCCGGGGACCATGCTTTGGCCGGGTGGCTCGCTGTGGGGTGGATAATCACACGTTGGGAAAAATGGCGATGCCGCAATCCCGCATTGGCGCTTATGCCATTTCCTCCGCTGGGGTTTTGAATGCCGAATTCGTCCCGGCAAAAATCAAGCAGTTGAACCAGCGCGTGACGACGGTCCAATTTATCGGGCACGATCCACTGATCGAAAAAGATCGGTTTGGCATGGATTTCTTGTAAATTCTTAAGAGGAATGGTGCGATGCATCTGTATCGCACCATCAAACTCGGCCAGCCTTGTTTCTGCGTCCGATTCGCCGAGCGCAGGTTCGATGGAAACATGCGGGAACCAGTCTCTCAAGTCGGAGATGAAATCGCCAAACACAGTCACCTGGAATTCGGCCGCCGATAAATTGTGGGCGACCGACATCAGCAGCAGTGAGTCTCCCAGTCTAGGCGATAGAATCAGCGCGATCTTCTTACGTTCGAGCGCATTGGAATTTGGCGTCGGCATGCGGGTTCCATATCGGCCCAGCTTGCCGTTTCAGGCCCACTGCCAGCAGCCTTGGAAAGTCGGGAGAGTTGATCATGAAGAAAGCAGCCGATTCATTGGATAGATCAACCTGCAATGTTACCGAGGTAATTTATGCCATGCGAAGGGCAACGAATTATGGATCGGATCGACACAAGATGACCAGTTGTTATGCGCAGGGCATTTTTACCTTATATTTCATCATTAATATAATTTGCATAACTAAATAAATTTATACGATTGGCCCTCAAGACCGCAATGGCCATCGCGCAATTAAACCTGGCGAAATATACGTGCGCCACTGAATATCGAATTTGGCAGCCGGCTTGCCATGCTCATCTACCCTGCGCGCGGAACGGCCATGATCCGTCCCCGATAGCGCTCGGCAAGCGATGCGCAACGGCGCTAAACTGTGTTAACCGGCGATGTGCGGGATACTGAGCGTCCATGCTCAAGTTGCTCGCGTCGCGGCCCGGCTGTGGCCCGTGCCGTAAGCCGGCCGCCACACTCCACATCGGTCTGGTCGATGACCGCCAGGAACCGGCACCCACACGTCATCACACAGAAAAACTGTCGAGCTTGGCGCAGTGAAGTCGCGCAGGCGCGCCCTCGGTCCATTACCTTCAGGAGCCACCGCATGTCTCTTCCGTCCACGATGAATTTCGCCATCCTCGACGACTACCAACACGCAGCGCACACTTTCGGCGATTGGAGCGAGTTGCAGGAGCAATCGAACCTGGTGTTTTTCCACGATCATGTCGAAGATCTCGAAGCACTCGCCGCGCGGCTGGCGCCGTTCGACGGTATTGTCCTGATGCGCGAGCGCACCCGGATCGGCGCCGATCTGCTGGCACGCTTGCCGCGCCTCAAGCTGATCGTCACCGTCGGCATGTGGAATGCCGCAATCGACCTTCAGGCGGCCAAAGCGGGTGGTGTAACGGTATCGGGCACCAGCGGCGGTGACCCCAGCGCGACCCCGGCACTCACCTGGGCGCTGATCCTCGCCGTGACGCGCAACCTCTATGCGGAAGCCGCTTCGCTCAAGGCCGGCGGCTGGCAAATCGGAGTGGGCGTCGACCTGCAGGGCAAGACCCTCGGCCTGCTGGGATTGGGCAACATCGGCCAGGCAGTGGCGCGCTTCGGCACCGCTTTCGGCATGCGCACCATCGCGTGGAGCCCGAACCTGACGGCCGAGCGTGCCGCAGCCGCAGGCGTTGAACGAGTCGAAAAAGATCAATTATTTCAGCAAGCCGATGTGCTGACGATCCACCTGAAGCTAGGCGAACGCAGTCGGGGCCTGGTCGGGGCACGCGAATTGGGCCTGATGAAAAGCAGCGCCTATCTGGTCAACACTTCACGCGGACCGATCGTGTCGGAAGCCGAGTTGATCGACGCGTTGCAAGCAAGGCGTATCGCCGGCGCCGCGCTCGATGTGTTCGACGCGGAACCGCTGCCGCCCATCCACCCATTCCGCTTTCTGCCCAACGTATTGGCTACCCCGCATATCGGCTATGTGACCGAGAACACCTACCGGGCAGCCTACCCGCAAATCATTGAGGCCATCCGCGCCTGGATGGACGGTAAGCCACTGCGCGAACTGCCGCTTTAAAGGTCGACCTGCCGCTGCCTCGGGCAAACCGGGAATGCAGCGGCACCAACCGGGAAACGCCAGGCTTTACGCGGTGATTTACGAACCCGTTCTGCGTGGCTCGTCCCGTCCCTCAAAATAAATGAGTCATGCCGACTCGCATCAGAAACTGTGAGTTGGATGCGGACGAAATACCATTTGCGGCGTCGCCCACCGATGCTGTCGCGGGAATGACGTTGCCGTACATGTCCAGTGTGCTGCCTAGCGCTCGTTGATAACCGGTCAACACATATAGTTCGGTAGCCGTCGTCAAGCGGTAGAAACTCGACAGGTTGAATTGGTGATATGTCGCGGCAGACACGTTGTCGGCCGGTGCATTGGCATGCAAGAAGCTGTAACCGATACCCGCCCGCAGTGCGACGCTGAAACTGTGCATGGCGAAGATGCCCGCGGCATCGAATTTCTCCACCCGGTGAAATCTTGAATATAGACCGGGGGTGTACTCGGTATGACTGCCGTTCACTCCCAGTATCGTCGCCCCGATTTCGTAAGTGGCCGAGGTGCCGATGATGTCCCGTGCCCGCGCGCTCGCGTAACCCGCATTGATCGATGAGCCGAAGCCGCTGTCCGCCGTGCTGACCCAGCTACCGATGGTGCCGTCGCCGATGCCGGTTTTCTGATTGTTCGCGTGCGAATAAGCGACACCCCAGACCAGCGGCCCGCCGGCATATTGCACGCCGAATCCGGATGAACTTTGAAGCGGCAGGCTGCCGGCCTGGCCGCCGGGTGCATACAGTCCTTCCAGCTTAAAGCCGCCGACTGTCGGGCTTTGGTACTTAAGCGAATTATTCGAGCGCGAACTGTGGTCGAAGTTATCGATGTCGCCCGGGTGAGCCGCCACCTCGCTCAGTGCAATGTTGCCGCCCAGTGCGCCCACCATGTCGATCATCGGTTCGTACTGGCGACCCAGGGTGAAAGTGCCATAGCGTTCATCGGACAGGCCGACATACGCGTGGCGGCCGAATTCCGTGCCGCCCTGGCCCAGCGCGCCGGTACCGATATTAAAACCGTTTTCAAGGCGGAAGATCGCGTGCATCCCCCCGCCGAGGTCTTCGCTACCTTTCAGGCCCCAGCGGTTTCCGTTCCAGGTGCCGCTCGCAAACGCCAGATTGGAACCGCCGTTGAGCCGCGCCGGCCGCCCGGCCGCGCCGGCGGCTTCCACCGTGGCACTGTTGGAAACATATCCGATCCCGGCGTCGGCAATGCCATATAGCGTAATCTGGTCGTCCGCATAGGCGTTGGTCGTGCCCGCGGCAGGCAGCGCCGCAATTAAAAGTCCCCACACTTTCAGGCGATATCGTCGTGTCATTATTGGCGGTTTGGTGGACTGAAGCTACGAATTGACTATGCAGGGAAAACTGACCGTCCGCGTTTGCTTTTGCAAGACGGGTCTCCAACGTTACCGGCGGGTACGCATTGCGCGATGCCACTCCCAATGGGAGCGCCAATCCATTTTGCCGGCGGCTCCAGTAGATCGCGAATCGGCAGAGCGAATCAAGCGAATTAAGGGAAAGGCAGAAATTGTGGCATTTTTTGCGTTTAAAACAACAACATTATTTTATTGAAAATCAGTATCGGTTATATTTTTTAATATGATAAGAACTATGAATTTCAGTCTCTGCGACGGGACCTCTATGTGTCGTATTCCTAATTAAGTATAAGTTTAATCAAGGCTTGATGGCAGGATGCATCGGGTGAGCTGCCCACGTTGCCGAACCCATGAACCAAGCCATGCCAGACTCTTGTTCGAATCTGATATATCTCAAAAAAATCAAGCGTTAAACAGATAGCTGGGCGTCTTAATGCTGATTAACAATCCAGCATTAAGATTAATCTGATCGCCCGCCACCCGCGATTTTTCATCGATATTTTTAATATTTTAGCGAGTCAACTTGGCAAGCTCTAATCCAATACAACCGGTATCGGATCGAGGAATGTCCGATTAAGCGCGGAATTGACGTGAGAATAGCGAGGTGTCGAACGGTATTACAGCCTGACATGATGGAGCTTTGCATCCCGTTGTGACTCGGACTTGAGCCGGGCAACAGGCACAAATCCTGCCCGGGTGGGCCGCTGACGGGTAATTTTCCCAAGGCGTCGGCCGGATGAAGCCATGCCTCGGTTTCCGTCCAAAGCTGTGATACGCAATACGAATTACAGAGCACTGAATCATATATTGGACAACTCATGGCGCGCACGGCACGCTTGTGCCCTTACTTCGTTCGCCGCTCTGAGGAAACACCCAACATGCCCACCTACCGTTCCCACACTACCACCCAAGGCCGCAACATGGCGGGCGCCCGCGCGCTGTGGCGCGCCACCGGCATGAAGGACGGCGATTTCGACAAGCCGATCATCGCGGTGGTCAATTCGTTCACCCAATTCGTGCCGGGCCACGTGCACCTGAAGGACCTGGGCCAGTTGGTGGCGCGCGAGATCGAGGCAGCCGGCGGCGTGGCGAAGGAATTTAATACGATCGCCGTCGACGACGGCATCGCGATGGGCCACGGCGGCATGCTGTACTCGCTGCCCTCGCGCGACCTGATCGCCGACTCTGTCGAATACATGGTCAACGCGCACTGCGCCGACGCGATGGTGTGCATCTCGAACTGCGACAAAATCACGCCGGGCATGCTGATGGCGGCGATGCGCTTGAACATCCCGGTGGTGTTCGTGTCCGGGGGGCCGATGGAGGCGGGCAAGGTCGTCACCAGCGATAAAAAAGTCATCAAGCTGGACCTGATCGACGCCATGATCAAGGCCGGTGACAGCAGCGTGTCCGACGCGGAGATGGCGGAAGTGGAGCGCTCCGCGTGCCCCACCTGCGGCTCGTGCTCCGGCATGTTCACGGCGAACTCGATGAACTGTCTGACCGAGGCGCTGGGCCTGGCATTGCCGGGGAACGGCACGATCGTCGCCACCCACGCCGATCGTAAAGAGCTGTTCCTGCGCGCGGGCCGGCTGATTGTGGAACTGGCAAAACGCCATTACGAGCAGGACGATTATTCCGTCCTGCCCCGCAGCATCGCCACCAAGGCGGCGTTTGAAAATGCGATGGCGCTGGATGTCTCGATGGGCGGTTCCACCAACACCGTGCTGCACCTGCTGGCCGCGGCGCACGAGGCGCAGGTGGAATTCGCCATGGCCGACATCGACCGCATCTCGCGCAAGGTGCCCTGCCTGTGCAAGGTAGCGCCGATGACGGACAAATTCCACATCGAGGATGTACACCGTGCCGGCGGCATCGTCGCGATCCTCGGCGAACTGGCGCGCGCAGGCCTCCTGGACACGTCGCTGCCGACGGTGCACAGCAAGACGGTGGGCGAGGCGATTGAAAAGTACGACATCCGCCGCAGCGACGATCCTGCCGTGCATAAGCTGTTCCGCGCGGCGCCGGGCGGCGTGCCGACGCAGGTGGCGTTCTCGCAGGCGCAGCGTTACGCGCAGAACGATCTCGACCGCAGCGCCGGCTGCATCCGGGACCGAGCCCACGCGTATTCGCAGGATGGCGGCTTGGCGGTCCTGTACGGGAACATCGCGGAGAAAGGTTGCATCGTGAAGACGGCCGGCGTGGACGAGAGCATCCTGAAGTTCTCCGGCAAGGCGCGCGTGTTCGAGAGCCAGGACGCGGCGGTGGAAGGCATCCTCGGCGACACGGTGCAGGCGGGCGACGTCGTCATCATCCGCTACGAAGGTCCGAAGGGCGGCCCGGGTATGCAGGAAATGCTGTACCCGACTTCATACATCAAATCGAAGGGCCTCGGTAAAGCATGCGCGCTGTTCACGGACGGCCGCTTCTCCGGCGGTTCCTCCGGCCTGGTGATCGGCCACGCCTCGCCGGAAGCGGCGGAAGGTGGTGCGATCGGGCTGGTGGAAGAAGGCGACATGATCGACATCGACATCCCCTCCCGCACCATCAGCTTGCGCGTCTCGGCCGAAGAACTCACGCACCGCCGCACGGCCATGGAGGCGCGCGGCCGCGACGCCTGGCAGCCGATACACCGCGAGCGCGTCGTCTCGCAAGCGCTGCAAGCCTACGCCGCGCTGACCACCTCCGCCGACCGCGGCGCGGTGCGCGACCTGTCGCAACTGAAGCGCTGATCTACGGCCGAGTTCGTCTCCAGCCTGAACGATGCGACCAGCCGATCGAGTTTGGCCGCTTCGCTCTTGAGCGTAGACGATGCCGCCGCAGCCTCCTCAACCAGGGCGGCGTTTTGCTGCGTCGCATGTTCCATTTCGGCAACCGCAATATTGATCTGACCGATTCCCTGACTTTGCTCACGCATCGATAGGTTGATTTCGCCGACGATCTCGGCCACACGCTGGATGCCATGGACGATTTCCGCCATATTGCGATCGGCGTCTTGTACCCTGGCGCTGCCGGACTTGACGCTGGATGAGGAAACGGCAATCAGGCTTTTGATTTCCTTGGCTGCGGTCGCACTGCGCTGGGCCAAGTTACGGACTTCGTTCGCCACCACCGCGAAGCCGCGGCCATTTTCGCCGGCGCGAGCGGCTTCCACGGAGGCATTGAGTGCCAGGATGTTGGTTTGGAAAGCGATACCGTCGATCACGCTGATGATGTTGACGATGTCATTGGATGCTTGGGCAATAGCGTTCATGGTCGCGACCACGCCAGCCATCACCTCGCGCCCCTTGACCGCGCACTGGCTCGCATCCTGCGCAAGTTGAGTGACCTGCGTCGAGGCTTGCGCCGAACTGTCGACTGCGCCAGTCAACTGCTCCAGCGAGGCGGAAGTCTCCTGCAGATTGCCGGCCGCCATTTCGGTGCGATGGGACAGATCGAGATTGCCCGATTCGATGTCGCAGGTCGCTGAAGATACCGAAGCGCTGCTATCGCGGATTTGCTTCAGGACAGCGCCAATTTTCTCGACGAAGCTATTGAACGACGTGGCGATCTGCGCAACCTCGTCGTGCCCGACGACCGGCAGCCGTCGCGTCAGGTCACCGGTGCCGGAACCGATTTCGTCCAGGGCGTCACGCGCTTGCGATAGCCGGTGGAATGAACGTGCCGTCAAGATGCCGCTCAGCAAGGTCGCGATAATCGCCAGCAACACGACTGCAATCGCCGATGCACCCAGTACGCTGCGTATGCCGGCGGTAGCCTCGTACTGGTCGAGCGACACGACCAGCATCCAGTCTGTTCCCGCAATCGGTTTGGCGCGTAGCAGCTTCGGCACTCCGTCTACGTCAGCCTGCAATACATCGCCACTGTGCGCCATGGACGTCAGGGCTTGGGGGGTCAGTAGCGCAAGCCAGTCGGTCGCAGGCTTCAGCAAAAGCTTGTCGTCCGGATGGGCAATCACAGTGCCATCCTTGTCGACGACAAAACCGATGCTGGATGGCGTCGGATGAATCGCCTCGATCACGTCCCGCACTTTTTCCAGCGATATGCCGCCGGCAACGACACCCTGGACCTTGCCATCACGCAATATCGGCGCGGTGAACGAAACCAGCACCACGCCCGATACCGATCGATAAGGCCGGGTGATCAAAGGTTTTTTTTCCTTGATACTCTCCTTGTACCAGGGACGCGCAGTTGGGTCGTAATCCGCCGGTAAACCCGGCGTCGATGAAATAAACGACTTGTCCTGCCAGCCCGCGGTGGTGAGCGAGAAGCCGCCCGACTTCTGCAGCGCCGTGACCATAGCTCGTGGATCGCCCGCGTCCACATCGTCAGCGGTGGCTTTCACCGCGACCGTCTTCGCCTCGCTCCAGTCCGAGATCGCCAGCGCATTGGCCGTTGCAAGCGATTCCAGGTTCTGATGAATGGTGCGCAGGTCATCGGCACGCACCAGTGCATAAATGACTGCACTCGTCAGCACCAGCGAAAAGATCACGGTACCGGCAGCAATCAGTAGAATTTTGCTTCGTATTGAGGTAATCATTGCCGCTCCCCTAAAGCCAACCCCACGCCAATTGCATGCACTATTTCATGGTTCGGGATAATACGATTCAGCTCGCAGCGATTTCAGTCCGCCATGTCAGCGCGACCAGGATCGCACCCAGCGCAGCAATCAAAAGCGCCGCATAGGCAGCCAGATAGCTGCCGGGCGTCAGGTCGACCAGCATCCCGACCATGGCCGGGGCGATCGCCGCCGCCAACTGGCCACCGAAATTGATGATGCCGGCAGCCGACCCCACCGACGCGTCGTGCATATGCTTGAGCGGAATAGCGAAGACGGTGCCGTAGACCACCGTGTAGCCGACCAGGCAAAGCGTCCAGAGAACCAGCAACGAAGGTAGCGAATCCGCGAAAGCGATCGACGCAAGGAAAATGAAGACCGCCGCCGCGCCGCATACCAGGAATATGCGCTCGCGCCCGTGGCCAAATTTATCCAGCATCCAACCCACGCCATTCAAGGACGCAAAGGCGACAAGATACGGCACCGATGAAGCGAGGCCGGCGTGCAGGATATCGATATGGCGTGTCTTGACCAGGAACGCCGGCATCCAGGAAATCAGCGCGACATAGACGATATTGCTGAAGAAGAAAATCAACATGGTCTTGCGCAACACCGGCGACGCGAATGAGCCTCGTACGTGCCGTCGGTCCACTAGCTGTTTGCGCTTGGCAATCGGTTTGACTGCCGTCCATAGCAGGATGGCTACGACAATCCCGAAGACGCCAAAGACGTGATACGCGTAGCGCCATCCATGGCTATGAATCAACGCGCCGATCACACTGGCCCCGATCGCACTGCCGATGAACGAAGCGCCGATCACCAGCGACTTGGCGCGAGCGCGTTCCGCACGCGGAAATGCTTCGGCGATCGTTACCGTGCTGGCAGGAACGAATCCGCCTTCGCCGATGCCAAACAGCACCCGGATCACAAACAGCGCGGTAAAAGTCGCTGCCAGCCCGGTCAGCCCCGTGAATACCGACCAGCAAGCGACCGAGAAAACCAGCACAAGTCGCGAACCAAAGCGATCGCCGAGCCATCCCGCTGCCAATTGCATCAAAGAATAGCTGAGGTAGAACGCACTCAACAACAGGCCCGCCGAGCGCGCGTCAAGAGCGAACTCCTGCGTGATCGGCACAATCGAAATGCTCATCGCGATCCGGTCCGCGTTGGCCAGTATCCACGACAAAAAAAGCATGACGAGTACAAATGTCTTTCTCGAACGGGAGTAGGAAGTAGACAGGTTCACGGCATCGTCGTTACTGGAATGGGCACTGAGGTGCGGTGCCGGCGCTTGGCTCGGGTCGGTCGAATAGCTCATATCGGGTCTCTGATGACGTTGAATACGGAACAGCTTGGGATCAGCGATGACGGCGACGTATCACCTGGCCGGCGTGGAGGTTCACCGACGTGCCGTCGCGGCAAGCCAATTGGCCGTTCACAAATACCGCATCGATCCCCGTACTGATGCGTGTCGGGTGGGCAAATGTCGCCTGGTCTGCGATCCGGTTTTCGTCGAACACCACCAGATCGGCACACTGGCCCACCGCGATGGAACCGCGCCCCTCCAGCCCAAAGCGGCGCGCGCTCAATCCGGTCATCTTGTGGATCGCGGTTTCGAGCGTGAACAGGCGGCGCTCGCGTGTGTAGTGGCCCAGTACACGCGGGAATGTCCCCCATAAACGGGGATGCGGCTTGATGTCGTGCGCGAGGCCGTCCGATCCGACCATCGCCATCGGGTGTGCCAGGATGCGCGACACGTCGTCCTCGCTCATCGCGAAATACACCGCGCCGGCCGGTGACAAAGCCTCCGCCAGCACTTCCGGATCCAGATTGCGGCTCTTTGCCAGCGCAAACAAGGAATGTCCGGCGGCGGATGGATCGGCCTTCGACCAGGTGACGAGCACTTCGTCGGATTGCTTGACCCGCGCGGGCAATAACATGGTCGATGAAGCGTTGTACGGATAACAGTCGAAGCAGACGGATTGATGTCCAGCCGCGTCTTCCAGCAGCGCCAGCGTCTCGACCGAGCGGCCGTGATTGTTGCGCCCCACGATCTTGTGATGCGACACGATGGTATCGATGGCCAAGGCGCGGCCGATATGCAACGCTTCGCGCAGTGCGTCGTCGATTGCATCGCCTTCATCGCGCAGATGCATGGTCACGATCCCCTGCGCCGCGCTCAGCGGCCGGCCAACCTCGATCACTTCCTGTGCACTCGCCGCGCGAGCCGGCGGATAATAAAGGCCGGTCGACATTCCGATCGCACCTGCGTCGAGCGCGTGTTCCAGATCGCGTGCCATGCTCGCGGTCTCGTTTGCACTGGCGGCGCGATCCAGCGTTGTCATATGCCGCACGCGCAAAGTCGAATGACCGACCAGGCAGGCTGCATTGAGCGCGGGCCGTGCATCGTCCAGCGCATCCAGATAATCGGCAAAACGTGCGAACCGCCAGGCATCGTCGCCCAGCAGATCGAGCGGGGACGGCGGACGTTGCGTGATCAAGGGTGCCAGGCTGATGCCGCAGTTGCCGGTAACGACCGTGGTCACGCCTTGCGACAGTTTGGGATGTGGGCCTTTGACCGTATCGAGCAGCAGACGATCGTCGTGCGTGTGCACATCGATGAAACCCGGCGCGACGATCCGTGCGCTCGCATCGAAGCGGCGCACCGCGGGCAACGCACCGAGGTCGCCGAGCATCGAGATGCGACCGTTTTCGATCCCGACATCGCACGCCATCCGTGGCGCACCCGTGCCGTCGATCACCGTCCCGTTTTCAATCACCAGATCAAACATATTTGCCCTCGCTTTCATATTCCTGACGGGGTCGATGATCGGATCGAAAAAAAAAGCGGGCAAACGATTAATTCTGCGGTCAACGTGAGAAAAAATCATGCAGAGAATCGTTTTTTCCCAATAACGTCTGTTTCCGACCCGTGCTAACATGATTTTTCAGGAAATTACTGGCGCCCTTGAACAGCTAATCCGACTCTATGTTCCACGCACCTTCGACCCAATCGCTGCTCTGTTTCGAGGCTAGCGCGCGGTTGCGCTCGTTCACCGCAGCGGCATACGAACTGCATCTGACGCAGGGCGCCGTAAGCCGGCAAATCCAGACGCTCGAAGAGCATCTCGGGGTCGCGCTTTTCGTGCGCCGGCGCGATGCAATGACGCTTACCGACGCGGGACGCGAATACATCGCGGAGATCGAACCGCTGCTCAAACGACTGGAACGGGCGACAGTGAATGTGATGGCGCTGAAAGGGAAAGGCGGTGCGCTGTCGCTCTCGGTGGGATCGACGATCGGCAATTACTGGCTGATACCGCGCCTGCCGGCATTCACGCGCGAGCACAGCGAGATCACGCTCAATTTGCGTACACGCGTCGGTCCGGTGGATTTCGGCATCGCGAGCGTGGATGCGTCGTTGGAATTCGGCGACGGTAATCGCCCAGGACTGCACAACGACTTCATCTTGCCTCTATTGCTATTGCCGTATGCGGCACCTTCCTGGATCGCAGTGCATGGCAATACCATCGGCTCACACACCCCCAAGTCATGCCTGATCGATCATCTGACCTTGCCCGGTGCATGGGAGGAGTGGTTCAAACGCGAGGGCATAGATGCCCAAGCGGGCAACGAAGGCCCTCGATACGAAATCATGTCGATGGCGCTGAATGCTGCTGTAGCCGGCATGGGTGTCACGTTGCTGCCGCCTTACATGGCAACGGAATTGGTGATGGCCGGAAAGCTCGTCATGCTGCCGGCACAGGTGTGGCGCTATCCGAAGGCTTATTACCTGGTCTATCCGAATCCATCCGCAGAGATGCGATCGCTGCAGATATTCAGTAAATGGCTGTTGCAGCAGTCCAGGCTCGACTAGCGCCCGACTCGCATGCCGCTTGATCGGCCTGACTCAAAATCCCCATCGACATATCCCGGAGTTACGATTGGCGCTCGTATAGATTAAGGTTCCTAATGATCCAGAATAAGCCAATCATCGAAACTGAAGCCGCGCACACGCACCGTGTTCAAAGGTAGCGGCATATCCAGCCGCTGCTTCACTTTCTTGCGCAGACGCATCACCATGGTGTCCAGACGATTCTGGTCGTAGCTCAGGTAATGTTCGCCGAAGGCATCGATGATCTTCCTGCGCGATACCACCTCTCCTTTTTCCGTCAGCGCGAAGGTCTTGATCAGGATGAATTCCAGGCTCGTCAGCTTGGTACAACAGTTATTGGGCGCGACCAGGCTGCGCTGATGCAGCGACAAGCGCCACGGCGGAATGGCGCTGCGTGCCAGCGAAGCGATATAGGAAGGAAAGGCATGCGCATGGTCGACCTGCAAGATCGTTACCGATTTATGTGCATCGCCTTTTCCGAGCCACGCCATCAGTGCTTCCGGCACCTCGCGCCAGGTAATCTGATAACCGGCATTACTGAATATATCGCAAATCTCGCTTTTCTTTCGTCCATCATCTTCAAGCAGAAGCAACGCCATTATTTTTGCTCCAACAAGGTTGATACACGGGGTTATGTTGGATCAAGGGAAAACAGTAAACATGACAATTCATGACATTGAGACCATGGTTAATGTGAAGGGGATTAATAGACCAACACCAATTTTTGGTAATTAAAATTAATTGTAATTAATGTAATTTTTGGCGAATATCGGAATTAATGAGTTGATGCTTCCGGATTCAATCCCCCAGCCCTCGACCGGCAAAGCCAGTCAATCAGGGCTCTTCAGATTAGTGGGTTCAATGCCTTGCTTACTCGCTCAGCAGCATGCTGCCGGCTGGTCCGATGCCGTGTCTTATCCCAAGGCGCCCAAAGCCACTCAAAACCGCTTAAGCTGTTTAAGGTCGCTTGGTCGGCGACGGCGAAACTATTCAGTCCGCTTTCTCCGGTTTTGTATTTATGGACGGCGCGGGGCAAGCGACCCCAATCACAAGTGCATGATGGGGAGTCGCATGCGCGGCCAATTAAATCACGGGTTTATCCATCATCAACAATAAATAGGCAAACCGAATCAAAATCGGCTGGGTATTTGCCGCTTTATCGCCGCACGCCGGCAGGCGAAAGCAGATCCCGGGCCGGCCGGCTAAACCTCGGTTTGGCCCAAATCGGCCATGCCGAGCCGGCGCTCCAGATGGCGAGAGCAATAGCGGATCAGGCCGCTGGCCGAACAACAGAAGAGGAAGAACCAGCCCATCGCATAGAGGTAGACCCACAGCATCATGTCGGTCGTACCGCCGGCATTGACCACGGTATTGCAGCGGCTGATCAGTTCGGGCACACCGATCACCGACGCCGTCGACGACGCCATCACGATGATCACGAAGTAGTTGCCCCAGTTAAGCAGCAACAGCAATAGGTCGCGCCGGCGCTCTGACGGGGGCTTGGCGAGGATGCGGGACAGGTTGTCCGAGACGAAGCCCGCCACCGCCAGAGCCAGCGCGAGCGAGGCCTTGAGCCACGCCGGCAACGGCAGGTTCGGTAGGGAAAACGGCAGCGGCAATGCCTCGGGCAGCATGAATACCAGGTAGAACTGGAACACGAAGGTCGGTACATTGCGCAGCAGCGCCGTCGCCAGGCGGCCACCGTTGGCCCAGTGGCCGCGCGTGGCCCCGCGCATCGAGGCAAGCCCATGGCCGACCGCGGTTCCCATCGCCAGCGCGACCAGCGAAATGGCGATATTCCACAGAAATCCGCCCAGCAAATACGGCGTCCAGGCATACAGATGCCGGACGATCTCAAGCCCGTTCATGATCCCCCCTACTCTGAAGCCGGCGCAGCACGTGCAGCACCCCGAAGATCAGCAACACAAAAAACAGCATCAAGGTGTTCATCATGGTCGCGACATTGCCGTGTTCGGCGATGATCGAAGTCGAGACCGAGAGCAATTCCGGCACCGCGACCGCGCTCGCAATCATGGTCGCTTTGGCGACATTGACCAGCGACGCGGTCACCGAAGCCGATGAGCGGCCCATCAAGTGCAGCAACCCCGGCAGATCCAGCACCAAGCCTGGCGTCGAGCGCCATGCCTCGCGGGCTTCGTTATCGAGGATGTGCATCAAACCGGACCCGGTGTAAGCACTGAGACACAGTACGACGATCCAGAAGGCGCTGAACTGCAGGCCCCAGCGCGCCGCCACCGCGCTGCCGACCCCGAACAGCAGCACATAGATCTGCAACAGCGGTGGCGTCATGCGCATCACCAGTGCGACACTTCTGACCGCGGCGCCGATCGCCGGTGGCGTACGCAGCGCCAGCCAGGCCAGCGCGATGCCGAGCAATAGGCTGCCCGTCACGCAACTGAAGGTCAATGCCAGCGTCATCGCGATCCCATGCAGGAATTCGCGGCGCTCGTAGTCGTCGTAGATGTAGGTCAAGTTGATCCCGGTCTTCTCGTACAAGCGCAGGCCCCAGCGCCGCAGGCCGACGACGTCGGCCGACATGACGAAGATCTGATTGCGGCAAACCACGGGCCATTGCCCGTCTGCCTGGCGGCGGCATAGATACCGGCCGTCGGCGTCCTTTTCGTTCCACAGCACCTGCATCTGGGCCAGGAAGGGCGACGGCGGCAAGCCCCATTTGCGCTCCAGCGCCAGCAAGGTACCCTGCCTGTGCCACTGCGCAACGGTATCGCCGACCAGGCGCTCAAGCGCCCCGCCCCGCTCGCTGCGTGCTATCGCGATCGCCCAGGGGGTCATCAGTTCGGGCGGCAGCCGGATCTGGTAGTCGTGCCATTCCGGGGACAGCAGGTCGCCGGCGATCGCGGTGTTGTCGAACAACCAGCCTCTGCAGCGCGCGTCTCGTACCGCCATCTTCGCGTCGCGGCCATTGGCGTAGATCTGCAGGTTCAACAGGTAGCGCAGCGCCATTGTCCGGTTGAAATAACTGCCTTGGATTGCGCAGACAGTCTGGCCGCGCAATTCGGACCAGTGCTGAAGGTTGCTGTCCGGACGCGTCATCAGCGCGACGCCGGACGAGTAGTAATCGGGTTCGACCAGGGTCGCTATCTGGCGCCGCTCGGCTGTGTCGCCGAGAGTCGCGATGGTCACATCGACACGTCCATCGTCCAGCACCTGCAAGCGGTTGGTGCTGCTGACACCGACCGTACGCAGTTGCACCCCCAGGCGCGCAGCCAGGTCGGCGGCCAGGTCATGTTCGAAACCTTCCTGCACCGCGGCGCTGGACAGCATGCCGAACGGCGGATAGTCGGTCTTCACGCCGACCACCAACACGCCTCGCTGGCGAATCGCTTCCAGTTGCCCGCTGCCGTAGGCGGGCAGCGCGACCAGCACCAGGCAGCAGGCCGCGGCCCATGCGCGGCGCGGCGTGCGCCGCAGCAGCGAGACCCAGGAAGGCGCCGCTTTCATAACGGTATGGCCACGGCCCGCATGCCATAGCCGAGTGCGGCCGGAAGCCGGGCACTGAGCACGCGGTCGATCCCGCGCAATGCGGTGGATTGCGTGATCCACCATTCCGGCAGCATGCTTTCGGCTTGCCAGTCGGACAGGGCGAAGCCGGCAGCATGCAATTCCTGGCGCAGGTCATCGACGGTGTAGAGATGATAGAAAAACCTGAGCGATTGCCCTTGTATGTGCCGCGTGAAGTAGATATTGCCGGGCTCGTCCTGAGGCGGTTGCGCCAGGCCCAGGCGTCTCTCCAGCCCATAACGCAAGAGTTCCCAGGGACGCCGGCGATAGATCGACGGCACCGAGACGATCAGCCGGCTATCGGCACGCATCTGCCCGCGTAGTTCGCGCAGCGTATGCAGACGACTCGCGCGGTCGCCAAGATGCGACAGCACGCCGAACAGCATCAGTACCACGTCGTAGCCCGCCGGCGCTGCCAGGGCTGCCATCTCGCCATGGACCAGCGTCACGCGTTCGCGATAGGGTGTCTGTTTCAGCGTATCCTCGAACTCCAGCAGCGAGGCCGCGGAGATATCGTAGGCGGTGAGATGAGCGCTGGTCTGCGCCAGCAATGCCATGGCATATCGTCCATTGCCGCAGCCAAAGTCGAGAATCCGCGAGGCGCCGTGCGCGCCATGCTTCAGCACATAGCCGAGCGTCGCCGCGTTCGGCTCCGGATAACGCCGACGATAACCATGACTGAGAAAATAGTGGTCGTAAGTCTGCTGCATTTCTTTAGCAATATGATCGTTCACACCTACCTCCGTCGATTAAAAATAAATGCTGCAAACCCGTTCTGTTCAGCGCTGCCGAATACGGCGCAACTCGCTTAACAGGCGATGCGTGCCGCGCTCCTCGCGCGCAATGGTGGCTTCGATCCCGCGGATCAAAGCCAGGATGCGTGGGGAAGGCACGATGCCCTTTTTGCCGCGCCGGTTTACCCACCACAGCATGGTTTTGGCGAATGCGAGCAAGAGGATCAGGCGCACCTTTTCCAATTCGGAAATCGCGCTCAAGGCACTGGTCGCGAACCAGACCGCCAGCAAAGGAGCCAGGTAGGTGTCGATCACGCTGGCAACCCAGACCGAGAAATGGGCATAAGTCCAAGGTGTACCGTTGCGGTAGAAGTCGTCGACCAGGCTTTCCGCATCGCCGACGTTTTCGGAGTAGCGCGGAAATTCGCCGCTGCGGCTGACGTAGCTACCCTTGCGATGGGCTTCGCGCATCGCTTCGAGAAATGCATACTGGGTTGCGGGAGGCATCTCGCGCCGCGCGACGACGGAGATGGTAGCGGCCAGCATCTCAAGGTCGCGTTCGGGAAGCCGGTGGGCAAGATCGAAGATGCCCGCGGGCAACGTCACCACCCTCAAGTACGACAGCTTTTTCGCGATCGCATTTTGCTGGGCGGTTTGTACCAGCAGTAAGCTGGGGTCTGCCGCGAGACGAGCCATCAATGGACTGTCGGCCGCCAGGATGAACAAGCCGACATCGAATTCGCCGTGTTGCAGCCGCGCCATGCCCTGATCGAGCGGCAGAAAATGGATGGGGGTATTCTGCTTGTCGATCCCGCTCAAGGCGAAGATGCTGAGCAAGGTCCTGCTCGTCAGGCTGCGCTCGGGAGGCAGCACCAGCGACATGCCGCGCAGATCGGCGAACGATTGAATCGGGCGCGCCGCGGCACTGTCGCGCGTCTGGAAGATGAAGATGGGTTGCAGTTGGATATCGCCCAGCGAGACCAGTTTTTCCCCGGTGGCGTCGCTCAGATCCTGTGCCACAAAACCCAGGTCCAGGTGTTGACCGTCGTCGGCCACGTCGGCGCCGATCTCGTCCGTGTTCTGGAACGGAACGATATCTACCCGATAGCCCGCGCGCTCGACGGACTTCTTGTACTGCAGCGCGGTTTCATAGAAGCTGCCGCCCACCGGCCCGGCCGCGATCCTCAGGTGCCTGCCCGGCAATACGTGCAAGGTGGCGTAGGCCAGCAGGCAGAAAATAGACAAGCCCAGCCAAACGCGCGGGCGCTTCATTTTTTTGGTCAGATATGGCATTTCGATCGGTGGCGAACGTTATGCGCAATGAGCTGCGCTATATGAAAGCACTCAGCGTACGTTCGCCGCGCACCTGTTTCCTGACCAAATCTGGAGTTCCGTGCGGACTGCGTGCGGATTGCGCGGGGTCAGGAATGGTCAGGCAGGCGGCGACGTGCCTGCCTATGCTGCAACCTGGTTCAGAGGATGAAACCCGTCCGGCATACGCCGGCGCAACCAGGAGCAGTCATGCCCAATTCGACCAGTTTGGAAGACATCGTGCGCGCTATCGCGGGCTCTATCATGAACGCGCAGCACATGGTGGAGAAAGCGCAAATTGCCAATTTCTCGTCGTTCTTTACCGACGCAAAAGAGCCGACCAGCATCGACATCAAGCTGCCGGCCATACACGGTACGGCACAAGCCGACGACAAGATGCAGTACCGCTTGCCGCTGCTGTCCCTGGTACCGCACAGTTCGCTGGTGATCGGCGAAGCGGAGATCGACCTGGATCTGGAACTCGGCTCTTTCGAAGAGCAGGAACGCGACGGCCCGAACGATGCGATCATGTCGCAGACCGGCAATGCCGCACCGACCGACAAGAAGGCCACCCTGATGGTCAGCCCTGGCAACGGCAAAAACGACAGCCGCAGTATTGCCCATATCAAGCTCAAGCTGCAGGCGACCGATAAGACAGAGGGCCTGGCCCGCCTGCTCGACGATGTCGTCAAATGCCAAGGCCCCACCGGCTTGGTACCGCAGTCCTGAAGGGGGAGCCCGACATGAGTACCGATCGCTTTCACTTGACCGACATGCGCTTTATCAAGCGCATCGTGGTGGGTAACGACAATCCGCAGAGTCTCCGTACCGAAGCCGAGGTACAGGAGTCGATGGATTTGGTGAATCGCTGTTTGAGCGGTACGCCGCGCGGCTACATCCTGAACGTCGAGAAAAGTTTTGGCCTGTATAACGTCGGTGAACACCAGGTGGTATTGCAATATGCGGTGTATCACCTCGGCTTTACACGCAAGCCGATCTTCCTGGATTAGCGATGGACGGCAGCATCCTCCGGCTCGATGAAATATGCGCGGTAATCGCCGACGCCATGCGGCAAGCCAACGCCGCGCCGCATGAAATTTCCTGGCCCGACGACACCGGGCGGGCCGCGTTGTCGTATCGGATCGCGGCAGACACGCCCCACTCCTGGCGCGCGATACCGCACAGTGCGCTCTACCGCCGCTATCGCTACCGGGTCAGCGAGATCGTTTTCAGTTTTCCCTGTTGCGTCTCGACGCGCAAGCAGGATGGAAACCCGCAGACGGTGCTGCGCCTGCGCCTGCCAGCCTGGTGGCGGCGCTGGGGCCGCCAGCCAGCATGCCGGCGGATCGAGATCGAGGTTTCGGCGCAAGGCACACGTGTACAGTTCCTCCCGGGCGACCTGATGCAATTGCCGCGCAAGGGCACGGATTGGATCGTGCTGTTGACGCCGGAACAGCAAGCCATGCTGACCCGGTCGGCCGATACGGACCCCGCAGACTCCGCGGCACAAGACGATACGGCCACCTCCGCAACTGGGTCGAAGCGCAAGCGCGCTGCCGCTGGCGTCGGGCTGATGAGCCGCTGGGCCGCCCTTTGGCAACGCCGCCGGGGCTAGCGTACGGCCGGCTGAGCCGCCACCGCCGCCGCGGTACTCGGTACTCGGTACTCGGTACTCGGTGCGGAAGCGATAGACTGGCCACCGCAGGTTCCGACAGAAACCGTCACGAAGCCCGGCATCAGTACTCCTAATATGGTTTCAGCGCATGCAGCGCACGGCGACACCCGACAGACGCGGCGTCGTGACTTTTAGAACCTACCTATAA
>Ga0302227_10000119_pt1 | contig 84421 bp, 71 predicted proteins | sample II_Palsa_N1_1_FD_193525 | JGI IMG/M metagenome (GOLD analysis project Ga0302227, IMG submission 193525) | Peat permafrost microbial communities from Stordalen Mire near Abisko, Sweden - II_Palsa_N1_1 | ecosystem: Environmental > Terrestrial > Soil > Palsa > Peat permafrost | place: Sweden... | reverse complement strand
GGCTTGCCAGTCACCAGATTGGAATAACCCAAGGGATTATGCCAGCTTTTGCTTTGGAAAGACGGGGAGGACATGCTGGCGGTATTATTTCTTAAATAAGATAACCTTGCTCCGATAATACCATTCACCAAAGTGCTGGTCGATTGGGTAATGGGGGCTGTCGTAGTCATCCGAGCTGGACTAATGCTGGTTAAAGCTTGATTTAAAGCCGTGCCGGATAATAAATTAGAAATGGGCCCAATCACATTATCGCCTAAGTCTGAGCCTACCGCTGGCGTCGGTAAAGAGTCTAGATAACCAGCCAGAGTTGAAGCAGTAGCCGGGGCTGAGCTGAGCTGAGGTGAGATCGGGTTAATGGTAAACGAGATTTCAAAGATCCCAGAACTGTCTCCGGCTGGCGCAACTCCCACTCGGTAAGGACCAATCATGGGGGTAAAACCACTAAAGTCTCCATTAATGGTCGAGGCAGTTAAAAATTGATAGATCACATTGGGACTGTAAGTACCCGGATCTGCAGCAATGTTTAAAAACCCGTTTAAATTAGCAGTGCCCGAAACATTTAATACTGAGCATTGCCCTTGCGGGTTAATCTCAATATGGGTGCTTGAACTGCCAGAGGGACTGTAATTCCCGTTAATTATTAAAGTCCCTATCGAATTTCCTGGAGAGACCAGCCCATTACTCACCACGTTACCGGTAATTGTACCCGTGCCACCTAAAGTACCTGCTGCAGCCACAGTCACGGGGCTAGTAATTGAGCCATTGACCGAAAGTCTTCCTGAAGTCACCGTGGTGGCACCGGTATAAGTATTGTTACCAGATAAAATGGCATTACCCGCTCCACTGTTGACCGTGACACTTCCCGTGCCGCTTAATGCTCCAGTTAAAGTCGTCACCGCACTGTTGGTAATGATTTTGTTGCCTGTTAAGGTCCCATTACCTGACAGCGTTAAATTATTACTGCCAGCCACCGTGCCGTTATTGCTGCTGACGGTGAAGCTGTTGGGTAAAGTCAAGCCAGCACTTGTTCCTTGCTGTAAAGTGCCGCCATTAAAAGCTAAGGTCCCTGTCCCTAAAGCATGATTGGTGCCTGAGCTATTGCTATTAACCGTTAAGGTGCCGGAAGTTAAAGTAGTGGTGCCAGTATAGGTATTGGCATTGCTTAAAATCACAGTACCGGTACCATTATTCACCGTTACCCCACCGGTACTGCTTAACAGCCCACTTAAAGTCGTGGTGCCAGTATTGGTGATAATCTGATTGCCCGTTAAAATCCCGTTACCCGACAACGTTATATTATTACTGCCAGCCACGATGCCGTTATTGCTGCTGACAGTGAAGCTGTTGGGTAAAGTCAAGCCACCACTTGCTCCTTGCTGTAAAGTGCCACCATTAAAAGCTAAGGTGCTGGTCCCTAAAGCATGATTGGTGCCTGAGCTATTGCTATTAACCGTTAAGGTGCCGGAAGTTAAAGTAGTGGTGCCAGCATAAGTATTGGCATTGCTTAAAATCGCAGTACCGCTACCATTATTCACCGTCACCCCACCGGTGCTACTTAAAATACCGCTTAAAGTGGTGGTGCCGGTATTGGTGATAATCTGATTGCCCGTTAAAGTCGCATTACCGCTTAAAGTTAAATTATTGCTGCCCCCAATGGTGCCATTGGCAGCGCTGATCGTAATAGGGTTAGACAGAGCAATGGTGCCACCAGCCGTTTGCTGTAAAGTGCCGCCATTAAACGCCAAAGTACTGGTGCCTAAAGCCGCATTGTTGTTGGCCGCTAAAGTGCCGGAAGTTAAGGTGGTGGTGCCTGCATACTTATTGGCATTTGATAACACCAAAGTCCCTGCTCCATTCATCGTTAATGCGGCTTTATTGGAAGCAGAGCCGCCATTGCCGGCTTCATCCCCTAAAACATCGGAGAAAGTGATGGTTTGAGCAGCCACTGGTGAAAAAGTTAAGGTGTTCGAGCCTTGCAAAAAGATCCCCGAGCCATAGGCAGAGCCAGCTGTAGCGCCAGAGCCACCGGATGCGCCAGAGGTTACCGTATTGCCACTGATGGTGGGGTTTTGACTGGAGTTTTGAATGGTCAGCGTACCGCCTTGGCGAACAAATATCGCGCCACCTAAAGCGCCACCGCCACCGCCACCTGCCATTGAGCCGCCTGCGCCCCCCGCAAATCCTCCGGCGGCGGGACCGCCGCCCCCACCTCCGCCAAATCCGCCAACACTATTACCGCCCCCGCCACCAAATCCACCAACACCACCAGGGCCACCACCACCACCGCCTCCAAAATCGCCACCAGCGCCCGGTATGCCGCTGCCAGCGCCTGATCCGCCGCCACCGCCACCACCAACCAACCCGCCACCACCGCCACTGGATGGGAAAGCATGCCCTAAACTACCTCCAGCGCCGCCACCACCGCCGCCGCCATTTGCTCCACCGTTGCCTCCGGTACCTGTAAAGCCAGCGCTCGAGTTCCCCGTATAAGCCCCACCGCCACCGCCACCGCCCCCTACTCCACTGGTGCCGGCGGCGCTATTGGTGCCTCCTGTACCGCCTGCACCAGCTCCTGTTAAAAGTCCGGTAGCCCCATTACCGCCATTACCGCCCGCATTAAAAGCCCCAGCATGTCCTACCTGCCCTCCATTCGCTCCTAGCCCTCCGCCGCCGCCTCCTCCGGGGGCGCCGGCGTTATCGGCAACCGTGGTTCCGTCTCCACCGTTCCCGCCTAACATGCCGCCCCCACCGGCTCCGCCTTGCGTTCCGCTGATAGGAACGCCGCCGTTACCGCCTTGAGCCGTGTTAGCGGCAAAATAAACGTCAGTGATTACAGCTGTCGTGGTATTGTTGACAAACAAAGCTCCTCCAGCGCCTAATGCGCCTCCCCCCCCAGCAGCACAAGAACCTCCATTTCCTCCTTCCGATAGCCCTCGGGTGAGCGTCATGCCCCCATTAGAGCCCGTGACGTTAACGCCGCTCGCCCCGTTATAGACAAAGAAAATCATGTAAGAGTTGGCACCATCAATGGTAAGATTTTTTGCCCCTGTGGCTCCCCCTTGGGCAGTATTATCAATGGTAAGACTGCTTTGCATAATCACCGGCAGATGGGCCGTTAAAGTGATGGTACTATTGTCCGCCAAACTGAAGTTAATAGTGTCGCCTGAAACCGCGTTAGCGATAGCATAACGAAGAGTACCGGAGGTATTGGTATCACCAGTAGAATTGACTAGCCATTGCGTGGCATATATCGAACCAGAGCATAAAAATAAAGCAAGGCTTAACGAAAAGCTATTAAATAGCCTCCCCTTGAAACTCCTTTTTCTTGCTTTAAATCCTGTCATCCTTATCCTTAGCCATAGGCCAGCCCCAGCCATTTTAGGGTGTTAACTTAAATATAAGAAAGGACGAGGGAGATAGCAAACTAAAAATGAAGATAAAAACAAGCTCAACAACCAGTAAACTCTTTGGAATGAAAGGAGGTAAGTCCTAGTAAGATCAGAAACGTCAATCCTAGAGCCTTGTGCGGTGTTATCAACGGTTAAATTGCTTTGCATAATCGGAGGCAAACGGGCCGTCAAAGTAGGGTTGGGGTAGCTGAATTGACTCATGTTCCGAAAGCGTATGGTAGCGCTATTTCTCTAGGAGTCGCTATTTGGATTTTGGCAAGCTATAAAAAGTAGCCAGAACATCATGTTATCGCTTTCTTTTAAACCATAAGGCATGAGGAAATGATGGACGACGCATTGTTATGATAATGAGCGTTTTCTTCAAACCCCAGTCACTTCAGCTTACGACATTCTTGAATGTTTTTTTCTAATTGTACCAGAGCAAGCGACTCTTCGGGAGAGGATTGAAATTGTTGTTTTACAACTGAGAGCTCTTGCTCAACTTTTTCTAAATGTATAGCCTTTTGAGTGAAAAAATAATAAGCAATTTGGCTATCAATTTCATGCCATTCAGGAACCACTTCTTGGTTAGCCGGGATTTTATTGGCGCGGATCAGTTCATTGACCGTCTGAAGGGCATAATAAAGGCCTTTGTCTGCTGGTTTGGTAATGTTTAATTCTTGCAATTCTTTTTCGATGTGCTCTTTACTCTTGGGTGACATAGGATCTCCTATCATTTTAATCATCTTTTCTAGGGCGATGGCTGGGCGGTGGCTCGCTTTTCTCATTATAAGACTCTTTTTCAAAGAAAGGCAAAGAAGGATCTTTAAAACTATGCCAAAGAAGAGAAGGCGAAGATCGTTGTAAAATGGGAGGTTCAGGGAGCTTTAAAGCCAAAGAGGTGTTTGATCGAGCCAGTTCATCAGGTAGCGGTTGGCTATGCTTTTTAAATACCCGTATAGCGCCCTGGATAGCCTTGTTGGGATATAAGTGTCCTTCTTGTTTTGAGTTCAACAATAGCTCATAAGCTTGTAAAAGCTCTTTGGTGCGAAATGGAATGTTTTGATTATAATTTTTTAAAACTTCTAGACAGGGCAAAATATCTTTGAATGAGCTATTAAATTTAGATGGTTCCTGATAAGTCGGTTGCTGTGACGTCCACTTTTCAAAATCCAAAACCTTCCGGTAATTTAAATATACATGATAAGTTTCCGGAAAAATGGATTGTGCTTGGAACTTTAATTGCTTTTCAATAACAGGCATAAACTTGTCCATAGGCCAACGCGGATTAATGTGAAAGCAACAGTTTTTCAAATAAGTAGGATCTAGCAAAACATTTTTTAATAAACTGTGTAAACTAGGGCAATAAATGGTTTCTAGCTCCCCTTTTAGTAGGTTTCGCCTTAGCGTCAAAGAAGGAGCATCTAAGGGGGAAGGGTTATAAGGAGAGCGATTATCAGCCCCATGTTGATACAGGTTATGAATATTGACATCCGGGTATTGGGAGTACACTTGATTGGTAATGATATTATATAAAAACTCATGCGGAGTAATACGGCCGGCTCTCTCTAATGCAAAATTAGCGGATTGATTATCATGCGGTGAAAACAGTTCCTCAAAAGTTCCTTGGAAAATTTTTTTTAAATATATGGATGCATCAATAGAATTTAAATAAGGATGGTCGAGTAATCCAGAATTCCCTTTTAAATAAGTTTCTTTTATTTCCTCAAAATATTGTTTGGTTGCTCTTAATAATCGTACTTTGCCCAAAGTATCGGGCAAACCATCTGCATCAAAAGTCTGAAAAACCTGTCCTGCGTAACGAGGAAGTTTAGCGGGATATCCGACTAATAATTCATCCACATCGCCTGTGACAGGCAAAAGTTCCACTGAAGAAGAACCCTTTTTTTGAATCGCATAATCAGCAAATACCAAAACGGGCTTAAATGGGCTTGGTTTTTCCTCAATGTGTTTCGCATAGTTCAAAATATAGCCTTTTTCTAAAAGCTCCTGGAATTGTGCAAGGTTAAAATGATTTTTAAGCTCATTTGGCACAGTTTTGGCAACCAGGAGGTTCTCAGGCTTATCCCAAGGACGGCTATAATGGATAGCCAGATCTTTGGCTTCTTTTAAATTGATGGCATATTCGACAGAAATATTTAATTCAGGATCGTTCGATTGGAGTCGACAATTTTTCTTTGGTCCACAGCCATTTTTATATCGAAAAGACAATAGTCCGCTTGCCGCGTCATAAGCGTGAATTTCTAAATCCCCATTGGCTTCAGTGCGCCTTAATAAGTCTAATAAAGTAACTTTAAGTTCGATTGATTTCTGCTGGCCTTGCTCAATTTTAAGTCGGTCTTTTTTATGGTGGCCTATAGGAACATTATTTTGTAGTCGAGTTAAATCTGGATCTAAAGGAAAAAAAGCAGCTACAGCGCCATGGCCTGAACTTTTGGATAGATAAAGCCCGGTTTTAGGATTGGCTTTCTGGTTATAGGCCGCTGGCTTAGCACTGCACCTTAAAACCACGAATTCTCCGGGATTTAATGTCAAGCTAGCAGCTTCTGCAAAAGAAGGGGGAATGCCGGCAGCTTGTAAAGCCTGTTCTCCTGCTAAATACTCAGCCGTGCTATCGCTAGAGGCCAAATTTTTCATATTATTTTTACATCCCTACTCTTCAAACGACGATTGAAATCGCATTTTTCTCTAGTAAGGATAGTTTCTTTCATCGATTTAGGGTTCATTCGCTGAGACATTTGTTATTAAAATAGAGATTTTTTAAAAACCCTTAAAGAATGACTGATGCCATAGATATCTCAGCAGGTATGTCGAAGATGCAATAAGAGACATGTATCCATTGTGGGCATAGACGGGATAATGTCAATACAAACGCAATTTATCCGAATATTTGCAATCGTTGTCCCGAGCGAAGCCAGGCTGGCACAGCCGAGGGATCTCGAAGGCCCTAAATTTAAAACCAAGCTTACATGCAAAAAATATTAAAAATAAAAGTAATGCCTGAAAGCCAATCATGCCCGTATTTATAGCTTTGATCTCAGGTTTGTAGGCACAAGATTCTTTTCAGACTCCTCAGGATTATTGGACTTTTCTCCAGGCTCTTTAACCGCTACATCTGCGTCAGTTTCAGCTGACAGTTGAATGAGTCTCTCCACAAATTTCCTCGGGATGATGTTCTTTTCTTCAAGGATCACGGTTAGGTCCCGTGAACATAGGTTCTCGTAATCGCTGATGTCCTCTAAGTTTTGATCGGCTTCGTCACCGAGTATTTCAACCAATATTTTTGTCAATTGACTAGGAAATTCATTGCTGTTAGCAAGCTCGAGGATTATTTGTGATGCGTGTTTTTGGTAGTTTAAAACTTTATTTTGAAGAGGGCCTGGCTGGGAGGTTTGCAAATCCATCATGTTATGCAGCGCAGCCTTTAATAAATTCAGAGCATGATTTTTTAATAAAGGTGATGCATAAGCATCATTTGCGGATTGAAGCTCAGACCAAGACAAGACAAGTTGCCAACGCCAGTCTGTATTATCGTCCTTGGCTATGTCGTTGATAAGGCTTAGGTGGTCTTCAACATGGGACAGCCATTGCTCAGGTTTTTTGGGCAGATAATACCCTGATAAAGGCCTATATAAGCAACTAGCGGAAATTTTATCTTCCAGGGTTTTTTCATGGATTTGCTTAAAACTGTCCAAGCCATTTTCTAATTCAGTCTGAATGTTTTTGCCGACTGATAGCAATCTGAATTTCAAAGCTGTTTTTAGATCTGCCCTTAGTTGGGCGTCACGAGACGATAGGCTGGCTTCTTGATGCAAGGCTTTTAACCATGGGTGTTTGGATTGGGCAATCTTTAATTTAAATTCATGGAGCATCGATTTTTGATTGGGATGACGAGGCAGCAAAAATAGCAACTTACAGGAGTTGTATTTGTCGTCAGGTAGGTAAGGGGTCATTTCTAAAAATCCGGTTAAAAAAGTGCTGAAAGATTCTAAAGAAGAAAACTCGAATTCTCCATAATTCTAGTCAATAAAGCGATAGAAAGATTTATCTTCAAACTTAAAAATCTTTAAACCTAAGGCATGGCCGCCGCGACCGTCTTTAGAGAGATTGACTGCAATAGTCGGTATGTCTTGGCTGTATTGATCGTAATTTAGTTTGGCCGTTTTAATGAACTGCATGATGTCTTGCACTGACCACTTGATAGAAGCAACCTGGGTAGATACAGATAGGCAGAAATTTATGGTTGAGAATTGAGTTGCATAATGCGCTGTATTGCGAGCTCGTTGCTCTGTTGTGAACTGATTTTGTTGTATTTTAAATAGCTTTGCAGTTAATCGGCTATTGTTTAAGTCTGAATAAGTTTTCAGCTGGGATTTTTTTTGATCTTCTTTGGTGCTAAACTGGACTCCTGGAGGGGATTCTTGAGCCCAAGTATACACGCCACCGTAGCAAAATCCATCATAAAAATGAATGGCTTTTTCTAAAGATTGATCGAGATAATTCAATCGCCTACCGCCAGTTGTAGCCAGCAAATTATCGATGGACTTGGCACGATCTTGGGCTTTCATATAAGCTTTTTCGAAACTTTGCAAAGCCTTCAGAAGATTGTGAGTTTGATGTGGAAACTTATCGATGATTGGGTGGATAGAACTATCAGCGGGCAATTGCCTGGGCAAAGGTTGGGTATAGTCGAAGGCCAAAGGCAGTGTTAACAGAATTTCGTGAATGCTTTGTGAGGTAACGGTAGCTGATGTTTGCTCTAAATCAGCCATCAATTCAGCAATATACTCTAGATGCTGTGCTGTGTCTTTCTTTAGTTTTTGAACAACACTGAGATTGAAATCCTTTAATTCATTGTTTGAGCTCAAATCTTGCTTGGACAATGCGGCAATAAAGTCCAATAATCCATCGATCTCTGCAGAATAATGATAGCATTCTATACTATGTGCTTTTTTAAAATCGATACATTGATTTAACAAGCAAACCGCTTCATCGGCAGTATAATTGTTGGTGGTCATTATATGGCTATGGTCATTCAGCAGGCTCTTAAAAAACATCGATAATTTAAAAAGGCTTCCGGTTTGTAACTCGGACAAAACTGCTTTATAAAAATCATAAAAGGTTGGATGATTTTTATACAAAGCTCTCAGTTTTAAAATAAAGGCTGAGTATTCTTCGGGGAGCTTGCCTGCTAAAGTTTTTTCATTTTTAGCCACGGTATATAAAAAGTCTATCGCGTCATCGATAATACTCTGGGTAGTTGCCTGCTGGATTTTCAATTGTTGATAAAAATTAAAATTCATGGGTGTTTTTCCTAAAAGGATAAGTTATTGATTACAGTTTTGCTCGTAGCCTTGTTATGGATCTAGGTTTTTCTGTAGGGGCAGGTTCTGTAACTGCTATATCTATGCGGTTTTCAATCGACAAACTAGCAATTCTCTTTACAAGTTCAATAGGGGTAATGTTCGCGCTTAGGACACTTATGAGGATCTTCCCTGAAGAACCTGAGCTTCTGATAGCGTTTAAATAATTTTGAACAGCTTCATTGTCTAATGTCTTAGCCAATATTTTGGTCAATTGACTGGGGAATTCATTGTTCTGAGCAAGCTCAGCGAGTATTTTTGATGCTTGTTTTTGGTAGTCCAAAACTTTATTTTCAACAGGGCCTGGCTTGGAAATTTGTAAACACATGATGTTTTTCAGCGCAACCTTTAATAAAACAAAAGCATCATCCTTTAATATAGGCAATGCATGATCGTCAGTTGTGTAGCCAAGCGCATCCCGTGCCAAGATAAGTCGCCAGCGCCACTCTTCTGCGCTGTCGTCTTTGGCCATATTGGCAATAAGGTTTAAGTGATCGTCAACAGATATTAGCCATTTATTGGGGTTTTGGGGCAGATAATACTCTGATAAAGGCTTATATAATAAATAAGCGGTAATTTTATCTTCGAGGGTTTTTTCATGAATTTGCTTAAAGCTGTTTAAGCCCTTTTCTAATTCAAGCTGAATGTTTTTGCCAGCTCCCAGCGATCTAAACTTTAGAGCTGTTTTAAGGTCTGCTCTTAGTTGGGTATCACGAGATGATAGGCTGGCTTCTTGATGCAAGGCTTTTAACCCTGGGTGTTTGGATTGGGCAATTTTTAATTTAAATTCATGGAGTATCGAATTTTGATTGGGATGGCGAGGCCGCAAGAAGCGCAACTCGCAACAATTGAATCTCAGCTCGGATAAGTAAGGGGTATTTTTGAGAAACCCGCTTAGAAAGATGTTGAAAGATTTTAAAGAAGAAAACTCGAATTCGCCATAGTTGTAGTCAAGAAAACGATAGAAAAATTGATTGTTAAACCTAAAAACCTTTAAGCCGAAAGCATGGGCGCTGCTGTTATTTCTTAAGCAAATTTCAATGGTCGGTAGCTCTTGGCTGCGTTGATAATAATTGAAGCCGGCAGTTTTAATGGCCTGTATGATGCGCTGCGGCAACAGGTCAACGGAAGACTGTATTTCTGGTTGAAAATCCATGGTTGAAAATAAACTTACATAATGAGCTGGATTGCTCTTTATTTGTTCTGGAGTGAGTTGGTTCAGTTGTAGCTTAAATACTTCTGGGGTTAATCGGCTATTGTTTAAGTCTGAATAAGTTTTCAGCTGTAATTTTGTTTGATCCGTTTTGGGAGCAATCTGGGTTCCTGGAGGAAATTCTTGAGCCCAGGCATATACGCCTCCCCGGCATAATCCAGTATGAAAACCAATAGTTTTTTCTAAAGCTTGATCGAGATAGCTTAGCCGCTTACCCCTGCTGGTAGCCAGCAAATGATCGATGGTTTTAGTACGATTTTGGGCTTGTATATAATGGGTTTCAAGAATTTTCAAAAGACTCGAAAGGTTGTGATCTTGATGTGGAAATTTATCGATGACTTGGCCGATAGTGCTATCAGCGGGTAATTGGCTTGACAAAGGCTGAGTGTAGTCGACTGCCAAAGGCAGCGTTAACAGCATTTCGTGGATGCCCATGCCTGCAGTAACAACTAACTTGAATTCTAAATCTGATATAAGTTGAGTTGCATGCTTTTTAAGTTGTAGCGTGTCTTCCTTTAGTTTTTGAACATCACCGAGGTTGAAATTATTTAGTTCATCGTTTGCGCTCAAATCTTGCTTGGGCAATGCGGCAAGGTAGGCTAATAAACTATCGATTGGGGGAGAATAATGATTGGATTCTATGCTGGATGCTTTTCTAAAAACGATACATTGATTTAACAGGCAAACCGCTTCATCGGCGGTATAGTCATTGGTGGTCAGTATGTGATGATGGTCATTCAGCAGGCTCTTGAGAAACCCCGATAATTTAACAATATTTCCGGTTTGAAAAATAGGTAAAACCGCTTGATAAAATTCATGATAGGCTCGATGATCTTGATACAAATTCCTCAGTTTTAAAATAAAGGCTGAGTATTCACCGGGGAGCTTGCCGGCTAAGGTTTTTTCATTTTTGGCCACCGAATATAAAAAGACTATCGCATCGTCGATAATATTTTGGGCGGTTGCCTGCTGTAGTTTCAATTGTTGATAAAAAGTAAAGGCGATGGCCATGATAATGATCCTGTACAGTGAAAGCTTAGCTGAAAGCTTTAAAAAATAAGTCATCATTATACCTAAGGCGTCTATTCGCAGCAATCATTTTATGTTAGAGTGGCTTTTTCTGTGCATTTACAAGTAAATAATGAGCATTTCATCTAAATTAGATATCTTAAACCCCGCTCAACGAGAGGCGGTTTGTGCCCCTGCAGGCAACCTTTTGGTTTTAGCAGGCGCGGGCTCAGGTAAAACTCGGGTGCTGGTACACCGAATTGCTTGGTTGGTTGCGGAACAAGGCGTGTCGCCTTTGCAGATCTTGGCGGTCACCTTTACCAATAAAGCCGCTGCTGAAATGCGCAGCCGTTTAGAACTGCTGCTGGGGCGCCGCAGCCATGGCATGTGGGTAGGGACTTTCCATGGCCTGTCTCATAAACTGATGCGTTTACATTGGGCCGAGTGTGGTCTGCAAGAAAATTTCCAAGTGATAGACAGTGATGATCAATACCAACTGATCCGGCGTATCTTTAAAGAACAAAATTTAAACGAAGATAGATGGGATCCCCGCCAGGCCCAAGGTTTTATCAATCGCAAAAAAGACGAAGGCCTGCGTGCGGCTCAGTTGTCACATCCTGGCGATATCTATGAAGAAACCATGGCACAAATTTACCGGCGCTATGAAGAATATTGCCAACAAAATGTCTTGGTAGATTTTGCAGAATTGCTATTGGGCAGTCACGAGCTGTTATCTAAAAATGCAGAGCTTGCGCTGCATTATCAAACTCGATTTAAACATTCTTTGGTCGATGAGTTTCAAGATACCAATACCATTCAATACCAATGGCTCAAGCAATTAACCAACAGTGCTGAGTCTATGACCGTCGTCGGCGATGATGATCAGTCTATTTATGGCTGGCGTGGCGCTAAAATAGAAAATATTCACCGCTTTCAGAAAGATTATCAAAATACCAGTGTGGTTCGTTTAGAGCAAAACTATCGCTCCACCAGCACCATCTTAAAAGCTGCCAACGCCCTTATCATGAACAATGATGGCCGCATGGGTAAAACTTTGTGGACCGAAGGCGAAGCAGGTGAGCCGATAAATGTATATTGTGCCTTTAGCGAAGAAGATGAAGCGCTGTATGTTGTGCGGCAAGCTAAAAAGTGGCTTGAACAAGGCGGCGTGTTTTCAGAGCTTGCAGTTTTGTATCGCTCGAATGCACAGTCCCGGGTACTTGAAGAAGCTTTGGTGCGTGCAGGGATCCCCTATGTTATTTATGGTGGTTTGCGCTTTTTTGAACGGGCTGAAATTAAAGACGCCCTCAGTTATCTGCGATTGATGGTCAACTGTCATGACAATATGGCCTTTGAGCGCATCGTCAATGTACCGCCTCGAGGGATTGGCGATAAAACCTTTGAAAAAATTAAAGTTTTAGCAAGTCAGCAAGAATTATCGCTTTGGGATGCAACCTTGGTTGCACTGAAAGATAAAATGTTGACCAGTCGTGCTGCAATCAGCCTGGAAGCCTTTATGGCGTTGATCATCCGCTTAAGAGAAATCAGCGAACAAGGATCTTTGGCAGATAGCGTCGAAGCCGCAGTTCAAGAAAGCGGCCTTATTCAATACTTTAGAGATCAGTTTAATGAACGTGCTTTAACTCGAGCTGAAAATTTAGAAGAATTGATCAACGCCAGTAGCGATTTTGCCAGCGACTTAACCGAAGAATGGGCTGAGGCTTTAGGACCGACCACGCCGCTGTTGGCTTTTCTCTCTCATGCTTGCTTAGAAGCCGGTGACCGCCGCTCTGGTGATGAACAATCTTCGGTACAATTAATGACCCTGCATTCAGCCAAAGGCCTAGAGTTTCCCTCAGTTTTTATTTGTGGCCTAGAAGAAGGTTTATTCCCTCACCACTCTGCCAAAGATAGCTTAACAGCACTCGAAGAAGAGCGCCGCTTGTGTTATGTCGGCATTACCCGCGCTATGAAAGAACTGCATCTTTGTTATGCTGAAAAGCGTCGCTTATTTGGTCGTGAAGAAATGCGCCGACCTTCAAAATTCTTAGAAGAAGTGCCCGCACATTTAATTAAAGATGTCAGCAGTCGGGTAAAAACCAGTCGGGCTTACCCTTATTACGATGATTGGTCGACTTCGACTGCAGCCGAGATCGCCACCAAAGAATTGCAAAATGGTTATTATCTCGGGCAAAGAGTGGTGCATGCTAAATTTGGCGAAGGCACAGTATTAGATTTTGAAGGCCAAGGAGAGCGTGCGCGTATTCACGTGCATTTTGATGGCGCAGGCAGTAAATGGTTGGTGCTGGAGTTAGCCAAGCTGGAGTCGGCTTAAATGAGTGAAACCTACCCTATGATCTTGATCGCCGATCCCAAAGTATTGGCCATCCCGGTTATCGATAACCAAGAAGCATTGATCGATATTCGTCAAAAAAACACCTTGGTATATGGCGAATCGCCTGAAATACCCAACAATACTGACTATACCAAGATGCGCGCCACGGTTTACCAAAAAATTCAACAAGCCCAAGCGCTGTTGCCGGCAGGGTTGCGTTTTTGTTTGTATGAAGCGTATCGAAGTTTAACATTGCAAAAAATGCTTTTTGACAACAGATTTGAAAAAATATCCGCTGTACATAGCCAATGGTCGCAGGAGCAGCTCTTCCTTGAAACTATTAAAATGGCTTCTCCGGTTGTTAATCTCGATGGAACAAAAAATATTCCTCCCCATGTGACGGGCGCTGCCATAGATATTTATCTTATCGACGCGGAAGGTTCTGCCGTGGATATGGGTATTCACCCAAAAGATTGGATGCAAGATTTAGAAGGCTTGTTGTCTTTAACCGAATCACCGCAGATCAGCAAACAGGCCAAACAGAATCGAGCGATTATGAGCCAAGTTTTAACAGCCGTTGGTTTTGTAAATTATCCCAGCGAATTTTGGCACTGGTCTTATGGAGATCGGTATTGGGCTTATCATCAGAATCAGCCTCATGCTTTATATGGCATTATTTAGTAGTTCGATCGAGCCTTCGCGTTGATTTCAACTAAAGCTCCTATGGGTAGAACAAACATTTTGCTGTCATGGCACCACTGAAAGCAGGTATGTTGGTTGTTTTAAAGTATGATGCCAGCATGTCTTCTAAATCCACGCAGCCTTCGTTTGATGCAGTTTGTGCAGCTCCAAATACAAAGCCTTGAATTTTTGAAAGTATACCGGCATTTTTAAGCTGAAACATCATTCTATCAACCTGATCAATGCATGCACCCACTTCTTCTAAAAACAAAATCTTATCGTTCCAATCAGTAGGCAAATACCCACTGCCAAGCATGGCCGTTAATGTTGCAAGGTTGCCACCTATTAATAGAGCGGTGATATCGCTATAACCCATCAAGACTTTGGGGTGCTTTTTAATCATTTCATAGTCAAGCATATCTAAGAGTTGTGCGGAACCTGTGCCACCTCTAATCGAGAAAATGGCTTTTACACTAGCATCTTTTTCAAGTTCTTTGGGCTGTAATTTTATAACTTGGTGCGATGAGAGCAACTTTATCCACCGGTTTTAGGGTATCTGGGAACAAAGGCTTGGCGGATGCATGATGGCTTAGAAATAATAGAGATAAAGCTACAACAGATAAAAGTTTTTTATTAATATTAATCTCCAAAAAAAATACTAGGTTTATACTCCTTCCATTTAGATTTTAGGCGTTGTTGAGCACTCATCATACTTTCAATATGAAGGCTAACCTCAGCGGCTTGTGGCATGCCACAAGCCTTGTAGCTCTAGCGGATAATGACTCGTACCATCCTGGTACTCGCCCTTCGGGCGCTTTGCGTCCAAAACGTTCCATACGTTTTGTCGCAATCCTCATTACGAGCAACCCTAGTCTCGCTTTACTCCTAGCCTAAAACCAAACTAAAAGGAGTATAGATATTTCCTTTTGATGTTCATGCAAGGCTGATCTAATCCATAGTTCAAGAGACTAGGAGAGCTCGAATACTTTATTAAACAGGCTCTAATTCTGGATAAATCTCAGGTCGGCGTAAATATTGATCCAAGTCGGGATGGTTAGAATCCATTTGGATAGCCGAAACATAGATGCGATTTTTAAAGCCACCTTTGTCGTCTTTTTTTTGTTTGCGGCACTTTTCAATCGAGTTTAGGGAAATTTTATGGTGTAAGGCAAGTGTTGCAATCACTTCCATTAAATCTGCGAATTCCTCAGTTAGCTCTTTGGGCGATTTCGCACTGCAGAGTTCATGAGCTTCTTCTAGCAATTTATCTTTAAGACGTTTGGTGTATTCATCTAAATCCATGACGCGATCGAAAACAGTGATCCCCATGGCGCGCAGGCGATCAACCAAATTATCGCGAATTAATTTATCAAATTTAAAACGACGGGCAGCTTGCATAAAAAATTCTCCAGTTCAACTTTTGTTTTGAAAGCTTAAGATCGTTTATTCGTTTCATCATACGGGTATAATATAGGCTAAGGCAATAAAGACTTGCAGCAATAGGCTCAGCCTTTGTTTTTCTCAGTATCATTCTTAATGAAGAGCCTGACTTGTTTTAATATGCCGTTTAAATTAGTTGATTAAATAGTCAGTAGCAGAAAAGTTTGGAGCATTTTTTGAAAACAAGTATTCAAAAATATTTTATTGCAGCCTGCACATTTTTCTTATGGATGTCTGTGTTTGCTGTTGAGCTTCCGACGGAAGAACTTTCTAAGCTTGCAATTGGCGATATTATTTTTTGGGCTGTTCAAGATGCTGAGAATCGAGCAGGACATGTGGCTGTAGTCGTTGAGGCCCATGATGATTCAAAATGGATACGCATTGCTCATGCAACGGATCATCCCGCGCACAATGCTTTTGTGATCACTCATATTAAGACTTCAAAACAACTCGAAAAACACCAGCGTTATTACCGAGTGTTTCGATGCAAAGATACAAAGATTGTTCATAGCTTTCTGGGCATTATTCACGGGTGGCTGGCTGATAAAATTCCTTTTAATAAAGTTCAAGAACGGAAAATGAATCAATGGGATGATGCCACCGTCAAATTGTCTGCAGAGGACAAGCTACAGCTGCAGCAAGCACTTTATCAAAAGGAATTTGTAACCAAGGAAGGCTTGAAAAATAAAGTCCCTACTATTCCCCGGCGAGGGTTGATGTGCAGTGACTCCATTATTGTTGGCCTGCAAGCAGCCTATACAGAAAGCATTGGAGCCGCAGCTTTGCCTCTGTCTTTACAGCTGTCAGCACTCTGCCCGCCTTCAATTTTTATGTTTGCATTGATCCAAGATAAAAACAATTTTCAAGAGTTGGTTGCTGTAAAAATATTATAAATAGTTTTTATTTTTCCAAAAAATACCGGATGCCTGGCTAAGATAGCGAACTCTATATCTAAAGGTGCATTATCAAAAATCCGAATAGCATCCTATTTTAAGCTGCTGCTTTTAAGTTGAACGCTACTTGGATATGAGCAAATTTTCCCCGAGGCTTTATATTCCTCGTTAATTTCGCTCTCGTTTTTGTTCTCAAGCTCATAAAAGCCATTGCCCCCCGGTTTGACAGCCTCTCAAAAAGCTAGCTACTTTGTGCTATACCTACCTTTCCGGATGCCTTCTCGATTATTGAATGGTAAAGTATTTTCTTCTTGCAAAAGCTGCTCATTTTCCTCTGCCCCATTTAGAGACTCGCTTCTTTTCTGTATCATATTCCACCTGTGAGCGCCTAAATATAATATTGGCTCCTTGCCTGGCAAGCTAATTTTTGCGCTGCTGGCTGTCATTTGTGTTTGATAAACAAAAGGGTTAGGTAAGCATGCTTCCTGTCTTAGTGCTGAAAAATTAGTCTCGCAACTATGAAAAACTTGGATAATGGGTGCACCATGCTTAGGAGATTTTAGTGCCCCTTGGCCTTCAATAAGGATAGCTTTTAGGGGCACGGACTTGTTTATTTTATCTTCACGGTTAAATGCACGGTTAAATGACTGTTCCCGGGCCGAACTTAGATATGTCGCCACAAGCTGACCCTGTTCTTTGATGTTATAGAACAAAGCGGATATTGCCGAAATTGCCCTCTCTGCCCCATTTCTCAATATGTCTATTGCCACAGTACATACTGATGTAAGAGAGAAACCACTAGCAGCTGTGTTCATCGGTAACATATAAATTCCCTTTTATAAACAAACCCATTAATTGAATCAAGCATATAACACATTCAAGAATGACGCCAATCATAAGCGATCTTAAGTAAAAATTTTGACATTTCACTAGAAGCTATCTCAAAAATATTTATCTCGGCCAATTATTCCTAGCGTAGAAGCTTACTATCCGGGTAGCACTCAGATTGTCTTGGCTGGTTTAGAGCGAGCAAGTGATTTGGAAATTTGGCAATATGCTAGGGAGCATAACTTTGTCATTTTAACGGGTGATTCAGATTATGATGATTTGAGTTTAATGCATGGCGCAGTGCCTTAGATAATTTGGCTACAAATGGGGAATTGCTCTAAAAAAGAAGTGGCAAATTTTCTGATTCAAAACAGAACTATTGTTGATGAACTTTTGAAAGAAAAAACTTCAAGGCATCGAACTTTACTCAAAAATTAAGCTTGTCATCATTATCCGTTATTCTTAGATTCAAACCTCGATTAAAACCTCAATGATTGAATTTTTCTCATTATTCCCGCAACATTCAAACCTGCGGCTGCTACCGTTAATGTGCCTTCTAAAGCCATCTCTATTCGTGAGCTTGACTTAAAATCAAAGTTTTTTGTCCAAAGACGATAGGCAAAAAATAGCGGCAAAGCTGTATAGATGGTTTTGTTTGAAAGATCTTCTAAAGTATTAAAAGTATTAATAGCATGGCGCACTGAACTGCGTCCAGCAGTCAGTGGGCCTACAGTTTCTACAGTAATATTTCTCGTTTTACTGGTTTGAAAATCATTAAAATTTCTTCGGCAACGATACCAAGCAAGCGAGCACCAGTACAAAAACGCCGTCAGCCCTAGCCACTGCCATTTTGTTCGAGGTAAGGAAGGAATTTGAATCGTCATCATGATAGCTCCCCATTAAAAAGTGAAGTTTCAATATTTCACCAGGATATCAAGGCTGATCTTAACGGCCCAGCATTTTATAGCCTGTGATAGCGGTTATAGCAGCGGCGCCAAAAGTTGCGGTGGTGCTTAATACCTCTTCTAGTTGATCAGCTGATTTTAAAGAAAAATTCGATTGGTAAAGTCGATAGGCAAATAAGCCACTGGTGGCCGAATAGAATGCAAGACGGCCCACTCTTTCCCAGTCGTCTGCCCGAGGATTTTTGAGAGCAGTTTCGGTCGAAGCAAGCAAGCCCTTGTCATGATCACGATTGAGAAAATTACGCAGGGCCATCCAGGCGCTGCCAATTGTTGCTGCAATGCCCAACCATTTCCAGCCCCAGTTAGGAATTTGTATGAATTGCATCATCGTGTCTCCAAAAATTTAAGTGTTTCTGCCCATTAGCATATCTGGTTTTTGCAATTAAATCAGCAAGTATATACACCCAATCAGTTTTGATTGCAGCGATGCCGTTCAAGGCGCTTGCCTGGCCAATCATCAATAAGACTGTCATCTTGGTTGCCAGATTAAGGCTGGCTTTTGTAAAATAAGTTATTCAGCCAATGGCATAAAACCAACCAAGCCCAATTGCTATATTTATCTGTTATCTACCCCGTTAAAGCCGCATAATATGCTTTGTTTTTAAAAGATAGTGAACAGAATATGGCGCGCATTCCCTCCTTGCCTTTTGTAATTGTCGATGGCTCTTCTTATTTATTTCGAGCCTATCACGCCCTGCCACCTTTGATGAATTCCAAAGGCCAGCCCACAGGCGCTATTTTTGGCGTCATCAATATGTTGCGCAAGCTGATGGCTGAATTTAAGCCAACTCATATGGTGGTGGTTTTCGATGCCAAGGACAAAACCTTTCGCCATACCTTGTATGAAGCCTATAAAGCCAACCGCGTCGTTATGCCGGATGAACTCACCGTACAGATTGCACCTTTGCATGAATTGATCCAAGCTTTAGGTTTACCCTTACTGATTATGCCTGGAACTGAGGCTGACGATATTATTGCAACACTGGCCAAACGCGCTGAAGCCCAGGGCCGGTTTACTTTAATTTCTACCGGTGACAAAGATTTTGCTCAATTGGTCAACGAAAATATCTTCTTAATCAACACCATGAGTAATGACATTCTGGATAGAGAAGGTGTGATAAATAAGTTTGGTGTGCCACCTGAGCGCATTGTCGATTATTTGGCTTTAATTGGCGACAGCTCAGACAATATCAGGGGTGTTGATAAGGTCGGACCTAAAACTGCAGTAAAATGGCTGGAAGCTTATGGCAGTTTAAATAACATTATAGAGCGTGCGAGTGAAATTGGTGGCAAGGTTGGCGAGAACTTAAAAACTGCCTTAGAATATTTGCCGTTGAATGTGCAGCTGGTCACAGTTCAAGATAATGTCGATATTGCTATGGGCTTTGATGAAATGGTTTTAGCCAAACCCCATCAAGAAAAGCTTAAAACCCTTTATGAAGAGTTAGAATTTAAAACTTGGCTTAAAATGTTGGAGCAACAGATCTTGGTTGCCCCAAAGCTACCCATTCAAGAGCTGAAAAACTCCGCCAACAATGCTTACCAAACTATTTTAAGCCAAGATGCTTTTGTTGATTTGCAGCTCATGCTTGAAAAAGCTGAGCTGGTGGCCTTCGATATTGAAACCACCAGTTTAAATGTATTAGAGGCCCAGCTGGTTGGCTTGTCTTTTTCAGTGGCAGCCCATACAGCGGTATATCTGCCTGTCGCTCATGACTACGAAGGCGCTCCATTACAGTTAGATAGAGATTGGGTATTGCAAAAGTTAAAGCCTTGGTTAGAAAATCCCGCGGCCTTAAAGGTTGGTCATAATTTAAAATACGATGCCAGTGTGTTGGCAAATTACGGCATTCATTTGCAAGGTATTGGCTTTGATACCATGTTGGAATCTTATGTATTAAACAGCACTCGGAATCGGCATGATCTCGACACCCTAGCCGAGCAATATTTAAATCATAAAACCATTCGCTTTGAAGATGTGGCCGGTAAAGGTGCCAAACAGATCACTTTTAACAAAGTCGATATTCAAGTTGCAGCCCCCTATGCGGCAGAAGATGCCGATATCACTTTACAGCTTCATCAGCATCTTTGGCCACTCTTAGAAGGGCAGCCAGGTCCAAAACGCATTTTTGAAGCTTTAGAAATACCCTTGATCCCAGTTCTCAGCCTGATAGAAAGGTGTGGCGTAAAAATAGATGATGCAAAACTTAAAGCACAAAGTGAAAGTTTAGCAGAGCGATTAATGCAGCTGGAACTAGAAGCCCATAGCGATGCGGGTATAGTCTTTAATTTGAATTCTCCCAAACAATTGCAAGAAATTTTGTATCAAAGGATGAACCTGCCAGTTATCGAAAAAACGCCGACTGGCCAGCCCTCTACGGCAGAGCCAGTTTTGCAAGAATTGGCTCAAAGTTATCTTTTGCCAGCCATTATTTTGGAGTATCGCAGCCTCAGCAAATTAAAATCTACCTATACCGACAGATTGCCAGAGCAGATCAATGCGCGAACCGGCCGGGTGCATACCTCGTATCATCAAGCAGTGACTGCCACAGGACGGCTTTCTTCTAGTGATCCCAATTTACAAAATATACCGATCCGCACTGAAGAGGGTCGAAAAATTCGCTTAGCTTTTATCTGTGAACCGGGTTATAAAATTGTATCTGCCGATTACTCACAGATAGAGCTGCGCATTATGGCACATTTATCCCAAGACGGCTCTTTGTTACGGGCTTTTAGCAATGATGTGGATGTTCATCGAGCAACGGCTGCGGAAGTGTTTGGTGTTGCTCTGGATGAAGTGAGTGACGACCAAAGGCGCAGTGCCAAAGCCATTAACTTTGGCTTAATGTATGGCATGTCGGCTTTTGGTTTGGCACGCCAGCTCGGTATTGCGCGTGACGAGGCGCAAAATTATATAGACAGCTATTTTGTCCGTTTTCCGGGTGTTAAAAAGTTTATGGATGATACGCGCATGCATGCCAAAGAAAAAGGTTATGTAGAAACAGTTTTGGGTCGGCGCTTGTATTTGCCAGATTTAAATGCTCGCAATGGAGCTTTGCGCAAAGCTGCTGAACGCGCCGCCATTAATGCGCCGATGCAGGGAACGGCTGCTGATATTATTAAGCTTGCAATGATTTATGTGGATGAATGGCTAATTCAGAAAAATATCGATGCACGGATGATTATGCAAGTACACGATGAGTTAGTCTTTGAAGTGAAACAAGAGATTGTTGAAGAATTTATGCCTAAAATTCAGGAATTGATGTCTCAGGCTTTGATTTTAAGCGTACCCCTTTTGGTGGGTATTGGTTATGCGGATAATTGGGAAGAAGCACATTAATGGCTATATGCCGTAAGGAATTTTTATGATCGTTGAGCTTTCACAAGGATTGAATAAATATTTATCAACAGTTGGCGTAAAACAAATTTACGCTATTTATAAATACTATTTGAAGCATTTCATAGAAGGTTTTCTTCTCAGCTTTGGAAGCATTTTAGGAGCCGTGGCGGGTATTAATTATGTGTTGCAACGCCAGCCAGATTTTTTTGGTAATCTTACGGGCTCAGGTTCGCGTAACATATCAGTCAAAAATCCTGAGGATATCAAACATAGCTTGCAAGAACTGCAGCTGGATCAGGCTGTGTATGAACAGGTTATGGGGATCATTCAACTTTTGAAGTCCCCTCTGGGTGAAACTGAGAAAATCCGGCGGGAGTTATTTCAAGTAAAAGCTTCAAAAGGAATATTGCTCGAAGGACCTCCGGGAAATGGCAAGACGCATCTGGCCAAAGCCATTGCGAAGGAGGCTGGATATCATTTAATTGAAGTCTCGGGCCCCAATATGCATAAAAAATTTCTCGGCGACAGCGAAGCTTTATTGGCAAATATTTTTAAAGCCGCTAAAAAAAATCAGCCCTGTGTCATTTTTGTCGATGAAATAGATGCTTTGATCCCCAAGAGAGAAGCCAATGATGGTAGTGCTATTGGCAAACACTATACTAGCCTCACGGATAAGTTTTTAGAAGAAATGACTCATATTGATGACAATGACCAAATATTGGTGATAGGCGCAACTAATTTTATAGCACGGTTAGATAGGGCTGCTACAAGGCGGGGTCGCTTTGATGCTAAAATTTGTTTAAGTTTGCCGGATGCCGAGCAGCGTCAAAGAATTATGAGTGCAGAGTTTGATCGCTTAAAACTTCCACAAAGTGCCGAGATCGAGAGTTTTAGAAAAAATTTAATCGAAAGATTGACTATCTTGACTGAAAAATTTTCACCCATTGAACTTCGAAGTGTGTTTAAAGATGCTAAATTATACTGTTATGAACATAAACTGGGTAATTATACAGTGGATGTATTTGTGAATGCTGCGATACAAATTCAGAGTCAAGAAAGACTTAAAATGCGAAACTAGAGGGTGTCTTGAAAACCAACTTAAGCATTTATCTATCCTTTTAATAATTTTGACATTATTGCAAATAAAGTCGTTTCGCTTGTTGTTGTCAAATATTCATAATCCTTAGCTGTCCTTTTGTCGGCCTAACCAAGCAAAGGTTCTTTCTACTAGCCATCGTTGAGGGAGAGTGTGAAATTTCTTTCCTGGCTCAAGTCTTTCGGCTTTTAAACATCCAGGCGCCTCATAGGCTTCTTTAGGAAGCCAGAACCATTTTCTAAGACGCAAATTTACCGAAGAATAAGAAATTAAAGGCGTTAACCGGCAACAATGAAACTGCCACCAGAGGTATAAGAATTACTTTCTGCATCTCCCACATACTGGCTTACAGATTTTTGGCATTCATCATTTCGATAAATAAAATATTTCTCAGCAAGATATATTGAGTTTAATACTTGGCCTTTTATGAGTGAATATTTATCCAGGCATATTGCTCTCAACTGAGTTATTACAGGTATCGAACATCTCTAAAACAACTAAAGTTACTTGCTAATTTTATGGCTATTTTGTTATAGTTACGGCCAATTTAAGCCGTTATTAAAAATTTTTTATTTTTCTCAAAATTATAAGGACATTTATGCTAGCTCAGTCATCTCCTTCAAGCTCGACACCTCTCCTCTCTCTGCTAGAGCACATCCAGCAATTAAAACAAAATTTTAAAGACTGGCAAGCCAAGTCTCCTGACTATCGCCTTAAACATTCAGAACACTCACCCCTATTCCAAATAATGAACAATAAAGAGTTATACAATTTTCTTTCCACAGATGATAGCAATTTATTAAATCAAATTCTTGACGACGAAATCAATTTAGAGCTTGCTTCTAAGCAAGGAATGAGTCAACCGCTATTACTGGCTTTAATCCTCTTAGAAGAGGGGAGATCTCGCCTTAACCCTGAGCTTATCGCTCAGATAACCGAGGAAAGCTTAAATCAGGTTATTCCAAGTGGAGAAGATGCAGGATACTCCCCACTTTTTTTGTTAACCTCCAGTGTTGAAGGGCGAGCTATTCTCGACAAGCATCCTGAGCTTATCGCTCAAATAACAAAGGAAGGCTTAAATCAGGTTATTCAAAGTGGAGAAGATGCAGGATCCTCCCCGCTTTATGGGTTAACCGGCACTTCTGAAGGGCGAGCTATTCTCAATAATCATCCTGACCTGACCGCTCAGATAACCCAGGAAGGCTTAAATCAGGTTATTGCAAGTGGAGAAGATGCAGGATACTCCCCACTTTTTTTGTTAACCTCCAGTGTTGAAGGGCGAGCTATTCTCGACAAGCATCCTGACCTGACCGCTCAGATAACCCAGGAAGGCTTAAATCAGGTTATTCCAAGTGGAGTATTTGCAGGATACTCCCCACTTTTATGGTTAACCGGCAATCCGGAAGGGCTGAGCCTACTCGGCAAGCATCCTGAGCTTATCGCTCAGATAACCCAGGAAAGCTTAAATCAGGTGATTCAAAGTGGAGCATCTGCAGGAGAATCCCCCCTTTTTTGGTTAACCGGCAATCCTAAAGGGCAAGCAATTCTCGACAAGCATCCTGAGCTGACCACCAAGATAACCCAGAAAGGCTTAAATCAGGTTATTCCAAGTGGAGCATATGCAGGGCACTCCCCGCTTTTTTTGTTAACCATCAATCCTGAAGGGCGAGCTATTCTCGTCAAGCATCCTGAGCTGACCGCCAAGATAACCAAGGAAAGCTTAAATCAGATTGTGACAAGTGGAGAACATGCAGGGAAATCCCCGCTTTATTGGTTAACCGCCACTCCTGAAGGGCTGAGTCTACTCGACAAGCACCCTGAACTTATCGCTCAGATAACCCAGGAAAGCTTAAATCAGGTGATTCAAAGTGGAGAAGATACAGGGCACTCCCCACTTTATTTGTTAATGGGAAGAACTGAAGGGCGAGCTTTTCTCAGCAATCATCCTGAGCTGACCACCAAGATAACCCAGAAAGGCTTAAATCAGGTTATTCCAAGTGGAGCATATGCAGGGCACTCCCCGCTTTATTGGTTAACCGCCAATCCTGAAGGGCGAGTGATTCTCGACAAGCATCCTGAGCTTATCGCTAACATAACAAAGGAGGGCTTAAATCAGGTTATTCAAAGTGGAGCATCTTCAGGAAAATCTCCGCTTTATAGGTTAATCGCCAATCCTGAAGGGCGAGCTATTCTCGACAAGCATCCCAAACTTATCGCTCAGATAACCAGCGAAGCGGCAAAGCTACAAGTCTTCAAGGCTTTCCAACAGCACCCCAATGAGGAATATTCTGGGCATGGGTTGGCTTACTGCCATGAGAAAGGCATCGGCTGTCCACTAGATAAGGCCCAAGCTTTATCGCTTTATCTTAAAGCAGCCAATGTTGGGATATTAGAAGCCAAATTAGCCTGTGCTCGGCTGTATGAAGAAAAGGCGCAATTTCATGAGGCCATGGCGGTTTATCAAGAATTCATCCAAGAGCAGGAATTCAGCGATTTTTCTTCAGCACAACGCGCTCAGATTTTATGGATGACCTTAAAATTAAAAATGGATGCCCATATTGAAGCAAGCATTTGTCGACTCTTTAAAGCTGCTGCGTCTACCGAGCCTCAAGGCTCATTAGGTTTAGGCCAATGTTATCTCTATGGGATTGGCACTCCTGCTAATTTCAACCAAGCCAAAAGATGTTTTCAAACGGCAAGTGAGTACGAAGAGACAAAAAGCCAGGCCCACAAGTATTTAGAGGTTTTAAGCCAGCACAACAATTTTGCAAAGTACTATTGCGATGAGCTGGCTGACAAGCTCTCTGTGCTGGGCATTGAAGTAGTAGGTTCGCCAAATGATGGCTTTTATCAGTTTCAGCTATCGGCTGATTTTATGAATCAGCTGGTGGATGCTGGCAAAGCAAAAATTGGCCAACTGGGGATGGATAAGGCGGCCTTATTAAAGCTCTCGGGTATTTTGCTGCCCAGTCAGGGTTGGCAAGCTTACCCCAGTCTTATTGCGGTGTTTAAAAAAGCTTACTCGACCCAGCAAAAAAGGCTTAAAATTGAAGCGGTGATGGCGTTGAAAAACAGTCGATTAGAAGTTGCTGAGCGGTTTGACAAAGCCTACGAGGAGCTCAGTAAACTTTTAAGAGACAATGCCCCTCCAGTCTATCGAGCTTGGAATAATGCCAACCAAATTCATCACGATTTAAGCTCAGGCGAGGGAAATAGCTCAGTATTAAAAAAGAATGCCGGGTTTTTTAATTTCTTTACCAGTCTTACAAATAAGTTCCGTGACCATGAGCAGGCATTAGCGGGAAACCGGGACCAGTATTTAGATCATTATTTAGCCTTTCACCAGCGGTACATTAAACGTGATAATTTAAACAAAGCGATTGCCGCTTATCAGGTTGATGACTTTGAAAATGGCGATATCTTGCTGGATAAAGCCCAGGGTCAAGTCTTATTAGCAGAGATGAATCAGGCACTGGAAAACGTGCAAAAAATGATAAGTGAGCTCAGACTGAGTCTGGATGGTTTTCAGAGTAAGCATAAAGATTTTGAAAGATTTGCCGGGCACTATCGCTACCAACGCCCTGTCGATACCAGTGGTAATTTAAGCGAGACGGTCAGTATCCCTGCTTATTTAGAATACATTCAAGCCGCTGAGCTGGAGTATGCCCGTTCTGAGGCGGCCAACAAAGCTCTTCCACCTGCCATTGAGGAAAGTAAAGAAGAAGAAAAAGAAGAAATAGAGAATGAAGAAAAATGCCAAGCGCTATTTGATGCAGTCTCTGCAGCCAGTCAACCTGATCCAATTCTGCTTTCGGAAGAAAGGTTAAGAGCATTGCCCCCCAAAGAGCCTGCAGTAATGACCAGTGCCAGCTCAGCGGTAAGCTCAAATGAACATTATTTCTCCCGCCCGAATTTTGGCAAAAAAGCTTTTAACATCAGGCTCACTTTAGAGTTGTCTTCCTGTGTAAAAGCTGTTTCTTCTCTCAGTGCAGGGAGTCCTCAGGACGAGTGGACAGCTTTAACTTATGCTTTATTGTATGAAGTGGGCGATGTCATGGAAGCCGTAAAAAACTTAGGTTCTAAGCAATTTTACTATCCCTGTGCCGCTCAATTACGCAATGTCTTATACCATGGCAAAAAGCTAGCACAAATCAAACAGCCCCATTTATATTTTAATGACTACCTAGAACTAGCTCAGAAGCTGGCAGCTTATTTAGAAGGAGCCGCCGCCTCTCCCCAAGTGTTTGACACTCAGGAATTGATGGCTAAAATTCCTTGTGGTTTATTTAACACTTTATTGAACCATCCTTTAGAACAAGAACAATTCACACCAGAAGAAATCATTGAGCTTATTACTGATCTTAATGGGCAAGCAAGCCTTATTCAAGACTCTAAATTATCAGAAGAATACAAAGAAAAAGCCTGCAAATTTATCGTGGGTCGAAAAGGTGCTTTATTGGCCGATCTGGAACGCAAATTTCAAGCTGCTTACGCCTTATACTTCGCCCATAACATTGAGGTAAAAACCGAAAGAGAATTGGGTAAAGAATTTAGGCATGGGTAAGTATGTTGAAGTTTCTCAAGATTAAGTTGTAACAAAGAAACCTTCAAGTAATTCATAATTTCAATACAGCAGATATCGTATTGGGGGTTCATACTATGCATCATTTTTTTTGATTGCAACATTATTGACATCCTCACCTTCTTTTAGGGAGGTGAGGATGTCAAAATAGTTACTTATACTGCATGATTGGTGCCCAATACACAATACAAGGTAATGTAGCAATTGGCTCTTGAATATGCCAATTTCGAAACGAGCGTGCCTTTTTCAGCTTTACCGGCCTGACACCTTCTGAGTATTCCTCCGATAATAACAGAAGACAAAGCCATATACAGATTTTTGGCATTCATTATTTCGATAAATAAAATATCTCTCAGCAAAATATATTGAGTTTAATACTTGGCCTTTTATGAGTGAATATTTATCCAATCATATGGCTCTCAGCCGAGCTATTACAGGAATCGAACATCTGTAAAACAACTAAAGTTACTTGCCAATTTTATGGCTATTTGTTATTGTTACGGCCAATTTAAACCGTTATTAAAAATTTTTTATTTTTCTCAAAATTATAAGGACTTTTATGCTAGCTCAATCATTTTCTTCCAGCTCGACACCTCCCCTCTCTCTGCCAGAGCACATCAATCAATTAAAACAAAATTTTAAAGACTGGCAAACCAAGTCTTCTGACTATCGCCTTAAGCATGTAGAACACTCACCCCTATTCCAAATAATGAACAATAAAAAGTTATACAATTTTCTTTCCACAGATGAAAGCAATTTATTAAATCAAATTCTTAACGACGAAATCAATTTAGAGCTTGCTTCCGATCACGGAATGAGTCAACCGCTATTACTGGCTTTAATCCTCTTAGAAGAGGGGAGATCCCGCTTTAACCCTGAGCTTATCGCTCAAATAACAAATGAAAGTTTAAATCAGGTTATTCAAAGTGGAGAACATGCAGGTACATCCCCGCTTTATTGGTTAACCATCACTTCTGAAGGGCTGAGCCTCCTCGACAAGCATCCTGAGCTTATCGCTAAAATAACCGAGGCTGGCTTAAATCAGGTTGCGACAAGTGGAGAAGAGACAGGGCTCTCCCCGCTTCTTTTGTTAACCGGCACTCCTGAAGGGCGAGCTATTCTCGGCAAGCATCCTGAGCTGACCGCTAAGATAACCAAGAAAGGCTTAAATCAGGTTATTCAAAGTGGAGCCTATGCAGGAAAATCTCCGCTTTATTGGTTAACTGCCACTGCTGAAGGGCCAGCTATTCTCGACAAGCATCCTGAACTTGTCGCTCAGATAACCCAGAAAGGCTTAAATCAGATTGTGACAAGTGGAGAATATGCAGGGCGCTCCCCGCTTTATTGGTTAGCCCGCAATCCTGAAGGGCGAGCGATTCTCAGCAAGCATCCTGAGCTTATCGCTCAGATAACCCAGGAAGGATTAAATCAGGTTATTCAAAGTGGGGAAGATGCAGGACAGTCCCCGCTTTATTGGTTAACCTCCACTGCTGAAGGGCCAGCTATTCTCGACAAGCATCCTGAGCTTATCGCTCAGATAACCCAGGAAGGCTTAAATCAGGTTATTCAAAGTGGGGAAGATGCAGGAAAATCTCCGCTTTTTTGGTTAACCGGCAAACCTGCAGGGCTGAGCCTACTCGACAAGCATCCTGAGCTTATCGCTAAAATAACAAAGGAAAATTTAAATCAGATTGTGACAAATGGAAAATATGCAGGATACTCCCCTCTTTTTTGGTTAATCGCCGCTTCTGAAGGGCGAGTGATTCTCGGCAAGCATCCTGAGCTTATCGCTAAAATAACCAGCGAAGCGGCTCAGCTACAAGTCTTTGAGGCTTTCCAACAGCACCCCAATGAGGAATATTCTGGATATGGGTTGGCTTACTGTCATGAGAAAGGCATCGGCTGTCCACTAGATAAGGACCAAGCTTTATTGCTTTATCTTAAAGCAGCTGATGCGGGGATATTAGAAGCCAAGTTAGCCTGTGCTCGGCTTTATGAAGAAAATGCGCAATTTGATGAGGCCATGACTGCTTATCAAGCCTTCATCCAAGATAAGAGATTCAGCGATTTTTCTTCAGCACAACGCGCTCAGGTTTTATGGATGACCTTAAAATTGAAAATGGATGCCCATATGGAAGCAAGCATTTATCGACTTTTTAAGGCTTCTGTGCCTACCGATCCTCAAGGCTGGTTAGGTTTGGGCCAATGTTATCTCTATGGAATTGGCACTCCTGCCAATTCCAACCAAGCCAAAAGATGTTTTCAAACGGCGAGTGAGTATGAAGCAACCAATGGCCAGGCCCAGGAATATTTGGAGGTTTTAAACCAGCACAAAGACGTTGCTAAGCACTATGGCGATGAGCTGGCTAAGCAGTTGTCTGTTTTAGGTATTGAATGGGTAGGTTCTTCAAGTGACGGCTTTTATCAGTTTCAGCTATCGGCTGATTTTATAAATCAGCTGGTGGCTGCTGGTAAAGCAAAAATTGGCCAACTAAAGATGGATCAGGCGGCCTTATTAAAGCTCTCGGGTATTTTGCTGGCTAGTCAGGGTTGGCAAGCTTACCCCAGTCTTATTGCAGTGTTTCAAAAAGCCTACTCGACCCAGCAAAAAAGGCTTAAAATTGAAGCGGTGATTGCGTTGAAAAACCGCCGATTAGAAATTACTGAGCAGTTTACCAAAGCCTACGAGGAGCTCAGTAAACTTTTAAGGGATAATATGCCTCAAGTCTATCGAGCTTGGAATGAAGCCAACCAGATTCATCACGATTTAAGCTCAGGTGCGGGAAATAGCTCAGGGTTAAAAAAGAATGCCGGGTTTTTTAACTTCTTCACCAGTCTTAAGGATAAGTTCCGTGACCATGAGCAGGCAGTGGAGAGAAACCGAAATCAGTATTTAGATCATTATTTAGCCTTTCATCAGCGGTACATTAAACGGAATAACTTAAATAAAGCAATTGCCGCTTATCAAGCGGATGACTTTGAAAATGGCGATATCTTGCTGGATGAAGTCCCAGGTAAAGCCTTATTAGCAGCAATGAAGCAGGCACTGGAAAACGTGCAAAAAATGATAAGCGATCTTAAACCCAGTCTGGATGGTTTTCAGAATAAGAATAAAGATTTTGAAAGATTTGCCGGGCACTATCGGTACCAGCATCCTGTCGATACCAGTGGTAATTTAAGCGAGACGGTCAGTATCCCTGCTTATTTAGAATATATTCGAGCCGCTGAACTGGAGTATGCCCGTTTTGAGGCGGCCAACAAAGCTCTTCCACCTGCCCTTGAAAAAAGTAAAGAAGAAGAGGTAGAGAGTGAAGAAAAAAGTACCGAGTCATTTGGGGCAGTCTCTCTAGCAAGCCAAGCTGACCCCATGCTGCTTTCGGATGAAAAGTTAAGGGCCTTGGTTCAAGAGCCACCGGCGTTAATGACCAGCGCCAGCTCTGTGGTAAGCTCAAGTGGATCCTATTATTTCTCCTACTCGAATTTTGGCGAAAAAGCTTTTAGTATCAACTTCACTTTAGAGTGGTCTCGCTGGGTAAAAGCGGTTTCTTCGCTCGGCGCAGAGAGTTCTCAAGCTGATCGGACAATTTTAACCTATGGGTTATTGTATGAGCTGGGCGAGATCTTGGAGAGGCTAAAAAATTTAAGATCCAAGCAATTTTACTATCCCTGTGCTGCTCAATTACGCAATGTCTTATACCATGGCAAAAAGCTAGCACAAATCAAACAGCCCCATTTATATTTTAATGACTACCTAGAACTAGCTCAGAAGCTGGCAGCTTATTTAGAAAGAGCCGCCGCCTCTCCCCAAGTGTTTGACACTCAGGAATTGATGGCTAAAATTCCCTGTGGTTTATTCAGCACTTTATTAAACCATCCTTTAGGACAAGAACAACTTGCCCCAGAAGAAATCATTGAGCTTATTTCTGAACTGAATAACCAAGAAAACCTTATTCAAAGCTCTAAATTAACAGAAGAATACCAAGCAAAAGCCGGCAAATTTATAATAGGGCGAAGAGGGGCTTTATTATCCGACTTAGAGCATCAATTTCCAAATGACTATCAATTGTACTTTGCGGGCAATATCAGTGTAAAAACAGACAGGAAGTTGGGTAAAGAATTTAGGCATGGGCTGGGATAATAATAACCCATTAAGAGCTTTAAGTAAGGGGCTGAAGTAGTTAAGGCCTGACAAAAGGATATAAAATAGCTACGCGATGTATAAAAGAAAGAGCCGATTAAGTTTAAGGCAACCAAGCAAATTAATAGAACACTTTGTAGCTGGCACAACTGAGCTGGCACAACTGAGCTGGCACAACTGCTAGAGCCGCAGCCGATACGAAGCCTTGGCAATTTTTCTTGCTGCTTCTTGATCATTTTAAGCACCCTACCAAGCCTTTTATTGCTCACAATTTCTCCCGCTTCAATTGTAGTCAAACAGTCGTACAAAAGGGTATAAGATAGAATCCGGCCCTCATAATAAAGATCAACTTGATCATCTTTATGATCTTAAGCTTGTATTCTTTTCCGCCTTAATAAGCGATTTTCCTGAGTATCTTTAATTATATAAATCCGTTTATCATATCGAATTGTGAAGCCTTCGGGGGTTTGAGTTTGCCTAATTTTCAAGTAATAGGCACGTTGTCTGTGTCTACGGTCCAAAAAGCGCACATTTTGCTGGAAAGCCACAGGGTTAAGGGCAAGCTTGTCATGACTCTTGTGTAATGAGTTTGATACCATAACAGGGGTAGGTGGGTTAATCTTAAAATCAGGAAGAAGTTATGTTAAATTTTGCCAAATGCTTATTCATCTCTGTTTGCCTGCTAGGTGCGGGAATCGGGCGATCAGAAGAAGTCAACTACTTTGAGCTAAAGCCTTACTCTTATGAAAGCGAAGAGGCTGAGCTTGCTAAAAAGCCGCCAATTGATGAAAAGATAGCGAAAATTCAGCGTGAGATAGAGCTCGAGCAAGATAATTGGAAGAGTAAGCAGAATGCCAGATTACCTTACCTTCAGCAAGAAGCAGAAAACTCTAAAAGGCGGGTTGAGGTACTTAAGAAGAAAACTTTAGAATTAAAAAAACTCCATGTGGAAGATGAATTAAAAAATAAAGATGCAACCACGAAGAAAAGCTTATTGGCAGGAAAGATTTTTGATCTCAAGGATAAAATAAAAAGGGAATATGAAAAGCAGCGTATGTATGCTGCTTTTCATACGCCTTACAATCAGAAAGAACTCTCAAAATCTAAAGAAAGATTGGCTCTTTTGGAAGAAGAGCTCAAAAGTTTAGAAGTAAAAAAAGAGCTTATTGAAGAGGGCTATGAGTAACGCTTAAAACCTACAAAACACTTAGCAGATTTATTTATTTTCCCCAAATTTTAGAAGTCATTTAAAAATGGTATGATCAAAAGATTCAAAAAGATAAATCGAGCATTAACTCCAAAAGCATCGATGGCCCTATTTACAGATCTTGAAATCGACTCACGAAAAAATAAAAAAAACTGGCTTGACATGGGTTATCTAGGTCAAAAAACGAGAGATTTGGCGAGAACTTTTAATATAGAGATAGAGGTGGTTAAGCGTCTTAGAAAATGGTTCTGGCTTCCTAAAGAAGCCTATGAGGCGCCTGGATATTTAAAAGCCGAAAGACTTGAGCCAGGAAAGAAATTTCACATTCTCCCATGGCTAGTAGAAAGAACCTTTGCTTGGTTAGGCCGCTATAGAAAGACAGCTAAGGATTATGAATATTTGACAACAACCAGCGAAACGATTTTATTTGCAATAATGTCAAAATTAATGCTTAAAAGAATAGATAAATGCTTAAGTTGATTTTCAAGACGCTCTCTATGAGCTTAAGTAGCAAGTTGCTCACCCAATATTAGATAAACAAACCCTCAGAAAGAAAGGCCGCTAAAAACCAAATTGTTTGGCTGAAATAAATCCCAGAAAACTTGCAGTTAAACACAACACAATATTGGCGAGAATATTTAAAAGCGCGCTGGAATACTGTTGGCTTTGTAATAAATTCAACGTTTCGAGCGAGAAAGTCGAGAAGGTGGTAAATCCTCCCAAAAAACCTACCGAGACTAGTAATTTATATTCTAAGGCGCGATCTTTTAAAACACTTTCTAGAGCCACTGCTAAAAAACCGATTAGCAAACAGCCCAGAACATTGACAAATAAAGTGCCATAGGGAAATTGCTTGCCCATATAAAGCGTTACTATATGGCTGCAACCATAACGTCCCATCGAGCCCAGAGCGCCGCCCAGTCCTACCAAAGCCCAAGCTAACATCCTATATCTCCTGAAAACAAATATTCATCAGCTTTATTATAGAAGGAATTGCCGGGCAAGGATTTAAAAGATTTCTTCTTCTAGAGAAAGGAGGCTATTAAGCTTCTCGCGAGCTTCTTCAACACCTTGATGGCTCATGGCTGAAAAAAGTTGTATTGAAATGAAGTTTTCATAGCCACTTAATTCTTTGCGGATATTTAATAAGACACTGTTGCCCGGTCCCCGTTTTAATTTGTCGGCTTTGGTTAACAATATATGGATGGGTAATTCTTCTCCGACGGCCCATTGAATCATTTGCCAGTCAGTAGGCGTTAATGGATGGCGGATATCCATCATTAAGAATAAAGCATTTAAAGATTGGCGTTGAATTAAATAAGCATTCATTAAAGCTTGCCAGTGCAGCTTTAAGGCGGTCGGCACTTTGGCAAAACCGTAGCCTGGTAAATCTACCAAGCGATGTACGCTATCTACCTCAAAGTAGTTAATAAGCTGGGTTCGGCCAGGAGTTTTACTGGCACGGGCCAAATGGCCAATAGCCGTGATGGCGTTTATAGCCGTCGATTTTCCGGCATTAGAACGCCCAGCAAAAGCCACTTCGGCGCCTTGATCAGGCGGCAACTGTGATAATTCAGCTACACTTTTTAAAAAACGGGTCTGATTGAAATTTAACAAATTCATGGTAGGCTATCATAACCCGTAGTCGAAGCCCTGGGAACTTTTATGGAAAATATTTTTAAGGTCGCATGATGCAAAAACTTATCACGTTTATAGGCTCTGCATTTCTTTGGTCAAGCCTTAGTTTTGCCTTAGAGCCCCTGAAGGGCAATATTGAGCAAGGTCATAAGAAATCTGAGCTCTGTGCCTCCTGCCATATGGCAGACGGTAATAGTACTGTTGGACAATATCCTAAATTATCCGGCCAATCCGAATCATATACAGTTAAGCAACTTACAGAGTTTCGCAAAGCTGATCAAGGCAATCGCTCTAACCCTATTATGGCCGCCATGTCTCAAGCTTTAACAGATCAAGATATTGCTGATTTGGCTGCCTATTTTGCTAGCCAGCCTGTCACCATTGGTCAAGCCGATCCCAATCTCGTGGCTTTGGGTGAAAAATTATTCAAAGGAGGTAATTCCAAGTCGGGCGTTCCTGCCTGTGCCTCTTGTCACCAAATTCAAGGCTTGGGAAATATGGCTGGCAGCATTCCTCGCTTAAGTGGACAGCTTGCCGAGTATATTGAGCTAGAGCTGCATCACTACCAAAAAGATCAGCGTAAAACGGATCCCAATGGCATGATGCGCGACATTGCCAAAAAATTGACTGACGAGGAGATTAAAGCGGTAAGCAGTTATGTATCAGGCTTACACTAGACAATTTTGGCTCAGAATTTTACTGGTGCTCTGTGGCCTAAGCCCACTGATGGGCTTTGCGGCTATTCCTGATAAGTTGGTTACTGGTGAGCACACCTTTGTAGAAGGCGAGCATTACAACCGGTTTCCTGCCACTGTGGTTGCCCGTCCTGAAATAAAAAGTTTTATGGCCCAAGACACCCATAAAATTCAGGTGATCGAATTCTTCAGTTATGCCTGTTACGGTTGTTATCGTTTACAAGAAAAACTTGAGAACTGGCAAAAGACGATTGCTCCAGAAATTCATTTTTACCGTTTGCCAGTGGTTTTTTTCCCCAATTGGGCCACCCTTGCCAAAGCTTATTACACCGCCGCTGCGCTCAATCTTGAATCCAAATTGAATCATTCCCTCTTTGCAGCCATTCATGAAAAAAAGCGCGATATCAGTCAAGAAGCCGAATTAAAAAATTTTTTTGAAGAGAGCCAAGTTCCAGAAGCGATTTTTTGGGGAGTTTATCGGTCTTTTGAAGTGGAAAGACAATTTAAAAAGGGCAATGAGTTAAGCTTGGCTTACCAGATTGCCGAATCGCCAGCTTTGATTATCAATGGGCCTACGGGCAGTTATTTAACCTCAGCTTTTATGGCCAAAAGCGAAGATCGGTTGTTCATCCTTTTAGCAGCACTTTTGGAAAGAGAGCTTGCGGCTTTGAAAAATGCTCTCGGATCAGAGTCATGATGCCTATGCTTGTACATCAGAAGCCTGATAATCTTGCACCAAATATAAAGGCCGCTGCTTGCTTTCATTGAAGGTTCGGCCTAAATATTCGCCAATAATCCCCAAGGTGATTAATTGAATTCCACCTAAAAACAACATCACCACCATTAAAGAAGGATAGCCTTGCACCGATTCGCCAAACCTTAAAGTTTTATAAATAATAAACAGGGCGTAGAGGAATGCACTAAAAGCCGTGAGAAATCCAAGATATGAAGCACATTTTAAGGGCACGATGGTAAAAGAGGTAATACCTTCTAAGGCCAGCTCCCAAAGCTTGAGATAATTCCATTTGGTTTCGCCTTTAGCGCGAGGGGCTCTTTCATAGAGTACTGCCGTTTGTTTAAAACCAATCCAAGAAAATAGCCCTTTCATAAAGCGGTGATGCTCTTTGCATTGGCGCAGTGCAAAGACCGCGCGTTTACTGAGCACGCGAAAATCACCGGTATCTTCGGGTATTGGAATATTGCTTAGACGATGAATGATTTTGTAAAAATAATGGGCTGAGAATTTTTTAAACCAAGTTTCTCCATGACGCGTCGTGCGTTTGGCATAGATCACATCGAAGCCCTGTTGCCAATGATTTAACAGTTCTGGGATCAGCTCTGGGGGATCTTGTAAATCGGCATCAATCACGACCACCGCATCCCCTTTAGCGTAATCAAGCCCGGCACTGAGGGCCAGCTCTTTGCCAAAATTGCGACTTAAATCGATCAAGGCTATTTGGGGCTCTTTATTTTTAAGCTCATTGACTAAATCCCAAGTGCCATCCCCGCTACCGTCATTGATATAAATAATTTCATAATTAAAAGGCAGCTTACTTAAAACATCTTTTAAGCGTCGGTGAAACAATGGCAAAACTTCACTTTCATTAAAAACCGGGACGATGACTGAGACAGTTTGAACAGGATGGTTCTGCATTATTTTTCCTTAAAAATCCAAAAGCGGCTTAGAAGAAAATTACTGATTAAGAGGAACAATGTGGTTAAAACTTGGCTGAGCCAATGAGTCCAATTGAGCTTTTCTATCATTACTGTCATACAAAGGGTATGTACAATTAAACCCAGAGCTGCTAAACAAAGAAACTTGAGCAGGGCTGGAATATACGGGACAGGGCTGCGGAATACCCAAAAGCGGCTGAGGTGAAAGTTGACCAGGGCCCCGCAGATAAAACCCAGTACCGACGCTAGGATCACCGAGCAATAGGCGGTTTTATCGAATAAATAGTACAAGAGCCCATAATGAGCCGAGGTTCCAAGGCTTCCTGCGGCGGCAAACTGCAAAAATTGCAACATACAATCTATGACTGATAATGGATGGATGATAAATGTATCACAAATACTGCATCAGAGTGCTCTTATGAGAAGGCTTAAAGAGTGGTCTTATCAGCAGGCTAAAAGCCTAAAGCTGGAACAATATTGCTATGGGTTGTTAACCGCAGCAATTTTAAGCTTGTTGACAACCTTAAACCTGCCCTATCAAGGTGAAGAAGCGATGTACACCATCTCTTCTTTAGAGATGCACCATCAAAAACAAGCTTGGTGGCCATTGTTATATGGTTATGTTTATCAAAGGCCGCCACTGTTTAATTGGTTGATTATTCCCTTGAGCCAAGTTTTGGGTTGGTCCCAAGTGTTGTTGGCGGCGCGTTTGATCACCGCATTGGCCACGGTTGCGACGGCTTTCGGCGTTTGGGCTTGGATCACCAAACTGTATAAAGACAAGCTTTTAGCGCTGCTGGCGACGACAATTTTTTTAAGCGGTGATTTACTGGTGCGCCGAGGTTGGCTTGCTTATGCTGATCCCCTGTTTGCAGCCGGGGTATATTTGGCTATCGCCGCTTTATGGTGTGCTTTAGAAACTCGTAAAAACCATTGGTTTGCGTGGGCGTTTTTGGCCCTCAGTGCCGCTTTCTTAAGCAAAGCTTTAACCGCTTATGTATTTTATATGGTGGCCTTGTTTTTATTGGCGTGGCAACACAGACACCGCAGTTTTTTATGGAGCAAAGCTTCTGTATTTTGGCATGCTGTCATAGCTGCCCTGCCCCTGTATTGGTGTACCCATATTGCCGAGAGCAGCCAAGGTTCCGGCATGATAGCAGATATTTTTTCTCGAATAACCGGCCCGAGTCTTGGATCGTATTTCAAACACATTTTATTATTCCCCGCTGAAATATGGCTGCGTTTTTTACCGGCTAGCTTGATTATTGCTTATGCCTTTATCAGCAAGAAGTTGACAAACTCTGCTAAAATTTGGCGAGGTCCCACGGGTATCATGGCGGCTTTAATTTTGATCAATCTTCTGCCCTATTGGTTATCGCCTCAAACCCGGATACGCTACATTTTGCCGCTATATCCTTTCATCGCTATTGTCTGTGCAGTATTGTTGCATGAAAGTGGCCGAGAATCGATTAAACAATTCTTATGGGGTGCTTTGGCCTGTGTGATCCTAAAATACGTTTTAGCTTGGGGATTTTGGCCTTATCTTGAAAGAGAAGCCCGGCTTGATTATGAAAGCATTGCAAACGACATTATCGAAGAAACCCAGGGTTTTTCTTTATACAGTGACGACGACTCGGCTATTGGTTTAAGTGTGAGTGCCCACATTGATGTCTTAAGAGACGAGCCTTTGCGCCGCCCGATGGAAAACGGGCAGGATGGCTTTGTTATTTCACGGCGTGAAAATAGTCACTGGGGCGAGGTGTTTCGCGTGTATCAAAAAGGTGAGCAAAAAATATATTTATTGTGTCAGGGCCGGGCTTGCAAACCATAAATGCCATCCTAGAGCATTAATTTTTACGCCTTCGAAAAAGAAACCTGGATGGCCCTAGTACTTTTAACAGCATCATATTTATTCTCCTCTTTCATGTATACAAACATGGCTAGCATTTTTTGTTTCTAGGTATAAATTGCCCCAATCTAATCGATCTTTTAATTGCTTATCCATGATAGCAATGTTACTAAATATGTGAAAGGACGTCTATGAATCACACAAACCACCATTATTCTATTATTACTTAAAGCTCTGAATGAGTCGTTATTTTAACAGTCCAGTCCATGCCTAAATTCTTTACCCAACTCCCTGTCTGTTTTCACACTGATATTGCCCGCAAAGTACAATTGATAGTCATTTGGAAATTGATGCTCTAAGTCGGATAATAAAGCCCCTCTTCGGCCTATTATAAATTTGCAGGCTTTTGCTTGGTATTCTTCGGTTAATTGAGAGTTTTGAATAAGACTTTCTTGCTCATTCAGGCCCGTAATCAGCTCAATGATTGCTTCCGAGTTAAGGGACTCTTCTGATGAATAGTTTAATAAAGTATTAAACAAATCACTGGGAATTTCAGCCATCAATTTTTCCGTATCAAAAACTTTTGTGAAAGAGACCGGAACTCTGGCAAGATAGGCGACCAGTTTTTGGCTGAATTCTCGGTATTCATTCAGGTATAAATGGGGCTGTTTGATTTGTGCGAGCTTTGTGGCATGGTATAAGACATTGCGCAATTGAGAGGCATGCGAGCGGCAAAATTCAGGGGCATTTAAATTTTTGAGCTTCTCCATCACATCGCAGACTTCATACAATAAAGCATAGGTTAAAATCCCCGCCTTATCCTCCTTCGCATCTTTGAGGGTTGTTAAGCAGCGGGACAGCTCAGAAAAGTCTAGCCGGCCTTCAAAAGCTTTTTGGGCATAATTCTGATGAGAAAAATAATAGAGGCCACTTGAGCTTGCGGCCGAGCTGGCGCTGGTCATGACCACCGATTGCTCTGGAACCAAAGCTCTTAACTTTTCATCCGGATATAGCAGGGGCTCAGCTTGACTTGCTAGAGAGATGGCCTCAAATAATTCTGGACTTTTTTCTTCGCTCTCTTCTTCTTCTTCTTCTTTACTTTCCTCAATGGCAGGTGAAAGAGATTTTTGGGCCGCCTCAAAACGGGCATACTCCAGCTCAGCGGCTTGAATGTATTCTAAATAAGCCGGTATAGTGACCGTCTCGCTTAAATGACCGCTGGTATCGTGAGTATGCTGGTATATATAGCGCCCGGCAAATCTTTCAAAATCTTTATTCTTATTCTGAAAACCATCCAGACTGAGTCTGAGCTCGCTTATCATTTTTTGAACATTTTCGATTGCCTGATTCATCTCTGCTAATAAGGCTTGACCCGAGGCTTCATCCAGCAATAAATCGCCATTTTCAAAGTCATTAGCTTGATAAGCGGCAATCGCTTTGTTTAAGTTATCACGTTTAATGTACCACTCGTGAAAGTCTAAATAATGATCTAAATACTGGTCCCGGTTTCCCGCTAATGCCTGCTCATGGTCACGGAACTTATTTTTAAGACTGGTAAAGGAGTTAAAAAATCCGGCATTCTTTTTTAACCCTGAGCTATTTCCCGCAGCTGAGCTTAAATCGTGATGAATTTGGTTGGCATTATTCCAAGCTCGATAGACTTGCGGCGCAGTATCTCTTAAAAGTTTACTGAGCTCCTCGTAGGCTTTGGCAAACCGCTCAGCAATTTCTAATCGGCTGGTTTTCAAAGCCATCACCGCTTCAATTTTAAGCTTTCTTTGCTGGGTCGAGTAGGCTTTTTTGAATGCTGCAATAAGACTCGGGTAAGCTTGCCCACCCTGACTGGCCAGCAAAATACCCGAGAGCTTTAATAAGATCGCCTGATCCATTCTCAGTTGGCTAGTTTTTTCTTTACCTTTACCCACAAGCTGATTTATAAAATCAGCCGATAGCTGAAACTGATAAAAGCCATCATTGGGCGAACCGACCCCTTCAATGCCCAGCCCGGAAAGCTTGTCAGCCAGCTCATCGCAATAGTACTTTGCAAAATTGTTGTGCTGATTTAAAACCTCTAAATACTTGTGGGCCTGGCCATTGGTTGCTTCGTACTCACTTGCAGTTTGAAAACATCTTTTGGCTTGGGTGAAATTGGCAGCAGTGCCAATCCCATAGAGATAACATTGGCCTAAACCTAACCAGCCTTTAGGATCGGTAGACACAGAAGCCTTAAATAACTGGTAAACCCTTGCTTCAATATGGGCATCCATTTTCAATTTTAATGTCATCCATAAAACCTGAGCGCACTGTGCTGAAGAAAAATCGCTGAATTTCTCATCTTGAATAACTGCTTGATAAACCGCCATGGCCTTATGAAATTGCGCTTTTTCTTCATACAGCCGAGCACAGGCTAACTTGGCTTCTAATACCCCCGCATCGGCTGCTTTAAGATAAAGCGATAAAGCTTGTACCTGATCTAGTGGACAGCCGATGCCTTTCTCATGGCAGTAAGCCAACCCATATCCAGAATATTCCTCATTGGGATGCTGTTGGAAAGCCTCGAAGACTTGCAGCTTTGCCGCTTCGCTGGTTATCTGAGCGATAAGCTCAGGATGCTTGTCGATAATATTTAGTCCTTTAGTATTGACGGTTAACCAATAAAGCGGGGAGCGCCCTGCATGTTCTCCACTTTGAATCACCTGATTTAAGCCTTCCTTGGTTATCTGAGCGATAAGCTTAGGATGCTTGCCGAGAATCACTTGCCCTTCAGTATTGGCACTTAACCAATAAAGCGGGGAGTGCCCTGCATATTTTCCACTTTGAATAACCTGATTGAAGCCAGCCTCGGTTATCTTATCGATAAGCTTAGGATGCTTGCCGAGAATCACTCGCCCTTCAGGATTGTGGGCTAACCAATAAAGCGGGGAGCGCCCTGCAGATGCTCCACTTTGAATCACCTGATTTAAGCCTTCCTGAGTTATCTTGGCGATCAGCTCAGGATGATTATCGAGAATCACTCGCCCTTTAGGAGTGGCGGTTAACAAAAAAAGCGGGGAGTATCCTGCATATTCTCCACTTTGAATCACCTGATTTAAGTTTTCCTGGGTTATCTGAGCGATAAGCCAAGGATGCTTGTCGAGTAGGCTTAGCCCTGTAATAGTGGCGGTTAACCAAAAAAGCGGGAAGTTCCCTCGGCCAATAGAAACAATCCCAGACTTGTTGAATACAGCAGCGTGCTGTGAGTTTCTAAGGCTTTCAATAGAACCAAAGTGACGGCTGTGATAACCAGGCCACCATGAATAATAGGTGAAGGGTTTTCGAGTTGGCTTATCGGTGAAAAGAGAGGTTAAACTATGGAAATCAAAAATAACAGCTAGTATCACTAGTATCAATAGATCAATGGCAACAGTCAGCATTTTCTTGTCCTTAAGTATTCTTGCCTGCCACTATAACCGAGTGAGAGTCTCCGTCTTTAAAGGTTAATCACCATATTGCTGTTGTAAGCCTTTTAACTGCAGGGCTGTGCCAATATTGTGCCAACGGCCGGTAAAATGTTCACCGGTCACTTGTTGGGCTTGTATGGTTCGCCTGAGAAGCGGTCCTAAAGGAAAATGGCCTGGGCTACAGCCATGAAATAGCTGAGGCGAATACAGCCCTATGTTGCCAAAATTAAGCTTGGGTCCATCTTGTTCAATAATATCTTCCCCTTTCAATACGAAATCGCCCAGAGGATGATGAGGTGGATTATCGACCAGCACCAAATGTGCCATCCCCTTTAAAGGTTTTTGCAGCTGAGAAAAATTGTAGTCGGTCCAGATATCGGCACTCACGACGATAAAAGGCTGATGGCCCAATAAAGGTAAAGCCTGAAAAATTCCTCCCCCGGTTTCTAATAAATCGGGCTCTAAAGAATAATGCAGTTTAACTCCCCAGTTTTCGCCATTGCCCAGCGCCATTTTAATATTCTCAGCCAGATGGTGCAGGTTGATAACAATATCTTTGATGCCCGACTGAGCCAGTGCTTTGATATGATGGACGATTAAAGCCGAGCCTGCTAAAGACAACAAAGGTTTGGGTGTCTGTTCTGTTAAGGGCAACATGCGTTTACCGCGGCCTGCGGCAAGAATCATCGCATAAGTGCTCATGATGGACCCCTTCTATTGAGATTTTAGGCGTCGTTGAGCGCCCAGGATGCACTCACGATGGGCTATACCCAATCAGTTTTAGGCGACAGTTGCGCTAGTCTGTGGCAAGTGCTGCAAAAAATGACTGAGCGGTTTTAGCTCTTGGTAACTCTCGCAGACTTCTTGAATGTAATGCAGCAGCAAAGGAAGATGCTGCAAATAATGTGGCTTACCATCTCGATGATGGAGGCGGGCAAATACGCCAAGATTTTTTAAATGTCTTTGTAACCCAGTTATTTCAAACCAATGCCAAAATACTTCAAAGCTGGTATTGTGCAAAAGTTTTTCGTTTAAGGCCAACTGGTAGAAATTCTTGACCCAATTTTTAACTTGATCCCGAGGCCATTGTATATAACTGTCTTTCAATAATGAGCTTAAATCATAAGTGATGGGTCCATGCATGGCATCTTGGAAATCGAGAATACCCAAAGTTTGGTCTGGCACTTGCAGTAAATTACGCGAGTGATAATCAAAATGGGTAAACACATAAGGTTGCTGTAAGATTTCCGCGCAAAGCCAAGCAAATATTTGGTTGAGCATTTTTTGGGTATCAGCCTTCAGTTTCAGTTGTAAGTGAGTTTCTAAATACCAGTGACGAAAAACCTCAAGCTGGGTAACCATAAAAGCTTGATCAAATACCGCAAGCGCGCTGGCCTGACTTTTTTGCATGATAAGCAGCGCTTGTAAAGCCGGTAAATATAAACTTTCGGCAGTCGCTTCATTTAATAAATTTAAATAGAGTTCGTCACCCAGATCGGCCAACAGCAAGAGGCCCTGCTCTTTGGCTGCTGCTACAATCAGAGGAGCGTTTAAGCCTTGCGCCTGCAAATGTTGAGCAATATGGATAAACTGGTCGAGGTTATCGCTTAAAGGAGCAACCATCGCAATATAGCTGTCTTGCTCTGTGGCTACGCGATAGTAACGCCGAAAGCTTGCATCGCCGGTTAAAGGAATGACTTGCAGACTCTGATCTTGCAAAACGTTGCGACACCAGCTCTCCAGCAGCTGAATATCTTTGAGTTGTTGTTCTGTCATAAAGCCGGTTTTCCTCGTGAGTCTCATCGATCCGTGTCTAAGTTAGTTTTCCTAAAGGCAAAATATTTGCAGCCGATGCAAAACTGTGCGATGTTGAGCTGCAGAACTTTGTTGCTTAAGCTTAACTGAGAAAACTGTGAAATTAAAAGTTGTTGTTGTGCCCGCATTCTTAGCAGCCTGCCTCATGGCCTTACCCATAGTCAGTTTAGCTGAGGATCTGCTGATAAATCCATACGATGATTGGCTAGAATGTCACGATTGCCATAAATGGTGTCATGGCTATTATGTAGAACCTGCAATCCCGCCCTTTTCAGCTCAGAATGGACAAGAAATTTCAGCCGATAGCGGCATTATGGATTTGGACGGCCCAACCACCTTAAAAGGCCATGTAAAGTTTCGAGAAGATCATAAATATATTGAAGCTGATAAGGCGATCATCTATCGAGGTGGCCCTCATAAGCAAGTAGAACGCATTGAGGCTTTGGGACATGTGAGTTTAATTGAGCCAGGTTTTCGTATCACCGGCACTCGCGCTGAAGTTTTGATCAATAAAGACATTCAAACTTTTGAAAATGCAGAATTTCGGATTTATCAGCGGCATGGTCGGGGGACAGCCAAACATATCGCATTGTTTGGTAAATCTATTATGGTTTTAAAAAATGCCAGCTACACGACTTGCTCCCCTTATCGCTCAACCTGGGAGCTGCAAGTCCAAAGGGTGCGCTTTAATACAGAAAAAGGCCGAGGGCGTGCACAAAAAGCCCGTTTGATGTTCTACGATGTACCCGTCTTGTATTTGCCTTATGTTGATTTCCCTATTGATAATCGTCGAAAAACTGGGTTTTTAACGCCATATTTTGGTTCAGAACAGGGTCTGCCTTTTTACTGGAATATAGCCCCGAATTATGATATGACCTTAACCCCCAAATTGATTCGGGAAAGAGGCGGCGCCTTAGATACCAAATTTCGTTATTTAACAGCACAAAGCGGCGGGGAATTCTCTCTGGCTTGGTTGCCCCATGACAGAGTCTATGAGAAATTCTTACAAGATAGTTGGTCGAATCCTTTGAGTGTTCCTGCAAACGATCCGCGTTTACAGGGGCTCAAAGATGTGAGCAATCGTTATTCAATGCGGCTCAAAGATAACAGCAGCTGGAGCCCCCATTGGCGGACTCAAGTTGATTACCAGCGTGTTAGCGATGACAATTACTTTCAACAGCTAGCCAATAACTTGGACTCTGCGGGTACGACCCATTTGAAGCAACAAGCTACAGCAGATTTTCAGAGTCATTACTGGAATGGGTTCATTAAAGCTGAAAACTATCAGGCCTTACATCCTTATGATGGCCCGATCACATTAGATGTGTATAGACGGTTACCTCAGATTTCTTTGCAAAACAGCTATTCAGAAATACCTTATGGTTTAGAGTGGAATATAAATTTAGATTTTTCAGCCTTTGGACATAAAAGGAATCCTTTAACGGGTGAGGCTTACACCACAGGCCAACGTTGGCATATGCGACCCAGCTTGGCCTTACCCGTTATTAGCCCCTCTTGGTTTATAACCCCAAGGGTTCAATTGGATGTATTGTCTTATTCTTTGGATTTAAGCCCACAAGCAAAACTTCTGAATGCACCGCGGCATCCTTCTCGTATGCTGCCTTTATATGATTTAGATTCAGGCCTCATTTTTGAGCGCAATTTAAAGGTGGGTGCTGAGCCTTTTGTACAAACTTTAGAACCTCGTTTTTATTATCTCAATGTTCCTTATAAAGACCACAGTGCCCTGCCCAATTTCGATACCGGTATTTTAACTTTCGATTACAACCAATTATTTCGAGATAATCGCTTCAGTGGCTTAGACCGAGTAGGCGATACTCATCAGCTGACCCTAGGTGTTACCAGTCGTTTTTTAAATCGTAAGCAAAGCACTGAGCGTTTCAGCGCAAGCCTGGGACAAGTGATGTATTTTAAAGACAGGCGGATCACTGCTTGCAATCCAGCCTTCGACAGCAGCTGCGTGGCCAACGAATTACCGGAAGCCAATTCTTTGCGCTCAAAGCTTGTCGGCTTAGCCCGCTATAGAATGGATGAACAATGGTCGGCCTATGGTGGATCTGAGTGGGATCCCAAATTTCGTCACTTTGCCAGGAATGCTGTAGATGTACAATATCATCCCAGAACTTCCAGTGTCTTAAATGTCGGCTATCAATATTTGCGGCAAGATCCCGCCAAGGTTTTGGGCCAAGGTTCAGCGTCTATCCCTCTAAAACAAGTGAGTACCGCTTTTGCATGGCAGCTGGGCGATTCACCTTGGCGTGCGATAGGCCGCTGGCATTTTGATTTACATCTCCATCGTTCCAATGAGATCTGGGCTGGAATGGAACACCAAGGTTGCTGTACTGCCTGGCGTTTCGCGCTATCACGTTTTTTAAAGCCTGCTCCCCTCAATGGCGACCGACATTATCAAACCGGGATTTTTCTACAATTTGTATTTAAAGGTTTTACCGGGGTGGGTATTAACCAAATGAGCCAAGCGATAGAAGATGCCATACCCGGCTATCACTGGAATGATAGAGAATTTTAGAGTTTGACGACTTGAATACTTCTGTTAAGATGGTTCGTTTAAGTTAAAAAACTCGTATATACCGATAGGGGGAACTATGCCTAAAACTATTTTTGAAAAAAACTTCTTTGAAAACAAAGCCGCTTTATTATCCCTTTTTAAATTAATGGATCTGCTGACCGAAGGCCAAGCTCAGCAAATCGCAGAGCTGCCAAATTCAGCCTACCTTGAAGAGATGAACCGTTTGGGCCAAAAATATTTAATTCGCAATGGCAAAGAACGAGGCGATGAAAACAATACTGGCTTATTAGCGCGCATATTCCCGGAATTAAAACAAGACGCTACAGCGCTTGCAGCAAAAGCTCAGCTTTTAGAAAATTCTATCAAGTCTTTGGGGGTTTTTGCAGAGAAAAAACCTGCAGCAGCCATGAGCGAATATGGCTATATCAGCTTTTTTGGAGGTTTTGCTTTTCGAGTTAAAACCCGCTTAAATGCGGCAGTTCAGCTGTTAAACGACAATTCCGATTTAAAACCTCAGGCTTTAATTCTCATCACAGGGGTTCGAAATTTAGATGTTCATCGTGAGAGTGATTATCTTGAGCGAGGCATCACGACGGAGTTAATGATGGTGCAAGATGTCGTTGCTCAATATAAAAAAGAAGGTAAATTACCAGAAGATTTAGCTGTCGTAACCATCCTGGGCGAAAAACCGGCGGGCGCGGCACGCTCGGATACTTCTCACGGTATTTTAGCGTTTAAGGCTTGGCTTGAAGCCCATCCGGAGATGGCCAAAACGCGTGGTTTAGGTTTTTCAAATGCGCCCTATATTGATTATCAAGGTGAACAAGCTGCCAGTTGCCTGCAAGGCAGCTATGATTTTGAAGTCGTGGGCCCAGCAGAAAATTTAACCGCCACCCTGCCGCCCTTGGATGCCAAACCTGCCCAAGGCTTTTGGCCTTTGGGTGATTCTTTGTTGGTAGATGCTTTAGATTCAGTAGCGCGTACGAGCTATGCTTTAAAAGCAAAGCTGGATTATCAACAGGGTTTACAGGCGCAAGCTCAAGCACAAAAAGAAAAATTAGAGGCTGAGACTTTGCGCGCGGTTGCGGCTCCCAGCTATTTGCCAACACAAGCCGTATATCTTGAAAAAGAAAAAGTTCGGCTGAATGCTGAAGCAGAACCACCAGCAACCCAAGCCGCTTCAGCTGCGGCCAGCAGTGCCCATCATGCAAAGCCAAAACTCGGTAAGCTTTAAAATCTAAAGTTTCATGGAGTTCAAACAAGGCGGCCTAAGGCCGCCTTGTTTTCTTTAAGCCCTTTTTCGTTACCCATAGTGAGGCCACAATAGAGAGGATCAATATGCCAATAATAATACTCAAAGAAAGGCTGATAGGAAAATGATCCTGATAAAGACTATTGAGCCAAGACATTTTTAAACCGACAAAAACCAGCACCGCCCCTAAGCCATATTTTAAATAACAGCATTGCTTTAAAAAGGCACTTAATAAAAAATATAAGGCACGTAGGCCCAGTACGGCCAATATATTGGAAGTAAATGCAATAAAAGGTTCTTTGGTCATGGCAAACACGGCAGGCACTGAATCCAGAGCGAAGACGAGATCCATACTTTCTACCATCAATAAAGCCAACAACAAGGGGCTGGCTTGCCACTTCTTGTTATATTTAATTAAAAATTGACCTTCTTTGAGGGTATCAGTCACTGGTAAAAAACCTTTTAAAAATTTAAATAAGGAATTATTTTTTAAAGAAGTGTTTTTTTCTTTTATATAGGCCATTTTAATGCCGATCATGATTAAAAATAGCCCAAGAGCGATATTGACAGCTGGGTATTCAATCAGTTGTGAACCGATAGCCATAAATAAAGCTCTTAGAATAAAGGCGCCTAGTATGCCCCAGAATAAAACCCGATGCTGTCGTTGTGGTGGTATAGCCAGGAAATGGAAAATGGCTAAAAACACAAAAACATTATCGATAGATAACATCAGCTCAATGAGATAACAGGCGATAAATTCTAAAATCAGCTGGTTTCTAGCCAGATTGGCAGCTGCAAGACTGTCAAATAAGCCTGCAGAACTGAAGTGCCAGCCCAAAAGATAAAATAACAATACACCAAAAGCCGCTGCCAGTCCTGCCCATTGCAAGCTCATCAGAGTCGCTGGTTTCCAAGATAAACTTTGGCTATGCTGGTGAACAAGCTTTAAATCAACAATAAGCAAAGCGACTATCGAAAGGCCAAAAATAAGATACCAAGACCAAATCATATTAAAAGTTAACAACGGAGTCCTCCTTGAAATAATGTTGCTTTGCTCATAGATCCCTTTTCGTAAAAAGGCTGTTTAATGAAAGGCAGGAGAAGGGCCTTGCTGCAGCGCATGGAGGGGAGCAAAGCAAGCCAAAGTTATAGTACGACTTTGGAAAATTTTTAGAGTCCTAGGCATCGATCATCTCCTGAATTCTAGTTAATAAGTATGTTTTTTAGCCTAGCAGCTTCATGTTGGCTAGGGAAAGGCTTAGGATCGATTAGTTTTAGGAGGACTTATGAGCTATGCAATTAAATTCTTTAGTTACACTCCATAAGTTTGCATTTCCTGGTCAAATGAGTATTTAAAGCCTAGTATGCGGATCTATGCATGGCAACCTTGAAGATACTTTCAATTGTGGCAGTGGCCAGCCCTTGATAAGATAGGGGCTTTTATGGCGGCTGCAATGGTGCGGCCCTAACAATAAGTTGGTAAACTATATGACTATAGCTCTGCGCAGCGTATGCGTCACCTTGATGGCTATCCTGTTCGCATTTTCATGCCAGCTTGAAGCGGCGAATGAAAAAGTTTTGGATTCAGTGATTGCGGTCGTCAATAAAGATGTCATTACCGATTCTGATTTGCAGAGCTATTTAACATTTTATCTGGCACGCCTGGGCAGAACGGGCATGAACCCTCCGAGCGAAGCGGTATTACGACCACAGCTCCTAGAAAGAATGATTTCTGAAAAATTGCAATTGCAGTTGGCCAAAAAATTCGGTATTGAAGTGGACGACAGCAAAATTGAGCAAGCCATTCATGAAATTGCCAGCCAAGAAGGCTATGCAAGTTTAGAGGCTATGAAGGACTGGCTGTCTCAACACCATGTGAGTTTTAAGAAATTTCGTGAATTGATCAAAACTGAAATGATCATTATGGAACTTCAGCAGCGCGAAGTTGGCCAACAAGTGCGAATTTCTAAAGCCGATGTCGATAGTTTCTTAAATTCTGCCGCAGGTAAAGATCAGTCCGGCATAGAATACCATTTGGGACATATTTTATTACAAATTCCTGAGCTACCAGGCCCAGACGTGATTGCCACGACAGAAAAAAATGCGCTTAATATCATTGAGACTTTAAGAAAGGGTGCTGATTTTTCCCAATTGGCCATGGCACGTTCCCAGGACCAACAAGCTTTAAAGGGTGGTGACTTGGGTTGGCGCAAAATGGCTGAACTGCCTACTTTGTTTGCCAAAGAAGTCCCAGGTATGAAAGTGGGTGAAGTACTGGGCCCTATTAGAAGCTCCAGCGGGTTTCATATTATTAAGCTTTTGGACAAAAGAGGTGGGGTGACTGCTGAAACCGAAACCCATGTACGGCATATTTTATTAAAACTCAGCAGCCAGTTGTCTGATGCAGAAGCTGAACAAAAATTAGAAAAATGGCGTAAAGAGCTATTAGCCGGTGCAGACTTTATGACTTTGGCTCGCAAGCATTCACAAGAAAGCTCCACAGCTCAAAAAGGTGGTGATATCGGCTGGATCACCAAATCAAGCGTGATGCCAGCATTTTATGAAAAAGTTGCAGCTTTGAAAGTGGGCGAATTGAGTCCACCCTTTAAAACAGAGCTGGGTTGGCATGTGGTGCAAGTTTTAGGTAGGCGTACAGGCTTTACCTCTTCAGAAGCAGCCCGCAATCAAGCGGTAGAGGTGTTGTCGCGTCGTAAATTTGAAGAGGCTGTTGGCCCTTGGTTAAAACGCTTAAGAGATGACGCTAAAGTAGATATCAAAGACAAAAGTTTGGCTGAATGAAAATAGGTGACTTTGAACATATACCGCGCAAACGTTTTGGGCAGAATTTTTTAAAAGATGAAAATCTGCTTTTAAAAATGATCAGAGCCATAGATCCTCAGCCAGGGGACCAATTTGTAGAAATTGGTTCCGGTACCGGAGCTTTAACCGAGCATCTTTTATCAAGTGTTGCCAGTCTTGAGGCTATCGAAATAGATAGAGATTTGGTTGAGTACTTAAAAGAAAAATTTGGCCCTGAGCCACATTTTAGGGTGCATTCAGCGGATGCCTTAAGCTTTGATTATCAAAGCCTGGTTCAAACAAGTTTGAGCTTGCCGTCAAAAAAGTTAAGACTGGCCGGTAACTTGCCCTATAATATTTCAACGCCGCTGTTGTTTCATTTGGTAAGTTTTTCAGAAATTTTTTCTGATATGCATTTTATGTTGCAAAAAGAAGTGGTGGATCGCATGACGGCAGAGCCGCGCTCTAAAGAATATGGCCGTCTTTCTGTACGCATGCAATATCACTTTAAAGTGAGCTCATTGTTTAAAGTACCACCAGAAGCTTTTCACCCCAAGCCCAAAGTGGTCTCGGCAGTGGTAAGACTGGTGCCTTATGAAACTCCTCTGGATCCTGTGCTGAATATGCAATGCTTTGAAGAAGTTTTGCGCTTATCGTTTAATCAAAGACGCAAAATGCTCAGCAACACTTTAAAGCCCTATTTTAAAGATGAAGACTTCGAAGCGCTGGGTTTAAAAGGCAGCGCAAGACCCGAGGAGCTTTTTGTCAAAGATTTTGTTGGGCTGTGCAATTTTTTAATTAGGAATAACAGATGGCCACATACGCGATAGGTGATGTGCAAGGCTGCTATTTAGAACTGCTCGATTTACTTGAAACAATACAATTTAATGAAAAGCAGGATCGATTGTTGTTTACTGGAGACTTGGTTAACCGGGGGCCTCAATCTCTAGAAACCTTGCGTTTTGTTAAAGATAAGAGCGATCAGGGTATCGCCCAAATGGTATTGGGCAATCATGATATTTCTTTATTGGCGTTAGCAAGCACAACAGAAACTCCCCTCTATATCAAAAACCATACTTTAGAAGCGATACTGAAAGCACCTGACTGCGACAGTTTATTGGCTTGGTTGGCTCAACAACCCTTGCTGTATGAGGTGCCGAACACGGCTTGGATCTTGGTGCATGCAGGCCTTTCTCCTCAATGGGATTTAGTCTTAAGTCGTGCCTTAGCAAACGAAGCGAGCGAATTTTTGCAAAAATTTGCTTCACAAGATTTATTTCAATACTTTGGCAATGATATTAATTTATGGACCGATGATTTAACAGGCATTGCCCGGTTGCGTTATATTATCAGCACTTTCACCCGCATTCGTTTTTGTCACCCAAATGGCAGCTTAGACTTCGATGAGCATGGTGATCAAAGTTCCCAGGGGCTTATTCCCTGGTTTAAATATCCCAATCGCAAATATCAGGGCACCAAAATTTTATTTGGCCATTGGGCCGCTTTAAAGGGCAAGACAGAAGACCCTGAAATATTGGCTTTAGATACCGGCTGTATTTGGGGTAATCAGCTTAGTGCTTTTTGCCTAGAAACGGAAATTCTATATCAGGTATCTTGTAGCGCTTATAAAAAATAGCAGATTTTTAACAAGAGCACCATTGAAGTTGGCCCTGGCGTTTTTTCTCTAATACTTTTTCTAGATGCTTGATATAATAATCTTCGTCTAAGATAGCTTCTAAAGTGTCTACTTCCAAAATGATGCCTTTATTCAGCAATACTTGTTGAATTTCCCATTGGTTCGTGACGGCCGAGCTGGTAGGTTGAATAGCAATAATCTGTTTCTTGATTGCATTGTCATCAAAAAATATCGATAGAGTATGTGGATTGTCAAAATCTATGGGAAAGGGTTTTCCATAAGCAAAAGTTTTCTGATGATTTTTCCAGTGGTCAAAGTCGTCCTGCCAAGCCATATGCTGATCGGGCTTAATGTATTGAAGTATTTCTTGAGAAGAATTTAAAACGTTGTTATCAATATAAAGACTGCTGGCTTTAAAAAGTCCTTCAGAGATGATTTCGAGTTTGGCTACTGCATTGTCTTGTAATTTTTTCTTCACAACCGCAATATCGCCGCCAAATGTTCTTAAGATAAGCGTATAGGTTATTTTTTCTTGTTTTAAATATTGCAATAATTTAAGAAATGACGGAAAAAGATCGTCGTCTTTTAAAATGCTTAAAGCTTGATCATAAGTATTTTCAACCTCAAGTAGAATGTTAGCAAAATGACGCTTATTTTTTCTTAAAAATCCCAAAAAGCCGCTGTAATGCTGTTCTCGCTGCTTTTTTAATTTTTCATCTAAATGACTACCTTGGCAAAGATAGTGATCAATAAAATCTCGGTAAGACAAGGGAGCTTTTAAGCCTGCCCAGTTGCCGCTATAACGTTCTGCCAATAGCTGGTTAACAGAATCTTGAACGGTTTTGCCTTGGACGGCATCGCTGCTGATAATGGTGCCATTGATATCAAAAAATAAAATGAGTTGTTTTATCAACTGCTGATGAATCGTCATCTTTAGAAAGCTTGACATCGGTTATCCAACTTAAACCTTGGGTTTTTCTTAAAATTATAAAGTATTATTTAAGTTGAGTTTAACGGCTATTGGTTTTTGAAAAGAATTATTTTTAACCAATAAATAGAAGAAATGACCATTATGGGTTATAGACTAGAAGTGGTAGATATCCCTCCATATTAGTTGAGAACCTTAAGATATGTTTTCTGATGGCTCATGGTTGGTTGACATTGTCTTCGTTCCCAGGTCCAATAGGGAAAACCCAAGGAAGAGGCACTGCATATGACCCGAAGGTTGGGTTACTTATTCTCACTACTCGTATTATTTAGTCCTGCGGCATGGGGCGACTACACGCTCAATATGCATCCTGGCGTTACTTCAATTAGTCGCGACATCTATGATCTCCATATGACCATTTTTTGGATCTGTGTGACCATCGGGGCGGCTGTATTCGGTGTGATGTTCTATGCTATTATTTACCACCGCAAATCTCTAGGGGCTACTGCGGCTCACTTTCATGAAAGCACCACTGTAGAAATCATTTGGACCCTGGTACCCTTTGTTATTTTAGCCGCCATGGCAGTGCCCGCCACCCAGGTGCTGATCCGCATGAGTGACGCGCGGGATTCCGAGCTGACTATTAAAATTACCGGTTATCAATGGCAGTGGGAATACGATTACTTGGGCCAAGGGGTTAAATTTATGAGCCGTTTGACGACCCCCAGCGATCAAATTAGCAACCGCGATGTTAAAAATGAACAATATCTTCTAGAAGTTGATAACCATGTGGTCGTGCCCGTCGGTAAAAAAATCCGTTTCTTAACGACTGCCAACGATGTGATCCATTCTTGGTGGGTGCCAAAGCTTGGTGTTAAAAAAGATGCCATACCGGGGTTTATCAATGAAGCCTGGGCCCAAATCGATACCCCAGGTATTTATCGAGGGCAATGTGCAGAACTGTGTGGCTATAACCACGGCTTTATGCCCATTGTCGTAGACGCGCGGATGCCGGATGAATTTAATGCTTGGCTTGTTGCAAAGAAAGCGGAACTCGCTAAAAACGATCCTTAAACTGTTAAGAAACTGAGAACAGATATGACAACGATTGCTCTGCACACCGATGATATCCCCCATGAACATCACTCCCATACAGGGATTGGCTCCGGCATCAGCCGGTGGCTGTTTACCACCAATCACAAAGATATCGGTACTTTGTATCTGTGGTTTAGCTTTTTAATGTTTTTAATCGGCGGCAGTTTTGTGATGCTGGTTCGCGCTGAATTGTTTAAACCTGGCTTGCAATTGGTCAATCCAGGTATTTTCATTCAACTGACCACCATGCATGGCTTGATCATGGTATTTGGCGCAGTGATGCCAGCATTTGTCGGCCTGGCCAATTGGATGGTGCCTTTAATGGTGGGTGCACCGGATATGGCGCTGCCACGGATGAATAACTGGTCGTTCTGGCTGTTACCGATGGCTTTTGGAATTTTAATCAGCACCCTCTTTATGGAGGGGGATGCACCTAATTTTGGCTGGACATTTTATGCGCCGCTGTCCACCACTTACGGCCCAGATAGCACAGATTTCTTTATATTTGCCATTCACTTAATGGGTATTTCATCCATTATGGGTGCTATTAATATTATTGTGACTGTTTTAAATATGCGTGCCCCTGGCATGACAATGATGAAAATGCCGATATTTGTTTGGACTTGGCTGATCACCGCTTTTTTATTGGTGGCTGTTATGCCGGTGTTGGCCGGCGCTGTCACCATGATGCTGGCTGATCGACATTTTGGCACCAGCTTTTTTAATGCAGCAGGTGGCGGCGATCCGGTGATGTTCCAACATATCTTCTGGTTTTTTGGTCATCCTGAAGTTTATATTATGATTTTGCCAAGTTTTGGTATTATTTCTGAAATTTTACCGACTTTCAGTCGAAAACCTTTGTTTGGTTATCCTTCGATGGTCTACGCGACGGCTTCCATTGCGATTCTCTCATTTATGGTTTGGGCTCACCATATGTTTACCACCGGCATGCCTTTGTGGGGAGAAATATATTTTATGTTGGCCACGATGTTGATTGCCGTCCCCACGGGGGTGAAAATTTTTAACTGGGTCGCCACCATGTTTAGAGGCTCGTTAACTTTTGAAACACCGATGTTGTTTGCTATTGGATTTCTAGTGATGTTTACCATGGGTGGCTTTTCAGGGTTGATGCTGGCAATCGTTCCTGCGGATTTTCAATATCATGATACTTATTTTGTCGTTGCCCACTTTCATTATGTGTTGGTGCCAGGTGCTATTTTTGCTGTGATGGCTGCCGCTTACTATTGGCTGCCTAAATGGACCGGCCATATGTACAGCGAAACCTTGGGTAAATTTCATTTTTGGATATCGGCGATATCGGTGAATGTCACTTTCTTCCCAATGCATTTTTTAGGTTTAGCAGGCATGCCGCGCAGAATCCCTGATTATGCATTGCAATTTGCTGATTTTAATCGAATTGCCAGTATCGGTGCTTTCACCTTTGGCTTATCACAAATTTTCTTTTTATTTATTGTTATCAAATGTATTAGAGGTGGCAAACCCGCAGCAGACAAAGTTTGGGAAGATGCCCATGGTTTAGAATGGACAGTGCCCTCGCCAGCTCCTCACCATACCTTTGAAACCCCACCGCAGATTGCTTGATGGCAAAGCTAAAGGCGGCAAGACCCCATAAAAAATTACTGATAAAATTAACCTGCGTGGTTATCAGTATGTTTGCCTTCAGCTTTGCGCTGATCCCTTTGTACAATGTGTTTTGCACGGTAACTGGGATCAATGGCAAAGTTGATTTAACCGAGGCGGCTCAAGGCCGTCAGCGCTTGGAGGTTTATAATATTGTTGACCGACAAGTCACGGTAGAGTTTGATGTCACCCGCAACGAAAAAATGCCCTTAGAGTTTATCCCGGCTCATAGCCATCTGGTGGTCAGACCTGGGGAGCTCACTGCGACCTCTTATTTTGTTAAAAATCCCACCAATCGCACCATGGTGGTACAGGCCATACCCAGCATTACCCCAGGGCTTGCGGCAAAGCACTTAAAAAAAATTGAATGTTTTTGTTTTGCCAAACAAATCGTCGGGCCTGGAGAAACTGCAGAATTGCCGTTGCGTTTTTTGCTGACCCCCGAATTGCCAGAAAAAATTCAACGGTTAACGTTGTCTTATACTTTATTTGATATTTCCAAGGAAAATGCCGCAGAGGAACAGCATGGATAACAGCAACACACCCTCACCCCCCACAGAACATTATTATGTACCAGTAAAAAGCTATTGGCCTTTTATGGGGTCCATCGGTCTTGGTACGACAGTGGTTGGAGGTGTGGGGATATTTCATGCCAAAGCTTATGGTTGGCCGATATTTTTTGTCGGTGCTTTGATCATGGCTGGGATGCTGTTTGGTTGGTTTTCCCATGTGATTGAAGAAAGCCAAAAGGGGCTGTATAGCCGCCAGATGGATCGCTCGTTTCGCTGGGGCATGGCCTGGTTTATTTTTTCTGAGGTGATGTTTTTTGGTGCTTTCTTCGGTACGCTGTTTTATGCGCGGCACTTTTCTATCCCCTGGCTGGGTGGACTTGCTGAAAAAATTAGCTCACCCGCCTTCGATACCCACCATGTTTTATGGCCGAATTTTCATGCCGTTTGGCCATTGTTGCAAAATCCCAATCCTGAATTGTTCAAAGGGCCAACAGCCGCTATGGACGCTTTGGGCTTGCCGGCTATCAATACGCTTATTTTATTAATCTCGGGCGTGACGGTCACCTGGGCGCATTACGGGTTAAAAGCGGGCAACCGCAAGCAGCTTTTATGGGGCCTTTTAGTCACGGTACTTTTGGGCGCCACATTTTTATGCTTACAAGCTTTTGAATACCATCATGCTTATCATGAATTGGGTTTAACCCTGAACAGTGGTATGTATGGCACGACATTTTTTATGTTAACGGGTTTTCATGGTGCCCACGTTTGTATCGGTACCATCATGTTATTGATTATGTTATTGCGGGCTTGCAAAGGCCATTTTATGCAAGGCAGCCACTTTGCCTTTGAAGCAACCGCCTGGTATTGGCATTTTGTTGATGTGGTTTGGCTATTGTTGTTTACCTTTGTGTATTGGTTATAATTCTAGCCTTTTTCGTCATTGCGAATGCGAAGCATCTCCAGATTGACGCTAAAACCCGAGAGGCATTGACGCTCAGCTATCTGCAATACAATATTGATATGACGATCAAAGAAGAAAAATTCATGGGGACCCAATGGCAAAATCGCAAAGGACGAGTTGCGGCTATTATCGATGCTTATGACGCAGACTGAGTCGCCCTCCAAGAGCTGAGAACTTTGCCATAATGATCCTCCGAGAAAATTTTTAAATAGTTTTGAAAAATATCAGTATGAAACCAGATTTCGCAATTCAAAGCCGCTTGCTTTTTTTACAAGAGAGAGGTCAATCAGGGGTGGTTGAAAATCCAGCCGCAAAAAAACCACGACTCGTATTATATCCAAACTTTAAAAAGCTTCTAGACTAAACTGGAAAAGGGCTATTCGGTTGTAAATAGCCTAAGGCCATCAAGATCCACAATAAAATAAAAGTCATTAATGATAAAATAATCCGCCAAGTTAAGGCGCGTATTGCAGAGTTGTCAGCTTTGTTTTGTAATACATGGACCAAAGCAGTTGCTAAATTGATTAGAATCAGGACTAACAGCGCGCTGATAATCACTTTGCTTACTATATAGGATAAAACCATGAATGCCCTCAAAAAACCAAAAAATATCTTTGTTTGTCTGATGATAACATTTGCGGTCACGGTGACAAGTGCTTTGGGTGTCTGGCAACTGCAACGGATGCAATTTAAACAAAGGCTGCAGGCAACGATGCAAAGTCGTTTAAGTTTAGCCCCCTTAACTTTAGAAGAGTTCATTAAACTGCCTCAAACGGAATGGCGTTATCGCCGACTCCAATTAATCGGTCAAGCCCAAAGCAGCCTACCTTTACTGTTAAGCTACCAAACTCCTCGAAAAGAAGTTGGCTATCTCTACTTAAGCCCGGTTAAAACTGCAGATCAGAAAAAATTATTTTTGGTCGCTCGGGCTTTTATTCCTTGGAATAAAAAAGATCAGCCAGCAGTTTTAGAGACCGGCCACACCGAAACCTTTATAGGTATTATCAATATGCCGCCAGAGCCTTTACATTTGGGTGTTTGGCCTCAGCCACCAAGACAAGGCCCATGGCTGCTGCCTTACTTAGATTATGATCAGATCTCGAAGCATCTGCAGCAAGAAGTCTGGCCCTTTATGTTACAATCAGAGGTTCCTGTACTTGCAGCAGGTTGGCAGCGTCATTTGGGTTATGCCATACAATGGTTTTGTTTATCTGCAGTTGCCTTGGTCTACGCTTTTATATTTTTAAGGAAAAAATCTCAATTATGCAGCGGAGAATAACCCAGGTTTTCGGTTCTTTGGCCTATTCAGGCCAAAAATCTGCGCGCCCCAGGCCCTGGGCCTTATGGTTGCTGCTCGGCTTATTTATAGCGCCGTTTATTTTAGCTTTGTATTTATTTAGCTCGGATCACGCCAATCGCTTACCCTTACAAGTCTATGGTGAATTGCAGATCCCCCCTTTGGCCATGCAAGAACTGCCTTTAACAGCCGAGCAACAAGCCTTATTGCAGCAAGATTTAAAAGAAGCGGCTTGGCTTTTAGTCCATATTAAAGCTGCCAATTGTGATGCCCCTTGTTTAAAACAAACTCAAGTCTTACCCAATATTCATAAATCTTTGGGCAAATCTCAACGCCATTTAAAATTAGACAGCATTACCGCCAGCAGCGATCATCCTTATTTAGAAGCCGGCGATTTATGGGTGCTTGATAGCAGCGGCCATTTGGTGTTGCGTTATCAAGCTGATTGGCTGGGGAACCAGGTATTAAAAGATTTGAAACGTTTATTAAGAGCCTCTAATGACCGTTAAGCCTCAACTCAGGGGGGCCTATTTACTCGCTAATAGCCTGGTTATTTTGGCTTTGATGGTGATTATGCTAGGGGCTTATACTCGGCTCAGTGATGCAGGTTTAGGCTGCCCCGACTGGCCCGGCTGTTATGGCCGAGTGCTGGCACCCCGTTCTTCAGCTGAGATTTTAGCGCCTAGTTGGCAGGGATCCTCGGTAGATGTTATGAAAGCTTGGACAGAAATGCTGCACCGCTATTTTGCTTCTTTGTTAGGGCTCTTGGTCTTGATATTAACCGTCCTTATCGTTAAAGCCAAAGCTGCCTCCCAAGCTTTAAAAGCTGCAGCCTTGGCTTTATTAGCCTTGGTTATTTTTCAAGGTTTATTGGGTATGTGGACGGTCACTTTAAAGCTTTGGCCAGTTATCGTTATGGCCCATTTATTAGGTGGTATGGCTACAATAAGCTTAGTCTGGTGGCTAAGATTATCTTTAAAACCGCAGCCAGATTTTAAGTTACCCAACCCGAAAACAACTTTACAGAACGTTGCTTGGCTAACCCTGGGCTTAGTGGTACTGCAAATTTTTTTAGGCGGCTGGACTTCGGCCAATTATGCCGCTTTAGTCTGTTTAGATTTTCCTGGTTGCCAAGGCAAGTTATGGCCAGGTTTTGATTGGCATGCCTTTGACATTATCTCCGCAGGCGTGCCAGGTAGCCCAGGGCAACCTTTAGATTTGCTGGCGCGGATCAGCATACATATGGCCCATCGTTTGGGAGCAGCCGTGGTTGCAGCCTCGACGATCCTGCTGCTGGCATGGACTTATCGAGTTTATAAACAAAAAAAAATTCAACAAACCATTCGGATCCTTTTATCGGTATTGTTACTGCAACTGATGCTGGGTTTAATCAACGTGTTAGCGGTATGTCCTTTGCCGGTTGCTGTGGCCCATAATGGAACTGCTGCACTCTTGCTGCTGGCTTTGCTCACGCTGATCCATGACTTGCGTTATGCCAAAGGCCTGCCATCTTGAATATCAATTTAAATCTTTGTCGAAGTTATTTAACCTTGTGTAAGCCCAAAGTAGTGGCTTTGATGTTGATGACTGCCTGGGTTGGTATGTATATGGCTGATAGTACGCGGCTTTCTTTTACTGTTTGGTTATATGGCACCTTAGGTATTGGTTTTATTGCCTCAGCCGCGGCTGTGGTGAACCAGTTGGTGGATCGTCATATCGATGCAAAAATGTCGCGCACTCAAAATCGACCTTTGGTAGCTGGCAATATCAGTCCTAAAAGAGCTTTGCAGTTTGCCATGATCTTAGCCGCTTTAGGCTTATTGGTTTTATTAACCCGGGTCAATACCGTGACTGCGATTTGGTGCGTGTTGGGTCTTTTGGGTTACGCGGGTATTTATACCGGTTACTTAAAACATTCGACTCCACAAAATATTGTGATAGGCGGTGCTGCCGGCGCTATACCGCCCATTTTGGGCTGGACTTCGGTAACAGGCCAACTGACGGCGGGATCTTGGCTATTGGCCTTGATTATTTTTGTCTGGACGCCACCTCACTTTTGGGCTTTGGCCATAGCTCGCATGGAAGATTACAAAAATGCCAGTATACCCATGCTGCCAGTGACTCATGGTATCAGCTTTACCAAGCTGTGCATTTTATTGTATAGCTTTTTATTATTAGCGGTATCGCTATTACCCTATGTGATTGGCATGAGTGGCCATTTATATTTAATCAGTGCTTTAATCTTGGGGCTGATATTTTTATACTATGCCTTTGCTGTGTATAGAGTCCCGAGCAATGCTCGGTCTTTAAAATTGTTTCATTGGTCAATCACCTATTTGCTGCTATTGTTTAGCGCTTTATTAATTGATCACGGCTTGATATAAGAGAATCTTATGAATAAAAATTTGCGTTGGCTTCGTAAAGGCTCGTTAATCCTTATTATCTTAATACCGATTTTTTTAGCGGTGAATTATGGGCTGGAAAATTATCGAACGAAAAAGCCACAGCGCTTTCAGGTAGCGACTATTTTGCCAGCTCAGGCCATAGCCAGTTTCTCTTTGGTCACTGATCAAGAGACCAGCTTTACAGCTCATTCGTTGAAAGGTTTTTGGACCCTGATGTTTTTTGGTTATAGCCATTGCCCCGATATCTGTCCGAAAACTTTAGGGGTGATGCGCCAAGTTTGGGACCAGGTTTTAAAAGAAGTGCCGTTTGCAAAACTGCAATTTACTTTTGTGAGTCTCGATCCGGCTACCGATACCTCGGCTCGATTAAAAGAATATCTTTCTTATGTCAATCCTAAATTTATCGGTTTAACCGGAGAGCTTGCAGAAGTTCAAAAGCTAAGGCAATTTTTAGGCATCCACAGCCTCAAGGAAAACTCCACTGGGCTGATCGATCACTCCGCAACCTTGGTGGTGTTTAACCCCAGAGGGCAGTTGTATGCGATCTTTACCCCGCCCCATCATGCCGAAAGTATTGCAGCTGATCTAGAGCATATGATTAAAGGCTAATTTATGAGATCTGCTGGGACAGGTCTTTAAAGTGATAAGAAAAGGCTACAAGCTAAATAGAAGGCATTTATGGCTATCAATACTTCTTTTGTAAAAAAACATTCGACAGTTTAGAAAAAGCGATGTTGCGCGCAGTTCAAAATCCAGAGGATTTAGAAGTGCGAGATGGTTGTATTCAACGGTTTGAATACACGTATACTCCTTCCATTTTGATTTTAGGCGTTGTTGCCTGGCGGATCCTCGCAATCCTCATTACGCTACAAGGTAACTCCGGTTGCTCGGTCCTTGGCGCCTAGCCTAAAACCAAACTAAAAGGAGTATATGAGCTTTGTGTTAAATTTATGAAACGTTATATCGAAGAAGAGTATCCTAGTTTCGAAAATATTGACCAAATGAATTATCGCGATCCACTGCGTTTGGCGGCAGAGATCAAGCTTATCGATCAAGTCGAGCCTTGGTTCCAATTTAGAGAGGCAAGGAACAAGACCAGCCACGCTTACGATGAAAAAAAGGCAGCTGAAGTATTTTTGGTGATCCCTGATTTTATTAAAAGCGTAGTAGTTTTCTTGAAAAATTTCGATGAGAGGACCGGCAAGTCATGATTGCTCTGGAGCCCACTCAGCTCAGCATTGTGAAAGACATTCTAAAGAAAAATCTGCCAACTCGCAGGGTTGTTGTGTTTGGTTCACGTGCGAAGCACAATTCAAAACAGTATTCTGATTTAGATCTCTGTGTGATGGGCGATACAGCTCTCACACTCAAAGAAATGGCTGATTTGCGAGAAGATTTTTCGGAGTCAGATTTGCCTTTTCGCGTCGATATTGTCGATTGGGCAACGACCAGTCCAGAATTTAAGGCCATTATTGAAGCGAGTTTCAAAGATATTTAAGCTGCATAATCGTTGGGATCCCCGTGCTGCTATCGACCTTTTGCAGCTTTGATTCGCTGGCTTAAGCTTCAAAGTAGCCTGCTCTGCTGCAAACTTGTGGATTTGATCTTTTGGACAACAAGATTTTTGCGACTCGAACATCTGACAGCGACTTTGCTGCTGGTGCAGTGAAACCCTTGAAGGCGCGTTTATAACGGGGTAAATCTTAACTGCTTTAGCAGCTGGATCTTGACTTCAAGTCGTACAACTTGTATTATGACTTGTTGCTTGTTGGCAAGCGCATCTATTTATTAATTAATAATTCTAGTTTGAGGTTATCTGATGAACTTTACTTATATTTTTAGAAATTCTCGCTGTATTTGGAGCAAGATTGAGATAGCAAAGAGGGTGACAACTTTGTATTATCGTCCGGGTGTCGATGAATTGTCTACAACATGCGTGATGCGTACCAATCATCGAGGCCAGCCCTACGTGTATATTCATGAGGGCGAACCGGATCATCGGGGTTTGCATGCCGATCAAACGGCTCAACCCTTTCATCATCATATTCAACATCCCCATTTAGTGAGCCAGTCCGATCTGGTTGGGCTGTTGCAAAAATTTATGGCCTATCAAAAGTCATCCATCGAAAAATTTATGGAAATACCCAAAAAAGTTTACCTAGAAAATTATATAAAAACACAACTCGAGCTGCATAAAGAACAAGTGCAACAAGCTGTACAACAAGCCCCCGCTGATTTTCAGCTGACGAACAAGGATGTAGAGGCACATTTTATGCGAAGATTTGCTGAAAGAGCCGAAGTTGAATGGGCAGCAGCCGAGCAAGCTTGGGAACAAAGTGACATCAATACACGGGGTTTTATTACCGATGAGGATAAAACGGAGCTCTTAAAATCTTATAGTGAATATTGTGATGCAAAGGTTCATAGCCAGTCCGCCCCCAGTGCCGCAACCACAGCTGCCACTAGCCAACTGCCTATGTATAGGGCTGCAATTGCAGCGTCATCGGCTGCGTCCTCAGCGGTTGCTAGCAACACAGTCATTGAAAAAACTGCCCAAGAAAACTGGCAGGTAAGTATCAATGAAATCATGGGTCCAAAATTTATCAAAGCCTATGGCCCTGATGCTTGGCAGATAACCATGACGGCAGATCAAAAACATTCTGCTCATTTGCGTCACCCTTTAATAGAACTTTCTGAAAAAAATCAGGCATACTTCAGAACAAAATTGCCTTTTTGCCAGTTTGTCAACAATGCTGCAGGAAAATGGCTGGTGCAGCTTCCCAGTCTTGAAGATCATATCCAGGAACTGGTCAAAAAAACCGGCTATAAAGCTTAAATAGGGGATGGTTAAGTTTGGCGCATGATTAGGCAATCATGATCCTATGATTATGAAGGTTTTAAAATCAAACTGAGCACAAAGATGCCAGCGGCGCTCACCACAATGGCGGGACCCGTTGGCCAATCACAGTAATGCGAAGCAGCAATGCCAGCAGTCACTGCCAGCATACCCATTAAGCTTGCGATGAGGGCCATTTGTTCAGGAGTTTTTGCAAACGAGCGTGCGGCGGTTGGTGGAATAATGAGTAAAGCCGTGGTTAATAAAACACCGACTAGTTTCATGGCAACTGCAAAAACCAAAGCCAACAACACCATAAATATGGCTTTTGTTCTCAAGATCTTCACCCCTTCCACTTGAGCCAGCGCTTCATCCAAAGTGATGGCCAACAATGAACGCCAAAGGATAGCAAGAGCGGCTAACACAATGAGAGCGACACACAGGATCCAAAGGATATCATGTTGGCTGATGGCCAAAATATCGCCGTACAAATAGCTTAATAAGTCAAGCCTACCTCCAGGCAAGTGACTGGCAAATATTAAACCCAAAGCCAAGGTGGTATGTGCCAACATCCCCAAGATCGCATCGCTGGCAAGTTTCTTGTTATGCGACAAAAAAGTTAATAAACCTGCTACGGCTAACATTAAAGCCACAAGACCCATATAAGGATGAATATTGAAGAACAGCGATAAACCCATACCCAGTAAAGATGAATGGGCCAAGGTATCGCCAAAATAAGACATTCGCCGCCAAACCAATAAAGAGCCCAAAGGCCCGGAGATGACTGCCAGTATGAGTCCGCCTACCAGGGCGCGGATGACAAAATCTTCTAACATGGATCACTTGCCTTAAGATGTTCATGCTCAACTACAGCGCCATGTAGTCCATGATGATGACTATGGTGGTGGGTATAGATGGCGAGATGATCACTGGCTTTGAGGCCAAATAATTTTAAAAATTCTGGGTGTTCCCGTATTTCTTGAGGGTGGCCTGAACAACAGATGTGGCCATTTAAGCAAATAACGGAGTCTGTGGCTTTCATGACCAAATGTAGATCATGAGAGACCATTAAAATGCCACATTGTCTTTGGTTGCGAATACCCAGTAGCAGTTCGTAAAGTTCGTTTTGGCCACCTAAATCAATGCCCTGCATGGGTTCATCTAAAATCAATAAATTGGGCTCACGCAATAAAGCCCGCGCTAAGAGCACGCGCTGCAATTCTCCGCCTGAGAGCTGATCTAAACTTTGGGAGAGTAAGCCGCCCAGGGCGAGCTCATCACTGGTCTTCGCTAATATTTTCTTCCCCTGTTGTTTGGTTTGCAGCTTGGGCGTTAATTCTAAAAAGCGTTGCACGGTTAAGGGCAATAAGGTTTCAAGTTGTAGGCGCTGAGGCACATAGCCGATGGTGGTGGTTGGATGTTTAACCACCCTACCTTCTTGAAGGCTGATCAAGCCCAATAAAGCTTTTAATAAAGTGGTTTTACCCGCTCCATTGGGGCCTACTAAAGTGACGATTTCACCGCGATACACTTCAATATGGATATTTTTTAATAAAATGCGACCTTCACTCTCGACTGTGAGGGCTTCTGCAGCTATCAGGGGTAAGGAGTTTTGTTTCATGATTTTATGATTAAAAATAAGGGAAAAAATTTAGGAAGTCAGTTTAACATATTAAGAGCTAGGATGATACGGTTGCCTTGCTTGTCAAAGGCTGCAATTGTATATTAACATTCATTTTGTTAGAATGCGGGCTGAATCAATACAAAGTGTTGGCTGTTTATTATTTTGGAGATTGAGCAGCACTACACGGTTTCATTATTCCTTATTTTAATTTTAATATACAACAGGAGAAATCTATGTCTCTCACCGACATTAAAACCCAACTATTAACTTCTATAATTAGGCAAAAAAATATTTATCAGCCTCGCTTGATTGTGGCGCTAGAAAATGGACTTCGGAATATTAAAGCCGATCCACGGTTTTTAAAAATGCAGCAGTATGCGGATCTGGCACAGCGCGCTTATACATTACAACCTGGGTGGGCACAGGCCTCGATAATTTTTGGCTCAAGCTTGCTAACGGTCGTATGGGTGAAGGCCATGGGTAAATTATGGCAGCGTGTTTTTGCTCAGAAAAACCAGAGCGCAGCAGATATGACTCATCAGTCGGCTCGCATTGAGCCTAAGCCAACTTCGCCCTCCTCAGAGAAAGCGGCAATGGCGCAAACCTTGCCCTTGCAAAGTCCACAAGCTTCACCGCCGCCTTTAAGCCCAAATCCTTCAGCGGAGATCTCACCGGCAACGACTCCTAGCAATAAAGGAATTTCTGATATTAGGATAATTATTGATTCACCTCCTAGCCGTGCAACATCTCCAGGAAGTGCATCGATCCAAGCAGTTCAACATACGGGTGCAGAACCACCCGCTGTGATCCCAATATGCTTCGCATTACAGGAAGCTGAAGAAACCCCAGCAACAGCCAACGGTTCTAGAAATGATGTCAGTGGGGATCAGGATGAGTTTTTAGATTCAGGCGCCTCTAGTCCTAGTGAGTCCAGCTCTAGAAGCATGGATTTTTCAGAAATTTACCGAGGAGAGGCGTCCTCCGAGGAGTTCAGTCCAAAAGCTTCAACCCCGGTATCGGCAACAACCCCCAGAGCCAAAAGTGTAGCACGACGGCTTTTCCCGATAGCTTCAATAAGTGGTAAGGCAGGCAATGATGGCAAGTCGGCCTCTGGCAGAGCCAGTAGCAATCATGGGGATGAAGCTGCGGCTACGCAGGAAGCTTTAAGTTTGACAAGCCGAGGAGCTCGGGTACGACACAGCTATAGTTTCAGTGATTCCTTTAATGGTGAACTGCGAAATCTGGAACAACAAAAAATGCTTCAAGATATAGCTATTCAAGCGCAAAAACATAAAAATATATCCACAAAATACTCGGCGGCATATAGAGCTGAATACTATGAGACTATGGCCCGTATTACTCGGAATTCTTTGGATCTGGCAGCACCAAAAGGCACGAGTCGCACTCATAAAGTAGGCAGTATGGGACAAACAAACGCTGCTCCTACCAAAAAAATAGCTCAGAAAGAGCAAGTTTGCGTTATCAACCCGAGCTTGTTGCCGAGTCCGCCCCCTAAGAATACCGGCAGATGGCAGTGGAATTCGCCGCAGTTTGTCTGTGTCACTCCGCAATCAGTGGCAAACCCTGCTACAGATCCAAGCCCAGTTAACCATATGAGTAAGTCAACTCATGGGCAGCGAAAGGCATAAACCTTAGCTTTGAAATACAAGCTAAGGCCCTGATAGCGAGGCAGTTGGGCCAAGCCCTTCAGTTGCATTAAGTCCAAGGCTCTGTTTGAGTGTTGGCAAAAGCTGCTCAACTTAGATTGTACGGCTAATTAATATTATTTTAATGAAATGAAAAAATAGGGGGGAGATATGACAGCGATCACCAATGGATTTTCCATAAGTTCCATATCAACGCTAGTAGCATCCGCGCTTGAAAGCGCAGGCAGCAAATGGAGGTACATAACTGCAACTCGAGCAAGGCAAGCATTCACCAGTTTGGCTTTTTTCATGGGTTTGGGTTTTATCATGTTGTTTCAAGTTGTTAAACAATTGTATACACAACAAGACACGCTTTTTAAAAAAATTGCCGAAAACACAAAGGAAAATAAGGTTGTTAAAGAAATGCTTGCTGGAATAGAGAAAAAGCAAGAAATATTGGTGAAAATGTTGGAAAATCAAAAACAAATGACAAAGAATTTAAGTGTTTTAATGACCACAAACCCAGGGGCCAATGCTGTTGTTAAAACGATGGTTGTTGGAATAGCGGCAAAGCAAAACCAATTGGCAGATGAAAATTCAAAGGCAAATGCTGCGGTTGAAGCAAAGGTTGCTGAAATGGCGACAAGGCAAGACCAATTGGCAGAAATATTGATAAAGCAACAAGCGGTGACAAAGCACCTTCACGCTTGGATTGAAAGCCACCGTAAACAGTTGATGGGTCTTGCAGGATCAGAGAAATACATCAATAAGAAGCTTCTTGAACTTCAAATAGAGTTTTGTGACTTGCAAGAAGGTTTAGATGAAAAAATTAGCACTGCTATTAAAGTTTTTGTTAACAAAACTGTTATGTTTGAAGTTCTAACCAAGCCTCAAGCTAAAAAAACGCTGCCCATAGAAGGCTCTTCTGGTTTAGATGTTGAACTTGATGGAATGTTAACCCCAATTGGCAAAAAGCTACAGTTTGATGTGGATGATACAACGTTACCATCCACCCCAACCAGCACGAGGCTAAGCCCACTGAGTATAACGACCACGTAAGTTCTCATAAGTTTTGTGAAGGGATTTTGAAAGCTTGCTATGGATTGCGGTTGATGGAGAGATATTAATGTTGCTTTGCCAAGTTATGTGAAGCGAAATTTTAAGAAGAAATAAGCCAAATATCCAATGTTTATTTTGAAATATGGCATACTGCCCTTATAGACAGTGGGGCATGGCTGATTCAATTTGCATTCAGCCGAGGGCTTTGTTAAAGTGGCGGCACAAGCCGAACAACTCAGGTTGTGGCGGCTATCGACGTTTACAAATGAAAAATAAGGAAGGATATATGCCAGAGATCACTAACGGACTTTCCACAAGTTCCATATTAACTGTCGTTGCATCCATGCTCGAAAGCGTACGCAGCAATTGGAAGTACATGACTGAAACACGAGAAAGGCAAGCATTAACCGGCTTGACTTTCCTAGTCGCTTTTATGGGCTTGGGCTTGATAAAAATGTTTCACGCTATTAACGGCTTGAATATACAATTCGCACATTTACGTCATGGGGTTCCAACAACAGCTCCCACAAGCTCAGGGGCCGATGCAGCTGTTGAAATAGCCCCGGATTTAAAGGAACGGTTTAAAAATATTGAGGCAGAACTCAAAACATTGGACGCGCGTATAGACGGCAACGCGAACGTCTGTTCTGGCCGGTGGAATGAAACCAAAGCGGGTTTCGACGAAACAATAGAAGCTTTCAAAATTGAGCTTGCTCAAAATTCTGTGGCCTTAAGTGAATTGCAAGAAGGATTAGAAAATAGGGTGACTGTCGATGGTTTAGCCGAGGAAATTAAAAGGGTTATGTCTGCGCGAGATAAGAAAGTAAACGATAAAAAAGGATTGATTGGATTTGGTGACAAAAGCCTGACCTCTGGATATGCTGCCAGCAAGAGTAGCATGAGTTCTTTAGTAGATGTAACATCTGCTTCGGTGCCAACATCCCCCATCAACAAGCCAATCCCCTCAGCACCCATCCATAGTCGCTGAAGTTATGAGCTAGGGGCTGCTAACCTGCTAGGGATAGCGGTTGATAAGTTGAACCAGCACCCTAGCAATCATAAAGCTTGATTTTTGGGCCAGAGACTCATTAGGAGTGCTGTTGCGTTTTACTAAAAACCAGCAGCACTGTTAATTTGGAGCAGTATCTAGGACAGAGCCTAAGATTATTTTTGTTTCAAAACTTCTGAACGATTAAGATCGCCTTATGAAATGTAGACTGCAATACAAATTTTTGAAAATTCTGATAACGATCATAACGATGGTTTTAATATCAACGGTTGCTGTTGCCGAAGTGAAAGTGGTGGTAACGTTCAAGCCTTTACATGCTTTAGTCTGCGGCGTCATGCAAGGGGTGGCTGAGCCTGAGTTGTTGATCAAGCCTGGTGCTTCGGTGCATGGTTATGCCTTACAACCTTCGGAGTTAAAAGCTTTAAATCGTGCCGGCTTGGTGTTTTGGATGGGCCCTAGTTTAGAAACTTTTTTAAAAAAATCTTTAGCACAATTAAAACCGAATATTCAGGTTTTTGCTTTAGAAGATACGCCGATAAAGCGCTTAATTTTTAGAGATAGCCAATGTGGGTACCCACACAGCCATGAGCCTCAGATACATGAGCATACTCATGCCGGCTTGGATCCCCATTTTTGGCTAGATCCTGAAAATGCAGTGGTGATGGTGACGGCTATAGCGGATATTTTATCTCAATATGATTTAAAAAACGCTGAGATTTATCAAAAAAATAGTCAGCAATTAAAGTTGCGGTTAAAAGCCTTGGATCAAGACATTCAAGCTCAACTGCAAGGTGTGCAAGATGTGCCCTTTATGGTGTTTCATGATGCCTACCAATATTTTGAACAACGCTATGGCTTAAAGGGGGTGGGTGCTATTGCTTTAAACCCAGAATTGCCCCCCAGCGCTCAAAGATTAAAGAAAGTTCGGACTTTAATGGTTAAGGAAAAGGTATGCTGCGTATTTTCAGAAGCAAGCTTTAAGCCCAAAACCATGGAGATGCTGTTACAAGGAACATCGATTAAGAGCCAGATGCTGGATGAATTGGGCATGGATACCCCGGCAGGCGTTGAAGGTTATTTTATATTGCTCGATAATTTAACCCGGGGGTTTAGCAGCTGTCTTAAACCTTAATATTCTTATTATTCTTATTATTCTAAGTTAGTCTTTAGGTCTGAAATTCATATCTCTCTCATTGCGGAACTATTGTGAAGTTATTAACTTTGTAAGGCTATCATAATGAAGTTTAATAATGAGGCATTTAATAATGGAAGATAATATGTATTCACCAGTTTGGCCACACAGCGAAATAAAAGAAGTATTTCCTAATATTTTTTATGTCGTAGGTACAAATATTACAGAACACAATAATATTGAATTCCGACATAGCAGAAACATGATTATTATTCGTGATCATGACAGATTATCGCTTATAAATACTGTGAGATTGAATGATGGAGGATTAGCTGAACTTGATGCTCTTGGAAGGGTTGAAAATATTATCAGGATAGGTGCATTTCATGGCCGAGATGATGCATTTTATCTTGCCCGTTATCATGCAAAGCTGTGGGCATTAAAAGGAATGCAACATAATAATAATCGACTTGCTGATGTTTTTCTTATTCCAAATGACAAAATGCCATTTCCAGATTGCTCAATATTTATTTTCGAGACTTCAGAGCATCCAGAAGGGATTTTACATATTGCACAACAAGGTGGCATTTTAATCGCGTGTGATAGTATAAAAAATTGGCTAAAGGCAGATCAATTCTTCAGTCCTGAATCTGCAAAATTATATGAAGAGCAAGGTTTCTTCGGTATTGCAAGTATATCGAATGTCTGGAAACAGGCATGTAAGGTGAAGCCTTCAGATGTTAAACGACTAAAGTCTTTAAAATTTCAGCATCTTATCAGTGCTCATGGTGATCCATTAATGGATACTGCTTATGAAGATATAGCAAAAACGATTATGAAAGAATATGACGTCTGATGAAAAAATAAAGCAGTTGCAGTTATTGGTTGAATTCGCCAAGCATTAAAAATGCCAATAAACTTTTAAGGGAATATTTTTCTCGAAATTGTTCAATGGATTTATTCGATAAATGGCAGATTGATAGGCATACCCATCAAATGAACTCTAGATCTATGAAATGCCTAAACTATCAAAAGCCTTATGAAATATTTGAAGACTTACTGAGTAGCCCTGTATAATTCTTTAAGTTTATGGACATCTAAAGGCTGATTAAAGGGTGTCTCCAGGAAATATTCTAATTGCCATTTTTGGGTTTTTATTGACTGAGTGGAACTAGTTTTATCCCAGGGAGAATATACTCTTATGGCTCTTTTACCGCCCCTACCCTGCACTGATACAATATTTTGCTGCACCAAAACTTGTTTAGGGAATACAAAGTGCCCAAAATGATTTTTAGTTCTAGAACTTATAATGAAGAAATCAACTGGATCTGCAATATCATAAGGCTGGATTGGGCCTAAAGCATTTCTTTTATATAACGTTACAAATTGACCCGCTTTGATAGGAGTTGTTTTAGCGACTCTAAATTGCATTGAATAGCCATTCAATTCAAATTGATAACCTCCATATTCAATATTTTCTTTTTCGACAGCGGGGTTAGAAAAAATAAAGCCGTTTGGCTCATAAACAAGGTTGACTATATCAATTAAATCTGGATGTGCATTCAAAATAATATGACTCTCACTCTTCTTTAAGGATTAATGATAAAAATATTACTCTTAGGCTTGCAATTCGCTTACAACAGTCCCTGGGTAATAAATGCCTCACCGAGCCTTATAATGGTTATTTATACTACATGATTGGTGCCCAATACAAGATCATGTAGCAATTGGCACTTGAAATATGCCATTTCACAAGGCCAAGAAGTCATTGCCAGGACTCGTCATGCCAAACACAGCTTTTTGCAAATGAGTCTTATTTTTCGTTAATGTATAATGTAAAGATTTGACTTCGCACATTACAGTGGCGAATTAAGCGGAGCAAATGAGAGCTTAGCTCTAATCTTTTGCATTCTCTATTTGAATCCGCTAAAGGTTATAAATTGCAAGAATTTATCCAATCTTGAAACGCTGGATAACTTGTTCTGTGCATATCTCATCTAACCGCTCTGCATTTTCTTTTAATATATATGTTCTCATTTCACCTAAGCCATCGGGTAGATCTTTAGCGTTTATGTCATCCGATGATAGACCCTGTAGATCACCTGTGCTTGTAACAATCAATGGGCTAAATTTTTCTCATAGGGGAGCTATGGACCTGCTTTTAGGCGAGGTGGGCGCTTGTATGGGACCGGTGCTACTAGGGGGGAGCTGTTGAGCCTGGGTATGGCTTAATATAATAGGTGGAGGGTCGGCTGGCATGCTAAGAGAGGTTGGAGTTGTGCTCACAGCTCCTCCAATATTTGGTAACTCAAAATAAATATCAATCACTGATTTTAGGGATGCATAGAGTGTGGTCAAGGGAGTTGGAATGATTGAAGATGTTGGCCCTTCTTCAGTGCTGGCTGCTTCAGTAACCAATGCTGCAGGAGGAGAAATAGAGGAGGAGAAGTTATCACCTGGTGCTAAATGGAGGGGCTGAGACGATATCGTGGCTGCAGTAATGCTGGGTGCTGAGCTTGAACTTGGCGTTGCTGATGGCGCATTTGTTGAATCATTAGATTGCGTCTTTTCTTCTTCTAATTGCCTTGACTGCCGAACCTCTGAAGGCAACATGCCCTGATATTTTTCTTTCCAGCGGTAAAAAGTAGCTTGGAAAATGCCATAACGGCGAACCACTTCTTCAACGCTGCTCTGTTCCGCTTGGTGTAACGCTAATGTAATTTGTTCCGGACTAAATCTCGACTTCTTCATACAAAGACCCCCTATTAGTCGTTAAACTTATTTTTAGGAGAATTTCTCATTATAACTTGTCCTATTTATCGGGAGCAGACCAATGCAAGGACGCATGACAAAGCTCCCGAAAAGCTAGGACGCACTTGTTGCTTTTAGAATACTAACCATGTTACTTTTTGTTTTTATAACAATGAAATTAAATGTTAAAACCAGGGATACACGGTTACACTAAAACAATCTTATTCATCCTGGGAGTATTATATGACTCATTCGGACATTTGCCAGTTAGCAAAAACTATCACAAGAAATATGCAATTAAATAAACCCCAGCCTTATATCTCTCTCTTAGAAGAAGCCATTAAAGTAAAGGTAGAGTACAGGACATTATTTCCTGATTTTAATCATGAATTAGAAAGCCCATTATTAGAAGATTACCTCAAACAACTCATGAAGCTTATGCCTGAAGATGATACTTTTGTAACCTTTGCAAATGTGCAGGGATTTTTACATGCCGCTGGAGAAGGGGGTCATTTTGATTTAGTAAAACTTTTAATAGAAAATGGCTATGATGTTTGTCATGTTAACCAAGAAGGATACTCTCCTTATTTCTATAGCCAGGTTCATCACGGCTTTCCATTATTACCGAAAATGAACCTTCCTGTAGCAAAGAAATATTTATTAGAGACCATAAGAAAGCAGAGCGAGAAGGTGTGCTCTCTTCTTTTATCCGCTCATCATGGTAATAGTATTAAAGAGACATTAAAAACCCATCATTTTATGATTGATCAAAGAGATAGTGATGGTAGAACGGCTTTATATCAAGCAATAGTTAACAAGCAGCCTTTGTAGGTAAAGAATTTAATAGAATGTGGCGCCAGTATCCATGCTAAATTTTATGAGGAAAGAACACCTAAAAGCATGCTTCAACTTGCTCTTGAAACCTCCTCAGTAGAGATTGTGGAACTTTTGCTCAAGAATACACCCAATATTGATTATCTGAATGAAAATAACAATGTTCCCATTTTATTTCGCTTGATTGACGAAGGTAAACCACATTTACTCTCTCTTTTGGTTAAATATGGTGCCAATATGTTTGTGAGGCATCCTCATACTAACCAATCTATCTTGCAATATGCAGCGGATAAAAGCGCGCCTGAAGTCATTTTTGAGTTATTGAACTTGTGCCCTGAAATGAGTGATGATTTTATTTTTCATTTTAATAAAAATCTTCTTACGGATTTAATAGAAAAATATCAAAAGGTCAATCAAGAAACTGAACAAATGATTGATTTATATTGTGCTCCCTTGTATGCTGCCTTATATTTAGGAGCTAATCTACACTTTCATTCGCTTCCCCTGACACAAACACCTACAAATAAAGCTCATATCCATCTTTCTGTTAAAAAAAATCATTTTATTGTAAAGTATTTTGAACCCACTTTAGCTAAAATGATTGTGTTAAATAAAAAAATCGATGAGGCGCTTCATTCTCCCTTTATCTTCACTTTGCCTACTTTCGGTCGAGCAAGGTTTAAGATTGATAAAAACTTGCACTTAAGTATCGAAAGTTTGGAAGATAACGCCAGCTTAAAAGTCAATAATTTTCCGCATTGCATCATGACGAATGTAAATATATTAGGCGCCATAGATTTTGGGAACTTACAAGCTTCAAGCGTTACTTTGCAGAATGTTCAGGCACATTCATTAAAAGGTTCATTAAAGAAGCTCATTAATAGAGGGCACACGATAACTAAAAACATTGATTTAAGGCTTTATGCCGGGAGTGAACAAACAGCTATTGGTTTGGATAATACTAAAGGAGTATTATGGGCCACGAAAAAGCTAGCCCTTAAAGCTAACCATATTGTAAATTTCCAGGGTAAGTTGCAAGGAGGGGAACTTGATATTGATGTTTTAGAAGATCTTAATAATATTAAGGGAAAAGTGATATTTGATGAGCAAGCTTTGATTCGTTTGGGAGGCCAGTTAAATAATAATGGCGGATTGATTTCAGTTCTAACAAATCATCTACTTAAAATAGAGGCAGGCGATTCCATTTATAATCAAAATAACGGTCTGATAAATTCAGAGGGTACGGTGCTGCTCAACACTAAAAAACGGCTGTTAAGTGACGACACCAGTGTCATTCATGGCAAGGTTGAAACAAAAATAATGACTAATCGAATTTTACAAGAAACACCTTTAAGCGGTTATAAAACAAGCCTAGAGGTCAATAAAATTGAGTATATGGGTGCTCTGATCAGCAAACAGGAAACGTTGCTTCAAAAAAACACGAATGGACTAAAAATAACCTCTCCCCTTATAAGTCGTGGGTTAACTCAAGTCAATGCCCCTAATTATATCTCGAATACTTCGGGGATCTTGGGGGATAAAGTCATATTGAAGGCGACAAGGGTTTATGGCGCTAATTCTTTGATCATAAACGCTGGTTTTATTCGCAGTTATAAAGATAATATACTTTTAAATGCAGATAAGCTTTCGCACTCTATGGGGAATATTCAAAGCGGGAAGGATATAGAGTTTGAGGGGAGCGATTTAAAGCTGCTAAGCCCTATTTATGCTGTCAGAAGTTTCTATAACAAGAATGTATTGAATTCTTTTGAATATAAAGAAAATTGTTTGCAAATATCTGGCACCTTTTTGGCAGTATTGATGAATGGGATGGATTTTAATATTTCCTTTACCAATAGGGGTTCCATTTATTTAGAATTATCTAATAATGCAACGCGAGGATTCCATTTTAATGCAAATGTTATTTGTGGTAATAATATAGGCGACGCTAAAAACTTGTCCAGGGGAGATTTTAGTATCAAGAGTAAAATGCATCCAATTGTAATTGGCAATTTTGCAAACAAATCATTTATAAAATTTTCTGCCACAGGTGGAGTATACTTAGCTATTAAAGAGCTTGATATTGAATATGGAAGCATAGTAGGAATAAAAGGGATAAAAACCTGCAGTGAGAATAAGGTAACAGTGGGTCGCTTACCGATAAATAAAGATAAACCTGACTTACCTTCGGCTTTAGGAAGCGTAGGAGAAATATTTATTCAGACCCAAAAGGGCGACATTATCTTAAATGGGTGTGAAGTTAGAGGAAGAAGTTTACAAGCCAAATCACCCGGCTTGGTTGATAGTATTGCAACGGATATCAATATACATGGTGATGCACTGTTGGATGTGCCTAATTTTACACATCGGTTACTTTTTAATTCAAGAGGTAATTACCGAATTCCTTGGGCTGCTGGTAATGTGCATGCTTCCTATAAACAGGTTCATAAATTTGAGTTTGCTACGACTAAGCCTGCCATGATGAATGTAGACGGACAACTGCATTGCACAGGTAAAATAGAAGTGTTAGGTAGCCAATTAGTGGTTAAATCCTATACGGGTGAGACACCCACCCTTACCTCCTTTATCCCTATGATAAGTGGAGAATCTAGATATTTAGGAGGGCATAGAAAAATTGAAAAGAGTAAATGGTATCCAGCTTCATTTAACGAGCCTACTGGTGAAACCTATAAAGCCACCTTTACTTCTGGCAATGCTTTAAGTATGGGGACTAAAATATTTGATATTGCTGGAACTATAATCGCCCCGGCTATCACATTGCAATGTTCAATGGGAACAGTAGGTATCTTTAGCCATTCAATAAAACTTCCTACTATTGCCCCATTCAAGAGGGTTTATTGGGCAAGTGACTACAGTAAACCTAGCTCATTTAGAAAAATTGCCTCTAGTTCTTACCCAAGTTTTTTTCAATCGATTCTATCACGCAACATTCCTTTTCCATTAATAGAGCCTGTCATTGTTACTTCTAAAGGGGTTTTTAAGGACAATGTACAAAAACTACGGTTTTTGTATGATACTCAAGAAGAGCTTGACATTTTAAGTGGCATGCTAATTGAAGCGCGGGGATTTATTTTTGAAAACCCACAACAAACCCTTTTATCATTGTTGAACAATTATCGGGCTAACGCTCAAGAGTATGCGAGAGGTAAACCTCGAGAAGCAAGGGGTGCTTCTACCACTTTACTCCTTTCTCCTTTAGTAGAACGTCCTGATATTTTAGTTCCATTATGGGTGTATAAAGAAATTCCCGTAGAAAACAAAGATACTCAAGAAACTGAATTTGTATTGGTCCCTGAGTTAATTATACCAAAATCATGGGATAATCCTAAATTGCGTTCTGGGGCAGGGTATGTTTTGGCTATCGATGGAAATGTTATTTTTGATGGAATAGACGAAAATATTTCTATTTTAAGAATTTCAGGTTATGTAGAAGCGAAGCATGGTAAAGTTGGAATTTCAAATTTTAAATGTGTTGGAGTAGAAAAACAATTATTCCTACAGCAAGAACAGGTCGAAGAACAGCATACCACTAAACGTTATGGGCATAAATCGACCAAACGCACCACTCGTACTTTAACTCGTAAAACCCCGCAACCTGGTGGGGAAATTGCTGCGAATAGAATAGAAGTAGATAGGGTGGGGACATTTATTACAAAAGGCGCAGCCCTAGCCGCTGGCGCTGGGGGAGTTGGGATCAATCTTAATGAAAAAATTGATTCTACTCCTATTTACCCTTCTACCACCCAACAATCTACAAGTGGGGCATTTAATAGACTAAATGGTAGTAGCTCTACTACTTATCAGGAAGTACATAGTATTGCTCCTTCCATTATTCGTTCAGTAGGACCTGTAGACATTCGTGCGCCTCACATCTCTCTGAATGGGTCCGAGACAACAGCGCAGGCCCCTATTAGCATCACTTCCACAACTTCAACGGGTCATATGGAACTTGGCGCTTCCACTGTGACAAATACGCTGCCCCCAGTGCATAGCAAAAAAGGCTTAACCTATTCTGTTACAACAGGAACGACTCAACAAGGCTTAGCGTGTAAATTTCATTCCACGGATGAGATTGTCATTACGAGTGAAAATACCCTTCATGCGGTCGCACCTGCCTTGATGGGTAAACATGTTCAGGTATTGAGTGGGAAAACAGCCATTATAGATGAGGTAAATTTGCAGCATGAAACTCAGACTCAAACAAAAGGCTGGCAAGGCTTTAAAACGATTAAACAAAATATTCATCAACATTCTGAAACGGTTAAGACCTCGACATTTATTGCTTTCGATTCAATATCTATGGTATCCAAAGAAGGAAATCTTATTTTAGTTGCCACGAAAATGATTGTGGGGACAGGTGATATCCGCCTCAAAGCTCCACAAGGTGAGCTTATTTTCAAACCGGCAATCATGAATCACAACATGACAATAGAAGAATTTTCATTAGGGTTAAAGTTTTTTGGCTCAAATAGCCTTGAAGCAGCAATGAAAGGTCATTTTAAGGAAGCCGCAAAAAACTTATTAAATGAATTCCCTCTATTGTCGAGTATGGAAGATTTATTAAAATCAAAAGATAATGCAGATAAAATTTGTAGTGGTTTGCAAACCGTGTACCATGCGTATCGGTTATATGAAGCTTATGGCAAGGCCGAAAACATTTGGGACACGTTACAAGCGCAAGTGAACTTCAATCCTACCGTTCGCCTAGGTAAATCAACTTCACACTTACGGTATACTACTGCCATGCTTACTTGGTTACAAGCGCGAAATATTGTAATGCAGGCCAACAGTATTCATGCAGAGGGAGTCTCTGGGGAGTGTAATACTTTAATAGCAGAAGCCGAAAAAAATATTAATATTGATGCCGGACAAACAACCTCGTCACAGCAATCTACCCAACAAGGAATTTCCCTAGGGCTTGATTTATCTAAAGGGGGGTTGCCAATCCTTGGGGTAGATTATGCCAAAGAGGGATCTCGAGCAGTAAATTATTTAACCAGTCATTTTAAGGTGCACAATCAAACGACTTTAATAGCAGGTGACCAAATTAATCTGCGTGGCGTGTGCATAGAAACCTTAAAAGCCGTCTTAATAGCGGAGGAGCTGACTTTACAAACCCTGCAAGATGAATATAAACAAAAAAGCTTTGCGGCTCATGCTTCGACTGGAGGAAGCTTTGGTTTACAGATGGGGCGAGATGAATCGAAATTTGCAAGAGAGCAAAGTGGAATCATTGCACAAGAAACCCTGTTGATTAATATTCGTAAAAAAATTAATTTGCTAGGGGCTAAATTAATGGTTGGGGATCAAGCTAAGCCCTTAAGTGTTCGTTATCCCGATGGCAAGAAAACCAATATGTATGAAAGTGAAATGCCTACCGATAATAATGATTGTGGTTTTTATAGTTTAGGAATAACCTGAGCTAAGGCAGTCAAACAATTATTAGAAGCTTGCGACAATTTGGATATACAAAAATTAGTGGCGCCTGAAATTGAAAGCTTGCTGTTAGATCGGGATATTTTGCCTGAGGGCATCAGTCCCCAAATGGCAAGCTTGTTGCGAGATTATGATGAAGCTCAAAACAATGTCGACAAGATGCAATTATCGCTAAAGGATAAATATCCTACTTTCGGCTCCCTAAAAGGAGCTGAAATTATCCCTCATGTCAATCCAGAGGATGCTGGACCTTGGAGAAAATTGCTCGAAGATTTTTTTAATACCCATCAAGCCCTCAAAAATGCTTGTTGTACAAGCGAAGCTTTGAAAAATTATGTCAAAAATTGTTTAGCTATACCTGGTTTTATGTTAGGTTATTTACAAAGCGACGGTGAACATCACCCAACCTCTAGTATGGATGCCCTAGCTAAGTTGAACAACCACAATGTGAGGGTATGGATTAAAAATGGGGAGACGTTAGAGTTAGAGGTGGTTCATTCATATGAATCCAGCCCAAGTGCACCTTGGTTTGATTTACATCACACCTGGGGGTTAACTCATTTTAATGTATTACATAAAGAGCCTGGTTTAGTGGCCGCCCCTATTATTCATGCTGAAGATATTAAAGATACGCATAAAGGCTTTACTGCAGGGATGCAGGGAGATTTATCGGGTTACTTAGGAAAAACTACAGAAAAGGAAGTTTCAAAGAGCTCCTCTTTAAAAGGGATGATGACAGGGAAATACCGTAGCCATGATAAAGAATGCTTAAATAAAGCGACGATAAGCGCGACTATAGAAATACAAACGGGTTCATCTGTTTCAGGTATAAATCGTAGCGAGGTGACTCAGGAAACGACTAAAGACAAGAAAAGCAGCATTGGCGGTGGAGTATTCTTTATGAGTGCGGGAAAAATGCAGGAAACGTCTTCTCCTAAACCTCAATTTTCCTTACAACCCGTAGAAGAGCAGCCTTTTGAACCTAACAGGAGGACTTCTCATGAGCAGGATGCCAAACGGCAAAAAGCGGAAGCAGAAGCTAAGAAATTAAAGCAACAAATATTAGCTGAAGAGCGGGTGCCGCTAGACCATCCGTTACGCGTAGAAAATGCTGAAATGATAAAAAATCTGAAAGCCGCATTAGCAAGGGAGGATAAGAAAGCTAAATCTCCTGGTTTATTCGAACGAACCCTAGATTTCTTCATTAGCCCTACTTATGCTAGCGAAGTACCGGTTTTGAATAACAAAAAAGAGGAAAACCGTGATCCCTATCCGCTCAATCAAGTTGCTGTTAATGGCAATTTAATGGATAGGCTGATATCCATACAGACACAGCTCCGGCCAAGCTACTCGGTATTCGATAAGCTCGCTGGTTTGTCGCAAGACCAAACAGATTTAGCGCCTCGTATGACCATACCCATTTATAATGTCAGGGGTCTCGGGGCAGAAGAAGGGATCCCCGATTTGGGCCTCAGGCATTCCATAGACAGAGCCATATTCGAGCCTATTCGAAGCGGCATAAGCCAGGTGAATCAAATGATGGAAAGAGGAGCCAGGGTCTGTGATATGATGGAAGCAAAGTATGGTCCTTCGCGCTTAAGGCCTGGAAGTCAGCATTTGGGGGTTGCTGCAGTAAAAGTAGTTACTTCGTTTATTCCAGATTCAGATGTACAGCTAGGGATAGACCTTGCTGGAGGGGCTGCATTTAAGGTTGTACCTAAGGTTATAAAATGGGGGCGAGGCTTATATCATGATTACCAGGTTCCACTATCGCTAGGGGCTGATCCATTTAACGGAAGAACTTTTGTGCAGATTGCTAAAAGGCTAGAAAATAAAGGTTATATTATGAGAGGCATAAATCCCGCCGAAGGGAAAGGCTCTTATCACCATCCAGTAAGTAATAGAAAATATTTCCTTGATAAGGGTGGGCCTTATAAAAAAGGTTACGAATATCCTCACGTGGATGTGCACAGAAAGGATCCAGTTACGGGGAAGATTATAGAAGGATACGAGGATATGCCAAAGAATTTCAAATTAAAATATCCTAAAAAGAAGTATCCATTAGGGGAAAAATTAAATGAAAAATTGCAAGACTTTTCCTCTTATAATGCTCATAACCAAATCCGGCCCAGCAGAAAAAAGTGAGGGATTAGAAATGAATAAAACAGAAAAATATTTAAGAGTAACTTGCAAGAGTGAAGATGATGGTACGGTTAGGGTGTCTATTGATGGAGATTACGAAGGGTTGCTGCTTTTAAAAAGTAGGATTGATGGTTTGTTATCATTAAAAGAGTCTATCCTAAAAGAAAAAGGTCCGCAAGATATTATTTTAATGAGTCGAGAATGGGCAGGAGAATTATCAAATGAAACTCCGTTGCTTAGGGAATGGAAAGTAGTAGACGAATTAAGAATATACAGGTGTGAGCATGAATAATTTTTAGGAATCATACTCTGTAAAAAACTTTCAGTTATCAGCTCATGAAATTGATTACTCCGAAAAGGAGCTTGCTCCTGATTGAGTCAAAAAGCATATTGATGAGCTTTATGAGTTTATCAAATGGAGCCATAATATAATAGCAGCTTTGCAAGGTGAGGGTTTATTTTAGAGGTTTGTAGCTACTCTTTACTTTATGTTTTAGAATTTTGAGCTAATGAAGTAACGACTTTTACCTCTTATATATAGGTCGAATGCAAAAGTTGGCCTTGCTGCGAAAGGAAATATAGGGCTTGCGACTGATAAACACAGAGGTTTTGCATTGTCTGTGGGAGCTGGTCTTTTCCTGGGGAAAGGTCTTGGTGGCAATCTGAAACTAAAAGTTGTGCCTGAAGAACAAGCTTCCTCGCCTAAGGAGGCTAACACTAACGGGGCTCTTAATAAATTGTAATTCGAGGTTTAAATTCGAAGTCATAATGGTAGCGTTCAACTAACTTTTCTGACTTTCAAAAGGAACTATCGCTAGGCTTAAGGCTGGGCAACCGCTTACCGGAGACGTGGGTATTCTCACCCCTTTAATTAAGGAAATTATTAATGCTCCCTTAGACGCAGAAAGGGACAAGTGTAATGCTCCCCTTTTCGTCAAGGGTAAGCTAAGAGAGTCTTTTGGCCATATTGTTGCTCAAATTGATTCGGCGATTGGTAGCCCAAAGCCGAATGTAAATAGTTGGTGTTGTATTCCTGTATCCGTAACCGTCCGGCGAACGCCCTTATTGACAAGGCTATGATTGTTTAGATGATGGTTGGCTGCCAGTGGTAAGGCAAGAGTTGTTTTAAGTCTTTCATTAAGGTTGTCGGTATTCGGCTCAAAACATCTTTGAAGTACTCAAAGGTGTTGATGTCATTAAGCTTGCAAGTTTCAATTAAGCTATAAAGAATGGCCGCGTTGGCCGCTCCTTCATGGCTGCCGGCAAATAGCCAGTTTTTTCGACCAATAACCAGAGGCTTAATGGCTCGTTCCGAAGTATTATTATCGATATTTAAAATACCATCTCGACAATAATTATTTAAAGCTTGCCAATGATTGAGTGCATAGGCTATAGCCTGGCCAATCGGTGTTTTGGGTAAAGCTGTTTTCTGATGTTGATTAAGCCAACATTTAAAACGCCGTAAAACAGGTTTACTATAACGCCGCCGAAAATACTGACGCTGTACGGGTGTAAACGGTTTGCTTTTTCTTTCTATCTCATAAAGTTTTTCAATAAAATCTAAGGCTTCATCCGCCAGGCTTGGTTCTTTTGCCAAAACAGTCATGTCAAAGAACTTCCGTCGAGCATGAGCCATGCAGGCCACTTCAATCACCTCACCAGTCTTATAAAGGATATCGTAACCGGCATAAGCATCTGCTTGTAAATAACCTCTAAAGCCTGCTAGAAATTTCTGCGGCCCTTTTTGGCTACGGGTGGGTTGTACTCATAAACCACGGCCAAAGGCTTTTCTTGCCCTCCACCGACATAAACGTGAGCGTCCGGCAGACGCCCAAGTTTTTGTATCCGGCATGAGACGGGTTAAAGGGATCTTTAAAAAGCTATTGCGCGGTCGGCCTGGAATAGAACCGGTTATGGGTCATCTAAAGCTGGACCACCGATTGAACCGAAATTATTTATTGGGTCAACTAGGGGATGAGATCAATGCCATACTGGCAGGTTGTGCTTTTAACTTGAAAAAGATTATGCGCTTATCGCTGGAGCAACGGCAGCTTTGTGTCGTGTAAACACACTTTTTCAGGGCCGACTAAGTATCAGCAACTGTGTCCCACGTCAAGCATGCTGAAGCTCTCTTCCGCCTCCTACAGCCAACCTAGGCCACAGGCAAAGTCACCCCAGTTTGGCCTTGGTATTTACCAGCTCTATCGGCGTAGGAAACCTCACACACTTCATCGGACTCAAAAAACAACATTTGAGCCACTCCCTAATAAAAAAGGGCTCGAATACTTACGTGATTGTATTGACTTCCTTTTACAACGTACCGAACCAAATGATGTTGACATGATGGTGCCTGAGTGGGGAGGTATTGGATTAACAAGAGAGAATCTAGATCCAGAGCCAGGTTTAAAAATTGCAAATAGAGTAAAAATATGTAATTGGTAAATAAAATATATAGATGCTGCAATTCTGGCTGGCACCGGAGCCTCGCAGTTTCAAGTGGAAGATGCAATTAACGAGCGGCGCTCTACTCATACGGCTTTTGGCATAGCAGACACCAGCAATAAACAATTTGGGGTGCCGGTAAGTGGCTCTCATGACAGCCATCACCAAGTGAGTGTGACCTGCTCTACGGTTATTAGTGATAATGAGGTGGCCGGTTTTACGGGTAATCGGGATGAAACTCGTATTCAGGAAACCTTGGTAGACGATAAAACCGGGGTAGGTTTTGCAGTTCTGCATATTAGCCAAGAAGGCAAGGCTAGGGCCAGGGATTTATTTGGAATGAATCCTGTGGCCGCAAGTACACCGGAGGTTGTGGATTACCCAGAGCATTCTTTAAGCCGTGAGAAAGATATGCCTGTCCCTTCTGAAAACAAAGCATCAGAAGACGCCCCAGTAGAAGCACGACAGCAAAAAGAAATCGAGCGAAAGCAAGCAAGAAGAGAGAAAGCGCGTCTCGATGCCAAACGGCAAAAAGCGGAGGCAGAGGCTAAAAAATTAAAGCAACAAATATTGGCTGAAGACCGGGTTCCGCTAGATCATTCGTTACGGGTAGAGAATGCTGAGTGGTTGAAGGCACAGCAAGCATCAGAATTGGCTGCTGGAGGGTTATATGTAAAACAGCGATTCCCGCCAATGCGGAACAAGGCCTATTTTAAAGGGTTCCAGCTGCACTGAAAAAATATTTTTCGTACAATAAAGCTTGTAGCCCTAAATGTAAGAGGCAGACAAGTATGAAAACTAAATT
>Ga0302227_10000074_pt1 | contig 105361 bp, 97 predicted proteins | sample II_Palsa_N1_1_FD_193525 | JGI IMG/M metagenome (GOLD analysis project Ga0302227, IMG submission 193525) | Peat permafrost microbial communities from Stordalen Mire near Abisko, Sweden - II_Palsa_N1_1 | ecosystem: Environmental > Terrestrial > Soil > Palsa > Peat permafrost | place: Sweden... | reverse complement strand
CCTGCCAGACGGCTCCCGCGTGGCTGTTGTCGGGGCGCCCTCGTCCATCAACGGCCCCACGCTGACCATTCGCAAATTCAACCGCTGGTACACGTCGGATGAGCTGATCTCATCGGGCAGCATGCCGAAGCAGGTTCGGGACACCGTCGTCGAGTTCATCGGTAAAAAGAAGAACGGCATGATCAGCGGCGGAACCGGGTCAGGCAAGACGACACTGATGAAGGCCTTCCTTGACCACATCCCGGAGGACGAGCGCCTGCTGATCATTGAGCAGCCGGCAGAGCTGAAGATCGCGCACAAGAATGCCGTTCGCTGGGAGGCCGTGGAAGAGATTCCCGGGCAGGTTGCCATCACTCCGAGTGAACTGTTGGCCGCGGCTCTTCGTCATCGTCCTGACCGGATCATCATGGGAGAAATCCGGAACGAATGCGGTTACGACCTGCTACAGGCCATGAACACCGGCCACGGCGGAACGCTATCGACGATCCATGCCAAATCTGCGCGGGATGCTCTCAGTCGTCTCTCTAATCTTGCCCTGAGTGCAAGGCCGAATCTAAATCACGCTTTCATCCGGTCGGAGACCGCAGAAGCCATCGACTTCGTGCTCTATTGCGAGCGCGACCACACAGGCCGGCGACGAGTCCGCGAGTTGATAACCGTCAATGGCTACACCCATGCAGACCAGAGCTTCCAGACGGAGGAGGTCTACCGCTCTTCCGCAGCCTAACGCCCCTTCCAGGCGCTAGAGAACCCAACCCGAATCTGAGGTCTTTCCGATGTCCCTTCATGCTCCCATTTCGGCAGCAAAGCCCCACCTGTCCCTGAAAGTCGTCCGCGTGTCGTCTTTGAGCCGCCAAGAGCGCAACGGCCGTGGCAAGATGCCGTCTTTCAGCAGAACTCTAACCAGCAGTGGGGGGCGGCGGTTTGGGCGAACATCCGCCGCCGAGAAACGAACGGGTGACTTCGGTCCAATGGGATTCATCCGCCTCTTATCCCGTCCTCTACTCGGGGTCACGCTTCGGGGCTATCCGGCGCCCTGCGGCTCGGCGCTCTTCTGCTTCGACTTCGTCGCCCTACGGGTTACGGTTTCCATCCGTGATGGACCCTCCGTAAATGCAGAGCTTGGCACTTGGGAGCCGGGCCCACTCGCTAGGCTTCGCCAGGTGTGACCCGAGCAGGATACGGGCAATTCAAAACGAAACGGAGATCACCACCATGTACCAGAACAAAGTCACCCTCATCGGATTCCTCGGCAACGACGCAGAGGTTCGCTCCAACGACAACCGCAGCTTCACCACACTTTCGCTGGCAACCAAGAGTTCTTACAAGAAAGACGGCCAGTACATCTCGCACACCGAATGGCACCGTTGCGTGGTCTTCGGCAAGCTCTCGGAGTTCGCCGGCACGCTGAAGAAAGGCGCTCATCTGCAGGTGGAGGGCGAGCTTCGCAGCCGGGAGTATGAGACGGAGAAGGTCGGCAAGAAGCCAGCCCAGAAGAAGACCATCTGGGAGATCCGGGTAAGTTCAATCCTCAAGCTGGACCGGGCCGAAAAGGCCGGTCCGGAGGAGCAGGAGACCGAATGCCAACTTCCTATGGAAGCGGCCGCATAAGCCGCTTTCCTTTCGTCAACTCGGGAGCCCGGTAAACGCCGGGCTTCCCAACCTTTGAGGCACCCAATGAACACCACAATCGCGAAAGAATTCCTAACCCGATGCTTCCGCTCTGCCGAGACGATTGCAGTTCTCCTCCGTAGGGAGAACCCCACGTCTGTGACCCAGCGCGTCGTCCGGTTGGAGCAAGCGTTGTCTCCCAGATATCTTGCATGGCTTCGCCACGAGAATCAGAACGGAGCAAATGTCTATGTCGCCGCAAATCCCTTACGCGCTGGCAGCCGTAGACGCACGAAGGACTGCATCGCGGAGGTGCGCCACATCTACATCGACATCGACATGAATGGCGAAGAGCGGGTAGCAGCTTTGCGGGCCTCGGATGCCGTGCCAGCTCCGACCGCGATCCTGTCGACATCACCGAATAAGTACCAGGTGCTTTGGAAGGTAGAGGGGTTCAATTTCGAGCAGCAGGAAGAGATTCTGAAGCTGCTCGCCATAACTTTCGGCGGAGATCCGGCCTGCACGGACCGGAATCGAGTGCTCCGCGTCCCTGGATTCCAGAATCTCAAATATGCTCCAGCCCACACTGTCACTGTTGAATACCCCAGCAATCTGACTTACCGCCGGACCGACTTCCGGCCGTCTGATGCCGCTCTCGTATTCGCGCCGATCCGTCGCGAAGTATCGCGCAAATATCCAGTCTCAAAGAATAGCCCGTCTGAGGTCGACTGGGCCTGGGTGGTTCAGCAGCTTTCTTCCGGAGAAGACGCCCAAGAGATCACGGTTGCGCTCGCAGCCCGACGGCCGGACAAGCCGGATGCGCTCTATTACGCGCAACGCACCGTGGACGTCGCTTCAGCTCGTCTTTGCTTGCTTGAAGGGCAGGGGATTGACGAGGTAATCGCCATGGTAGAACGGCGGCGCTCGCAGGATATTCCTTCCACACTTCGCTACTCCAGAGCGCGGGAGATTGCGACCACAGCGCAGCGCATGGTTGCTCGCAACAAGTTCAACTCAATTCACACCCAAAAGGAGAACCACAATGCCACTGCTTGAAGTTGTCCAAACCCGTCAGGTCAGCGCTTCGATTCGTCTCACTGATTCAACCGCAATGCAGGTTGATCAGTATGCGGCATTCATCCGCGCAAGCGCCGATGATGTCGTCGAGCAAGCGCTGGCCTATGTCTTTAGCAAGGATCGCGACTTCCAGGACTTCCTGAAGAGTCCAGAAGCCCGGAAAGTCGCCTCGACATTGCGTATCCGGAAAGCACCAGCTGTGGAGGCTTCAGAGCCGTCTGCTCCGAAGCATCTTCCGGGGCCTGTCGCCGCTCCGATGTCGCCGGCGAAAAGCGCATGATCCTCCATTTCATTCCGGGGCAGAAGCACAGCGGTGCTTCGCACCGGAAGAATGTTGACACTCCATCCCTCGCAGGGAGACGTATGGCTACTTTTGTAACCATATAGAGACTCGCTGAAACGCCGCAGTTTGCCGCACTGCGGTAGCTATATGGCTACCTACGGAAAGGAGCTTTGAAATGGCTGTCGCGCACCAGATTTCGTCACCGGACTCTCCTCATCGGCCCGCCCGCATCAGCCGTCACAAAACAGCGAGCACCAAGCTGACCGTGGCGGAGTATGCCCAGATCGAAAAGATTGCAGAGAGCCGCGGCCAATGGCTCAGTGAGTGGGTTCGGGATGTAGTGCTGGCCGCCATCCGGGAACAGCGCAGCCCACAGACAGTCGCCGCGTTCACTGAGCTTCAAGCAATTCGCCTCCTGCTCGTCAACACCCTGGAGCCGCTGTTGCGCGGCGAAAAAATGACGCCGGAGCAGTTCAAAGAAATGCTCCGGTACGTGAAAACCAATAAGCGCAAAGCGGCTGCAGACATGCTCGCCAGCTATGCGGAAGGGACAACAGAACAGCCATGACCGACACACAATGGGGCCGCAAAGAAACCATCGTTCGTCCGCCGCACTATCCCGTCTACAGCTTCGGAGCCGTGTTTGTTGCGCTCATGGTGACCTTCGTCTGCGTTTACCTCCACCTCGCTTTTGTCATGACTCCGCTGCAACGCTATTACCTCTCCTGCTATGCCGAAACGGGTTTCCTTCGCACCCTGCGCCAGAGTAGCGAGTACCAGCTCGTCACGGTAGCCGACCGTCAGCGTCACACCCGGCCTGTCACGGAAGCCGATGTGCAACCAGGCTCCACGCCACAGCTCATCGGCAAGCCGATACCCTTGGCGGTCTCCCCAGCGGCTCATGCCGCCGGCGTCGTCTTCCTGTATCGAGGACCAAAGGTTGCCTACATGAACAGTCCTCTTCATGACTACCTTCGCCGCTTCGTTTATGACCGTGCTTCTCTCTTAGGCGTCTTCGGCATACCGCTGTGGTCAGGGCTTGCCGTGTTTCTTCTCCAGCTCCCATTCGCCGTCCGCAAAGACGTTCGACGGCTCAAAGAACTGAAGTATGGACGGCTGCTAAAAGGCCCCGTCCTGGTCTCTCCAACCGACTTCAATAAGGTCGTCAAGGGCGATGGCATCGGGTTCAAAACCACCGAGTCCAAAGATCTGATGCGCATCCCCCTCCGCGCCGAAGGGCAGCACATCGAGATCATGGGCGACACAGGTGCAGGCAAGTCTCGGCTAGTCATGCAACTGCTTGTGCAGATCAAAGAGCGCGGCCATTCAGCCATCGTCTATGACCCGGCCTGTGAGTTCGTGCAGCGGTTCTATGATGCCGATCGTGGCGACATCATTTTGAATCCGCTGGACGCGCGGTGCCCCTATTGGGGACCTTCCGAAGAGCTACGCCGCCGTGCCGAAGCCAGGGCCATTGCCGCATCCTTGTACCAGCCGACCACGGATAAGAAGGGCGAGTTCTTCACCGAGACACCCCAAAAGATCTTCGCCCATCTGCTGACCTTCGGCCCCTCGCCGCAGGAGTTGGTCGAGTGGATGGCGAACCCCGACGAGATCGACCGCCGAGTCCAGAATACGGAGATGGCGATGATGATTGCGAAGGGCGCGCAGCAGCAGCGCAATGGTGTTTTGGCCTCCCTTGGATTGATTGCGGACAGTCTGCGAATGCTCCCACGGAAAGAGCAGGCCGCGAGCCAATGGACGGCGACCGAATGGTCGGAGCATCGCAAGGGATGGATCTTCATTACCTCCAAACCGAGTGAGCGAGAGGCGCTGCGTCCCCTACACAGTCTATGGATCGACCTGCTTGTGCTCCGTCTCCTGAACGAGCCGAAAGAGAGCCAGCATCCTGTCTGGTTCGTGCTGGACGAATTGGCAAGTTTACAGCGCCTTCCGCAGCTCCACACTGCGATCACTGAGAACAGAAAGGCAAAGAACCCGCTCATCCTTGGCTTTCAAGGCAAGGCGCAGCTTGAAATGATCTACGGTCATCTCGCTGAGGTAATGTTGTCACAACCTGCCACCAAGATATTCCTGAAAACAACGGAGCCCAAGGCCGCCGAGTGGATGTCGAACGCCATAGGCAAAGTCGAGATCGAGCGCGTGCGGGAAACGCACTCCACTGGTTTGCGTGCAGGCAACAATTTCAGTGTGGAACGTCAGGTCGAGCCGTTGGTACTGGACTCAGAAATCTCCGGTCTTCCCGATAGGCACGCATTCTTGAAGATGGGGAACACGGTAGCCAGATTCTCATTTGCCTATCACGACATCCCCGCCACGCAGCCCGCGTTTGTGCCTCGTCCTCTGGACGACGATGACCTTATCTTCGATCCAAAAACGCTCACGAAGAAGCCGCCGAAGTCTGCTGACATAACGACAGCCACCGTTTCCGGCGATAGCGAAGACGAGCCGGTCGAGACAGGATTCTCTTTGGGAGATTAGCCATGTTGACGATCTCCAAACCGCTGTCCGCATCGCAGGCGCAGACGTACCACGCCAAGGAGTTCACGTCTGCCGAACAGAATTATTGGAAACAAGACGACCGGACTTTGGGCGAGTGGCATGGCAAGCTGGCTGAAAAGTTCGAGCTTGCAGGAGCTGTGAGCGAGGAACACTTTGCGCGACTCGCGGACGGCCAACATCCTCATACCGCTGAGCAGCTTGTACGTCATCGCGTCGTCCAGGAGTACCAAGGCGTGGACGGGAAGACCGTCGCGCCGGTAGAACATCGTGCCGGTTGGGACGCCACATTCTCCGCGCCCAAGTCGGTTTCACTCACCGCGCTCGTCGGTGGGGATGACCGGGTAAGGGACGCGCACCGGAAAGCAGTGAACGTCGCTTTGAGCGAACTGGAAAGGTACACGCAAGCCCGCATCGGCGGCAATCACGCCGCCGAAACTACCGGCGAGTTCATCGCCGCGAAGTTCGACCATGACACCGCGCGACCTGTGGACGGCTACGCCGCGCCGCAGCTCCACACCCACGCCGTCATCTTCAATGTCGCCGTCCGCGATAACGGACAGACGCGGGCTTTGCAGGAGCGCGGCCTGTTCGAATCACAGCAGTTTGCCTCTGCCGTCTATCAATCGGAACTGACCTATCGCCTCCACAATCTTGGCTACGAAATTGAACCGGGACGCAGTGGCGCACCGGAGATCAAAGGCTACTCCCAGGAGTACCTTGACGCCTCCAGCCCTCGCAGCCAGCAGATACGCGAGCACCTGGAAAAGACCGGCTATCAGGGGCCGGAGGCCGCGCAGATCGCCGCGCACTCTACCCGTGACCGCAAGGAGATTCACTCGCCCGCCGAGGTACTGGCCGCTCATCGGCAGATCGCCGCCGAGTTCGGCAACCAGGCCGACAAAGTTGTGTTGGAAGCACAGAGGCGTGGTCAGGATTATGCGCCCGAGCATGACCGGGAGAGTTCGCAACAGGTGGCACGGCAGGCTGTCACGTATGCCCGCGACCGCAGCTTCGAGCGCGAGGCCGTCACCGACGAACGCGAGCTTTACCGCGATGCTTTGCGACGGGGTATGAGTGAAACAACGTACTCGGAAGTTCGCGCCGTGTTTGAGGCTCGTATTGCCGCAGGTGAGTTCCAGCTTGTGCCCGGACAGAAGCACGACTCAGGCCGGAGCTTCACGACCGCCGAAACGATCCGCGCCGAGAAAGAAATCCTGCGCCGGATGCAACAGGAGCAGGGCCGCGCCGAGCAGATCATGCCCATACAAGCTGCCGTCGCCCATTCCGAAAAGCAGCGGCATCTCAATGCCGGACAGCGGTCTGCCGCCGAGGAGATTCTGACCTCACGCGATGTCGTGCAAGGTCTGGAGGGACGGGCCGGTGTCGGGAAAACGACTCTTTTGAAATCGGTCCGTGAAGCGGCCGAACAACGCGGCTATGTTGTCGAAGGCTTTGCCCCGACCTCGCGCGCCGCCAACCAGCTTCGCGACGCCGGTATCTCCGCCGACACCCTACAGGGTTTCCTTGCCCGTGCCCGCCAGCCAAGCCCCGACCGTCACCTTTACATGGTGGATGAATCCAGTCTTGCCAGCACGAAACAGGTCCGTGATTTCCTCGCCAAAGTCGAATCCAGCGACCGCGTGTTGTTCATCGGAGACACCCGCCAGCACCAGGGGGTCGAAGCGGGTAAACCTTTCGAGCAGTTGGTCAACGCCGGGATGAAGACCACCCAGCTTGAGCAGATCGTGCGTCAACGAGCAGCCCCGGAACTGCTTAAAGCGGTGGAGCACCTGTCGCGCGGCGAAATCGCAGAGGGCATCGCCCTATTGGAACAACAGGGGCGTGTTACGGAGATTGCCGATGCACAGCAGCGTATTGCGGCGATTGCACGAAGCTACGCTGCCAACCCGGACAACACCATCGTCGTCTCGCCCGACAATGCCTCGCGCCGTCACATCAATCAGGCCGTGCGTTCCGAATTGCAAGCCCTCGGCGCAGTCGCCGCAGAAGATCATGCGATGCGCGTGCTCGCGCCGCGTTCCGATATGACCGGAGCCGATCGTACCTGGGCCGCTCGCTATGCCGTGAATGACGTACTCCACTATCCGCGCGGCAGTCAGGACATCGGCATTGAAAAGCAGAGCTATACGAAGGTTGTTGCTACCCAACCCAAAGACAACCTGCTTACCGTTCAGAAAGAGGACGGAACAACCGTCACTTACAACCCTGCGCGGTTATATGGCGTGACCCTCTACCGTGAGTTGGAACGGGAATTTGCTGTAGGCGATCGTTTAAGCTTTACCGCTCCCTCCAAAGAGCTAGGCGTTGCCAACCGTGACCTTGGCACCGTGCAACGCATCGACAAAGACGGCCAACTCTCCGTAAAGATGGACAATCGCAAAGCGGTCAGCTTCAATGCCAACCAAATGCGCCACTTCGATCACGGCTACGCGGTCACAAGTCATAGTTCCCAGGGACTCACGGCAGAACGTGTCATGGTGAACCTCGATAGCCACGTTCATGCAGACCTCATCAACAAGCGTTTTGCATACGTGGCCGTGTCGCGGGGATCGCATGATGCCCATATCTATACAGATAATGCGGCTTCTCTTGTCGAGAAACTGTCTCACGATGTAGTCAAGTCGTCCGCACTCCAAACCGGACAACAATTTGCTGCGGACCAAAGTGCGTCATTGCAACTGTAGAGGGTCTTGCTTGCCGTTGTAGTTAACGTCCCACCACGATCAGCCCTAGCTTGGTAGCGATCTCAGCAACATTAAGGCCGGCGTCGGCGGTTCGATTCCGTGTTGCGTGCGAACCGCCGCAGCCAAACAGATGTACGATTCCGTAATGCCCGACACTTGCATCTTCTGCGACAACGAGGCTGATAGCGACGAACACCTCTAACCTCGTAATTCTCGACCGCGACCCGCTCAAAACCAAGCCCGGCGAGATTCTGGCAACCGCGTTCTCCAAACGGTAGTGGCCGGCAAGACCGTCTACGAGGCCGACACCGCACCGACCGCCAAAGCGGCAGACACTTTGCACAGAGACGAAGTTTCCTCCCTCCTTCCAGCCGTTGGCTTCGCGCAGGTGCGCCGAAGACCATTAGGCGCGAGGCGGTCCAGCTCCAAGCGCCGGGCGCAGCTCCGATTCACATATCAGACGACGTTTTCTTAAATGCCGGTTCCCCAAGCGGTCCCGTAACGACTGACCGCCCTGAACACGCGCCCCGTCGTGACTGATGCAGTGGTCAGCCCCCCTTCAACCGGTTCCTTTACCCAGCTTGGCATGGGCACGGTCCGTACATGATTGCCCTTGCCGACAAGGTCAACGATAGCCCAGTGACCTTGCCGGACCTGAACATCTTCTCTTCGCAAAGCCGACAACTCGGCTCAGCGGAGACCGCAACCAAGCAAGATCGATAGCATAGCGACGTCTCGGAGGTTGCGTAGGCCTACCGATACTTTGGTGTGGATCGATACGTTCGTCCAATGGATTTGTCGTCGCGCTTCTGTGAACCTTGCCTTAGATCGTTGCCCGGTCTGGCTTCGAAGGGAGTAACCGATGGACAGGACAAATGGATTGCAACAAACCCCGAGCGCGACTGAGGGTGTCCCGGCGAACGCCCTTAGTGTGAATGTGTTTACTGCCCCAGTCAAAGCCATGGTGGGCGAGCGGCCAAGGCCATTCGGCGAAGCTCTCAGGTTTGACCCGATCACTTCGACGTTCATCTTCGGTGAACATGATGCGGTGCTGGTAGACGCCATGATGACGGTGGCTGAGGCCGAGGCTCTCGACGATTGGGTCGCCCTGCACAACCGCAACCTTGAAACGATCTACATTACGCACGCCCACTTCGATCACTTCTACGGGCTTCGCATCCTGCTCGACCGTTTTCCGGGTGCTCGAGCGATCACGACCCCCGGTGCGATGAAGGCTATGCAGATGTCGTTCACTCCCGCGGTGGAGCGGTTGGCGCGCCAGATGTTTCCTGGGCAGATACCCACCAAATTAATTGCGCATGAGGCTTATGGGGGCGACTCCTTCACTCTTGAAGGCTACGAATTGCAGATTCTGCAGCAGGGCAGCACCGATAGCCCGGATTCGACCTCTCTCTATGTTCCGTCGATCGGCCTGATCGTCGCCGGCGATGTTGTCTACAACCAGTGCCACATGTGCGTCGGCGACACCACGCCCGAGGGCCGACAGAATTGGATCGCGGACCTTGATGGGATGGCAGCGCTGAACCCGTCGATGGTAGTCGCCGGCCATAAGAAGCCGGGCGCTCCGGATTCTGCGGTGACGATCCAGGAGACAAAGCGCTACCTGGAGAACTTCGATCGACTGAAGAAGACTGAGGCACCCGACCAAGAACTCTTCGATCAGATGACGACGCTCTACCCGGGTTGGGTCGCCAATCAGTCGTGGCTGATGTTTGGATTTCCAGGTGCATGACCCACATGAAGCGCGGTAGCGGGTCATTGCAGTTTGGTTAGTCCGCAGAAGAAGAGTGAACTCAGCTTTTGGATAACAGAATTCAATTCAAAAAGGAGAACAACAATGGCATCGAAAGGAAAAATCTTAGCGTTAGTGTCTAGCGGTCGCGGCTTTCCCTTGAAGGATGGCAAGATTTACAAGGGAGCGGGCTACTACCTCAATGAACTAACGGTCCCGACTCGCGCTCTGATGAAGGAGGGCTACGAAATAACCTTCGCCAACCCCAGAGGCAACACGCCCCAACCGGATGTGAATTCGGAGACCGTCGATTTCTTTGGCGGGGACGCGGCAAAGCTCCAGGACTATCTGCTATTTCGAGATGGCCTGCTGGAGCTGAGAGATCCTGTTCGCATCGCGGATGTCATCGCCTCGGGACTGGATCAATACGACGCTGTATTCGTCCCTGGCGGGCATGGCCCGATGATCGATCTTCTGGATGACCCCGATGCCGGGATCGTGCTCAGGCACTTCCACGAAACTTCTAAGCCTACGGCCGTGCTGTGCCATGGCCCGATTTCACTGCTCTCGGCTCTTCCGAATTCGTGGGAGTTCGTCGCAGCGCTGGCTGCAGGCGATGTCGCTGGAGCGCGAGCCAAGGCTCAGGGCTGGATCTATGCCGGATACAAGATGACTATCTTCTCGACGGCGGAAGAGCAACAGCGGGAGCCGCTTGAGATTGGGGGAAAAGTTCTTTTCTACCCGGACTTCGCCTTGAGCACGGCCGGCGGCGACGTGAGTGTGCTCGCTCCATGGAAGAGCTATGTCCTTCAGGATCGCGAGTTGATCTCGGGTCAGAATCCGTTTTCGGATGAAGCGGTTCTGAAGGTTCTGCTATCGGTACTCAATGAGAAGAAGAAGGTTGCATCCGCAGCTTGAGAATCGGGGCCACCCGGAAGCGGCGGTGTTGCGGACGGCGATCGCAAACGATACGAGAATGGGGCCGTTAGTTTCGCCTGCTATTGTTTGCGTTAACTTTGCCGGGATTATCGATACCGGTGAATCTGCATGAGCTTAAGACTAGGATTTATCGGAGTTGGAGACGTCAATGGACAGCGTAGAAGTCGCACAGAAGAGTTATGAGATGCCCCCGCGGGACGGGATCAGCATCGCGCATTTTCTCACCGTGAAAGACATCAAGCGTTCAGCTCGCTACTACGAAAAGGTTTTCGGAGCTAGCATTTTGAGCCTGGGCGATGGTAACGCGCCGGGATACCTTCAACTCGCGAATATCTGGATGATTTTGAACATAGGCGGTGGTCCTACGCCGGACAAGCCGACAGTATCGCTTAGCGTGCCTGATCCGGATCATCTCAGCAGCTTTATGAACTTCCGGGTTGCGGATATTCAAGCGTGTTACGAGTTATGGAAGGGGCGAGGGGCCGAGTTCATCACGGAGCCGATACCCAAGTATGGCGAGATTCGTTGCTACATTCGCGACCCTGACGGGTACATCATCGAGGTTGGACAGAGCACGGATCAAACGTACGGGTAGGACTGCGGTAGTGACTCCGTGCTTCGGCGCTTAGCTGAGACATCGGTGTCACCCGCGGCCGAGGTTTCGGCAGCGCGGTCGGGCAGGTGTGCCGACGAGGGGAAAGGGATGAAGTTCCCGAAAAGATACGGCAGGGTTTACTCGTGGCTATCGCGATGATTGTGTCCGGACTCAGCAGTAGAGGTTTGGCCCAGGCGAATTCTCTGCGCGGGGTCAGAAATATCGTCCTGGTTCACGGCGCGTGGGCAGATGGATCGTGCTGGAGTCGAGTGATTGCGCTGCTCCAAGCGAAGGGGTTTCATGTGGTGGCTGTGCAGAATCCTCTGACCTCGCTGGCCGCTGACGTAGCGGCGACGAAGCGCATCATCGCATTGCAGGACGGCCCAGTGATCTTAGTAGGACATTCTTACGCCGGCGTGGTGATTACCGAAGCCGGGAATGACGCGAAAGTATCCGGCTGGTTTACGTGGCGGCCTTTGCGCCTGGGGAAGGCGAATCCATCAATTCCGTCACCAAGCCTTACCCGCCTGCTCCGCTGGGTAGCGAGCTTCGGCTCGACGCTCAAGGCTTTCTGACAGCTACTCGAAAAGGGATTACCGAAGACATGGCACAGGATCTCCCGGAAAAGGAGCAACAGATCCTCGTATCGACACAGGGTCAGACTGCGGCGGCTGTTTTCGGAGCCGTGGTGACCACACCGGCGTGGAAGAGTAAGCCTTCGTGGGCTGTGATTGCCGGGTAACGACCGGGCGATTCCGCCGCAACTGGAGAAAGACGAAGCGGCGACGATAAGGGCAACTTCAATCCCCGTGCAGTCTAATCATCTGGTCATGATGTCTCATCCGCGTGAAGTGGCGGAGATGATCGAGCAAGCAGCGGCGAAAGCGAATTAGAGGCTTAGAGAACAACGAAAATCGAAGTTGCAGAATTGGATAAAATGCAACGCAGCTACCAGTCGGCAGTCGAGGAGTGGATCGATGCCATACGAAAGGAAGAAATGCTGGCGTTGGTGAACCATTCCGAGGCGGACATTGATACCTGGGAAGCCGCTCATTTCGCGGAGGCAAACGCCGGCGACAAGGCAAAGGCCGCGAAGAAAGCCTACGAAGATGCGCTGCGCGAGGAGTTTTTCAACTTCTAGTCGCCGGTTCTTCTGGGCGAACTCCTCTGGTGAGGGATGTCGTATCCATCGCCGACTGCAAGCCGGGGCTACTCATAGAGGTATCCGTCTAGGCGAGGGCTTGAGGGACAGCCTCCTCCCAACGACCTTGCGCTTTCAGGATGAGCTCTACCACTTCGCGGGCGGCCCCCCTTCCACCCTGCCGCAGTGTCGTGAAGTGACAGACGTCCTTCAGTTCCGACGCGCCGTTGGCGACGCAAACTGCCAGTCCTACGCGGCGGGCGATTGGAACATCGGGAAGATCGTCTCCCAGATAGGCGACCTCTTCGGGGAGGACGCCAGCCCGCTGCAGGCAATCCTCAAATGCTGCAACTTTTCTTGCTTGACCCAGATAGACAAAGTCAACCTTTAGCTCGGCAGCCCGTTTGGATACTGCTGGTGAGGAACGGCCAGTGATGAAGCCGGTTTTGATCCCCATCGTATGGGCCAGGGACAGCCCCTGACCGTCATGCGCGTCGAAGACTTTCATCTCGCTGACCACAGGGTCAGGTCCGTCCGCTGTCGTTGACGAGATCAGGCAGACGCCACCGTCGGTGAGTGTCCCGTCGACGTCCATCAGGAACAGCTTGACCTTGCGTGCGCGAGACAATACATCGGAGGAGGCGAGGCCCATCGGCATGCGAAGGCTCCAGCACTGAAATGTGTACTCTCGTTTGATGCTCGACACAGGCTATACGAGTCAGGGCGCTGCTGGCCTTTGCGCTTCTGCTCATTCGCAGGTGTGGCTCAGCGTTAAGGCGTACCACTGGCGCGCGTCTTTCCAGGTCATTTGAGGTGCGAAGCCCGAGTCAAACAAAAGTGCGCTGAGCGTTTCGTCTGTAAATTTGTAGCTGTTCTCGGTATGAATGGTCTCACCAGTTCGAAAGTCGAGTTTGAGCCCCGCGGCCGGAATCTGGATCGCTTGACTACAGGTGCTTTCGAGATGCATCTCGATGCGGGACTCGAATGAATTCCAGCGCGCGCAATGGCGAAAGCCAGAAAGATCGAAGTCGGCATCGAGCTCCCTGTTAAGGCGATTCAGAATGTTCAAGTTGAACGCCGCCGTTACACCCTGGCTATCCTGGTAGGCCGCGATCAAGGACGACTCGTCTTTTACGAGATCCGTCCCAAGAAGGAACGCGTCCTGTCTGGTTAGTTGAGAGCCCAGGTTGCGGAGAATGGTCCGCGACTCTGCTGGGGTGAAATTTCCTATGCTGGTACCAAGATAAAGTGCCAGGGTAGAGCCTTCGAATTCTTCCAGTTGCGGGGGAGAGTCGACGTAATTTACTACCATTGGCTCGAGGAGCACTTCGGGAAAGGAATTCTGAATGTTCGTGCAGGCTAGGTCCAGGGCATCCCCCGAGACGTCCAGGGGCATGTAAACCACGTCGAGGTGCAGGCGTGTTGCAGCGGCCAACAACAGGCAAGTCTTTGAAGCGGAGCCTGCGCCGAGCTCGACGACTCGCAAGGGCTGGGAACCGTCCGTCACGGACGCCACGATGGCATCAGCATGCCGGCTCAGCAGCGAGCGTTCGGTACGAGTGGGATAGTACTCCGGGAGGTCCGTAATCTGCTCGAAGAGACGGGAGCCCAAATCGTCATAGAGTATCCAGGGTTTGAGCGTGCGCGGCCGAGAGCGGAGGCCGTCCAGCACCTCGCGGATCAACTCGGTACGTGCGTCGATGAGAGGTTGGCTGCAGAGGTCGAATAGTGGAGAGAGAGTCGTCATGGGGTTGCCCTCACTTTGCCAAACGGATACCGCTAAACTGCCATCGTGCGGCGGAGGGGAAGAAATTGCGATAGGTGGCGCGGATATGGTCTGCGGGTGTAACGCAGGAACCACCTCTCAAGATCATCTGAGATGACATGAACTTAGCGTTGTATTCGCCCAGGGCGCCCACCGGCGGCTTGTAGCCTGGGTAGCCGGTGTAAGCGCTCGCTGTCCATTCCCAGGTATCGCCAAACAACTGTTCGATGTCACCTGCGCCGTTCGCTGTGCCCGGATGGAGCCGCTCCGCTTCGAGGAAGGTTCCTTCTACGGGCAAGTGGCCGGCAACGGACTCCCACTCAGCTTCGGTTGGGAGGCGGCAAGAGCGCCACTTCGCAAAAGCATCCGCCTCGAAAAAGCTGACGTGGCAAACGGCGGTGTCGAGCAAGTCGGACAGGCCATGCCATCCTCTGAGAGTGAAGACTCTCCAGCCGGTAGGATCACTGGGGTGGCGATCCCAATAGAGCGGTGCCTGCCAGCCGAAATGTCGCACCGTCTCCCATCCGTCGGATAGCCAAAGGTCTGAGCGCGTATACCCTCCGTCGATCATGAACTCGAGATACTCGCGGCAGGTGGCGCTACGGTTGGCCATCTGAAAGGGCTGCAAGTACACCCAGTGGCACGGAGTTTCATTGTCGAAGCAAAAGTCCAGAGGCTGGTCTTTTTTCGGCGACCGTCCCATTTTAGTGAGTCCCCCCTCGAAGTCGAACCAGCGAATGTCCTGCGCGTGATCGGCTAGACCTTTCGGCAACAAGCCGGGCTGGTATATCGGGCGGAGTGGATTCGTGAAAAACGCGTGTTTGATGTCTGTAAGCGCCAGTTCCTGGTGTTGTTGTTCGTGGCTCAGGCCCAGGACAATGCGCCTGATCACTTCTGCCTCGACTGAATCTAGGAGCAGTTGCTCTATCCCGCGATCCACGTGCACGCGGAACGCCTCGATCTCTGCAAGTGAAGGACGAGAGAAAGAGGACCGAAGTTTTTTCTCAGGGATTTCTTCGCCCAGCGTCACGTAGTAGCTATTAAAAAGACCCTGGAACTCTTCGCGGAAGGGTTTGTACTTTGGGAGGAAGGGACGCAGCACAAAGGTTTCGAAGAACCATGTCGTGTGGGCTTGGTGCCACTTGACAGGGCTGGCATCAGCGCATGATTGGACCATCTGGTCCTCCGCGGATAAGGCTGCCACTAGAGAACCCGTCATGGATCTCACAGCGTTATAGTTTGATCTGAGATCAGCGTTGGCGTGATCGGGGATGATTGAATTGTCGCTCCCGGCAAGAGTGAGCCGCGCGCGATGACCGTCGACGGCAAAGCGCTTGGCCGAAGGTGTCGTTGTTTCAGCTTGAATGCTATTCATCCATTGCTCCCGTACTTTTATTAGTAAGCCGGGAGAGGAAAGAGAAAACAATTGGACGATGGTATGCACGATACTTTGGTATCGACACTTCCTGGCTTGGTGGTTGAACTCCATACAAGGTAGTGGTCGATACCTTCGTCCAATAGATGTGGGCGAACGCTTCTGGCCTAATGACAAGACTGGTGTTGATGCCCGCACCCTTGAATCGCTGGGTGAGATTCCTGCGGAGGGAATTGATGATTACATCTTCTGATTTTCGAAATGCGAGATTGCCGCTTATGCATGGAGTCGGCCAAATCCCGGTACTGGGGTTTGGTACGTTGATCCCCGATGCGGCGGAGACGATACGTGCTTCCAAGGACGCGCTTGAGGCTGGATTCCGACACTTCGATTGTGCGGAGCGCTATGGCAACGAGCACGAGGTCGGCAAAGCACTGGAAGCAGGGCTGGACGCTAAAGAGGTAAACCGCGAGGAGCTGTTTATCACTACAAAGCTTTGGAATACGAACCATCGACCGGAGCGTGTCCTGCCGGCGTTTGAAGCGAGCCTCGGGAGGCTTGGACTTACCTACCTGGATCTCTATCTCATTCACACGCCCTTTGCGTTTCAACCGGGGGACAACCAGGACCCTCGGGATCAAAAAGGAAATGTTCTCTACGACCCAAGCGTTACCCTGCTCGACACATGGAGGGCGATGGAGGGTCTCGTCGACGGTGGAAGGTGCAGAGCCATTGGGTTGTCTGACATCACTTTGGAGAAATTGCGGCCCATCTATGAATTGGCGCGGATCAAACCTGCCGTAGTGCAGGTTGAGTCGCATCCCTATCTTCCAGAGAATGAGCTTCTGGAGTTTTGTAAGGAGAAGGGAATCGTATTCCTGGCGTTCGCTCCGTTAGGCCACGGAGTAAGGCCGGGGCCGATCGAAGACCCAATAGTTAGGGCAATCGCTACGCGGGTTGGGAAAACTCCCGCACAGGTATTGTTGGCCTGGGCGGTCCAGCGGGGGACAGCATTGCTTACTACCCCCAGGAGTGCTGAGCGCGCGAAGGAAAACTTTGACATCTCCGCTCTTCCGGAAAACGCATTTGACGAGATCAATCACATTCAGACTAGGCAAAGACTGAATGACGTGGTGAATACGGGCACGCCAGGCTTCATCCCACGCGCCAAGTCGGCTTGACGTCCGGACAACTGAGTGGCAGATGTCGCGTGATTTCCTTGACGCCTTCATCGCGTCGCACGGTTACGCTTCGGCGACTTCGCACGAGAAGCACGGAATCGAAAATTCAAAGGAGGCTCCCGGACCCTCGTTGCGCGTTGCGCTTAAACGTCCGCGAAAGCGCTCTATGATCGATCTGCAAACATACAGTCCGATACCCATGAGGTACTTTTCGTGGAGAAGAACGGCTCGAACAGCAATTCGGTAGCCGAGTGATTGAGCCTGTACCCTCCGCCAGATCCCACGTAGGCCCGCGGTCGCCGGGATAAAGTACCGTATCGAATTCACCCGGCGTCGATCCGGCTTTGGAGTTGCGGCACTGATGCGCGCAGCGCTTTCTTCGCGCGCATCAAACGGGATTTTGCCGCCCCGACCGTTATACCGAGGGTTTTTGCTACCTCACGTGTTGAGCAATCCTTCGCAAGGTAAAGCTCAGTCACAGACCGGAAAGACCGTGGCAAATGCAATATCGCGCCACGAAGTGATTCTTGCGCCTGGCGCTCGGCGTAGAGAAACTCAGGAGTCGGGGAAAGATCAGGTAGCTCCTGCAAGACGAGGCTCTCGGTTGAACTGGGGGTTTTGCCTTCGAGGTTGTGTGTGTGCCTGCGTCTCTTTCGGAGGACCATCAGCGCCGAATTGATTGCAATTCGTGTCAGCCAGGTCGAGAAAGCGCAATCGTTCCGAAACTCTCCTATGTTGATAAATGCCTTGAGAAGCGAGTCTTGCAACACATCTTCGGTGTCTTCCCAATTTCGGACGATTCGGTAGATGTGGCGTTTGATTCTTTTGGAATGGCGTCGGCTTAACTCATCAAAGGCAGCTCTATTTCCCGATTTCGCGGCGAACGTTAGAAGTGCGTCCGTTGCGATTCGTGCATCGACCTTGAGGTCAGCGTGGTAGTCAAGGTTTGGTGACGTCCGCCAAGTTGCAGCGCCGATCACTGGAGAGGTGCCCGAAACAAGGTCTGCGTCGTTCTTTGGCATAGTAGCTCCTATCGATTGATGGCCTTCAACAGCGGTATTGAGTCTGGATCCTATAATTCCGGTCGGGTCACCTCGGAAACCAGAATCTGATTAGGCCATGAGCCAGGACTGGCATCCATTGGACGATGGTGTTGACCGACACCAAGGTCTCTGTCGATACCAAAGGTCAATAGCTTTGACCGTGCTGTTCTGGTGTGATTCTCGAGAAACCTGCGGAAGTGTATGTATTGCCTTCACAGCACCCTCGAGAGGTCGATCGGATATGAATCCGAAAGCTAACAATAAGGCGACGCCAACACGACTCGTCGGATGCCTCCTCGTCGCATTCCTTCTTGTGATCTTCGGAGGGCAGGTCCAAAAAATGAAGGGGCAAAATGAACAATCGGGCCGATCGCAGGCCGACGCTGCAACGTCGCATGCTGCGATTGAGGAAGGACGAAAGCTCACCCTCACCGAGGCTGTTCAACTGGCCTTGAAGCAGAATCTCGACATCCAAATTGCCAATCTTGAAACCGCGAGCAAGCAGCAGGAGCGGTTGATCGCGCGCTCGGCACTCTTACCGCAAGCTAGCTTCGAGGCGGAAGACGGCATCAATCGCCACAACCTGAGAGCCTTGCTCGGGATCCAGATTCCGATTCCCACTGTTCCTCATACTATCGGGCCGTATCAGGCCGTCTATGTTGGCCCAACATTCTCCGCTCCGATTTTCGATCTGACGCTGATCCGCGAATTCCAGGCGAGCGGGCATCGCGTGCTGGCGAGTCGTGCAGATGAGGAGACGGTTCGTGAAGAAACTGTGCTGCTGACTGTCAGCGAATATATGGCACATCTTCGCGCGCTTGCCAACATCACTGCGGCCGAATCTCGGGTTGGATTGGCGACTCGATTGGCTCATCAGGCGGATGATCTTTTGATGGACGGTGTAGCAAGCAAGATCGATGTATCGCGTGCACAGGTCAGGCTTAGAGAGGAGGAGCAGCAGTTGATCGACGCACAGCGCAACGCAGATACCACCGTCTATGCTCTAAAGCGAATTCTTAACGTTCCCGACATCCAGCAGATGGAATTCGCAGACGCGCGGAACTTCTCCCGGCCTGCCTCACTCGATCTGGCCAACCCGTTGGCCACGGCCCTCGCACAGCGCCCGGAACTGCGGTCTTTGGCAGAGACTATCAAGGCTACTCAACTTACGCATCAGGGCGTTATTGCACGGTCCGTGCCAAAGTTCGAGTTCACTGGATTCTGGAATGAGCAGGGAGAGACGTTCAATACGGCCACTCCTGGATATCTTTACCAGGCCAGCATGACTGTTCCTCTCTTTACTGGAGGACGCTTAAGAGCAGAACGGGAGAGCACGGCATTAGTCGAACGGCGCACACAGAAAGAGCTCGAGCAAGAACGGAATTTGGTAACCGAGCAAGTACGCGATGGACAAGTCGAACTAGATGCTGCCGCGCATCAAGTGCAGCTTAGCCATGAGGAAGTGGAGTTGGCCAACGAAGAGATCTTACTCTCGCAAGGGCGTTTTGCGTCGGGCGTAACCGACAACATCGAAGTCACGACGGCGCAGGACTCGCTTGCCCGCGCAAACGACGCAGAGATTGGAGCACTGTTCCGTTACAACATCGCACGCGCGCAACTCGCTTACGCAATTGGCAGTGTGGAACAGATCTATAGCCATCCGTAAGACTATCCGTGAGAGGACAAAGCCATGAGTGAAGCGGTGTTAGAACAACCACACGTCCTAGATGCAGCGAGCGCGCCTGAGCCTCCAAAGGCAAACGGGATCGCTGACAAGAGAAAGCGGTGGCTCATCGTCGGAGGTATCGCCGCTGCGCTCGTGCTCCTGTTCTTCGCCGTCAGATACATGGTCTGGTCTACGCATCATGAGACGACGGACGATGCTTATTTGGAAGGTCATCTGCACCCAATCAGTGCCCGCATCACGGACACCGTTCAGCAGGTGCTGATCGACGATAACCAAAACGTAAGCGAGGGGCAGACCCTCGTGTTTCTTGATCCGAACGACTACAAGGTGAGACTGGACCAGGCGCAGGCCGCGCTCGACGAGGCGGCGCGTCATGCTGACACCGCCGAGGCCGCAATCCGAGCGACTTCGCAGTCGGCCATTGCGCAAACCACACAGGCGCATGGATCCATTGGGGAAGCGGAGGCATCGATTCGAGCCGCGAAAGCCGCTGCTACCGCTGCAGAGGCAGGAGTTCCGCGTGCCAACGCTCAATTGCAGGAGGCGACGGCGACCCTGCAACGTGAGGACGCGGATCTTCATCGGTATCGGGATCTATATGCGAGGGAGCAAGTTTCGAAACAAGCGCTCGACCACCAACAGGCGAGTTACCAAGTGGCAGTAGCCTCACAGGCCGCGGCCGAGGAGCAGGTGCGACAAGCAGAGGCACAGGTTGTCGCAGCGCAGCAGGGCGTCGTTCGCACCGAGGCCCAGCTGACGAACTCGGAAGGAGGATTGCAGTCAGCGCAGGCAACTGTGCTCGAGACCCGGGTTCGTGAGGGCCAGTTTGCGACGGCGCGGGCAGCGGTCGCGCAGGCGGCTGCCACCTTGGAAGACGCGAAGTTACAGCTCTCTTACACTGTGATCAAAGCACCTATAAGCGGACGTATCGGCAGAAAGTCGGTCGAAGCTGGGCAGCGCGTACAAGTGGGGCAGCCGTTGATGGCGGTTGTAGAAGAGCAACCGTGGGTGGTCGCTAACTTCAAGGAGACACAGCTAGAGAAGATGCGCATCGGGCAGCGTGTCGAAGTTGAAATCGATACCTTTCCGAAACACAAGTTTTATGGGCAGGTGGACAGTCTCGCTCCTGGTTCTGGTAATGAATTCGCCCTACTGCCCCCGGACAATGCGACCGGCAACTTCACCAAAATTGTGCAGCGCATTCCCGTCAAGATCGTACTCGATCGGGACAGTGTGCGTGGCTATGAGAACCTGCTTTCGCCGGGCATGTCGGCGGTTGTTACGGTAGCGACGCGATAAGGGCGAACTTCGATGGCAAGCACTTCGATAAGTCCGGCGATGGATGCGAAAAAACACGAAGCTAACGATCATGTGTCGTTGAAGACGTGGATATGCGTTGCAGGGGTGCTTCTTGGCTGCTTTATGGCAGTGCTAGACATTATTGTCACCAACTCTTCCCTTCGCGACATAGCGGGAACGCTTTCAGCCAGCTCGGATGAGATTTCATGGGTGCCAACGGCATATCTGGTGGCGGAGATCGTTGTGATCTCTCTGACCTCGTGGCTCTCAGCTGCTTTCTCTCTCAAGAGATATCTTCTGGTGAACTCGATTTTATTTATCGTCTTCTCTGTCTGTTGCGGTCAAACCCATTCTTTGAGTCTGATGATCCTTTTTCGCGTTCTGCAGGGTTTCACCGGCGGCGTACTGATTCCTCTTTCCTTCGACGTGATCCTCACATATCTGCCGCCGTCAAAGAGAGCCATTGGCATGGCCATGTTCACCATTACCGCCACCTTTGCGCCGGCGCTGGGACCGCTTCTTGGCGGGTGGCTAACTGACAATTACGGATGGCCATTCATCTTTTACATCAACGTCATTCCCGGAGCGCTGCTGATTGCTGCGGTGTGGTTCACCATGGACATGCAGCCCATGCACCTTGGCTTGCTGAAACGAGGTGATTGGTGGGGAATCCTTACGATGGCGATCGGCCTCGCCGCTTTCGAGATTGTTCTTGAGGATGGAAATCGGAAGGACTGGTTTGGCGATCCTGGAATTGTAAAGCTGGCATGGACGGCCGCACTCTTCATTCCCGCCTTCATCCTGATTGAGCTGCGTGAAAAGGATCCACTGGTCGACCTACGCTTGTTTGCGCGCAGAAACTTTGGGCTTGGCAGCATCGTCAATTTGGCCCTTGGCATGGGACTTTACGGCACTGTGTTTATCCTGCCCTTGTATCTGGGGCAGGTCCATGGCTACGATGCGACCCAGATCGGAGAGGTCATCATCTTCATGGGGCTACCGCAACTCGTTGTCATTCCGTTTATTCCGAAGCTGATGAAAGTAATTGATGCGCGAGTCATTATCGGCATCGGCATTCTTCTTTTCGGCGGCAGCGCATTTTTCGATATTCATCTCGATTCGAATTTCGCGGGACCGCAGTTCTACATTCCGCTGATTGTCCGCGCGGTGGGCCAGCCTCTTATCATGACTCCTCTTTCTGCGATCACAACGGCCGGTATGGCGGAAGGGCGTGAAAGCGGAGCCGCGTCATCGCTCTTTAACATGATGCGGAATATAGGCGGATCCATTGGAATCGCTGGCCTATCCACGTTGCTTTCTGTAAGAGAGAGGTTTCATTCAGAACGCATCGGGGAGTCGGTCACTATCTATTCAGGTGCGTTGCGCGAGCGCTTGGTGCAATCGACAAATTACTTCACGTCTCAGGGCAGCGACACGTATTCGGCTAACATGCGCGCGATCCGCGCAGCGGGCGGTGCGGTGCAGCGTCAGGCATTTCTGCTCGCCTACGGCGATTGTTTTCTGATACTTGGTTGTGTCTTGCTCGCCAGCGGGATGGCGCTGGTTTTTATGAAAAAGACGGGACTCTCAGGACCAGTCGGAGGCCATTGATCTGGACGATAGGATCTTTGTGAGCTTCTGCGGAATTGACCATCCGAAACGGTTTCGGCGCATCCCATGAGGTGGACGCGGACGATATTGAGCGAGTTGGAGGAAACAGATGCCACGAAAGAAAGTGCAGCCTTCAGCGGTCGGGGACGACGAGCAGCATGAGAAAGATACGGTAGCCCGCGAAGATCGTACTGGTACAAGCGCGGCAGAGATCGCCGGTTCGTTCCGCAATCACATGACGCATAGCGTGGGCAGGCCATTGGAGTTGTCCAACCTGGTTGATAAATATCATGCAGCGGCGCTCACCGTTCGCGATCGCTTGATGGATCAGTGGCTTGAAACAATCGTGACCTACAGACAGGGAGACGTTCGCGTTCTCGCTTACTTGAGCGCCGAGTACCTTCTTGGGCCTCATCTACAGAACGACTTGTTGAATCTCGATTTAGCGCAACCAGCCGAGCAGGCGCTGAAGGGTCTGGGGCTCGAACTCAACATCATCGCGAACGAGGAGCCTGAGCCCGGCCTCGGGAATGGCGGCCTGGGTAGGCTTGCCGCTTGCTTTCTCGATTCGCTATCCACTCTGGATGTACCGGTGATCGGCTACGGCCTGCGTTACGAGTTTGGCATCTTCCGGCAGGAGATCGTAGATGGCTGGCAGGTAGAGAAATCTGACAAATGGCTCCAATTTGGCAATCCTTGGGAGATCGCAGCCTCCAATTCCTATGAAGTAGGCTTCTTGGGATACACCGAAACGTACACCGACGGGAAGGGCGCAATTCGTCACAGATTGGTGCCGGGTTACAAGGTAAAGGGAATTCCATTTGACACGCCAATACCGGGCTATAGGACGCGCACGGTGAATCGCCTGAGACTGTGGAAGTCCGAAGCTGTCGATTCCTTTGACCTCAGCGTATTCAACAGCGGCGACTATGCGGGTGCCGTGCGCGCCAAGATGGAATCCGAGACGATCAGCAAGGTGCTGTACCCGCCAGACGAGAAAGAGGAAGGAAAACGCCTTAGGTTACAACAACAGTTTTTCTTCACGTCGTGCAGCTTGCAGGACATGGTGCAACTGCACTTGGCTTTCGGAAAGCCGCTCGCAGAGTTTGATAAGAAATGGACGGTGCAATTGAACGATACGCACCCGTCGATCGGCATCCCGGAACTGATGCGCCTGCTGATGGATGAGCACGAGATGGGATGGGAAGATGCGTGGCGGGTGACGCAGTCTACCTTTGGTTACACCAATCACACGCTTCTTCCTGAGGCGCTGGAGCGGTGGTCGTTGGAGTTATTTGGGAGCCTGCTGCCGAGACATCTGGAGATCGTCTACGAAATTAATCGCAGGTTTCTGGATGATATGCGATTTCGCTTTCCCGATGATGACGCGCGGATGCGTCGCATGAGCATCATTGGAGAAGACGGCGTACGAAGCGTGCAGATGGCACACCTGGCGGTTGTGGGTAGCAAGGCCGTCAATGGCGTGGCGGAACTGCATACAGAGCTGCTGGAAGAGACGACTCTGCATGATTATTACGAGGCTTTCCCGGAGCGTTTCAGCAACAAGACAAATGGCGTCACACCCCGACGCTGGTTGATGCTCTCCAATCCGGAGCTCACTGGCTTGATCGACGAGTCGATCGGCACAGGCTGGCACAAGGATCTGTATGGCTTGAAGTCGCTCGAGCCGTTCGCCAGCGACAATGGCTTTCTGGATCGCTGGCGGAAGACACAAGAGGTTTCAAAGGGCAGGCTCGCCGCGTACATTAAGGAAACGATGTCCATTGATGTGGACCCGACATCGATGTTTGATGTGCAGGTAAAGCGGATACACGAGTACAAGCGCCAGCACTTGAATGCGCTGCACATTCTTTCGCTGTATTGCCAGATCAAGACCGGCATGATCAAGGACTTGACGCCGCGAACCTTCCTCTTCGGAGGCAAGGCAGCGCCCAGTTATACGATGGCGAAGCTAATCATCAAACTGATATGCCAAGTGGGCGAGCTGGTTAACAACGATCCCCAGGTAAAGGATTTGTTGAAGGTCATCTTCATTCCGAATTACTCAGTTTCGCTGGGACAGCGGATCTATCCCGCCGCCGATCTGTCTGAGCAAATCTCCACCGCCGGCTTCGAGGCAAGCGGCACCGGATGCATGAAGTTCATGATGAATGGGGCGGTTGCCATTGGCACGCTGGATGGCGCAAACATCGAGATTCGAAAGGAAGCTGGTGAAGAGAACTTTTTCCTGTTTGGGTTGACCGCGCCGGAGATCAGTGACCTGCAGCTGGCGGGCTATAGGCCACGCAGCTACTACGAGAAGAGTCCGCTATTACGGGAGGTACTGGACGACCTGCGGGATGGCAGATTTTCAAATGGCGATCGGGATTTGTTTGTGCCGCTGGTGAACGACCTAATGAATTACGACCGGTACGGTGTCCTGGCTGACTTCGACGCCTACGCAGCGGCGCAGCGGGAGGCCGGCAAGGCCTATGTCGACACTGGACGGTGGGGCGCGATGTCGTTATTGAATACGGCACGGTCGGGCAAATTCTCTTCGGATCGCACGATTCGGCAATATTGTGAAGACATCTGGAAGCTGCCGGTCCCAAGCCGCTGAATTCGCCGTGTCAGCGTTCCTTACTTGATCAGGACACAGTGTCCACCGTCTGTCGAGGCGATCAGCAGATTCATCAGGATAATCATCAGGTCATAGTGCCAGCCGTAGGTTTTCTCTCCCCAAAATCCTGTGTGCCAAGAGAAGATCTTCTTACTTATCGCCCCAAGCATCAGGGCAATCAACCCGAATGCCGCGAGTTGCGTGAGCACACCAAAGGCTACTCCCAAGGCACCAGCGACCTCGGCGATTCCGAGAAAAATAGTGAAGCCTTTCGACATCCCGATGCTCTTGGAGCGCGCCGCTGGATCCTTCAGATGGTTGTAGCCGCTAGTGATGAATATCAGGCCCACCATAAGGCGAAGCAGGAGCAGGTTGAGGTCGGTGAAGCTGGCGAGTTGCGGGAACATTGTGAGGTCTCCTGAGCTTTGGCTGGTCATGCTGCGCTTGCTATCAACAGTGGCATCTTGATTAGGCCTGAACCGAGATCTCGAATCTATTGGACGAACGTATCGTCCACCACCAAAGTATTAAATGGCAATCGACCCGGCGCCGTGCCCATCCTCTTCCAGGAGGCATACAAAGGTATCGCCTATACCATTGTCCAATTGAATCGCTGAATCGCGTTGGAGTGTAATCGGTGTGCGCGGCCAATTCTGGCGATCAAATGGCCGATGATAAGGAAGGACGGAGGGAAGCGTGGACCACAATGAGGCGATCCGGAAGCTTGACCATCTGTTGATCAAAGAGGCTGGTCACGCGCAAGAGGCGGCGATCGAACTTGAAGCGCTGGTTCCGTTCCTGGTGACGGACAAATCGCGGCAGATTGCACAGCTGCAGGTGAAGGCGAGCCACAAACAGGCCAGGGAATTTCGGGAACTTGCTCAGAAGGCCAAAGAAACCTAGGCCGTGGTTGGATCGCGACTTAAGTTGACGCAACAGGAGATTGGGAACCTGTCGCGGTAGTATTGCTGCCCGGTCGCTCGACCGTAGGGGAGTGGAGGTGAAGGATGAAAGCAATTGTTGTCCATCAATATGGCGGCCCAGAAGTACTGAAGTACGAGGATTGCCCGGATCCGGTAGCCGGCGAGGGGGAAGTGCTGGTGCGCGTGGCTGCCGCGAGCGTGAATCCGATCGATTACAAACGGCGTGCCGGTTTGACGAAAGACTTTTACCCCATCCAGTTCCCGGGTCTTATCGGAGTTGATCTCGCGGGGACCGTGGTCAACGTTGGACCGGAAGTGAAAGACTTTACAATCGGTGACCGAGTGTTCGCTATGGCAGACAATACCTACGCAGAACTTTGCGTCGTGAGCGCAGCGGTCTTGGCGAAGATCCCCGACGGGCTTGATGTGATCCAGGCGGCGGCACTGCCGCTGGTGACGACGACCGGCAACCAACTGCTTTCAGCTACGGACGTCCAAGCGAGTCAAACGGTCTTGGTTTTGGGTGCCGCAGGAAATGTGGGGCGCTCGGCGGTATTCACTGCGAAGAATCGAGGGGCTACCGTCATCGCCGGGGTTTTGAAGAAGCAGATGGATGAGGCGAAGACCGTAGGTGCGGATCAGGTGGTTGCGACCGACGACGTCAGAGCTATCGCGAGCCTTCCGCCGCTCGATGCGGTCGCCGATACGGTGGGACGAAGCACTGCCGAAGGGCTGATGGCTAAGATCACGCCCGGAGGAGTGTTCGCTTCGGTTATCGGGGCTCCGCAGAACGCCGCGGCATACCCAGCTGTAAAGGTCGTATTCGTCTTTTCTAAATTTGACAGGAAGACTCTCGAGTTCATGGCCGAAGCGGTGCGAGATGGCAAGCTGGTAATTCCAATCAGCGAGCAAGTGCCGCTCAGAGAGGCCGCGGAGGCTCAGGCTGCGGCAGAAAATGGCGTTACCGGAAAAATCTTGCTGGTACCTTGAGTACGTGTGGGAAACGCAAGTCTAAGGAGAGATTGGGATGAAGGAAGATCATCGTGGAGTTAATCCGGCGTCGAGGCCCAGTGGCAACGGATGTGTGGAATGCCTAGCATCGCCCCAGGGTTGGTGGCTTCACCTTCGCCGGTGTGCCGAATGCGGGCACATCGGATGCTGTGACAGCTCCCCGAGCCAGCATGCGTCGAAGCATGCGAGCGCGGCCGGGCATCCGATTATAGCCAGCTTTGAGCCCGGCGAAGATTGGTTGTACGACTATGAGAGCCGGACGATGATCAACGGAGTGAAATTGCTTCCACCGCACGCACATCCAAAAAGCCAGCCAACGCCTGGGCCAGCGGGAAAGGTTCCGGCGAACTGGGAATCGCTGCTGCACTAAATGCCCGATCTGGGTAGCCATCTTGAGGCTGGATCGCACTTATGAGAATCCGCGCCGATCCGCGCTATACGACAAGTGGCTAGATGCGATCATTCGTAAAATGCTGGTAGCTTCTTCTGCGCATCGCTTTGGGTCTGGTCGTGGTTAATCCATAGCTGCGCATGCTCTTTCGCGAGGATGGCCGCTATCTTGTCCATGGACTCGAGCGATGCCTGTTTGTTCCAATTGTTGGAAGGAACATAGCGATGATCGAAGCTGGTTTGGAAGTGAGCGACATCTCCGCTGAGAATCACCGGCCCAGTTTTAGGCAGCCGAACGAGTAAAGATTGATGGCCTGGCGTATGTCCGGGTGTTGAAAGCAATACAAGGCTTCCGTCGCCAAAGATATCGTAGTCGCCATCGACGAGCTTTACGGGATGGTTCTTGTTGAATGCAACGGTGTCTTGCCGGCTCCCAGCCCATTCGTACTCAACCCGTTGCACCAGCATTAGCGTGTTGGGAAACATTTCGATGTTTCCGGCGTGGTCCGGATGGCTGTGGGACACTGCCATCAGCTTGATATCCGAGGGCTTCACATGGATCTCTTCGAGCTGGGCTGCCAGCGTTATTGGCTTGCGCCAGATCGGGCCTGTGCCAGGACCCCATTCGTGCAGCACGAGCTCATGATGCGGCAATTTCGCTACAGCATCATCGACACCCGTGTCCCACAGGAACCACCCTTGGGTGTGGTGGATAAGGTAGCAGTGCCCGGGAAAGCCAACGGGAATCCCGACGTTGGCTCCTGGTGTCCACCGTGATTCGTCAGGGCCGCTGCCATCGCCGCAGTCGATCACATAGAGGCGGTCTACTCCGGATTTGGCTTGCGGTTTGGACGCAGCGGAAATGCGCGTCGCGGCGATCGCAGCCAGCGCCGAGGCGGCAATCAACAGGATGAATTTGGTATTCGTTTTCATGAGTTCCTCCACACCATTCAGCCAGAACGAAATCGATGGCGCAATTGGACGAAGGTGTTTGCCATACTTTCGTATCGGCCAAGGTCCTATCCTGCCTAAGACAGGTGATTTCTATAGCAGCTCACGCCGAGGAATTGATCAACCGATGAGCTGTGCCGCGAATTGGATACGAAGGTATCGTCGATACCTTCGTCCAATTGTTCACTCTGCTCCCGTCTGGCCTAATCGAAGTCATTCGAGGGGCGTGTTGATCGGGATGAGAACGCGTTTCTGGAGGGAGGAAACATCATGTGGAAGCTTGCAACGAAATTTGTGGCGCGACGGAATCAGGAGGTTAACATGCGCGCATTCCTGACGCGGATTACGCGCTTTGCACCCGTTGCGACTACCGCGGGAGTTCTTGCTCTACTGATCGCGACATCAGTTTATGCGCAGGACAAGTACAAACTGAAATCCCCGAGTGGAATCGCGTTCTCTGATTTTCAGGGATACGAAGATTGGGCTGACGTCTCGTCCGCACGTACCGACGAGATTCTCAAAGTGATCGTCGCCAACCCAACGATGATTACGGCGTACAAATCGGGCGTCCCCGGGAGCGGTCAAGCCTTCCCCGATGGCTCGATGATTGTGAAACTGCAATGGACGCATAAGAAGAGCACGGAGGCGCCCTTCGTTGTGGAAGTGCCCGACGTGTTCAAGCAGGTCTTCGTCATGGAAAAAGACAGCAAGCGGTTTCCAAAAACGGGCGGCTGGGGCTATGCGGTTTTCAACTACGATGCTGCATCGGACAAGTTCGCGCCCGACCCTACAAGCCTCTCAGACTGCGGAAATGCATGCCACACGGCTGTGAAGTCGAAAGACTACATCTTCCATCCGTACCAGAAACGTTAGGCCTCGCCTAAACTCCCTAACGGGCCAAAATGCGGGGCTTTAGCGGGTTTGCAGAAGACGCGGCTCGCAGCGCAAGCCGGAGGAATTTGTTGCCGAAGACTTCTCCTATCGCACAAGATGTGCTGCGACTATCTCGAGACAGCTTGCCAACGGATACGGCTGAGCTGGCCAGATATCTCGTTGGAAAGACAATTGTTCGCAAGATTGGGCGCAACAGATTGAGTGGTCGTATCGTGGAGACGGAGGCCTACCCACCGGGTGATGCGAGTGGACATGCCTACCGGGGACAGACGGCTAGAACAAAATCGCTTTTCCTGGAGAGGGGTTTCGCTTATGTCTACTTCATCTATGGGACGTCGTACATGCTGAACGTGGCGGCCGAGGAGCCTGGGGTTGGAGCGGGAGTGTTGCTACACGCCATTGAGCCTCTTGATGGAATTAACATAATGGAAGGACTCCGGAAGACCACCAAGATTACCGATTTGGCCAGGGGTCCAGGGAGGCTCGCGGCTGCATTGGAAATTGATCAGCGGCTGGACGGCATTGATCTGTGTGCCGACGGTTCGCTTTGGCTTGGGGCGGCCGTTCGAGAGCCTGGTGCTATTGGCAAGTCGGTGCGAATAGGAATTTCGCGTGAGGTGGACCGGCGGCTGCGTTTCTTCGAGACGGGCAGCCCATTCGTCAGCGGCCCATCAAGGGCGCTAAGAGGGATATAGGCCGGCGTTCCGAAGCGAGCTCTCAATTTAGCATCGGCCGGTTGCCAACAAGACGATCGATCGAGGCTGAACGATGTATGCGGATTGATCCGTCGTTTCGACCCCTTGCTCTTGAAAGTCCAACGGCGTGTCCTGAAACGTGTCGATGAGCCGGCGCCATGGTCCACAGTCGTCTGCGACTGTTGGCAGAGCGAAGGATAGAGGTTCCCAATAGGCGTTGATCATCAGGTGAAATCCACCGCCGTCCGCGAGGTAGGCGGTCGTTGCAAGGCTGTGTGAGTCAGCCGAAAGATCGGGAGCACACAGGTGTACCCCGTCCCATTGGATCTTTGCCCGCTCGACGAAGTCGGCCAGTGACAGAAAATTCCCGTTTCGATTTGCGACAAAACGCAGGCGCAATTGGATCAGCAGCTTGACGAACCTGTGGAGGTCGGCGTGCGTCTGGCACAGGCTCCAGTCGAACCAACTCAGTTCATTATTCTGGCAATACGCGTTATTGTTGCCAAGCTGGGTCCGTTTCACTTCGTCACCCATCATCAGCATCGGGGTTCCGACCGAGAGTAAGTTCAGCGTTACGGCGTTGCGGATCTGTCGTGCGCGGAGCCGTTCAACTTGAGGATCCTCGGTGGGGCCTTCTACACCGCAGTTCCACGAATAGTTCTCGGAAGCTCCATCGCGATTATTCTCCCCGTTCGCTTCGTTGTGTTTTTCGTTGAACGAGAACAGATCATTGAGTGTGAAACCGTCGTGGCAGGTCACGAAATTGATGCTTTGTTCTGGCGATTGGTAATTTTTCGTATAAATATCTGGACTGCCAAGGAGCCTTTGTCTCAGATTCAGCACAGTGTTTCTGTCCGACTTGAGAAAACGTCGGACATCGTCACGAAAACGTCCATTCCATTCCTTCCAGCGGTCTCCGGCGAAGGATCCCACCAGGTAGAGTCCGCCCGGATCCCACGCCTCGGCAATCAGCTTTCTGCCAGCAAGCACAGGTTCGGTATCAATTTCCCAGAGGATGGGAGCATCGTCCGACGGCCTGCCGTGTTGATCCCGCGTGAGCACGGCGGCAAGATCGAAACGAAAGCCGTCCACATGCATCTCGGAAACCCAATAGCGGAGACTGTCGCCGATCATCCGGCGGACAACCGAAAAGTTGGTGTTGAGCGTGTTGCCTGTACCGGTATAGTCCGCATATTGCGAGAGGTCATCCGATAGCAGGTAATAAAACCGATTATCCAGTCCTTTAAAGGAGAGTGTGGGTCCCTCAGCACCATCTTCAGCGGTGTGGTTGTACACCACATCGAGAATTACCTCGATGTCGGCCTTGTGTAGAGCCTTCACCATGTCACGAAACTCGTCGAGGCATCCCAACGGGTCACTTCGGGAGGAGTAGCCGCCGTGGGGCGCAAAGAACGACATGGGACTGTATCCCCAGTAGTTCTCCAAACCTATTGGCGCATCCTGGGCGTCAAATTGAAAGATGGGCATCAATTCGACCGCAGTGATGCCCAAGTCCTTCAGGTAGGGAATTTTCTCGACCAGCCCGGCATAGGTGCCTCGTTTTTCGTCGGTTACATCGGAGTTAGGGTTTCGAGTAAACCCGCCGACGTGCATTTCATACAAAACAGTGCTCGAAAACGGATGATCGAGAGGGCGATCATCCTCCCAGTCGTAGACGCTGAGATCTGCGACCACGCTTTTCGCGGCGACTCCTATATTGTCTCCGGATCGCGCGGCAGCGCTGCGTCGATAGTTCTTCGTGGAGATCGCCCGCGCATACGGATCTAGCAATATCTTCTCAGGATCGAAACGATGACCTAATTCGGGAGCGTAGGGCCCGCTCATCCTGTAGCCATACAACTGGCCCGGCCTGATTCCTGCTAAGTGCACATGCCAGTAATGCGATGTTCGGTCCGTCCCAGGAGTGAGGCCAATGATGCGGCCCGGCTGGGTCGCATCTTCCGAATCGAAGAGTAGCAATTCCACGGCAGTTGCATGGTAGGAGAACACGCTGAAGTTCACCCCCGTATCCGTGATACTTGCGCCGATTGGATAGGGGCTTCCGTTCTTCATCGCTTAGACCTCAATGTCCAGAAACAAATAACTTCCAACCGACCGAAGGGAACTGTGTTCCCTGGTCTGCCCTCATTCTCCCATTTCAGGACGGGATCGGCTACGGACGCCGTGATGATCGCTACCCAATTTTGTAGCCAATCCAAAAGGCGCACATCACGAACAGCAGCACGATGGCGACAGCACCGAGAAATCCCAGTAACACCGAGTTCGGGCGCCTGTAGAAATAGTCTTCCTCGGAGGACATCGCGTAAACGTGAAACGGATGTCGTGGTCTCGATGCAATTTTCATAATCTGACTCCTCCCTTGGGGAAAGCCAATCTTGAAAGCCAACTTGATTAAGCCACGGGTACAGAGTCGAATCCATAGGACGATGGTGTCGACCGATACATAAGTGTGTATCAATACCAAAGTTCAATAGATTTCGACTCATCCTTCTGGTGTGATTCTTCAAGAAGCACGCAGGGATATTCCCACCCCTGCTATGCCCGGCCGATTATCGCCAGGGAGGGATGAAGGATGCACTCCTTAACAAAGCTGTTAGAACAGTCGCAGGTGAGGGGGGTAGCGATCGGCCACTTCAACGTCTCCGATCTTGTTTTGTTGAAGGCTGTTGTCTCGTCCGCACTAGAGCTGCAGGTGCCGGTGATGGTGGGTGTGTCAGAGGGCGAACGACAATTTATTGGTACTCGACAAATCTCCGCGCTCGTTCACAGCTTGCGCGAAGAATTCGACTTTCCGATCTTTCTCAATGCGGACCATACGCACTCGCTGGAGAGTGCGGTTGAGGCGGTTAAGTGTGGTTTTGATGCCATCACCTTCGACCGTTCGGCGCTACCTTTCGAACAAAATATTTCCGAGACGCAGCAGGCAATCGAAATGCTTAAGTCGATCAACCCAAGCCTGCTTGTCGAGGGTGAGATCGGCGAGATCGGAACCGGTTCTGAGATACACGAAGAAGGCGCCTCTGAACCGAGCCCCCTCACCACGCCGGAGGAGGCGAAGCAGTACGTCACTGCTACGGGTGTTGACATACTGGCGCCCGCCGTCGGCAATCGACATGGATTAGTAAAGAGCATGGTGTGGGGGACTACAAAGAAGCATCTTGACGTTGGATTGATTGCCCGAATCAAGAGCGCGGTTGGAATCCCGCTCACCCTTCATGGCGGATCGGGAACCGACGATGCAGATCTGCAAAATGCCATCACGGCAGGCATCAACATCGTCCACATCAACACCGAACTTCGAGTGGCATGGAGACGTGGCCTGGAAGACGGTCTGTCGCAGGATATCTATCAAGTGGTTCCTTACAAGATTCTTCCGTTCGCAGTGGAGTCGGTAAAACGCGTAGTCCATTCGCGGTTGCAACTGTTCAATGGCCGGTCCCTCGGGTTTAGAGAGAAAGCTCAAGTCCAGGGAGTGGCGTAGGTTGCTCCAAGCATAAGCAGACTCGGTGGGTAGTTGCTCCCAGGCCGCGGTGAGAAGGAGGAAGGATAGATGAAAGATTCTGCCGAAATAAAGCGACTGGAGACCCAAGTCGCACTGGACCAGCAGAAGTATGACGAGATCGGACGCAAGGAGGCCGAGCTACTCGAAAACATCCCTCCTCAGGGGTTTGGTGCGTTTCCATCGGAACTGAAATATCGCAGCGAAAGGGAAGCCCTTGAAGAGTCGATGCACGTCGACAAGCAAATGTTGGCGGGATTAAAGAGCCAGCCTGATTAGACCTACTAAACCGCAGACCGTGAGCTCGCTTCTGTGCGAACGCGTTCACCGTACCCATTGTCGCTGCAAAGGAGAATAATTTATGCCCGCAACTATCGCTAAGACCACTTGGGAGATCGATGCCGCCCACTCGTCAGCCGAGTTCAAGGTAAGACACATGATGATTTCCTACGTGAAGGGGGAGTTCTCGGGGGTATCCGGCGTGCTTGAGCTAGATGACGAAAATTACACCCGTTCCACTATCGAGGCCTCAATCCCGGTCGCGACCTTGAGAACAGGAAACGATGATCGCGATGTTCATCTGAAAGCCGCAGACTTTCTCGACGTTGAAAGGTTCCCCGTGATGACGTTCAAGTCTAAAATCATCCGGTCCCTGGGCGGCAACGACTACGCGGTCGCCGGAGATCTGACAATTCGAGGCGTCACGAAATCCATCACCTTGACCGTTGAGGACGTCAGCAAACCAATCATCGACCCGTGGGGCAATTCGCGACTGGGACTTTCCTGCGCCACCAAGATCAATCGGAAGGATTTCGGACTTCTTTGGGACACTCTGCTGGAGGCCGGCGGTGCGGTGTTGGGCGACGAAGTCACCATTACCCTGGACGTGGAGTTCACCAAGGATAAGTAGCGAATTGCTTCCGTTACTTCTGTCCGGGTCGCACGCCCTAAGACGCGGAATGGCAGACACAAGCGCGTATGCGGCCGGCGCTACCCTCGATAAGGATGCGACGCCCGCAATACTAGAATGCAAGCCGACGGTGGATTGTTTTGCCACTACATGCCGATTGTTACGCCAGCAAGACAAAGGTATCTCCAACACCATCGTCTGATTGCGCTGCTGTTCGGAGTCCTGGCTGCATGAATGCATCGAAAGAAAGCCGATCGCTTCTCCCTTCGAGTAGCCGGTTTCGATGGAAAGGAGCTTACGATGACAACGTTGAGCGCGCCCGCAGAACTTGCACAGATCCGCATTACCCGACGCTCCCCCGCCTACTGGCGCGTCACCATCGTGAACCCGCCGCTCAACGTGATGGGACCAGAAATGGTTCAGGAGTTTCAGGAACTCATCACGGCCATCGAGGCGGACGAGCAACTCAAGGTAGTGGTGTTCGATAGCGCGGTCGACGGGTACTTCCTGAATCACTCTGATTTCCAGGCGAAGTTGGAGGATCTGACTTCAATGCCTGCCGGTACCACCGGGCTGCCTCCGTGGCCGGACTTCCTCGTGCGCCTGACCCGCACCCCGGTCGTCTCGATTGCCCTTATCCGGGGCCGTGCGACTGGAAACGGCAGTGAGATTACGCTCGCATGCGACATGAGTTTTGCCAGTACAGAAAAGACCATTATTTCGCAATGGGAGGTTGGCGTCGGGATGGTTGCCGGCGGTGGCCCCATGGCGAGGTTGCCGAGGCTGATTGGTCGAAACCGCGCTCTCGAGGTCCTGTTAAGTTCGGAAGACTTAAGCGCCGATCAAGCCGAAGTCTATGGCTACATCAACCGCGCTTTACCCGACGCCGATCTCGATGCGGTCGTCGAAGCGCTCGCAAGCCGAATCTCCCGGTTCGACAAATGGGCGATCGCGAATACCAAACGTCTTGTGAACACCAGCCTGCCGCCGGACGTTGAACTGGGTGCCGGGTGGGATGCATGTATCGAATCTCTGGGGAGATCCGCAGCCCAGGACGGGATTAAGGCGCTGACCACCCGCGGCTTCCAAAAACCAGGAGACGTCGAGAATCGGCTTGGGTACTACCTAGGTCAGCTCGCGTCCCGAGGGAAGAGCGAGTCCAAAGAATCTGCGGAGTGATTAGTAGAGATTGGCAGAATGCGTAAAGACCAGCTTGGTCCCAACTTCAGTGTCGGGGCTAGTCGGCATACAAGACGGAGCCGTACTAAGCGATGAATTTCGAAATGTCTTCTACCAAGGTCCCGAGTGCACTTAGCCCTGCCCCCGAAATGTATCCTCTCTTGACGGGTCCACAGATCGCACGCGTGCGGGCCTTCGCACGGCAAAGGAGCGTCGAGGCAGGGGAAATTCTGTATCGGCCTGGCGATGTGGCTGTGCCTGTTTTCCTTTTGCTATCGGCCTGCATGGAAGTTGTGCAACCGAATGGAGAGATTGAGAAGCCTATTGGAACCTTGCAACCGAGGATGTTCACCGGGGAAGCCGGAATGATCGGGGGGCAGAGGTGTGTCGCGCTCGGTCGCGTCACTCGACCGGGAGAGGTGCTGGAAATTTCTCATGAGGATGTCCGCGCATTGGTAGCCAGGGACGCCGAGCTTGGCGAGATAATGCTCCGCGCTTTCATACTCCGCAGACTTAATCTGATCGCACAACAGCTGGGCAACGTCATCGTTATCGGATCGCGTCATTCTGTGAATACGATGCGCTTGAGAGAGTTCCTTGGCCGGAATGGTCATCCCTATACCTACGTCGACCTTGACACAGACGTTGCCTCACAGCGAATGCTCGATCGCATCTCAATCACTGTCGAAGAAATCCCGATTGTCATTTGCAATAATAAGGCCGTCCTTCGAAATCCTTCGACACTTGAACTCGCAGAGTGCCTCGGACTGAACGACGACGTGGAGCGCGGCTTGCTTCGCGACTTGATTATTGTCGGTGCGGGGCCTGCGGGCCTGGCTGCCGCTGTATATGCGGCATCGGAAGGTGTGGATCTTTTGCTTATCGAAAATCACGCCCCCGGTGGACAGGCTGGTTCAAGTTCGAGAATCGAAAATTATTTGGGATTTCCCACAGGAATCTCGGGCCAGGAACTCGCCTCCAGGGCCATAACCCAGGCGCAAAAGTTTGGAGCGAAGATGGCTGTTGCCCGTTCCATCGTTGAATTGAAGTGTGACCGGCGTCCATACGAGCTCGTGATGGAGGATGGAAGCACGCTGTTCGCGCGAACGATTGTGATCGCGACGGGAGCCTGCTACAAGAAGCCGAATCTGTATCGACTGGAGCACTTCGAGGGACGCGGCGTCCATTATGGAGCAACGACCATTGAGGCGCAGCTGTGCCGCAACGAAGACGTCGTGGTGGTTGGAGGAGGCAACTCCGCAGGACAGGCTGCGGTGTTCCTTTCGCAGACGGCGCGGAAAGTGTATATGCTCGTGCGATCAAAGGATTTATCGCAATCCATGTCGCGCTATCTCATTCAGCGGATAGAAGGGAATCCTGCTATTGAATTGCTCTGTGAGACAGAGCTTACGGGGCTATGCGGCGACGGTTCTCTTGAAAAGGTTTCTTGGATAAACAAAAGGACAAACCAGAGTTCATGGCTGCCAATGCGCCATATTTTTATCATGGCAGGCGCGTCGCCCAATACCGAATGGCTTCGCGGCCGGGTGGCGCTAGATAAGAATGGGTTCATTCTCACAGGGCGCGACTTGCCGCTTTCGATCTCAGCCGAGATGAGTCCTGCGTGGCCATTAAAGCGCGCACCCCAATCGTTTGAGAGCAGCCTCCCCGGCGTTTTCGCGGTGGGAGATGTGCGCGCGGGAAGCATGAAGCGAGTGGCTTCCGCTGTTGGTGAAGGAGCGATTTCAATTAGCTTCGTTCACCGCGCTCTGTCGGAGCCATAGCGGACGGCGGACGCACAACGTGCTAACTTTGGGCTAGGTTCGGTATCGGTTCGCGGGCTTGTCATAATGAAGACGCGACAACTTCCGGGAGCAAGAAGGAAGGCGACACCGACCCGCACGCTTCTGGGAGTGTCTGAGGACAGAAGTTGATTCCGTCTCCACCGAGTTCCGCGAAGGCAAACGGCCGCTGGGTGCTTGCGGCAACGATCCTGGCCTCAAGCATGGCTTTTATCGATGGGACTGTTGTCAATGTTGCCCTTCCGGCCTTGCAGGCGGATCTGCATACAACGGCGAATTCATTGCAATGGGTCGTCGAGTCCTATGCGCTCTTTCTGGCTGCACTACTGCTTCTGGGAGGCTCGGCCGGGGACCTCTATGGTCGACGAAGGTGTTTTGTGTTCGGCGTGCTCGTCTTCGCAGCTGGATCGATCTGCTGTGGTTTCGCGCCTACGATTGGTATGTTGATTGCCGCTCGCGCTTTCCAGGGAGTTGGAGCCGCCTTCATGGTTCCAGGCAGCCTAGCCATCATCAGTGCCTCGTTCCCGGCGAGTGAAAGCGGTACAGCTATCGGAACCTGGTCTGGTTTTATCGCGATCACGGCTGCTATCGGTCCAGTGTTCGGAGGCTGGCTAGTGCAGCATGCTTCGTGGCGCTGGGTCTTCTTCATCAATGTCCCGGTGGCGGCCGCTGTCGTGTGGCTGGCACAATCTCACATTCGCGAGAGCCGCGACGAGCAATCAAATAGAGAAATCGATTGGCTAGGTGCCATTCTCGTGACTTCGGGATTGGGCGCAGTCACGTTCTCTTTTATACAGGCGTCCGCCGACCGAACCGCAGCTCGCTGGTGCGGACTGCTCGGCATCGCGTTGATTGCTGCACTTGTGTTGGTGGAGTTCCGTTCTGCCTCACCGATGATCTCGCCGATGTTATTTCGGTCGAGAGACTTCACGGGAACTAATTTGCTCACACTTATGCTTTACGGCGCCTTGGGAGGAGTGCTGTACTTTTTACCTCTCGAGCTGATCCAGGTCCAGCACTATTCGGCCACCGAGGCAGGCGCATCCTTGCTTCCGCTGATTTTGTTAATCTCGCTATTTTCCCGTTGGTCTGGCGGGTTGATTGCGAGATTTGGTGCCAGATTGCCCCTGACGTTGGGACCCCTTATCGCGGCCGTGGGATTTCTGCTGATGCTTCGGTGTGGCCTTCCTGCACCGTATTGGACCAACGTGTTTCCCGGAGTATTGACGCTGGGAGTGGGGTTAGCGGTTACCGTCGCACCGTTGACCACCGCGGTGATGCAATCTCTCCCGGCTGCGGAGGCTGGTGTCGCTTCGGGAGTCAACAATGCTGTCTCGCGAATCGCCGCGCTGCTTACGGTCGCCGTATTTGGATTAGTTCTCACAGCTGGGTTCAATCGCTCCTTGGACGGAGCCATCGAACAGATGGTTTTGTCGTCCGCAAATCGTGAAGCCCTCGCTCGAGAGAGGGCGAAACTCGCCGGTGCTGAGATTGAAGATCCTGAATTGAGACGAGCCCTCGATGTGGCGTTCGTCGTTGGATTTCATGAGGTCCTTTGGATTTCTGCAGTCCTGGCAATGCTGGGCGCTTGCTCCGCACAGATGCTCACAGCTAAAGGTGCAGCGAGCCCGTCAGCGCAGACTACTTGATGACCGCCATCATTAGTCTGATCACTACCCAGATGGACACAAAGGTATTGTTCAATACCTTCGTCCAATTGTTGGTCTGCCAGGATTCTGGTGTGATCTCTTTATGCCGCAAGGTCCCATGGAGCGCGCATCAGAAGGAGATCGACATTGGCAAACAAAAAAACTGTAATTGTTACGGGCGCCTCGCAGGGAATCGGTGCAGCTGTCGTGCAAGCGTTCCTTGACCACGATTATCAGGTTGTCGCAACTTCGCGTAACGTGACCAAGGCGCAGTTAGTGCCATCATCAAACCTTGCGCTCGTGGATGGAGACATTGGCAAGGAGGCGACCGCGGAGAAAGTCACGAAGACTGCTTTAGCCAAGTTTGGCTCGATTGATCATGTGGTCAATAACGCAGGCATCTTCTCGGTAAAGCCGTTCACGGAGTACACCGCTGAAGAATTTCAGAGCTTCGTCTCCACGAACCTGGAGGGGTTCATCTTCATCACCCAACTCGCGGTGAAGCAGATCTTGGCACAAGGCACCGGAGGCAGTGTCACGACGATCACGACGTCGCTGGTCGAGAATCCGATCGCCGGCCTTACGGCGTCGATCCCGATGATTACGAAGGGCGGCCTCGAAGCGGTAACGCGCAGCCTGGCAAGCGAGTACGCCAAGGAAAACATTCGTTTCAACGCAGTTGCACCTGGTGTCGTCGATACGCCACTTCATGCGAAAACCCCGAAGGACTTCATGAAGACGCTTTCACCCATGGGCATCGTTTCCGATTCCGCAGATATCGCGGAGGCCGTCCTATATCTGACCGAAGCCCGTCATATTACAGGGGAGGTGCTGCACGTGGACGGCGGTGCGCACGCGGGCCGGTGGTAGGGCACTCAGGGCTGCAGCAGAGAAGCGCTCAACAGCGGTTGCTGGATTTGGGTATTCACTTGCCAGCCGCACCCACGCCGTTGGGCACCTACGTGGAGGCTTTACAAACCGGCAACCTTTTGTTCCTGAGCGGGATGCTCCCGGTGGTCGACCATAAAGCAAAGTATGTTGGTCGGCTGGGAAAGGAACTCGACGCAGAGGCGGGACGCGATGCTGTTTATACAGCTGCGCTAGGTGCGCTAGCCGTTGCGCAAGAGTTTTTGGGCTCGCTCGATCGAATTACGCGTGTCGTACGACTCGGAGTGTTTCTTGCGACCGTCGGAGATTTCTTTGATCAGCCTCGTGTAGCGGATGGTGCATCGGACCTCTTCCGCGACGTCTTTGGGATTGAGAAGGCGTCGGTCAGGACAGTGCTGGGAGTTGCCAGCCTTCCCTTGGGAATGCCGGTCGCACTCGAGATCATCTTCGAGGTGAAAGCGGCGGAGAGTCTATGAAGAGAGTATCTGTCTCCGGAGGTGAGCGATGTATCTCTTGAGATGTTTCCGTCGGTCACGATGCTCGCCGATAGTCTGCATGGCGTTAATGCTGAACCTCACGCTGCAGGCACAACGAAAGGAAGATTCAATGACATACCCGGTTAACTACCGCGCGGTACAGGTCGACGGGCTATCCATTTTTTACAGGGAAGTCGGGCCTAAAACTGCGCCGACCATCCTTTTGCTACATGGGCTTCCGTCGTCGTCGCGAATGTTCCAACCTTTACTAACGCGGCTCGCAGATAACTACCACCTGGTGGCCCCGGACTATCCAGGCTTTGGACACAGCGCGTGGCCTGATCCGAAACAATTCGACTACACGTTCGATCATATTGCTTCGGTGATGACTGACTTCACGCACGCACTGGGTCTGTCCCACTACACGCTGTATATGCAAGACTATGGCGGACCGGTTGGATTTCGTATGGCACTCACCCACCCCGAAAGAGTCCAGGCTCTGATCGTCCAGGACGCCGTCGCGCACAACGAAGGTCTGGGGTCGAACTGGGCGACGCGGCGGGCATTTTGGGCGAATCGGCCTGCGAATGAAGAAGCGTTGCGTATAAACCTGTTATCGCTGCCAACCACAAAGACTCGCCACATCGGCGACGACCCCAACACTGAGCTTTATGACCCTGATCTTTGGACTGACGAGTATGCGTTCTTGAGTGCCCCAGCGCAGGCTCAGATTCAGAGCGATCTCTTTTATGACTACCGGACAAATATCGAAGCCTATCCGCGGTGGCAGGTGTGGATGCAGAAGACCCAACCAAAGCTCCTGGTCCTATGGGGTAAGCACGATCTCTCATTTGATCTTGGCGAGCCCGAGCGCTACCGGAAAGATGTGCCGGCCGCAAAGGTCCATGTGCTCGAAGCGGGGCATTTTGCGCTGGATACCAAGTCGGATGAAATCGCGGCCCTGGTGCGGGAGTTTATGAGTGGGCTGGATTGAGTGCCGGAACTACCCCAAAAACAGGCTCAACTTTGTAGGAGGGACAATGATCAATGAAATGGACGACGTATTAGTGGCGGACGATAACGCCTTGCTCGTGAGTGTTCTCGGGGAAATATTCAGGGAGTCTGGCTATTCGGTTCGAACGGCGCCAGATGGGTTCGTAGCGTTGGCAATGATACGGGACCGAATCCCCGATATTCTCATTTCGGATCTGAACATGCCGCGCATGTCTGGCTTTGAGCTTCTATCCGTCGTACGCCGCCGATTCCCGAGGATTGCCGTGATCGCTATGAGCGGCGCGTATACCGGAGCGATCGTTCCTCAGGGGGTTCCGGCCGATGCGTTTTACCCAAAGGGTGAATGCAGTGTTGCCGAGCTCTTCGAGATGCTCTGCGCGATCAAGGATGATGCAACGCGATATTCCGCGCGTGCCGCTGCGCCAATCTGGGTACCTGCTTTGCCGATTGGCGAAGACGACTTCTCCGTCATGGCCGTCGCTTGTCCAGAGTGCTTGAGGACGTTCTACCACTGCCTCCACGATGCGGAGCTTTTACGCGCGGAACGGAGCTGCCCCCACTGCCTGCATCCTGTGCAGCTGGCAATTGTCAGGACACCGGCGGACACCGATAAAACCGGCCTTCCTTTTGCGTCACTTGCGAGGACGGACAACGTCCCCGCAAACCTGCGCTAAATCTTCCGAAGCTATCCTTCACGGTGCCATTCGATGTTCAATGATGTTCTTAGCTTCGCGGCATTTGTTTCTATCAAGTGGGCCTTGTTGAAGGTCTGTTCAGTTTCGCGCGAAACTGACAATGTCGGGCCCTCGGCTTCGTCGCGGAAACTGCATAACGAAGTTCGCTGAACTAGGAGCAGCGATGGCTTACGCCTGCCCGACGCGCGGCACTAGGCTCTTGGCGAGGGGGCGATACGGAGTCGGACTGCGATTTTAACAAGATTGGGAAGAGAGTCGGCCTGCATTTTCTGCATCACTCTGCCCCGATGTGCCTTCACCGTGATCTCACTGATGCCTAACTTGCTGCCGACCTCCTTGTTCGATAGCCCCGACACCACCAATGCCAGGACTTCCCGTTCGCGAGGCGTTAGTACTGCGTAACAGTCCTTGAGCGCTCCTATCTCCGACTCACGGCGAAGAGCATTTCGACTGCGTTCAATGGCATGACGGATAGCGCCTAAGAGTGCTTCGTCATCAAATGGTTTCGTCAAGAATTCAATAGCTCCGGCCTTCATTGCTTTCACCGTCATGGGTACGTCGCCGTAACCGGTGATGAAGATGATCGGCATGTCTGCCCGATCCGATGTGATGCGCTTCTGTAGATCGAGACCGTTAAGATCGGGTAAGGAGACATCGAGGACCGCGCAACTTGGGGCCGGGACGCGCGGGCGAGCCAGGAACTCCTGAGCGGACGCGAAGATCTCTGGTTCCCAACCTTCGTGGCGGATCAACAACTCGAGCGATTCGCGAACTGAGATGTCATCGTCGACAACGAATACTATTGGTGTGGCGGGAGGCATGGCAGGTAACCTCGATTCGGGGCCCGGCACTGCTGGCTAATACACAAATATATTGACTGGTCGCTCCAGAGAGCAAGCGACGTGGCTAGTGATTTCCTTGGAATGCTAAGTTGATTGCCTCCAGGAGATCGGGTTCGTTGAAGGGTTTCAATAGGCATTCCACAGCTCCGAGCTTAAGCAAGCGGGGGCGAATCGCCTCATCTCTCTGAGCTGTAATGAAGATGATCGGAATCCTTTGTTGGCGAATCGCCAATTCGTTTTGGAGATCGAGCCCGGTCATTCCGGGCATGGCAACGTCAAGGATCAGACAACTGGTCTGAGCTAGTTCATCGGATGCGAGGAACTCCTCCCCGGCGGAGAAGGCCTTGGCCGCAAAGCCGAATTCTCTTAGCAAGTCAGGTAACGACTCGCGTATGGATTGATCGTCGTCGACCACCGATATGAGTAAGCGTTTATCTTTCACGGATTCCTCTTGGATTTCTGGGGGTCCATCGAGGGAGATGCGTGAATTACCCCAAGACTGCTGTCGTCTGTCTTACCTTCAGATACGCTTCCTATCTGGATCGCAGTCCATACCAGATCCGGGAGGGCGTCAACGGCGCGGCTGAACTCGTGTATGCGGAAGCCCTTTCTCAACAATGTCGCACATCCACAGACTGGACTAGAAACTATGCGGGTGTCGATAAGACTTTGGTATTGGTTTAAAAGATTGTCAATGACAGTTCGCTCATCGTCAGCGCTGATCCTCAACCAGACGAACGGAAGAGTGGTGACAATGAAGTCAGTCGTTTTCGCGCTACGATACCGCGAAGCGATACCAACGTATCGACTTATACCATCGTGCAATAGATTACCCGGCAGACTTCTGTTGTGATCGCAACTGGCGAATGACTCGAGAGTTTAGATCCACTGCCCGTCGCTCGCTGCCTGTCCTGCTGTAGATACGCATGAAGCGTTGGCTGACGTATCCCTACCTCCGACAGGCTACTTTCGATGCCGAACCCATCCACATAGGAGTTCGCAATATGAGCCGACCAGATGAACCTACGAACGGCATTAGCGTATTAGACGAAGGCGACCAGCTGGAGCCGGCATTGACGAGGATATCCCGCCGTCAGTTCGCGCTGGCCGGACTGTGTGCTGGAGCACTGGCGTTGGCACCGGACGCACTCTTAGCCAGTATCAAAGCGAAGCCAATTGAGTCGTCAGCGCGTGCGTCGGGCGCGAGCACCACGTTTGCCTCGATCAAACAGATCGAAGCTGGACTGCTGAGTGTGGGGTACGCCGAAGCCGGTCCAGCCAACGGCCCACCAGTAATTCTGTTGCATGGTTGGCCCTATGACATTTACAGTTTCGCCGACGTTACGCCTTTACTGGCGGCAGCGGGTTATAGAGTGATCGTCCCGTACCTTCGCGGGTTCGGCACAACACGTTTCCTCTCCAGTGCGACGCTTCGGAACGGCCAACAATCGGTGGTGGCACTCGACACCATTGCGCTCATGGATGCGCTCCATATTCAGAAGGCAATCCTGGCCGGCTTCGATTGGGGAGCGCGAACGGCTGACATTATCGCGGCGCTGTGGCCGGAACGCTGCAAAGCGCTTGTCTCCGTGAGCGGCTACCTGATCGGCAGCCAGACAGTAGGGAAGGTCCCTCTGCCGCCGCAGGCCGAACTCCAATGGTGGTATCAGTTTTACTTCGCTACCCCTCGCGGCGAGGAAGGCTATGGAAAGTACCGGCACGATTTTGCGAAACTCATCTGGCAACTCGCCTCTCCAGAGTGGCAATTCGATGACGCCACATTTGATCGGAGCGCAGCGTCTTTGGATAACCCGGATCATGTACAGATCGTGATCCACAATTACCGCTGGCGCCAGGGATTGGCTGAAGGAGAGTCGAAATATGATGGCCTCGAACAGCGTCTCGCCGTTGGCCCCCTTATCACCGTACCCACCATCACGTTGGAAGGCGATGCAAACGGGGCTCCGCACGCGGACGGCGGCGCCTACGCGAACAAATTCTCCGGCAAGTATGAGCACCGGGTGATAAACGGCGGCGTCGGGCACAATCTCCCGCAGGAGGCGCCGGAGGCGTTCTCTAAAGCCGTTGTCGATGTCGACCACTGCTAATTTGGGCGAGCTTGAAGTCAGTTTCGCTGTGCGAAATGGACCCGCTCGATTGAATATTTCGAATCCGTAAAGTGAGGAAAAGAGATTCTATGTCACACCACTATTCCGGGCCCGACTTCGGCTTCCCTCACGGGGATCCGCGCTTAGACCTCACCGACCTATATGCTTTTCCAAAGCCAGGCGACCCTAACAAATCGATATTCATTATGAATGTGCATCCTGGTGTCGGCGTCAGTCCGTCGGGGCCGACCCGCGTCGACCCGTTCTCGCCGGACGCGATCTATGAACTCAAGATCGATACCGACGGCGACGCAGTCGCGAACATCGCCTACCGGGTTCGGTTTGCCCCTTCGGTGGGAGGAGCGCAGACCGCGACGTTGTATCGAGTGGAGGGAGTGCTGGCTGCCGGGACTGGTGAAGGTGGGCAAGTCATTTTTTCACTTGCGCCGGTCTCCACCGGAAGCGACGCATTGGTGACCGACGCTGGCGACTACCGCCTTTTCGCAGGCTGGCGCAGTGATCCTTTCTTCTTCGACACTGAGGGGGCTCTGAACAACTTGCAGTTCACGGGAGCCGATTTTTTCGCCGACGCGGACGTGTGCAGTATCGTGCTCGAAGTTCCGAACTCGGCGCTGGGACAGGGGAAGATCGGCCTGTGGCATCGCACGCTGGACGGCGCGAGTGGGGACTGGGTTCAAGCGGACCGAGGGGCGCTGCCCTCACAGGCGGTCTTTCTTCCCGGTGAGCACAGAGCCGACTACCTCGCGGCGGAACCGGCGAACGACGCGTCCTTCATTCCCGTCTTCGCGCACTCGCTGGAGCACACAGGCGGTTATTCTTCGGAGGAAGCAGCGCGGGTTGCAAAGACGCTGTTGCCCGACATACTCCATTTCGATCCCAGACTGCCGGCGTCCTACCCCACGAATGGCCGCACACTCACCGACGACGTCATCGACGTCTTTCTTCCTCTGCTGACAAATGGAAAGGTCGTCCGAGATAACGTCGGGCCCCACACTGATCTCCTCGTCGAATTTCCATATCTGGGTCGGCCACACAAGGTTCGATCCCCGGAGGCTATCGCGACGGCCGGCTAGGCTCCGGCTGCATCTCCGATCGCTTTAGACATTCGTGCAGTTTCACATCCTGACTGGACGTTGAAAATGAACATGGCAGATAGAGTCGTCCGCATAAAGCGCGTTTATCTTGATCCCAGTGAAGACGATGGCAAGCGGATCCTCGTCGATCGGCTTTGGCCGAGGGGTCTCACAAAAGCAAAAGCCAAGGTAGACCTCTGGTTGAAAGACGTTGCACCTAGCAACGAGCTTCGCAAATGGTTTGTGCATGATCCAGATAGATGGCCGGAGTTCAAGCGAAGATATGTCGCAGAGTTGAAAGCCGTCGACAAGCCTCTCATTCTGTTGAAGCAGGAGACGCGTCGGGGCGCAGTTACGCTGCTTTATGGTGCAAGAGACGAGGAACACAATGAAGCGGTTGTTCTGCTGGATTTGCTGAACAAATGATCAACAGCGCGGGTGTTATCGCCTACATGTCGCGCCATGATCCAAAAGTTTATGTCGAATCCGTACGGGGTAAGACACCATTTTTATGCAGGACTGTGCCTGGTCACGCAGAATGTAAAGGTGGATCCCAGTCGGTGACTCGCTGATGGCCAAACGCCCCGCGGCGGCGTCCTCTCGTTATTTCAACTCGTCGCAGTAATTGGCCGTCACCGCTCGATAGAAGATGGCGTAAGCCGGATCATGAAGGAGTCCGTACGTTTGGCCAACGCCACTCTATTTCCGCCACGACGCCATTGATGTTCAGCCGTCGATCCGTTCAGCCGCGCCGCGAACAAGTGAGTCTAGTAAGTCTTCGACGCTGAAACAATGAGCCAAATTTGCACTTTGTCCGGCCCACAGTGCCAGCAGCTCTGCATTCTGCGCCTTTTGAGCGGGAATGGCTAAATTACGCATAAGTGATCGCTGCAGTGGGTACGGGAGGATCTCTACGTTGGGTCGATTCATCCACTCGAGCAGTCCGTTGTCGATCCCGCGAGCCAATCTTCCAGTAAATCCGCGCGTTAGAGCGGTGCGTCCAGCACGACCGCTCAGGATGGCTTCCCGATGGACCGGAGGCGCTCCTGACTCTTCGCAGGCAAGAAAGACCGTTCCCATTTGCACTCCCTCTGCGCCCAGTGCAAAGGCGGCAGCGATCCCACGAGCATCGGCGATGCCGCCCGCCGCTATCACTGGAATCTTCACGGCATCCACCGTCTGCGGAACCAGCGACATCGTTCCGGTCAGCGAGCTTTCCGAATCGTGCAGGAATGATCCTCGGTGACCCCCCGCCTCAAAGCCCGATGCGACCACCAGATCCACCCCAGCTTTTTCCAGTACAGCAGCTTCCTCCGGCGTCGTGGCAGTTCCAATCGTGACGATGCCTTGTTTTCTGGCCTCCTCCAGAATTTCACTTGGCGGGACGCCGTAGATGAAAGAAAACACCGGTACTTTGGCATCAAGAAGCACGCGAGCCTGGTCTTCAAAACGAATCGGCCTATAGGTTGAGAACGAGGGCTGATCGCCTCCCACGTTCGCGATGTGCGGAGCGAGGTGCGACAGCGCTCGATGAAACGCCTCTGCGCCGGAAGTTGCAGCGTCTTTGTCTTCCATGGAGACCCAAAGATTCATAGCGAAGGGTTTGGAGGTGAGGGAACGTATCTCGGCAATCCGATCCGTAATCGCACGGGGTTCGAGACTATGAGCTCCGAACGAGCCAAGGCCGCCGAAGTTTGACACCTTTGCAGTAAGCCCCTGAGATGAGAGACCTCCGAGCGGTCCTTGAATGATGGGGTATTCGATGCCAAGTGCAGTTCCAACCCGCGTTTGGTTCCATGTCTTCATATGAGCTCACCAAAGAAAACTAAGCTTTACTATGAGATTCCAAGGGCGCAGAGGGCGATTCGTCTCACCGTCCGCAAATCGACAGGGTCGCGTTGTCAACTAGGCAATTTCGCAATGCCAGACAGTGCAGGCAGTTCATCACTGAGGTGTCAAACGGCCTCTTGGGGCAACACGAAGCGCCTCCCTTCATCAATTTATGAAGAAGCCAATGCGAACCCTCGGCCGTCCAGATGGCGTGAGTCGGACCAGAATTACCTGATTGCCTTGGCTGCCATGGCGAAAATCAAGTCCGAGAAGCTCTCGAACCTTGGTGAAATACACAATCGGTCGTAATTTCTTCCATATAATTGTCCCGTTCGGGGTGCCTGCAGAGTAATCCACTCTAAGCCACTGATGTGCTCTAGTACTCCGCCACGTTGAATCTGCCGGCCACGGTCTCCGGCGATGAGGACGCTCTGCATGGCTATTCCTTCTGAGTACGTGGTGGAGGTGCTTCGCGAGGGGGGCGACTTCACTCTCTACCGCGGGAGAGAGCGCGGCAACCAGATGCCGATCTTAGCCGTAACGATCGCTTCCGGGCAGCCATCGCCGCAAGCTCTCCGCCGGCTCGAACACGAATACTCGCTCGCCAACGAACTCGATGCCTCATGGGCTGCTCAGCCGGTCGCGTTGACTCGTCAACAAGAGTGGCCTGTGCTCATTCTCAAGGATCCAGGTGGTGAACTGTTGGATCGCGTAATCGAACAGCACAAGGCACAGCCGCTCGATGTGCTGCGCTTGCTGCGCATTGCTATCGGGCTGGCAGCGGCGGTTCGTCAAGCCCACCGGGAAGGGCTAATCCATAAAGATGTCAAGCCTGCGAACGCGCTTGTCGACGACTCCGGGCATGTGTGGCTCACCGGGTTTGGCATCGCGTCCCGCCTTCCTCGCGAGCGCCTGGCGCCCACTCCGCCCGAGATCATTGCCGGCACCCTTGCCTACATGTCGCCTGAACAGACTGGACGCATGAATCGCTCGATGGACACCCGCAGCGACCTTTACTCGTTGGGTGTCACTTTGTATCAGATGATTACGGGCGTACTTCCTTTCACGGCCGCTGACCCTCTGGAATGGGTCCATTGCCACATCGCGCGCCAACCGGTCGCGCCTGCCGACCGCCGTGCCGTCCCCAAACCTCTATCCGGCATTATCATGAGGCTCCTCGCCAAGAATGCGGAGGAGCGCTACCAAACCGCCGCGGGCCTGGAAGCAGATCTTCGACGATGCCTGACGCAGTGGGAATCCCACGGTCGCATCGATCCATTTCCCCTGGGCAAGGATGACGCCTCGGACCGATTGCTGATCCCGGAGAAGCTGTACGGGAGGGAGCGCGAGGTCGACACTCTGATTGCGGCGTTCGACCGGGTTGTGGCGCAGGGCACCGCCGAACTCGTGCTGGTCTCCGGCTACTCCGGTGTCGGCAAATCTTCGGTGGTGAGCGAACTGCACAAAGTGCTGGTTCCGCCTCGCGGACTCTTCGCCGCAGGTAAATTCGACCAGTACACGCGCGACGTACCCTACGCAACCCTGGCGCAGGCATTCCAGATGCTGGTGCGTCAAATCCTGGCCAAGAGCGAAGCCGAGGTGGACCCTTGGCGGCAATCTTTGCAGGAGGCGGTAGGACCGAATGGCCAGCTGATGATCGATCTCATCCCGGAAGTCCAGTTCCTTATCGGTAAGCAACCGCCTGTGGCCGATCTGCCGCCACAAGAGGCGCGGGGGCGATTCCGTTCAGTCTTCAAGCGTTTCCTCGGCGTCTTCGCCCGCCCGGAGCATCCTCTGGCGTTGTTTCTCGACGATCTCCAATGGCTGGACACGGCAACTCTGGAATTGCTGGAGCACCTGGTCACCGATCCGGACGTCCGCCACGTGTTGCTGATCGGCGCCTATCGCGACAACGAGGTTGATTCCTCTCACCCTCTCATGCGGACCCTGGACGCGATCGGCGAAGTGAAAACGCAGGAGATCGTGCTGGTGCCACTCGGACCTGGAGATGTCGGTCGATTAGTCTCCGATTCGCTGCGCTGCGAGCGGGAGGCTGCCGGCCTTCTGGCGCGATTAATCTATGAGAAGACAGGAGGCAATCCTTTCTTCACGATCCAGTTCATGACAGAGCTGGAGGCGGAAGGTTTGCTGAGGTTTGAACCAGGCGCCGCAATTTGGCGGTGGGACGTTGATCGCATCCACGCAAAGGGCTATGCGGCTAACGTGGTGGACCTGATGGTTGGCAAGCTGAGCCGATTTCCCAACGGGACGCAGGAGTCCTTGAAGCAACTCGCCTGCATCGGAAACAGTGCCGAGTTCGAGCTGCTTCGTACTGTGTTTGACGACTCACGCGGAGACTTGCACGAACGGCTCTGGGAAGCGGTGCGCGCTGGCCTCATCTTACGTTCCGAGAATTCCTATCGCTTCCTTCATGACCGCGTCCGGGAAGCAGCCTACTTTTTGATTCCGGATCAACAGCGCGCGCAAACCCATCTGCGCATTGGCAGAATCCTTACGGAAAACACTCCGCAAGAGCGACTGGAAGAAGCGATATTCGACATTGTCAATCAACTCAACCGTGGCTCGCGGCTCATTACTGAAGCCGGAGAACGTGAGCGAGTAGCTGAACTCAATTTGATCGCGGGCAAACGCGCGAAGGCCTCGGCGGCGTACGCGTCGGCGCTGAAATACCTTCACGCTGGACGCTCCTTGCTGCGTCAGGAGGCTTGGGACGATGGCTACGACGTTATCTTCTCGATTGAGTCTCTCATCGCCGAGTGCGAACTGATGACTGCGGATATGGTGGCAGCCGAAGGGCGTCTGTCCACCTTGGCGCTGCGTGCCAGGAGCCATCACGATTCTGCGATTGTGACGCGATTGCAGGTCACTCTTTATACGACCTTGGATCGTAGCGATCGAGCCATCGAGGTGTTTCTGGATTACCTCCGCCGTAACGGAACCGACTGGTCGAGTCATCCATCACGCGATGATGTCCTTCAGGAATACAGCCGAGTCTGGTCACTGGTAGGGAACCGTCAGATCGAGGACCTTATCGACTTGCCCCCACTCGATGATCCCGAAGTTCTCGACATGCTCGACGTGTTTACTGAAATCGTCCATCCGGCTATGTTTTTCGATGAGAACCTCTCCACACTCGTCGTTTTCCGGATGGTGAGTCTTTGTCTCGAGCACGGTAACTGCGATGCTTCGTGTTTCGGTTTCGTCTGGTTTGGGATGTTCGCTGGACCGCGCTTCAATAATTACACCGATGGATTTCGATTCGGCCAGTTGGGCTACGACCTCGTCGAAAAGCGCAACCTGATTCGCTACCAGGCGAGAACCTACACCTCGTTTGGCACTCTTACGCCCTGGGCTAAGCACGCGTTGAAGGGTCGTGAGTTGATCTGCCGTGCATTCGATGTTGCGTATCGAACAGGGGACCTCACGTTTTCCGCCTATAGCTGGCATTCACTGATCACCAATTATCTGGCTGTGGGTGACCCTCTTTCGGAGGTGCAAGCGGAGGCCGAGAAGGGCCTTAGCTTCGTCACGAAAGCTGGCTTTGGACTGGTGGTTGAGAATAACAGGGCTCAATTGGGTCTCATACGTACACTCCGCGGCCTGACCCCTGTCTTTGGATGTTTCGACACGGACGACTACAACGAAACGGACACCGAACAGCGACTTGCAAGTAATCCGTTGCTGATCCTGTCCGAATTTTTCTATTGGACGCGCAAGCTGCAGGCCAGATTTTTTGCGGGAGACAACGCATCGGCTGTGGAGGCATCCCGAAGAGCGTATCCGTTGCTTTGGTCGGCACCGTCTCAGGTGGAGACAGGCGATTTCCGCTTCTACGCCGCTCTGGCGAATGCTGCCGCTTGGGACACCGCTTCCGGCGAAGAGGGGCAGAATCATTTTTCCGCTCTGAATGTCCACCACCGCCAGCTAGAGATATGGGCTCGTCATTGTCCTGCAAATTTCGAAACTCGAACCACGCTCGTCGGCGCGGAAATCGCGCGCATTGAAGGCCGGATGCTCGACGCTGAACATCTCTACGAAGCCGCGATCCGATCGGCGCGGGATAACAGTTTGACGCATTGTGAGGCGGTCGCCAACGAACGTGCGGCGCAGTTTTATTCCGCACGAGGTCTTCCGAAAATTGCGCACGTCTATTTGCGCGATGCTCGGGACTGCTACTTACACTGGGGCGCGGAAGGGAAGGTAGGGCAGTTAGAAAAATGCTATCCAGAGATCAAGGCAGAGAAGACTTCCCCCGATAGTGGCACCATTCTCGTGTCCGTCGAACAACTTGACCTTGCGACGGTCATTCGTCTTTCGGAGGCAGTGTCTGGTGAGATCGAGGAAGAAAAACTGATCCATACACTCATGCGCACCGCCCTAGAGCATGCAGGTGCCGAGCGGGGTTTGTTGATCCTGGTTCGGGACGGTGAACCGCGCGTTGAAGCCGAGGCCATCACAGTCCCCGGGAAGATCGAGATAGCGGTTGGGCCGGCGCCTGTTACGTCGGATCTCCTGCCTCAATCGGTGCTGCAGTACGTGATCCGGACGCAGGAGAGCATCCTCCTGGAGGATGCTTCGACGAACACCATCTATTCCAAGGACGAATATATCGGGCGGAACCACTCCAAGTCAGTACTGTGTCTGCCAATCATCAAACAGAAGAAACTGGTTGGCGCACTTTATCTCGAGAACAACCTGGCAGCGCGTGTCTTCACGCCGAGCCGGGTGACGGTACTGCAGTTGCTGGCTTCGCAAGCGGCTATCTCGCTGGAGAACGCCGCGCTCTATACCGATCTGCAACTCCAAGTTGGTCTGCTCCAGCATCTGCCAGTGTCTGCTTGGACGCTGAGCCCTGATGGAATACCGGATTTCGTGAATCAAGGTTGGCTTCAATTCTCCGGTCAAACTCTCGACTTCGTCCGATCGCATCCCGAAGCCTGGATGACCGCGGTCCACCCTGAGGATCGGGAGATGGCAGCCAGGACCTTGTGGGAGGGAGTGAATTCGGGACGTGGTTTTGCGATCGAAACCCGATCTCTCCGCGCTAAGGACGGGACCTATCGCTGGCACCTGCAGCAAGCTGTGGTCTTGCACGATCCCGATGGAAAAGTTCTGAAATTTGTCGGCACGACTACCGACATAGACGACCAAAAGCGCGCCGAAGAGGCGTTACGACAGGCGCTGGGCGATCTCGCGCGCATCAACCGGGCGACGACCATGGGAGAGTTGACGGCATCCCTGGCGCATGAAGTCAGTCAACCGATCAGTGGTGTCATCACCAACGCAAACGTTTCACTTCGAAAGCTCGGGCGTGATAGCCCCGACCTCGACGAAGTACGCGAGGCTGTGACCAGAATTGTTAGAGACGGACAGCGTGCGGCGAAGATCCTCGGCAGGATCCGTTCACAATTCCAGAAGCGCGCCCTGGATCGAGAGGTTCTTGACATAAATGAGATCAATCGAGAAACTGTCGCCCTGATGCGAGGGGAGGCAGTGCGACACCACATAACGGTCCGGACGGACCTGGCAACCGATCTTCCTCCGATCGTCGGAGATCGCGTGCAATTGCAGCAAGTGGCGATGAATTTAATCGTCAACAGCATCGAAGCGATGAAGGACGTTGATGGATTACGAGAGCTGGTCATCAAGTCACAGCGAGCTGAGAATGAGCAGCTTCTTGTATCGGTGAGTGATACCGGCATAGGACTTCCGCCGCACCTCGCGGAACAGATATTCGACCCGTTCTTTACGACCAAGCCCCACGGCACTGGAATGGGGCTCCGCATAAGTCGGTCGATTATTGAGTCGCATGGCGGGCGCTTGTGGGCAGTCGGTACTTCCGGACGCGGTGCTACTTTTCACATGAACCTGCCCTCCGCGATTCCGGGCCGAAGATAAATTCAGCCCTTGTTGGCCATTGAAATCACGATTCGCACGACACCAGTTAGGAATGGGTTCCGACGCTCGCCAAGTTGATCAGCGTCCGGAAATGGGGCCCTGCCAACTTGCGGATTGTCTGACATCACGTTGAAGAAACTATTGCCTGTTTATGAAGCGGCGAGAATAAAGCCGGCCGTGATTCAGGTTGAAGCGCATCCGTATCTTCCCGAGACGGAGCTTCTAGAATTCTGTAAAGAGAAGGATATTGTGCTCCTGGCTTTTGCGCCCCTGGGCCATGGAGCGAGACCTGGACCGCTCGAAGATCCAGTGATCACCGCGATCGCGACGCGGGTCGGAAAGACGCCTGCACAGGTGTTGTTGGCTTGGGCGGTACAACGCGGCACCGCCTTGCTTACGACTCCCCGGACAGCGGACCGCGCGAAAGAGAATTTCAACATCTCCGCGCTTCCACGAGAGGCGCTGGAGGAGATTAATCACATCCAGATCAGGCAGAGGCTCAATGACGTTGTGAATACTGGCAGCCCGGGTTTCATTCCGCGAGTGAACCCAGCTTGAAAATCAACGCGGCTACTGAGAGTCGTGGCAGCAGGGAATTGAGAAGGCAAATGTAGAGCCCGGGCCGTCGTTTCTGGCCGCCCATAGTTGGCCATGATGCGCCTCGACAATCGAGCGACTCACGGAGAGACCTATACCCATTCCTTCTTCTTTGGTCGTAAAGAATGACTGAAAAAGCCGGTGCTTCATTTCGGGATCAAAGCCGACTCCGGAATCCTGTATCGAAACGCGAACAAGATCTCCATCCGCGTCCGTATGGATGATCAATTGTCTTGGCCTGTCATCCACTATTGTCATGGCGTCTGATGCATTGCGAAGCAGGTTGAGAATGACCTGTTGTAGTTGAACGCGATCTCCCATGACGCGGGGTAGATTTTCACTGAGTTGAAGCTGCAAAGACACTCCGTCTTTCTGTAACTCGCCCAGCAGGAGTGCGACCACCTCTCGAGTGGCCTCATTCATGTCCACCGATTCGATGTTGATCTGTTTCGTGCTGTAGAGCGTTCGCAGTCGAGTGATTACGTCTGTGGCACGATGTCCATCGCGAATTGTGCGTTGCGTCGTTTCTCGTGCCCCGTCGACATTCGGAGGATCGCTGTTCAACATGCGGAGACAGGTGCCTGCGTTGTTGATTATTCCCGACAGGGGCTGGCTCACTTCGTGCGCGATCGAAGCGGTCAATTGGCCCATGGTCATTACCCGCATCATTCTGGCGAGTTCTGATTGTGTGTTGCGTAGTTCTTCCTGGGCCTGCTTCCAATCATGCATGTCCACGACAGTGCCGTGCCACTTCAAAATGTGGCCATCATCATCGTGTAGAGGAAGCGCGCTTGTTACACACCAGCGATACGTTTGATCGGCAGCATGAATCGTACGAACTTCAACCCGGTAGGACGTACCACTCTCGACACAAGACTTCCATGTCTCCGCTGCAGGCCCGACATCGTCGGGATACAGAAGTTTCATCCAGCCGTCGCTCATAATGTCTTCGTGCGAAAAGCCGGTGTATTCGAGCAAGCGACCATTGCAGTAATCGATGGCACCATCCGGCGTCGCACTCCAAAGCATTTCCGGTATGGTCTCCGTTATCTGCAGCAGGTTGAGTTCGCGTAGACGCAGCGCTTCCTCCGCTCGCTTGCGATCGTCGATATCGGTGTTAGTGCCGTACCATTTGAGGATGTTGCCTGCGTCATCGCGCAAGGGGTTGGCGCGGAACAGGAACCATCGATACACCCCATCGAAGCGGCGCATGCGTGCTTCCACGTCAACATCGGTGCCGGAAACCATTGCCGCTTGCCAGTAATTCAAAAGCCTTTTCGCGTCCTCCGGATGAATCGCAGCGGCCCAACCCCACCCGGCGCCTTCTTCCGCAGACATGCCGGCATAATCGAGCCAACGTTGATTGAGAAACTCAACGAAGCCGTCCGGACCGGTAGACCATGCAAGCATCGGAATCGTATTGATAATCAGATCGAGGTTGCGGGTGCCTGCTTGTACTGCCTCTTCGGCACGCTTCCGGTCTTCGATGTCGACGATGAGACAGTACCAGCGGATGATTGCGCCTTGCGTGTCCTTCACAGGAAGAGTGTGAAACTGAAACCAGCGATATACCCCGTCGGCACGACGATAACGGACTTCAATGTCGTAGGAAGTTCCGGTCGTCATGGCGTGTGTGAATTTCGCGATCACACGCGGAAGATCTTCTGGATGGACCGAACCGTTATCGCCTTCCCACATGTTTAATTGCTCAACCGTCATGCCGAAGTATTCGGTAAGTGGCTGATTGGCAAGCTCGATCAGACCCGCCGGATTTAGCGTACATACCTGCCCGGGAATGCTGTTGAGAATCTGACGCAGCTCTTCCTCGCTTGCTCGCAACTTTTCGGCACGCTTCTGGTCGTCGATGTCGGTGGTCGTGCCGACGTATTTGAGGACGTTTCCCTGGGAGTCGCGCAAGACCACAGCTTGATTCAGGTGCCAGCGATATGACCCATCTTGAGCGCGGAGAGACCGAGTTTCGATCGCGAAACCCTGTCCCGACTGCACAGCCTCCCAAAAACTTTTGCCTGCCCTCTCTCGATCTTCAGGGTGGATCGCAGTCATCCAGGCCTCGGGATGCGAGCGGACGAAGTCGAGGGTTTGGCCGGAGAACTCGAGCCAGACTCGATTCACGAAATCCGGTGTCCCATCAGGCGTGAGGGTCCAGGCAGACACAGGAAGATGCTGCAGTATTCCAACCTGGATTTCCATCTCGCTGTTGGTTTCGACAAGCTCCCTTGTGCGTTCCGCGACTCGGAGACCGACTTCACTTGCAGACCGCTTTTGCTCATCCACGCGTAGTGCGTGCAGCAAACCGATGGCCGCCTGATTCGCCGCTACACTTAGGACAAGCCTTTCGGTCTGTTCGGGAAAGCCTGATCTGCCGGATCCGGCAACGATGAGTCCAACCTCGCCTTCTGCTCCCATTTGCAGAGGGTAGATCGATACCTCCTTATCCCCCAGAGTTACCGAGGACTTGGTAATCCGTCGCTGCACACCTTCGCCAAACAACGGGTCCAGAGCCTGGCGAATTTGCTTTGGACTATGGCTCGCGCCATAAGACTGAGCGGTTTTGAGCGCCTCGATCGGGATGCCGATGGAACCAATTCTGACTTGCACATACAGGAAGTCGAGATCGAGCATTCCTACCAGAGCATCGAGAAAAGTTTCAACGACTCGACCCGGTTCGCTACCGCTCCAAAGAGCTGGCAGAGCAAGCGCGCTTACCAGATCGTTCATGGAACGCTGTAGGCGTTGGACTTCAATAGCGGGATCGGAAGGGTAATTGTGCATGCTTGTATGCCGCAATCAAACCCTTGGCCAGAAAGGGTCTGCAGGATTTGAAGAACCGTCGGGACAAATCCTATTCTACTGTCCATTTTCCATCTCCAGGCAGCAATTGACCGGAAAAACGCCACCAGCAGGCCTCCTCGACGTCAGACCAGAAAGGTAGAGGTCGAGTTGGAACCACTCCAGCGATACCGTGCCTATGCGTGCCGGTGAAGAAAGCGCAATCGGTGAATTGCCTTCATCACGTCCAATGTGAACAGGATTTGTTCAATAGCCGTCAACATCCACGACGGCCTGGGCAAAGTCAGTCGGGGCTTCCTGACGTAGGTTGTGGCCGATGCTGCCTGTGATGATTCGATGAGCATACTTGCCGGAGAATTAATTGGCATAGGCACTGGCTTGCCGATGCGGTGCGCCATTGGCATCACATTCCAGGGTGATGGTGGGCACGGCGATGACGGGACTTCGCGGCTAGTCGCTTTTCCAACTCGTTATACTCCGGCTCTCCTTCAGCCACAGTCTGCCGCCAGCGGTAGTTGTGGATCACGATTTTGACGTGATCCGGATTATCGAAGGATGCCGCGCTGCGAGCGAAGGTGGCATTGTCGAAGTTCCATCCCGGCGATGCGAGCTGCCAGATGAGCTTCGCAAAGTCACGCCGATATTTCTCGTACCCCGCCTCGCCGCGTTCGGTGGCAAAGTAAAACTGATAGCACCACTGGAGTTCAGCCTTCGGAGGCAAGGGCACTTTGCCGGCGGCCTGGCAACCGATCAGATAACCGCTGACGGAGACGAGAGCCTTGCTGCGTTCAGTCAGCCTGATGGTGATGGCTTTACGTCTCTTAAAATCAGGCGGTTCTGCTGCAGGATCTGAATGTTCAAACTGATTGCAACGCGTGATGCCGTCGCGACTCTTCGGCATTCCTGGAAAAGCATGGAATTGAGAATGAAAATGTGGCTCCGGGGCCGTCGTTTGGCATTGCCCATAGATGACCGCTGAAGCGCTCCACGATAGACCTGCAGATGGACAGCCCGATGCCCATGCCGCTACTCTTCGTGGTATAGAACGCTTCGAAGAGCATCGCGGTGGCTTGAGCGTCGAACCCGATCCCGGAGTCTACAACGGTCAAGCGAACATGGCCGTGTTCGTCGAGTCCGGTTCTAATCAGCAACAGCCTTGGACGGTCTTCGACATCTTTCATCGCCTCCGATCCGTTTCGAAGCAGATTTAGAATGACCTGCTGAAGTTGCCCACGCAAACCTGAGACAGGCGGGAGACCGTCTGTAAGTTCCAACTGAAGCACTACGTGGTTTCGCTGCAACTCGTCCCATGTCAGTGCGATGACGTCTCGCGCGGCATCATTCAGATTCACGGGTTCGGTCAGGGTGTCATTGTTGGCGAAGAGTGCGCGGAGTTGTGTGACGACTTCAGCGGCGCGGTTGCCGTCGCGGATCGTGCGTCGTGCCGTTTCGAGTGCGCCGTGAATGTTGGGAGGATCAAGCGCCAACATCCGCAAGCAGGTGCTTGCATTGGTGATGATCCCCGATAGCGGTTGATTGACTTCGTGTGCAATCGACGCAGCTAACAATCCAAGTTTTGCAGCGCTTATCGAGGTCTGGGGCAACGAACTTGCAAGCAGATTCATATCTCACTCCCTGTTTCGTTACTGATCGCTGCAGAAAAGATAGTGGAACTCTTTTATGCTTGTGCCGATTCTCAATGAATGCGGTGAGCGCGCGAAACCCCAGATAGAGTCGTGTGCGAACTGGATCGAGTTTGCGGCAGGCCCGTTTCGAGTCGGCAAAATCTCGCAGGCTGAAGGTGGACCTAATCTTCGAGATCGATTCTCTTCCATCCGAAGAGCCACGCATCCAATGACCACGCTCCGGGTCCTACGAGAGCCAGCCCCGCGCCGATGGTGGCCGATAGAACAGCAGGGCAAACACCTGTGTGTTGAGCGCGAGCGCCCCATGTGGTCAGCACCATCACCAGAAACCCTGCAATGGGCGTCCAGAGCCCTATGGTTACCAGCGCACCGACAACAATAGTGAGAATGTTGAGGACTTCTAACTCAATGGCCTGGCCAGCTTGGAATTTCACGACTCCGTTTGCGATGAGGGAGATGCCCAAAGCCAACCGCATCAGCAAGAGTCCTGTGCCGGGTAAGCCGCGGGCGAAGGTAGAGAATAAACGACGCAAATGAACCTCTGACCGAAGGTACCGTTTTGTAGCGCTCGCGAGATACCCTCGAAAGAGTCCGGGGAAGACTCTTTCGAGCAGGCTGGAGCATCCGGCTCTCGAAAGAGCCATCCTGTCCTTACGGCGCAACTACAGAAGCCGTGGCGCAACTCGGCTCCCTTGGCGGACTTTGCGTTAAAGATTGTGCTTTTCCCAATGGGGCTTCGCTGCCCGCTGCGGCTTCGGAGAGAGTTGCGCCCGTGGCAGGAGTACCTTAGCGCAAGGGTCGCGAAGAAATGTGCCGGTTCCGCCATGGCATCTTTCCAGTAAATGGCAAGGTGCCCGAGGTCCGTGGCTAAAGCTCTATGATTCCACGCTTCAGTCCGATCGTCGCGGCGTGGGTCCGATCGTTTGCATTTAGCTTGGACAAAATGTTTTTCACCCGGCCTTTGACCGTCTCCTCGGTGATCGAGAGACGGTCGGCGATCTGCTTATTGGCGTTGCCCGCGGCGATCAGCCGCAGCACGTCCACTTCACCCTGGGTCAGCGCATCATCTGTCGCATGCTGTGCGATCTCGAAAGATGCCTCAGGCGATAAGGCCTTTCTGCCGGAGTGAACAGCCCGGATCGTATCCAGCAATTCTTTGTGGAGGAGGTTCTTGAGCAGGTAGGCGTGGGCGCCTGCCTTCAAGGCTCGCAACACCTGGACATCGCCGGTATAGGTGGTTAGCACAATGAGTTTGGCTTCGGGAAACTCACCACGAATGGCGATGACGGCGTCGAGGCCATTCATCTCAGGCATCTGGATGTCCATGAGGGTGATGTCCGGGCGATGGGTGCGGTACTGCTGGATCGCTTCCCGTCCATTGCACCCTTCGGCGACAAGCAGCATGTCCGGCTGGTCGGACAGAAGTCCCTTTATCCCGCCGCGAAAAATGGGATGATCGTCGACCGAGAGGATGCGAATTGGAACGGAAACGTCGTTCATTGTTAGCTCCGCGAAAAGAATGACCTGAGCGAAGCGGAGCGTCTTGCATAAGCGCTTGCGGCCGGTATCTTCAATTCAATTTCGGTACCGGAGCCCGTCTCGCTCCATATTTCAAAGGTTCCTCCGATCAGTTTGGCCCGTTCGCGCATTCCGCGTAAGCCCCAATGTCCGGGTGCGTGCTCCTTGTCGAGAATGCTGTTGTCGATGCCTTTACCGTCGTCGCGGATTCGCAGTCGCAAGTAGTCGAGGTCGTAACGTATCTCCACTTCGATTCGTTTGGCGTCCGAGTGTCGAATCGCGTTTCGCAGCGCCTCCGCTGTAATCCGGTAGGCTTCGTCCCGGACCACGGGATTCAGGTCATTCGGAGTGCCCTCCACCTGAACATTGAATTCTGGCAAACTCCCACTTGAAAAATTGCCGAGCAGTTCTTTGACAAAACTTCTGATGGACTCCGCTAGATCGATCGTCGTCAGTCCCATGGAGCGCAGTTCATGCACGGCGTCTCTGCCCTCGGTAATCGCACTGGATCCCTCCTCGATCACACTATCGATTCGCGTCTTGGCGTCCTCGGGCCGCGCTGGCAGCAAATTCGACACGGTCTGAAAGCGGAGAAGCAGCCCTTGGAAGCTTTGCAGCAGAGTGTCGTGCAGCTCTCGCGCGATGCGGGTCCGCTCATCCACGCGCGCTCGTAGCGTCGCGTTGAATTGCCGCTCAAGTTGGCTGAGGCGAAATTGATACAGTGCCCAAAGCAACAGAAGAAAAACTCCAACGCAGAGAACTTCGAACCATCTTGTCTGAAACCATGCGGGCGCGATGCTGAAGTCAAGGTTAGCGCCCTCTTCGTTCCATACACCATCGTTATTGCAGGCGATAACTTGGAAACGATAATGGCCAGGCCCAAGACCGGTGTAAAAGGTCTCGCGGCGTGTTCCGGCGTCCTGCCAATCGTGGTCCGATCCCTCAAGCTTGTAGCGAAACAGGACGCGTTCTGGGATCGCCAGGCTAAGCGCGGTATAGTCGATTTCTATCCTTCCGGTGCGTGGAGGTACCACGAGTCCTTTCAGATTCGAATGTGTTTTCCCATTCCAAACTAGCGACCTGATGAGGACGTTGGGCGGCGTTGAATTGTGGGCTTTAGCGAGCGACGCCGGATCGAGCCATGCAACTCCTTTAATCGTGGCAAACCACAATCGGCCATCGCCGGCTTCAACAATCGACGGGATATATCTCTCTACAGCGAGGCCCGGAAGCCCGTCTAAGGTATCGAACTTCTCCCCTGAGACGGCGTAATCCGGGTTCTGTAACCACTTAGCAAGCTCGTCAGCCTTGACATGTGCGATGCCTGAAAATCCGCTGGTCCAAAGATCCCCTGCTGCCGTTTCCACCATACCCGTCACTCGTCCCGGCAGGCTCGGATCTTTCCACCGCAACATGTGAAACTCGCCCTTGCTGAACAGTTGAACGCCATCTTCCGCGCCAAGCCAGACGTGCGTCCCTTTCACCGTAAGAGAAATGGGATAGCGGTTCTTTCCGCTAAAGGTGTATCGGTGGTAGTTGGCGCCGTCCCACTCGATGACATGGTTCGAAAAAGCGAACCAAACATTGCCTGCCTCATCTCCTTCCATGGCGCCTAATATGCCAGGTTCTCTTCCGAGCACTTTGTTCTCGTTTTCCCAAGTGTCGCCGATGCGGCGATCTACCTGCTGATCAAAGGTGATTAGCCAGAGGTTATTGTTCTTGTCGACTGCCATCGAGGCGACAAATTCGACGGCATCATTAGGAAAAGTGACGGGCTTTATCCTATCCCCGGAGGCCTTCCAGAGGTGTGGCACGGCGCCCAACCCACTCGACCAGACATCGCCTTTGAGGTCGCGCCGGATCGTCATGGCCTGCTTGGTTTTGGCAAACGTCTTCGTCCTGCCATCGGGACACACCTCTGTGAGAGGCAGGGTTCGGTTGCCCGTCCAAACACAACCACGGTCGCCGGACCCGACTGCAAACTGGTATTCATTGGTTGGCGGGGTCTCAAGCTGCGATATTATATTTCGTCGAAGTTGATCGAGCCCCGCGTTCGTCCCAATCCAAATGCTGCCTTCGCGGTCCACCAGAAGCTTCCGAACGACATCAGAACTGAGTCCCTGAGCAACGGTGAAGTTTTGCCCGGCCGCTGGATCGATACTCACCCCGATCGGCACTCCAGTCGCGTCTGGAATCCGCTTCAATCCGGTGCTGCTTCCAGCCCAGAGTGTCCCGCTGCCATCGAAGGTAAAGTTTACGAATCGCGGACCTTTCGGACGGTCTGGATTTACCGCGGAGGTTGCTTCGAACGGCACGCCATTCTCCGACACCCGTCGCAGCCCCACAGCGTCGGAGAGCCACACCGAGCCATTTGGCCCATTATGCAAGTAACAATTATTTCCAGCCGTACCGTCGCCATACCGGCTCAGCTTGAACCTGGTTCCACCGTGCGGCAGATACAGGAGTTTGCCTGAATCCATCTTCACCCAGAGAGTGCCAGCTCTGTCAAACAATATGGCGTAAGGAAGGCCGTCGGGAAGTTCATACTTCTCGCCTACCCGTTCGCACCTTCCTTCGCCCACGATGAACAGGCCGGCTGACCCGCCGACCCAGATTGTGCCGTCAGGACCCTCAACAGTCGATTCCGTTGGCAATCCCGGCGTGCAACCCTTGATGGGATATACCGATAATTTTCCATCTCGCCAAAGTAGAAGTCCAGGCAATCGAGTTCTGAACCAGACGTCTCCTGAAGACGAGACGAAGGCTGAGAAAAGTTCGAAACCTTTCGTGGCTCCCGAAGTGATTTCGTCGGCAGTCTGAAAACGAGATCCGTCGAACCGGAAGACTCCCCTCGACGTGCTAAGCCACAAATACCCGTCTGGACTTTGCTGAATGTCCAACACTGCACCCATCGCGCCGTTAGAGGACCACGCAGTGTGATGAAAGTTTCTCAATTCCTGGGCGCCGACGGTCTGGATTACCCAGAACATCGTTGATAGCACAAGGAAACCGATCTGCGATCGTGTGAGCGCGCTGAGGCGTGCCCGCAACATCCCATTCCCCATATCCTGCGGAAGGGATGCTATTTGCTTCTTGATCAGCACGCCTGCTTGCCGTTCCATTTCTCGCCAGCCTCATTCAGCCGTGGATCATCGCGATACTTTTCAACTCTTCACTTATTCGCGTGCCGCTCAACTATAGAACGGGTTCGAAGGCAGGCGCCATTATGCTTTGGTATTGGTTAATTCATCCCGGAAGGAAGGGGACGGTCGTTGCGTCTGAAATGAGGCATTTCGTGGATGGATCATGATGGCGATTCCGTCTCACGTCGAAGGACCCAATACCAAAGTATTATCGACATCGGAATGGCTCATGGCGCATGGTGTTGCTACTGAGCACTGCCAGAAAGGACCCCGTGGAGGATGAGTTCAGTCGCGTCGTCAACGCGCTGTCCGCGTTGATTCGGGAAATTGCCTCGATTGGCGGTTTTTTCTCAATGACATGCAGAGCGTGGTGAGAAACATATGAAGAACAAACGCTCACTCATCTCTGTGGTTGATGACGATGAATCAGTACGCGAGTCGCTGCCGGATTTGCTGGGTGAGTTTGGATTTGCTGCCCAGACGTTCTCGTCCGCGGAAGAGTTTCTCGCGTCTGACTTCCTCGACCAAACCGACTGTTTAATCCTTGATGTCGCCATGCCGGGAATGACCGGACCAGAGCTGCAATGCGAATTGGCGATTCGCCGGCGAAATGTTTCTATCATTTTCATTACCGCGCAAAGAGAGGAAGCTCTCCGGCCGCGTTTGCTCAAATTGGGGGCCGTCGAATGCCTGCTGAAACCCTTTAACGAGACGGATCTTCTTCAGGCACTCGACACCGTATTTAAGGCAGGCTGAACGACTTGCAACTTGCTCTACAGAACAATATTTATGGGCTGCGTTTCATCGGATATGAATCGAGTTCATCGCTATGCAACATGCCACGCCGATGGTGTTTGTTGTCGACGACGACATTTCTGTAAGCGAATCGCTGGAAGCGCCGATCCGTTGCGAGGGTTGGGAGCCGGAGGCGTTCGCGTCCGCACAGGAATTTCTGACCCGCCCACGCGTTGTCACTCCAAGCTGCCTGATACTCGACGTAGATCTGCCTGACCTTAATGGTCTTGATCTGCAGAAGTGCATCGCTTCCGACCGGAAAAACATGCCGATCATGTTCATTACCGGTCATGGAGATGTTCCGATGACGGTCAGGGCCATGAAAGCGGGAGCCGTCGAGTTCTTGATGAAGCCGTTAAATGACGAAGCGCTCTTGAGTGCCGTTCGGCACTCCATTGAGCGCAGCACCGTGGCTCTTCGTCGAGAGACGGAGACAGGAACGCTTCGAGATTGTTACGCATCGCTTACGCCTCGCGAAAAGGAGGTCCTGGTGGTGTTTCTGGACTTTCGAACAAACAGGTCGGCGCTGAGTTGGGTATAAGTGAGATCACCGTGAAGGCCCACCGTGGCAGGGTGATGCAAAAGATGCAAGCCGAGTCTCTCCCCGGCCTGGTAAAAAGGGCGACAAGGCTTCGGTTAACGCCGGCGCATAGGGCCTGACGCTTTCGCGGCGATTGCTTCCCGCTTGCCCACTTCTTCGCTAAGTTTTTCCCCGATTAGCGGTCGCTGCTCATGGCTTCCAGCTTTGAAGTATGTGTGCCTCGCGAGCTCTCGAATAACGTCAGAAACGCGCACTTCAAAATGGCGAATGAGATAGCGCTGAGAACAATGTTAATCGTCGGGCCATACTCTGTGTGGCGGCTTGAGCGTGCTCAGCGTATGTATGCAGGCACATTGATCCGCACCGTTTTAGCGGGCATTCCAACAGCTATTCTCATGCTGAGAACATAGGCTCGAGGTCTGCAGCAGATCAGTGGTCGCGCTCTTCAACCGAGTCTTTGAAGTTGCAAGTCAGCCGAGGAGACGCAGCTCATCCGATCGCTGCAGACATTTTTTGTGATACTTTTGGTGATACTTTGTACCGGGATTCAGTGCGCTGAGCTGCGATGCCATGCGAAGGTCAATGTTCTTGCAAACGGTTCGTTTGCAAGGCTTTATGCAGTGAGGATGCGAGAGCCTGCGACCCCCTGCAACTGTAGAAAATTCGGACTTAAAATCCGCTGAGGGTCCGCATCTTTAAGTGGCAATGTCACCGCCCGTGTAAGGCGGCAACCCATCTTCCGATTCGCGGACGGAATTACTTCCGACATGCCGACTTCTCGGTACTAATCCCGCTTCAATAAACGCATTGGCGATGATGCACCCTTGCGACGCACTTTGCGCGCACGATGACGGAAGCATTTGACATAGCGGTTTAGCATACTGTTGAGGCGTAGAGCGGCATGGAACTCAAACTGACGGCTTTAGTGATTGGCAATTCCACATACGAAAGCGTTGATGCGCTTAAGAACCCTACGAATGATGCCGTGGACGTCTCTGGCAAACTGACGGATCTCGGCTTTGCGGTGACAACTCTGACCAATGCGACCAGGGAGCAGATGGGGGCTGCGCTGGAGCAATTCGGCGAGGCATTGAAGACCAGCAGCGTCGGCCTGGTATTTTTTGCGGGTCATGCGTTCCAGATCGAGGGCAAGAACTATCTTGCACCCGTCGATACCAGGACCACCACGGAAAGCAGCGTCAAGTACAGCGCGCTCGATCTGGACTTTGTCCTGGACGTAATGAAGCTTGCAGCTTCTCCGACGAATTTCGTCATCCTCGATGCCTGCCGGAACAATCCTTTTGCCGGACGCCTGCGATCGATTGCATCGAACGAGTTGGCTTCAGTCTATGCGCCGAAGGGCACCTTGGTAGCGTACTCAACTTCGCCCGGCCAAACCTCGCGCGATGGAACAGGCCGAAATGGGCCGTACACCGAGGCCCTATTGCAGCATTTAGGCACTCCGAACCTGCTAGTCGAAACGATGTTCAAACGGGTGCGAAGCACGCTCGAAAGCCTGACCGACGGCCGCCAGACCTCCTGGGAGCACACATCGCTGACCGGTGATTTCCGCTTCCGCCCATCCGTCAGGGCTGCCGTTCCAGGGTACGGCCCGGCTGCGATCGCCGACGGCCTCGCACCTCGCAGCGGCACGCCGGTTGGCGTCGCTGTTGAAGGTTTAAAGACTCTTAACTGGTACAAGCAGAATGACGCTCTCGATGCCCTCACGCTGGAGCAGATCCGGTCATCCCCGGCCGATGAAGTGTTTATATTGGGGCGCAACATCTATCAGGCCGCCTGCGGCGGTGCTAACTCAGCCCGATTATTCTTAGAAGGTTTTGCGGACAAGACCGCCCGGCTCAGTGAACCTCAGCGCAAAGCCATTCTTGATGGCATGCTCTACGAAGTTTTCTTCGATTCCGAAGGCCAGCACCGCGAGAAGCCTAAGCTTGACAGCTTTGATGAAATCTTTAAACTCCAGGCGAATTCTGCACTTGCCAGCAGTTTCAGCTTCATTCAAGCCTGTCTGGTGCCGTTTGCTGACTACTATTTTGAGATCCCCGGCAGTGGTAACGAGGTCACGCTCAGCGTCAGCACCATAGCAGATGCAACTGGTGCCCGCGTGATCACTGACATCTGGTGGGATAGCGTCAGCATCCTCAGTAAGAATCCAGTCGATGAGTCGCGAACGGGCTGGTTTGTGCCCCGCGATCAAAAGTATAAGTATGGCGAGTTGGTCGAGTACCTATCGAAAGAGCTCGTGTTGCCGCTTCAGCAGCTGAAGGTGGAAACGGACTTCGCTTTCACGAGTGGAACTTATTTCGTCTGGCCCGCTGGATTCGAGATACAGAATCCCGTCACGGCTGCCTCCCCGCTCCAGACCTGAATACAAGACTTCGATGCAAGTCCTGATCTCGAACCGGTCTGGGACGGCAGCGAAGGTGGTTGGGATAGGCGACGCTGGATTCTGTCAAAACGGAATGTCATCGTCGCTCAACTGCATTGGCTGCTCGGACGATTCCTCAATTTTTAGATCGAGAGTGATCCTCGCGGCGTGGTCGAGGAGCTCGTCGCGGTCCATGAAGATGATTTGACGTCGCTGGCTGGCATCAAGCTGTTCCGCTAGCCAGTGTTTGGCCGCTTTTGTGATTTCCCCCGCGGAAATGATGAACAGATGGTCGAGCAAGACCTTGCGATTCTCTTCCGGGTCAAAAATTGGATGATCGAAAGCCATGCGCGCCTGATTCAGGATGCTCGATACATTCTTCAGACCGCTCGCGTTATTCGAATCGATCTTGTCCTTCTTGACCTGCGCGGAGAAGTAGAGCCAATGGCCGGTGGGAAGTTGGAACTTCATCCAGAGGTCTTTCCCAAACTCAAGCGACCTGTCCCTGTGCCCGGTTGGGCTTACGCGTCGGAACTGGAAACGCTGAAATAAAGGTACGAGCACCTTCTCGATAAACTCGTCCTCGCTTACCCGATCAAGGAACGTGGCCAACGACCGTCTTTGAGCGACTTCTTCGGCAGAAAGCGGCCGTCCCTGTCCCAGGAAATCTTCCGAACTAACACCAGCTCCGGTGCTCTTTACGAAGGCTATTCCCGTTTTTTCATCCAGATAAGCGACGATGCCGTGGCGCTTGACAACTTCATTGAACTTACCAAGGGCTGAGCTCACGTCCGCAGGAGGGCGCGTGCTTCGCTCCCCCTGGACCCGCTTGTTTGCCCTGGCGAAGTCGTCCGGATCGAAAAGCCGGGATATCACCTTGCACAATTCAATCGATGGAAGATCAGGTGACCTTGACACGCCAGAATTGAGTTCCGCTAAGCGCTCCTTCGCCCATATCCGACGAGTGGAACCATCATGCTTGAGAGGCAACCCAATGCTCTCGAAAAATTGGGTTATTCGATAGCTGCTCCGGTAGGGGAAATGATCCTCATCGCCCACCACCATACTCCCGAGTTCTTCGAGCACATAGTCAGATAGCTTCACGGCCTATGGATACGATTCTACGCCGCTCTCCGAGCGGAGGTTTCTCGAATCGCCATGGCGAACATTTGAACGTTTCCCGACTGCTATCGATATGAACGAACACTTTTGACCCGTATACGTGCATCGTCAGATTGGCCGGTTCGCTGAACATATCCGCAGCGCGGTAAGTACCGATGAACGCCGCAAGGTTCTGATATCCCCGGCATGGAGATCGAAATCGAATCGGTGGACGCTGGCCGACTTCTGAGGATTCATGAGCCGCTTTTCGAGTTACTAACTAGAGGTTCTGCGTGCTGCTCGATACTCGCCGTCGGAACCAGTAAATTTCGTGACTCGTAAAACCTCCGATCACAATTAGAAGCAGAGTAAACCCTGCGCCCCAGTTTGTCGTAGTCTCCTTCAGCTCACCGTGCTTAATGAGAAGAAGCAAACTCGCTCCGATGGGCAGACCAATCAAACAACCGTAGGTCACAGCACCGCTGAACCGACCTCGGAAACAAGCAATCCACGGATACTCTTTGCTAGATCTGGCCTCGGCGTAATTCAAGGGCGGGGCATCATTCACATGTTTAAGGTGGAGGAAAAAAAATAACAATAGCGCGAATAGAGCTGCGGGGCCGGCCAACAGAACGAGGTCACGATCCACAGAGACACCGAACAAATTCAACGATCCGTGCATAGTTGCTTCGATACGTTCTTGCAAGAATAGAGTCGCGTTCTCCGTGCCCATATCTGCGATTCGATCCCAAAATGGTTTGAGCTTTGGAAAAATGACACCAGATTTCGGATCAACCAGCCTCTTACCGTTTTCATCGGCTTTCAGCCAATCCAGGGCGGGATGCAGCTTGTAGCTGGGTGTATACGTGCAACCAACTGAGATGTTGATCGAAGGAGGCATCGGTAGCCCGTTGAAAAGGAGGAATTGAAGGCTTTCGACGTTTGGGCTGTTATGCAGCACAACAGGATCGGCAATCGAGACGCCGTTCAATGACCGGCCGATTCCTCCAAGTAGCACTGACACCTCGGTAACCGTATAAGGAACATCTTTCCGAGGAACGCTTGTCTCCGGGATCGGTTGCATCGGCTGCATTGGCCCAACCATCGGCTGTGTCCTTTGTTTCAGTTGCTCGGTAAGTCTCGCGGAAACCTCCCGCTCATCGTTTACCAGACAAACTCCAACGCTCTGTTCGCTGGTGATGAAGTCATCGAAATCACGCAGACGAATAAAGGCCCCCTGGGGTGGACCGTTCATGATGACGGGATAATCGAACACGGTGGAATCGCGAATGATCAAGTGTGCTTGTCTAGCGGCCTTTGACAGAGCGGCGCGATCCTTACCTTCTTCGCTAGCAAACTGGCTTTTCACATACTCGGGATAATTGTTTAGATCGACTTTCCTGTAAATCTCCAGTTCGCTGAGCGCCGCCCGGTAGTCTTTAGATCGGTCGGTTGTTACAGCGAACGCTAGGACCGCTGCGGCTGCCAGGCATATCAGCTGTTGAAGCGACTTGAGTGCTTTGAGCTTTTCGTCCATCGATTTGGACTTGAGGACGCGCTTACGCAACGGGGTTCCTTTCGATTCCTACTGGATAAACACGACGACTTTACCGATGTCCGATTATCCGGCAATCTTGAAGTTTCTGGGAAATTAGTACCGCTAAACGCTCCAGTGTCCGCTTATCCATCCCTCGTCGACGAGGTCGCGGGACACTGGCCGACTTGTCCGTACCTTACCTAGGGTATCCCCGGCCCGCACTAAGGCGCACTCACCTCGAGTTCTGGCATCAACGGCGTGGAAAGAGGATGCCGACAACTCGTTGGGAGGCATCTAAACACGTCAATGCCTACGAAGAATAGACCGCCGGTGATGACGGATTGCGAGGTTAAGGTGCGGGGACGTTGGCTCCCATGCACCCTCTACGAAGCGCTTACAGAACGCAATGAGATCATGCGCTGCAAATATTGCCACGGCCCAGTGCAAGCGCTCAAGGAATCGAGCCTCGGAACCCGAGCCCACATCGAACACCTTCAACGACACACCGGCTGCCGATTCCCGGTAAGCACATTCAGTGGAGCCGAATCGGAACATCCTCTCGCCTTGAAGTAAGGCGAGGCGCCGTAGAGATCGTTGCTACCGTTGACTGGAAACAGTATTTCGGCCCTCATGGAGCGTTGTAACGGCTGGTCACAGCCTCTTGGTAAGGCTCTCGCGCCAGTCGCCCGAATAGCCGAACAGGGGCGCTTGCTCGCTCTCCGTAAACCAGAAATCGGTGAACGCGGCGACGTTGGGTGACTTGAACCAATGAGCTTTCCCATCAGCGTCCACGGCCCACCACTGAGCGGTTTTCGGAGCGGCTTTCCAGTCAACATCGTCGTGCATAAATAGCCTCTAAATGACGATAGTAGCGGAGTGTTCGTCCAGACACTCTGCACAGGGAGGATGTTGCCTCCCCCGTTGCAGCCGCTGGCGCGTCTTCCACGCGCCACCTCCGCGGGACGTTCCTTCCCGCAACGCCCTCCCCGGACCGACCGGCGCTGCGCGCTAGGAAACGTGAACAGACCTTTGCTAGTGGGCTCTGCCCCCCGCGCGGCGACAAGGGGATCCCCAATCTTCCGCGCTTGCCACCCCATCGGTCAGAAAACGCCCGCCGTGGACCCGTCTGCGCTTGTGCAGACCTCCGCTCACGCTCCGCCCTTTCCGTTCCGCCTTTGGCTTCTCTTCAAGGGTGGGGAGACCCCTCCCCATTGCGCCTTGCTACCCCCGCCTTCGCCAGGTGGCGTTCGGCATGTACATGCCGCGTTTCAACGCGGACGTGCAGCAGCCAAACCCAAGGAGGAAGCACCCATGAAGACCACCACCCTCACCCCCATCAGCGAAAATCCTAAACAGCCGCAGCAACGACAGACCGCCAAGGACATCATCGCCGCCAACGTCCAGAGCCTCATCGAGCAGCTGGAGGCCGGACACTCCGAGGCGCTCACCGCCTACCTCGACGCCATGAGCCGTTTTCATAACTACAGTTTCGGAAACATTCTCGAGATCGCACGGCAACGGCCGACCGCAATCCGCGTTGCTGGCTTTTGCACATGGACCCAGCTAGGCCGGAAGGTGAAGAAAGGCGAGAAGGGAATTCGGATTCTTGCACCTATCGTCGGCACCAAGCGCAAGAAGGACGAGGAAACCGCAAAGGACATCAATCGAAAAAACACCCGCGTCTTGATCGGGTTCCGCAACGCCTATGTCTTCGACGTGGAGCAGACCGAAGGTGCAGAGCTTCCCGCCTTACGGGAGATAACCGGAACCGTGGGCGAGAACTGCGATCGACTGATCTCCTTCATCGAAGGGCAGGGGATTGAGCTTTCCTTCAGCGAGAAGATCGCTCCCGCGCTGGGCATGAGCTATGGCGGAAAGATAGTGATTCTTCCCGGACAGCCCGAGGCTGAGGAATTTTCAACCCTTGTCCATGAACTCGCGCACGAGATGTTGCACAGGGCGGCCACGACCAAGGTAGTCCGTGAGACCGAGGCCGAGGCCATCGCCTTTGTGATTGGCAAGGCCGTAGGTCTGCAGACGGGTTCGGCGAGCGCCGATTATATCCAGCTCTATAAGGGCAATGCTTCTCTCTTGGCTGAGAGTTTGGAGGTCATTCAGCAGACCTCCGGAATCATCCTTGCCGCCTTGAAGCCCCCCAGCGCGGAACAGGAAGAGATACCGGATGCAGAACTGGCGGAGGTGGCCTAATGCAGACCGTCCTTCGCATCCTCGAATACGCCGGAGGCTGGCACCGCGGCCGGTAGCTCAAGATTGAGAAGCTCCCTAGACCCTTCCACTGTGGCCCCGGATTCGTCCGGGGCCGCTTTGTCTCTCGACACGTCGTACGAAAGGCGCCGGGAGACACCCCTTCGGTTTCTCCCAAACCCTCTTCCCGCTCTGCTGTCGACACCCCCGCTCGCCGGCGGCGCTGCAGCAAGGCCTTCCGGCTTCCTGCGTCTCCTCCCCTCACTGGCAGCGAACGGCCTTCCTACAAAGGCAACTGTCCAGATTCGGCGGCACGCTCGGCCTGTTCCAACAGTTCGGGTCCGTTGTTTCGGACATTGTTCACTTTTGGGTTCGCCTCACGCATCTCCATTGCTTCTGATTCAAACGGCCGCAATAGATCCAGCGGCAATTGTTCCGTTTCCTCTCGGTCCAGCCATCGGTCATAATCCCGCGGGTGCAGGATGACGGGCATGCGCGGATGAATCTTTGACATTAACTCATTTGCCTCGGTAGTCACGATGGCGTACGACTGCAGCCAATGGCCCTCTTCGTCCTTCCAGGCATCCCAAATGCCGGCAAACGCGAATAAGCCGCCGGTTGTCAGTTCGAATGCGTAGGGCTGCTTGGGAGGCTTACCCTCCTTCGGCCACTCATAGAATGCGTTCACCGGAATCAGACAGCGCCGTTTCTTCATCGGTTCCCGCCAGGTGCGCGACGTAGCGATCGTTTCCGCGCGGGCATTGATGGTCGAGAGTCCCTTGATCGTCTTCAGGTCCTTTGTAAAGAACGGGACGAGACCCCATCGGCCGAGGATTAACTCTCGTTCGCCGGTCTCCCGGCTTTGGCGGATGATGGGCTGATGCGTAGTGGGCGCGACGTTATAGTCTGCTGCGGGCATCGGCAGCTCCCGCGGGGAAGGAGTTGCGTGGAAGTGCTCCGCAATCTTTTGCTTATCACTTCGCCTTACGTATCGTCCGCACATGGCTAAACTTCACCACAACGCGCGCATGTTTGGACATGATCCGCGAACGCGTCCCACTCAGGAATGCCTACGAACGCGGAATTGCGCAGATCGCTGAAATCCTTCGGCTCGAGGAACGTATTATCTCGGGGCCGGGCTGCCGCGAAGTCCTCAAGCAGGCGGCTTCCGGCTTCACAAAAGGAGACCCGCACCATTGGGCCTTCGCGCGGGATCGCATTGTGGGCCATGTGTGCCTCCGGAGGAGCCGCGCTTCAGCAGATATTCTATTCTGACATATTCGCCTATTCTTCGCCTATACTTTCGCCATGAAACAGATTGGGACACAGTGGAAAACCGATTGGCCGAAGATGGGACCCTCGATTCTCATCGCCACCGCACTGATCGTCGCAATCCGCACTGCGAAATGGGCCGCCAAGGCGTCAGGGGATCCCCTGCGTTCGAACGTCGATGGTGATCTCGATCGCGAGATCAGCTATGCCGCAAGTATCACCCTCCGCGTCATGCACGAGCTCATGAAAAAACACGAGGGCCTCTTTCCTGGAACGAGAGAGCCGATCTTCGATGGGATTCACGATGAGGACGCGCCCAAGTAGATCTGTCAGGTCTCAGTCCAATGTCAGAACGATCGGGGTGTGATCGGACGGCTTCGGCAGAGATCGCGGTCGCTTGTCGATCTCGCACGATGTCAAACGACCGACCAGTTTCGGTGACAACAAGAAATGATCGATTCGGATACCTCGATTATGTTCAAACGCCTGGCGGAAGTAGTCCCAAAACGTGAACTGTCCCTTCTCGTCCGGATGCAACGAGCGAAACGCATCGATATATCCCATTTCGAGAAAACCTCGGTAACGTGCGCGAGGTTCAGGTTGAAAGAGTGCATCCTTAATCCATGAAGCAGGTTTGTGACAATCGATGTCTTCGGGAATCACGTTGAAGTCACCGCCCACGATGGTTGGGATGTCGCCCGCCAGCCAGCGCTTCATTTGCGCTCGAAGCCGATCCATCCAATCCAGTTTGTACTCAAACTTTTCTGTGCCGATCGGATTGCCGTTGGGAAGGTAGATGTTCACGATCCGGATGTCCTTGATGATGACCTCAAGGAAACGTGCATGAGTGTCCACCTCAAGGCCGGCCAAACTCTTGCTCACGGCCTTGATCGGCGTGCGCGATAGAATCGCCACGCCGTTATATGCCTTTTGGGTGACAGCGATGCTTTCATAGCCCATCCCCCGAAATGTCTCAGCAGGGAATTCGAGGCCTTTCAGTTCTTGTAGAAGCAACACGTCCGGCGCATGCTCCTCAAGCCATTCCTTGACCTGCTCCAGTCGTGTCTTGATTGAATTGACGTTCCAGCTCGCGATCTCCACAGTCATTCGGTGTTCTCCAAAGCTCCCTCAGATGCCTATGCGTGGTGTCAGACCACGCGGCCTTCCGCCCCACATGGATCGCTCCAGATATCTCCGGAAAAACACTAGGGGAGGGAGTCAAAAAGATCGCGTGTCCGCACCGACAGCGCTCCTGCGAGCTTTACGATGTTTTCCAAGGCTACGTTTCTTTCCCCACGCTCGACACCGCCGACGTAGTTCCGATGCAGTCCCGCCCGTTCCGCCAACTCCTCTTGCGAGTAGCCGCGGTCTTCGCGCAAGGCACGTAAAGCCCTTCCGAAGAGGGATTTGGTCGAGACTTTAGCCACTTCATCATGGTTTGTCCTTGACCACTATGAGTCTACACACGATGAGTGTGATATTCTCGGTCACCGAGAACGGTTCGACTCACCTCTGATGCGCCGAGGTCTCCATGATCGAATGTAAAGAACTTGCCGGGAAAGTCATTCGCGTCTGCCATCTCTATGAGCAAGGCATTGATGGGCCTGAATTGCAGATTGAGTTCACCGATGGCACCAGTTTCGTCGCCGGGTTACAGATTCAGGTATCCCTCGGAGCCAAGTATCTGCGGAGTGACGGTGGAGGGTCGAACGTCCTCAAGGAATACACCGAGCCTCTCACTTCCCGCTAGCTTCAGAGATTGGGCTATATGTATCCGGTTGCTCGTCGGAGCTGTCCCCTGCGCAACATGTCGGGGTTCTCAGGCTGCTATCTCTGATCGAGGTCGCAAAGGACCGCTTCATCCACCAATCAGACCTAAGTTGACGGCAGCGAACACAAACGGCCCGTAACTCGGCCGGGGACCGAGCTGAATCCAGCTATTCCGTCGAAGAGTTGGACCAAAGTCATTGTTACAGCCAGCATGGCCAAACCGCCTCGTGAGTGCCACGCCATCGCATAGAGTGTAGCTGACAGCCTTAGCGGAACCAGATCTTAGACCTGTCCCAAACCGCCATCAACGAAGAGTTCACCTCCGGTAATGTAGCTGCTGTCGTCCGAGGCAAGGAACAAGACCGCCTTTGCGACCTCTTCCGCATGGCCTGTTCGGCCGACCGGGATCGTTTTCGCCAAGCCAATCATTCGTTGCTGACCCACCGACGATGTTCCTACCAACTCCCGAAATCCCTCCGTGTCGATTGAACCAGGACTGACGACGTTGACACGGATCTTGCGATCCTTTAAATCTGTGGTCCAAGTCCGCGCGAAAGAACGGATAGCAGCTTTGGAAGCCGCGTACACTGAATTGGATGCGAAACCCTTGCTTCCAACGACGGAACTGGTGAGGACGATCGTCGAACCCTCATGCAAGAGCGGGAGAGCCTTCTGCACACTAAATAGCAGGCCCTTGACGTTTGCATTGAATATGCGTTCAAAGTGCGCTTCATCGATTTGGCCCATTTGGGCGTACTCCGCTGTTCCTGCGTTTGCAAAGACGATATCAAGTCTTCCTTTCTCGTCTGCGATTTGTTTGAAGAGACGATCGAGGTCGCCCATATCTGCGACGTTCCCTTGCACGCCGATGCAGCCTTCGCCAATTTTCTTCACGGCCTCATCAACTTTTTCCTTGCGACGGCCAGTAACGTACACCTGCGCTCCTTCGGCCACCAAAAGCCTTGCAGTGGCAAAGCCGATTCCGCTCGTGCCGCCTGTGATCAACGCCACTTTTCCATCGAGTTTTCCCATGTCCTTCTCCTTCGTGCTGTCGATCGGTCCCGACAGAGAGCCATGTCTATGGCAGCATGACGAAATGGTTATGCCTTCGGCTTAAAAGTCGAAACTTCGACTGTTTCCACTTTCTCTCGCATGCCTTTAGGTAGAGGAGCTTCGTCAATTCCTGCTTCGGACCTCGGTGCTTCAGATTTTCGCTGATGAACATGGTGCTCGCTCAATTTGGTCTGCAGCGCTTCTTCAACGTCTGAATTGTTTGTGATATTTTCCTTCATCGTGATTCCTCCAAGGGATTCAAAAGAACGTTTCGGGATCGGTCTATTGCCGCAGCGACATCCTCGGTATTGCATGTCAGGTGTGGAGCGGTTGGCGCATAGCTCAGTTGAACAACGCGCCACCGTTTTCCGTTGGGCACTCTCTACTTATCGAAAAATTGGCCGGCCCGAACAATGACGTCTGTGACCTCATCCGGTTTGGCCAGCATGATCACGTGGCACGAATCAGCGGTGGTGGTGACAGCATTCATGCGTTTTGACATGAACTCCTCCAACTTTGGCTGAATGATGCGGTCTCGCCCTGCAATGATGAACCATGATGGCTTAGTCCGCCACGCTGCAGCCGTAACCGGTGTACCCAACACATCTTGGGCCGTTGGGCCTTGTGTCGCGATGAGCGTGGTCTTCTCTCTCAGAGGTAGGTCTTCTGCAAAGTCCGTCAAGATTCCTTTTGGCAGCAGCTTAAGATTTCCGAGAGAATCTGACGTAATCAAATTCTCCGCCGCTATGGGGGCAGGTGGATACATGGAATTGAGCGTTACAGCAGACTCACCCGCGTCCGGTGCGTACGCCGCAACGTACACCAAACCGATTACTTTGGGATCATTTCCAGCTTGTGTGATGACGACTCCAGCATATGAATGACCTACAAGGAGCACAGGCGCAGGCGCAATCGCGATCGCACGCTCAACCGTCGCAACATCGTTCGCCAGAGACGTCAGGGGAAGCTGGACTGCCACGACGTTGAGGCCCTTTTCCTCCAGACGCGGGATGACCTTTGTCCAAGATGATCCGTCCGCCCATGCCCCATGGACCAGTATCACTGTCCCAATCTTGCTGGGTTTGGGCTCTTGAGCCGCTGCCAGGGACGCTGTGCAAAGAAGTGTTGCGACCGCAATGCCAGCGACTATACCAATCCTGAGTATCTTGAAGGTTTTCATGTTGTCTCCTGCTTCCGGTTGACTTGCATTTAGGGGAGCAATCACCCAGGTTGAGGGCCGGTGTTTGCCAAATGAATTGCCCAGATATCCGCCCCGCCGGAAACGCATTGCTCGCCCATCATACGGAGAACGCGTCCTGGGCAAGACTCATCTGCTTGGCTCTACTGAAGGCCGCCCGAGGCCTGTATGACTTGCCCGGTCACCCAACGTGATTTGTCAGAGGCGAGAAAAGTCACGACATCTGCAATGTCCTCGGGCGTTCCGGGACGCGCGAGCGGGGTTTGGGCAACAAGGTCTACGACAAAGGCGGTCTCAGGATTCATTCCCAAGGCCGTGACACCCTCGGTCAGTACAATCCCGGGACTTACCGAGTTCACTCGGATACCGCGCCTTCCTAGTTCGTTGGCGAGAACATGGGTAATGGAATCGGAGGCTGCTTTGGTCGCCGTGTACATTACAGTGCCAGGTAGATTCAGAGTCGTACCCGCGGTGCCAATGTTGATGATGCTTCCGCCTGTCTCACCGAACCGAAGAGAAGCTTCTTTGCACATCAGAAGCGTTCCCAGAACATTTGTGTCGAACTGCCGCCGGTACTCAGCCTCTTCGATCTCCGCGAGAGGGCTAAAGGTATACACGCTTGCGTTGTTCACCAGGATGTCGACCTTGCCGAAAAGCTTGATCGCTTCGTCAAAGATTCTCCTTACATCGGAGGTGCTACTGACTGATCCCTGCACAGCCGCCGCCTTTCCACCTGCCGACGTAATGTCAGCCACAGTCTTCTCTGCGCCTGCTTTGTCCGAGACATAATTCAAGACCGTTAGCGCACCTTCCGCCGCAAGCGCCTTAGCGATAGCCGAACCGAAGCCTTTGGAGCTTCCAGTAACGATAGCGACCCTGCCGTCTATTCCCTTATGCATACGTAATCCCCGTCCCTGTTTACCCGCCGAGCGTCCGGCATTCCCTAAGCCTACGGATTCGACTAGAAGCCGTCTTTGCAAATAAGCCTTAGGATTGTTGCAAACAATCGAGAGACTGAAGCAGATGTGCACCGCCTCTAGACGGGCAGGCCAGGGCTCAGCGCTAGCGGCTAGGAAGCCTGGGTTTTCACTTTGGCTTGCAGGACCTGTCCCCAAGCGGCAAGGTGGTCCAAGAGATCCGAGATTACTTCCCGCGTGTCATCGGCGAAATCGTACTCGACATGAAGCAGGGTATGGCTCAGATCCCTCCTCACAACGATGTGCGCGGACTCTAAGGATCGAAGATTGGCCCTTAGTGCTTTTTTCGAGGCCAAGGGAATGAGCCTCATGAGTCGGCTGAGACGGACGGGTTGCGCTCGCATAGCGCATAGGATCTCCAGGCTCCACTTGCCCTGTAGAACCGCTTTTACTCCGGAAACCTGAAGAATGTAATCTGCACATTCGTTATGTGACTGCATCGGTCACCCCAAGTCCAAGTAGATCTTGGGCTAACTCAATAATACGACCAGTCGTACCAAAACCAATCCGCCAATCGTATTGATTATGCTGAGCTTATCTTTGACGGTGTGTTCAGACAAAACTGAGCGGTATATGCCAAGCATTCGGCCCATCGCCACCATATCGTTATTTGGTTGCCAGAGAAACATCCCTCGCCCGGATGAACAAGAAGCCTCGGCGACGATGCTTACCTTCGTCAATGATGAAGAAATGAGCGTGCATGACTGTAAAACATAATGAGCAGCGGACACGGTCGCTAATCCTTCAAGCGGCTTTCCAGATCGTCTGCATCTATGGGTTTGCCGGCGTGACGTTAGGCAATCTCGCAAAACGCATCGGGATGTCGAAGAGCGGACTCTTCGCGCATTTTAGATCGATAGAGCAACTTCACCGGGAGCTCATCGAGCACATCGGGATTGTCTTCCGCTCGGAAGTTGTGTCACCCGCTTCAGATGTGGCTGAAGGACTTCCTCGCTTAGAAGCCACCATCTCGAATTGGCTAACATGGGCCTCTCGACCAGCGTCGTTGGGCGGTGCTCCCCTTCTAGCCGGCTTTTTCGAATTCGATGACCGCGAGGGTTCGGTTCGAGATTCTCTCTTACAGGAAGGAATTGGCTGGTGTACTCACTTGCGCGATCTAGTGACCCAGGCCGTCGCAATGGGCGACTTCCGCCAAGATCTCGATGCAAAGCAATTCGTCTTCGAGCTTTGTGGGATCTATTTCAGCTTTCATGTTTCGGAGCGCTTCATGCGCGATACAGGCTCGCGGGGCTTCGCAACAGCAGCGGTCAAGGAGCTTGTCAACCGCGCCCGCCAGCGTTAGCGAACACAGAGAGCTTTTGAACGGCGAACTGTGCGAAAACTGGGGGTCTATGCTTTGGAGTTCCTGCGCCAGCGGCCGGGACTGGTACCAGTGAGCTTGGCAAATGTCCGATTGAACGACGCCTGATCACAGAAACCCGCCTGAAAAGCGATTTCAAGAAGTGATTCATTCGAGTTGAGAAGAAGTTGTTTGGCATGATCGACTCGCTGATCGATCACCCAGCGATGAACAGGGAGTCCGAAGGTTTTCTTGAATGAACGCGCAAAATGGCTTACCGACAAGCGACATTCTTTGGCGATCACGGCAAGCCGGACATCGTCATACGTCCCCTTTGACAATAGCTCCATCGCCCGGCGTCTTTGCCAGGTGGAAAGTCCGCCCCGATGTACCTCCGCTTCCTTTGGCTGCGAACTCCAGAGGTGAACCACTTGAGAACAGAAAAGCATCACGAAATGATTCATGAAGGTCGACGAGAACAGAGACGGAGCTTCGATGCAGGGAATGATGAGGCTCGTAAGCTGGGCGAAGACCGGGGATTCACTCAAATCGCCATGGGATTCTGTGGAAACGCGAGGTAGTCCGTTCGCGTCCGTAAAGTCATTGAGTATCGTCCGTGGAAGATGAAATTGAACGGAGTCGCACATGTGTGCAGCTTCAGGGGAAAGGATGCATTCGGGGCAGAGGTTGAGGTTCCCGGGCATGTTGACCTCGAGGTTAGCAGAAACATCTAGCAGCCACCGCTGTTGGACTTGCAGTGGATTGAGATGGACAGTAACGACCAGCCTTGGCATGTGAATGTATTCGACCGAAGCGTTTGCCGTCCGTGTGTGAGGCAGTAGGGGTATCACCGCCGTTCTGCCACGCGTCTTTACCGCAGACCATGGGTAAAGGGTACTTGCAATTGGCGGGAGGACGCTCCCGGAAAGGCTTTCATGTGGCTGTGGGTTGCATCTCTCGTTCATATCCACTACCTCCTCGCTTCGGTGCTGGCCCTTATAATACGACCAGTCGTACAGGAATAGACAGCAGTCGCGACGGCCCATTTGGGGGGGTGGACTCCGTCTACTCGATCCAAATCAGGTGAAAGCTACTAGAAAGCCTGTGTCTATCGAAAACCAAAGGCCCCTATTGTCGTGCGCCTGGCGGCAGCGGCGGGATAAAGCCGGCTTTGCAAGCTAACTGAAACGTCGGGCTAGAGTGCTCTGCATGAATTTGGTCTCAAAACCGCGAGTCCCTATGGCCAGTTACTCGCTCGGAATCGCCTTCCGGTCTCGCTAACATCCCAGAAGCATACGTCTGTTACGTTGCGAACACGCGAATTAGACGACGATCATTTTGGGGGGGGGAGTACTTTCTGTTTTGTCCGCGATGGTTTGCGGCTCACCGCCCGGACTGGCCAAGTAAGACGACCACCCGTCTTATACGTAACGTCGCAACTTACTTGTTTTGAATGCCTGCCGGCAAATCCAAGAAGCCCTTGACGGCCTTTCTGCTAAACAACCTCGCGCATTCTCAGGCGAGCCCAGCGCAACGAAGCAATTGCGGAATTCGAGACCTTACGTATGTTGGCGAAATACCGCGCAGTTTTGCTCTTTCGCGTGGGATACTCAAATTCTGCAAGGCTCGCGCGACGTTGTTATCAAACGCCACGCAGAGACAGCTAAGTAGGAGACTTGGGGTGTTGAGGCTATGTGCGCGTTCGGGGCGAAGTGGCCGCTTTCTCTACAATTCGAAGAAACCGCGACGCACAGCGATCGCAACCGCGTGAGTTCGGTCATTCGCATTGAGCTTCACAAGAATTCGGCGGACGTGACCTTTCACTGTGTCATCACTGATATGAAGCCGGTCAGCGACGATCTTGTTCGAGCAACCTGCAGCTACCTGTTTCAAGACCTCAATTTCACGTTCTGTCAGCTTGGGGCTTCCCGAATGGAGCGCGATCTCCGATTCGACGGCCGCAAGAATGCGATTCTCCCCGGCGTGTACGGCCCTGATCGTTGCCAAAAGTTCTTTGCGAAGCGTCGCTTTCAGGAGGTATCCCATGGCCCCCGCCTGAAGGGCACGAACGGCCTGAACGTCACCCTGGTACGTCGTGAGCACAATGATCCTCGCGGCGGGATGCGATTCTCGCAGTATCTTGATCACGTCAATTCCACTCATATCCGGCAAACGGAGATCCAGAAGCACGATGTCCGGTTGGACGGCCTCAAAGAGCCTTACGGCTTCCGCACCAGTGGTGGCCTCGCCGACAAAGGCCATGTCAGGCTCGCTGCCAATCATGGTTGCGAGGCCCTCAAGGAGCACCGGGTGATCGTCGACGATGATGACTCGAATTCGCTGGTCCACGTTTGCTCTGAGCATCCAGTTCTTTTCTTTCGATAGGTCTTCCCGTAAAGCAGATTGAGGAAAATACGAATGACGAATTCAAGTATCGCTCTAATCTCTAGCAGAGCCAAGACGAGATTTTCCCGCAGCTCGACCAGTAAAACGGGGCTATCCAGCGTCATTGCATTTTCGGAGACCGACCGCCGCTCTACGATGACTTCTTTGAAGACTAATACCATCCCATTGCAGGAAAAGTATATGGATTCGGGTGAATTGCGTTATAGGCGCCGATTTCAATCTGCTGTCAGTTTGCTCATGACGTTTGCCTGCGTCCTTATCCAGATCACCCACGCATCAGCCCAGGACCAGAAGCTGCGGCAAATGTTGCACAGGAGTTGGACGGCCAAAGACGGAGCACCGCAAGACGTCAAGGCAATGGTACAGGCGCGCGACGGAACACTCTGGATTGGTACAGCCGGCGGTCTCTACAACTTTGACGGCCTAACATTCACTCAATTCACACCGGCTCCGGGCGAGGAAGATTTGCAATCCAGCAGCATCAAGTCACTGCTCATCGCAAAGGATGGAGCTCTTTGGGTCGGAATGCGTCAGGGCGGGGCTGCTCGCATCGTGAATGGACACATCACTAATACGTGGAAGTATTACAACAAGCAACCTCTCCTTCTTGTCTCGTTCTTGCAGCAGGATCCATCGGGCCGTGTATGGGCGTGCCTACATAGTCGCCATATCGTTGAGCTACCATTGGGCCGCGAAATCCGCATAGAGCCGGGTCCGGAAGGTAAAACGTCCTATGTAAAAGGACTATTTCTGGACCGTTCCGGCGCAATGTGGGCAGCAGACTCAGGACATGTCTGGAAGAGACCCTTCGGTTTGAAGAGCTGGACTCGGACTCAAGTGCTGGGATCAAATCTCGTTTCGCTTGAGGAACTTCCTGATCATACTTTTTGGCTTGTTGATGCGGACGATACTGCCCGAGGACGACGTCAACACTTTGACTCTGAAGGCAACTTGATTTCTACGGTCTTTGATGTGCACTTTGCATATGCAACCGCGCCTCTTCATAACGAATGGAATTACGTAAAAAGATCCGGATCCGGGGATCAGAATGGTTTTTCGTTGGAGCGTTGGGAAGACGGAGTGCGAGATGTCGACCTCGAGTCCAGCAAGATGCCCGACAGCATGTCGAAGAAGGATGGTTTATCTGGGGATGGTGTATTTGTCATTCTCAGGGACAAAGACGGAAATCTCTGGACAGGGACAGACCTGGGTCTAGACAGATTCACACCATCGCGACTTGTCCCATACCTCCAACCAGGATGGAACGGCTCAGTCATCTGTTCTAGGGGCGGGCCTGTCTGGATTGCTGCGACAAGAAACAATGGCCCGCTCATATCCGTAGACAATGGAATCGAGAAGAACATCCCCGGCAGTGATGACACACATTTCCTGAACTGTGGCCGCGGCGGAAACGTCTGGGTCGTTGACCATAGAGGATTGTGGAATGCTGGAACCGGCAGGCTAACGAAAACTCCCACAATTCCCGGCTGGGATGCATGGGGTATCGGAAGTTTTGCGCAGCTCAATGATCATTCGTTGATCGCGAGTCTGCGGGGCGCCCAACCTGGTAAGCCAGGAATATGGGTTCTTGATCACGATAAGTGGTCCGCACTTGCTCCGAAAGGCCCGCTCCCTGCTCAAGCTTGGACGATGTTGGCGGACAGTCAGGGAAGGCTGTGGATTACCTCTGGATCGAAAATCTATCTTGTTCAGAACGGCGTTTCGCGAATTTTCGTGACCGCTCCACCAGAGCTGGGACCCATAGAGATTCTTGCCGAAACGTCGCACGGCCTCATGTTTGCTGCCACTAACGGGATTGCAGTGATCAAGGGCCAAGCGATACAGCTTCTGCCATTGGCCGATCGGCGTTTAGCGCGCGGCGTAGCGGGCCTCGTTGAATCTCGAGACCACGACGTGTGGCTCAATGGAGCTAAGGGAATAGTGCGCGTGCCTGCTTTACAGATCGATGCCGTCATGCACGGAGATCGCAAGACAATTGAAGCGGAGAACGTCAATGAGGGAGATTTCGTCGGACCTGCATCATTGACCGAGCACAATCCATCAGCCGCGATGGACGGAGCTGGCAAGCTCTGGTTCGCCACGATCAATAGTGTCGTGTCGCTTGACCCGGAAGCTCCGCGGCGGAGAGCTTCCGTTCCTTTGCTTTCGGTGCTGTCTGTAGAGGGAGACAATCGCGCGCTCGGCGACAATCGGAAATTTCCTCCGCATGTACGGAACCTTCAGATTCGGTACCGAGGCGTTGACCTCACTGAACCAGAAAGAACCACCTACCGCTATCGGCTTGAAGGAGTCGACGAGGGATGGCAAGACGCTGGCAAACGGACCGTGGCCATTTATACGGGACTGAAACCGCGACAATACATCTTTCACGTGCAGGCGGCAGGCAGGGATGGCGTGTGGACGGACACTGTCTCCACTTTGCCATTCAACATAACACCGAGCTTCTCCCAAACCTGGTGGTTCATGACTCTTTGCGTTGTAGCGGCGAGTTTTGCAATATGGCTTCTCCTTGCGCTTCGAATGCGTCATCTCTCCTTGGCAATCCAAAGAGATGTCGAGCAGCGAGCTGATGAACGACTCCGTATCGCGCGCGAACTGCACGACACATTGTTGCAGGGGGTGCAGGGGCTGCAGCTGAGCTTCCACGTTGCTGCACAGAAGGTTTCGTCGGACGACGAATCCAGAAGTCTATTGGAAAGATCGCTGAACCGAGCCGATCAAATTCTCCTTGAAGGTCGCAACCGAGTAAATGATCTGAGAGCGGAGCAGGTCAAAGACGAGGAACTGCTCGGATCGATTAAGCAGGTCGCAGAGAATCTCAATGACAACGACAAGAAAGTTTGGCAGTTGAATCGCAGCGGCGGCACTGAGGTTCTACGATCATCTATCGCGGATGAGATGTTCTACATTGCGAGGGAAGCCCTAACGAACGCTTTCAGGCACTCAGAGTCCTCCGAGATCGTCCTGGACATTGAGTATGGCAAGAAGAAGTTTGTGTTCGTATGTCGAGACAACGGTAAGGGCTTCGATTTCGAACGCGAACAAGTCGCTGCTGGCCACTGGGGCTTACGTGGCATGAGGGAGCGCGCAACTCGAATTGGCGCGACCATCAGCGCCGCCAGCAAACCTGACGAAGGCACAGAGATTAGGGTTGCGCTTCCGGCCTGGCGAGCTTACCGTCAGGTCGCGTGGCAGATGGTCCTGCTTGCTCGTCTCCGGATGCTCTTCGGCCGCGATCTTTACGTTCAAAACAACGACTGATCCCACACTGAAGAGTTAGTTTCTGCATCGCTTCTGCTCTTTCGACGTATAGCCGAATGCATCAGTGCGAAATGGAGAGAAGACAGGGATGAACATGCTTGCTAGCGAAACTTCGGGCGATTGGAAGTTGATTACGGGCAAGCGTTTTTTCCGGCCCATTCCGCCAAAAGCTGGATGACTTTGACAAGAGAACCAAAGGCCATCTCGAGTAACGTTGCCTTAGTCGCTATTCAATAGCAAAGCAAGATAGTTTTCATCTTCGCAACGTCATTCTAGGCCACAATGTCCATTCCAGAAGCAGCCGATCCACCTCCCGCGAGGAAATATTTCTGTGCGGCTTCACTGAATGTTCGACGAGCAAGAGCGCACAGTCCGCTTGCATTCGGAGGTCTACCTTGGACGGAAAGGACGACTTCGCATCAGGTGCATACCGGATACTGTGCGTGGATGATGACCTTGTAGTTCTGCAGGTCCGCAAGGCCCTCCTCGAGAGTCAGGGATACGTGGTGGTGGTTGTGGACTGTCCCCTAAAGGCTCTAAGGCAAGATTTCAGCGTTATTGATCTGGCTCTTGTGGACTACGATATGCCCGCGATGAACGGTAGGGACCTGCTGCTCGGGATGCGGGCGCACAAAGCCACATTTCCCATCGTTCTCCTGAGCGGTCAAGCGTATTCGATGCCGATCGAAGTACGCGTCCTATTCTCAGCTTGTCTTGAAAAGGGTTCGCCGGCAGGAGAGGTTCTCACCATAATCGAGAGGTTTAGGAGCCAAAGGCATGTGAAAGATGGAGCATAAGGATGCCCCACCAGCTGCCCGGACCTGCTCGTGCGATCTCAGGTCCTATTTGGACTGAGAGAGACATGAGACCTAAGCGACGACACGCGGCCCCGGCTTCGCTATGATGGCACTGTAGACGGAGTGCCATGGCAAACACCGGAACTCGCGAAAAGATCATAGAGGCAGCGTACGTCCGATTTTATGAGTTCGGATACAACGGAACAAGCGTACAAGATATCGTCGACTTGGTCGGCGTCCCCAAGGGTACGTTCTACAACTACTTCAAAAGCAAGGAGCGCCTGGGCCTTGAGGCGCTCAATCACTACGCCTGCGTCGCCGACAAGGTTTTCACGCCACCCGATGTTTCAGATACGAGCGCAAGAGGCAAAAAGGGTAAACCGTCGCAGATCGCTCGGCTTCGGAGCCAATTCGGCGAGGCGATGCGCTTCCAGCAGCGCCAGAAGATCTCACTCGGCTGCCTTATGGGGAACTTCACCGCTGAGTCGGCTGCTCTGCCAGCGAGCTTCAGAAAGTACATCGATAAGAGCTTCAAACGCTGGATCGCCGCCGTCGCTGCCTCGTTGAAGGTAGCTCAAGAAAACGGTGAAATTTCGAGCTCTCATGATCCGGACAGCCTGGCGCGATACCTGATGGCCGCATGGCACGGCTCGTTGCTACTCATGAAGAGTTCGAATAATAAAGCTCCAATTGATGACTTCATGCGCCTCACCTTTGAGACTCTGCTGAAGAGTGAGTCACCGATGACGAAGAAGAACGTAACGCAGCCTCGCAAGAGCAAGCAGTACCCGTAACTCCGGTCGCCGCGTGATGAGTATCGTCTTGTCTGCCATATGATTCTCCTCCGACGGTTTGGAGTTCAGTGGTGTTGACCGGCTAATTTGCGGTTTCCCCCCGCATTATCAGTGGAGAAACCTGCGACTATGCTGGCGACGGTTAACTCAAATAGCGCTCTGCTAGAAGGTACTCACCGACCTCTTTTGGCAGATCAAGTTGTGGCCAATGACCAGCATCCAGCAGGTGTACCGACGCTCCTTTGAAGTGGCCGGCAAGATCCTGTGCGACCCCGACATTGAGATAGGCGTCGCTCTTTCCCCAAACGATAGTTGTCGGAATGCCCAACTCTGTTAGCCTGCCCACTTGTTGATTGTTGCTGGCAACTTGAGGGCGAAGGTCTGCAGCGAGAGCCGCGAAGGCGGGGCCCGCACTTGGCTGTTGAGCAAAATTGTTGAAGATGAGCGGCTGTACTAGGTTGTCAATTACGTTGATCTGGGCTTGGGAAACGCCAATTTCAAACTGGAGCTGCTGAAATCTCAGAAGAAATGCCAGTTGTTTAGGGTCGGAGGCCATGGCTAATCCAAAGGCCCGTGTTTGAGGCAGCGAAAAGAGTTCGATTAATTCGGGAATACGAAGCGTCGGCGCGTCCGCATAGAAGGTGTTCAACAGAACGAGCCCTGCGATCGACTTGGGTCTCGATAAAGTGAAGTTGATAGCGGCCACACCGCCGGCATCATGGGCGACCGGGACAAGACTCTCTAGTTTGAGGAAGTCGACGACGGCGCCCAAGTCCCCTAGTTGCTGTTTGAAACCGTAATTGAATCCAGCAGGTTTCTCTGAGGCCCCGAAGCCGAGGAAATCAAAGGCTACGACGTGACGGCCAGCAGCTACTAACACCGGGATCAGGAGGTCGTATATATGCAGGTTGTCCGGGTAACCGTGCAAAAGGACAAACGTCGGCCCCTTCCCCTGGTATTCACGGGCATACAGGTAGTGGTCCTCTCTTGGGACACGGTGTTCGATGAACGGAGGTCCTGGCTGCGTGTCGTTTGCCTGCAATGCTCCTGCCCCCTTTATGTAGTCTTTGGCGTTGTGTTCCCGCAGTACCATCGCTCTCGTGGATGTCGGCACTACGAAGCAGGCAGCCGCGGCACTAATTCCGGTGACTATCTCTCGTCTGTTCATCTATCACTACCCTTCAGAGCGCACGCGCATTGTGAGGTTTTGAGCGGCATACCCTGAACATAGAATTCTCTGCGAGCTAGGTCTTCCCAAATAAGCTCATGAATTGACCGGGAGAACCTAGTAAATGCTCTCAATCCCGCTCAAATTGTTTTTGAGTTGGAAATGGGAAAATCCGCTACTTTCTACAAAGAGATGTCTAACGCCAAACCGTAGTGTCGAACGATGGCACACCCATCTCAAGTATTGTCAGTGAGGACTATCAGTCCTGGTGAACCGCGAGACCTAAGCAGGTCCGCCACTTTTGTCGCGCTGATTCTGGCCAGCGCCGCAGAGACTTGGACTACATCTGGTGTCAGTCTGACATTGACAGATCTAACGGGCACGTTGAGCGCCTCGAGCGATCAGGCCAGTTGGGCCCTAACTGTATACATGGCCGCGTTTGCCATTTCTATCGCACTGTCGGATCGTCTCTCACTCAAATTCGGAAACCGGCGCTCCCTCACGGTGTTTTCGCTGCTGTATGCGCTCGCGTCGGTAGGGTGTGCACTCAGTACCGACCTGAGCACATTTCTGGTTTTTCGTGCGTTAGCGGGCTTCGCGGGGGGAGCGTTTCTCGTTCGAGCATTCGTGTTTTTCACGCAGCAGTATGAATCCGGCGTTCGCCCCACCCCGCTCGTTGGCTATGCGATTGCATATTTTTTTGTGGGCAGGTTCGTATCGCCAGTGGTATGCGGGTGGCTAGCAGATGTTGCTTCGTGGCGACTCCTGTTTGTTGTGCCGATCATCTTAATGCTCACGGCCGCATGGCTGTTTGATCGGCATGGAGCGGATCACTGGGCGGAGGAGGATTCGCAAGAACCCCTTGACTCATTCGGGATAGGACTTGTCGCTCTCGGAGCGGTATGTCTGCAAACCGCTTTGAGCCGCGGCGAGGTAGACGGCTGGTTTGATTCTTCGACGCTCTTCACCTTTTTCCTGGTGGGTGTCACAGCAAACGCGATCTTCGTCCTGTGGCAACTGTCTTCTTGGAACCGATATCCTCTCCTTGATTTCGCAATCCTCCGCAACTCTTTAGCTCCCGGCGGCGCTATCCTGGGCTTTCTCGTCGGTGTATTGCTCGCCGGCAGCCTGTACGTCATTCCGCAGTACCTTCGAAATCTTGAAGTACATTCTGCGCTTCAGACGGGCTTATTGCTCAGCATAGGGGGTGCATCCTCTGTGCTTGTGCTTTGCTGCTTCCGTTCCATCATTGGTCTGTTTGCGAAGATTGGAGGGACAAGTGTTCTTCTTTTTGCACTTAGCGTGGAGATTTTGTCGCAACTCCTATTTGGGCATTTTGTAACCACGGATACCCCCGACCGAGATCTTTGGCTGCCCCTAGTATTGAACGGGATCTTCGTTGGGTTGTCCGTTCCCACGCTTGGAATTGTGGCGTTCGCAACGGTCAGCAATCAAGCGGCTTCGAACGGTCGCGCAATGTATTACGGATGCAGGCAGCTCGGGGCATCGGTGGGGGTCACCTTATCGGCAGCTCTCATCGATCGGAGGATGTCACTGCATTCGGCGAGGCTTTTGGATGCCTACGCTAGTCGCAACATATACGTCCTGGGTCAAGCTTCACCGCTGAGCGAGCGAATACTGTCTGCCATGGTGCGCAGACAAAGTTCGGTGTTGAGCTTCGCCGATACTTTTTACACGATGGCGTTCATAGCCGCGATTACTGTGTTTTTCGTACCACTTCTTTCCTCTCCCGGCACTGCTACGTCATCCGCGCAAACTCCTCTGAGCCAACCAGACACTGACTGCGTTGCTGCCTCTGTTGGAGTCAGCAGATGATAAGACTATCTTGGTCCTTTACCCGCACAATCTGTCTCACGTTTAGCCTGGTGTTCTGCCTGACAACAAGCGGGAGAACGCAAAGCACCGGAAGCGGGAGCCCAGCACTCAACACGGTTGATACGCCTCGCCCCTTCAACCCTGGCCAGAACACAACCAACCCAAGCGCCTTCGCGGTACAGTCACAAAATCCGTTCCTCGGGAGTGTGCCAACAGGACCGGGGGTTCCCGGCACCCTTCAACTCTCGCTTCGAGCGGCGGTGGACTTAGCGCTTCGGACCAATCTTGGTTACATCGACTCTGAGGAGGACCACCAGCGGTCCCGGGCTTTAAGACTACGGGCGCTTTCCAGGTTGCTTCCGCATATTGGCGTCGAATCCACCGAAGACTACCGAAACTTAGTCATGGACAGTTTGGGCACAGAGAAGCTTGGAGTTCCGCACGTGATCCAGGGCTACAACTACCAGACGGTTCACGCCACGCTCGAACAGCAAGTCGTAGACTTCCGGGCGCTCCATGATGTTAAAGCTGCAGGTAAGGAGATGGACGCGGCGTCCGCATCGATGGCGGATGCACGAAACATCGTAGTCTTGGCCTCGGTCAGCTCCTACCTGCTGGTTGCAGCGAGTCAAACAAGATTGGAGACCGCAAAGGCGCAATTCGAGACCACTGAGACTATCGAGTCCATTCTGGCCAATAGGGTGTTGCACGACCTCTCACCGCAAATTGACGAAATTCGATCCCACGTCGCCATGCGTTCGGCCGAACTTCGCATGACGCTCGCAACGACCACACTCCAGAAGGACAAACTAGCTTTAACGCGGATCATTGGTTTGCCCATCGATCAAGACTTCAAGTTGACCGACGGCTTGAAATTTCTCGAGTCTCCTCCCATCGGCCAAGGAGAATTGCTATCGGAGGCGGCCGAAAAACGCCAGGACCTGCGAGCTGCGAAGGCGCGCCTTGAGGCGGCGGAGCAGAGCGTGAAAGCGGAACGCGCACAACGCTTGCCTCGCGTGGAAGTACTTGCAAACGCAGGTGAGACGGGCATCACCTACGGGCATCCCTATCGGGACTACGAAGTGGATGGAAGAATCTCAGTTCCAATTTTCACTGGAAGGCGAATCGAAGCGGACGTTCTCGACGCTAAGGCAACCGCCGATCAGAGAAGAGCCGAGTTTGCCGATACGCAGGCTAGAGCCGTATTCGACGTACGTACGGCCCTTTTGGATCTGGCAGCTGCTACCAAGAGCGTAGAAGTATCTGTCGAAAATCAGGCGTTGGCTGCGGAAGGTTTGCGCCAGGCCAAGGATCGCTTCGAGTTTGGTGTGTCGAATGCGGCCGACCTCATTCAAGCCCAGCAAGCGGTGGCGGAAGCCGAGGACAATCGGATCGCCAGCATCTATGCCCATCAAGTGGCGAAACTCATGCTCATCCGAGCTACCGGCACGGCAGAGCAAGACTACTTATCGTATATGGGAGTCCAATGACGCCACGCACCGAGACCAAAAACGGGAAGACGAGCAACAGTGTGCTCGTCCTGTTATCCGTCGTGCTGATTGCAAGCGCCCTTTTAGGATGGCATTTTGTGGTGCATCCGCACGAGGTGAACACAGATGATGCTCAGATCGACGGTCACGTCCACCCGATCAATAGTCGGATCGGCGGAACTATCACCTGGGTAAACCCAAATGTTGAAGATACATACTATGTAACGGCAGGCACAGTGATGGCCCATCTCGATCCGAATGACTACCAACCCACCGTAAATCGGTTAGAAGGCGATCTACAGGCATCTGAAGCACAGGAGCGCGCAGCGGCGTTGAACCTGCCTATAGCTTCGGCCACGGCCTTGAGCAGGTTGGGCTCAGCTCAAGCCTCGCTTGCCGAGGCGGATGCGGACCTGAAGACCGCCATATCCCAAAAGACCGCAGCAGACGCAACTGTCACTCAGGCTGAGGCTAATTACCGAAGGGCAGAAGATGACCGCGTTCGATATCAAGCTCTCGTGGCCACCCATGAAATCTCACTATCCGAGTATGATCAGCGGGCGACCGACGCGAAAAGTACGGGGGCACTTCTCGCGGCCGCTCAGGCCAACAGCGCCGTTGCGGATCAAAGAATCGAGGCAGCGCGCCAAAAAATTATAGAACGGCAAAGTGATTTGCGCCTGGCCGAAACCGCTCCGCAGTCAATCGCGAGCGCCCGAGCAAACATGCAGCGCGCTGCAGGGGAAACGAAGAGATCACAGGCCACACTTTGGAATGCGCAGCTCGATCTCGGGTATACCGACCTTGTTGCGCCCGTCAGTGGAATCGTCGGTCGGAAATCTATGGAAGTCGGACAGCGAGTAGCTGCCAACCAGCTGATGCTAACACTCGCGCCACCGAAGGATGTATGGGCGATTGCTAATTTTAGAGAGACTCAGCTCAAGAAGATGCGGATCGGCCAGCCCGCAAGGGTGCATGTCGACTCGATCGGCCAAGATTTTGAAGGAACCGTAGAAAGTATTGGAGGAGCAACCGGCTCAAAGTATTCAGTGATCGCCCCAGAGAATGCAACCGGCAACTATGTAAAAGTAGTGCAGCGTATTCCTGTGCGGATTCGGTTGAATGGTCTCGAGTCAGCAAGTCCACTCTTATTGCCCGGCATGTCGATCGAAGTTTCGGTTCGGGTAGATCCGTAATTCGATAGCCTTCGCGTCGCTCCTCGCACTCGTAAGAAACCGGTACTTTGAGGAGTTTAGAGACGGCGGAGGATTATGAAAAAGACGACCGTCGCAAGAATCACCGTTCCCACGAGCAGTGTCGATACAAAGATGATTGCACCCCGTTCCTTTGCGGGCGTGGGCGGCGTAATTCCGACGGTGAGGATAAACGCTTGTGAGACCGCTCGAAACGGATTTTTCATGGGTAGACGCCTTGATCGATCGCAGCTAGTTCTCGTACAAGCTGAAACGATAGAAGACTCGGACTTGGAGTTCTTTGCGAAAGCGGCCCTCTTTTGTCCCGAATGAGAGTGATCATCGCATAGGTGACTCGGCAGCGAAAGTCTCCTAAAGCCGACCGCCATTTGGCAGCGGCATTGCCAAAATCCAGTTCGATTTGAAAATCCTTCCTGAAGCAAGATTAGTAGTCTCGCTGTATTGGCAACCGGGACATTATCTCTGGTAGCGGATCTGATATCTGTTCAACCGGCAAGGAGCAAAGGAGATTACATGAGAAAGTCAAAGATTTTGGTAACCGGCGCAACTGGTGGAACCGGTGGTTGGGCCACCCGTTTTCTTCGCGACGAAGGGCATGATGTACGAGTATTGGTTCTAAAGGACGACGCGCGGGCAGATGAATTACGCTCTCTAGGAGCGGAGGTCGCCATAGGAAATCTCTTGGATATTGATAGCGTTCGCGTGGCGATGGAGGGCGTTGGTGCCGCATATTTTGTCTACCCCCTTGCTCCACAGCTCCTTGAGGCTACCGTCGCCTTTGCACAGGCAGCGAAAGAAGCGGGAGTCGGTGCCATCGTGTACACCTCTCAGATGACATCAAGACGCGATTCCAAAAGTCACGCAGCTCAGAGCCACTGGCTCGCGGAACAAGTGTTTGATTGGTCTGGTGTACCTGTGACGCACCTTCGGCCGACCCTATTTGCTGAGTGGTTGCTTTATCCTTTTTCGTGGAAGGACTATGCCAGCAAGGACACATTGGCCCTGCCGTTCGGTCGCGGAAAGTTCGCGCCTATCGCGTCGGAGGATCAGGGACGCGTGATTGCGAAAATCTTGGCAGACCCCGCTCCCCATGCCGGCCAGCTCTACAAGCTGCTTGGTCCTGTGGAACTTGACGTATACGGGATAGCCGCTGCCGCTAGTGAAGTGTTAGGACGCACCATCACTTACACTCCGCTCAAAGTCGATGAGTTCCTAGCGGTTCTTGCGAAAATCCCAGACTACTCTTCGCCCTTCTTTACTCAACATATTGGGGCTGTGGCCTTAGATTGCCAAAATGGAATAACCGGTGGGACAAATGATGATGTTGAGCGGATCACCGGTCGCCGACCCATGACCGTTCAAGAGTTCGTGACGAAGCACCAGGCGGCCTTTGAAGTTGGCCCGAAATCCAAGGTAGCCGGTTAGAGCGGTCAGTTGTCCATACGTGTTCGCCAGCGCTTCGAATGTGAGTATAAGTCACGACTCAGTCGGGTCTCGTCATTCATCGCGGTAAGGTTCAGCCCGCATGCCTGGGGTGAAACGTGCCGGAGGCAGGAATCCAGGCCAGAGGACCGCCAATGTACAACGAACTAGGATCATCGAGTGTTGCCCAACTTATCCGATTGAACGGAAAACCTGAACGCATGTCCGACGATGGTCTCGTGGAACTAATCAGGCTAGGAAATCACGAGGCCTTTGCAATCCTCCGAGTTCGACACGAAAAGCGTCTGCTGGGCACCGCAATCCGAATTTTGAGGAACAGGGAAGATGGCGAAGACGCGCTCCAGGAGTCCTTCCTCAAGGCTTACCGGCGCATCGAAACCTTCAATGGAAAATCTGCCGTATCGACATGGCTGACTCGAATCGTCATCAATACGTGCTTGATGCAACTGCGAAAGCAACGAACGAGACCCAGCGTGTCCCTCGATGAACCCAACGAACATGGTTTTTCACGGTGCGATGGCATACCAGATCGGGCAATCAATATCGAGGCTTCTTACGTCGTGAGGGAGAGACGAGAGTTATTGTCAATTGCAGTGTCTCGGTTGAAACCTTCACTGCGTTCCGTAGTCGATGCCTACCGACAGCACGACTATACGATGGCGGAGCTCGCGAAACAAAGTGGCTTATCCATTCCTGCGGCTAAGTCTCGCCTGCGTCGCGCGCGCCAGGCTCTAGAGAGTTCCCCGGTGATGGCCGCATGTCGATAACCTTCTCCTCCAGGCTGCCATTGCACGCATTCTCACAATGTGAGATCCAAGGAGTTTGCAGATGAATTACCTTCCGCTTCCCATCGTTGTCTTCTTTCTTGGAGTTACTGCTCTAGCCCTCTTCCTTTTCGGCAGGGCCGTACGAGGGTCGAAGTCGGCGATTGTGGTATCGGTGGCCTGGATGGTATTGCAATCGGCTGTCGCACTCAGCGGATTTTACCTGTTCACGAATACTGTCCCGCCACATTTCATCCTTGCGGTCGCACCGCCAATCATTCTGATTGCCGGCTTGTTCCTCACACAAGCCGGTAGGAGCTTCGTTGATCGGATGGACCTGAAGTGGTGCATTCTCGTGCACACGATCCGGATCTTTGTGGAGGTGACTCTCTACTGGTTATTCCTGTACAAGCAGGTACCCGCACTGATGACGTTCGAGGCTGGTAATCTCGATATTCTGGCCGGCCTGACGGTCCCTTTTGTCTGGTGGGCGTTCAACACCGGAAAAATTGGAAGGAGAGGTTTGTTCATCTGGAACGCCCTCGGCCTACTCGGTGTTCTGAATGCTCTAGGACGTGCAATGCTCTCCGCCCCGTTTCGCTTCCAGCGCTTCGCCTTTGATCAGCCGACAGTCGCTATCCTTCATTTTCCGTTCGTCCTGTTGCCCGCGTTCATCGTTCCAGCTGTTCTCCTATGCCATTTCGCGGTGTTTAGAAAGCTAACTTCTCCGATGAGCCTACCTCAATAACGGGATGCATCTGGCTGATCCTTGGCGACTCGTCAGAGCGAATCCTTTTCGAGCCGCTCTATGGCCTCCGATCCTAGGTCTCAGCCGACTCCAGCGCAAGCCGCGACTTCCTCGCGGTCGTCAGGATGACCAGGGTGCCGAACAGGGTAGTAAAGGCGCAGCCGAACATCACATTCCGGTAGGCGATTACAAACGAGCGTTCTACGATCTCTTCCGCACGCGACGCCTGCGAAGACCCAAACTGCTGAGGAATCGGGAGGGAGAGCATGAGCCCCTCTGAATGGACGAGCATGTGCTGCATCTCCGCGGGTAAGCCCGAGGATTGCATCTGCCTTCCAAACTCAAGATTGAACGTGTGGCTCATAGCCAAGGCAACGATAGAGACTGAAATGAGACCGCCAAGCCGCGACACAGAATTGTTTACCGCGGATGCGACGCCCCTGCGGCTTGCCACTACGGAGGACATGAGAAACGACGTAAGAGGTGCGACGGTCAGGGTGATGCCCACACCCAATAGCAGGACTCCAGGTAGAAAGCCAAAAGCGTAACGGGCCTCGTTGGCGACTAAACCCAATAAGGCGAAACCTCCTGCTGTCAGGGCTGATCCCACCACCATGAACTTCACTTCCCCTACTTTGGAGGCGATCGTTCCGACTCTTCCGGAGAGGGCGAACATGATTGCAATCATCGGCAGAAAGGCAGCGCCCGCGGAGCTGGGCGAGAGATGACGCGCGCCAATCAGGAAGTACGGAACAACGTAGAAGGCTCCGCCGAGTGCCCCGTAGGCAAGGAAGGTCAGGACGTTCGCACCAGAAAATGCGGAACTATGAAACAACGAAAGCGGAACGAGGGGGTTTGGACGACTTCGTTGTGACAGAACGAAGGCAAAAAGCAGAACGAAGCCAGCGAAAAGAGAGAACCCGATGCGCGGATCTTTCCAGCCGATTTGCGGTACGAAAGACAGGGCGAAGACGATCGCGGCGAATCCTAAAATGTTGAGCGTTGCGCCGCGATAGTCCAAGGGAAAAGAGGCGACTGCCGAGCGATCAATTGTTACGCCCCTAAGCTTGAGGGCAAGCCACATTATCCAGACGGTCAAGGGGATGTTGAGCAGAAAGATCGCTCGCCAACCAGACACCTGGATTAGCCATCCGCCGAGAATGGGACCGAGTGCGATAGAAACAGAAGTCCATGCTGACCACGTTCCGATGGCGCCGGCCCGCTCGCCTTTTGGGTACGTGTCAGAAAGTATCGCGAGCGCTTGAGGGATAAGCAGTGCCGCGCCGAAACCTTGGATTGCACGGGCCAGGATTAGCTCGATAAGGTTGAATGACGCTGCACAGCCGAGTGAGGCTACAGCGAATACGGCAACACCTAACAGATATATTCGCGTTCGGCCGAAGCGATCGCCCAAAGCTCCGCAAAACAGAAGCAGCGCCGAGCCTAAGAGAGAGTGGGCCTGAACAACCCACAGGATGTGGTAGGAGGTGGCTCTGAAACTTGCCTGAAGCGTCGGTAACGCAACGTTTACAACGGACCCGTCCATGAATGCCATGGATGACCCCAACACAGTTAGCATAAGGACCGCACGTCGATCCGAGGCGAGGCACTGCGAGTCCGCTCCAGCCTGGACCCCGGCTGCGACGCACGGCGGACTCATAGGCGAACGAGAAACGACAGATGTCATAAATTATTCAAGTGGAACAAACATGGCGTTGCCGTTGACTGTTTTCTCAGGTGGTACCTCTTCCTGCATGACGTCCCAATGTTCGACAAGCTTTCCGTCGACGACCCGAAAAATATCGACAGCAATCAAAGGTTTGGCTGCCCAACCCGTGTACCGGCCGTGAATGGCAACGAACTCGCCTTCAGCAATGACCATGCCCATTTCGTATTTGAATTCAGCCGGCAACGCACGAATCAGTTCAGGGATAGCTACGCTGCCATTCGGAATTGTAGGGTTGTGTTGCGTGTAGTCAGTATCGAATAGCTCTTTGGGAACGTTGGTGTCTCGTTTGATAAAGACCCCTGTGATCGCCTCGATAGCAATCGCTCTATTCCTCGCAGTATTCTCGTTACTCATCGGATCTCGATTCTTATTAGTGTGGGGGAAGATTGGTTGCCAGTCACTTGCGGTCAGGGTCGAGCGTAATTCATTGTCCATATAGCTTTGTCGCCCATATGATATTCATTGCCTTCCCAAGGGCTCCCGCAGACGTGCAGGTATGAATAGGGCGTTCCAGAGAACATCACCCACGCTCCCTTATCCCGGACCGTAGTTGGGAGTCCATTCGCCTGAGCATCGAACGGCCAGGTAATCATCCAGTGGGGGCCAATTGGGATCGCGGGACTGATCTTGTCCCTTGCGTCTGTATTACTGCGCTGAGTTGCGCCACAGAGCATATAGATCATGCCGGGCGCTACATTGCTCGGCTTCGGTTTGCCCTGCATTGCGTCCATCATCCACTGCATCCCGAGCGGGTTCATGCACATCGGCGGCGAACCAATCCGATTTTCATCCCCAGGGACGCACACCCACTCGTTTGACCCTTGAACCAAAACCTTCAAGGTGCCACCCGGCCCAAGTTCGGCTACGGTTGCATTCTTCGAGACTTGTTCCGGCCCTGAGAGCCTCGCCCTCGTGATTCTCGGATCCTCTGCTTGGTCCTGCATATCGTTACCCCTTTCTGTCCCTTCGATGTTGTATTCCAACTCAGCGGAACTTCCGGATGGCGCGGCAAAAGCTTGGCCGGAGCTGCTCGCGAAGGAAGCTGCGGTGGCAATCGTTGCGGCGATGAAGCTTCTACGAGTTGTCATCCAATTCCTGCCCTCACTGGCGATCTTACTGTCGATTTCAGTTGACTAGAAACAACAAGACGAATCAGCCCTTGATGAAGACGAGTACGGCGAACCACTTCTGACTGTCCTCCAACCTACCGGATGAGCAAGCAGTTCTCTTTCCGATTGCAACCGTATTTTGGCTAATACCGCTCGCATGTTTCTGTTATCCCGCCACTGCCGACCTATCGCGCAAGTCCGCCTCAAATATGTTCGGATTAGTCCCTTCTTTCGACAAAACCCAGCCGCTTTGGCAAAGAGAGATCATGCAACTCGGCTCTATGGTCACAACAGACTTGTCTGCGGGCGTAACCAGCTGGAGCAGCGTCAGCAGAAACCAAATGAAGTAGTCAGGAGATTCGTATGAGCGTTAATAGCCAAGAAACAATCCAGAATGCAGATGACCTGAAGATATTCTTTCGATCCTGGCGTCCCGAAACGAAAGCTCGTGGGACCGTATTCATCGTGCCTGGATTCAACGCTCATAGTGCGTACTACGAAGGCGTAGCCGAGCACCTCGTGGCCGACGGCCTCTCCGTCTATGCAGTAGATCTGCGTGGCAGGGGTAACTCCGAAGGCGAACGCTTCTATGTTGAAACGTTCGAGGACTATGTTCGTGACGTCGAGGCAGTCATGGGGGTTGTGAAAACTCGCGAACCAGCGTTCCCAATGTTCATGCTTGGCCATAGCGCGGGAGGTGTCGTGGCTTGCCTTTACACACTCGATCACCCAGCAGATCTGACGGGCCTGGTCTGCGAGAGCTTTGCCCATGAACTGCCAGCCCCCGACTTTGTTCTCTCAGTCTTCAAGGGGCTAAGTCATCTCGCTCCGCACGCACACGTTCTTCATCTTCCAAACGAGCGCTTCTCAAGAGATCCGGTTGTTGTAGAAGCCATGAACAACGATCCGCTAATCTACAACGAGACTCAGCCCACGCAGACGATGGCCGCGATGGTTCGGGCTGACGAAAGGTTGAAACGGGACTTTCCTCTGATCACACTGCCCGTTCTCATTCTTCACGGCACTCAAGACAAGAACACACGTCCAAGTGGCAGCCAGCACTTCTACGACAGTGCTGGCTCTTCGGACAAGACTCTAAAGTTCTACGAGGGCGGATTCCATGACCTTCTCAACGATGTGGATAAAGATGTAGTGCTGGCCGACATCATCGCGTGGATCAACGGTCATCTGATTACCACGGCGGACATTTCACAAAAGCTTGCTTCGATCACAAGATGAGCTTTAGTGCGTGTGAAGCTACACCGATTCCTCTGCCGCGCTGCGTCCTGCCGCGCCGCAGGGTGCTTTGCTTACTTCCAGCTGAAAACGGTCAAAGTAACCTACGGCCGCCTCCTATCGACTTGGCTCGGCCACCGCGAGGTTTGGTTACCGAGCTAACCTTTGCGACGAACGGTGAGGAGCACTGATGGAACGGAAGCCGGCTATGACTGTTGAGCACTACAAAAACGTCGTCATCGGTAGCGGCGAGGGTGGCAAGTATCTCGCTTGGCATTTATCCCAGTCCGGTCAACAGGTTGCCGTAATCGAGCGGCGGTGGATCGGGGGCTCCTGCCCAAATATAAACTGTCTTCCGAGTAAGAACGTGGTTTGGAGCGCGAGAGTCGCCTTCATTGCGCAGCACGCAAATATGTTTGGTATCTCCCCGCGCAGACCTCCATCTGACATGAGAGCCGTTCACGAGCGCAAGCGAAGAATGGTGGAAGGCCTCATCACCACAAATTTGGATCACTACAAGAGCAGTACTGCCGAGCTCGTCATGGGTGATGCGAAGTTCACCGGTCGAAGAACGATTCAAGTGGCCCTGAACGAAGGTGGGACTCGAACGCTGAAGGCCGAGAGAATTTTCCTCAATTTGGGAACCCGCGCCTCTATACCCCCTGTGCCTGGCCTTGCAGAGGCTTTACCACTCACGAATATCGAGATTCTCGAACTCGATCGCCTCCCGGAGCATCTCATCGTCCTCGGGGGCGGATATGTGGGACTCGAGTTCGCTCAAGCGTTTCGCCGGTTCGGGAGCCGAGTAACGATCCTGCACCGTGGCTCCCGACTCCTGACCAATCAAGACGAAGACGTGGCGGATTCATTACTTGAGAGCTTTCTGAAGGAGGGAATCAACGTAATCGCGATCTCGGAGACTTTGAGCGTGCGAGGACGGTCAGGCTCAGGCGTGAGCTTGCTCGTAAGAACTGCTGCTGGTGAAATGAGCGTTGCAGGAAGTGACATTCTCGTCGCTACCGGTCGAGTCCCGAATACTTCGGCCATTGGGCTAGAGAACGCTGGTGTTGAGGCAGATGAACAAGGCTATGTAAAGGTGGATGATCGTCTGCAGACAACCGCCGCCGGAATCTGGGCGATCGGTGAATGTGCAGGAAGTCCTCAATTCACCCATATTTCGTTTGATGATTTCCGTGTAATTCGGGACAATCTCGCTGGCATCGAGCGCTCCACAAATGGCCGTCTGGTCCCGTCTTGCCTCTTTACCGATCCGCCCGTTTCACAAATTGGTTTGACCGAAGATGAGGCGCTCTATCGAGGGATACCGGTTCGAGTGGTGAAACTACCGATGTCTGCCGTGCTGAGGACGCGAACTCTCGATGAGACCCACGGGTTCATGAAGGCGTTGATCGAAGCGGAAGGAGATCGCATCCTCGGATTCTCCATGATTGGACCAGAAGCCGGCGAAGTCATGGCCGTCGTGCAAGTAGCAATGCTTGCCGGACTTCCTTATTCAACGTTGCGCGACGCCGTGTTTACGCACCCCACCATGGCCGAGGGACTCGTCTTTCTCTTTTCTGAGCTAAGGCCACGATGTTGATGTTAGCTAGAGCCCCTCAGAAGGTTCAGCGGACATGGGAGGGACTTGCTATGGCAACAGAAGGAATCGGGACACAACTTAGTAATCGAGCATTTTTTGTCAAACGCTGGCAACAAGAATATTCCGCCTTTTCCAATGTGATCGCGGCATTGCCAATCGATCGCCTGGAGTTTCGGCCACATCCTCTTTCGCGTTCTGCGGCGGAGCTAGTTGCCTTGCTCATCTCAGCTCAGCGGAGCTGTATTCAACTCTGCGAGAACAAGAAGAGCTCTTACACAGGGATGCACTGGCAACAGCCCACCACCTTGGATGATCCAGCCGACGTCGTGGCTACCTACGAGCGAGACCATAACGAATTGAGAGTTCAGCTTGGCGCCTTAGACGATGACAGTTGGAATCATCAAGCCTGGCTGATCCAGGGCAAGGACGAAATTCTACTTAGAGATACTTTGGGAGGGGTTTTGTGGATCGCTCTGTTTGACACGGTTCATCATCGCGGCCAATTGACCACCTATATCCGTCCGATGGGCGGGAAGGTACCCAGCATCTATGGCCCGTCAGCCAACGATCAACGGAAATGGCGCTGACGCCTCGGCTTCAATGTTCCAAGGCCGCGCACGCCGCTGGTAACGAGCGCCGGACGTAAATCAGAGAAAGAGGATCGCCCATGTCGACTGAAAGCAGCGAGAACCATTCACTACTGTTTCCCCGACTGGACGCTCGAAGCCTTCAGACGCTTCAAAGCGCGGGTTCGGTTCGAAAGACGGCGGTAGCTGAGGTGTTGTTCAATCGGGAAACTCTGCAGCATGGGCTTTTTGTCGTACTGAGCGGTAGTATCGAGCTCGTCGGCGTTGCAAACGGGCATGAATCGATCATCAGCCTGCTCGCCCAAGGTGAGTTCACGGGTGAGTTGACTCAGCTCTCTGGTCGCAGAAGTCTTGTCTCTTGTCGCGTCTCGACAGCCGGCGAAGTCCTTGAAGTGGATCGCGCATCGTTGCGCCACATCATGCAGACTGATGCGGTGGTCGGCAATCTGCTGCTGAATGCGTTTGTGCAACGAAGAATCTATCTGATTGCGAATGCCGTGGGCGACGCAGTCCTAATCGGCTCAACCCATTCCAGTGACACCTTACGCTTGCGGTCGTTCTTGGTGCGAAACGGGCATCCCTATACCTATCTGGACATTGATGATGATCCCGATATCCAAAGCGTTCTAGATCAGTTTGGTATTGAAGTGGCCGACATTCCGGTTCTGATCTGCAGAGGAGACGTGGTTCTGCGTGCTCCTAGCAATGCGGAAGCAGCCGTCTGTTTCGACTTGAACGCTGGAGTGGACCAAACGGATGTCTTCGACGTAGTCATCATTGGAGCTGGACCATCCGGATTGGCGGCCGCAGTCTATGGAGCATCCGAAGGACTGAATCTGCTAGTTGTTGAGAGCAATGCTCCTGGCGGCCAGGCTGGATCGAGCTCACGCATCGAGAACTACCTGGGATTCCCTTTTGGGATTTCTGGACAGGAGTTGGCGGACGCTGCCTACATTCAAGCAGAGAAGTTTGGAGCTAAATTGTCCATAGCTCGAAGCGCCTGTACGTTGCAATGCCAGCAGCATCCTTATCGGATCAAGCTCGATGACGGAAGTGTGATCCAGACCCGAACTATTGTCGTTGCTACCGGATCTCGATATCGTCGTTTGGACATCCTTGATGCCGCTCGCTTTGATGGGAACGGGGTCTATTACGGGGCGACACAACTTGAGGCACCGCTGTGTCAAGGCGAGGTGGTTGTGATCGTAGGAGGCGGAAATTCTGCTGGGCAAGCTGCGATCTTTCTCTCAGGCTTCGCGACCAAAGTCTACCTGCTGGTCCGTGGTCCAAATCTCAAGACCAACATGTCGAAGTACTTGATCTCAAGAATTGAGGCCTCGCCAACCATCATTCTGAAGACGCGCACTACCGTGGTGGCTCTGAAAGGCGGGGATAGGCTGGAAGGCGTTCGTTGGATGGATCATTCGACTGGCGAACCTGAGGACCATGAGGTCCGCCGACTGTTCATGATGGCCGGCGCAGACCCTAATACAAGCTTGGTGAGCGGGTGCCTTTCCTTGGACGCCAAGGGATTCATAAAGACGGGGAAGAGCGTGCTTCCAGATTGGAATCTTCAGCGTGCCCCCTATCCTCTGGAGACAAATGTGCCCGGAGTGTTTGCGGTAGGAGACGTGAGGGCTGAAAGCGTTAAGAGAGTAGCTTCGGCCGTAGGAGAAGGTTCTATGTGCATCCAATTCGTTCATCGTGCTCTTGCGAATCAGTGAGCGGCGAGAGTCGAGACAAAGAGCCATTTCTTTTGACAAACGTTGGCGGCTTACGCAAAGACTTACCCACCTCGAAATCCTATCGTTGGAAGTATGAGTGTCGACGAGGAGCCGATTGAATTGGCATCTCTAGAGTGCCGATGCTTCCCACGCGTAGATGCTCGTCCCGTCACCCGTGCCAATCAACTACTGGAGAAATCATGACCTTCGTAGACACAATCACCGTACGAAACGCCGAGTATGCCAAGGAACGGTACTCGACTGATCTGAAGATTATCCCCTCAGCGAAGACCATCATTATCGGGTGCCTCGATCCAAGGGTAGATCCAGTAGACGTCTTCGGCTTGAAATCCGGAGAAGCTGCCATTTATAGGAATCTCGGCGGCAGGATTAATCCAGCCGTCGTCGAAGCCATGGTCTTGCTCCCGATCGTGACCAGAGCTGCAGGCCAAGAGATGGGCTTAGGCTGGGACCTCATCATTCTCCACCACACCGAATGTGGCATCGTTGGCTGTTATAAACACACCCCTGATCTGCTCGCAATCCATCTAGGCGTTAGCCGAGCTCAACTCGATCTCATGGCGATCGCCGACCCACGCAAAGCCGTGGCCATGGATGTTGAGGCCTACAAGAGCAATGAAGACATCCCTGGTGGATTCATGATTTCCGGGCTTGTCTACGACGTTGCAACAGGGTTGATCGAAGTCGTCGTGCCTCCAAGCCGACTCCGCCTTGGTGCCTAGGGATCAGTCCAAGCTGTCGAGAATCAGGCCCCCCCCATCCACAAAGCACCAACGTGGAAGCATATTGATTTCCAGACCGAATGAGGTAAGCCATGAACTCTGATCAGGTCGTGCGCAGCTGATCTGAACCGCGCGGATCTAGCCGCATACGGAAGAGGAAGGCAGGCGCTCGAAGGCATCGCCTGCCTTTGGTTTCGTCGACCAAGCAATAACGCGCTAAACGCGTTCTGTTGGTTCATAGTCTTGATCACATTAAGCGGAGACATGCCATGGCGACCCTGATAGCGGATAGCACTACAAGAGTCGATGTAGGTGGTCCAGTCACCATAGGCATCAACCCATGGGTAGTCGCACTCACAGTGACGCTTGCGACTTTCATGGAACTGCTCGATACGTCTATCGCGAACGTTTCCTTACCGTACATCGCTGGCGGTCTCGGTCGGTCCTTCGACGAGGTGACATGGATATTGACGACATACCTGGTCGCGAATGCAGTAATCCTTCCGATGTCAGCCTGGCTTTCGCGCGTATTCGGTCGTAAGAACTACTACATGGCATGCGTATTTCTCTTCACCGTTACTTCCTTTCTGTGTGGGATCGCCCCAAGTCTCCAGGTGATCCTTATCGCGCGTGTGCTCCAAGGCATTGGGGGAGGGGGCCTCGCCCCTGTCGAGCAGGCCATCCTAGTCGACGCATTTGAGCCTGCTAAGCGGGCATCGGCGTTTGCGCTTTACACCGTAGCAATCGTGACAGCACCAGCAATAGGACCGGTGTTGGGGGGATACATCACTGACAACTTCAGTTGGCGTTGGGTGTTCTTTATCAACATTCCAGTCGGCATCT
>Ga0302227_10000069_pt1 | contig 108358 bp, 108 predicted proteins | sample II_Palsa_N1_1_FD_193525 | JGI IMG/M metagenome (GOLD analysis project Ga0302227, IMG submission 193525) | Peat permafrost microbial communities from Stordalen Mire near Abisko, Sweden - II_Palsa_N1_1 | ecosystem: Environmental > Terrestrial > Soil > Palsa > Peat permafrost | place: Sweden... | reverse complement strand
ACGAGAGGACCGGAGTGGACGAACCTCTGGTGTACCGGTTGTCACGCCAGTGGCATCGCCGGGTAGCTATGTTCGGAAGAGATAACCGCTGAAAGCATCTAAGCGGGAAACTTGCCTCAAGATGAGACTTCCCTAGGAACTTGATTCCTCTGTAGGGTCGTTCGAGACCAGGACGTTGATAGGTCAGGTGTGGAAGTGCAGTAATGCATTAAGCTAACTGATACTAATTGCCCGTGAGGCTTGATCCTATAACCAGTGTGTTTTGCGATGAGACTTAGCGCTTGAGCGCTGAGTCTCATCCCACCCCCGAAGGGGGTACAGCCTGAGCATTTCGATGCTTCGGCTGCCCGCTTCGGGGTGGACAAACAAACCACCAGGTTGAGTATCGCCTAAGTAACAAAGCTGTAAATTGTTGTGCCCCGCATGCCGGCTCAAAATTGAGACGCATGCTGATACCACGCAATCCAACTACTTCTTCCCCAGATTGGCTACGCTGTTTAGCTCAGGTTAAACAGCGCAGCAACCAGTTATGCCTGATGGCCATAGCGAGTTGGTACCACCCCTTCCCATCCCGAACAGGACCGTGAAACGACTCCACGCCAATGATAGTGCGGATACCCGTGTGAAAGTAGGTAATCGTCAGGCAGTCACAATGTCAGAAACCCCACCTACACAGGTGGGGTTTTTGCGTTTACCGTCACGCTTGGCCGCGCACCGGCCCGGGGCTCGGCCGAGTTCGGGCCGCATGCCCGAGACCGGGCTTCAGTGACCGCCGCCTAGCGCCGTCTTACCTCAGCAAAACCAACACCGCCAAGCTTAAAACCGGCCCGAGGCCTGGTGAACCCCGCCAGGCCTCGCGGTAGCCGGCAGCGAAATGCCCAACACGGTCGCAAATGCCCTTGGCTTATGAATGACCAGGGCAACGAAGTGCTATCAAGTCAGCATTGCGCACGTCCATTCAACCGCCACCCCAGCCGATCAAACACTGACGCGCACCTCAATCCCCAAAGGCGACTTCCTTCCTGATCACCGTGCCGCGCAGTTTCTGACTGCACCCAATGCATTTTTCCGGCGGCCCAGTATCTAGGGTAATTTTTGTATTGGTTTATAATTTCATTTTGTCTTAGCTTGCACTCCAGAACTGATTTGAGATCGCCGCCTTATCTGTAGAAAATCTCAACCCAATCTATCTCAATATCTGAAAAGTACAAAAAATTGACGTGTTAGCCAATCTGGGTATATATTTGAACTGGTACGTATATATTTATGTGCCAGTACATAAAATACTTGGAGCTATTTATGAATATCATTCCTCTGGATACCCACCTGACCATTGGTGGCCTGATTTATCCGAAAATGGATCAGTGCGATTTCACCGGTCCGTTCGAGGCCCTGGCTCGCATCCCGAATTCGACCTTCCTCACCATCTGGAAAGATAAAAATCCGGTACGTGACATGGCTGGTTTGCAATTGTTGGCCGACACCACCATCGACGAAACGCCGCAACTCGACGTGTTATTGGTGCCGGGCGGTCATGGGCAGGAAGCGCTGATGAAAGACGAAGTCGTACTGTCTTTTATTCGCCGACAGGCTGCCGGTGCCCTCTACGTTTATTCTGTATGCACGGGTTCACTGTTGCTAGGTGGGGCGGGTTTGCTAAAGGGCAAGCGCGCGACGACCCATTGGACGGCGTTGGATGTGTTGCCGTACTACGGCGCCATTCCGAGCGATGAGCGAGTTGTCATTGATGGCAAACTGGTCAGTTCAGGTGGTGTTACCGCAGGTATCGATGGGTCGCTGGTACTCGCGTCGTTGTTGCGTGGCGAGGCCGTTGCGCAAGAGTTGCAACTGTATATGGCATACGATCCACAGCCGCCGTTCAACTCCGGATCGCCCGCTACCGCTCCGGCTTCGATCCTGCGCACGGTTACCGAACGAACCCAGTCATTCACTGATCAGCGCCTCGAAACTGCACGGTCTTACCAAGACGGCCAAACTTCCGCATGAGCATGAGCCGTGCGGGATGGTCGTATGGGTGGCGCAGGCGAGCCACGCAGCGAAGTCGAGCAGCGCTCTGTGACGACTGTTAATTCTGTCAATTTCCTCGACGACGCTCGTCGCCTCGGAGTCTTAGGCCCCGGGGGCGACGAGCTCAAGCCGAGAGGGTCGTGCCCGTCGCCCCGCATATCGCCGCAAGCGCGTCCACGAAGGCGAGACTTTGCTGCGAGGTCATGCGCGCCGTGGTCACACGGATCCCCGCAGGTGCTGTAAGACAAAAGTCATGACCCGGACGCACCAGCCAACCGGCTTCGAATAGGCGCTCCGCAACTTCACGCTCATTGGCGATCGGTATCCAAAGGTTGAGCCCAGCACTACCCATGACGTTAAAACCTTTGTTTTTCAGCGCAGCAAGCAGAGTTGCATAACGCTCGCGATAAGCCAAACCCGCAGCGGTGATCTGTTTTTGCACGGAAGTCGCCGTCAAAAGCTCATGCACCAGCCGCTGCAGAAATGTACTGACCCAGCCCATGCCGACGCTTTGCTGATTTTCGAGTTGCTCGATCAGATCCGGGTCTCCGGCTGAGACCGCGATGCGGTAATCTGGACCGAGGAACTTGGACAGCGACCGGACTGTAAGCCAAGCGCCGCCGTGGTCTGAATGCCAGGCGTAATACGGGGCGAGGTTAAGCATGCTTGAATGATCGTCGTCGACGAATAGCACTTCAGGGGCTGTGGCCGCGAGGCGCTGGAGTTCAGCGGCTCGCGCTTTGGTGGTCGCAATGCCGGTCGGATTCTGCGCCCGACTGCTGAACAGTACTGCCTTGGCGCCCGCCTTGAGCGCGGCGTCGAGGCTGCTTGGCACGATGCCATGTTGATCCAGTTTGAGCGGCACGGGCACCAGGCCCCGCGATCGAACCAGCAACAGCAAACTTATATAGCCTGGATCTTCAACGGCGACTTTGTCTCCCGGCATCAATCCGAAGGCGCTCAGCGCACGCTCTATCAGATCGAGTGCACCAGCGGAAACGAATATCGCGCGCTTGACTTCGATCTGGTCGGCGCCAAAGCAATCCGCCGCCCACTGCATGAAGGGCGCGTAATTGCGCTGTTCGCCATAGAGGTAGGGTGCGACGTTCATCCGGCTTAGTGCGTCGCGAATCTCGTTTTCACCCGGCAAGAAGGCGAGGTCGGGATTGCCGTCCCGCACCGACAGCGTCTGTCTGCCGCCGTCACCGGTCAAGCGGGATCCGCCGTGAGCCGTTTGGCGGGCGACAATCGAGCCGCGCCGGCCATCCGAGACCACCAAACCCGTCTGCTGCAATTGCCGGTAAGCCACCGCGACGGTGTTTTTGTTGATACCCAGATCGGCTGCCAGAGTGCGCACGGTCGGCAATGCATCGCCGGGCTTCAGCCTGTCTTCAAGGATCGCCAATTCGATCGCACGCCGGATCGAGTCGGCTTTCCCTTCCAGAATATCATTTTGTCCTAGCTTGAACATGGCTGACTTGAGGTACTCCACGCATGCGCGAATAGAGCAGTAAGTGACAAGAAGATCTGATTATACGGGGCAGGCTCGGCGGCGTACTTGTCCGCTGATTTTTTTTAGTTTGCGTAAGTAGATCGACAGCATGCTCACCTTGCCGGTTTGTCTTAATAATGATGCAGACATAGCTTGTGTTGGTGCGGGACAATATTGGGGCGGCGTTGTCGTCCTCCCCATCCCCGTCATCTGCGCGAAACCCTGAGCGGCAAGCTCAAGACAGGGCTGGTTCCACGAGCGGTATTTCGCTCCGGCGTAAACACTCATCCGGCCTCGGTTGCGGCTCATGCCCGGACCGAAATGAAGCATGGAAGACGTGATGGCCGATGCACGTTATAGCGCATGGTGTTGACTATGTGCAGCCGCGGCAGCCTGATTCAGATCAGAGGACCGCGGCCCACACGACCACGATCTCAAACATCAGTGATGATGGGCTACCGCTGCAACCGGGTTTTTCTCCTGGCATGCAGGGCAAATACCCTTTAATTCCATATCTTCGCCGCTGAGCCGAAAGCCGGCTAAATGAATCTTGGCGATCAAAGCGTGCTGCAGGGGAGGGTCGTGCAGCTCGGTCACGGTGCCGCATTCCTGGCACACAACCAGAATGCCGTGCGCGCAATGCGTCAGGTCGTGGCAAGCGGTAAAGGCGTTGATCGACTCGATCCGATGGGCCAGGCGTGCGGCAAGCAGAAAGTCGAGCGCGCGGTAAATCGTCGGCGGGGCAGACCCAGGGTGGGTCTTTTTCATTTCGTCGAGCAGCGTATAGGCTTTGGTAGCCCTGCCTGAATTAAGCAAGAGCTCGAGCACTTTGCGACGAATCGGCGTCAGCCTTTCGCCGCGATTGCGGCAATACTCTTCAGCGAGCGCAAGCGCAGACTCAACTTGAGAGGGCAACACGGCTTCGCTCACGGAAATATCGCACCAAAGTGATTTGTCATATCTCTGATTATATCAGCGTAGTTGTTTAAGCCCTATGGTGAGTCGATACGGGGACCCTCTCACCTTTGACTCAAATCGTATCTGGATCGCGGCATAGAGACTCGACAGCACGACACAAAGCACCCACTTGGGCGCGAGAAGTGCCATTTTTCGCGTGGCAGATCTTGTTTAGGTGAGGTGAAACAGGGACCTTCACCTAAGATCGGCTTGCTCAATGCCGGTCCAAAGGCTGCCGCGATGGCTTGACCTCGGGTAGCATAAGCGTTCCATGTCGGCCCCGCATCATCGCAAATCAGAGCGCCAACGCCAACCGGAGCCCTAAGCGCACCGATCCAATGTTGCTTGCTCTGCGCTATGGTTTCAACGATACGAGATACCCATGAAGATACGCACCGTCTACTTTAAAGTCCTCGAGATGACCCCGGCCGTTGCTTTCTGGCAGGCACTGCTGCAACTGCCGCCGGTCAAACAATCGTCGCATTGGTCCGAATTCAAGCTTGGCGAAGTGCGTCTGGGCTTGTTGTTGAACGACTTCGATGAGTCCGTCAGCGGCGCGGCATGTGTGCCCGTGCTGGAGTGTGCGGACTCCGAGATTGGCGCATTGATCGAGCGGGCAAAGTCATTAGGCGCGATGGTGGTGGTCGATGGGCTCGACAACCCAAAGATGAAAAGTGTTGTGCTGGCCACCTCCTTCGGTAGCGAGTTTGAATTGTGCTGCTGTCATGACTGATCAAACGATCGCCACTCGGTATGGTTTGTCGCTTTATTCTGCGGGAATCTTAACCAGGCACTTCCTCAACCGTTACCACGCATGACTGAAAACGAAACGCCATTTCCCCAGCTATTGACCGATCGTCTTCGGCTAAGGCAATTGGATCTCGACGACGCGGCCGAACTATTTGCAATCTATTCAGATCCTCAAACCATGCAATGGTTTGGGGTCGACCCGCTCACGCAACTCGAACAGGCCCAAAACTTGATCGTCAAGTTCATGGCATGGCGTACCGAAGCGAATCCTGGAACTCGCTGGGGCATCGAACGTATGTCGGATGGCCGTCTGATCGGTACCTGCGGTTTGTTCAAGTGGCACCAGGGCTGGCACAAATGCGCGCTGGGCTATGAGTTAAGCCGGGCCGCGGTCGGTCAAGGCTATATGCAAGAAGCGCTACGCGCCATACTGCCCTGGGGCATGCGAGAAATGAACCTGAACCGGATTGAAGCGCAGATTCACCCGGCCAATCTGCCCTCGATTCGCCTGGTCGAACGCTTGAATTTTGCGGCCGAGGGTACGTTGCGCGAAGCCGGATACTGGGGCGGGGAGTTTCATGATTTGCTGCAGTATGCGCTGCTGCGCCGCGATTATGTCGCAGCCCGGGTTTTACGGTAGCCTGCGGGCGGGGTGCCGGTCCATTTTTTGAAAGCACGATGAAACGAACCGGGGTCGGAGAAACCCAGTTGTGCTGAAATTTCGCTGACGGTCCGGCTCGAATGGATCAGCGCGTCGATCGCCAGGTCGCGCCGCAATTCGTCGATCAATCCTTGATAGGATTGTCCCTCGTCCGCCAGGCGCCGCCGCAGGGTGGAACCCGTCAGATGCAGAGCCGCGGCCACCACCTCGAAGTGCGGCCAATCAATGGGGGAGAGGCTGCGCAACTGGCGCCTGACCTGGGCCGTGACGCTACGCTCGCTTTTGTATTTCAGTACGATATTTTCCGGTGCATCGCGTAAAAAAACCTGCAGGGTTTCCCGATTCTGCACCAGCGGCAGCGCCAGGTAGCGCGGTTCAAATTCGATCTGGGTGGCGGGCATGTCGAAGCTGAGATGGGCCGAGTACATCATTTTATATTCGGCGCTATAAGCCGGTTCCGGGTAGGCGAACCGCGCCTGCAATATCGGCACGCGACGCCCCACCAGCCAGCACATCAGGCCATGCAACATAATCAACATGGTTTCGTGGGCAAAGATCCGCGGGCCTTGGGCGTTACGCTGAACCAGGCGAATCACGGCGGCGCCGGCGCCCTGTTCCAAGGTTAGCCCCAGATCATCCAGCACCAGGGCAAAAAAGCGGCTGGCTCGGCGGATGGCATGCTCAAGCGTGGCGCAATCGAGCATGGCATGACATAGCATGGCAAAGCTGCCGACCCGCATCGGATGGCTATCCTCTCCAAAAAACTCATCATCGAGTGCTTGCGCCACCAAGCGCCACAACGTGCTGTAACTGGCGGCCGAAACCCGCGCCTGGGCGATACTCAATAAATGGGGTGCGATACCCGCTGCGCGCAAAATCGGCGCTGTATCAATGCGCCGCTGGCGTACGCCGCGGATCGCCTGTTCGACAAAACAGATCGCGATACTGCCTTTTTCCACGACGGCTCCTACGCCACACTCTGGAGTTCGATACTAAACGAACATGGTAAATTCTTCCAAATATTTTGAGCGGCTGTGCGATAGAAAGGCAGCGTTCAGGCTTCTATAATTTATTGGATTTATTAGTTAAAAACACGCCAAGCCACATTTTTGCAGTACTGGCTTCGCCAATGCGATGTGTCTCATGCATGCCGGCCGACCCCGAGGCCTTATACCAAGCGTTTTTGCGAGCAGGAATTTTATGTCAGATTTTTACACTGAAGAGCAGCGCATGATCCGTGACGCGGCACGCAGTTTTGCCAGCGAACGTTTGGCGCCCCAGGCGGCGCAATGGGACAAAGACAAACGCCTGCCCGACGAAATCGTCGCCGAGATGGGCGCTTTGGGCTTGTTGGGCATGATGGTGCCGGAGGAGTGGGGTGGTTCCTACACCGACTACACCGCCTATGCGCTGGCGATTGAAGAAGTTGCTGCCGGCTGCGCCAGTTGTTCGACGTTGATGAGCGTGCATAACTCGGTCGGTTGCGGCCCGATCCTGAAGTTCGGCACAGCGGCGCAAAAAACCGAATATCTGGAGCGTTTGGCCAGCGGCGCGGTGATCGGCGCATTCTGTCTGACCGAGCCCCAGGCTGGTTCCGAAGCCAATAATCTCAAGACCCGGGCAGTGCTGCAAGAGGGTCGTTGGATACTCAACGGCAACAAACAGTTTGTTACCAACGGCCAGCGCGCCGGTCTGGCGATCGTCTTTGCTGTGACCGACCCCGAACTCGGCAAACGCGGCATCTCGGCGTTTATCGTGCCGACTGCTACGCCGGGCTTTAATGTCAGTCAACCCGAGCACAAGATGGGCATACGCGCCTCGGATACCTGCGCGATCTCGCTGGAAGACTGTACGATACCTGAGGCCAACCTGCTGGGGACTCGCGGCGAGGGTTTAAAAATTGCCTTGTCGAATCTGGAAGGCGGCCGCGTCGGTATCGCGGCACAAGCTATCGGTATCGCCCGCGCCGCTTTCGATGCGGCACGCCGTTATGCGCACGAACGGGTTCAATTCGGCAGGACCCTGGCCGAACATCAGGCTATCGGTCAGATGCTGGCGGACATGCATATGCGGATCAATGCCGCGCGTTTGCTGACGCATCATGCCGCGCGGATGCGTACCGAAGGCATGCCGTGTTTGTCGGAAGCATCGCAGGCCAAGCTGTTCGCCTCGGAGGCGGCGGAATGGGTCTGCTCGAAAGCGTTGCAGATACACGGCGGATACGGCTACCTGGAAGATTATCCGGTCGAGCGTCATTATCGTGACGCTCGCATCACGCAGATTTATGAAGGCACCAGTGAAATCCAGCGCCTGGTTATCGCCCGCGACCTCTGAACCTCCGCCTGCCAGGAGCCGGGATTCGGCACCGGGCCTGGTTAGGGTATGACGGTGTTATCAGTCAAGCGGGTAACCGCTAGACTGATAAGCTGCCCAATTTTTAAACCCAAGGAAGGGCACCTGCAGTTCCGCATCGTCCGCTAGTACCCCAGCCTCCGAAACCGCGCATCAGTTGCGGTGGGGCTTGTCGTCAGGAGACATCGATGGATGCAACACAGGCTTTTACCGCCGCACGCGATTTTTTACTCATGCATCGCGAAGACTACGATCGTGCTTACCGGGAATTTGAGTGGCCGGTGCTGGATCGTTTCAACTGGGCCCTCGATTACTTCGATGTGGTCGCCGCCGGCAATGCACAAACCGCGCTGTGGATTGTTGAAGAGGACGGCCGCGAAACCCGCTTCAGTTATGCGCAAATGGCTGAGCGTTCGAATCGCGTGGCCAACTTTCTGCGTGAACTCGGTGTGGTACGTGGCGACCGCATTTTATTGATGTTGCCCAATCACGTCGCGTTGTGGGACGTGATGCTGGCCGCGATGAAGCTGGGTGCCGTGATTATCCCCGCCACCACCTTGCTCGCCACCGCCGATTTGCGCGACCGGATCGCGCAGGGCGAGGTCAATACGGTGGTGGTGATGGCCTCCGAACTCGATAAATTTGCGCGTATCGATACGCCGTTGCGCCGCATCGTCGTGGGTGCCGATGAGCCGGGCTGGTTCAATTTCGAGCACGCTTATCGAGCCTCGGCACAATTTGAAGCGCAGGGCGTGACCCACGCCACCGATCCCTTGCTGCTGTACTTCACCTCGGGCACCACCTCCAAACCCAAACTGGTCGGGCACAATCACCAAAGCTATCCGGTTGGGCACTTGTCCACCATGTACTGGATTGGCCTTAAGCCGGGCGACGTCCATTGGAATATCAGCTCGCCGGGTTGGGCCAAACATGCCTGGAGTTGCTTTTTCGCGCCGTGGAATGCCCAAGCCACGGTCTTCGTTTTCAACTACGCACGCTTTAACGCACCGCACGTACTCGACACTATCGCACGCTGTGGCGTGACCACCTTATGTGCGCCGCCGACGGTGTGGCGCATGCTGGTACAAGAAAACCTGCAAGCCTATCCGACTCAATTGCGGGAACTGGTGGGGGCGGGTGAGCCGTTGAATCCGGAGATCATCGAACGGGTGCGCGCGGCATGGGGCATCACCATTCGCGATGGCTTCGGTCAGACGGAAACCACCTGCCAAATCGGCAATTCGCCTGGCCAACCGGTCAAAGCCGGTTCGATGGGTCGCCCGTTGCCGGGCTACCGCATCACCTTGCTCGATCAGGATGATCGGCCCGCCGAAGAAGGCCAGATTGCTTTGGAGCTGGCACATCGCCCACTGGGTCTGATGACCGGTTACGCCGGCAACGAGGCGGAAACCGCACGCGCGATGCAGGGCGGCTTTTATCGCACCTCGGATTTGGCCGAGCGCAGCACCGATGGTTACTACACCTATATCGGCCGTGCCGACGACGTGTTCAAGGCTTCCGACTACCGGCTTAGCCCATTCGAACTTGAAAGCGTGCTGATCGAGCATGAGGCGATTGCCGAAGCCGCCGTCGTGCCCAGTCCCGATCCTGTGCGACTGGCGGTACCCAAGGCCTTTGTCACGATACGCGCGGGGTTTTCGGCGGATCGCGAGACGGCGCGCACGGTATTTGAATATTGCCGGGCTCACCTTGCGCCTTACAAACGGATTCGGCGCATCGAATTTTGCGAATTGCCCAAAACCATTTCCGGCAAAATCCGCCGCGTCGAACTGCGGCGGCGTGAAGCGGCACGCACCGACCTGACGCAGCGTGGCGTGCTGGAATTCTGGGAAGAAGACTATCCGGATCTGCGTTAAAGCGATGTGCGGGAGCGCGAAGCGTGGGTCATATGAGCCATGCGCCTCGCCCGCTCCGGCCGTTGAATTTTTTACCGCGGGCCGATGATGCCGGCCGCCCGCGGGTCGGCACCGCAGGCTGTTGCAGTGCTCACAGTGTGACGAATCTGCGTCACCAATCTCATAGGGAGTTTGATCATGAATGCCTTATCGCAAACCGGCAACGCTACTGTGCCGACCGTCAAGTTATTGATCAACGGTGAATGGGTTGAATCCCGCAGCACCGAATGGCGCGATGTGGTTAATCCTGCCACCCAGGAAGTGCTGGCGCGTGTGCCATTTGCCACCGTGGCTGAAGTCGATGCAGCCGTGGCTGCGGCGAAGGAGGCCTTCAAGACCTGGCGCAACACGCCAAGCGGTACGCGCGCCCGCATCATGCTGAAATTCCAGGGTTTGATCCGCGAACATTCGAAACGGATTGCGCAGATCCTCACGGCCGAACAGGGCAAGACCCTGCCTGACGCCGAAGGCGATATTTTCCGCGGCCTGGAAGTGGTCGAACATGCATGCTCGATCGGCTCGCTGCAATTGGGCGAATATGGCGAGAACGTCGCAGGCTCGATTGATACCTACACGCTGCGCCAGCCGCTGGGTGTATGCGCTGGCATCACGCCGTTCAATTTCCCGGCGATGATTCCGCTGTGGATGTTCCCCATGGCCATCGTCAGCGGCAATACCTTTGTGCTCAAACCATCGGAACAAGATCCTTTGTCGACCAATGAACTGGTCAAGCTGGCTATCGAAGCCGGAGTTCCTCCCGGCGTGCTCAATGTGGTCCAGGGCGGCCGCGAGGTGGTCGATGCCATCTGCACCCACAAGGATATCAAAGCCGTTTCGTTTGTCGGCTCGACGGCGGTCGGCACCCATGTATATAACCTCGCCGGTCAGCATGGCAAGCGTGTGCAATCGATGATGGGGGCCAAGAATCACGCCGTGGTCTTGCCCGACGCGCATAAAGAACAAACCTTGAATGCCCTGGTCGGCGCCGGTTTTGGCGCGGCGGGCCAGCGTTGCATGGCGACCTCGGTGGTGGTGCTGGTCGGCGCATCCAAAGAATGGTTGCCGGACTTGGTGGCCAAAGCCAAAACCTTGAAGGTCAATGCCGGTCATGAAGCCGGTACCGATGTCGGCCCGGTGATCTCGCGGCAGGCCAAGGAGCGGGTGCTTGGTTTGATCGCCGATGGCGAGCGTGAAGGTGCCCAACTGCTGTTGGATGGCCGCGATTGCCGCGTGCCGGGTTATGAGGCCGGCAATTTTATCGGCCCGACCTTGTTTGCAGGAGTGAAGGCCGGCATGAAAATCTATACCACCGAAATTTTCGGACCGGTATTGCTGGTGATGGAGGTCGAAACGCTCGATCAAGCAATCGAACTTGTTAATGCCAATCCGTTCGGCAACGGCACCGGCGTATTTACGCAAAGTGGTGCGGCAGCGCGTAAGTTCCAGAGCGAAATCGACGTCGGGCAAGTCGGCATCAATATCCCGGTGCCGGTGCCCGTGCCCTATTTCAGCTTCACCGGTTCACGTGGTTCCAAGCTCGGTGACCTTGGCCCCTACGGCAAGCAAGTGCTGCAGTTCTATACCCAAACCAAGACCGTGACCGCGCGCTGGTTCGATGATGCGACGGTTAATGACGGGGTCAACACCACCATTAGTTTGCGCTAAAGGCCGCGGCCGGGCGGATACAGACCGTGCGGCCCTCGAAGAGACAAACGAGGCGGCAACTTAGGTAGCAAACGAGGTACCCATGTTTTGGCGAACACATAGAGGATCGCGATGAAAATAGGATTTGTAGGCTTGGGCAATATGGGCGGGCCGATGGCCCATAACCTATTGAAAGCCGGTCATCAACTGACGGTATTTGACTTGAATCAAGCCGCGCTTAAGGCGGCGGTCGACGCCGGTGCCGGTAGCGCTGCAAGTTTGCAGGCACTGGCTTCATCCAGCGAAATGATTATCACAATGCTGCCGGCGGCGGCCCATGTGCGGGCTGTGTATCTCGGCGCCGACGGCCTGCTGGCGCATGTGGCGCCGGGCGTGCCCCTGATCGATTCCAGTACCATCGATCCGGAAACCATCAAACAGCTTGCCGTCGCGGCGGCCAAGCAAGGTAATGCGGTGGCGGATGCGCCGGTTTCCGGCGGCACGGGCGGGGCGCAAGCCGGCACGCTGACCTTTATGGTGGGCGGGACACCGGCCGTATTCGAACAGATCAAACCGGTGCTGGCGGCAATGGGCAAGAACATTGTTCATTGCGGCGACACCGGCACCGGCCAAGTCGCCAAAATCTGCAACAACCTGTTGCTGGGCATCTCCATGATCGGTGTGGCCGAAGCGATGTCGCTGGGCGCCGCGCTCGGGATCGATACCGCCGTGCTGGCCGGCATCATCAATACCTCGACCGGCCGTTGCTGGAGTTCGGATACCTATAATCCATATCCGGGTGTGATCGATACCGCGCCTGCTTCACGCGGCTATACGGGCGGTTTCGGTACCGACCTGATGTTGAAGGACTTGGGCTTGGCGACGGAAGCGGCGAAACAGGTCAAGCAACCGGTGATGCTCGGTGCTGCGGCGCAACAACTGTATCAACTGTTGAGTCAGCAGGGCAGCGGCGCATTGGATTTTTCCGCGGTGATTGGTTTGTACCGCAAGGCTGAGAGTGCGCAGGACTAAACACCTTATGTTGCCGGTGGTTTGACGCGTATTGAAGCGCTTTCGGAAGCGATTTAATACGCGTCCGGTCTGATCGCTCATACTTTAAAAATCGCCACCGCGCGGCGCGGCCCCGGTTTCTGGGGCCGCGCCGCTGTCGGCGCGAGCGGCCGCTGACGGTTACATTGGTTTCGGGTTTAGCCGAAATAATTCAGGCCCAGCGCGCCCTTGACGTCGCTGAGTGTGGCCGCAGCCGTATTCCTGGCGCGTTCCGTGCCTCGTTTCAGGATGGCCAGCACTTCGCCGCGATCCGCCGCAAAATGTGCGCGCCGCTCACGGATCGGCGCGATCAGGGCTTGCAGGCGTTCGTCCAGCAGCCGTTTTACCACGCTGTCGCCCAGACCGCCGCGCTGATAATGTGCTTTCAACTCGGCCACGCGTGCGCGATCCGGCTCGAAGGCATCGAGGAACGAAAACACCACGTTGCCTTCGACCATACCGGGATCGTCGACCCGCAGGTGGGTGGGGTCGGTATACATACGTTTGACTGCCTGACTGATTTCGTCCGGCGTGGCGCTCAAGCTGATGGTATTGCCCAGCGATTTGCTCATTTTGGCCTTGCCGTCGATGCCGGGCAAACGGCCCACCGACGACATCATGGCGGAGCATTCGACCAGAATTTCCGCATCGACGGTGGCGTTGAAACGGCGCACCAGCTCATTGGTCTGCTCAATCATCGGCACTTGATCTTCGCCGACCGGCACGATACTGGCTCTGAAAGCCGTGATATCTGCCGCCTGGCTGACCGGGTAAGTGAGGAAACCCGCTGGAATATCGCGCTCAAAACCACGCAGGCGGATTTCTTCCTTGATGGTGGGGTTACGCTCCAGCCGCGACACGGTGACCAGATTCAGCAGAAACTGGGTCAACTCGCATAGTTCGGAGACTTGCGACTGGATAAAGATTGTCGATTTGGCCGGGTCGATCCCGACTGCCAGGTAATCCAACGCAACTTCAAGTACGTTCTCGCTCACCTTGACGTGACGGCCCACGTTATCGGTCATGGCTTGCGCGTCGGCCAGCAACAAATACTGTTCGGCTTCCTCTTGCAGTTTGACGCGGGATTGCAGCGAGCCGACAAAGTGGCCGAGATGCAGCGGCCCGGTGGTACGGTCGCCAGTCAGGACGATGGGTTTTTTTGTTGCAGTGCTCATGGGGACTCCGGTTTAAATGACGATGCTCCCGGTTTCACCCGCGCACCAAAATAACCGGCCAAGGTTAGCAAATCCACCGGCGCGCCGCAAGCACGCACCGGGCGGCGTGCCACTTGCGTGCGCCTATCACTTGAATCTCGCAGGATTAGCGCCAGCCAATCACCTTAAGCGCCGCCTGGGTCGAACTTGCCGGCTATTTGCCGAGCTCGCCGACACGTCGCTTTAGCTCTTCCGGCGAGACGTCCTCGATCTCGGTTGCGATCCACCACAGATGCCCATACGGATCTTCGAACAAGCCGCCCCGGTGGCCGTAGAATTGATTCTCGACCGGGCGAATGACCCTGGCGCCGGCTGCAATGCTCCTTGCGGCAATGGCATCGACATCGTCGACTATCAAACAGATGGTCACCGGTGAACCACCGAGGGCGGTGGGGCTTTTGAAATCCCGCTCAAGCGCTTCATCCGACAACATCAGTAAATTGCCGTTGACCAACAATTCGGCATGACCGATCTTTTGCCCCGGGTCGCCGATCCTGAATTGCTCCACGGCACCAAAAGCCCGGATATAAAAGTCGATGGCGCCAGCGGCGTCTTTCACGCATAGGTAAGGCGCAAATGTGGAATTTTTCGATTCTCTCATTGTAGGACGCTCCAAGGGCATGGCCTAAGCATAGGCGGCTTCGGAGCGGGCTACAAGGTACGGGGACCGGTCAATTCAGGAATTTGTCTCAGGTTTATGAGTTTCAGGTAACCCGTGCTTCACCTATCCGTGTGCTGTTGAGCGAGGCGTCTAGACAGAAATTTTGATCTTGGTTTCGGCGAAAGCGTCCGGCACTTAGCGCGGGCGGAATCGTTTGCGTGGATCATTGCGGTTGCGCGGGTCGACTGCTACCGGGGCTGAGCCGTTGCTCACGGGATCTTGCCGAGGCACTCGGCTAATCAGATCTTCGCCAAGTTGAATGATGTCGACCAAAAGGCCCACGCTGCCAAGACTGGCGATGTTATCGAGTCCATCGGTTGCAACGACTTCCTCAGCCTTATCCGCAATCTCGGCCATCTCTTCGCCGACGGGTTCTGCTTTCCCCGACTGGCCGGATCGGTGCTTGTGAGATGTATTCATCATCTACCTCTTTTAGTAATTCGCAAAAAATTGACTATTTTTCGTATCATGCATATTATGCGAAATGAATTCAACTTGATCGTAGCATATGAATCGTGACCTTGGAATGCCCAGAAGCGACTTAATCGACCTATTAAGCTCAACGGTTGGGGCGATGGTTGCGCGTCGTATTGACGAGGCGCATGACTATGCAAGCGCGACCGCGGGCGTCAGGGAGCAGGTAAAGGACAGCGTCAAAAAGATGCTGGCTTTGGTGCAGGCCATGAATCGGGATCAACTTGAACTATGCGATCCCGAGTTAAACAGGTTTTTCAGAATGATTCCGTTTAGCGAAGCGATACCCGTCGTGATCGAAATCGAATACAAATGGCCGCATCACATTGAAACGCTCGACGAGGTGAAGCAGCGCTTGGATCTGATACGCAAAGGCGGCGAATACGCCGTGATGTTCAGTGACGAAAAGATCCTGCCTGCCCTGGCAGGCATGCATGAGATCACCAGGAGGCAATAGACATGCCCTATTTCCCGATACCTATGCCGGAACAAACGTTTCAGTCCTGTGTGGTTGCGGCTGAAGCGAAATATTCCGTACCGTCGTGCATCCTGTTGGCGGTCCATCAAGTGGAGTCCAATGGGGATCTGAGGTCGGGGTTGGTGCGTTCGAATACAAATGGCACTTACGATTACGGCGTGACGCAAATCAACACCGTCTGGATGGATTACTTTCAGCGCAGTTTTGGTATTACTCCGGCGCAAGTTGCCAACAATGCTTGTCTTGCCGTCAGCAGCTCGGCTTACATCATTCGTTACGAGATCAATGCCTCGGGAGATTTCTGGACTGGCGTAGGGCGGTACCACAGTCGATCCCCGGTCAAGCACGATCTTTATGTCCGGCAAGTAGCGCAACAGGCACAGAGGTTCGGATGTCAGATCAGGTAACGCAACGCAGCGCCGCCCCCGTCATCATGCTGGGTTTGGTCGTCGTGGTTGGTGCGACGATGTTGATTTGGCATATGAAGCACGAAGCGATCACGCAGCATTTACTGATTTGGAAAGCGTATGAGGTGCTTCCATTCACTTATTTTTCAGGCACGGCTGAGGCGCTGCATACACGTTTGCTGTTGTATTTCAAATATGCACGTGTGATGTCTTTCCAAGAAGTTTTCGTTTTGGGATGGGAGATCGGTGCTTACTACATCATCATTCCGATCAGTCTGAGCACCTGGATCGCCTGGCGTGCGTCACGTCACCCGGTGATGCGAGCAACACGTGTCCACACAATCCAATCATTGCTGGAAGCGCAAAGCAAGAGTTTCAGTGCGGTCGCACCGATCCTGCTACGGGATCTGACCGACGATACGTCACCGGAGTGGGCATCAGCCGAACATCCGGAGGAATGGGTGGCGAAACACGGTTTAATCGTTAACGAAAAATTGGAATCAGAGCGAACGCGTAAATTGTTGCTGGCCCAATTAGGAGTACGCGTAACTGAACTTGCAAAACTCAAGTCGCACGAAAAGGCGCTGTTCGCTATTTTTGGCCTGCGCGTCTTCTTTAAGGATGCGAAGGCATCAACTGAACTCGTTGACGCTTTGAACTATAGCGCGGTCAATCTAAAATCACAGCCCAATTTTGATCTGGCAAAAGAAGCTTACGCACGCTGCTTAGGCTCGAAACTGGCACAGCAATGGTTATCAAAGCATCCTTATCCCAGGACGCTATTAATGGCCCTTCTAGTTGAGTCGCGACAATTGGGAGTGCTGCCTACCTCCAATTTCATATGGTTGAAGCCGTTTGATCGTGCCTTGTGGTATCCACTCAATACGGCGGGCCGCAAAGTGCCTTTTATGGAGTCGGCGGGTGTTTTTAACCAGATGCAGGCTGAAGAAGTGGCATGGAACAACAATTGCGCCTTGACCCTGCCGCATGTCGAGGAAGCGATCAAAGGTTTACAAAAATACCTGGAAGATACCGGGATTCTGGATTCCGATAACTCCTAATTTACGCTAAGGAATACTTATGAAGCTAAAATTTGAGAGAGACCTGCCTCAAGATAGTGTACTGGTCGAGCCGGATGGAACAGTATTCACTTCCTTTATGAAGACGGGTCACTTGAAGGGAATATCCCGCACGAAGTATGCAAGCGGGAATTCGAGTGCCGTCGGTGCATTTATGATTCCAGATCCCAAAGAGGGCGACGAACGACCCGATCGTTTGCTGGTATTTGTCACTGAGGGTTCGGAGAAAGAGTCGATTGTTGTGGTGGAGCGCTTTGCCACAGCCGATGATGCACATGCTGCGCTTTCACTGGTTCGACGGGCGGTTAGCCGATATGTCGTGGCTCAACGTCGCAGGAGTCTATGGCGCACGCTACTGATTTATGGGGGCGCCCCATTACTGATATTTATGGTCGCGACGGCGGGGGTACGGTTTCTCGACTCGCATAATGGATCATGGGAAGCCATTAGCAATATCATGCGGGCTGCCGGTACATTGAATGCCGGCAATGCCTCATCGGCGACCTTGCCGCAGGTGGCTGCACCGGTTACTCCGGTGAATGCGCAGATAAGCCCCGATGCCTCGGTTTCGGCGCCGGTGCAGGTGGCCGCAATTGCGCCACCGGTAAATTCAATACCGTTTTCATCTGCGGTGCCGCAGGATGTCGCCCCCGAGTTGGCACGACAATCCTCGGTGGATATTGCGCGCGCAATAACATCGATTCATTTCGGATTGGAAAAATTACCGCCCAGCAAAACATTATATGTTTACTCGGATCCTGCCTGTCCTGCATGTCGGCGATTCGAGCCTCACCTCGATGATTTGGCCAAGGATTTTTCGATTTATGTGATACCCGTCGCTTATCAACAGGGGGCGACCACGCTTGCCGCGCAAATTTTGTGTTCCGTTCATCAGAAACAGAAATGGTCCGAGGTCATGGCGATGCCAGCGATCGATGCGCCGGTATCGGGTATGACGTGTGACCAGGCATATGCGGGCATCAAGGCCGACATGCAGGAATACGAGTCGCTAGGCTTCAAATCTACTCCGCGCGTGGTCAGTGGGACGGGGGCGATTTTTCCGGAAGGAGCGACAGCGGAGCAGATCCGACTTCAAGCCGCTACATTGAAATAATGCGGCATCAAGAAGCAGATCGCATATACCTGAGACTAACTTAACCGGCGCATGGCACAAGACTACGGCACCTCGAGGCAACAAGAGCTTTCGCGAAAACGTATTACGCTCGACCCCCGTTCTTTTGCGGAGAAAGTGGGTTCGGTGCTCACGCACCCGGGGAGTTACGCGCGGTTCCAGATTTTTTTGGCTGTCATGGCCAGCGTGATGGCTTTTGTTTGGTTACCCATCACACTGATTATGCTGGCATTGCAACTTTGGTTTTCTTGGCAGCGCCATGAAATGCCGATGCGTTATCCGAAAGACTTGGGTGGCATCGATCCTACGCTCGATATTCAGAAACCCGACCCCAAAGGTAAGGGCGAGATTACTGTGCAGAGCGAGGCGGATGGAATTTTCTACATCGGGAATCAGCGCTCATTGGATGAGGGCGAACACCTGAAAGAGCTATGGGTGACGAACTCCGACGCACGTACCCATATGCTGCTGATGGGTACCACGGGGTCTGGTAAGACCGTTACATTGCTATCACTATGTTTTAATGCTCTGGCGTGGGGGTCTGGATTTTTTTTCTCTGACGGCAAGGCTGATTCGAGCCTGCATGCGGCGGTATGGTCGTTATGCCGGCGTGTCGGCCGCGAGGACGATTATCTCGTCTTGAACTTCATGACGGGTGGGGCCGATCCTTATAAAAAGAGCAAGACTCTTGAGAAAATCTCGCACGGCACCAACCCGTGGTACGAAGGTAGTCCAGATTTTCTCTCGCAATTGTCTTCATCGTTGCTGCCGAAGGCGGCCGGTGATGGCGCGCAGTGGCAGCAAAAAGCGGTCAACATGATGGATGCACTGATACGCACGTTATGCTACGAGCGTGCTGTGGGCAACGTGACTTTGTCCATCGGTGTGATTCGCGAGTATCTGGCGCTGCCGAATCTAGTCAAACTTTATCTTAAAGGTATGCAAGGGAAAATCCCGGAATTCGCCTTTTTGCCGATCAAAGCTTATCTTGAAACGGGTTTGCCGGGTTTTAGGTCCGAGCTGGCGAATACGCCTGAAAAATGGGATCAAACCGTATGGGATCAACATGGTTATCTGACCGGTCAGTACGCACGTACGTTGTCTATGCTGATGGACACTTACGGATATATTTTCAAGGATAAATATTCGGAAGTCGACATGATGGATGTGTTATTGAATCGGCGAATCCTTGTGGTAATGATTCCGACACTGGAGAAATCTTCGCAAGAATCGGCTAACCTGGGCAAGCTGGTGGTCTCCAGTATTCGCTTGATGATGGCTTTGAATCTCGGGCACCGGCTCGAGGGGGAATACAAGGACATCATCGATACCAAGGCCACCAAGAGTCCGGCGCCCTACATCATCACGATGGACGAACTGGGCTATTACTTCGCGGAAGGCATCGCACTTATGTTCGCCCAGGCTCGCAGCCTCGGTTTCATGATGATAGCTGCGGGGCAGGATCTGGCAGCCATGGCAAAAGGCGAAAATAAAGAAGAAGTCGATTCAATGATCGCCAATACCAAGCTCAAATACACGCTGGCATCGGAAGACCCGGACAAGACTCTCGAAGTATTCAAAAAGGCAGCCGGTGAGGCAATTACCATCGAAACGGGCTCCTATCAAGGGTCGGCGGGTAACTTTTCGCCCACAAGTTTTCGGCAGGATTTGACCGGCTCGATTCAGCGTCGAGATCGAATTGAATTGCAGGAATTGAAGGCGCTCAAAGAGATGGAAGGCATCTTGATTTTCAAGGATCAGGTGACGCGAGCCCGCAGTTTTACCTGGTTCTATTCGAGCAAGTTTTCCAGTCTACCATTCCGCTTGAATCGCTTTTTGCAAGTAGATCGGCCTCGGCGCGAAGATTTGAGTGACAAACTCAAACCTTTCCACCAAAACGATGCTCGACTCAGTACGATCGATCGGATTACAAAAAAAATTCGCCTTGGACACGCGCCGTCATATACCGAGGTCGTTGATCCGATTATTGGTGCATTGCTCGAGACCTACCGGTATATCGAGACCCGCAACCCAAATGAAACGGCGGTCAATCGGGGTATTGCTTACTACATTGCAGCTGTTGAGGAGATGCGCAAGCATCAGGCTGACGATAGTGGACGTTACTGGAAGCCGATCGGCAGCGAACCAACCGCGCCTGATGAACCTCCCCAGCCCAAGCCGCGCGACAACGATGTCGTGCCGCAGTCACCCGCAGTAAGCGCTGTCGGGGGCCGGGTGGCATTGGATGCGGGTAATCCTGCATATCACTACCCCCCGCTACAAGAAAAAACTATCGAAAGCTCGTCGTTCGACGAGCCTATGCCTGAGTTCGCCGAGATCTCGGCATCTGCAATCACCGAGCCTGCGGCGGCGCGGGACAGGGAAGCCCAAGCACGGGAGGCCGACGAGGTGCCGCAACCACAGTCGGCGCTTGCACAAGCTGTGGTTCAGGTTGTGGTGATCGGATTTACCGAAGAGACGGCACAAACCTTGGTCAGGATCGAAGCAGCATTGGGCAGTGATAAGCCGTTTGATGCGATGAAGGCGATAGAGGCCGATGTCTCGACGCAATTGAAGTGGAGTACGCCCGTCGACGCAATATCGGGAACCGATCTGGATGATGTGTTTCACCGTATTGAATGGATAATTCGCGATTCTGAAAATGCTTAAATATGAGATGGTGGGTGTGTAATGATTGGACGCAGAGAGTTTTGCAAAGCTTTTGCGCTGGCCGCATCACTGGCACCTTGGGTTGCGCCGACCAAAGCGGACGCCGAGGCCGCCAGCGCCGTACCGACGTTATTATGGGTGCGGCGAGATGGCGATGAGGCGCATATCGACTATTCGACTGACGAAGGGTTTCGCGCGATTGCATGGATGATGCGCGATGTCCGTGCAGGCATCATCGGGATTCCCGATTGGCGGCTGCTGCAGCAATGGTCGTGGATGCAGGCGTGGTTGGCGGAATACGGACACCATGCGAGATTTGATATTCACTCCGGCTTGCGCACCAAGACGACCAATGACTATTACGAAGGTAAGCTTGCCTCCTATCACTTGCCCGACCATAGGATGGTTTTTCTTGCGGGGGATTTCAGTACTCCATCGGTCCCGAGCGAATATATGGGGCGTCTGGCATACCTGTCCCAGCAGGGTGGAGTCGGTTTTTATACCCGGGACTTCACTCACACTGATGTGCGTGGTCGCGTGGTGGCATGGCGTGCCCGTTGAGAGAAAAATGCTCCGAAAGATATCGGCGCATTTTGTAATGGCATTGTAATGGTGGATTTCACGAATTTGACATCGAAGGAGCGCGCTTACCGGATACGGCGTAGAGTGTTCGCTCAATTGCTTCCGTAATGCGTATAATGAAGGTGATACATAAAAGGTGATGTGTGAGAGGTAAGCCGTTCGGGCGTAGCTCCCAGCAATCATTCAGTTCGGAGGGTCATATGATTTTCAATCGGCAAAATCAACTTCCTGAGGACGCTGCGGGCCGGTCCGAATCGGTGAGATTCTTCTTAACTCGTCTCGCCATGCGGGCGCTGGGCCTGATCCAGAATGAAACCGAGTTTAGGCGTAGTCGCTCACTGTGGTGGGCGCTTGAGCGAAAACAACTTAAGGTTGGGCAAAAAGCGCACGCGGAGCACCGGTTGGACGTCTTTGGCGACATGTGCGATCCACGGCGCCGTTCAACTGGAGTCCATGACGTGATGAGCGCGAGTAAACGCCGGATCATGGCATCGGTGGGCAACATAGCTCATTTTCGATGGGCGAAAGCCGTTTTGTCGCGCAACTTTCTGGACCAGGATGAGTCGAATGCCGGGCTTGATGCACCTCTAATCGTGGAGCCGGCCTGCGGTGTCGTGCCGGCGTCGGACATTTCTCTTGTCGTGTTGACTGCGTTTCGACAAGAAAGCCAACACTCCCTAAAGCTAATCCATCCACTCTGAAACTATGATTCAAAAGCATAACAAAGGCCCAATCCGAGCATTCGAACTAGATGAATGGCGGGTCAAGCACGGACTGAGCATCAGTGCCGCCTGCGAGTTGTTAGGGCTGCAGCGTGCCAAGTGGGCTGCGCTGCAAAAAGACCGATCCGCGACGATCAAAGACAACGCTGTGTGCATCGCGTTGGAATTGTATGAGCAGCACCCGGAAGTCATGCCGATGCGTCGCGTGATTGACTTTAAGCAGCATATGATCCACTTGGGTTTGGACCCCAATAGTCCAAAAGACAGGAAGCTATTTGCGGCGGTTCACGGCCGCGAAAATGCAGCGTCTTACCGGCTTCTTGACGGAGAGGGCGGTGTTAGCAAGCCGGTAGAGCGTATCTTTGAGGCGACACTTCGTTTGTCCGTCGAGTCAGGGGTGGCGGCTAGAAAAGTCTTGGAGGGTATAGCCCGCACTGTCGCGGAACGTCAGGGGATCCGCGATCCTCTGACGCGCGGCTCCTGGCGTAAAGATGACTGAATGGGGGATTAATGATTAAAACGAAGCGCCCTGGGATCGACGTAGCGGTAGTTCTATTTTATAAGAGGGGACAAGTGCCGGCGCAGCTCAGCGTATCGGATATGACCTTGCCGCTCGTTCGCCGGATGAATGGTTACGTGACGGGACTCTCCGGGCACGAACGCGATATCGGCATGATGTATGCCCGGCAACATGCGGATGCCAAGCGGCTGGAAATGGTTGTGGTCGACTTATTAGTCGGGTTCGAGCGGCCGCTATACCCCAAAAAATTGCAGCCGGACCTGGTCAGCGAAGTGGATGTGTTGAACATGAAACTGATATCCAAGGAGTTGACCGCGCAAATAGCTGAGTTCTGGAGGGAATGGGTGATCGAGGACGAGGGCGCTCGTGCCGAGACGAACTACGACTGGGCGCACCCCTCGGATTTTGTTGCACGCAGGCCTGACTTGTTGCCGCGTTTGCTGGAGCTCGATCAGTTCGCGCACATCAATATGGTCACGCATCAGGTGATTACTGCATACCACGATAAACCACTGACTGCCACGTCCTTTAAAATCGGCTACCCGCGTATCGCAAGCGCATCGGCACGCTTCCATCCGGATATCGAGGTTGTAATTTAGTTGGCACGTGCGCCAAGGCCAAGGTATCCCGGATGTACGGGGCCTTGGTGGATCTCGATGGATCCGCGTCTGTATTCGGTGCACAGGTGGGTGTAGTTTAAATGCCGGGTAAGGTGCAAATTGGTTGACTGGTAAGCAAAGAATCGTCAATATAGTGAATAATAAATTCTGTATCATTACTATGATTCGAAATTTATTCGGGTGCATGTGTGATTTGAGCAAGCAAGAACGCGCACTGAGGTGCTGTGGGGTCCTTGCTGCTTGGTCATAGCGTTGTTCGGTTGTATTACTGTTTGAGGCCGCCGTCCCTGGGACGGCAATAACAGTCGAGAATGAAATGGAAAATACCTTGCAGCATACTCAAGCCGCCAAGCAAAACGTCGAATTGACTCCGTTAGGACGGGTGTTGCTTCAGCTCGCAATACTCGCCGGTGTTCTGAGCAGTGCGTGGTTCGCTTATCAGCGCTATACCGAACCTGCTCATGTCGCATTGGTGCGTACCGATCCAGCGCAAGCAAAGGCCGCCGGTGCGGCGCCGATCCAGAGTGGGCCGACGGCCGCGCAGTTGACCCAGGAATTACTCAGGGAACAGCGTGGTTATGCTGATCAATATGCGGCCTGGCGCGCGGTCAGTGAAGCAGACAAGCAGCAAATTGCCGACTTGACAACGAACCTAAAAGCCTTGGACAGCAAGATCGACGTGCTGCAGAAGATGCCGCCACCGACTCGCGTTGCGGCGGTTCATGACGTTGCGGCTCAAAGCGCAATGACGCATCAGGTGATGAATGTTGCATCGACGGTCACTGCCGTTGATGTGTCGTCGCTTCCTCTGGAAACCATCTCGGCGCAAGACTTGAATGTGACCGGCTTCGGCCGGGGAGTGGTCGGCATAGGCAGCCAGCAGTTGACGGTCGGAAGAGAGTTGCAGCCAGGCGAGACGATTGTGGGAATCGACCCAATAAGCAAGTCGATTGTCACCAACCGGCGCATTATCAATGTCACGAACTGAGGCGCATATGCATCAAGATAATCTCATTACTCGCGTCGCGCTTAGTGTGGGTCTCGCTAAACGGACGGTACACTCTGTGCGTATGCAAACAATCAATGGAGCGGCGACCAGCGCAACAGCCAACACAGATATGCCGGTTGCTCGTCAACAGCCGCAACATCAGATTGCGCAAGGCGTGCCGCGACCTGTAGCACGGCCGGCACCATCGCCTTCGAGTGGGACCTCGCAGCAGGCATCGCCTGCTTTGCCTCCAGGCGGACCAGCACCACGAATACAAGATGGCTTGCCGTCACACGGTCGCGCGACGGACATTAATACGGTGATACCTGCCTCAGCCTGTTTCGAGGGCGATTTCCAGATAGAAGAAAGTTTGGTTTTGCAGGGGGTGGTGCGAGGAAACTATACGGTAATCGGAGATCACCAGCTAATTGTCGATACAAGCGGCGGTATCTACGGCAACATCAAAGCTCAGACGGTGGTGATCGCTGGCACCGTAGAGGGGAATGTCTATGCGGATCGCGTTATGTTGCTCGAAACCGGAATTGTCCGCGGCGACATTGAGTACGTGACGATCGGAATAAAAGAAGGTGCGACAATCGATGGTATCGTGGCACGCAAGATTCCCAATGTAGTGGGAGAGGTGGATGGCGCCTCCGCAACCGTCTTGCGTGCCGTTCCGTCACCAGAAGAATTTCGGCCTGCCGTAGTTAAATAAACGATTCGCATGGACCTATTTTTTCGTGACAATGGCTACCTCAGAATGATGAGAATTCCTAAGCTAAATGTTGTCGAGTATGCCTTGACAACCCTGATCCTGATTACGTTAGCTATGGCATTGCACAACCGTTTACCCGCGTCGGACAGAGAGGTCGCCGCGCTACATAGTCTTGCCCAACCCAATATCGATGCATCCCGCATGGTGATGGATGAACTGGCTGCTCATCCGAAGATGAACAAAGGGCAGATCCTGATACTGCGCGACCGTATCACCGGGATCGAGCGCGATGTCATGCGGCCTGCCCCAGATCCTGTCGCACGTGAACTGCGGCTTGAAGAAGCGCGGTTAGCCGGTATTTCATACCTGCAAATGAAACACGGGGATCAACTGCGGTGGCTGGTGCTTAACCTAGGGCGCTATAGTCCGTTAATTGCCGGTACTTTTATCGGAACCGGTTTGCTGCTGATGCGTACGAGTCGCCATTTTGGCTGCTTACTTGGTCGAAGCAAGCGATGATCAGGTTTGCTTGACATAAGAGCGGCGTGGTTTGAACTATTGGAGGTGAGGTGTTGGGCCAACTCGGAGAAGTGTTGCAGCTTGCTGATGAGTGTTGCCCATTCAGGTGTGGTTTATCGGTCGTCGGCCGAGTGGGCGCTCTCGCAAAAAGTTGTGGCTTGACAACCCTGGGAAATTTGCCATAATCGACTCGATTATATTTCTTATCATGCAAATGATATAAAAATAAAATGACAGCTAAATTGGAACTCTTCGGTTACTCCAGACTCTATTTGGGTGGGCTCACCATGAGCGTTACCGTCAGTCCGGAAGCTATCGGGTATTCGTTGTCTTGGGTGAGCAATTCAAGGGCAAAAGCGCCTATCGATGCAATACGAGCGAGAACGAATCATGGCATAGATGCAGCGCGTAGGCCTTCACGAAATGGGTGATGGACGGCTTGTTGACGATTGGGAAATGCCAAGCAAGGAGGGGTTTCACGAGTGACCTCGATGCCGGGCAATACGTGATTGAGGCGCACCAAACATAGGCATCACATATAGAGGCTTGAAAATGGTATTGGACGACAACATCGACATGGTGCGGGATTTGCAGGCGACAGGCGACAATCTGGCGCGCCTTGCACGCTACGCCTGCATCGGAGTACAGCCGAGTCGGGAGAACTGGATGAACGCTGAGCAATGGTTCAGTCGTGCCTCGCAGCAAATCGAGCCGATTTTGCAGGCCGCCGATTCACTCAAGAGTTCCCCGCCGACTTATCCGAGGCCACGGGGTTAGGCTTTGTGCGTACCGACAGGTGAGTGGTTCATGACGTTTGCTAAGGATCCGGCGACCCCTTGACCCGAGCGTAGCGCTGGAAATGGGGCCGTCGCAGTAATGGGCATCAAGCATTAGGTACCGGCAAAGTACGATCGACGCTGCATGGAAACTGCGAATCAGGGCGCGTAATTTTTTACGTATCATATAAATGATGCAATATTTATGGGGGAGTCATGAGCGCTTTAAAAATCACTTGCGAACGCCATAAGGCGCTCGGATACCGCGGCGATGGGATACCGCCATGCGTAAGCAGGTCTGGCGGCGCTACGTCGGTCGTCGCAGGAAGTATCTTATGCTGAGTCGAAAAATAGGATGCTCCGCCATGCTGGCCTTGATCGCGCAAATGATTGCCGGGCCGGTCATGGCGACCTGCACCATGCAGACGCAAATGACGACGGCGCAAGCCGCGGAACAGCAACGCCGAATGAGCAACATCAATACGAATATTCAAGCGCTTACTTTGCTGAATTCATTGGAAACCGCGTGTCTGCAAACCTTTCAGTCGATACCGACCCAATGGGGGAGCAGTCTCGTGGTGTCGGCGGCGCTTAATCAAATTGAGCAATCGACCTGCCAATCGCTGGTCAACCGAGTGCGGTCAACCACCTCGGCAGCAATGGCATCCGCACAAGCGGCCGTGCAGCAGCAAATCAATAGTGAAGAGAGCGGCATTACCAATTCCACTACAGGCTCCGCCGGGATGCTGTCGGGGGCGACCGCCACGTCAACGTCGAATTCGTCGAGCAGCATATTTTCCTCTCTCACGAATGTCATATCGAGTCTTTTAAAATGACATTGAAGAAAATCGTTCTGCTGTCGGTGCTGCTATTTGAGGCATTGGCACCGTCTCGTTCCGCCTATGCCGATCCCGCGACCACAGCAGCGGTCACCGCCGGGACGACCGTACTTTCCACTGCGATCGGTGCGCTTAACACCGCAATCTCCAATCTGCTCACGGAGATTGATGACGATATCGCAGCGATTGGCTCGAAGGAGTCAGGCAGTAGCGTCATGACCGGCAATACGCAACGTGAAATGGCGACGCAAGTGCAACAGCAGAGTGAGATGGATCGGACTTTGCAGGAAACCGAGTTGCCGATCGACCCGTGCGCAACATCGGGCAGTAATTATGCGATGGGGGCAATCCATAACGTCAATACGACCTCCTCAAGTTATCGCCCTGGCGGGAATGCGCCGCCTCCAAGCAACCCCACCTTTGCCAAGGTATTGGTCAGTCCGACACCGTCCACTCCATCGTCACGCAAGGCAACTGCCACCATCCATGAAGCATCGTATTGCACTGCGAGCGAGGTAGCGCTGGGGTATCCCAACTGCTCGACATCGTCCATGCCGGACGGCGATGCGAACGCCGACTCCCTATATAGCGGTGCCGGCATGCCGAACAAGGACGTCGATCTGACCTTTACGCCACAAGAAATCGAGGCGGCGCGTGCCTACGAGCGGGTGTCTCTGGACCCTGAGCCGCCGCAGAATCTTACCAAGGCAGAAGCGGGGACCGAAATGGGCGCACTTTACATCGCGATGCAAAAAGCTTATTTGGCAAATGTGTCGTCGGCACAGCGCGGGATGAATGACATGATCGCCATGCATGCGCCGTTTCCGGGCAGTGCACAACTGATTAACGATATCAATCAGTCGTCAGATTCGGCGCAAAAATACTACGGCGCAAATGCTTCGGCGGTGGCGAAAAGCACCAACACCATGAGCATGGCCGAACTGGAAGACTTTGAAGCGGGCCGTCGCTGGCGCAATCCCTATTGGCAAATTGAGATGGGCGCGGTGGCTGACCCAACGAAATTGGCACGCGAGCAATTATTTACCACCGCATTTATAGCCGATATTAATTATCAGAATTTTCTGAAATCTCAACGGGTCGAAATTTTATTGGGCCAGATTTTAACTGCGCTGGAACGCCAGAATTTGCCGGCTCTTGATGCGCAACTTCAACGTGCGCAGATGGCGAAAGTAAGGTGATAGATTGCGTGGGAAGTAAAATATCAGTAATTTAATTCACGGAAATTTAAAATGGCCAATAAAATTAAAGCCCTCACGCTTGATCAGCAGCATACATTGAATCAGATTGTTTCCACCGGAATTGAAATGAATGCCAATTCTGAAATTATCGAGGCGGCAGTAAATATTGCCAATGCAGAATCAACATTCAACCCCGAAATTAGCAATAAAGAGACCAAAGCCAGTGGTCTGTTTCAGTATACAGCCGCCACATGGGATGCTGGCTGGAGGAAGTTCCAGCGGACTCATGCAGATAATCTCCTTTCCTCAATGTCTTCCGGTGATGCATTGTGGGATAGCCGTGCTCAAATCCAGGTGATGTATCAAAAATTGAACGAATGGCATGATGGTTATGATCAAGGTTTGATCGCAAAAGACTATTTGCCTGGTGGCGGGTTGCATCATGTTTCTGAAGAATTGAATAATTCAGGAATTGACATTAAACACGATTTTCTGAATTACGCATACTTAATGCACAATACTAACGTAAATCAGATTTTAACTGTCAACAGGACTGCATTTACTCCTGAAAATTTGCTTGAAGTTAAAAAAATTGTTTTCAATGCGACAAGTTTGGATATTGCTGGAAATGAATCAAGAAAAAATTCAGAAGAATGCAATTTACCGGTGATTGCGGCGGATGGGGATTATGCTGCTATAAACGTTCATAAAAATCGCTTTCGGCCATAAATTGAAATGTAGTTGTGTAATTTAAAATTTATCGGATTAATTTTTAAAATTAAATATATTTTTTAGTTTCATTTTAAAATTTTATTGAGGTTTAAGTTGAAAATTCGTTTAACAGCAATGACATTCTTCATTACAGGAGTCACGTTTATGGCTGCATATTCAAATATGACATTTGGCAATGCCACGTCGAGCGATGTTGCCGGGCAGGTCGTGATGCCGAAATTGGACAAGAAGATCGACCTGACGACAGTGGGGTCCTCGGATTCAACGGTCAAGAAAATGACCTTTAGCCCTGATGGCCGGTATCTCGGGATTGTAGAGAGTCCAGATATTTTGCGAACCGATATTGTGGTGTGGGATTTGCAACTGGGCAAGGCGCAATCCCATATTCATTGCGCTTATAACTTTGCCGCTTTGCCTGGTTACGACTTGCTATGGAACCGCGACGGGACTGTGATCTCGTTTGGCGCTGCTGAACAATGGGATGCGATGACCGGCGCAGCATTGCCCAACAATCCTGCCGTTGGACAGAGTGCCAAACTGAATCGGGACGGCAGCAAGTTGCTGACCATCATGACCAAAGTCGATGGCTCGTACATCTACGTGTATGACACGAAAACCTGGGCGCTGCAGAAATTGTACCTCGATGGTTTGACTGTTGAGACCGCAGCATGGACCGCCGATGACAGGATACTGGCGGGTGTCAGCGTGACCCGGAATCTGTTGGGCCAGAAATTCGATGGACGCACTGTCACTGGGCAATACGACACCGCCATGCGACTGATCGACCCTTCCAACAAAGAAGTAACAAAAGCAGTGTGGTTTCCAGCCGAATCAACCGGCGACCCGAAATCTCCGTTTACCTATGCTTTTCCCATTGGCTCGCATGGCATCAGCAATTTCGTCACAAATCAACTTTTCCTGGATGCGGGCTTCGTCATTGATGGCACGACACTGAAAGTCAGCCGTTATCAGTCTTTCGATAAAGACGACATTGCTCCGGGTTCGTTCGGCATGGGTTTTAGCGGGGACGGCCGATACCTCTATCTGAAAGGCGCTTCCTTCAGTTTTGGCGGCCACGCGGCAATCAAAAATAGCGTTGTCGACGTTGCATCTGGTACGCCTGTGTTGCAATTCCGCGGCGCGATGGATCACGAAGGCGGTCTCGCCGTGAGTCCCGATGGAAAGCATTTGGCGTTGGGCGACGCCGATTCAATTTCGATTTTCAATCTCCAATAATCTTAAAAAATTCGGGAGTTTGCCATGACGCAAGCTACGCCATCCGCCACGTTAAAAGACGTTGTCACAGCTGCTGTTGCTGCCTATGGCGGTGATGCGGATCCACCCAAATTGGGCCGGGAGTGGACGCCGGTTTCCCTGGAACAGATTTATAAAAAAGATCCCATGTTGGCCAAATCCATGACGGACGCTGGCTTTTCCGGTCAGGTGAGTGTCAATTTGCAAACGGGGGAAGTGATCATCGCGGATCGCGGCACGCAAAACCTGAAAAACATTTTTACCGATGCCGAACTCGCGACGCGCGAAAAAATCAATGCGCAGCCGGTAGCGAACGCCTTTGCCCTGGCGGGTTTGAGAGTCGCCAAGGAAATGCTGGAGGCGGATCAGATTTCATTGAGTGCCGTCTATACCACGGGCCATTCATTGGGCGGTACTGAGTCGCAAGGTCAAATGGTCATGTTGAGCGGTGCCGCGATGCGGACCAAAGACCAGGGCGACGGCCTCCCGTTGGTACCCGAGGGGGTAAAGCTGACCAATGTGTCGATTGATGCTCCCGGCATTGACGGGCTTAAGGTCGCTGACGACGGCAGTCAATACGTCAGCTACAATTTTTCGTCGCAAGGCGATCTGGTGCACTTGTCCGGTGGTAAAGAGCTAGCCGGCACCACCGATATTTCGCTGCCGGTGGGACCCCCCATGATGGCCACAGGGGGATTGCTGGTTCTGGGTGCCGGCGCTTGCGCAATACCCGGTGCAGGACCCTTGATAGGCGGATCCCTGATGGCCAGCGGGTTACGCAACGCTTATGAAGCCCATTCAAGCATGTTGATACTCAGCAGCCTGGCCAACACGGAGTTGGGCGATACGCCGATGAGTCAGCTGTTGGGCGCTCCGCCTTCATTCGATCCGCCCGCCGTTGCTCCGCGCGCACGGTTTCGGCCTTGACTTGCGTCGCGCTCAAGCTGAATGCCGGTGCCTTTTGCTATATGTGTTGAGCTTCACCGCGGCGCTGCGAGATAGAAAAATCGCTGTTGTAAATTCCGTATAATAAGTTCGATGCGAAATAAAATATTGCTAGGCTGTTTTACGTATGATAGTCTGCATACGGAATTTAAAGAGGCTGATGTTCCCGCAATCTGGATGCATTGGGTAAAGAGCAAAAGGTAAGAGCAAACATATGCGACTAATACGCATTGCAGTGGCGATCCTGGTGTGCGGCGCGGCAGGTTGCGCCGCAGAGAAACCCGTCGATACGACGGGGCAGACGCTGGATACGCAACTCACTGTCTCAGCCAACAAGATCGACAATCTGCTCGGGGATATTTCACGCGCGGGCGGCATTTCGGCGCGTGCGCCGAAGCCCGGTACGGTGGTGATTCAAGGTGAGTTGATGACCGTGGAGTGGCAGGGCGACGCTCCAGAGGTGCTGCGTAAAATTGCCGCCGCCAAGGGGCTCAATTTCGTGATCCTGGGCCGGCCTCTTCCTACGCCAATTTCGATTGATACCAGAAATACCCGTTTTGTCGAAGTACTAGAAAACATCGGGATGCAGTTAGGCGGCCGTGCAGATGTGGTCCTTAAGAGTGACGCGCTTGAGATCCATTACCGTGCACTTTGAGCATGCGGCCTTGATCCTGGTGTGCGCCGCTGCCTGTTACAGCTTGTCGGCGGGTGCCGACACCGGTGCGGATTCGCCCAGCGGCATGCCCAGCCAGACATCCATGTCGCTGGATGAACTGGAGAATCTGTCGGTGGATACCGCTCCGGTATCGGCGGCGATCAATCCCGCTCGCGCCAAATTTCTGAGCGATGCCGCCCAGGAGTTGGGCAGTCATAAGGGCCTTGCCGATCGCTCGGTGCAGTTGATTGCCGAGATCGATGCACGCGCCATGCGACTTGATCAAATGTACCGATTCGGCGCATTGACGACCAAGAATGGGGTATTGCCTCCGGTGATCAGCGAGGCGCGTGACGCAGTTGAGGCCACCACCGATCAAGTCCGGGTCGCCGATCGTATGTACAAGATTATCGTTCCGGCGCGCTTTGTGACGATTCCTCCTTCCTGGCGCGACTATCTATTTATCGGTTTGCGGATCAAGGCAACCGATGATGTGCCATTTGCCGGGCAATTGCCCAAAACCGATGCCGAGCGCAGTTATTGGAAGAAACAAATATGGGTTGGTTATCAGCAGGGGCGGGCATTGGCGGATCAAATCCTGGCCGCTAACCTCGCTCGCCTGGACCGGGATTACTTGGGAATCCTCCGTTATTCGGAGTTGTTGAATAAAGGCATGGTATCTGAGCCCGAGGTGGCGGTTGCGCCCAACATTGTGTCCGGCGACCGCAATCACATCAGCGTTGGCGATACGTTATATCGCGTCACGGATCATGGCGGATTTGTCACTGACCCTTCGAAATGGCAGGCCACGGTGGTTCCGGTCGCGACGCCACTTGTCGCTTCATCTGCTGCTGTATCGGCGTCCGCCGCCGGGGAGGCGTCGAAATGATGGATCGGCCAGAACCCTTCAGGTTGGAGGCGAACTTCAATGTCGAGCAACTCCAGGCATTCCTGGCCTATTGCGAGCAGGTGGGCGCCTCGGACGTCGTGTTCCAGACGGGGGATGCTGTCTGGGGCGAAATCAAAGGTCGCCAGATTGCGCTCACCCCGCCGGCCAGAACCATCAAGGATGGCGAGATCAAGACGCTGATGGCGGTGGCATTTGGTGCCGAGTTGATCGGCGTCATCAAGGGTGGCAACGACGCAGATCGTCCGTACCGTTTCGTGATAGGTAACGCCACGAGCCGCTATCGGGTGAATATCGCGAGCGCGCAAATTGGCGATGCGGAGGATGGCTTGTCGATCACGATGAGGGCGATTCCAGAATCGCCGCCGCCGCTTGTTTGGCACAAATTGCCTGCTGTCATAGAAGAAAATTTGTTTCAACCGCGCGGTCTGGTATTGATCTGCGGTCCCACAGGCTCCGGCAAAACGACGTTGATGTCATCGTTTTACGCCCACACGTCGGAAACGAATGGAGACGCAAAAATACTTCTTTATGAAGATCCGATCGAATTCCTATTTGCGAAGGTCAAAAATACCGGTCCGAAAATCCGGCAAATGCAAATCGGGAAAAATATCCCCAGTTTTGCGCGTGGCATTCGTAACGCAATGCGCTGCAAACCCATGCTGATTGGCATTGGTGAGGCACGTGATGCTGAAACAATCGGTTCGCTCATTGAGGCAGCTTTAACCGGCCACGGTGCTTACGGGACCATGCATACGGAAAGCGTCTCCGAAACGATCAGCCGCGCAATCCAGGTGTTTCCGGCCGACCAGCATTCGGCTATCGCATCGAAGATTATCGGTGCATTACGACTGATCGTGGTTCAGATTCTGGTTCCGACGCAGGACGGTGGCCGGGTCGCGGTGCGCGAGTATCTCTATTTCGATAACGAGATCAAGCGTGAAATGAGCGATACGCCTTACACCCAATGGGGCGGGTACTTGCGTCGACTGGTTGCAGTAAAAAAACAGGATATGACGACAGGACTGCGCGAGTTGATGGAGCGCGGGCTAATTGATGAGAAGGTCTTCCGACGTTATGCCGGGGAATCCAACGCATGAGTATGAAACGTTCGATCTGGCGCGATGCGTCGCTGACGCCGCGGATCTTTGGCATCGATGCCCGCGCTTTTTTTCCGATACTGCTCGCGCTCTTCTGGCCGCGCCTGTGGACTTTCGGCGTGGCGGGGATTGCGATCCTTATCTTCTTTGTTATGGAAAAGCAGGGCTATACCCTTCCCGTCCTCCTTCGCGCTATTCGTCATACATTGCGCGGCACGGTGGTTCATGGGCGAGCCTGGTGGCATCACCGGAGGTTTTTCGAATGAAAAGGTTTGAGAGAGAGATGCACAAGATCAAGATGAGCCGAATTGGCGTCATGTTAGCGGCTACCGGCATCGGCTTGGCTTATGCCGCGTCAGCACATGCCGGATTCGTCGATGAGACTGCCAGTACCCAGGCGGCTGTTCCGTCCACTGCGTCCGCGCCGGATATTACCGTCAGATCGTTAGGCGAAGTATGGCCGGCCGCATCCGGGCAAATTGTCACGCAAACAGGATCAAGACCGAAGGGCGTGTCTATCCCGCGAGGCAAGGGGCATGACATCGCGCTGAGCGACATGTTGCCCGCTATCGTGCCGCAAACTTTCACTATCGATCTAGGTAACGTCGACCGGCAACAGACCGCCGCATGGCATGGCGGTCAGCCGTGGGATCGCGTATTGGGCGAAGCGCTTTCGCCGCTTGGCAATGTGGAGGCAACCATCGACTGGGACCGGCACATCGTTGCCCTACGTCACGTGTCATCGATTTCAACCGCTGCCGGAACTCCCGCGACGGCAGCAACACCGGCCGCGATTCCGCCGGTAACGCCTGCGCCGTTTGCCTTGGTCGCAGGACAGTCATTCGAGACTCAGATGCAGGAATGGGCCAAACGTGCCGGTTGGGCCGTGGTCTGGAATACGCCGGACGATTGGATCGTGCCGCATGACTCCACGTACGGGCTTGATTTTGAAAGCGCGGTGAAGAGCGTATTCGATCAGATGGGCGACGATGGCGCAGATGTACGTGCAGACATCTGGAAGGGGAATAAATCCGTGGTGGTGGATAAAGCAGGAGCACAAGAATGAAAATTTCTTTACCCCAAATGATCGCCATGACGATGGCAACCACGGCACTGTTGAATTTGGCTGGCTGCGGTGTGATGCAAACGGCCGGCGAAGAAAAAGTGCTGGATTCAGATGCCAAGGCCCGTATTGCAGATGTGCCGAAAAGTCGCACGGTGGTGCAGGTGCATGAAGGAGCCTGGTTATTGGGCGAAAAAATTCGCGCCAGCAAACCGCAACCGGAAATCTACGACAAGACGGTAGTCTTCAAAAATAGCGCCACGGTTTCGTTGACCGATATCGCCGCCTGGATTGCTGAAGATGTCGGCGTGCGGGCAGTGGTTGAGGCCTCCGCGCTGGCTTCCTCTTCCACCACCACCGCCGGCGGTGCGACGCAATCTTTTGGCGGCCGCGGTTTGCCCTCGCCGGCTGTTGCACTGGGTGGACTCACGCGCTTGCCCCAGTTACCCGCAGCCGGAGTCGGTTTTAATGCGGGGCAGTTCGAGTCGATGGCGGGTTCTCAACAAACACCGCTCGATTATGCCGGATCATTTAAAGGATTCCTTGATTTAGTCGACGCTCGCTACAACGTATGGTCTCGTTATACGGATGGCACGGTGACATTTTACAAGATCGAGACCCGCACTTTTACGCTGCCCAGCATCTCGGACATAGCCAGCATGAATGGTTCGATTTCAACGGGTGACACAAGTGGATCGTCGCAAGGCACAGGCGCCTCCGGGTCGGCTCCTCCGACACAATCAGGCTCGGCCGGCGGCAACTCGTCGGGCTCCGGTGGACAGACGATTACGCTGGGAGTCAATCTTAGTCCGTGGCAGACATTGGAGCGGACCGCGACAGCCATTGCCGGTCCTGCGGCACAAGTTGTGGTAGACCAAAACCTCGGCACGCTGACTGTCACGGGAACACCGCCCCAGTGCGATCGTCTCGACGCTTGGGTCAAGAATCTCGACGTGATGTATGGCAAACAGGTTGCCATCGACGTTCACGTTTATCAAGTGCAGCTCTCGCAAGAAGATAACTACGGCTTGAATCTGTCGCTCGCTTATAAAAGCGCCACCGGTCATACCTCTGCTTCGATGAATAGTGTTGCCCCGCCAACCGTCAGCAGCAGTTCGACGCCGATGAGTTTCGGTGCAACCATCCTGGGTGGCCCGTTGGCCGGCACCAGCGCCGCGATTCAGGCTTTATCTACTCTGGGTAACGTTTCTCAGCTGATATCGCGCTCGGGTGTGACCCAGAACGGAAAACTGCTCGCGCTGCAATCGGCCAAGCAACAAGGTTATGTCGCCTCGACACAAAGTACCCAGACGGCCAGCGTCGGTTCCTCCACGTCGATGCAAACAGCCACGCTCACCCCCGGTTTTACCAGCAGTTTCCTGCCCAAGGTGATCGACGGGCGGATTCTGATCGACTTTGATATGACGCTTTCGGATTTGCAAGCTTTGCAGACGTTTACCTCCGGTAGCGGAGCGGGCCAGTCGAGCGTGCAGTTGCCCACCATGCAACTGACGCGTTTTGAGCAATCGGTCAGCCTTAAACCTGGCGACACGCTGGTGCTAACGGGAATGCGTCAGCAGTCAACCAGCACCACCAACAATGGTGTGGGAACCCCCTACATGTCGCTGCTCGGCGGCGGCGTTGATGCGCAGATAGGCGACACCATTATCGCGGTCGTGATCTCGGCCCGCCTGTTGTAACGGAGACAAGATTATGCAAAAGTACCCCTCCCCGAGATTTCTCTCTCTGCTGGCTGTATGGTCGCTGGCGGTGTGCGCCGGGACTGCGCCCGCGCTGGCCCAGACCAGTTCGACATCCGATGCCGGTGCGGCAAGTATTGCCGTGCCGCAGACCTCTCCTTCCGACGAACTTGCAGCGCTGGAGGCGCAGATTCCCATTCTGGAAGCAAAAGCCAAGATTGCAAAACTGAACGCGGACATCAAGGATCCCTCGGGGATGGCGCAAGGGCCGCAAGGTATTGGCTTGCCCGGTCTTCCGGCGCTCGGCGGCGCGATTCTCCCCGTCTCTGCGCAGGCCGTTGCAGCGCAAAGACCTATTGATAGTGTGGTGCATGCCTTGTCCATCAGTGCGTTCGATGGCCAATACCGGGCTTTGCTCGCGGTTGACGGTCAGAACGTCACGGTGCGCCAAGGCGATGAGATTCAAGGCGGTTGGACGGTCCAGAGTATCACCGATGCGGGGGTCAAATTGATCAAAGGCAAGCAGGTCCGTGTGGTGAGACTCTGACGTGGTGAACATCCTGACTCTTCCGGGCGTGAAAGGTACATTTGTTGCCGGGCTGTCCTGGCGGCATGAAGATGCTGTACCCAAATCCCAAGTATTGCGCGCGTATTCTCGGGAGAAAGGCCGATGGGGCATGGTGCGCAAGACCAGTGCCGGCACCATTCAGGTCGGATTTTGCGAGCCTGTCGCCGGGATCAAATCCCCGGGACAGCTCAAGTCTCTCGCGGCCATCGTCGCCGACCAGCGTCCCCAACCGTGGATGGGTCTCTACAAGCTTTCCAACGACCAGTATTGGTACGTTGCGGTTCGCGATGGGCAAGAAGTCATTCCTGACGGAGATCAGCTTGGTGCGCTGGACGACCTGCTGCGCGTGCGCGATAAACATCTGTCTTTAGGCGAATGGAACGAGGTCGAAGGAACCATTGATGATCTTGCCGAGATGGTGGCGACCACGCCGAGACATCTTACGTTGCGAGATTTTCAGAACCGGCCATGGTTACCCGTGGCGTTGGCATCGGCGGCTCTTGTCGTAGTCGGGACCGGTGCATTGGGTATTTGGCTGATACATGCGCGTCGGGACGAAGCTGAGCGGCAGGCCATGCTTGCGCGCCAGCGGGAGATCGCTGCCGCCCAACAAGAACATCGAGACGCACAATCGAAAATTCTGCCTTGGACCCGGGAGCCCATGCCGTCAGCAGCGTTTGACGGCTGTCGTGGTGCTTGGAGCACTCAGCCCTTGGCGATCGGAGGGTGGAAATTGGCCGCATGGCACTGTCAGATTCAAGCCCAGGGTTTGACGATCCAGACGGACTGGAACCGCGTTGGCGGGTTAGCTGCGCAATCGCCCGGCACGCTAGGTTCCGGTGCCGAACATGCCAGCCAAGCGGTGCAGAAAAACCTGAGCTTTGCCGCGCCTTCGTCGTTGGCGGCACCGGAGCAGATGGCTCAGCGCGCCATCTGGACGCTTGCACAGGCACATGCGATGGGTCTGTCTTTGCGTGCGGCGCCTGCCGCACGCCTCTTGCCCGGATCGGATCCTGCCAAGCCTGTGACTGAGCCTTGGTCTGTCACACCCGCGACTTTCACCCTGTCGGCACCACCTTGGTTGGGACCGAGTGCTCAATTTGATGCGGTCCTGGGGTTGCGCATAGAGGAGATCGCCTGGAATGGCGATACGCAGCAATGGACCGTCTTAGGCACGCTCTACGCACTGCGGGAAGGGGTGGGTAAGCCGCCTCTACAACATGTGTCATCACAGGTTTCCAGTTCGTTGCAAGGACATAAATAATGAGGCTTCTTGATAAATTTTCTGCGCCAAAGGCGCGCAAGCCGACCTTTGTCGCAGACGACCCGGCAATCTCGGGCCGGTCATATACTGCGCCGAATATCGACGAACCAGTACCTTTGCCGCCGCCGCCGAGCGGCCTGCAATCCCATGTCGTCTATCGGGCCACCATGGGGCGCCGATTCGGCCGGGTGGCTGTCGATCTCGGTTTGCTTACCAGCAACCAAGCCAAGGAATTGCTCAGCGTTCAGAAAACCAGGGGGGGGCGGCTCGGCGAGCTGGCGGTCCAATCCAAATGGATCACGCAAGAACAGGTGCAACAAATACTTGAAGCGCAGTCACTTGAGATCCATGTCGATGCAAGGCACGCCGGCAGCCCGCTTTTCCTGACCTGGCTGGGCGATTTGGCGCGAACGGGGGCCAATCCGAAAATTCTTAAGGTATCGGCTCAGGATCTGGAAACTGTACGGCAGGCGCAAAATTTACGTGGTGTGACCGATGAGGTCGATATGACGACGCTCAATCTTGCGCGTCGCATTTTTACCGATAGCGCGGCGATGGGCGCGAGCGACATTCATGTTCTGGTTCGGGAAACGTATGCGGAAATACAGATCCGCTTGAAAGGCGATCTCAAGGTTGCCAAGAATTTCACGATGCGACGCGAGGAGGGGGAGGCATTGGTGCGGGCAATTTATACCGGATTGGCTACAGTCAAGCAATCCACGTATAACCCGCTAAAGTTTCAGGATGCCCAAATCCATGGCGATGCGTTGCCGGATACGCAGCTTTACGGCGTTCGCATTATCCGCGGGCCGGACTATCCTGTCGAAGCCGGTTGCAGTTTCATGGTGGCTCGTTTGCAATATGGACCCGAAGTCAAAACCTCTTCGGTGACGGCGCGAGCGATGGATCTCAGCACGCCGTTGCAGCCGGAAGGAGCGTTTGACGTGGCCGGTTTTACGCCGCTGCAACTCGAACTCTGCGAGCGCCTGGTGCGGCTCCCGATGGGTATCGCCATCGTCACCGGTCCCACCGGCAGCGGCAAGACCACGACACTGTTCAAACTGATGAAATACCAAGCGCAATTATTCCCCGAGTCGCGTCAGATCACCATTGAGGATCCACCCGAATACCCTCAGCCCTGGGCTATTCAGTTGGCGGCGAATGGCATGGATTTTCGTGAAATGGTGCGCATGACGTTGCGGATGGACCCGGACATCATTTTGCTGGGGGAAGTTCGCGCCGCAGATGAAGCCGTGGCTGCCTTGATGGCGGCGATGACGGGGCATTTCGTTTGGACCACATTGCACGTGACGGATGCCTACAAGTCCATTCTCCGACTCGAAATGCTGGATCGCGAGCGTCTCTCGCGAGCGGAGATATGCGACCACGAGCAAATCGTCGGCATGGTGGCGCAGCGAGTCGTGCCTTTGTTATGCCAGGAATGTAGCGTATCCCTTGTCGCTGCTCCGCAGGCTCTACCTGCTTACATGTTTACTGCCTTGAAATCATGGGGTGACCTATCGGCTGTACGCGTGCGAGGCAGCGGTTGCGCCAGGTGCGAGGGCGACAAGATTACCGGCCGGCGAGCGGTAGGTGAAATCGTCCTGACGGATGAAGCGTTTATGAGCGACTACTTGATCCATGGAATTCTTGTCGCTCGCCGTAATCACCGAATGAAAAAAGATTCCGATAAATCGATGCTCGCCAACGCAATGGATCTCATTTTTTCCGGCATGGTCGATCCGCTTGACGTTCATCGAGGCGTTCACAAAATCGAACCCAAGATAGAGGGGCTATGACAGTGAGTTTATCCTGGAGTTTACGCAAAAGACTCTATGAGCAAGCGTCGAACCAGATCGATAATGGGCGCACCATCACCCAGATCCTGGAGGATTTTCGCGACCGCTTGCAGCGGCGCGGAAAAACGCGAGCGGCCGAAGCGGCAAATCAAATATGGCGACGGGTCATCAACGGCGATACGTTGATGGATGCCATGGTGGGCAGCCTGACCGACCTTGAGCGCAGCGTACTTGCCTCGGGTGAAAAGACCGGTCAATTGGCGAATGCCATGCGTCTTGTACTTGACGTACGGGAGCGTACGGCGCGCATGCGTAGGCAATTACAAGCGAGTTTTTTCGCCCCGACAGTCTACCTGTTTGCCTTATACGCTGTGCTGTTCGTGATCGGTGCTTATATCGTGCCCCAGTTCACTACCGCTGTACCGATCGAGAAGTGGACCGGATGGGCTTACGCGCTATACATCATGGGACAACTGGCGGTCGGGTGGGCGGCACCGGTCATTTTCGGCGGCGTGCTCATCATCGGCATGCTGATTTGGTGGGCTCTTCCCCGCTGGACGGAACACCAAGGAATTCCGGGGCGTGCCTTGTTTGACAAGCACTTCATCGCATTCACCATTTTCCGAGAGGTGACGGGATTTACCTGGTTGATGTCCTTCGCTGCACTCTTGCGCGCGGGCGTCCCGGATACCGTCGCATTGGAAGGTCAGATTCTCACGGCCTCGCCCTGGATGGCGTCCCGTCTGCGGCCGATCCAGGCCGGCCTCAAGAACGGATTGAATATGGCGGTGGCCATGCGACGCTCAGGTTATGAATTTCCCTCGCTGGATCTGATCGACGAAGTCGGCGCTTATGTCGGCAACCCCGATTTTTCAGAAAAAATCGAAGTGGTTGTCAGGCAGTACGCTGAAACCCTGGAGCGTCGCTTGATGTTCAAGGGAATGATTATCTCGACGGCGTTCTCGGGGCTGATGTTTTTCGCCTTCTTTGTGCTGCAACTGGGTACCAATTCTATTTCGTCGATTCTTGCGTCATCGATGGGATCCCTGTGATTTTTATTTGATCTGTTTTAGGAGATTTTCATGGAAGGAATTTTAGGCAGAATTGTCGCGGTGGTACTGGGTTTGCTGGCGCTTTCCGGCATCGGCCTGATCGCATATAAAGGGTTTGCCTCCACCAGAGCGAGTACGGTGACAACCGATATCACGCAAATTATCACCAATGCACGCGGCGAGTTTGCGCAAAACAGCAATGGTTATACGAATTTCTTGACCACCAATGCAAGTGCCATGAACACGGCGGGGATTTTTCCAAGTGACATGATGCGTGGCGCAGTGGTCTACGACCCGTGGGGCAATACCGTGGCGCTGAGCAATACCGCCGCAGCCACCGAGGGCGTGATTACATTCGGCGGTGGCGGATCCGAGACTGCCGCACAGTGCACCAGCGTCGTCACCTCGCTGAAGGATTATGTCAGCCTGAGCGTGGCCGGAACTACTTTCTCACAGTCCAATGAGCCAGATGCCGTATCGGCGGCCAATGCCTGCGCTACCGATTCGGCGGTTCTGGTGCTGACCTTTCAATGACCGATTGTGACGGATTTGATGCCCAGAGGAGGTATGCCGCATGGAGCGCGCGATGATCAATGACGATGAGACTTTGGAACTATCATTAAAGGCGCTGCCGTTTTCGGACCTCTACCTTGAGCCTGATGGCGAGGCATGGTTCAAGAATAGCCCCAACGATCGGGAACGGCATTCGCTGGTTCGCCCATCGCGGGAAGAGGCCCTGGAACTTCGTCACCAGCTCCAAGAGCATCGTACAGGTCTTGATTTTCGTGCCGATTGGAAGGGCATGGGTCTGCGAGTGCAACGCATCGAAACTTTGGATGGCGATGTGTATATCTGCCGGCGCCTGCTCGATCGCCCGATTCCGTTCGAGAGGATTGGCTACCCGCGCCGGCTTCAAGAGCAGTTGCTAGCCGACAATTTTTCCAAAGGGGGCTTGGTGTTATGGACCGGCGCGACTGGGGACGGCAAATCGATGAGCCAGGCATCCTGGCTCATCGGGCGGCTGCGCAAGTTCGGCGGCACCGCCTGCACGGTTGAAAATCCGGTGGAAATCATGCTGCAAGGTCGGCACGGGTCAGGCGCGGTGATGGGGACGTGTTACCAGACCGAGGTGCAGACTGACGGAGAGTTCGGCGTGGCAATTCATCGCCTGCTGCGCGCTGCACCCAACATGATCATGCTGGGTGAGATACGCACCCGTGAAGCTGCTGCGCAGGCGGTGCTGGCCGGCACCAGCGGACATCTGGTTTCGTCGACCTTGCATGCCAATGACGTGCAAACGGCCCTCGAGCGGATGAAGAATATGGTGCGCGAATCAGGATTGGATGTCTCGTTTTTGGGGGATGCCCTGTCTGCCATATTGCATCAGAGTATGAGTACCGTGACATATATGGGTCGGCAACGCAGGGTGCTCAAAGTGACGCCGTTGATCGTTTCGGGTTCGGCCAATGAAACCGGTATCCGTTCAAATTTAAGGAAAGGCGATTTCTCGCAGTTGTCTTCGGAGATCGAGCGGCAGCGGCGGATCGTGTCGGCGGAAGGCGACGGTGGGAGAATTTAAATGGGCTTTATGATTCTGCCGCTGGCGGTGGTGGTGTTTTTCGTCGGCTTGACAGTTGAGTTCAATCAAATGACGCAGGCCGTGGCGGGGGCAGGAAAAACCGGGCAGATGGTCAATGCAATGATTGTATCTGCGCAGCGCGCCGAGATTTTTGGAGCCGCTTGCCTGAGCGCGGCGATTGCTTCCCCGGGATTGATCAGTGCGAACATAGACGTTATATCCACCTTGCCCCCGGGAACAATTGCTCCCGCTAGTGCTGTATGCATGACAGAGGCGGTGGCGGGCGGTGGCAGGAGTGTCTACAGCTATACCACCGAGGTCCCTGGCGAAGCAGGGCAGGTCATGGCGGATACCCAAATGAATGAATCCTGGTTTCAGGTCGACCTTCCGGGCGAGGCCACCAATCTAGCTATTTCTCAGCCGCCATCTGCCTTGCCGGCGACCGTCCCGGTGGGAACGATATTGAAATGGGTGCAGATCACCCCTTGAGCATTTAGCCCGGCAAGATGCAAAAATTTAAAGCGGGCCATTGCATCGGGACATGTTTCCTAAAAAATTTAATGAAAAAATGGCATTGGATTTTATTATTCGATGTGAGCCACATGATATGTAAAGCTGAAAATGCGCAAAGTTATCCGCTGCCGATAAGAGCCCCGTTGATCGCGGGTTGCGTGGCAGATAGTTCATCTGCTAAAGTTGGCCGCGACTCAAAATTGGGGTAAGAAAATTTTATGGTTAGGTCGCATTTAATGTGACCTACGCCTGATCAAGGTGCGAATAGAATTGATACTGTGCCTGCCAGGCTATGAAAATGAGAACAGCCTCGCCATAAAATGGTATGGCGGTGGTTTTATTTTTCTATCGCTCATTTTTGCTTAAAGGATAAACATGAAAAACTCGATGTGCCTTGTTTTTGCAACTATCGCCACTGTTTTGTCGCTTCCCGCAAGCGCGGGTTCCATGGCCGGTACTCAAATCGGCAATAGTCTTAACGGGGTCTCTACGGTAAATGTAAATGATGCAAATGCCGGTAATACCGGTGGCGGGGTGGACAAAAACCGTGAAGAATTGTCTGTCTCGGTTGTTGACGACGCCAAGCCCGTTGCCGGCGCGAAATGTACCCTGACCAATGCCAAAGGCGACTGGTCGCTGACGGCGCCGGATACGGTTAAGGTCAAACGTTCGGATACGGATCTGCAGGTTAAATGCGAAGCTCCGGGTTATGAGTCGGTAGTGCAGACCGTCAAAGCCTCGACGATACAAATCCCACGCCCTGCATTCAAGTTTTCGACGGATTCGGGTGCGGATGGCGATGACGCGGCCGATATAATCGCCGTACCTAGCTACGAAGCACAAATCACCATTACCTTAGCCGCCAAGTCTGCTTCGCCGGTTGCTAATTGATGTCATTTCGCAACACCCGGGGTCCGGGTGTTGTTTCAAATTTCCTTGGGGCCAGCTTGAGGCGATGCATAAAACCGCCGTTCACGTGGAATCGGAACGGCGGTTTCCATTTTAGATTTCAGATTGAACCGATGTTGAACTCCGGCCAAGCGGTTCAGACATAACGCCTCGAGTTTCGTTCATGCAGTTCTCCGCCGTGATTTTCATTTGTTCCACCACAAAAATATCACGCGTGGTTTGGAGCGCGCGACATATCCACGAATAAGGAACATATGCCGCGCCGTGGTGAGTGGCGATAACTTGAGGCGGATCGAAACGCGCTCGCGTTTCGGCTCCAGTCGCCCCGTCGGGGTGAAGCATAGCGGGGATCATCGCTTCATTTATCGTTTCGCAATAGCCGAGCCAACCCATGGCAGTGCCTTTGTCGTTGACAATATGGAAGAACGCCACGGCGGGGCGCGGGTGTTTTGTCTCGGTGCTGGTCAAATTCTTGGCCATTCGATTAGCCTCGCCGTCGAAATTGGCCGACTGTGGAGGACGTGACTTGGACTGCGATGGTTGCTCCAGCGGGAATCCCATGCTTTTATCATGCTTCTTTATCTCTATCCCGATGGCCCATTCCGGTTTTCTTCGGCAACTTCGACGCCGGTGTTTTCTGCATGACTGAGCGCACCAGCGGTGGCGCGACGTCGCTCTGTAGCTCTTTTTTTAAAATACAGATGCCGCGATGGATTGCCAGTGCGCCGAATTCTTTTTCCGTCATCTCTGCGGCTCTCGCGGTCTCCGATAGACGGCGATAGTCATCCGGGTGCATGTCCAGACTGAACGGTACTTTCTGCGTGGAGATGCGTTTCATTGTCTGTCTCTTGATGAGCAGGTCATATGTGCATTCGTGGGATGTGTAAATTTTGTGCCGCCATTACATATTTCCGATTTATTTCATATAGTATATATGATACGAAGTTTTTTGCAAGCATCCAAAAAACTTCGATTAGGGGAAATTCATGGCGTGTGCATACCGTGAGCAGAATTTTTTTGCAGCATATTCAAGAGCATGTGTGACGAAGGTTCATTGGGACACCCAAACGATTGTTCCAGATTCGGCCGGCGTCAGCACATTGCGCAGCACGCGAGGAGTATGCAGTCGACAGGCCGCGGGCGCAGGCTGGTTTTTCCTGCGCAGCTTTGGCCGCGCAGTTTGTTGCCGCAGCCGCTTGGCTATTTGACAGCGTATTAGATGCGTTGAGTTATTTCATACGCCTATTTTATAAAGACAACGCGACGCCCTGGTGCGAACGGGATTGAAAAAATGAGGTGGAAGTGCTGCCTTGAGTCCACATTTTCGATCTTGAGTGTATGTAATATATGAAAGGATGGGGTCATGGTTTTGTAATGTTCGGGGCGCGAGCTTCTTGAGCAGCATCGCTTTCATGACGAATCGCAAAAAGATAACGATGTTTTATATTACGAAAAAATACTCTCGTGCCTGCGGCATTTGAACGCAGCTCGAAGCCTACCGAAACTTGAGTGCAAGCCGGATGAAAATTATCCCTGTACTCTGGAATGGCGCGTTGAGTCCAGGGGGCGGGATGTATTGGCGATGTCGGGATCATCATTCGACTGATCTCCGGACCAGAAAAAAATGCGCTTGGTTTAGCACCAGAACAACACAATGATTGTGGTCATTACCCGTTCAAACAATGAGATGAGACCTTTCGGTATCGTTCGTGCACAAAATTGATTGACAATCAATAACGGTACGTTAATAATTCCGTATCGATATAACGATAAAGAAACATTGAAGAATACATGGCCACCGACTCAAAGCCCCTGACCCTCCTGAAGGCATATCGAATTGTGAACAACTTGGACCCTATCAAGATTTGCCTGGAGGCTACCATTTCGCGTTCGTACCTGACGCGCTTGGAGCAGGGCGCGGCCCCGAGTCCCGAGATTGCATCTCGTCTTATTAGGGCCATGTCTGAGAAGGCATGTGCTCGAGCGTCAGATGCTTCAACGAAAATCAAGCCGGCCAATACTCTTTCGCCGACAAGCGAAGTTGCGCCGCGTGATCGTCGGCGTGCCGCTCGCCATGCGGCAATATTGAAATCGGCAACTGACCTGGTTGACCGAATGAGTGAAAAGCATGTCGATTTCCAGGTTCAAGGGCTCCAAGAAATCCATTTGTTGTATCCCCAGCATTATCAAGCGGGAGCAACGTAATTATGGCCACGCTTCAAGCCAAGGGGCCGGAGAACAAACCGGCTGCGAGCATCGATAACGGCGGACTGTTTGACGTACACCCCGCAGTTCAACTGCTCACACAAACTTTTCTTTACAAAATGAGTTGGCCAAAACTGCTTGGCAGCAACATCGTTTTGAGTATCGCTTTGATGATTTCGGTTGTGATGAACTTTGTTCTCATCGCGAGGAAACCTACTCAACAATATTTTGCTGTGACGGCCGATGGCCGGATTACACCGCTTATTCCACTCTCCCAGCCTCTGGTAAGCCAGGAAGAAGTTGTGCAATTTGCGCAAGAATGCGTGACCAAATCGTTCTCCTTGGATTTCGTCGATCGCGACATCAAGACGAAATTGGAATCTCTGCATTCTTGTTATACGGATATAGGGTTCAAGGCGCTGATGGATGCGATGGACTCGTCAGGATTGATTTCCAAAATCCGTACGGGCCGCTTGGTGTCGTCGGCTGCGGCGACAGGAGCTGGAGTGATTGTTGCCGAAGATCCGAGTGACCCACTCGGATTCAAGTGGGTGGTGCAGCAACCCATTTCAATCACGCTCGAAAACCAAACGCAACGGCGCAGTTATACATTTATCGTCGAGACTGCGGTTCAGCGCATCCCGACGGTGGACAACCCCAGGGGCATTTCCACCGCCGCGATACGGTTCATTGGAAATGGCCAAACTAACTAGGTTCGGAGATTTTGATGATTGATGGCTTCAAAAAACTGCCAACAGCGACTGACTTCTCCAAGGGTGCCGAAGGCAAGGAGGTGGTTCACCCTCTGAAGAGCGTTGCGAGTACGGATTGGTATCAGATATTCGACCAAGTCGATCCCTTTGTGGCATCGCATGACGAGCTGGAAGAACTTTGGAAAAATGCACCCAGCCGACGTGCTCAAGATTGGTTGACCGGTGTGATGGACACACGCCGCATGATCGCGGTTGTGACCGGAATCAAATTTTGATGATGATCCTGCCATGAGCAGTTCTTTACCAAAACTTTGCTGTTTGGCATTGCTTGGCGCAGCACAAGTTGCCGCCGCACAAATGATGCAAACCAATACTGTTGGTGCAACAGGAGTAGATTCGCCTGGGCAAGGCAGCGTCTATTCGAGTCCGAACGCCCCCAGGCCGCTGCCGCCACTGACCGACCAGGCCGCTGTCAATTATCAGGCGGCGATCGACCAGACGACCCCGCTTACGGCAGGTCAGATTATTGCGCTGCGAAAACGTATAGATGCAAGCAAGCGCGCAGCGGCGGCAAGTCCTGAGTCGCCAGCGAAGCCGGTTTACACCGAGCAAACTGTCGACTTATCGCCTGGGGCACCGCCTCCCATCGTTCGCGTTAGCGATCTCGGTTCGGCCGTGACGTTTATTGATATGACGGGCGCTCCATGGGATATCACGGAAATCGATAATATGGCCAAGGGTCGTTTCGACGTATTGAAGCCGGTGCCGAGTGTGCCGACCATCACGATTACGGCCGCGGGCACGTATGTCGAGGGCGATGTTGCAGTCTTCCTGAAAGATCTGCCCTTTCCTGTTGTGGTGAAAATGATCGCGGGTCAAAGAGAGACGGACTATCGGGAAGATATACGCATTCCGCGCCGCGGCCCTCAATCAATTTTACCCACACATGGTACGCCTTCAATCGATCTGCCCAAGGATGGGTTGCAGTCGCTGCTTGACGATATCGCTACACCGGAGGCGAAGCCGATTCATATTGAAAACGGTCCGCCGGGCATGAAAGCCTGGGTGGTAGGGGAGAATATTGTGTTACGCACCAACTTGTCGCTGAACAACCCTGCCTATTTTAATACGCTGACCGCGGCAGACGGAACGCATGTCTATGAGATTCCGAAAACGCCGGTCGTGACCGTCAGCGATAGCGGGACGCTTTGCAATATTATTTTGGATCTGGAATAACCATGGCCGTGAATGAACCTCGCAAGATGCACCCTGGCTTTATGCGCAATGCAAAAGTCATCGGCATCATCATGGTGTTGGCGGGCCTGGGTGTCGTGGGTGCCTTCATGATGCTGAAACACCGCAACGATCAACCCGCAGCCGTTGATATTCCGAGTGTGGATGCGCATGGCGGCAAAGCGACACCGGAAACGCCGCGTTATACGCAAACGCTCAATCGCGCGAACCAGGCCGGGTTAGCTCAGGCCGAACAGACCAACTCAACGTTTATTCCGGCGCTCTCGGACAATAACCAGAACGACCAAATCGCCAAGCAACTTGCACAGCGCACCGATGCGACGCAATCGGACAAGATCGACTATCGGCATCCGCAAAATCAAGCCCAGTCGCTCCCAGCCCTTCCTGCGCCGGTGCCGGGCGTCAATCAAGAAGTGGCGGCGCTCGCCTCTCAATGGGAGGTCGCGCCTCAAGCGCAAGAAGTGCTGGGTCTGCAGAAACAGGCGCAAGCCTTAGCTGCATCCAGTCCGACTGCTGCTTCATCGCCGGTCGAAGCGAAGGCGCCGCTGATCAAAGCCACTGCCAAATATTATGCTCATCTCGAGAACGGGATCAATACCGATGCTCCATCCGATGTACTCGCGGTGCTTGATGAAGGTCCTTGTAAAGGCGCCGAAATGACGGGTACCGGCAAACTCACGGGTGAAACTGTCACCGCCTCATTCACTACTCTGGAGTGTAATGAAAAAACAGAGAGCATCACGGCCGTCGCGCTCAACGACAATACACTCAGCAATGCATTGCCGGCGGATATAGATCATCACGTTATCTCGCGTGTAGCGATCCCGGCGTTGCTTGGAGCGCTGGGTGCAGCCGGTAGTGTGTATAGCAGTGCCGGCAGCACGGTAATGCAGAATCCGCTAGGTGGATCATCCACCACCACCAACCCGAATCCGGGTCTGAAGCAGGTCGCAGGCGCTGGGGTTTCAGGTGCATCGAACGGGGTCCAAACCGTGATTCAGCAAGAGGTAGCGTCGATTCCCCCTATCACCGGACGGGTTGAGATGAATACGCCCATTTTGATCCTGTTCAAGACGGACGTCGCGACACCGTAATCAACACAAGTCTCTTAACATTCTGATATTTTTACGTATAATACATTCGATACGAATTAAACAGAGATGCCATGAATACCCAGGACCACTTTGATTCTGCGTTGGATGTAGAGCTAAACGAGTATCCCAACAGCAATCGTTTCGACCATGCAGAACACGGCCAGCAGGGAGAGCCCGATGCATATGGGCGTTTCCATGCATCGCAGTTTGGCGACGAAGAACCACCCAAGCTGAAGAAAACTATTCCCACGCCAGTCCTACTCATTGGCGGCATCGTGTTGTTTATGGTTGGTGCGTTTATTTTCAAGGAAATCACGGCTCCCAAGCCGGTTAGCGCGACACAGTTCGACACCGAGTCCGTGACGGCGGTTCCTGCAAGCAGGGGCGGCATGATTCCCACTACGCCCTCGCAAGCGCCAGTCGAATTGCCTGCACAGAATTCGATGCCTCCTGTTCCACAGGGCGGCATGCCGGTGAATAGTCAGCCTACTCTTGCGCAGCAGCCTCAAGTGTCGCCGCCTGTGGCAAAGCCGCTTGCGAGCGCGTTGCCCTACGTTCAGGCACCAGACGTTGGTGCTGCGATCCCTACTGTTCCAGCGACCGCGTCGAACGGCGGCGATATCCAAACCCCGACGGTTGGCCCAGACATGCTTAATTCTTCTGTCTCCGATCCCAAGGACGCGGAAATTGCGATGTTAAAAGCTCAACTCGCTCAGATGAAAATATCTGATGCGAGCGATACCCATATCAGGCATACACGCTCACATCCAGTTGCAACGCGGCGTTATGAGACAGCGCGCGCTACGCCTGCGAGCGACACAAGCAACGGTGACGCCAGCGCTAATGTCACGCCGACCGAAGCGTCTCCAAGCGTTGGTACCAAGAGCGCAGCGTTGAACAAGCATCAGGCTTATCAGAGCAAACATCATCGTCAGGAAATACAACTTGGCTTTCATATCAAACAAGTCGTGCCGGGCCAAGGGTGGGTGCAGGACGAAGAAAGCGGTAAGCAAATCGTGGTGGCAGTGGGTGACAAGATCGGTAACGCAGAGGTCACGAAAATTGATGCTGCCAACTTCAAAATTTATACCACTGCGGGAGTGATTCAGTAATGGATCTGACGACCATCGTCACTAGCATTGCGCAGGATATTTTAACTTTTCAGACGCTCGCGCAGACGCTTGCGGTGGGCATCGGAATTTTCTATTGCGGCAACGCGTTGACCAGTGCGATCAAAAAATCTGGTTCTGCGGGGTCCGACGTATCGGGCCAGAGCCTGTTGATCGCATTTCTGATTGGTGCGTTATTAATCAATTTCACTGGTGCGATGAGTGCCACGATTGGATCCCTAGGTGAAGACAGCACCCAGTACGGCAGCATGATTTGGTACTCGGGCGCAGCATCCGCGGGCGCTTTTTCGGTACCTATCAATGCCGTCTTGACGATTGTGTCGACCTTCGGCTGGTGGTACGCCCTTAAAGGTTGGACGATGTTGCGCAAAGCCTCAAGCGGAGGGGCAGGGGGAGGGTACGAAGACTACGCATGGAAAGGGTTTATTCATATCTTGGGCGGAGCAGCACTGGTGAATATCACCGCCACGCTGACTGCGTTTCAAGGCACTTTAGGCATAAATTCGTCATTTTAATGGAGCGATAAAAATGAAACTGAAGCACAAATTCACCAACCATCCATTTGCGCGCCTGCATCTGTATGCGATGGAGCATGTGGAACTCTTTGTCCTCACCGCATTCGCGATGGCATTTATGGGGCGGTTGATGGTCACCAATCCTGCACTTGTATTGGCGATGGTACTGATTGCCGCAACGGTACTTTGGCAGACGTCTTTGCCCTTATCCAGACGTGCGTCGCACTGGCGTCTTGCAGTGACGGCGTTGCTGACGCTACTTGGAACAAGCATTTTTTTTGCCGGACTGGCTGATGCGCAAACCGCTAATACGCTGGGCGGTATGGCTAGCAGTTTGCAATCGGACGCGAGCAAAATCTACTCCGCCGTGATTTATGGTTTCTACGGCGGCGGCCTGGTTTCCACCGGGATTGGTGTCAATAACGGCATCAAGAAATCGAAAGGCGACCAACAGATAACCACGGGCCATGTCCTGGGTTATGGCCTGGGCGGGCCTGCTTTAGGTGGCGTGGGTTACATCATGCAATCCGCGGCCGGCTCGATGGGGATGAGTTCATCTAACCTGAATTCAATGCCGACCACTGGCGCCAACTAACGCCGACTTACCCACGAGACTTCATCATGGCAGCACAAATCGATACACGCCAATTCACCACGCTTGACGAGCAGGCGGTACGTGATGCGGGGGTTTCATGGGAAGAAGGCACGCAAGGTAGGAAGGTCCCCGACCAGGCGGTCGGGGCAAATTTCGCCACGCGCCGGCATCAGGATCTGGTGTTTTCTGTCAAGCGCAAGATCTGGCGTCAAGAAGACGAAAGTATGGAGTCGACTGGTACGGAGTACCAGTCCAAGCGGTCTAAGGTTCTTATCAACGGTAATAACAAATGTGTTTTTTGTGGTTTTCGCTCAAAACACACGGAAGTCCATCATTGCAACAATAATCATGCCGACAATGGTGAAGTCAACCTGACGGTTGCCGATCCATATTGCCACGGCACCCAGCATATCGGCCAAGTCGGGGCGCTACGGCAAGGCGTTTTTATCCTGTTGGCAGGCCTGCCACAAGCGGAAGTGAATCACCTGCAACGTACCATTGCGATCGTTTTGGAGATGGGAGGCGAGTCGGAAAAAGTTGAAGCACGAGCGTTATTGCAGCACTTGGCCAGTCGTGCCGAGTTAATCGCGGATGAACAACAGGGATGGGGAAGTGCAAACCCATCCGATTTCGCTAATGCTTTATCGAGCCTCCATGAAGAAGATCTTGATAAACGCGTGAGCGCTTTCGCCGGGATGGTGTTGTTATACCGGCCGGTTCGATTTATGGACTATGTCAGCCGGTGGGTGGAAGAGATCTACCAATCGCTGCCGATGAAGATGTGGAGTCAAATTTATGATCGCGCTCGAACCGCACCATAGCGCGCTATCGAGTTCAGGGATAAAAGACACCGTCTGTGTTTTTGCACCGATGGTGGTCGACACTCGCGTAGGGAAGGTTGACGGGATGGCAATCCCCGAGTCGCACAATAAGAATAAAAAATCGCGTTTTCCGCGAGGTGCGTTCCCGCACGACAACGTAACGCCGGGGCGCACATTACGTATCGAAATCATGCGCAGGAGAACACCGTTATGAGTTTTGTTGCTGTTTTGTCGATCCTCGGCGTGTTGTTTGCTGTTTTCCTGATATTCGGAAAAGCCGGCCCCGTCCTCGATAATATTGAAGCCTTGATCGCCTGGATTTCTAGTAATTCACTGGGCGCAGATCTCCCCTCTTATTGCCAGCTCGAAACCGCTATCGGGATGGATCCTGAAGATCCTCGCATGAAGCACATGGCGGCGATGGATCCCAAGGGCGCACGGCCCTACATTCTGCTCACACGCCGTTGCGCAATGTTGACGATGTTCGAGTTGACCGGCTCGATGGATGTGGTTGGGTCAAAAGAATTTGAGCAAATCACCGATGATTTGCGGCGTGCCTTGACCTCATATTTTCAAAAAGCGGGGCACTCGGTAGAATTTTCCTTCGAGCGTGATCCCGATCTGATCTTGCATAAAGTCAAAAGCTTGATGCAACCGTCATACGATACCTGCGATCGAATCGGTTTGGATCTCAAGGATATGCTGGATGATCAGTGTCAGCGTGTAGCTTCCTTATGCTCCCATGAGTCATGTTACGTGATCGTATATACACATCTGACTTCGATGTCTCCAGATGAACTAAAGCGTGAGATGGAACGTCACCGAATGCGCATGAGGGAGCACAAAATTCAGGGGATGACCGATGCGCAATCGGTGACGGCGATTTTGAAAGGTTTGTTGCATCGGCATGAAACGTTTGTGGACGCGATGGAGCGAGATTTTATGCATGCCAAATTGCATATAGAACGGATCTCCACCCATGATGCGGTCCGTGCCATTCGGCAAACGTTTGACCGGCGTCGAACCGACCCCAAATGGCGGCCGGTTTTGCCTGGTGACAAATACACTCCGAGAGCCATGAAGCATGGTGCGCTCAGCGGATATTATTTGCCCAAACTCTCCGAACAAATGTGTCCGGGAAAAGTCCATACGGATGGAGATTTCGTGCGCATTAACGGCGAGTTTCATGGTTCCGCATATATGGAAGTCGGGCCGCAGGAAATCCATGACTTCATGTTGCTCTTCAATCGTGTGGGAAAGGATATTCCTTGGCGCGTCAGGTTCACGATAGAACCCGGCGGTTTGGAATCAAATAAATTTAAAAATATGGTGGTGAGCGTGATCGGTTTTATGTCCGATACCAACAAGGCCATCAAGCGCTCTTTCGAGGCGATCGAAGCGGCACGCAGAGACGGCGAGTGTGATGTTTGCGTGCGCATTACGGCCGCGACCTGGGGACCGGATAAAAAAACCTGTGAAGAGCGCTTATCCGCACTCGTCAGCGCCATGCAAGGATGGGGCGTGGCACAGATCTCGACCGATACGGGGGATCCCATTGAGGGGCTGGCGGCGACGGTTCCGGGGTTTTCCGACAAGTCCATCGCGACCAAGATGATTCCACCTTTGTCCGATATTGTCAGGTTGCTGCCGATTCAACGCGCAGCCTCCCCCTGGTTCGCGGGCGGATCAATCTTGCTGCGCACACTGGATGGTAAAGTCTATCCTTATCAACCGAATTCTTCTTTGCAAACGGCTTGGATCGACTTGATCTGGGCCATTATGGGTTCGGGCAAATCGGTGTGGCTGAACACGTTGAATTTAGGCGCTATTCTTTCACCCGGGTTAAAACGTTTGCCACTGATTACCATTATTGATGTGGGTGTCAGTTCAAGCGGTCTGATCGATCTGATCCAAAACGCACTACCGGATAATCGACGGCACGAAGCGATCTACGTGCGCTTGAAAAATAATAGTGAATATGCGATCAATCCATTTGACACCCTGCCAGGATGTCGGAAACCGACGGAGTTCGATCGTCAGTTCCTGATTTCACTATTAACCTCCTTGGCAACGCCGGTCGGGAGCAAAGTGCCCTATGCAAATTCGTCCGAACTTGCGGGTTTTCTCATTGACGAGGTGTACACCAAATACGCTACGCGCGGTTCGGAGAAGCGTTATGAGCCAACGACCGACGATGAGGTTGATGCATCACTGGCGCAGATCGGCTTTGTCCACGACGAATTCACTTCATGGTGGGATGTGACCGATCACCTTAAGGTGGCCGGTAAAGTGCGTGAGTCGCGTATGGCGCAACGTTTCGCTGTACCCGTTTTGTCCGATTTGATTGAGACATTGGGCGCAGAGCGCATCCGCTCGGTGTTCGAGCCGAAAGAGGATTCCAAGGCCCGAGTGGATAACGGAATGACTTTGCTTTCCGCTATGAGCATGGTTATCACCTCGGCGTTGCGCGATTTTCCGATTATTGCTTCGCATACACGCTTTGAACTAAATGAGCAGTCGCGCGTGGTGGCTCTGGATCTTGAGGAGGTCACCCGCGGAGCAGGTGAAGATGGTGAAAAGCGGGCTGAAATCATGTATGTATTCGCCCGTCAAATTGCGGCAAGGCAATACTATATGCCCGAAGACATTTCAGCCTTTGCACCGGCGATTTATCATGAAGAGCATCGGCGCCGTTATGAAGACATCAAAGATGAAATGAAAGCGATCTGTGTGGACGAACTGCACCGTACCGCCGGCAAGAAATCCTTTCGGCGCCTGCTCTCGTTGGATCGGCGTGAGGGCCGTAAGCACGGCATTCGTGTCTCGCTCGCTTCGCAATTCATGGCCGACTTTGAAACAGATGGTGAATCGATCACGGAGTCGGCTTTCTCGGCGTATATCATGAATGCGGGTAGCCCCACCTCGCGAGTTGAGGCTCAAAGAATGTTTGGCCTGTCGAACTCGGCGATTACTGCTCTGGAACGCGATGTCCGTGGAGCTGGTAAGTTTTTGGTGTGGCACCAGACCAAGAGCGGAGTGGTGACGCAGATATTGCATAACGCACCCGGCGCGATTGCACTGTGGGCATTTTCGACGACCGCGAAAGATGTCGGCCTGCGGCGTCGTCTCTACAAAAAAACCTCGCCTGCCATGGCCCGCAAAATCCTCGCCAAGGAATTTCCTAGCGGCTCTGCCGCCAACTATCTGGAATCTCGTCAAGCCGACCAGGGTGCAATGGACGACGACAATATTCTTGATACGGTATCGAACGAATTAGTTGTCAAATACCGTCTCAACGTGCAGGAGTTATCCGTATGAGCCGTGAAGAAAAGCCGAGAATGAGACGGCGCATAGCTCGCATGAGTCTCTACGCGATCCCTGGCTACCCAATATTGAAGGCAATTGCTTCGTTGAAGGCGACCGCGGCGACGGGTCTCAAGACCATCGTAGATCAGAATCGCGAATTAACCGACCAACGCAAAAATCCGCGCACCTCGAGCTTCAATGACGCGATGGCGAGGCGCTCCGAGGACGCTTTGCCATTGGAGAGCATCGAACGCAACTGCCTGCGACGCAAGCAGTTCTATTTGGCGGCAGCTTGCATCGCGCTGAGTTTCGTGACGGCCAGTGCGCTGGGCGGGAATTACTATGGATCGCTACTAGGCCTAATGTTCATGGTGTTTTGCGGAATGTTCATGATTAAGCACGAACACCAGATTTGGCAGTTGGAAACGGGGCGGGCTGCACCAGATGCGCCGCTAGGTGGTTTCAAGGAATTTTTTGCCAGCAAAGGCATGCTTGCACGCCTGCTTAATCCGCGCTTGTGAATATATCCGTATCGTATTAATTGCACGGAATTAAACTCATGATCACAATCTTGAAAAAAGTCTGCGGATTATGCGTTCTGCTGGCATTGCTCTGCGGCACGGCCTGCGCGCAAACCTCGTCGAATTCAACGCAGTCTATCGCCAGCATCTCTAGCGCCGCCAATAACGGTACCGACAAATCGATGTCGCTATTGCAATTGGTGTACGGTCCGATCGCCTCCAATCCTTTATCTAGCGGCGGTAGTTCATCCGCCACGATGAGCAACGGAATGATCTCGGCTGTGATGCTGACATTCAATTCCTGCGTCCTCGCAGTCGCGGTGCTGTGGGCAATGTACCATTTTGTCAGTGCCTTGATCGCGACCGGTCAGGACGGGGAGTTCATGGGCGCCAAGCGCTCGTCGCCGTGGTGGATTGTCAGAAATGCTCTGGGCTTCAGCGCCTTGGTACCCGCTTTTGGAGGCTACTGCGGTGCGCAGGTCATCATGCTGTGGGGCACCATGATGGGGGTGGGGATTGCCAATCTCTCGCTCTCGGCCGCGCTGAGCGTGCTGTCAGCCGGTGGGTCGATGGTGGCGACGCCTGTTGCGCCTCAAGTGATCACGCTCGCCAAAGCGCTTTATGAGGCGAACTTGTGTGCCCAGGCGGCAAATACTGCGGTGCAGAACCTGTCGAGTGACGCCGGCGTGACGGCAGATGCCGGGGAGACCTTCAGCGCGAGTACTTCAACAGGCAAGGTCGTCTTGATGAACCAAAACGGTTTGTCGTGCGGCGGTGCAGAAATCGACGCGCCTGCGGTTACATCGTCGTCACCACCTGCCACTACCTCGGTGGCAAACCTTCCGCTGGCCTACACGCCGGATACCAGCGCGGTGACCTCGTCGATCCAAGCGGCCCAGCAAAGCGCGCTGACGGCGATGCAAGCCACATTGTCGACGGCTGCCACGACCTATGTAACCTCCGTTGAGGCGGCAACGCAACTGACTGATCCGCAAGCCACGATCAACCAGGCGGCGCAAGCATATCAAACGTCGGTCACTGCGGCAATCAACAGCGCATCGAGTTCCATTAGCGGGTTGTCAAGCACCATACAAACGAGCTTGACGAGCGATGGTTGGATCATGCTCGGGGCGTGGTACCAGACTTTTGCGCAAGCCAACTCGCAATTGACCAGCGCGGTAAACGCAACGGCCACGGCTGTTCCTCCCACGGATCTTGATAACCTGCCTTATCCGCAGCTTTATAAGGATGTAATGGCGAGCTACTCGCAACAGATAGAGCAGGATGCCTCGACGTCCACCTCAATATCGACGGCGGCGGCCAATCTTTATACGAATACCGCCGATCCACAGCATGTCTTTACCAGCATGTTTCCCGGCGAAGCGTTCGTAAACCAAGTCATTTCCGTAACTTCCAATTTGGGGCAGCCGGGAGCAACTGGCAATACCACAGTTAATCCCCTGATCGGCATGCAAAATCTTGGCGGCGATATTCTTAATACGGGATCCAGCATGCTCGACAAGTATGTCGGGTATAAAAGCACCAACATAGTGATCGATTCCCATCTAAGTGGGTTGGTTTCGTCCGTAACAGATGTGTTATCCAGAGGCGTGTCGGGGGCGGGCTCCGGAGCCGCAAAAGAAACGGTAGATGCGCTAAGTCCTTTCTTGATTATGTTGGTACTTGCGTTGTTTTTCTTCGGCGCGACACTCGCTATTTACCTGCCGATGTTGCCGTTCATCATCTGGTTTAGTGGTGTGATTTCCTGGTATGCGGTTGTGGCCGAAGCTGTGGTTGCATCACCGCTATGGGCTTTTGCACATTTGGATGGCGATGGCGACGGTATGGGGCAGCGCACCACACACGGATACATTTTTCTGCTGAATGTGATGTTCCGGCCAGTTTTGATGGTTTTTGGCTTTTTGTTGGCGGGCTCTGGCATTGTCGTGCTGGGTACACTCTTGAACACCATGTTTGCTGTCGCCATGGAGAATGTGCAATACAACTCGATCCAAGGCCTGATAAGCATCATTGCATTTATTGTCTTGTATGTCGGCTTGTGCCAGACTTTGTGTAATAGCGTTTTCTCGCTGATCCACGTGATCCCGGATCAAGCATTTGCGTGGATCGGCGGCCAAATGGCAGCGATGCGGGCGCCTCTTGAAGCGGAAGCCAAAGGTAGTTTTGGCGGCGGTATGAGTGAGGTTGGCAACGCGGGTCGCACGCTAACGCCGGAGGGTAACATGTCTGCAGGAGTTGCATCAAAATCGGCCTCGACGCCGACTGGGAAGAGCGGTCCCGACAATGCATAATTAACCTCTCACAGCCGGAACTGACCCCAAAAGAACGGAAAATCACCCTAATTTTTGGGGTGTTTTTTCATCTGCCGGTGTAGCGAGCAATTCAAGCGCCTGATCATCGAGTCTCGGGTTTTAATGCATAAAGCAGGTACGTTACTCCAACGCATCTGCCCCATTATCCTAAAGCGCCGCGCTACGCCGTACCCATTGCCGGACATATTCCGGCGCTTCCGTCTGCACGCCGTCCGGCACCGGAGCTTGCGCTTGGAGCGTCAGTGGCAAGACCCCCGCCCAGATTGGCCGTGACATATCTTCGGCATGATCTTTGGGGCCACCGGTACGGATCTTGGTGGCGGCTTCATGCAAGGGTATGCGCAGCAACGTGGTGGCGGCCAGTTCGTTTTGGTCGCCCGGGCGCGCTTCTTTGGAGCGGCCGCTGGCGATGGTCTCAAGAAAGACGTCGAAAGCATCGACTTTGGCTTGCCCGTCGACCACTTCGAAGGCGCCATAGATGACGGCCGAGCGAAAGTTCATCGAGTGATGGAACGCCGAGCGCGCCAGCACCAGTCCATCGAGATGCGTCACCGTCACGCACACCTGCGCTCCGCCGGCGGCGAGCTTCATCAGGCGGCTGCCGTTCGAGCCGTGGATGTAAAGGTAAGCGCCTTCGCGCCAGCACACCATGGGAATGCAATGCGTGCCCCGCTCATCGCTAAACGCCAGATGACATATATAGGCTTCATCGAGGATCGCGTACAGGGTTTCATTGTCGTAACGAGCGCGTTCCGCGGCACGGCGGACACGAGTGCGTTCGGAGGGAGGGGCGGTGTCGGTCACAAGCAATCTCGTCCGTAAAGAGTGAAGGGGATGAAAGGAGTTGCTACGATAAGATTTTCGTGGTGCTATTGCTAGACCCAGGAATAAGGCAATTTATAGAGCCACCGGATTGATCGCCATTCGATAGACTGGCGGTCGTTGGGGCAGATATCGACGAAAATAGGCTTCGTGTGTCCGAAGCTGAAACTATGTCGACGGTTCAGTCGCACTTCATACAAACACATCATTCTCGGCATTTTTTTATGGACTATAGCCTGCTGCTCGCGACCTTCAAGCGTGCCCCACAAAGCCGTAAATTGCCGCAGCAACGGTTGCTCTACGACTGCCTGCGCAGCGCAATCCTCGACGGCACGATCGGTCAAGGCACTCGGCTGATGGCGAGCCGGGCGCTGGCCGAAGAGTTGGGCATGGCGCGTAATTCGGTTATCTATGCCTACGAACGTTTGGTCGACGAAGGTTTTGTGATCGCTACACGGCATGGCACGGTGGTGGCACGGGTCGGTATCGCACAGATGCCTCAGGCGCTTGAGCCGGCGGACGTATCCGTCGAGTTGTCGCGCCGTGTCCAGGGTTTGTATCGCGACCGGCAGAGGGGGGATGATACGGCCGCTTTTGTTTCGGGCGTGCCGGCGCTTGACGCTTTTCCGTTATCGCAATGGCGTTTGTGTATCGAGCGTGCCTGGCGCAGCATGAGCGCACGGCACCTGGGCTACGGCAATACCGAGGGACATCCGGCATTGCGCCATGCGATTGCCGACTATTTGAAGGTGTCGCGCGGTGTGCGTTGTAGCTTGAATCAAGTGTTTATCACCGACGGCACTCAAACCAGCCTCGATCTCTGTGCCCGTCTGCTGGCCGATACCGGCGACCATGCCTGGGTGGAAAATCCGGGCTATAACGGTGCCCGCGCCGCATTTCAGTCAGTCGGCCTGAATCTGGTGCCGGTGCCCGTCGATATCGATGGGATGGCGCCGCTTCGCGAGCAATGGCTGAGCCATCCGCCCAAGCTGATTTACATCACGCCATCGCATCAATATCCTTTGGGTTCGGTGCTCAGTCTGGAGCGACGTTTGCAGCTCATCGACGATGCGCGGCAGGCGGGAGCCTGGATCATCGAAGACGATTACGACAGCGAATTCCGTCGCGACGGGCCGCCTTTGTCCGCGGTGCAGGGTCTGCAGGCGGATGCGCCGGTTATTTATCTGGGCACCTTCAGCAAAACCTTGTTTCCCTCGCTGCGGCTAGGGTATATGGTGGTGCCGGCCCATTTGGCGGTGCCGATGAGCCGGGCAATGGATGAGATCGCGCGGCGAGGGCGCATGGTCGAGCAGGTGGCGCTGGCTGACTTTATGGAGAGCGGCCAGTTTGCGCTGCACTTGCGCCGAATGCGCCGTTTGTATGCGCAACGGCGCGATGCGCTACAGGCCGCCTTGCAAAAATATCTGCGCGAGGACATCACGATTTCGGGCGGCGCGGGTGGTATGCACTTGTCGGTGCGCTTGAATCTGGCGCTGGCCGACACCATCGTCAGCGCGGCGGCGCGCAAGCAAGGCCTGGTCGTATCCGCACTCAGCGCGTATTGCCTGCCTGATAGATGCGGCTACGGACCTGGGCAACCCTACAATGGTTTTGTCTTGGGCTACGCCGGTGTGCCTGCCGAGCAGATGGACAGTCAAGTCAAGCGTTTGGCGCAGATTATCGATGCCTTGCGCGATGCTTAGGCGTCGACCGCGGTGCCGCGGGCATCAATGCTTGAGCTGGGCGCGATGGGCCAGGTAAATGGATCGTGGGCCAAACGCCAGGCGAGAAAATCGGGTATCGGCATAGGTTTGGCCGCGTACCAGCCTTGCACAAAATCGCAGCCCAGGGCGACCAGTAAAGCCCATTCGCTGGCGGTTTCGGCGCCTTCAGCGACGACCGACAAGCCTAGCCGGTGTGCCAGCGAGATAATCGACTCCAGTAGCGTGGCGCCGTCGCTGTGCGGCTCGACGCCTTTAACAAAGGCGCGATCGATCTTGAGTTCCGAAACCGGCATCTTCTGCAAATAAGCCAAGGAAGAATGCCCCGTGCCAAAATCGTCAATCGACAGGGTGAAACCGGCCGTATGCAAATCCCGCAGCACACCGAGCATTACCGCCGGGTTATCCATCACGCCGCTCTCGGTGATTTCCAGGCGGATATAGGCCGGATCGGCGCCGGTTTCGACCGCCAGGCTGGCGGCGCGCTGCACAAACAGCGGGTCGCGTAAGTCGTGGGTCGACAAATTAACCGAAATCTGTAGCGGTTCGCCGCTGGTTTGCAGCCGGGCCGTCAGCCGCATCGCCTCGCGCAGCATCCAGTGGGTCAACTGTCCGATGCCGCCGATCTGTTCGGCAAACGGAATAAATTCAACCGGCTGTACCAGGCCGCGTACCGGATGCTGCCAGCGCACCAGCGCTTCGGCGCTGATCACACGACCATCGGTGGCTCGTACCTTGGGTTGCAGGTAAAGCCTGAGTTCGTCGCGTTCGACCGCCTGCCTGAGCGCGGACAGCAAATCCAGATCGGCGCGGCGCGCCGACTCATGGTCTATCGCATACTCGGTCCACTCGACGCGTTGATGACGGTTGGCATGTAAAGCGATTTCGGCGTTGCGCATCAGGGTCGACATGGTTTCGCCATGTTCGGGCGAGCGCGCGACGCCAATGGCCAGATCGACATCGATACGCTGATCGTCGACTTGCAGGGGGTCGGCAAAACTGGAACTGATTTCCTGGTGCAACACTTCGTCGCGATCGGGGTACGGCCAGATCAGGCAAAAGCGGTCGGCATGCAAGCGGCCCACCTGGGCCCCGGCGATGGCCGCCAGACGTTGCCCGGTCTTGATCAGGACGGCATCGCCGATCTCATGCCCGAGCAAGCCATTAATGGCCCTGAAGCGTTTGACGTTGAGCAATAACACCAGCGGTTGGATGCCTCGGCTGAGCAATGCGTCGCCGTCCAAACGCAGACGTTCACGGTTGGCCAAGCCGGTCAGCGGGTCGGTGTAGGCGCGTTCGCGTTCGGTCACAAGCTGGTTGAGCTTGGCCTGATCGCGTTCACGCTCCGCTTGCGCCAATTCCGCATGAATTTGTGCGGTCTGAATGCGCGCGCGCGCGCCGCTACTATGTAATTGATCGTATGCGATGCGATGCCGTGTCAGGTAATCGTAAGCCGCGTGCCAGTTTTCCAAGGCGGCGTGGGTGTCGGCCAGGCCGGAAAAGATTCTGACGGCATCGGCGGGACTGGAGGTAGGGAAACGATCCAGCAAGGCGGCTGCCTGCTCCAAATTGGCCAGCGCTTCGCCCAAGTGCCCACGGCCGCGTTCAATGTCGCCCAAAGCCCAGCCTAATCTGAGCTGCAACGGAACGTCGCTGATAAAAGCCGCGCCGCTGCGGGCTTCGCGGATGGCCGCTTCCGCTTTGAGCCAGTCGCCGGACATGGCATAAGCCTGTGCCGCCAAGGCCATAAACGAAGGTACGCTCGACACCTGCAAGCTGGTGCGTTTAATCGCATCGAGCTCGTTGCCGTTTTGCAGCAACGTTTCGATCAGGGCGACAGCTTGTTTATGCGCGCCGCTGGCGAGCAAGCTCGCGGCAAGGTTTTCGATCACGGCATGCAATAATGATTTGACATCATGCTTGAGCACCAGCGCATAAGATTGTTCGAGATAGCCGATGGCGCCGTCATTGTTGCCGTAGTCGTGCTGGGCATCGCCGATGTTCGACAAAATCATTGCTTCGCAATCGTAAAAACCATGCTCGCGCGCGATGGTCAATGCCGCAAAGTAATGTCGCAGCGAGATATCGAAGTGACCGGTCAAGGTCGAGTCCGACCCCAATGCATTATGGAATAACATCAGATCGAACGGTTCGTCGACCCGTTCCAGCTTCTTCAGGGTTGCGACGCCAATGGCATAACCGGCGTTGCCATTGCCGCGCCGGCTGTTGATAATTGACAGGCCGAACATGGCCCGTACCACGCCAAGCTGGTCGTCCTGTTGTTCGAAAAATTCGCTGAGCGCTTCCAAGGCAACTTCCGCTTCGTCGAAGTTACCTTGTCGTGCGTTGTAAATGGCGAGCGTGACGGCGGCATGTGCGGCAGCCAATGGGTCGCCCAGGGCGAGTGCTTGAGCATGCGCCTGCTCAGCCAGTTGGACTGACTCGAGCGGGGCGAAGATCTGAGAACGCCAAGCGCGAGTGATCAGTTCTTGTAATTCACTGGCGCGGTTCGACTCGTTGGAGTGCATCGGCTGACTCGGCATTGGGGTATTGCTTGATCCTTTTAGTCGGCACGGCAGAATTTAGGCATGCCACTTGGCGAAAATCTCGGTGGCCGCTACCACTAAACCCGATTGTGCCATTTGCCTTGTCTGCTGTGGGGCCAATTTACGGCAAACCGGCTTAGGGTTTAAAACGCGCCGTTTTTATCCCGGCCGCCAGTGGTTTGGCGACGGTGACGCATTTTTGCCCGGGATCCGCCGCCCGACTGTCAAAATACAACTCCAAAATCCGCGGTGGCGTGAATTTCCTGTTCTTTTCCGCCCGCCTACGTCCGAAATCGACTTTCTCCATCAAATAGTCGTCAATCGAGGGCATGTTCCGTGTACATTTCTTCCCATTCCGTCCCAAGAGCACCGTTCCATGCGGAACGAAAGCTTTATCCCCGGCAAAGACGCCTCGCTTGAATCCACTATTGCTACCATGCAGCAAAAGTTGGCTGCACGCGGTTTTAAGGTTGAAGAGACATCCTGGTTCAACCCGGTCGGAAATATTGGGTCGGTGCATCTACGTGACGAAACCCAGACCTGGATGCCCGTCAAACGTCGGTGACCACCCGCGCCCGCGACCTATTCCAGCAAGCCCTTCAGCGCATGCGCCACAGCGGCTTTATCGTTGTGCCCAATGTGTGCCGCATCGGGAAACAGCTCAAACAGCCGGGGATGCGCATTTTCCATCACATGGGGTCTGCCGGCGACACGCAGCATCTCCACATCGTTGAGATTATCGCCAAATGCCAATACCTGCGGCGCGTCGATCTCCAATTTTTCCATCAGCATTTGCAATGCGACACCTTTGGATACGCCGGGCGCCATGATTTCCAGGCAGCGTGCATCGGTGTAGGCAAGTGCTGCGACATGGTTCGGATACTTCAGATGAATCGCCGCTTCGATTTGCGCGAGTACTTCGGGTTTGCCGAACAGCAGAATTTTCTCGACGTTTTCGCCGTCGAAGCGAGACAAGTCTTCGAGCCGATATTGGAAACGGGAATTATGGTGACCCCACAGCATCGCAGTCGGGCGATCAACCAGCCACTCGGTGGGTGTGAAAACCTGCGGCATGATGTCGTACTCCAGGGTTAATTGGAGTAGTTCGCGTGTCAGTTGAGCCGGAATGTTTTTCTGGTAGATGGCCTGATCGAGGGTATCGTGAATTCGCGCGCCATTGGCCGAGACGATAAATGCATTGATCCCGAGCAGTTCGCGGATGCCCTGCACGTCGATATAGTGACGGCCGGTGGCGAGTGCAATGACATGACCACTCGCGTCGAGTGCGCGGAAGGTCTGAATCGTGATGTCGTCGAGTCCCTGACGGTCATTCAATAAGGTACCGTCAAGATCGGTGGCAATGAGATGACGCATATAAGATCTCGGTAAGAGTGATGACAGGCGGTAATGATAAGCGATGAGTGGCGAAAGCCGGCAGAAGCGGACTCAAAGCATGCCCGCGCCATGTGTGGCGCGCACTGGAATGCCGGCTGGGTCGAAATGATCCAGGCAATGCACGTTAATGCCGAAATGGTCGGGTGTGACGCGTTTGCGGTGGAAAGTATAGATGCCGCAGGTCTTGCAGAAGAAATGATGTGCCGTCTGCGTATGAAACTGGTATTCGCTGAGCGATTCGGCGCCGGCCAGCAGAGTGAAGTTGCTTTCGTGCACCTTGACCATCAGCGCATTCTTCATCCGGCACAGCGAGCAATCGCAGGTAGTCAACTCAGGGAAGTCGGTCGTGATCTCAAACCGGATCGCGCCGCAGTGGCAGCGGCCGGTATAACGCTGTAAAGGTCGCGGAGCTTGCTGTGCCATCCTCGAAAATTTCCTGTGCAGGTCGGGTGCTGGGTCCGCCGGGATCGGGCCAATCTCGTGATTCGAACCGGGAGTCGGATCTGGCGCGGCGTCAGGTCTGCACCGGCGGCTGCCGCGCCAACCTGCCGCGCCAACCTGCTTAAGACCCGCCAATCTATCTTGACCGATCTGAAGCGGGTTTTCTTAAGCGGGTCTATCGGCAAACCTGGGTTTAATACTCGCCCATAAAATCACGTTTACCCAGTTCCACGCCGTTATGACGCAAGATCGCGTAGGTGGTGGTGATATGGAAGAAGAACTGCGGCAGGCCATAACTCAACAGATACGATTGCCCGGTGAATTTCTTTTCCTTCGGGGTGCCTGGGCGTGTCACGATTTCGCGTGCTTCGTTGCCATCGATTTGTTCCGGCTTGATGCTGCCGATAAATCCAAGGGTTTCGCTCAGGAGTGCTTGCAGGTCGGCAAACGTTTGTTCGGTGTCCGGATGCTTGGGCACCTCAATACCGGCCAGACGGGCCGAGATACCACGGGCGAAATCATTGGCGATTTGTACTTGGCGCACCAGCGGGAACATGTCGGGGTACAGCCGTGCCTGCAGCAGCGCGTTCGGGTCGATATTTTTTGCGACAGCGTGATCTTCCGTTTTGCGCAAAATGGCACTGACGCTGGTCAGCATTTGGGTCAGAACCGGGACGGAGCTGGCGTAAAGAGAGATGGCCATGGTACTTCCTTAGCTGATAGGGTGCTGCGGTTGGGTTAACGTCGCATGATTATAGACACTATCGGACGCGAGTGTGATGGGTGGCGTTTGCCAGGCCGTTGTGCTGTTTAATCCATGCGCACAGACCTTCGCTTGGTGCGAGCCCTTACTCTCGGGCGAGGTCGAACGCGGCATCACGGCAATAAACGGCAGGTTCAGCATCCGTGCGAAATCCGCTTCGGACACGGCGGTGGAGCCGCTGGAAGCTTCGATCACCGCTCGTCTTTGAAGTACCACTGAAGGTCCGAAAAGGCGGCCAATTGCAGCAAAAACCCTTCATGCTCCGGCATGAGCCTTATTCAGGAGTACCAGGATAGTGGGCGAATGCGTCGGCAATAAAATCGATAAACACGCGCATCCGGGGCGGCATATGGGTACGGCTGGCGAATACCGCGTACAGGTCGATAGGTTCTCCGGAAAAGTCAGCCAGGCATTCGACCAGCCGTCCTTCACGCAAATCGCTTTCGATGTCCCACAAGCCTTTCAGGCCGATACCTTTGCCCAGCATCACCCAGTCGTACAAAACCTCACCGCTGGTGGTCGCAAGTGAACCGCTGACCTTGAGCGTCGAAGGTTGCTCATCGTACATGAAGGTCCAGGTATTAAACACGCGCCGGCCCCGTATCAAGCACAGGCAGTTGTGCTGGAGCAATTCTGCGGGATTCATGGGTGTGCCGTGCTGGGCGAAGTAAGCCGGCGTTGCGCACACTACGCGACGGCTTGCCAACAGCTTGCGCACTATCACACTGGGATCGTCCGGCATGCCGACGCGCAATGCGACATCAAGTTCGTCGTCGACCACATCGAAACCCGCATCCGACAGCACCAGTTGTACGGCAACGCCAGGAAAACGTTCGCTGAAACGGGCAATCAGCGGGGCCACCAGGCGCCGTCCGATTTGCATCGGCGCGCCGACGCGCACCATGCCGCGAGGTTCTTTGCCTTGAGTGGATGCTTCGGCTTCGGCTTCGTCGACATCCGCGACGATTTGCAGGGCGCGTTCATGGAGTAGGCTGCCTTCATTGGTCAGCATGAAGCGGCGGGTGGTCCGGGTGAACAAGCGCACACCCAGCCGGGTTTCCATGGCGCTGAGGCGGCGGCTCAGAATCGAGGCCGAGCTGTTCAACCGGCGTGCGGCTTCCGATAAGCCGCCTGCGGCCACTAAATGGGTGAGTAACCGCAGATCACTGATTTCATCCGACATAAAAGCCTCATTTTTGCTTTATATGGAAAGATACTATGAAAAATACCGGTGTTATATCGGGTATTTTTCACTGTTATCATTGTTTTTGTCAAATATAGATCAAAAAGGAGCTGTCATGCGTGCACTGAGATTCGACCAATTTGGAACCCCTTCGGTATTGCAACTGAGCGAGATCGCAGCGCCCCTGGCCGATGCGCATAACGCCGTGGTTGCGGTCAAAGCGGCCTCGATCAACCCTTCGGATGTGCGTAATGTGGCCGGCCGTTTTGCGCAAACCCGTTTGCCGCGCACGCCCGGCCGCGATTATTCCGGGGTGGTGGTGGATGGCCCCGTTGAATGGCTCGGTGTTGAAGTGTGGGGTACCGGTGGCGATACCGGTTTTACCCGTGACGGAACGCATGCCGAATTGATTGCGGTACCGATTGCCAGCCTGCGTCGCAAACCCTCGACGCTGTCGCATGCGCAGGCCGCTTCGATCGGTGTGACCTTTATGGCCGCCTGGTGCGGGGTGGTGGAATATGCCGGCTTGCGCGCCGGTGAAACGCTGGTGGTCATCGGTGCCAGCGGCGGTGTGGGTGGGGCCGCGGTGCAAATCGGCAAATGGCTGGGCGCGCGCGTGTTCGGGGTCGATCGTTCGACCCCCGACCCCGACGCGCCCGTGACAAAAATGGCGGATCGAATTATTACGCCGGGGGTCGAACAGGCCGCCGCCGCGATTCGTGAGTTGACGGGTGGCCGGGGTGCCGAGGTGGTGCTCGATTGCGTCGGCGGGCCGATGTTCGAACCTTCGCTGGCGATGCTGGCGCCGCGCGGCCGGCTGTCGGTGCTGGCGTCGCCGGGCCAGCGCCGGGTCGGTTTTGATCTGCTCGATTTTTATCATAACGAAAGCCAGCTATTCGGCGTCGACACGCTGAAGCGCGATCTGCTTGCTTCGGCAGAAGTCCTGACGGCAATTACCCCCGGTTTTGAAGACGGTACGTTCCAGGCGCCGGTGATTCATAGTGTGGTGTCGTTGGCCGATGCGGCCGCAGCCTATAGCCAAGTCGAAGCCGGTGCCCGCGGCCGGGTGGTGTTGTCACCGGAACTGGTTTAAACCGAGACGCTCATGCAAATCCGCCGCGATGGTTTAGGTTTTATCGTTTTCCTGGGGGCGCTGTCGGCCTTGCCGCCACTGGCAATCGATATGGGCCTGCCGGCGTTGACCGCGATCCAGGCCTCGTTTCAAGTGCCGGCCAGCCTGGCCGGCCTGACCCTGAGCCTATTTGTGGCGGGCTTTGCAACCACTCCGTTGGCTTATGGGCTGCTGTCCGATCGTTATGGGCGCAGGCCGGTTTTGCTGCTCGGCATGGTGTTGTTTGCGCTGGCGGGTCTGGCGTGTGCCGTGGCACCGTCGATCGGGACCTTGTTGTTGGCGCGACTGATGCAGGGTGCCGGCGCCGGCGCGGGCGCCACCATTGCGTTTGCGGTGGTGCGCGATTTGTTCGACGGGGCGGCGATGCGCAAACGCCTGTCCATTATCACCATGGTGGTGAATACCGCGCCAATGATTGCGCCCAGCCTGGGCGCCGGTCTTTTGGTGCTGGGTGGATGGCGCAGCATGTATGCATTGCTGGGCGTCGGCGGGATCGGCTTGGTGCTGGCCATCGTGTTCGGCTTTGAGGAAACCCGGGTGCAACGCGCGGCGTCTATTCCCATGTGGCAGGATGTGCAGCGTGGCGTGAGTCTGTTGATGGTGCGTCGCGGCAGCCTGGCCTACACCGCAATCTATAGTTTGAGTTTTGCTTCGATGTTTGCCTACGTGGCCGCTTCACCGCTGGTGCTGATCGGTGTTTTCAAAGTTCCGGCGGCACTCTACGCCTTGCTGTTCGCCTGCACGGCGCTGGGTATTGTCAGCGGCGCTTTTTTTTCCGAGCGCTTGAGTCATAGGTTCAAGCCGGATAACGTGATTCGCCTGGGTTTGTTGCTGGCCTTGGCCGGGCCGTTGGGGGTGGGTGCGCTGATGTCGAGTCACCAGAGCGGCTGGCTGACAATGATGCCTTTGCTGGTGCTGGCGACGTTCGGTTATGGCCTGATCGCCCCGGCGGCTTCCCATGCGGCGCTGTCGCCCGTGCCCGAGGCGGCGGGCTTGGTGGCGGCACTGATGACCTCCTTGCAGATGTTATGCGGTGCGGTTGGCAGTGCGCTGGTGGCGTTTCTGTTTGTGCGGTGGCATGCTTGGGCTATGGTTGACGTCATGCTGGGTTTTGGCGCAGCTTCGCTTGCGGTGCACAGCACCCTGCCGTGGTTGCGCTCTGCGGCTGCCTGACAATTTTGCGCATCGATGAAGCTGCACGCAGAGCGGCCAATCGCACTACAATCCGGCTGAAGACCGACTTATGCCTGCTAGCCGATGACTGCCTTGATACCCGACCCCGTGCTTGATTCCATGCCTGACTCCGTACCCATTTCCACACCTGACTCCGAGTTCAAGCCGACGCCATCGGCGCGGGTCCCGACGCGTCTCGAACTATTCCGCAATTTTGCGCTGGTGGGACTGACCGGTTTCGGCGGCGTGTTGCCTTGGGCGCGCAGGATGATCGTTGACCGCGAGCACTGGTTGACGGATCGCGAGTTTGCCGAACTGCTGCCGCTGGCGCAACTGCTGCCCGGCCCCAATGTGGCGAATATCGCGACCATCTTGGGCCGCCGTTATCGCGGCGTCACGGGGTCGGCGGTGGCGGTGTTCGGTCTATATCTCTTTCCGACCATCATTACCATCTTGCTCGGTTATGCCTATCAGCGCTGGAGCGATTCCCCCATCATGCACCGGCTGCTCAACGGTCTGATGCCGGCCGCCGCCGGCTTGATGATCGCGACTGCGCTGAAATTGGTCGTCAGCCTGCCACGCGACATCCAGTCGCTGGTGCTGGTCTGCATCACCTTTGCCGCGGTGGGGCTGCTGAGCTTGCCCCTGCTTGCAGTACTGGCTGTGCTCGCGCCGCTGGCGACTTGGTTGGCTTGGCGTAAGCCGGCCGTGCGGAGTTGATGCCGATGTGGACGACTTTGCTTGAGCTGCTGTTGCATGGTGCGGTCTGGTCGATGCTGGCGGTCGGCGGTTCCAATGTGACACTGGCGGATATCCAGCGTTATACGGTTGAGACGCGTCACTGGTTGACCGCTGCTCAATTTGTCACGTTCTATTCAATTACGCAGGCAGCACCCGGACCGAACGGCATGGCTGTGGCGCTCATCGGTCTGCAGGCGGCAGGCTTGCCTGGTGCTTTGGTTTCGACGCTGGCGAATTGCGTGCCGTCATCTTGCATTGCTTTTTTTGTCGGCGGTTGGGCCGAGCAACATCGCGAGGTACGCTGGGTAGTTGCCGTGCGCCGTGGACTGGCGCCCGTGACGGTCGGTTTGCTCGGCTCGGCCAGTTTTGTGCTGGCGCGCGAGATCGACATCAATGCCACGCGCATCGGCTTGACGCTGATTTGCGCGGCGATTGCTTTTCGCAGCAAACTCAACCCGATCTGGCTGGTACTCACCGGGGCCTTGCTAGGGTTGTCGGGTGTCATGTAGATTGTGTCTGATGCCGGCGATCTGGCGCATGGCCGGCGCACCCCCATGTTTGGAGAGAACACATCATGATCGACGCCGCCGATTTTCCGGAAAACCTGCTATTGACACCCGCCAGCGCGGCCGATTTCGAACTGCTGGTCGGCCTGCGCATCGAAGCCATGCGCGAAAGCCTCGAACGTATTGGCCGCTTCGATCGCGCCCGGGCGCGGGAACGATTTCTTAAGGGCTTTGCGCCCGAGCATACCCGGCATATCGAGGTCGGTCCAAACCGGGTCGGCTTCGTCGTGGTGAAGCCGCTGGCGGGTGCCCTGATGCTCGACCATCTCTACATCCACCCGGGGTTCCAGGGCTACGGCATTGGCGCGGCGGTGCTGGAGCGTATTTTCGCTGAGGCCGATGCGGATCATTTGCCGATACGTGTTACCGCACTGAAAGAAAGCGATTCAAACCGGTTTTACCTGCGACATGGCTTTGAAAAAATTGATGAAGAGGAATGGGATATCCATTATCTGCGTGCCGCAAAAATGCAGTACTGCCGCAGCGAAAGTTAAGCGGCGGCGCGCGCCGCTTCCGGGTGAGGTTTTAAAGTCCCTGAATTAAAGTCCCTCACTCACCTGTTTCGGGAACAGCAACTCGCTGTGGGTAAGCTGCCCGGGTACCACGCCGTGACCCCATGCGACATTCCAACTCGGGCCTGCGGCGCCGCCCAACTGGCGTTTCAGTTGAGCCATTTTGCCGGGCATCACGGGTGCCAGCAAATCGGCCGCGATACGCAACCCCTCAGCCAGCGTGTACAACACAGTATCGAGGCGATGCGCCTGCTGCGGCAGTTTGGCCAGCGCCCAGGGCTCGGTTTGCGCCACATATTGGTTGAGCTGGCGCACAAATTCCATCACGCGCTCGACTGCTTGCGCCACTTTCATTTCGTCCACCAGTTCCAGGACGCGAGCGGGCAAGGTGTCGGCAAGCGCGATCAATGCCTGCTCGGCCGCTTGGTAGTCGTGCGGCGCGGGGATCGCGCCGGCCCGATATTTATGCATCATGGCCAGGCTGCGTGCGGCCAGATTGCCCAAGTCGTCGGCCAGGTCCCGGTTCAAGCGTTGCTCGATCACGGCGTTGCTAATGATGCCATCCAGACCGAAGCTGACTTCTCGCACCAAGGTATAACGCAAGACATCGGTACCGTAACGCTCGGCGGCTTCAAGAGGATCGACTCCATTGCCCAGCGATTTACTCATCTTGCGGCCATCGGCACCGAGCAAATGCCCCGATACATGCAAGCGTTGATAGGGTTGAATGCCGATCGCGGCCGCCATGCTCAGCCAGAACAGCGTATGGGTGCGCAAGATATCTTTGCCGATCACATGGCGGGCCGCCGGCCAGAAACGGCGGTAGGCCTCGCCATCGGGATAGCCCAGCGGCGAGATATAGCTCAGCAGCGCGTCGAACCAGACGTAGGTGACATGAGCTTCATCCCAGGGAATCGGGATGCCCCAGCTCAAGCGGCTGCGCGGCCGGGAAATACTGAGGTTGCCGATGGGCTCCTCCAGTAGTTGCAGGATTTCATTACGATAACGCGCGGGCTGGATCAAGTCCGGATGGGTGTACAGATGCGTGCGTATCGTTTCGCGATATTTCTCCATGCGGAAAAAATAATTGGCTTCGCGGCGTACCACCGGCGGGTCGCGGTCTTCGGGCAGTTTGCCGTCGACCAGCTCCTTGTCGGTGACAAACCGCTCCTGTCCGATCGAATACAGGCCTTCGTAGTCAGCCAGGTAAATGTCATCTGCCGCATAAAGTTGCGCGAGAATTGCGCTGACTACCTGTTGGTGCGCCGCATCGGTGGTCCTGACAAAATGATTGGGCGTGACATCGAGACGCAGCCAGGCATCCTGGAACAAGTGTGCGTTGCGGTCGACAAAATGCTGAAGCTCTTCGCCGGAAGCTTGAGCGGCCTTGGCGATTTTCTCGCCATGTTCGTCGGCGCCCGTCAGAAAAAATACCTCGTCGCCGGCAGCCCGAAAATAACGCGCCATCACATCGGCATGAATACTGGCATAAGCATGCCCCAGATGGGGCCGGTCGTTTACATAATAAATCGGCGTCGTAATGTAACGGCAAGACATAAGATGGGGCTCCACAAATAAAAAAAGGACGCTCAATGGCGTCCTTTTTTGAAAAAACAATACCTCAGCGCCTGGGGGGAAAGTATTCCAGGTTCATTCGCATCGAGAGATTCAGGTGCTGGGTCATGGCGCTAGGTTGCCGAGGTCTTGGTTTGGGGTGAGGTGGGGTACGTGCCAAAAGTTACATTGCTTGATATCGCACGTCGGCCAGGGTTTGAGCATAGCAGACCCTGGCCGGCTTGAGAAGTCGGTCAACTCAGTCGACCGATTCAAGCGCTTACGCCAATTGGCGCTCGCGCCGCACCCAGCGTGCGGGGTTACGCGGTAAGGTCAACATGATCACCAGCGTCAACACGATCAACACCGGAAAGATCATCATGCTGCCTTCAGGGCCGACCGAGCCGCCGCTTAGCCAGGCAGGACCTGCCGCATGGGACAGCATCCAAGTACTGCTGGCCACCTGGCCGCTGTCGTTCGCACCGAACACGAACGATTCGCTCCAATCCCAGGCTGCATGAAAACCAAGCGCCCACCACAAGGAACCGGTACGCCACACCGAAAGACTGATCACCATGCCGAACAGGCCGGCCGCGATCAGACCGGCGGGACTTTCCCCAGCGTTATGTCCGTGGGCGGAGCCGAACAGCAAGGACAACAGGATGGCTGCGATAAATGCGTTGGTCCCACTGGCGAGAGTGAAAAAGGCGTAACCGCGGCAGACGAGTTCTTCGAACAAGGCCACCAAGGCGAAGGCTACGGCCCACAGCAATCCTGATTTGATCACGGCCAGGGTTCCTATGGCAGAGAACTCGATAGTCACGCCATGAGTCAGCAATAATAATCCCATCATGCCGCTGAGCAAAATCACTCCGCACACCACACCTTGCAACAGGTGCGCCACGCGTCGTGGTGCCCGCAGGCCATAATCCAGCCACGATTTTTTATCGAACAGGCTCATCACCTTGGTCGCAATCAATACCGCTCCCACCGTCATGCATTCACCGACGATGGTGTGGCCCGGCGTCATAGCCTCGGAACCGGGAGCAGGATGATGGAATAGATGGTGCAAGACAAAGCCGCCCGCGGCCACCAAGCCGATCGTAATCATAAAAAACAGCAATGCCGCCCAGCCGGCACGCAGGCCGTTGCGGCCGATCCAGATTTTTTTGAAGCGTGAACCGGCCGATGGCCGAGCAGGGGGAGTAGGGGAATACGGTGCAGTGGGCGCAGCGGGATGAGTTTGCTCTGAGGCGCCGCGATATTCGGCTGATTCGGTCACTGGTTGTCTCCGGTTTTTGACTGGATTATCCGCCTTGTCATGGTGATCTCGACAGATTTGTCTCGGAATACTAGCCTGTGCTGAAAGGTCGAAGCAAGCACAACAAAATCAAATCGGTATCGATGGACTGCCTCCACTGCCGGCCTACAGTCAAACCAACTCATGCAAGCACCGTTAGTAAAATCGGCGCTTGCATTGAGTGCAACCCGGGCATATTGCGAAACTTCTAATCGCCGAGCGATTCATGGACCGCGATTGCACCGCGCTTCCAATAACTCGCGGCGCGGATCCGCGATTTATGGACTCCGCGTTCGGTGACCAAATGCGTGTGAATCGAGCGCATTACCGCCGCTTCTCCGGCAGCCCAGACGTAACCTTCGCCGGCGGGTAATTGCAGCTTTCGCACCGCGGTTTCCAGCGGATCGGGTTTACCGTTGCGCCGAATCCAGATGATCTCGGTATTGGTCCGGCTCTCGAAGCCGAGTTGCGCGTGGTCGCCATCTACCTCCAGTACCGCGATCACGCGCGGGCCGGCGGGCAACTCTTCCAAGCGCCGTCCCACTGCCGGTAAGGCGGTCTCGTCGCCGATCATCAGGAACCAGTCGAAGCCGGTTGGGATTACGAATGAACCCCGCGGCCCACCGATGCCCAAGCGGTCACCGGGTTTGGCATGGGCGGCCCAACTCGCAGCGGGTCCTTCGCCGTGCAGCACGAATTGGATCTCCAGTTCCTGCGCGGCGGCGTCGTACCGGCGCGGTGTGTAATCGCGGGCGATCGGACGCGGTCCGCTGTCCGTCATGCGAACCCCTTCAGGGCCGATGATGGGCAGCACAGGCTCGCTTGCGCCCGGTTGCGGGAAAAATAATTTGACGTGATCGTCAAATGAAGCGGAAACGAAATCGTTGAGATCGTCCCCGGTAAACGTGATGGAAAGTAAATGCGGTGCGACGAGACGGGTACGACGCACTTGCAGCAGACGCATCTTGAGCGGATGGCGTATGCGTTGAACAGTCAGATCGGGTGCATGCATAGTGGAAACCTTAAAAATGAGGGGGTGCTCAGTTGGTGTTGATCTCGTCAGTCGCCCGCGCCAGGATGGCGGCGATGCGCTGTTGCTCGTCGTGGCCGGCTTCGCTTTTCATCATCAGCGCGCGTTTGAGTGCCCTGCGTGCTTCGACAAAAATGGGCAGCCACCCGGCGTTATCTTCGGGCGAGCCGTCCTCCGAGACGGCGCCGCGAAAATACTTCATTTTTTGCGCCATATGTGACAGTCCGGCGAAGAGTTCGTCGACGCGGGCCTTCATCGAAGCCAGATAAGCCACGCCTTCGGGAGCCAGGCTGTAGGATTTTTTGTTGCTATCCAACGTGACGTTGGCATAACCGAGTTCTTCGATATACGTCAGGGCCGGGTAGACCATGCCGGGGCTGGGACTATAAAAACCTTCGGTGCGCGTATGCAAGGCCTTGATCAATTCGTAGCCATGACTCGGGCGCTCTGCCAGCAACGCCAGCAATAACAATTGCAGGTCGTCCGAAGAAAATTTGCGACCGCGCATAAAGTTACCGCCGCCGTCCGAACCACCGCCCGACGAACGGCCGCCGCCATGACCGCCATGCCCCCGGCCGCCGCCGTGACGTTCGCCGCTGTGACAATGACGGGCTCGGCGCGAATGCTCGTGGTGAGCGTCAGCGTCGTATTCATGACCGGGTTCATGCTGTTGGCCAAAATCGTGGCTATGATGATGAGCGCCGCCGTGACGACGGACATGGTCGTGGCTATGGCCATGACGATGCAGGGCATGGCCCGAAAAAACCTGATGTAAGAAATGTCTCATGATGTCCTTTTGTATCGTAAGATGTATCTTAAGATATATCGTAAGTACGGACTTGTCAACCTGGAGATTTCAGGTAATGCGGCGGCTTACCGCCGGATCCGGCGCCGAGGCGAGATCATGGCGATTCGCCCCTGTGCCCTGCATAGCGAGTTCGGGGTTCTTTCACATTGAGTAAGTAGGTGCTTAATTGAAGTGCTTAAGCTCCTCATATCTGAGAAAATGACGCGTCGCAATTTCACGTAGATAGTCGTGTATCCAAATGGATTTCGCTCCAATTCAGGAAAATAAATGAAAAAGCTACTCTCTGGCGCTGTGCTGCTGGGCGCTGCTACTTTAGGTTCCGCCGTTTGCGCGGCGCCGCTGAACTATCCGGCGACACCCAGGATCCCGGTGGTGGATACCTATTTCGGTACGCCGGTGACCGATAACTATCGCTGGCTTGAGTCGACCGGCAGTGCGGAGGTCAAAACCTGGATTGCCGCACAAAACGCTTTGACGCATAACGTGCTCGACGCACTGCCGCAGCGTGCGGCACTGAAGCAGGAATTGCTCGGCATGATCGGGGGCGACCGCGTATCGCGCGGTCATTTTGTTTTTGCCGGCGGCCAAGTATTTGGTCTGAAGTTCCAGCCGCCGAAAAATCAGGCGATGATTGTCGCGTTGAATGCGAGTGCCGATCCGAAGTCCGAGCATGTCGTGATCGATGCCAACCAGATCGACCCGACCGGCAAGACCGCAATCGATTGGTTTGTGCCGTCGCTGGACGGTAAACGTATCGCCGTGTCGTTGTCGAAAAACGGCAGCGAAGACGGCACGCTCTATCTGTACGATACCGCCAGCGGCAAGCAGTTGCCGGATGTGGTGCCGCGCGTTCAGTATCCGACGGGCGGAGGCAGTGTGGCGTGGACTGCCGACGGCAACGGTTTTTACTACACCCGCTATCCCCAGGGTGACGAACGGCCCGCGGCGGATGCCAATTTCTATCAGCAAGTCTATTTCCACAAGCTGGGCACGACGGCGGCACAAGATACGTATGTGATCGGCCGCGACTTCCCGCGCATTGCGGAAATCGCCTTATCGACCAGTGAAGACGGCAAATATGTGTTGGCCGACGTATCCAACGGCGATGGCGGCGAACATGGTTTGTTTCTGCATGGCGGGGATAGCGACTGGATGCGGATTGCCGACTATACCGACGGTTTCCGCTCGGCCGAATTCGGTCGCGACGGCCGGCTGTATGCCCTGGGCTTGAAAGGCTCGCCGCGCGGCAAGCTGGTCGCGCTCACGCTCAATGCACCGGCGGGTGGTCTGCCTGCGGCCCCGGTGGTGGTGCCTGAATCCGATGGCGTGATTCAAGGAATAACGGCTACCAGGAACCGGCTCTATGTCGATTACATGGTGGGCGGTCCGTCGGAATTACGAGTTTTTACACTGGCCGGAAAATCGCTGGGGCAACTCGGTGCCGAGCCTATCTCCACCGTTGCGATCGGCACGCGCCTGGCCGGCGACGCGATCTTGTTCGGCAGCGAAAGCTACGTCAAAGCGTTTGCCTGGTATGCCTACAATCCTGACGTTGCGGCGGCCAAGCCGGTCAAGACCGAGTTGTCCGACGCACCGGTGTTTGCGCTCGACGGCGGCATGCCCGGGGTTGACGTGGTGCGCGAATTTGCCGTGTCGAAGGATGGCACCAAGGTGCCGGTCACAATCCTGTACAAGAAAGGCACCGAGCTTAACGGCAGCAACCCGACGCTGTTGACGGGCTATGGCGGTTACGGCGTGTCGGTCAGCCCGGTCTTTGCGCGGCGTTATGTATTCTGGCTGCGTCATGGCGGTGTGCTGGCCGTGGTTAATTTGCGCGGCGGCGGCGAATATGGCGAAGCGTGGCACATGGCCGGCAATCTGACCAAAAAGCAAAATGTCTTCGATGACTTTATCGCTGCTGCACAATTGCTGCAAAGTCGGCATTACACCTCGCCGGATAAGCTCGCGATTCTCGGCGGCAGCAATGGCGGTCTGCTGATGGGCGCGGTCACCGTGCAGCGGCCTGAGTTATTCCATGCAGTGGTCAGCATGGTGGGAATCTACGACATGCTGCGGGTTGAAGATACCTCGAACGGCGCCTTTAACGTGACCGAATTCGGCACGGTTAAAGACCCGGCGCAGTTCGCGGCGCTGTATGCTTATTCGCCGCTGCACCATGTCAAGGACGGCACCGCCTATCCGGCCATCCTGTTTACCACGGGTGAGCACGACGGCCGGGTCGATCCGTGGATGTCGTACAAAATGGCGGCGCGAATGCAAGCGGCCAATCCTGAGGGCCAGCCCGTGCTGTTGCGTGTGGCCGCCGACGCCGGGCATGGCATCGGTACGTCTTTGGCTTCGTTGATCGACCAGGATGCGGATATCTTTTCGTTCCTGTTTAATCAATTGAACATGCACTAAGATTGTCGTTCAACGATCCTGCGGCGGTCCGATATCCATCGATCGCCGCGGGAACTGCGGCATCGGATACGGAGCGTGAAATGAACCATAAAGCCTTGGCCCTGGCGAAGATCCTGATACGTAATTTCGACCAAGCCGAACTGCTGCACGAACACCGGCCGCCGTTGTACGATACGCTGTGCGCGCGCTTGGCGAAAGGCACGGCGGCGAGTAAGCTGGGTGCCAGTATCGATATTGTCGCGCCCGGCAAACTGTCTTGCCCTTACCATTTTCATTATGCCCAGGAAGAGATGTTTGTCATCCTTGAGGGCCATGGCACGCTGCGTGTCGCGGGAGAAATGCTGCCGCTTAAAACCGGTGACGTGATTTTTGTGCCGCCGGGGCCTGAATATCCGCATCAACTGATCAATACCTCGGATGCACCCCTGAAGTATTTATCTGTCAGTACCCGTGAACAGCCCGAAATCTGTGAGTATCCCGATTCGAACAAATATCTGGCTTACGTGTCGAGCGGTGAAGCCCGGTCTTTTGACGTGATTCAACGCAGCGAAAACAGTCTCGACTACTGGGATGGCGAGGCTTAGACCTAGTGAGGCAGCGCTTGCCGACACAAAAAGCATGACCTTGATCCAGGAGCTTATGCCATGGTTTCCCAAACGGATTTTGACGCCTTTATCGAAATGGCATGGAACGACCATGCCGATCAACCCGAAGTCGTCGCCGAGCGGCTGCAGCAGTCGCTGGCATCGATTGAAGAGCCGCAACGGATTGCGCCTTATGCCCGGTTGGTGACTCATGTATTCGGTGAACATCTGGCACGCTGGAATGACGGCATCACCTTGCTGGAATCGATTCGGCACTGCAGCGGCTGGCATGATATTCCGGCAGATCACGACACGCTGAAACGCAATGTTGCCGCCTTGCATTACGCTGCGGGCAACCCCGCAGCGCTCGCGGGTCTTGCCGCCGAAGACCGGGTAACCGCCTTGGCTATCGCGACGTCCGCCCTGATGGGGCAAAACGATTATGCCGGCGCCATCAACAGCTTTGAACAAGCTGTGCAACAGGCCGATCCCGGTTGGGCTGCTTCTTCTCCCGCTTTCCGTGCGCTTGCCGTCGGCGGCAATAATCTGGCCTGCGGGCTGGAAGAAAAAAACGACCGGGATGAAATTCAGTCGCAAGGTATGGTGTCAGCCGCTACCGCGGCTCTGAAATACTGGACGCTGGCGGGCACCTGGTTGCAACAAGAGCGAGCGGAATATCGTTTGACCCGCAGTTTGCTGAAAGCCGGCAGAAGTGTGGAAGCGGTGGCTCATGCGCAGCAGTGTATTGCGATCTGCGCGGCAAATGGCGCCGCACCGTTTGAACATTTTTTCGGTCATGCCGCGCTGGCAATGGCGCAACGCGCTAATCACGAAACCGCCTTGTTTCAGGCCTCCCGGGTGCAAGCCTTGCATTTTTACGCACAGGTGCCGGCGGATGAACAAGTGTGGTGCGCGACGGATCTGACCGCGCTGGAAGACTGAGCGGCATGCACTTTTAACGGGATTTTCCGTGAAAGATACGCGCATGGGCATGGCACCTCGGGTGACCGTGCCGCTTTCCTTTTGTTGATTGGTATGGCAGCTATCTGGACTCGGAATTCGAACCCGACCTGATTCCTCCTGTATCCTGGATAGCAGTGACGCTGGGTAGAGGTCCGGCAGGCATTCAGTATAAGTCGAATTTAGTTAGCTAGACAATCATATATCGAAAGATACTCGATTGTGCTGTTCTTCATCCAGGATCGGGGTACAGTCAATGCGGGAGCCGATGGCGGCGCTGGTTGGCATAACCGCCGGGCCGGTGAAATGCCGTGCTTCCGACGACTGGCCTGCGTCATGCGGCAAACCGGCCTCGGGTTCGGGAACAAACCGGGCCCGGCTAGCTCTGATAATCAAAGGGATGGGATATACACCGAAGATGCCGCCGGGTGGGGCGGAAAGCCTGATTTTAATCATCAACCAGGAGTCACTATGTTTCCGGAATACCGCGAACTGATTTCCAAGCTGAAGGCGCAGGACGGCCATTTTTCCCGGCTTTTCGATAAACACAACGAGATCGACCAGAAGCTGCAGAATATGGCCGCCGGCACCGAGCCCGGTACCGATATTGAAATCGAAAAATTGAAAAAAGAAAAACTTCGACTCAAGGATGAGCTTTACGCGATTCTGAAAAGCAACTGATTTGAAACAAGCTTCTCGGGGTGCGGCGTGCGAGTTCGGGTGCGCCGTCTTTCACGGAAATATACCCGCGTGGCTGTTCCACTTCTTGGCGCATTTTGGATGCAGTTGGGGGAAAAATCGCACCACGCTGTGATAGCGTATTGCAGAGGGTAGCGCTGGCACACATCCCATCCATCCTCTTTCTCAATGCCCCAAACTTGCGGAGAATTCAGTGTGACTGTGAACCACGAAAACGATACAACAACGACTATTACCGATGCTCCGGCGAACCCCTCCAGACGCCGGTTGTTGGAAGGTCTAGCCGCCGTAGGCGTGTCTGCGGCTGTGCCGCTGCAGGCGCAAGCGCAATCCGTCAAGCCGGCACATGCGGTTGACAGGACCTTGGACCAACGGCTCAAGGCGAACATCAAGCACGTGGTGGTCATCTACTTGGAAAACCGCAGCTTCAATAACTTGTACGGCGATTTCCCCGGCGTGCAAAGTCCGCTCTCGGCACTGGCACCCAGCGCCTATATTCAACTTGATCGCGATGGTCGTACACCGATGACCACGTTGCCAAAAATATGGGGTGGTTTGGTGCCCACCCGGCAAGCCGTCGGCGGTAAAGAATATTTGATTGCCGAAGACCAGATCACCGGTTTACCCAATGCGCCTTTCGCCTTGAAACATGTGGACGGCACGCCGCTGCCGGAAAGCATCGTGACCCGCGACCTGTGGCATTTGTTTTATCAAAATCAGATGCAGATCAACGGTGGCAAGAACGACCAGTTTGCCGCCTGGGCAAATTCCGGTGGATTGGTCATGGGCTACTACGGGGAGACGGCGAAGAACCTGAATATGTGGAAGATCGCACAACGTTATACCTTCTGCGATAACTTCTTTATGTCGGCTTTCGGTGGCTCCTACCTGAATCACCAATTTCTCATCTCCGCCCGCTCGCCTGAATACCCGAATGCGGAGCACAGTCCGGCAAAAAGCAAAATCGCGGTGCTCGAAGACGGACCCACCGGCACTCGGCTCAAGGTTGCCGTCGATTCGCCCGCGTCGGCGCTGGACGGTGTGCCCCAGTTTGTCTGCGATGGCTCGATCACGCCCGACGGTTATGCGGTCAATACCATGGCGCCGCCTTATCAACCCAGCTATGTGCGCCCGGCCAAAGGCGGTGACGCAAGGTTTGCCGACCCGGAAAACTTGAATACTCTGCCGCCGCAAACTTATCAAACCATCGGCGACCTGTTGTCGGAAAAAAATGTCAGTTGGGCCTGGTACTCGGGCGCATGGCAGGCGGCGTTGGACGACCGGGGCGGCCCGGATGTGCCCAACTTCCAGTATCACCATCAACCCTTCAACTATTTTAAAAGCTTTGCTCCCGGCACTGAGGCGCGTGCGCAGCATCTGCTCGATGCGGGTACGGGGGAAAGCCCGATTTCCAATAAATTCCTGGGCGACGTGGTGGCCGGAAATTTACCCGCGGTGACCTTTTATAAACCTCAAGGCAATCTGAATCTACATGCCGGTTATGCCGACGTCGAATCGGGTGACCGCCATGTGGCCAACGTGCTGGCGCATCTCGAAAACGGGCCGCAATGGTCGCAGATGATGGTGATCATCACTCACGACGAAAACGGCGGTTGGTGGGATCATGTCGCCCCGCCGCCGGGCGACCGCTGGGGACCGGGGTCGCGGATTCCGGCGATCGTGGTGTCGCCGTTTGCAAAACTCGGTTACGTCGATCATACGATGTACGACACCACATCCATTCTGCGGTTTATTTCGCGCTTGCACGATTTGCCGGTATTGGAAGGCATTGCACTGCGCAACCAGGCTTTCAAGGAGCGCGGGACCCCGCCCCCCGGGGATTTGACCAACACCTTGGTATTTGCTTGACCTGCCGAAATAGCGTGGCCGAGGTGACATTCAAAATCTGAGCGTCATGGTTTTGCCCGGGGCGTTGCGCTGCCGGCACCGGCGTAATAACGGTTGCTCGGGCCGGTTGGCCGGTGCCGAGCGCAATTGTGCGAGGCGCGCTAGACTAACGGCCTTATCCACCTGAGGAGGCCCGACGACTATGTCAACTAATCTATACGACATCCCGCTGCAACGCATCGATGCAACACCGGCAACGCTTGCGTCATACAAAGACAAGGTCCTGTTGATCGTTAACGTGGCATCGAAATGCGGTTTGACGCCGCAATATGCCGGGCTTGAAGCCTTGTACCGCGAATGGCACGGGCGCGGTCTGGAGGTCCTGGGTTTCCCAGCCAACGATTTTGGCGCGCAGGAACCAGGCAGCAACGAGGAAGTCGCCTCATTTTGCAGCACCACTTTTGATGTCAGTTTCCCGCTGTTTTCCAAAATATCGGTAGTCGGCGCCGACCAGCATCCGCTGTACCACGCCTTGACCCATGCTCAGCCGCAAGCGCTGGGCGACGGTCCGTTCCGCGAAGCGTTGCGCGGCTACGGCATCGAACCCAATGCCGTTCCCGACGTGCAATGGAATTTCGAAAAATTCCTGGTGGGCCGCGACGGCAAAGTAATCGGCCGCTTCGCGCCCGATATTGCCGCTGACGATCCGCGTCTGGTCGAAGCGATCGAAGCTGCGCTGAAGTAAGACATACGCCGGGCGCGATGCGTCCGGCGTATTACCGCCGTAACCTTGATGTGTCGCGCTGAAGTATGCCTGCCATACGATGCAGGTGCGTCGGGGGTGCGGATAAATAAGCCGGCTGTGATTTGGGGCCATGCGTCATTTTCCGGCGTGGGATCTAGCCGATTCCGGGTCTACCGTGACGGTCATTATGACCATTGCAGACGCGTAGGGGCAGCAATGTCAGGCATGCCAATCAGAGCAGCGCCGCAGGCGACCGCGAGTTCGCTGTCATGGGTGGAAAACAGCACTACGCTGCGTTGAGCCGCTTGCCTGAAATATTCGATCAGCACCTGACGTGCACCGTCATCGATGGCGATGCCGGGTTCGTCCGCGATAATCACCGCTGGTTCGCCGATCGATGCGGCCGCGAGCATCATCTTCTTTTTTGTACCTAGCGACATGTGCTCAAAGCGGATGTCGAGATGCGCATCGAGTCCAAAGCGCATGATCAAGGTTCTCGTTGCAGTACTGCGCTGGCTTTGTTTAGTAGTCGCCACCAGTTCGAGGAACTCACGGCCGGTGAGAAACGGATAAACCGGGCTGGCATCAGGCACGTAAGCAAGTTGCGCTTTGGCACGCATGGGTTCGGTATAGAGCGATGCACCGGCAATCAATACCTGGCCTTGGTCAGGCGGTACCACACCGGCCAGGATGCTGAGCAGAGTTGACTTGCCGCTGCCGTTCGGCGCTTGTAATGCATGGCAGCCCACCGTGAAATGATGGCTCAGGCCGCTGAAAATAAGCTTACTGCCGTACCGCTTTTCGAGCATTTCAAAACGCAACATGCTTTATCCTTTAGAGCAGAAGTTGCCACACCAGTACCGACCACATCCCCGCCAGCAAGCAGGCCCACACTAGCGCTTGGCGCGGCGCATGAACTAGCGGTACACGTAATGCCACCAGCAAGGGCGCAAGCAGCAGCACGCTGCTCAGGGACAGTAATGCGCCGGCAGCGGCGCGATGTACGGCTACCGCGCCTGTCATCGCCAACGCAAACGGCAAACACCCCAGCAGTACCGTCAGACTGTCGGCACGGGCCAAAGCCCACGCGGGAATCGGCAGCGTCAAACGGTAGGGCGCGGCGTGGTCATGCTCGCGCTGCAGGTCACGATAAGCACCGGCGGAGACCAGCGCCATCAGCGCTTGAACCATCAGGGTCAGGGGCAATGCGCGTGAGTCGAAATGCCATAATTGCATGAGTAAAATTGCTCCGCTGGCCAGGAGCAATTGAACCAGTCCGCGCACCAAGCTGGCGCTGCGATAGCGATCAAATAAAATGCGCATGGATAAATGCAACAACGGAAATCGTGCTTGCAATAAGCATAAGCCATGTCGCTCAGATGAGCGGCCTGACATTCTCGCCGGGATGCCTGACCAGTCCCATCGCCGCGCCACATTCGGGGTGGCCGGTGATGCGACTATCGTCACCAGGCAGATGAGTGCACAGAGGGCCAGCATCAGCAGAGAGAGTGGGATGTTTGCACCAAGGCCGGCACTGATGCTTACAATCAGCAGCAGATTGGCCAGCAACACTCGCGGCAAGTGCCGCCAGGCACGCTCAAGTACCAACAATTGGGCGCACAAAGTGCTCAGGACCAAATCCAGCACAGACAGACAAGGTATGACTCTGTGTGGCTGAGCGGCGAGGAAGACGGTTGCTGCCAGCACCGGCAGCAGTAGCGGTGTATCGGCCAGCAGCAAGAGCGCGAGATGGGTCCGGCGCAACTGTCCCGGGCGGACCGGCAGCGAGTGGACATAATCCATAAAAGCACCACCGCTGACGGCATTGCGCTGGATCAGCAACCACAACACACCGCAAGCTTGGAGCAGTATCAGCCAGCCAAACCGCCATATAGTGCTATGCTCGGGCGAGAGTAGGGTGAGTACCGGTGCGCCGAGTATCCTGGTTTGTTCCAGCACCGGCATCATGGCCGGCGACAGCAGCATTAGCGCCAGGAACAGGGCCTTCCAATGCCGGCGCAACAAGCGCCCGGTTTCATAGGCATACCAGCGCAAGCGGCAGGACAGCAGGGTCATGGGCAACCGCGAGCTGAGCGGGATGTCGCTCGACCGGGCCGTCGCCCTGGTGGAGATCGCTTGAGCGCGAGCGTGGATAGGCGGCCGGTTCGATTCATGGCCTGGCTCAACGGCGGCTGGCCCAAGCCAGACGGCAGGCCAGACCGGCAAACACCGAACCCAGCATATATTGCGGCAGGCGCGATGGGCGCTGCCGCGCGGTGAACTTGCGAGCCAATTTGCTGGCGCTCAGGATCACCGTGCCATTGACCAAAAACCCGATCAGGTTCAGCACGGTCGCCAGCAGCAAGATCTGCACCACCATCGAGCCGGCCTGCGGCCGTATAAATTGCGGAAACAAGGCAAGTACAAATAAGGCCATTTTAGGATTGAGCAGGTTGGTCAATAATCCTTGGCGAAAGATCCGGCTGACGGGGTAGGCGGCTAAATTGCCGCTAGGCGAGAGCACTGTGCTATCGGCTCGAATGGTTTTCCATGCCAGATACAGCAAATAGGCGGCCCCGGCAAAACGCACCACGTCGTAAGCCAGCGGCACCGCTAAAAAGAGTTGCGACAGGCCGAACGCCGCGGCCAGCGCATGACAGTATGTTCCCGCCTGAATCCCCGCCAGCGAAGCGAAACCGGCGGCACGTCCCTGGCTGACGCTGCGCGAAGCGATCAGCAACATGTCGGGACCCGGGGTGAGGGTGAGAGCAAGGCAAGCGGCGGAAAACAGCGTGAGCGTGGCTAAGCTGAGCATGAGTAACCTTGGTTTTTTTACCGGACGCCCGCGAAAAATAGGCTTCCTCGCGGTTCGGATTGTCGCATAAGAGGTCTGGGTTTTATTTGCCGTGGTCGTAACCGATATCGGTCAGCTTGATGCCTGAACTGGTGCGAGCGAACCAGCCGGCCTCAGCTCCCCATTCGATGCCCGCCCTTTGGTCGTCGGCCGTCCAAGCCGGTTCGCCATACCAGATGGCTCCCAGCGTGTTCAGCCCGAGGATATCGCCTTCTTTGCCGCCAAAGTTGCGGACGAAGAGTTGCGCGATACGGGTTGCGGAATGTTCCGCCGTGGTTGAGGTCGCCATGATTCTCTCCAGAAAATGCAATATATACGAACCGAAGATGATTTGCGATGCTTGATCTACTTAACCAATATGAATCAATAAGCTCCAAGCCATAATCGCAGAAATCGGGTCTGGCTTCCAGGGTTTCGCCGGCGGTTTACGGATGTCGCATCGCGCTACCGTGGTGCGATGTTTGGTTGATGTTGCAGTCGGGCAGCAGAGCTATGCGGGCAAAAGAAAAAGCCCTTGATCCTAGGGTCAAGGGCTTTCGTTTGAGATGGGTGCTTGGTCAGAAGTTTGACACGCGGCTTGTAACGCGTTTGTCACGGCTGGCGAACGGAATAGATTTGGCAACCCCCGCCGCGAAACTACCTCACCGTCCTCGACCGCCCGCCCGTGCCGTCACTTGTTCCAACACCTGGGCCGGCACCGCCGCATAGTGTTTGAACTCCATGGTGTACGTTGCCCGTCCTTGCGACAGCGAGCGCAAGGAGGTGGAGTAGCCGAACATCTCGGCCAGCGGCACTTCGGCGCGTACTACCTTGCCGCCGCCGCCCGGGATGTCTTCCATCCCCTGCACCATGCCGCGGCGTGAGGACAGGTCGCCCATCACGTTGCCGGTAAAGTCTTCGGGGGTTTCGACTTCGACATGCATCATCGGTTCGAGCAGTACCGGGCTGGCGCGACGCATGCCGTCCTTGAACGCCATTGAGCCGGCCATGCGGAATGCATTTTCGTTCGAATCGACGTCATGATACGAGCCGAAAGTCAGCGTCACTTTCACGTCGACCACGGGGTAACCCGCCAGCACGCCGGCCTTGAGCGTCTCCTGAATACCTTTGTCGACGGCCGGAATAAATTCGCGCGGCACCACACCGCCCTTGATGGCGTCGACGAATTCATACCCCTTGCCCGGCGCCTGCGGTTCCATCTTGATCACCACATGGCCGTATTGCCCACGCCCGCCGGACTGTTTGACAAATTTGCCTTCGACATCCTCGGCGGTGGCACGGATGGTCTCGCGATACGCCACTTGAGGTTTGCCCACCGTCGCTTCAACGTTGAATTCGCGGCGCATCCGGTCGACCAGAATTTCCAGGTGCAACTCGCCCATGCCGGAAATAATCGTTTGACCCGATTCCTCATCGGTATGGACGCGAAACGATGGATCTTCCTGGGCCAGGCGATTCAGCGCGATGCCCATTTTTTCCTGGTCTTGCTTGGTCTTGGGCTCGACCGCTTGGGAAATCACCGGCTCGGGGAAAATCATCCGCTCGAGGATGATGATATGCGCCGGGTCGCATAAGGTGTCGCCCGTCGTCACGTCTTTCAGCCCCACGGCCGCCGCGATGTCGCCGCAATACACTTCCTTGATTTCCTTGCGATCGTTGGCGTGCATCTGCAAGATCCGGCCCAGGCGCTCACGCTTGGACTTGATCGGGTTGTACACGGTGTCGCCCGAATTCACCACGCCTGAATACACGCGGAAGAAAATCAATTGGCCGACAAAGGGATCGGTCATGATCTTGAAGGCCAGCGCCGAGAACGGCTCTTCGTCTGCCGGATGACGCTCGGCATGCTGATCGTGTTCGTCATGGCCGTGAATCGCGGGGATGTCGATGGGCGAGGGCAGGTAGTCGACTACGGCGTCGAGCATGGCTTGCACGCCTTTGTTTTTGAACGCGCTACCGCACAGCATCGGCACAATTTCGTTGGCAATAGTGCGTATCCGCAAACCATGCTTGATTTCGGCTTCGGTCAAAGGCGTGCCGTTCAAATATTTCTCAAGCAAGACTTCATCGGCTTCGGCGGCTTGCTCGACCATTTTGTCGTGCCATTCCTGAGCTACGGCGCGCAAATCATCGGGAATCTCGACGTATTCGAACAGCACACCCTGGCTGGCTTCATCCCAGATGATGGCTTTCATCTTGACCAGGTCGATTACGCCGCGGAAATGGTCTTCAGCGCCGACGGGAATCTGGATTGGGACCACGTTGCCTTTCAGGCGCTCGCGGATCTGCTTTTCGACGCGCAGGAAGTCGGCGCCGACCCGGTCCATTTTGTTGACGAATGCGATGCGCGGCACCTTGTATTTGTTCGCTTGGCGCCATACGGTTTCCGACTGCGGCTGCACTCCACCGACTGCGTCATACACCATGACGGCACCGTCCAGCACGCGCATCGAGCGTTCGACTTCAATGGTGAAGTCGACGTGCCCCGGCGTGTCGATAATATTGATGCGATGCTCGGGGAAGGTCCCCGCCATGCCTTTCCAGAAAGCGGTGGTTGCGGCCGAGGTAATGGTAATGCCGCGTTCCTGCTCCTGCTCCATCCAGTCCATGGTCGCGGCGCCGTTATGCACTTCGCCGATTTTATGGTTGACCCCGGTATAGAACAGAATGCGTTCCGTGGTGGTGGTTTTGCCGGCGTCGATGTGCGCGCTAATGCCGATATTGCGATAGCGTTCTATGGGTGTCTTTCGGGTCATGGTGATACCTTTTTCTGGGTGTCGCGGGATGTCATGAATTTACCGAGCCAAACCTAATTTATACGCTCATTTGAGGTTTTAAGCACAGCAGGGCCGTGCACGAGACTTATCGAATCAGTTTGTGCGCTTATCTTGTGCCGTAAGGTGACCGCCAGTATGGGTTGTCGGCGTGACAGCGGCTCGAAATCGGGCTCGCCGCCAGGCTTACGTTATGTCTTCACCGGCACCCGGAGACGTGTTATGCGGGGTGGTCAAGCGCTATCCTCTGATCCGGATATGAGGGCTTCATGGTGATATTTCAAGTTTCGCTAGACCACTTGGCTTGGCCGAGTGGCCGACTATTCGGTAGAGCCGGATAGAAACATAATATTGGGAGTTGGAAACATTCGCTGGCACAGGCGTTGGAGTGCACAAATACGAGCTGCATGGGAGTGTAACGTTTGATGGTTTACCCCAAACCATGGAAAAGCTGTCAAGAACAACTGGACCAGTTGATTGCACGCGGCATGCGGGTCACGGACCAAGCCAAAGCGTTGGAATATCTGAAGCGCATTGGTTATTACCGATTGAGCGCTTACTGGTTTGCTTTTCGCGAGCGCTCCCAGGAGTGCTGCTTGCTTGATGGGAACGGACGAAAGCCTTTTAAAGCCCGGGTCGGAAATCTAGTGTTGGATAGCTTTAAATCGGGAGCAACCTTTCACGGTGCCGTGGATTTATATGTATTTGATAAACAATTACGCCTGCTTGCAATGGTTGCTCTGGAACGTATCGAGATCGCGCTACGCGCAGATATTTCCCATGTATTGGGCAGACTGGACAAGTTTGCTTATATGAAGCCTGAGCAGTTTCACGTTGAGTTCGGCGAAAAACTGGACAAGGATAGCGGCGTCACGCTGCACCATGAATGGCTGGGTAAACACGCTCAACTAATTAGCCGCTCTAAAGAGGAATTCGTGCGTCATAACAAGAGTAAATATGGCTTGCCGCTGGCAATTTGGGTCGCGTGCGAAGTTTGGGATTTTGGCACTTTGTCCAAATTGTTTGCGGGGATGCGCGAAGCGGATCAGGATACGATCGCCCGGCAGTACGGTATTGGTAATGGTCGTATTTTTGCCAGCTGGTTGCGGAGTTTGAACTACCTCCGAAATGTCTGCGCGCATCACAGTCGCTTATGGAATCGTAATATCGTTGATCAACCCAGGTTACCGCCGGCGGTGGAAGTGTCTTGGACCCGGGACTTCGAGCATAATGCCCACGCCAAGGCGCGTTGCTATTTGTTGTTGAACCTGATGCGCCATCTATTGTGGGTGATCGACCCTGATTCAAGCTGGCCGAGACGCATGAGAAACCATTTGAAAGCTTTCCCGAACCTGGAGCATATCGGGCTCAGCGTGGCAGGTATGGGTGCGCAGGAAGGCTGGGAGGAACAATGGCAACAGGCAATAAAAAACCCCTTAGCAATCTCCTCGCCGTAGCGATTCAACCGAAAGGGGCCGTGTTGTCGATGATTGTAGGCAGGTGTTTTCGCGCTGTCAACGCCGGTGTTGGGAGCTAATGGACCGTAAGGTTCATAGTGCCCTTGCTGGAGTTGTCACGAGCAAATGAAACGTCCGGTTTTTGGGGGAATGACGAGGGGCTCAATGAGCTCATCGCAGATCCCATGGGAAAAGATGTCGCCTGAGAGCGGGCCTCTTGGTCATGTGTTATTCCACTTCAAACGGAAAGCGCAAACCCGCATCCGCACGGGCCATATCCAGCGTTTGTATCATTGCCCGCGACAACTCAAAACTCAGAATCTCGCTGCGCCGTTGACCCGCATGCAGCAAGTCGGTGAAATGCTGGGTTTCATAACATAGACCGCCGCCGATAAAGTCGGCTTCCAGTGTGCTGCTTGCGCCTTGTGCCGGCACCAGTTGGGCCCGGCGCGGGTTCCACCATTTACCTTCGATGACGATGTGGCCCGCGCTGCCGCCGATCACTGCACGGCCGTCGCTCGATGATTTAAGCCCGGAGAACAGAGTGGCCATACCGCCCCGATGCAGGCAACTGAGTGCCGCCATTTCGTCGACGCCGGTTGGGCCGATTTCCAACAAGGCTTTGACTTGGCGCGGTGGGCCGAGTAAATCGCAAGCCAGGAACGCGGCGTAGATCGCGACGTCGAGCAGGCTGCCCCCTGCTTGTGCGGGGTTAAACACAGAATGGCTGCGGTCGTCGGCAATAAAAGCGAAACCGGCATTGACGAAATTGACCTCGCCGATGGCTCCTTCGGCGAGCAATGCTTTGATGCGCCGGTATAGCGGATAGAAAGCCGATTTCATCGCCTCCATATACAACACACCATGCTGGTCGGCCGCCGTCAGCACTTTCTCCAGCGTGGGTAAATTGGGTGCAGCGGGTTTTTCCGACAAGACCGCTATCCCGGCTTTGAGGCAAGCCAACGCGTGGACGGGGTGTTCGGTATGCGGTGTCGCCAGATAAACGGCTTGCACGTCGGCGGCGAGCAACGCTTCCAAGGTGGCATAGGTTTCGGGCAGGCGGAAGCGCGCTGCAAATTCGCCTGCGGCCGCTTCACGGCGGGATAACACGCCGATGAGTTCGGCTCCTCGGACATGGGTGAAATCGCAGGCAAAACGCGCGGCGATATTGCCGCTGCCGATGATAGCCCATCGGATTGGCTTGGGCATAGGGTGCTCCAACGATGGAAGAGTTAAATTAAAAGCAGCAAGGGATGGGATGTGGATGAGTCTCTTGCCAGGATACCGCAGCGCAATAGGCTGCCGGCCCTCGGGCATGGCAACTCATGGCGCAGCTTGAATCATGCGTCGACTCATGTGCGCTGCATCAAGCGCCATATTAAGCGGCGTAATACGCCAGGAACATATCGACCGACGATTCGGCAAGATGCTGCTGCGCGTCCAGGTCCATCGGAGGCGAGGACATCGTCACCTGAGGCCAGAAGGCGAAGGCTTTCACCATGCCTTGTAATTGCTGCGCGGCAAATTCGGGGTCGACCGCTTTGATCCGGCCATCGGCCACCGCGGCGCGCAGCCAGGTTGTGATGCCTTCTTCTTTTTCGCTGAGCCGCGACACCATGCTTTGCGCGCGCTCCGGCGAGTGGATCGTCTCGGCGATGGCGACGCGTGCCAAGTCGAGGAAATGCGTGTCGCTCAGCATATGCATCTTTTGTTGAATCAATTCGAGTAATTGCACGCGCAAAGGCCGCTCGCGACGATAGGCGAGGTCTACCTGTGCCAGGCTGCGATGCCACAGCTGCAACAGGATTTCCGCGAACAATTCGTCTTTGCTGGGGAAATGGTTGTAGACCGTGCGTTTGGAAACGCCTGCGCTGGCTGCGACCTTGTCCATGCTGGTGGCTTCAAAGCCGGCCGTACGGAATTCCTCGGTGGCGGCCAGCACAATGGCTTCCCGCTTGCGGTCGGTGAGGCGTTTGGGGGCGGAGAAGGGGCACATGACGATGGCAATTGAAGGAATAACTAATTTTACACTGGGCAGTTTACTTTCTAATAAAATAAAACTACACTGTGTAGTGTACATCATGCTTTATGACATGTGATGACTTATTTTGCTAGTCTAATCAACACCCATACGCCGCATCGCTCGACGCATGTTCCAGCGCATATGCCACGTTAACCGTTCCAGGAATCGTGAAGTCATGACCTCCAATTCGCTCCCCGTCCAACCTACGTCCGTGTATGCCGCCTCACCGCAACATCGCGACGGAAAATTCCGCAATGCGGCGGCGCGTAACAGACCCAGCCTGGGCAAAAGCCTGGGCCTGATCTGGAAGGTGTTGTTCGACAAGCCGGCGCTTACCACGCCGGCACATGCGATCCCTGTGCAAACCCTGAGCCGGGCACAAGTGCTGGCGGCACCTGACCGCACGGTGTTTCGTTTGGGACATTCGACGCTCTTGCTGAAATTGGACGGGGCATTCTGGCTCACCGATCCGGTCTTCTCGGAGCGCGCGTCGCCGTTCCAGTGGGCGGGACCGCGCCGCTTTCATGCGCCACCCATCAGCATTGCCGAGTTGCCGCCGATCAAAGGGGTGATCCTGTCGCATGACCATTACGACCACCTGGATCGTGCCGCGATCGGCGAACTGGCGGCCAAGGTCGAGCATTTCATCACGCCGCTGGGTGTGGGTGACACGCTGATAACGTGGGGTGTGGATGCGGCCAAAGTGCGCCAGCTCGACTGGTGGCAAACGACCTATATCGACGGCTTGCAACTGGTGGCAACCCCGGCCCAGCATTTTTCCGGGCGTGGTTTGGCGGATGGTAATCGCACCCTATGGGCATCGTGGGTCATCCTGACTGCGGATCTGCGCCTGTTTTTCAGCGGTGACAGCGGCTATTTCGATGGCTTCAAGCGCATCGGCGAGCAGTACGGCCCGTTCGACGTGACCCTGATGGAAACCGGGGCGTATGATAAAAACTGGCCCGATGTCCATATGCAGCCTGAAGAAACCATGCAGGCGCACCTCGATTTGCAGGGCCGTTGTTTGTTGCCGATTCATAACGGCACTTTCGACCTGGCCATGCATGTGTGGCACGAACCGTTTGATCGGATCCATGCGTTGGCGGCCGAGCGCGGTGTCCAGTTGGCCACGCCGCAAATCGGCCAGGCGCTCGACCTGACCCAGCCGGTGGCACTGGAGCGTTGGTGGTTGCAGGCGGTGAGTTGACTATGACGCGCCTGCCCTTTGACGCTATCCCGTCCCAACTCGGTCACCTTGCGGTGGTAACCGGCGCGAGCGGCGGACTTGGTTATGAGACCGCGCTGGCTTTAGCCTTGGCTGGTGCCGAAGTGATACTGGCCGGCCGCAACGAAGCCCGTGGACATGCCGCGCTGGCAAGCATCCGGGCGCAGCACAGCAGCGCCAACATTCGCTTCGAAATGCTCGACCTGGCCAGCCTGGAGTCGGTGGCGAACTTTGCCGACAGGGTCTTGGCCGAGTGCCGGCCGCTGGATTTACTGATTAACAACGCTGGCGTGATGTCCTTGCCGACTCGGCAAGTCACGGCCGACGGTTTTGAAATGCAATTCGGAACCAACTACCTGAGCCATTTCGCCTTGACGGCACAACTATTGCCCTTGCTGTGCGTCAGCGGACGGGCTCGTGTGGTCAGTCTGAGCAGCATTGCACACCGTCGTGGCGCGATTCACTTCGACGATCTGCAGGGTACGCGAGCCTATTCGCCGTGGCGCGCTTATAGCCAGTCCAAACTCGCGATGCTGATGTTTGCCTTGGAATTGCAACGCCGCAGCGACGCGCAGGGCTGGGGTGTGATGAGCAACGCCGTACACCCGGGTTGGGCCGTGACCGAGTTGATCAACAACGGCCCGGGATCGAACGGTAAGCGCGGCTGGACCTGGTATCTCAGCGCCCTGCTGGCGCCTTTGCTTAGTCATTCCGCCGCCGCCGGTGCGCGTCCGACCTTGCTCGCGGCGACCTCGTCGGATGCCGTAGGCGGCGCCTACTACGGGCCGGACGGTTTCCAGGAATTGAAGGGCGCGCCGACCCTGGCCAAAGTGATGCCGCAAGCCCAAGACGCCGAGGCGGCGGCCCGCTTGTGGCAGCAGTCGCTGCAGCTCACCGGCGTATCGTGGGAGCGCACGCTGCGCGATATGCGCAATCCGCGTGCCAACCCTCTTACCCAAGTTGCGAGCTAAGTCATGAAAGTCATTATATTCGGCGCCAGCGGGATGGTCGGGCAGGGTGTTTTACGTGAATCCGTGCTTGACGCGCAGGTACAGGATATCTTGCTGATCGGGCGCAGCGGCAGCGGTCTAAGCGGCGGCAAGGTGCATGAAATCGTACAGCCCGATCTGCTTCAGATTGAAACACTGGCATCTCGGCTAGCCGGTTACGATGCCTGTTTTTTCTGCCTGGGCGTTTCCTCTGCCGGAATGAACGAAGCAAGCTATACCGCTGTGACTTACGACCTGACGCTGGCGGTGGCCAAGACGCTATCCAGCGCGAATCCGCAGATGACCTTTGTATACGTGTCCGGGGCGGGTACCGACAGCACCGAAAAAGGTCGCAGCATGTGGGCACGGGTCAAGGGGAAAACCGAGAATGCCTTGTTGCGTTTGCCGCTCAAGGCTTACATGTTGCGTCCCGGGGCGATTCAGCCGCTGCATGGAATTCGCTCGAAAACGTTCCTGTATCAGCTCACCTATAGTTTGACGGCACCCCTTCTGCCGCTATTGAAACGGCTGGCGCCCCAGCATATAACCACCACCGAACAAGTCGGTCGCGCCATGCTCAAACTAGCCAAGCAGGGCGCAGCTCAACACGTGCTGGAAACAGTCGCCATCAACGCGCTTTGATCAAGGTTGCCGAGGTCGAGCTCAATGCGTGTGAGATTCGCATCGGCACGTGTCAGCTCATGTCGTGCCGTCTTCAGACAATTGCGCCAGCCATCCCGGCACACCCACTTTGGCCCTGCGGCCGCCGCCTATTCTAGCCAACGCGATAAACTTGGCCAAGTTGCGCATCCTCGACGCTGCGGCCTTAAACATACCGCTGACTATACCGAGCTGCCTGCGCGCTAACAGCGTTGATTGGCTGATGCGCTCACAGTGCGCAGCCGACATCGGCCTGCGCGTTATGTGCCAAACTGGCATGATGTCGGCGATAGACTGCCGCCGCACGCGATCGATGCGGGCGACAGTCGGATGGCTTACCCGGCGGCCTGGCCGCAGCTCTGAGGAGTCACGATGGCGTACGATTTCGACCTATTCGTCATAGGCGCAGGTTCAGGCGGCGTGCGTGCCGCGCGTTTTGCCGCCGGTTTTGGCGCGCGGGTCGCGGTGGCGGAGAGCCGTTATCTAGGTGGTACTTGCGTCAACGTCGGTTGTGTGCCGAAAAAGCTGCTGGTCTATGGCGCGCATTTCCATGAAGACTTTGAGCAGGCGAAAGGTTTTGGCTGGACCACCGGTACGCCGCAGTTCGATTGGGCTACGCTGATCGCCAATAAAAACCGCGAAATCCAGCGCCTGAACGATATCTATCGCGAGCTGCTCGATCACAGCGGCGTCACCCTATACGAAGGTCACGCGCGACTGTGCGATGCCCATACTGTCGAGGTCAACGGCCAACGTTTCAGCGCCGCTCACATTTTGTTGGCTACCGGCGGCTGGCCGCATGTGCCGGATATTCCCGGGGCCGAGCATGCAATTACCTCGAACCAGGCTTTTTTCCTGCCGGCTTTGCCGCGACGTGTGTTAGTGGTCGGGGGCGGTTACATCGCGGTCGAATTCGCCGGCATCTTCCACGGTCTCGGTGCGCAGACCACCCAACTGTATCGCGGCGACCTTTTTTTGCGCGGCTTCGACCGCAGCGTGCGCGAGCATTTACGCGATGAATTACAGAAAAAAGGCCTGGATCTGCAATTTAATGCCGATATTGCGCGCATCGACAAACATCGCGATGGCCATCTGCTCGCGACCTTGAACGACGGGCGGGTGCTGGAAACCGACTGCGTGTTCTATGCGACCGGCCGCCGGCCCATGCTGGACAAGCTCGGCTTGGAGAACACCCGGGTCGAACTCGATTCGCGCGGTTTTATCCAGGTCGATTCGGAGTACCGCAGCACCGAGCCGTCGATCCTGGCGCTGGGCGACGTGATCGGGCGGGTGCAACTGACGCCGGTGGCGATTGCCGAAGGCATGGCCGTGGCACGCCGCTTGTTCCGCCCGGAAGAGTATCGGCCGGTGGACTATAAATTGATTCCGACGGCGGTGTTCAGCCTGCCCAACATCGGCACGGTAGGTTTGAGCGAAGAAGAAGCGCACAGCGCCGGTTATCAAGTGCGTATTTTCGAAAGCCGGTTCCGGCCGATGAAATTGACCTTGACCGGCAGCCAGGAGCGCACCCTGATGAAGCTGGTGGTCGACGCCGCGAGCGACAAAGTGCTGGGTTGTCATATGGTCGGCCCCGACGCCGGCGAAACCATGCAAGGCATCGCGATTGCGTTGCGGGCCGGAGCGACCAAACAAATGTTCGACACCACCGTCGGAATCCATCCGACAGCGGCCGAAGAGTTTGTCACGATGCGCACACCGTTGCCTGGCTGAACGGCCGGGCTGTGTAATTGCAGGTCGGGGCCAGGGTCAATTTCGACTAAAATAACAGGTTCAAGTAATAAGCCTGTGAGCGATGCCGCAATGACCGATGATTTGACCCTGCAAGACGATGATGAACCCGATGATATGTTGGGCCTGCGCCGCAACCGCACCACCCAGGACCCCAAACTGTGGCGCAACGACGGGTGGACCGCCCGCGTGATCAAGAATGAGGACGACGAGGGCTGGGCGGTTGAAATGATCAAGGATGGCGAACCCGAGCCCGCGCTGGTCGGGCCGTGGACCATGGGACGCAACAAGAAAGACCCGAAGCCGCTCGATACCAACGCCTTCAATACGCTGGTCAAGACCGCGTCGGAAGTATTGCGCCGCCACGAACAACAACTGCGCGCGATGCTGCACAAGAGCCTGGTGGTGTCGGCACCGTCCGGCAGAATCACAGTCACACTCGATATCGTTCCCGATGAAGACGACCCATACGCGTTGCTAAGCGCTTTGGACGACACCGAGACGCAACTGGCCCAAGTGCGTGTCGCACCCAGCTTCAAACTCAGCACGTCCAGCGCCGAAGCCTGGATCGCCAACGAATTCGCCAAGCCGCGCTAGTTTGCGGGTTAATCAGGATGCGGCTTGGCGACGATGGCGCTGGATCAGTTTGAGGCGGCGTATTGGCCTATGTTGCAGTTCTATTTTAGTTGCACGGAGCATCGACTTACATGCCAAACTCCCTCCCGGCCCAAGACCTGTTGATCCGGCAATTCGATTTGCAGCCTCATCCCGAAGGCGGATTTTTTCGTGAGACCTATCGTTGCGGGGAGACTATCGTGCGCCCGGCACGTCAAGGCGAACCTTCGTCAGTCGAGCGTTCTGCCTGCACCGCCATTTATTACCTGCTGTGCGACGATGCTTATTCGGCCTGGCACCGAATCCGTTCCGATGAAATCTGGCATTTTTATGCCGGCTGCGCGCTGGATGTGCATGTGTTGCATGCCGACGGCAGGCTTGAATCGCATCGTTTAGGCAATGCGCTGGAAAATCCCGCCGCGGTATTTCAGGCGGTGGTGCCGGCCGGGTGCTGGTTTGCCGCTGAGCGTATCGATGCCACGTCTTATGCGTTGGCCGGATGTACCGTGGCACCCGGGTTTGAGTTCAGCGAATTTGAATTGGCTGATACGGCCACGTTGCTGGCCAGTCATCCCCATCATGGGGATGTGATCCGGCGCCTGAGTTAAGCTAGGCATCGATTCATGAATTAAACCGCAAGTTGAATCAAGCTTTGCCTCGTCAACCGCAACACTTTGCGCCAACTCCCGCTTGGCCGTCCCGATGGATCATCACTTATGCATGACGCCCAGGAACGTGCCCGGCTCATCGCCGCATCGGCCGAAACGCTCAAACAGCGCGGCGATGTATTGCGCCAGGCACATCGCCCGCTGGAAGCGCTGCATAGCTATGATCAGGCGCTTACACTCAAACCCGATTTTGCCGAAGCACTGAAAAATCGCGGTAATGCCTTGCGTGAATTGAGCCGTCCTATCGATGCTTTGGCGAGTTACCAACAGGCTTTAAAGATCCAGCCGGAATTTGCCGAAGCGCTGAATAACTGCGGTGTGACCTTGCAGGAAATGGACCGTCCGGATCTGGCGCTGGCTTATTATCGGCAAGCCTTGCAGCTTAAACCCGAGGCCGCGGATACATTGACCAACTGTAGCGCGACGCTGCATGACCTCGGCTTGCCTGAGGCCGCATTGGCCGGTTATCGGCAGGCGCTGCAACTGCAACCCGATGCGGCTGCGGCGCATTTCGGCGCGAGTCTATGTTATTTGCTATTGGGCAATTTCGACCAGGGCTGGCGGGAATATGAATGGCGCTGGCGGACCGGGTCTTATGCGGCGCTCAAACGCGATTTTGCCGCGCCGTTATGGTTGGGCGAGGGTCCGTTGGGCGCCCGGACCATCCTGCTGCATGCCGAGCAAGGTCTAGGTGACACCGTGCAGTTCTGCCGCTATGCCAGTTTGCTTGCGACGCTGGGCGCGACCGTATTGCTGGAGGTCCAGCCGTCACTGAAAAATCTGCTGGCGCAAGTGCCGGGCGTCGCCGGTGTCTATGCCCGCGGCGAGACACTGCCGCATTTTGATTGTCACTGTCCTTTGCTGAGTCTGCCGCTGGCGCTGGGCACCCAGCTTGCATCGATTCCCGCGCAGCCTTCTTACTTAAACGCCGACCCAGCCAAAATCGCGGCTTGGGGTGCTCGCCTGCATAGGCCCGGCAAGATCCTGGTCGGTTTGGCTTGGTCCGGCAATCCGGCGCATGCAGGCGATCGTCATCGTTCGATTCCCCTCGCGCAACTCGCGCCATTGTTTAGCGCACCGGGGAGCGCAGGTGTGCAGTTCGTCAGCGTACAAAACGAGGTACGCGATGCCGACCGGGCTGCCTTGGCTCAATTCGGCATCATCGATCTTGCCGCCGAATTGCACGATTTGGCCGACACGGCCGCGGTACTCGCCAGCGTTGACCGGGTAATCAGCGTCGATACCGTCGCCGTGCATCTGGCGGGCGCCATGGGCCGGCCGACTACCCTGATGCTGCCGTATCGCCCCGATTTCCGCTGGTTGCTGGAGCGCGCGGATAGCCCCTGGTATCCGGCGCTGCGCTTGGTCCGTCAGCATCAGCGCGGAGATTGGAGTCAGGCGATTGCGCAAGTCGCGGCTGCGCTGGGATCCAGCTAGCCGTCTCGGCAACAGGCCGGGCTTGCGACGAAGCGGCGCTGTGCTGCGTGGGGTGATGAAGCCGCGTGATACAAGTCGTGCGATAGGAACTGAGCCCAGGAAATTGCTTGACGCACTGCGCCTATTTTCCTTAAGATCGATTCCATGAAAGCTATTCACGCTCCCCGTCACAAGTTTGCCACGCTGTGTTGTCGCCCGCAGCCATGGGAGCAGTTCGACTAGGTTTTCTTATCGTCATTCTCCATGGCCGCCGCGTTCAACAACGGGCGGCCATTTTTATTTGCGGCAGCCCTTTGGAAGCAGTCTATGGACCTTTTTCTCTACGACAACTGGCACCGCGCCTTGCGGCGCTTTGAACCGATACAGGCGGACCATGTCGGGCTCTATTGCTGCGGACCGACGGTGTATGACTACGCGCATATCGGTAATTTGCGCACCTATATTTTTGAAGATCTGTTGCGTCGCACGCTGGCGTTCAACGGATATGCGGTGCGCCATGTGGTCAATATCACCGATGTCGGTCACTTGGTATCGGACGCGGACCAGGGCGAAGACAAAATGGAAAAAGGCAGTCGGCGTACCGGCGAATCGGCTTGGGCGCTGGCCGAGCGTTATACCTGCGCCTTTCAGGCCGACATGCGAGCCTTGAATCTGCTCGAACCGACGCTATGGTGCCGGGCCACCGATCACATCGCGGAGCAAATTGCCTTCATCGCCACCCTGGAACAGAAGGGTTATACCTATCGTACCTCGGATGGGGTGTATTTCGATACCGGCCGGCAAGACGACTATGGCTATCTGGCGCGGCAAAATCTGGCGGGCCTGGATGCGGGCAAGCGCGTCGACGCCGGTGAAAAGCGTTTGCCCACCGATTTCGCGCTATGGAAATTCAGCCCGCCCGATGCTGCGAAGCAACGCCAGATGGAATGGGAAAGCCCATGGGGACTAGGTTTCCCCGGCTGGCATATCGAATGTTCGGCGATGTCGGCCAAATACTTGAGCCCATGGTTCGATATCCATTGCGGCGGCGAGGACCATATCGCTATTCACCACAGCAACGAAATCGCGCAAACCCAGGCTTGCCACGGCACCCGCTTGGCCAATTTCTGGCTGCACGGATATTTCCTGCAACTCGACTCGGCCAAGATGTCGAAAGCGGGCGGCGATTTCCTGACCTTGCCCTCGGTGGTGGCCCAGGGTTACGACGCGCTGGCTTATCGTTATGCCTGCTTGACTGCGCACTATCGCAGTCAAATGAATTTTAGCTGGGACGCATTGGGCGCGGCGCAAACGGCCTTGGGCCGATTACGGGCGGCATACCACGGGTGGTCGGCCGGTGCGGATCCGCTTGAAGCGCGGGCCGATGAGCCTATGCTCGAACGCTTTACCGCGGAAATCAATCAGGACCTTAACTTGCCACGCGCTCTGGCGGTGGTGTGGGAACTGGTCAAAGGCAATTTACCCGAGAGCGTGAAGCGAGCGACGATGGATGCGTTTGAACCGGTGCTGGGCTTGAAATTATCGGCGTGGCGACCACGGGAAGAAGCGCTTCCCGAGGCGATCCTGGTGCTGGCGCAAATGCGGCAGCAGGCACGTTTGGCGAAACACTGGGCCCAGGCGGATACCCTGCGCGCCGAAATGGTAGCGCAGGGCTACGAGGTCGAAGATACGCCCGCGGGGCCCAGGGTGTGCCGCATCCAGGGCGGCAATTGAACTTGCGATCGGTTGACTTGCGGTAACTTGACTTAAGATAAGCGAGCCGTGGCTGCGCCGGCAATGCGGCCGCTATTTATTGCACGCCCAGTGCCAGTTTGGCCAAGCTGCCGTCTTTTTGCATCGCGTCCATGCCGGCATTGAGTGCGGCCAATTTTTTGCTGAAATCGGGAGCTCGCCGGGATAAACCGATGTAAAGCGGCAGAATGTCCACGGGAGGCTCGACCCATTGCAGTTTTTCTTTGAGTTCCGGCAACGAATTCTCAATCAGATATTGCGCTACCGCTTTATCGACCAGTGCCAGGTCAAGGCGTCCCGCGGCGAGTTTGCGTAAATTGGTTAGATCGTCGACGGCTTCGTCGGTGTGCAGATGGGCGGCGTCAAAAGCCGGCGGATTGGCATAGGCACGGACGGTACCGATGACGTAGGGCCGCAGTTGCGGCAATCCGGTAAACACGATGGGGCTACCGTTGCGCTTGTAAAAGCCGACCTTGTTGGAGATCACGGAACGGGAATAAACAAACCATTGCTCACGTTCCTGAGAATGCCAAATGCCCACCATGCCGTCGACCTTGCCTTCTTTGGCATAAGCGAGCGCCCGCACCCAAGGCAGAAACCTGATCTGCAGTGCGTAGCCCTCACGTTTGAAGGCCTCGGTAGCAATCGCCACCAATACTCCTTGATGGCTCAATTGAGCGCTCATATAAGGGGCGAACTCGGTGGTACTCATCACCACCGTTTCGGCTGCCCTGGCTCCAGGCGCATGCAGGCAGTACAACGCAGTCAGGATGCCGACGAGCGAACCGTGCCAACGCTGCTGGAAGTGCATGTGCTTCTCCTGCCTGAAGACGGTGCGCCGGGAGTGCGCCAACGTGGCTGATTCAGCCCAAGCCTCTATCATCCTATAAATATTCCGAGCCGTCTTGCTGGCAAAATACCGTCGCTTTTTGGCATGTTTCTTTGCCCGCAAAGGCCGGAAGTAAAAAAAACCCGTCCGGATGGACGGGTAGTCGAGAGGCGAAATAGATCGAGCGTTATTTTTATATAAAACCCATTTAGAACTTGCCCAGCAGATTCAGCGACACCATCGAGTAACGTTCGTCGGCATTGGCAAACGAGAACGTGGCATTGGCCGACACACTCCAATTTTTCGCGATATTACCGCTAACCCCGGCGCCTGCTTCCGCGTAGTCCTCGCGAGGTTTGGTCAGAGGCATCGAGAAACTGCTGTCGTAGAACGCCTGGCCGACCACCACCGCGGCTGGCCAGTTGCGCCATACGTCATGGTAGGCGAGGGTGGCGTAGGGCTGCAGGAACCAGTCCGGTTTCGAGATTTTCCAACCCACCTGGGCATCCATCACCGATTCGTTCCAACCTTGGATTTGCAGCGTGGTACCGGCTAACCCGCTTTCGTCGATATTGCCGATATGGTTATGCGCTTGCGAGACCGAAGCAAAAGGCCCGGTGATAAAAGACGCAAGTTTGAAGTCATAGGCGGCCGACAGGCGTACCCCCGTTTCGTTGCCGTTCGGGCTGGCCGAATTGACGATGGCGTCGGTGCCGGAAATCACGTTGCGCTGCAGATTGTAGGTCTGATTGCCGCCGAACAGATCGGCGCGTACTTTCAGTCCATTCTGGTGCCACAAGGCATACAAGGCAAACAATTCGCCTTGGCCGTTGAAGTTGCCGTTGCCCCCGCCCAAGGTTGCGTCATAGCGCGCCAAGGTTGCGGCGACGCCGAGACTGACAGAATCGGTCAGGGGGTGCTCGTAACCCAGGGTTGCAGTGCCGCCGCTGTTATTGGCGCCGCTCAAGCCCTGAGTCGGCGAACTGCGTTGCGTCGAAAAACCGCCTTCGATATAGAAGCGGCCACCCGTCGGAATCGCCGCGGAACCGGCTTGACGGTCAAGTACATCGCCTTGATTGCCGACCGTCATGCGCTGCGCATCCAGCAGTGCGACGGTGTTATACGGCGCCGACAATAAGGAGGTAATGTAGCCGGCCAGCAATTGCTGGGTCACGGGCGACGGGTGACGATCGTCGGAGAACAGGAAGCTATTCAGGGCGCTGGCATTCGGTGTGCTCGTGTTACATACGATCGACGAAGCGGTACCGACGGCCGGATTGGTGCTGGGCGGGCAAATACCGCCGGACGTATTGGTGATGCCAAACGCGCCCGGGTTGGCAATGACCGCATTGAGCAGCGCATTGGTGTTGACGTGAATCACGTTCAAGCCCAGCAAAGGCAGGTTGCTATTCAGGCCTTGGTTGTATCCCAAAGACAAAGCTGATGCTTCGCCGGAGGCGGTGGCGTAAGCCGATTGCACCACCGACAGCGGCAAACCCAGTGCTGTTGCGGCGGCGGCTTCGGCCGCGGCAAACGCCGCTTGGCGCGCGGCTGGAGTGGGGGTGCTGGCGGCGGACAGCGTTTCATAAGCCGCGCCGACAGCTTTCGCGATAGCGGCATTTGCCGCCGGAGTGCCGGTGCCGTATACCTGGTTCGCGACGCCCTGAATGGTGGCGTACAACACCGCCGGTGTCACGCTGAAGTCAGGCAGGTCGATCAGCAGCACGTTGTTGGCGCCGAACAACTTCAAGGCGCCCAGAGCAGTCAATTCGCTGGTCACCGCGGTGGTGATATCGGCGGCGCTGGTGGCGTTGGCCACGTCATTGGAGCCCGACCACATGACAAACAGGCCGGTCGAATCGGCGTGACCAGAGCTTTGCGTCAGATAACTGACCACTTGACCTTCCAGGTCGGTGATCGGCGTATTGCCGGCCAGCGAAAAGGTATTGCCGGAGGCGGTGGATCTGGCTCCACCTTCGGCGAAGTCATTGCCACCCGGCTTAAGCGTGGGATTGTTGACGTTATTCGGGGTCACGCTGAAACCCAGCGTATTGCCGAGTATCGAGGCGTAGGTGGGCTGGTTGTTGAAGACCCAATGCGACCCTGCCGGCAAACTGCCGAGGCCGCCGAATGCGCCTGCATCGGTCAGGCTGTCGCCGAAAAAGAAGATGCTGGAAAATGGCCCATCCGCGACTGCGGCCGCGCTGACCAAAGCCAGCGATACACCCAGAAAAATTTTCTTAAGTTTCATCTTTACTATGCTCCTCACATTGTCTAATTCGTTATGCGAGCGCAGTCGGATACGCTCAGGACCTCTATCGAGTCCTGGCGAAAAATAATTCAGATTTGAATACGGCTCAATCGGGGTTTGCCTGTTTTAGCCCGTTTGTCCGTAATGCGAGACAGTAATGACGAATGGTGGAACACCTCTAATTGGTGGGGCTCCTCTAATTCCGCGGCTTATCTCGAATTTACTGAAAATTGGATTGGATACGACGAATAATTCAAGCGGATTAATGAATTGGCTTTCGATTTTAAATAAAGCGAATTGCAATCTGCTGCGCAGTGAATTGAGCGCAAAGAGAACGATTAATTTGATTAATCGGCCGCGAGGTTTTTTGTACCGCTTATCGCGGTCCGGGTCACCTATGCCTCTGACGTATTTGCATATGCCAACAAATTAGTAAGCTTTCAGCGGCTCAGGCGCTAGCATGACCCTAGCCTAAGCCGTTTCAACGGCTTGATTTTTCGATGGACATGCCATGACTTCCCCTATTTTGACCGCTGTGCCGCCCGCCCCGGTCGCCGAGCCGAGCGAGTTCCCCGCAGCGCAGCGTTCCGAGGCACCTCACTGGCAACTGCTGCAGATCGTCCAGGCGTTGCGCGAATCGCGCGAGGTGACACATAACGTCAGGCATCGCGGCCGGATTCGTGAACTGCCGTCACGTTCTGCACTGGTCCGTGTTCTGAGCGATTTGCAGGCGGTGTTATTCCCGACGCACTATGGGCAGCCCGATTTGACCGATGAAGGAATCGATTTTTTTGTCGGCGATACGCTCAATGGCGCGTTGAACATATTGGTCGAACAAGTGCGCCGCGCGTTGTTGTTTGTGTTCGACGAAGATCAAGGCCACGACGCCTACCTGCACCGCCGGGCGCTCGAAATCACCGGCGAGTTTGCGGCTTTGCTGCCGGCGATTCGCGCCCTTCTGGTCAGTGACTTGCAGGCAGCTTATCAAGGTGACCCCGCCGCCAGCAGTACCTCGGAAATCCTGCTCTGTTATCCCGGCATGACGGCAATTATCTATCATCGCCTGGCACATGCCTTGCACCAATTGGGCACGCCGCTGCTGGCGCGCCTGGTGGCCGAAATCAGCCATTCGTTGACGGGCATCGATATACACCCCGGCGCCGATATCGGCGGTAGTTTCTTTATCGATCATGGCACGGGTGTGGTGATCGGCGAGACAGCGGTGATCGGCCAGCGCGTGCGCTTATACCAGGCGGTTACGCTGGGCGCCAAGCGGTTCCCGGCTGACGAGAGCGGCACGCTGATCAAAGGACATGCCCGCCATCCGATTATCGAAGACGATGTAGTGATATACGCGGGCGCTACCTTGCTCGGGCGGATTGTGGTCGGGCGCGGTTCGACCATCGGCGGTAATGTCTGGCTGACCCAAAGTGTGGCACCGGGCAGCAACGTGTCGCAAGCCCAAATGCGCAACGATTGAATTGATACGAGGTGTGATGGTGAGCTACCCGGAACCCGCGACTTCCGATCTGGTCACGTTCTCTTATCGCAACTATCTGCTGAGTTGCGATGCGGCGCGTATTGCGCCGGGGAAATTCCAGGCGCATGTGGTGATCGCGCGCCGTCATGATTTGTGTATTGTCGCAAGTCATTTTTTCTCATCGACGGAACCGTTTGCAAGCGATGAGGCGGCCGTTGAATATGCACGTACCTGGGCGGTCGACTGGATCGACCAGAATTCCCACTAAACCCGATATTTCACCGCAAGGCCGTGGTTTTCGCCAGGTGCCGTCTGCTCTTATGCAGCGTTACTGCTTTGTTTAGAAAAAACACTTGGTTGGTCGCACAACGCCGCGCGCTTATGATGGCGATGATATTGCGTTGCGGCGAGCGGCCGCTTGCCGCGGCCAAAGCGGGTGTTTAGCAGTCAATCCCCTCGCGAAACACCATGGTCCAGGAATTAATATTCGTAGTACTTATTATATATAAGGGGATATGAACTATGGCATCGAAAAAAATAAACCCACTCGCAGAACAATTATGAAAAAAAATTCCCATTTTGTCTCTCGTCTTCGTCCCTCAAGCAACTTGGGTGCAGGGTTTAAACGTTGGGCGGCATGCGTCATGCTCAGTGTGGTGGCGCTCGTGGTTGGGGTTGGGCCGGTTTCAGCGCAGACCCTCAAGATCGGTACCGCAACCACGCCGCAACTCGGTGCACTGCAAGAGGCCGCACGCGAAGCGAAGCAGCAAGGGCTGGACGTGAAAATCATTGAATTCACCGACTGGAATACCCCTAACGCTGCGTTGGCCAACAAAGACATCGACGTCAACTACTTCCAGCATTTGCCTTTTCTGGAAAATGCCGAAAAGCAGGGCGGATATAAATTTGTTGCCATTGCCCCCGGCACGATTATGAAAATCGGCTTGTACTCCAAGAAAGTTAAAAGTTTCGATCAGCTCAAAGATGGTGCGACCGTGGCCATTGCCAACGATCCGGTCAATGGCGGTCGCGGTTTGCTGTTGTTGCAACGCGCCGGGTTGATTACGCTGAAGACTGGCGCTGACTACAAGGCAACCGTGCTGGATATCACGGCGAACCCCAAACATTTGAAGATCGTTCAGCTTGAGGCATCGCAATTGGCGCGTTCGCTCGGCGACGTCGACCTGGCGCAAGGTTATCCGAGTTTTATCAAATTGGCCGGTACGGCCGATCCGGAAAGCGCCTTGTTATTTGACGGTACCGAAAACAAAATTTTTGCTCTGCAATGGGTGGTGCGCCCGGAAAGTGTCAACGATCCGCGGATTCTTAAATTTATTGCCATCTACCAGCACTCGCCGGCCGTCAGAGCCGAGTTGGATAAGGCCTTTGGCGATCTTTATGCCGTTGCTTGGTAAAGCCTTGACCATCCATGTAAGTTGCCGTGCGGGCAGTTCCACGCCGGTGCTGTACCGGTCGGCATGCAGGAGCGTACCCCATGTCTAATTTATCCGAAGCCCAAGCGTGGACCAACGATGTCGAACATCTGCAACAGGCCAGCGTGCCGGCACCGGCTATCGCCAGTGTGGTGTTTGAGGGGATTTCCAAGCAATTCGCGGCGGGAGAAGGGGCACCGCGAGCGCTGCATGAGGTGAACTTGTCCATCGAGCGGGGCAAGATCTTCGGCATTATCGGCCGCAGCG